>Ga0209800_10000013_pt1 | contig 601612 bp, 512 predicted proteins | sample Higcelweek8metaG_FD_187174 | JGI IMG/M metagenome (GOLD analysis project Ga0209800, IMG submission 187174) | Freshwater pond sediment microbial communities from the University of Edinburgh, under environmental carbon perturbations - High... | ecosystem: Environmental > Aquatic > Freshwater >...
AAGCTGCTTTAGCAGCAGTAGGGAAAGAAAGTGCGCGTGGTAGTACTTTCAGGTGGACGAAAGTCCAGCCAGCAATAAGCCCTTATAGGGCTTGGACAAACTGCCGGCTCAGCCGGCAGTTATGATTTGCCGGGATGATCCGGATACATATTTCTGATGAGATCGATTTGGATGAACCGGCAGCGGCTTTTGAGGAACACTGCCGATCCTTTCTGTTAATTTAATATCGTCAATGTGCATAAAAGATTTGTTGTAAAATTGACGGGATAACGGCCCGTTGATTGAGCTGCGTTTGTTCCTTTTCTACAAATTGTGAGATACAATAAAAGAAAAGGGGCAAAATATGAGCGTTTACAGCGGGCCCAGGGACAGAGTTTCCAGACATCAGACCGCTCAAAGATTTCTTGCCGTGCTCCTTTCCGGTGCACTTATTCTATCTGTGCAGATCTTTTCCCGTATTGATTTTTTTGACAAGCACGTGAATTTCGCCGCCGGATATCTAAATGGTACCTTTAGCGGCAAGACCGCGACCGTAGACTTTCTGGATGTCGGACAGGGGAGTGCGACTCTCATATGTTTTCCGGACGGCAAGACGCTTCTGGTCGATACCGGCCCCAAATCTTCCCGCGATACTTTAATCGGCTATCTGGATGCAAGAGGCGTTTCAACTCTTGACTGTCTGGTCGTTACGCATCAGCACGGCGATCACGCCGACAATGTCGAGGCGGTTCTGGATCATGTGGACGTACGCGATGTAGTCGTGCCCGACGCACCGGAACGTGAAATGCTGGATCCGAAGAGATATCAGAAGATGAATGCGAATATTAAGGCTGCAGGTCTTGTGATCCGGCGGCCTGTGCAGGGCGAAATGCTTCTGGCGGGTGAAGATTACTCCGTTACCGTATTGTCGGACGATCAACAGAATTACCCCGCGCTGAATGATTACTCGATCGTGCTGAAGGTGGTTATCGGGAAAGTTTCTTTCCTCTTGATGGCGGATGCTGAGAAAACGACCGAGAGCCAATTGCTGGCAGAAGGAATCGCTCTTGACTGTGATTTCCTTCAAGTCGGACATCACGGCAACAAGAACGGCGAGACAGAGGCTTTTCTCGAAGCGGTGACGCCTTTGGTATCTGTGATCAGTGTCGGAAAGAATACGTTCGGACAGCCGTACTCTTCGGTTATCGGGCGCCTTAAAGATGCCGGATCTTCTGTGTACCGGACGGATTTCGGCGGGACAATAACGGTGATCACGGACGGTGAGTCATCCAGAATCGAATGCAGCGTCATCTGAATTACAGATATTCGTCGATCATCCCCGGAGTCACACCTTTACATTCGATCATTTCAGAGTAGAAACGGCCGCTCTTACGGATGGTTCTTTCCTGCGTTTCAAAATTGCAGCGGACCAGTCCGAACGGCGCGCTTTCGCCCTCCGCCCATTCGAAATTATCGATGAACGTCCAGTGATAATAGCGCTCGACGGGCAGATCGTTGTCCTTGATTTCCTTTATATGGTTATAAATATAAGATGCGCGAAAACGATCTTCCTTGTCACAGGTGCCGTTCTCGGTGATCCAGACCGGTGCGCGATAACGTGAATAGAGTTCCCGGACGAGTTCCGTAAGACCCTGCGGATAGATCTCCCATCCGAGATCGTTTTCGGGGCGGCCGGGGCGCCTGGTCTCATGGAAATGCTTAACCGTGCTCCTTGTATAATAATTGATCCCGATGAAGTCGAGGAAAGGACCTTTTCCCAAGGGCGAGGAGAAGCCCAGCGGAAATGACAAGCGGCCGGTTGACATCGCCGAGGTCATGAGATCCTGGAACAGATACTTCATGACCTTCGCTTCGAGGGCATATACGGGATTCTTTCCCATAGGCGAAAAGACCCGGTAATGCCCGGCGAACCCTACTTTAACCGGATCGCTGCCGTATGCTGCGTGTATATCCCTGTAGGCGTGAAGATGACAAAGCGTCATGTTCCTTAGGACCCGGAAAGCTTTGAAGACGGATTTCTTCCCCGGCGGCCAGGTGCCGTAGACATATCCGTTGGTGAAATAGACGTTCGGTTCGTTGATGGTCACATATTCCGAACACAGATCGCGAAGGTGTTCAATTACATAAGCCGTATAACGACGGAAGATTTCGACGGACGCCGGATTCAGGAAAGCGCCCATTCCTTCAAACCAGAGGGGATTGGAAAAATGATGAAGTGTAACCAGAGGGCGGATGCCGTAGCGGAGCATCGTTTTGATTTCCTCGCGGTAATGATCCATCGCCTTATCGTCGAATACGCCGTTTTCCGGCTCGATCCGGCTCCATTCGATGCCGAAACGGTATTCGCGGATACACATCTCCGACATTAGCTTCAAGTCTTCTTCGTATTTGTCCCAGTGCTGATTGGCGCGTGCGGAGGAGGCGCCGTCCGCAATATGCTCCCGCACCTGAGACCATTCATACCAGGAGTGATTCGTCTCGTTTCCCTCAATCTGCGCGGAAGCGGTTGCACAGCCCAATCGAAGGGACTCCGGTAGATCAAAAGGAACATATCCATCCATAAAAGAACCTCCGTCACTATTCTTATTTTATTTTATCATTATTTGTCTGTAACGGCCGGTGATCATCCGTGATACGTATTGCGAGGCAGCCGTTTTCGCGGACTTAAAGCGGGCAGCGTTTTAGCGAAGAGCGTAAACAAATATTGACATATAGGCGGATATGATTGAAAATGCAAGGACTATGACAGACGTATTATTTTCTTGGAGGAAAATATGAAATTTTTCAAATTACTCGGTGTCACGGTTCTGTCCGTTGCTCTTCTAATGTCCGCAACAGCCTGCGCTTCGTCCTCTTCGCTCACAGATCTTGTAAAGAATCTGTCCGACGGCAAAACGGCAAAGACCGGTGAAGATTATATTGAATATGCGAACAGCAAACGCCTGGAGGTTGTAGAGCCTTTCGTCGGAGAGATGCTGGATTCCGATACGGCGGAGCCGCTTCTGGATAAAATTAAAATGTTTTATTACGATGTGGAAGGGAAAGAAAATACATACACAGTCTATATTGACAACTTGGACGGTGAATATTTCTACGACGGTGTTTTCAGTTTGAAAAGCGAAAATAAAACGTATACGGTCAATGTAGATATGCTGGCGCCCGAGACCTACGACTTTTTCGAGTTGGAGATGGAAGGTGAAATGGAAGATTATCTGTATTATGTAAAAGGCGATCTGTATGAATGGTCAAACGAGACGTTTGAAGCAGACAGTCTGAATGAGCAGTATACGCTGAACGAAGAGGGCACGGAGATTCTCGTCGTAGTAGATGAGAAGGAGATTAACGATGATATTCTGAAAGATTTTGCCGAGGTTTTCTATAAGGCGAATACAATCTACAATCTCAACGAATCGACCACGTATTATTTTGTAACTTCCGGTGATTATAACGGCACGGACTATTCTAATTACGAATATGAGATGTTGGTGGATACCGCGAATCAGAAGGCCGTCATCATGGATGCCGACGGAGAAGAAGTATTTACCGAGGCGTATTGATGCGGGCGTGACGCCGTATCGAAAAGGAGTCCCGTATGAAAGAGCTGCTGATTGTCGTCGATTTTCAGAATGATTTTGTAGACGGAAGCCTTGGCTTTTCGGGTGCCGAACGCCTCGAAGGTCCGATCTGTGATAAGATTCTCGCTTACAGGCGGGCCGGGCAGACGGTTGTCTTCACGATGGATACGCACAATGCGAACTATCTGGAGACGAGGGAAGGCCGGAAGCTTCCGGTTCCACACTGCCTTTCCGGTTCGAAGGGATGGGAGCTTTACGGGCGCGTTAAGGATCTTTCCGAAGGGTGTCTTTGCTTCGAAAAGAATACGTTCGGGTCGGACAAGCTTTTTGACTACCTTCGCCTTCAATTGTTCGACCGTATCGAGCTCGTTGGACTGGTGAGCAACATCTGCGTTCTTGTGAATGCGGCACTGGCCGGCGCGGCCTCTCCGGATTCGGTCGTTTCCGTCGACGCTTCCTGTACGGCTAGCTTTGATCCGTCACTTCATGAGAAGACACTTGATGTGCTTTCCGGAATCCAGGTCGAAATTACGAATCGATAGAAGCTACCCGCTCAGCTTTTTATACTCCCGACGTTTTACTGGCTCAAAGTCGTCAAAAACGTATTGTTTCCGGCTGAATACCTTGCAAGTCGCGTTTGAACTATGATACAATAACTCTTCGGAAAAAGAGAGACGATAACAATTTGGAGGAACAAATATGGCTTCTTTAATGGAGAAAAAAGAGAATAACGTGGTTTTACTGACCATTGACGTATCCAAGGAAGATTTTGCTGAAGCGATTCAGAAGTCTTACCAGAAGAATAAGAACCGTTTTCAGATTCCCGGCTTCCGCAAGGGCAAGGTCCCTTACCACATGGTTAAGCAGTACTACGGCGAAGGCGTTTTCTATGACGATGCCATCGATTTTGCCGTCAATCCCACCTATGCCGAAGCCGTCAAGGAGCATGATCTTAAAGTTGTTTCCAAACCTGAGCTTGATATCCTTGAGATCGGTGCCGAGAAGGGCCTCAAGTATACAATTACCGTCACGATTAAGCCGGAAGTAAAGCTCGGTGATTATATGGGCGTTAAGGCTCCCTACCATTTCCATGATGCATCCGAAGAGGACGTGCAGAAGGAACTTGAGCGTGTCCTTGACCGCAATTCCCGTCAGATCCCGGTGGAAGACCGCGCAGTAGAGAAGGACGACACCGTTACGATCGATTACGAAGGATTCCTGAACGGAGTCGCTTTTGAAGGCGGCAAGGCCGAAGGTTATGATCTCAAGATCGGATCCGGCAATTTCATTCCCGGTTTTGAAGAGCAGCTGATCGGACACAGCATCGACGAAGAGTTCCCGATCGAAGTGACATTCCCCGAGGAGTATCACAGTGAAGAGCTGAAGGGACAAACCGTTACCTTCCAGATCAAGATTCACGCGATCAAGACACGCGAGCTTCCTCAGCTTGATGATGAGTTTGCCAAGGACGTCAGCGAATTCGATACTCTTGAAGAATACAAAGCCGACATTTTGAAGACAAAGCAGGAGCAGGCCAAGAGTCACGCCGAAGCTGATTTCCAGAATGCCGTTATCAAAGTTGTTGCCGATAATGCCGAAGTGGATGTACCGGACTGCATGGTTGATACGGAAGTTGACGAGCTCCAGCAGGAGCAGTCCATGCGGATGAAGTACCAGGGGATCGAGCTTGAGCAATACCTTCAGTATGTCGGTCAGACTCTTGAAGATTTCCGCGCGGGGCTTGTTCCGGTTGCCAAAGTCAGAGTCAAGAGCAATCTTGTCATTGAAGCGATCGCAAAGGCCGAGAAGATTGAAGCTACGGATGCCGATGTTGATGCGGAAGCCGAGAAGATGGCTGTACAGTACGGCATGAAGAAGGAAGAGCTTCTTGCAAGACTCGGTTCCAACGACTCCTTCATCCGTGATTCGATCGCGGCTCGCAAGGCTGTCGAGATGGTTACGGCCGCTGCAGTGAAGACGGATTTCCACGAACATGACCACGAAGGTCATGATCATGAAACCTCTGAAACCAACTCTTAATAATTTGTTAGTATTACATGATTGAACCCGACCGCTGCATCGGTTAACATAAGAATAGCAGACAAACTGCGAGGCTTCGTTACGGAGCCTCGCTTCTTGTTTATGATTACAAAGGAGATCTATATGACCGAAGAAGACAAGAATAAGCCGGATAAGAGAAGCAAAGGATCCGACGGCAAGCCGCCGGTGGTTCGCTGCTCTTTTTGCGGAAAGACAGAACATGAAGTCGCCCGCCTTTTTGCGGGACCTTCCGTTTTTATCTGCAACGAATGTATCAGTCTTTGCGATTCTCTGTTGTCCGACGACGAAGAGTTCGCATTGCCCGGCAAGCGATCAACCCGGATGGATCACGTACCGACCCCGGCCGAACTCAAGGCTTCGCTCGATCAGTATGTCATCGGACAGGATCAGGCCAAGAAAGCTCTTGCCGTCGCGGTATATAATCACTACAAGCGCGTTTTTACCAAGCAGAGCAAGAATGACGACATTGAGCTGACCAAGAGTAATATTCTCTTAGTCGGACCGACCGGCTGCGGAAAGACCTTGCTTGCGCAGACGCTCGCCAAGATACTGAATGTTCCGTTTGCCGTCGCCGACGCAACGGCTCTTACGGAAGCGGGCTATGTCGGTGAGGATGTAGAGAATATTCTTCTGAAGCTCCTGCAGAATGCGGATTTCGATATCGAGCAGGCGCAGCGCGGTATTATTTACATAGATGAGATCGACAAGATCACGAGAAAGTCGGACAATCCGTCCATCACGAGAGATGTCAGCGGCGAAGGAGTCCAGCAGGCACTCCTCAAGATTCTCGAAAGTACAGTCGCCAACGTTCCTCCTCAGGGCGGAAGAAAGCATCCGCATCAGGAGTTTATCCAGATCGATACGACCAATATTCTCTTTATCTGCGGCGGTGCATTCGACGGTCTTGAGAAGATTATCGAGACCCGTGTCGCGCAGAAGTCTTTCGGCTTCGGCGCAGAGATCGTTTCGAAGAAGGACCGTAAGGATGGCGAACTCCTGAAGCTCATGATGCCTCAGGATCTTCTGAAATTCGGTTTGATTCCTGAGTTTGTCGGTCGTGTTCCCGTAACAGTCACACTCGAGGGCCTCAATAAAGAAGCGATGATCCGTGTACTCAGGGAGCCCAAGAACGCGCTCCTCAAGCAGTACTGGAAGATTCTCGGCATGGACGGCGTCGAACTCGAATTTACCGACGACGCAGTCGAAGCGATCGCGTCTCTTGCGATCGAGAGAAACACCGGGGCCAGAGGACTTCGCGCAATTCTGGAGGAGATCATGCTCGACATCATGTACGAGATTCCCTCGAGAAAAGATATCGAGAAGTGTATCATTACCAAGGAGTGCGTGACCGAGAAGAAAGAGCCCGAATTGACGATCGGTACCAAGACCAAAAAGCGCACCCGCAGCAACCCGGACGACGTCAATCCGATGTACGCATAAGGACAGAGGATCTAAGGATTAGAGGCATCTATGACAGACCGGCTTATTCAGAAGAAGGAACATGTCAAGGGACTGATCAATGACGCATCGGACGGCCATATTCTGTCAAGGAATGATTTGGAAAGAGAAATCTGCTCCCTTTGGGAGTGGATTCTCTTTTTTCAGCATGAGCGGCTGATTCATCTTCTTGTGACGATTCTTTTTGCTCTTCTGACGTTCGGAAGTCTCGTTACTTTTCTGGTGACCGGTTTTCTACCGGTGATCGCTTTATTCGTTCTTTTCCTGGCCTTGCTTATTCCGTACATTTTCCATTATTATCATCTGGAGAACGGTGTGCAGCAGTTATACGAACTTTATGATCAGCTCAAGGCTTTAAGGGAGGATAAACAGAATGGATAAGTTCTCGATTTGTCTCGATATCGGAGGCACCAAGATCCTCGGAGCCATTTTTAATAAGAACCGTGATATCGTCTACCGCCTGAAGAAGAAGACTAAGGCGAAGGAAGGCGCGCAGAACGTCGAAGAGACGATCGTGAGTGTCGTTGAGGAAATGCTCGAAGGATACAAGATCACGATTGACGATGTCGATGCGATCTCGGCGGGAGCGCCCGGAGTCATCAATCAGGAGACCGGCGTCATCCTGTTTTCTCCCAATCTTCCCTGGCGGAATTACCCGATCAGGAAAGCACTCGAAGACCGTTTTCATACGCCGTTCTTTATCGGAAACGACGTAAATGTCGGCGTTTACGGCGAATGGAAGCACGGAGCGGCCCAAGGTCTTTCCCAGGTCGCAGGTCTTTTTATCGGAACGGGCATGGGCGGAGGACTTATTCTTGACGGCAAACTCTATACGGGCTTTGACTGCAAAGGTGCCGAGCTCGGTCATATTGTTCTGAATACCGAAGGACCGCGCTGCAATTGCGGTCAACGCGGCTGCCTCGAGGCTTTTTCGAGCAAACTTGGCATGACGGATTATATCCGCCAGCAGATCGAGCGCGGGCGCAGTACGATGATGGAGAGCGCCATCACGGAGGGTATTTTCAAGAGCAAATCCATGAAGTCCGCTTACGAAGCGGGGGACGCGGTTATGATCGAGGCAATTGACCGGGCATGCCATTATCTGGCCGTAGCAAGCGGTACCTTAATCAATATTTTCAGTCCTGAGATGATTGTATACGGCGGCGGTGTCATGGAAGCACTGGGCGACGTTTTCCTCGAGAAAATTGAGGCTCAGATTGACGCGTACTGTATGCCGTCCATCCGGGATTCGGTGAAGCTTGCCAAGGCGGAGCTCGGCGATGATTCGATTCTATACGGCGCGCTCGCGCTGATTGAAAATAATGAGAAATAATGGAGGAATCTTATGATCACGCATATTGTTATGTGGAAATTGCGGGAAGAAGCGGAAGGAAGAGGGAAGGACGAGAATTTCGGAATCATTCGCGAAAAGCTCGAAGCACTCCTTACGGTGATACCGCAGCTTAAATCCATTCATGTATACCGGAATGTAAACCCGACCGATAAGAATTCGGATGTTGTTCTGGTAACGACCTTTGACAGCCTGGAAGATCTGAATGTTTATGCAACGCATCCCGAACATGTCAAAGCCGGCGAATTTATCGCTTCCGTAGTGAGCGCCCGGTCTGCGATTGATTATCGGGACCATATCTGACTTTTTCATACCGGCTCGTCAGTTCGGAGATGTCTTTTCCGAACTGATCGAAGATTGTTATCCGGATCTCTTCGGCTGAAGATGCGGCCGTTATCAGGGCGCCCTTTGCCTTTGCTTCTCTTACCTGTTTATAGTATTCCTTCCTGACCTTCCGCTCCTCACCGGTGCCGAAGGCAGGATTTTTTTTGTTTTTTCTATGCGCTGTTTTGTCCAGCTTGATTGTCTCGTCGGTAATATAGCGGCTGCTCATGAGATTTGCCGGCTTCTGACCCATCCGGAAGTGTGTGCGGATAAAGGAGAGGATAGCAGGAAAGACTCGGATCAGGAAGTAAAAAAGGATGAAAATGAATAGGGCAATAAGAAGATAATCAAGAATGACAGATGGTTCTCCTGGAACTGTATCCGGGTTATTCAGGGCGCGGCCCGTCATGTACTCCGGTTCCATTTCCTGGACTTCTTCGCGAAACACAGGCAGAAGCCTGAAAAGATATCCGACAAACAGGATTATGTATGAACCGATCCTTTTGAAGAAATCGACGAGATATTCATATGGGAAAACGATCGAGAGTGGGAAAATGATCGCGGTTACGATACAGACAAGGAGGATAATCCTGTTGTTATTGCTTTGGATGAGTCTGCCGGGCTGTGTCGGTGAATTCAGGAAATGATCAAAGCCTTTTCTAAAGCTGAAAATCTGGCGGACGGCAAGATAGAGACATACGCTTATCAGAAAGCCGGATGAGAGTAAGGGGGTCAGGCTGTTTGATCCGCGCATCGAGGAAATGAATAAGTAAGTCAGATGCAGAAAGAAGCTGACGAGCAGCAGTGAAGGGGATGAATAAGATGCATTATTTCGGAATAGCGAGATGAGTGAATAAATCATCAGTGCCATACAGGCTGCAGATGCAGCCAGAAAAACCAAAGTACCCATGCCGGCAAAGAGCCAGGGAGCCGTGAGTGCAACGGTGAAATGCAGAAGAATCATCGGAATAGCCGGGACGTTCAGGCGCCGCAGAATAAATAGAGCAACAGCGGGAATTGCCAGAATATAGAACATGAAATATAGGGAAAGCTGATCGTCGCCGGTAACCAGAAGCAGGCTGCAGGTTCCGATGCATATAATCAGAAAGATTGCATTCATAAGGGCATCGGTAAGCAGGTCTTGTTGAGAGAACTTGAGGCGCCGGAGAATGGAAGGCTTAGGCATTGTAACTCACCTCCAGCGGTATAGCGAAAGGCTTTGCCATCGGATCGAGCGCCGGGAGTCGGTTCATATTGTCATAGGGTACCACCCATGTAAGGCGAATCCCGGAGCGGTATTTTTGAATCAGGAAATTTTGCAGGGAAGAATCGGTATTGGCCGATATGATTACATACGTTGTGTTATCGCTTTGCTTTTCGATTGCGTTCTCCACACAGGCAATAAACGGATGCGCTCTTTTGGCAAGATCAATGCGTGCAAGATCCATGCCAATCCGGTTCAGATGGTCGTCGCTGCATCCGTAATCCGTATCGATCGGTGCCTCTGTCAGAATATCTCTGCTGTTGCTTGCCAGCTTGACGGGAGTTGAACCGGAGACGGCACGGGAGACCCAAGTCATGGCAAGGCTTATGCATTTTTCCGGCAACGAGTCATTTCGCGACAGGGTATAGGGAAGAACATTCAAAATGAATGTGATTTTTCGATTATATGTGTGATGATTTACGTTGACCATTATCTCGTTTTTCTTGGCCGTAGCATTCCAGTTGATGCTTTTAAAAGTATCCCAGGGCTGATACTCCCGGATTCCGGCAAAAGTAAAAGGATCGGATACAGGGCTTCTGCGATTCTCTTCATCGCCCAGAAACAACTGAAACAGAATCTCCATATCCGGCGCCTGTAGAACTTTCGGAGTTACCGTCAGAGTAGAATCGCACGGAAAATCGTTGACAATCAGCGACAGCAAAAGCAGGTCTCTTGTAGAGATACTGAGTCTTTTGAAGCGGTAATAGCCCCGCTTGCGGCAAAGGACAAGGATGTGCCGGTTATGCTGCTGCCAGCCGGAAAGGGACATCAGGTCTTCGCGGTAATAGTGATCGCTCACCTTGGTATTCGTCATGTCCAGGAATAAGAGTTCGCGGGATGCCTCGAATTTCAGTGTGATCCATGGCAGGGGGAGCGCCTTCTGATTGATGATTGTCTCGGTGATTGTGATCGTATCACCGCACGCGGCAACAGGGGTGGAGAAAGTCACATCGGCACTGACGTTCTTCAATGCCCGCTTCCTGTAAAGGAGCGATTGGGCACTTATTAGAACCAAAAGAATCACGGCAAAGATCAGAAACGGCATATAAGCCTCCGTCTATTCGTCTGTGAAGACTTCCGTTGGACAGGGTATTGCAGCAGATATGCGCTTTAAGACTTCAGCGGCCCGGCTTGTGCCGCGACCGTAAGAAGAGCTGATCGAATAGGATGAGGAGGCCGCAAGAATAAGCCGGTGTGACAGAACCGGTATCATAAGCTTCTTAATGTCATCGGGTGTCACGAAATTCCTTCCGTGTATGGCCGCATACACCTGGGCCGCCTTCATTAGTGCAAGTGCTCCGCGCGGACTCACTCCCAACAGGATCGCTTCATCCGTGCGAGTCGCCTGGACAATTCTAAGAATATAGGTAAGAACCGCATCACTGACATAAACCTGCATAAAGAGGTTCTGTGCATGGATAAGATCCTCTTTCGTACATACCGGCTTAAGGGAAATCAGGGGATCACCGGTCCGGAATCGATCCAATATTTTCCTGCTGTCTTCGGTATCGGGATACCCAAGTGAAAGCCGGATCATAAAGCGGTCGAGCTGAGCTTCCGGGAGCGGAAACGTACCCTGTGTCTCCACAGGATTCTGTGTGGCCATGACCAGAAACGGCCGGTCAAGGATCATAGTCTTGCCGTCAACGGTAATCTGGCGCTCTTCCATGCATTCGAGAAGACTCGATTGTGTTCTGGCCGTGGCCCGGTTGATTTCATCCGCCAGCAGTATATTGGAAAAAAGAGGACCTGCTCTGAAAACAAATTCGCTTTCTTTCTGATTATAATAATGAATTCCGGTAAGATCGGAAGGCAGCAGGTCAGCCGTAAACTGTACCCGGGAGAAGCCGGCATCGATCGACCTGGCAATGGAACGGGCCAGCTTTGTCTTGCCGGTTCCCGGCACATCATCGAGAAGGACATGTCCCTGTGCAATCAGGGCTGTTAAAGTCAAGTCGATCACATCCGTTTTACCAACGATAACCTGCTCTACATTCGTACGGATATTCTGAGCGAGTTCTTTTATGAACGAGACATCTTCCCGGATGTTCTGATTAGTATCAGCACGCATAATAGATCCTTTCAACGGTGAATCCAGCAGCCTTTTTATATCATTATACTCTAAAAAAAAACGGAAATTTGTATCATGAAAAGAATACAAAAAGATAGCGAAAGCTGACCAAAAGACCGGAATGCCTTTATTTGATTGACAGTCATTAGCGGCTTACCTATTATGAAATAAATGAAATCAGAGATGTATACAGTGTGCGGCAGGAGGCAATTATATGACCGATCAACTGCAGGAAATGGGCGAGCGTCTTAAGGCGCTCCGGGAAATTGAAGAGATTGATATTGAAACAATGGCCATGAAGTGCGAAGTCAGTATTGACGATTATAAATCTTATGAGAGCGGCAGCAAGGACTTCTCCTTTTCCTTTTTGTATAATGCGGCAAATGCCCTGGGTGTCGATGTTGTGGATCTGATGAGCGGCGACTCGCCGAAGCTCTCTACCTGCAGTATGGTGAAAAAAGGCGGCGGATTTGAAGTGAACCGCCGTGCGACATATGATTACCGGCATCTGGCTTTTACCTTCCGGCACAAGATGGCGGAGCCGTTTATGGTTACCGTCGAACCGGGAGGAGATGCGATGCCTGTTCTCCACGCCCATGAAGGGCAGGAGTTCAATTATGTCGTCGAAGGGCAGATGACGTTCTATATCGGCGACATCTCTTATGTACTGGACGAAGGGGACAGCATTTACTTTGATTCGGGCATTCCCCATGCCATGAAGGCAAATAACGGTCATTTGTGCAAATTTCTGGCTGTCGTCATGAAGAAGGAGAAATAAGATGCCGATATATGAAGAGTTCGTTGGACGTCATAGAGATCATTTTGCTACCCTGGAAGACCTGCAGAAGAACTATAAGGTGACCTATCCGGATACTTTCAATTTTGCGTATGACGTACTGGATGTCATCGCGAAAAGAACCCCGGACAAGCTTTGCATGCTTTGGCTCTCGAATGATGCCGAAGAGCGCCGTTTTACTTTTGATGAGATGTCGAAGCTTTCGAACAAAGCGGCGAATTTCTTCACATCCAAAGGGATCCGCAAGGGTGATCTTGTCATGCTTGTTCTGAAACGCGGCTATGAGTTCTGGTATTGCATGATGGGACTTCACAAAATCGGTGCCATTGCCGTTCAGGCAACCCATATGCTTCTTGCGAAGGACTTTATCTATCGCATGAACGCCGGCAAGATCAAAATGATCGTCATGACCGGAGACGGAGACTGCACCGAACATTTTGACGATGGCTTATCGCAGTATGAGACGCTTCAAATCAAAGCGGTTACCCGCGGTAAAAAAGTTGAGAGCTGGATCGACTTTGACACGGAACTCGACGCTTCAAGCGACGAATGGTCAAGACCGTCCGGCGAAGCCGACACGCGCGTCACCGATCCGATGATCATGTCTTTCTCCTCCGGAACGACCGGATATCCCAAAATGGTTCTTCACGATTATTCCTATCCGCTCGGACATCTCCTTACCGGCGTTTTCTGGCACAGGGTAGAAGACGGCGGACTTCACTTTACAATCTCCGACACCGGCTGGCTTAAGTCGCTCTGGGGAAAAATGTACGGGCAATGGCTCGGTGAGTCGGCCGTTTTCACGTATGATTTCGAGAAATTCAGCGCTCCGGACATCTTAAGGAAAATCGCGGACTATAAAATTACCACGTTCTGCGCTCCGCCTACCATGTACCGCTTCATGATCAAAGAGGACTTTTCGCCGTATGATCTTTCGGCCTTGAGGCACTGCTGCACAGCCGGAGAAGCTCTGAACCCGGAAGTCTACAGCCAGTGGAATAAGAATACGGGACTTAAAATATTCGAGGGCTTCGGCCAGACTGAAACGACGCTCGTGTGTTCAACTCTCTACCCCTGGATGCAGCCGCGGCTCGGTTCCATGGGACTTGCCTCGCCCGGTTATTCGGTCATTATCGCCGACGAGGAGGGGAAAGAGCAACCCTACGGTGTTACGGGTGAAATCTGTATCGTTGCCGGCGACACGATCGAGCAGAAGCCGTTAGGTCTCCTGCGCGAGTACTACCGCGATGCTGCCGCAACCGGAAAGGCCTGGCATGACGGGCTTTTCCATACCGGAGATACGGCCTACCGCGATGAAATGGGATTCCTCTGGTATGTCGGCCGTCTCGACGACGTGATCAAGAGTTCCGGATACAGAATCGGACCGTTCGAGGTCGAGAGCGCACTGATGGAGCACAAATCGGTCATGGAGTGCGCCGTGACGGGCGTTCCGGATCCGGTCCGCGGCTTCGCCGTCAAGGCGACGGTCGTTCTCTGCAAGGGATATGTCGGTTCGCCGGAGCTCACCAAAGAGCTGCAGGAATATGTCAAGCACGTCACCGCTCCTTATAAATATCCCCGTATTATCGAGTATGTAGACGAGCTCCCGAAAACAATCAGCGGCAAAATCCGCCGTGTTGAGATTCGCGAAAAGGATAATGCAAAGAACTAATTGACAAATCCCGGTATTTTGTCTGTATAATAGATAAGTTAGACAAAATCTGGAGGGATAATAATGGCACGTATTGATAACATTAGCAAGGCCTTTGAACCGCGTGAGTCTGAGCAAAGAATATATTCTGCCTGGTTAGGGAAAGGATATTTCCATGCCGTACCGGATCCGGAGAAGAAGCCTTACTGTATCGTTATGCCGCCGCCGAATATTACCGGGCAGCTTCACATGGGGCATGCGCTGGATAACACGATTCAGGACATCCTGACCCGCTTCAAGAGAATGCAGGGCTATTCCGCACTCTGGCTTCCCGGCACAGATCATGCCGCTATAGCTACCGAGGCCAAAATCGTCGAAGCGATGAAGAAGGAAGGCCTTACCAAAGACGGAATCGGCCGCGATAAGTTCCTCGAACGCGCCTGGGAATGGCGTGAACTTTACGGAAGCAGAATCGTTGAGCAGCTGAAGAGACTCGGGTCTTCCTGTGACTGGGAGCGCGAGCGCTTCACGATGGACGAAGGTTTATCCGATGCCGTTACGGAAGTGTTTATACGCTATTACAACGAAGGCCTGATCTATCGCGGCGAGCGGATCATCAACTGGTGTCCGCACTGCCTGACTTCCATATCCGACGCGGAAGTGGAATACGAGGAGCAGGACGGCTTTTTCTATCATATCAAGTACAAAGTCGCGGATGGTTCCGGCGATCTGATTCTCGCGACGACACGTCCCGAGACGCTTCTCGGTGATACGGCCGTTGCCGTTCATCCGAACGATGAGAGATACGCGCACCTGATCGGCAAGAACGTAATTCTGCCCCTTGTCGGGAAAGAGATTCCGGTTATTGCTGATACATATGTCGAGAAGGAATTCGGTACCGGAGTCGTCAAGATCACTCCCGCACATGACCCGAACGACTTTGAAGTTGGTCTTCGCCATAACCTGCCGGTCATCAATATCCTGACCGAGGACGCGCACATCAACGAAAACGGCGGCATATATGCCGGAATGGACCGTTATTCCGCCCGGAAAAAGATCGTCGAGGACCTGAAGGAACAGGATCTGCTCGTACGGATCGAACCCCATAAACACAACGTCGGCACATGCTACCGCTGCAGGACGACCGTTGAACCGCGCGTCTCTTTCCAGTGGTTCGTGAAGATGAAGCCGCTCGCGGAGCCCGCGATCGAAGCGGTCAGAACCGGGAAGACCGATTTTGTCCCCGAGCGTTTCGACAAGACGTATTTTAACTGGATGGAGAATATCCGTGACTGGTGTATCTCCCGTCAGCTCTGGTGGGGACACCGGATACCGGCCTATTACTGTCAGGACTGCGGCGAGATCCTTGTCTCGTCAACACAGCCGGCGGTCTGCCCGAAATGCGGAGGCACAAAATTAAAGCAGGACGAGGATACGCTTGATACGTGGTTCTCTTCGGCGCTGTGGCCTTTTTCGACACTTGGCTGGCCGGATAAGACAAGCGAGCTCGACTACTGGTATCCGACGAGCGTTCTTGTAACGGCCTACGATATCATCTTCTTCTGGGTTGCCAGAATGATCTTTTCGGGCATCAGAAATATGGGCGAGACACCCTTCAAAGATGTATTGATCCACGGCATCATCCGTGATGCCCAGGGCAGAAAGATGAGCAAGTCTTTAGGCAACGGTATAGACCCGCTCTTGATCATCGACAAGTATGGTGCCGATTCGCTTCGATATGCACTTGTAACCGGCAACGCACCGGGCAACGATCAGCGTTTTCAGGAAGAGAAGATCGAAGCAGGCCGGAATTTCTCCAACAAGATCTGGAACGCGATGCGGTTTGTCATCATGAACTGCGACGATGATCTTTCCTTTGAGAAGGTGGACCGTTCGAAGTTCACCGTCGAGGACAAATGGATCCGTTCGAGACTGAACACCGTGATTCAGGAAGTGACGGTGAATCTTGAGAAGTACGAATTCGGTGTTGCGCTCGCGAAGATTTACAGCTTCCTCTGGGAGGAGTTCTGCGACTGGTATATCGAGATTGCGAAGGCGCGTCTCTTTGACAAGGAGAATCCGACACGTCTCGAGGCACTTTTCGTGCTGAATGATACGCTTGCCAAGGCGATGCAGCTGCTTCACCCGTTTATGCCGTTCCTGACCGAAGAGGTTTACGGATCTCTCGTGCTGGATCAGAGGTCTGATTCCATTATGGTTTCCGACTGGCCCGTTCCGACATCGGAAGATGAATATCCGGTTGAAGAGAGACGCATGGAGGTCCTGATGGATGCGATCCGCGCCATCCGGAATGTCCGCGTCAATATGGGCGTTGCGCCTTCGAGAAAAGCGAATATCATTCTGGTTACGGCGGACACCGCGATCGCGGATATGTTTATGGCCGGACTTTCCTTCCTGGAGCGTCTTGCGAGTGTCAGCGGACTTGATATCCGCGATACCAAGAAGGACATCCCGAATACCGCCGTTGCGGCTGTTTTCGGCGGCGGAGAGATCTATATACCGCTCGAAGATCTGATTGATATCGAGAAGGAACTCATCCGTCTCGAAAAGGAGAAGGCGAACCTGCAGAAAGAGATTGAGCGCGTGGATGCCAAACTTTCCAATGAGGAATTTGTCGGGAAAGCTCCGGAAAAGGTTATTATCGCAGAACGTGAAAAGCAGGCGCGCTACAAAGATATGTTTACGAGTATCGAAGAGCGGATGGCGCTCCTCAAATTATAATTTTCAAGGGAGGAAACAGTATGGCTCTATCATCGGAACCGAAAACCGGAGAAGAAGTAACCGGTCAGATCCATCCTGAAGCGACCGGTGAAACGGAAGTATTCGGTGAGACCGAAGGAACGGGAAAAGCGGCATTGGCGGTTGAACCGGAAGCCGTGAGAATCAAGGCCTCGCCCGATATTCTTCCGAAAAATACGGTGCACTGTTTTCCTGCCAGGAAATCGGTGATCACAAGACGCCGGATCCTTTCGGCACTGTGCTTTGCACTTCTGGCAGCGGGAGCGGTCTATTTTCTCCTGCCGGCATCCATGAGCATCGGCTTTTTTGTTCTTTGCCTTCTGGGCTGCGCTGTGGCCGGTACGGTTTTTGCGCACACTTTCCTGATTGCAGGTTACCGGGTAGCTCTTGACTATACCGAGGAACAGGTCGTTCTCCGGTATATGTTCCAGAAGATCCGGATACCGTTTGCCGATTTCGACACGAGAACCGGAACGCCGGACCGTGCGGAGTCGATGATGTCGAGTCTTACGGCATTATCCGGTAAAACCCCCGTCAAATATCTCATTCTTGACAATGTACGGGAGTCCGCCTGCTATCAGACATCCAACAAGGATCTCGACTGTGAAGAAGACTTTAATCGCCTGAAAGTCGAGGCAGAGGATATCCGCGATGTTTACCGCGGCAAACTCCAGGAGCCGGTAAAGCTTGATTCAGAAGATGAAATGGACCGAATTATCCAAAATGCCATGTCCGATCAATCGAAAAACATTGACGGGAAGGGCCATTGAATCATACAATAGTACAGGCGCAAACGAACGGGTTTGCACATTACGTCTTTCAAAGGAGTGATTAATTATGCCATTAGTAACAACTACCGAAATGTTCAAGAAGGCTTACGAAGGCGGATACGCTATCGGTGCTTTCAACGTCAACAACATGGAAATTATTCAGGGAATCACAGAAGCCGGTAAGGAATTGAACGCACCGCTTATTCTTCAGGTTTCCTCAGGCGCACGTAAGTATGCCAATCATACTTACCTTATTAAGCTGGTCGAAGCTGCCGTTATTGAGACAGACCTTCCGATCGCACTTCACCTTGATCACGGCGACACGTTCGAGCTTTGCAAGAGCTGCATCGACGGCGGATTCACATCTGTTATGATCGATGGTTCCCATCACGGATACGAAGAGAACCTTAAGCTGACCAAGCAGGTCGTCGAATATGCCCACGCTCACGGCGTTGTCGTAGAAGCCGAACTCGGACAGCTTGCCGGTATCGAAGATGCCGTTAACGTTTCCGCTGAGAATGCATCCTACACCGATCCCGCACAGGTTCAGGACTTTGTCGAGCGCACCGGCTGTGATTCTCTCGCTATCGCGATCGGCACATCCCACGGTGCTTTCAAGTTCAAGCCGGGCGTTAATCCTCAGCTTCGATTCGACATCCTTACCGAAGTCGAGAAGCGTCTTCCCGGTTTCCCGATCGTTCTTCACGGTGCATCTTCCGTTATTCCGGAATATGTTCAGATGATCAACCAGAACGGCGGCAACATGCCCGACGCTATCGGTATTCCTGAAGAAATGCTTCGTCAGGCCGCTAAGCAGGCCGTCTGCAAGATCAATATCGATTCCGATATCCGTCTTGCCATGACAGGAACGATCCGCAAATACTTCAACGACAATCCGTCTCACTTTGACCCCCGTCAGTACCTTGCTCCGGCACGTACCGCCGTTAAGGGAATGGTCGCTCATAAGATTCAGACGGTTCTTGGCTGCGAAGGCAAAGCCTGATTGCTATCTTAAATCTCTGTTAAACAAGGCACTCCGTGCGATGCGCGGAGTGCTTTTTTGTTTTTCACGTTGTATGTGATATAATTATTTTGCTGTTTTTATACCGCAATATGTCACTGTCTTAATCTCTATGCAGCAAGAATATTTAAGCAGAACGAAATACCGCATATCAATCTTCTGGAGAGATGTATGAAGAATAGAAACAATGATGATTTTCCTTTTAACGATGTAGCCGGTCACAAGCACACCGAGGGAAATCTGCCTTCCGGGCAGGGCGGGTATCCGTCCAAAGATCCGGGCGAGGCCTTATACGGAAGAGAGCACACAGGTTATCCGCCAAAGCCGCAAATGAGCAGCGCCCAGAGTTCCTCCGACATGTCGGGGCAGAAGCGATCCGGCGGCGATTATCCGCAGTCAGAATCGTATCTTAAGAAACCGGATCTGTCGATTCCACAATACCAGCCTCAATACAGGTCGGAACAGAGCGGATCAAGACAGCCTTCGGGACGGGTTCAGGATCCGGCCGGACGTCCGAATGTGGCCGGGCGCTCTTACAATCCGGGCAAACCCGACGCTTACGGCGGATATTCCGATCAGGGCAGGGTTCCGGCGAATGCCCCCCAAAGAGCCGGCGGCAATCCGTACGGCCAGGCCGCGGCTCCGCGCCCGAGAACACTGAACCGTCAGATTCAGATCCTTTCGATGATTGCGCTCGTATTGTTTATTGTCATGTGTATTCTCTTAACCATGATCGTTGCCGGCGGCAAAAAGAAAACAGCTGCCGCGGATACGTCCAAGGCAGCGGCATCCGGAGTCGCCGTTCTTACCTTGACACCGGCAGCCGGTATTTCGACACTGCCGGCCGGCTCGGATGCATCTGTCACGCCGAATGCTTCATCCGCGGCATCGGATACTGCAGCGCCCGATACTGATCCGAATTCGCTGGCGAACCTTCCGCCGTCCGCCGAGCATCCGGTAATCGCGCTTACGTTTGATGACGGTCCGTCACCAACATATACGGCGCAGCTTCTGGACACACTCGAAGCCAAGGGCGTTCATGCGACCTTCTTTGTTCTCGGACAGATGGTTCTGGACGCTGACCCGGCACTTTTGCAGAGAATGGCGGCCGACGGCAACGAAATCGGCAATCACTCCTACGATCATTCGATCTATACGGATCTAACGGAAGATCAGATCCGTGCGGAGCTTACCAAGACGAACGACGCCATTTTCGCGGCCTGCGGCGTAACGCCGACGGTCATGCGTCCTCCGACGGGCGGAAGCAACGACACGGTTCTTGCGCTCTCCAAGGAATACAATATGGCGGTTGTGAACTGGTCGTATGAGAGCTGTCCCGAGGACTGGCTCAAGGATCACCAGACGGCGGAATTCATATCGAATTATGTCGTCGAGAATGCCGCGAACGGACACATCGTTCTGCTTCATGATATACGGCAGTGTACGGTCGATTCCATAGCTGCTATGATTGACGGCCTGAGCGCGAAAGGATACCGTTTTGCTACGGTTTCGGAGCTCTTAGCGACTCTTCCTGAGGGAAAGCAGACCGGAGTTCTCTACTGTTACGGCGCTTAAACAAATCCATTTCATAATATTGAGATAATGAATACGGCTGTTAGGAATCTTCTTCCGACAGCCGTATGTATTCTTCGTAAATAGCGGAAAGCCGTTCGGTATGCGCCGCATATTCGGCATACTCTTCGGGCCTGGTATCCTTCGAGAATCCGGATTCCATTTCTTTTTGCGTATTCTCCAGATCCTCGATTTCTTTCTCGAGTGTACGGATCCGCTCTTTCCGGAGCGCGGTTTCGCGGCGCTCCTGAGCCCGGTTGATTCCCTTTTGAGGGAGCATGTCGGCCGCGTCCCGATGCGTCGTGCTTTTAACATCCGGCTTGGCGGATGCGGCAGGCGGCGTCTTGGATGCGGACGCTGCTTTTTCAGCCTCGCGGAATTCCCTGTAATTCGCGTAGGGAAGAACACGGCGATCCGCGAAGCCCAGGATCCCGCGCGAACACTTCTCGATGAAATAACGGTCGTGGCTGACGGCCAGGATCGCGCCGGTATATTCGGACAGAGCATTCTCGAGAATCTCTCTCGACTGGATGTCGAGATGGTTGGTGGGCTCGTCGAGGAACAGGATATCAGGACTCTCCTGAAGAAGACAGCAAAGGTAGAGTCTCGAGCGCTCGCCGCCGGACAGGACGTTTAATTTCTTGAATACGTCGATGTCGCGGAACCCGAAGCGTGCGAGCATATTGCGGGCCGCTGTCTCCGTCAAATCAGACCGTGAAAAGAGCTCGTCGATCACTTCGCGCTCTTCGTCTTCAAACGGTATAAACTGGCCCATGTAACCGCATTCCGCAGATGAGGAGATCAGGACATCGCCGTCGAATTCGGATACGCGGCCGAGAAGAATCGAGAGCAGGGTGGTCTTGCCGCAGCCGTTGGGACCTACGAGAACGAATTTGTCCGAGGCTTTCAGCTGAAACGAAACGTTCTCGAAAAGCGGCTCGCATCCCGGATATGTTTTGCCGACGCGTCTTGTTTCGAGAAGGATCTTATCGGGTGCGCCGTCCCGTTTTTCGGGCACGAAAGTGAAACTCATCTTCATCGGGCCGCCGGCAAGACGGGCTTTTTCTTCGACAAGACGGTCCGAGAGCTTGGCGACCACTTTTTCGCGCGCATGATAGGAGGACATTTTACGGTGGGAGAGCATGGTCTGCGTGACGCCGGCCTGCCGCTCGATTTCTTTTTCGAGCTGGGCGACAACCTGACGCTGATCATTAATGAACTGTTCCTTCTGCATTAAGTATGCCGAGTAATTGCCCTTGTAGGATTTGATCTGACCGTTCTCGAGCTCGATCACATCGGATGCGACCCGGTCGATGAAGTAACGGTCATGAGAGATCAGGAAGACGGCGCCGCTGTACTTCTGCAGGTATTCCTCCAGCCATTCCATCGCCTGTGTATCGAGATGATTGGTGGGCTCGTCGAGAAGCAGGAGATCCGGCTTCTGTACGATCAGACGGGCAAGTGAAATACGCATGCGCTCGCCGCCGGAAAGCTGCGAGACGGGACGTGTCAGATCTTCGGCGGTAAGGCCGAGCCCGTTAAGGACTTCGAGCATGCGCTGTTCGAAGCCGTAACCGCCCAGAGCTTCGTATTTTGCCGTTATCTGCGCGTAACGGGCGAGAAGAGGGGTCACATCCTTCTGTGCGGAACCGGACAGCTGTATCTCAATGTCGGCCATCTCCCGCTCGAGATCGATGATCTCACGGCTCTTCAGGGTGTTTCCGCCCGTATCCTGTTCTTCCATATTCTGGGAAAGATAGCCGATGATAACATGGCTGTGGCGGATAATGCTGCCTTCGTCGGGCAATACTTTACCCTCGATCATCCGGAACAAAGTCGTTTTCCCGGTGCCGTTGCTTCCGATCAAGGCCAGGCGGTCGCCGGCGTCCACCGAAAAAGAGATCCGGTCAAGAAGCTTTCGGCTGTGATATGTTTTTGAGATTTGCCGAATACTGATGAGCGGCATAGTGTTCCTCCGTTTTTGATTTCGCATGTTATTATAGCAGAAAACATTAAGAAAATAGTAAGTCCCTGACCTTGTGCCTTTGTTCGCTTACAAGTATTCTGAAGATACAATTCGCATACCTTAAAAACCGAATGATGATCATTCGTATTACGGACCGCCAATGAAAGGAAGGACCCATGAACGGCAATTCTTCATCCAGACCGGCTTTTGTCGACATTCTTGATACGACACTGCGGGACGGCGCACAGGCAGAGGGGATTTCCTTCTCCGTTAACGATAAACTGGCTGTTTTCAAGGCGCTTTCCGATATCGGCATCAAGTATGTGGAAGCGGGCAATCCCGGAAGCAATCCGAAGGACAGGGAGTTTTTCTCTACCTTCAGCAAGGGCGACAGCAAGACCCGGCTCTGCGCCTTCGGAAGCACCAAGCGCAAGGACAAGACATGTGACGAAGACCCTCAGATACAGTCTCTCATCGAGGCCGGAACGGCTGCGGTGGTTATTTTCGGGAAGGTCTGGGCCAAAGAGGCCTTAGAGATACTGAGAGCCACGAAGGAAGAGAATATCGGGATGATCCGCGATACAGTTTCCTATTTTTCGGGAAAAGGAATCGAAGTGATCTTCGACGCGGAGCACTACTTTGAAGCATCCGAGGACGACGGCGAATATGCCATGCAATGCCTTAAGGCCGCAAAAGAAGCGGGAGCGTCCTGCCTTTGCCTGTGCGATACCAACGGAGCCTCCATGCCGGAAACCGTCCGCGAACAGGTGATGAGAGCCGTGGAACTCCTGGATTCGGACACTTGCAGCATCGGTATACACTGCCATAACGACTCGGGAGTTGCCGTCGCCAATACGCTGACCGCCGTAATGGCAGGTGCCAGACACGTACAGGGAACCTTCAACGGAATCGGCGAACGCTGCGGAAACGCCAACTTGTCGACGATCATTCCGAATCTGCAGCTGAAATACAAGATCAATTGTATTCCTGAGGACAGAATACACATGCTGACGCCGGTCGCAAGAAAGCTGGCGGATATTGAGAATGTAACGCTGGCGGCCGGCGCGCCGTATGTGGGCGTATCGGCGTTTGCACATAAAGCGGGCATGCATGTCGATGCGATTAAGAAGAATACGCACACCTTCGAGCATGTCGATCCGGAGACCGTCGGTAATGCAAGGCGTCTTCTGGTATCGGAAATCGCCGGGAAAGCCGCCGTTCTTGAACTGATCAAGAGGATCCGTCCCGACTTTGACAAAGCCTCGCCCGAGGTCGATCAGGTACTTTCCCGGATTAAGAAGCTCGAGCATGACGGATACAGCTTCGAAGCCGCCGAGGCATCACAGGAGCTTCTCGTGTGCCGCGAACTCGGAATCTACAAGCCCTTTTTCGAGCTTGAGCGCATAACAGTCAATTCCGAGTATCCGCATATCGGAGAACTCTCCGCTTCGTCCTTTATCAAGATTCACGTCGACGGCAAAGCCGAGGTGACTGCGGAAGAAGGCGACGGACCTATAAACGCCATCGATATGGCTCTACGAAAAGCGATGGAAGTCTTTTATCCGGAGCTTAGGAAGACCCGGCTGTCCGACTATAAAGTCCGTGTTCTGAACCGGCATGCAACGGCGTCGTCCGTGCGTGTTCTGATCGAAACAACGGACGGCGAACACACATGGCGCACGGTCGGTGTTTCGACCGACATTATTACCGCATCCTATCAGGCTCTGGCGGATTCGCTGGAATATCCGTTGATGATCGCACGCTTAAACCATCTGTAAGAAGGCCTAACCATTTTCCCCTGCGATACTTATTTTCCATGAGGAGGAATGACTATGGGAATGACGATGACACAGAAAATACTGGCCCGGCATGCCGGACTTCCGAGTGTTGAACCGGGAGAACTGATCGAAGCGAAGCTGGATCTTGTACTCGGAAACGACGTTACGACGCCGCCGGCGATCGATGTTTTCGAGAAAACATGTGCCTTACAAGTTTTCGACCGCAACAAGGTTGCGCTGGTTCCGGATCACTTTACGCCGAACAAGGACATTAAGTCGGCTGACAACTGCAAGAAGATCCGTGAATTCGCGAAGAATTTCGGTGTCGAAAACTATTACGAAATCGGCGATCCGAAAATGGGTGTCGAGCATGTCATTCTGCCCGAGAACGGTCTTGTTGCACCGGGCGATGCGATCATCGGCGCCGATTCCCACACCTGCACATACGGCGCACTCGGCGCTTTCGCGACGGGTGTCGGTTCTACGGATCTCGCATGTGCGATGGCGACCGGGCAGACCTGGTTTAGAGTTCCGGAAGCGATTCGCTTTCATTTGACGGGACACCTGAATACGAACATAACCAGCAAGGATCTGATCCTTTATATCATCGGAATGATCGGCGTTGACGGTGCGCTTTACAAGTCCATGGAATTTACAGGACCCGGCGTAGAGACGCTGGAGATGTCCGACCGGCTTACCATCTGCAACATGGCGATCGAGGCCGGCGGAAAGAACGGAATTTTCCCGTTCGACCAGAAGACACTGGATTATATGAAGAAATTTGCGCCCGATCGTCTCGCGGCCGGCAGTTATGAAGTCTTTGCCGCCGATGAAGATGCCGTTTATGAGAGGACGATCGAGATTAATCTCTCCGACGTTCCCATGACGGTCGCTTTTCCTCATCTGCCCGAAAATACAAGAACCGTCGGGTCTTTCGAAGAAATCAGGATCGATCAGGTCGTGATCGGCTCCTGCACCAACGGAAGACTGGAAGATCTTCGCACGGCCGCCCTTTGGCTTAAAGGCCGTAAGGTAATGAAGGGCGTTCGCTGCATCATCCTGCCCGGCTCGAACCGCGTATGGAAGGAAGCACTGAAGGAAGGCCTTCTGGAGATTTTTGCCGATGTGAACTGTGTCGTATCCGCGTCAACCTGCGGGCCTTGTCTGGGAGGACATATGGGTATTCTTGCAAGAGGCGAGAGATGTGTCTCGACAACGAACCGCAATTTTGTCGGACGGATGGGACACCCCGAATCCGAAGTATATCTGGCGAGCGTACCTGTAGCCGCTGCCTCGGCCGTTCTCGGACGCATCGCGGGTCCCGACGAACTTGATGAAATGTTAAGTGAGGATAATTTATGAGCATAAAAGGTAAAGTCTTCAAATACGGCGCCAACGTCGATACGGATGTCATTATTCCGGCAAGATACTTGAATACGGCGGATCCAAAGGAACTCGCGAAGCACTGCATGGAAGATATCGATATCCATTTTACCGAGCGTGTGAAGCCGGGTGACATCATAGTCGGAGGCCCGAATTTCGGATGCGGTTCCTCACGCGAACATGCGCCGATCGCGATCAAGGCAAGCGGGATCTCCTGCGTAATCGCCCCCTCGTTTGCGCGTATCTTCTACCGCAATGCGATCAATATGGGTCTTGCCATCATGGAATCCGCGGAGGCTTCGGAAGCGATTAAAGACGGAGACGAAGTCGAGGTGAACTTCGAAACCGGCGAAATCAGAGATCTTACAAGCGGGGAGTCCTTTGTCGCCAAGCCTTTTCCGGAATTCATCCGGAAAATTATCGAGGCGGACGGACTTGTCGGTTACATAGCGAAATAATCCGGGTATGATAAACAATTTGCCGTTGTTGTTAACAGATTATCGAATGATACGGAGGAACAAATCATGGGTTTATACAATATAGCGGTGATTCCCGGCGACGGAATCGGTCCGGAAGTCGTAAACGGAACGCGTTCCGTACTTGAAGCGGTTGCCTCAAAATACGGACACACCTTCCGCTTTGACGAACTTCTCGCCGGCGGCAGTGCCATCGACGCCACGGGCGAACCGCTGCCCGCATCGACTATGTTTGCCTGTCAGAACAGCGACGCCGTTCTGCTCGGAGCGGTCGGCGGCCCGAAATGGGACGATCTTCCCGGTAAACAGCGTCCGGAACAGGCCCTTCTCGGACTTCGTGCCGGACTCAAGCTGTATGCGAATTTGAGACCTGCCGTTCTTCACAAAGAGCTCGCCGAAGCCTGCCCTCTTAAAGATCATCTGGTAAAAGACGGTATTGATATTATGATCGTTCGGGAGCTGACCGGCGGCATCTATTTCGGAGACCGCGGCAGAAGAAACGGCGTAAAACTATCGGACGGAATGCCGGCCGGTATCGAAGCATATGATACAGAAAGCTACAGCGAAGCCGAAATCGAGCGTATCGCACGTGTCGGGTTTGAGCTCGCATCCGGCAGAAAAAAGAAGCTCCTGTGCGTGGACAAAGCCAATATCCTTGAGACGAGCCGTCTTTGGAGAGAAGTCGTAGGCCGTGTGTCGGTCGAATATCCGGAGATCAGCGTCGAATATATGTACGTCGACAATGCGTCGATGCAGCTCGTAAAACGCCCTTCGGATTTCGATGTCATCGTAACTTCCAATATGTTCGGCGACATTATTTCGGATGAAGCCGGCATGATTACCGGATCCATAGGAATGCTTCCTTCGGCATCTCTCGGTGCGCCCGGTATGCCCGGCATGTATGAGCCTGTCCACGGCAGTGCACCGGATATCGCCGGTATGAACAAGGCAAATCCCCTGGCGACGATTCTGTCGGCTGCGATGATGCTAAGGTGGTCTTTCGGACTCCTGCGGGAGGCCGACGCGATCGAAAATGCCGTCGCCAAGGTCCTTTCGGATGGTTATCGTACTGTCGATATTGCATATACTGATAATTTTGTTATTCTTGGAACAAGAGAAATGACCGGGAAAGTAATCGAATCCATACAATAGCGACCCGACAAGGTGAAGCCGGAAACTTTTACGGGAGTGAAGGGGTGAACCGTTCACTCTTTTTATAAAAGGCTCATCCCCGAAAACGGGAAGTAAAGAAAGCAGGTACGGTATGAATCGCGAACGAAGCGGACAAATGACCAAAGACCCGAGCCGGGCGGCGCACCGTTCTCTTTTTTATGCGCTTGGACTGACTCCCGAAGAATTAAAGCGCCCTCTGATCGGTGTCGTCAACTCCTTTTCCGAACTGATTCCGGGACATATGCATCTTAGGGATCTAACGCAGTGTGTCAAAGACGGAATACGCCTGGCCGGCGGTGTTCCTCTTGAATTTCCGGCGATCGCCGTCTGCGACGGTACGGCCATGAACCACATCGGCATGAAGTATTCGCTTGTCAGCCGTGATGTAATCGCCGATTCGTGTGAACTGGTCCTGATGGCACAGCCTTTGGATGCCGTCGTATTTATACCGAGCTGCGATAAAGTCGTACCGGGCATGCTGATGGCGGCCGCCAGACTCAATATTCCCTCGATCTTCCTGTCGGGAGGACCGATGCTTCCGGGCAACTTTCACGGTAAAAGGATCGGGCTCTCCGATATGTTCGAAGCGTCCGGCAGTTATGCCGCGGGAAAAATAACCGCCGAGGATCTGCATGATATGGAAATCGCCTGCTGTCCGACCTGCGGGAGCTGCTCCGGCATGTATACGGCCAACACGATGAACTGCATCACCGAGGCACTCGGTATGGCTCTCCCGGGCAACGGTACGATACCGGCCGTGTTCTCGGCCCGGCGCCGTCTTGCCAAAGAGACCGGCATGAAGATCATGGATCTGCTGGCCGAAGACATGAAAGCACGGGATATCATGACGAAAGATGCCATACAAAACGCACTTCGGATCGATATGGCACTCGGAGGTTCGACAAACAGCGTCCTGCATCTTCTGGCCATATCGCGGGAAGCCGGGTATACGCTGACGATGGATGAGATTTCGAGAATTGCGGATGAAACTCCGCAGCTATGCAAACTGAATCCCGCCAGCTCCGTATTTATTACCGATTTGAACGAGGCGGGCGGTATCACGGCCGTTTTCGCGGAACTGGCCAAGACCGGTCTTCTGGCTCTTGGAAATCCGTCCGTTGACGGTACGATAGCCGCAAGAATCTTCGGAAAGCACGGCGCGGACGGTACGGTGATTGCCAAACACACGAATCCGGTCGCTAAAGACGGCGGACTCGCTGTGCTGAAGGGAAACCTTGCTCCGGAGTCTGCGATTGTCAAGAAAGGTGCCGTTCTTCCCGAGATGATGGTTCATACGGGTCCGGCACGCGTATACGACTCGGAAGAGGCTGCAACCAAGGCGATCTTCGCCGGTGATATCCGTCCGGGCGACGTAATCGTCATCCGTTTCGAAGGACCTAAAGGCGGACCCGGCATGCGCGAAATGCTCACGCCGACATCGGCTGTAGCCGGCATGGGACTCGACAAGACGGTAGCACTGATTACAGACGGAAGATTTTCGGGCGCCACCAGAGGCTCTTCGGTCGGACATGTATGTCCTGAGGCAGCGGCAGGCGGGTTGATCGCATTTGTCCGGGAAGGTGATATGATTACGATTGACATTCCCGCACGGTCCATCACATTGAACGTAGATGATAAAACATTGTCAGAGCGTACGGCCGCCGAGCCGCCTGAATTCCGGATTTCCGGAGTTCTGGCAAGATACAGGGAGCTCGCGGGACCGGCAGCCACCGGCGCCAGCATGAATCATATTTATTCATAAATACGAATCCCGCTTCTGAGTGCAAAGAGGCATTCGGCTCGGGATACTGAAAACAAGAAGGAGAAATTGCGTATGAACGGAGCGGAAACCATCGTGGCCTTCCTCAAACGGAAAGGCGTGAATCCGGCATTCGGGTACCCGGGCGGGCCGATACTTGTGCTGTATGATGCCATTTATAAGGCGGATTTTCCTCATGTTCTGACCCGGCACGAGCAGGGTGCGGTACACGCTGCCGAAGGGTTTGCCAAGGTGACGGGAAGACCCGGCGTCGTAATCGCGACATCCGGCCCCGGCGCAACCAATCTTGTGACCGGAATCGCCGACGCGTTTCTGGACTCCGTGCCGCTTCTGGCCATTACGGGAGCGGTAGCGAGAAACTGTACCGGTAAAGACGCTTTTCAGGAGGCCGACATAACCGGTATTACCCAACCCGTTACGAAATACAATTATCTCGTCATGGATCCGGCCGACCTTCTGCCGACGCTTGAGGAAGCCTGGAATCTTACGACGGCCGGTCGCCCCGGACCGGTACTTGTTAACGTACCAAAGGATATTCTTGCGCTTCCGACGCCGGAAAGCGAGACCGAAGGATACGGCGTGATTCGCCATCGTCCGCCTAGAAAGCGAACCGAGACGCAGATCGACGCGGTTTGTAACGCGCTTCGCCGCGCGAAACGCCCGCTTCTCTTAGCAGGAGGCGGTGCGATCATATCCGAGGGCGCGAGCAGCCTTATGAGCGAATTCGTGAAAAGAACCGGGATTCCGGTCGCCACAACCATGATGGCAAAAGGAATCATTCCGGACGACGATATCCATTATCTGGGTATGGTGGGAATGCACGGCACGCCGCAGGCGAATTCTGCCATCGGCAACTGCGATCTCCTGCTGGCGGTGGGCTGCCGCTTCTCCGACCGAATCATCGGAGACCCCGACAAATACAACCGGAATACAGCACGCGAGATCATCCATGTCGATATCGATCCGGCTGAAATCGGCAAAAACATACGGCCGACCGTCGAAATTGAGGACGATGCCGCGAGCTTTTTCGCGTATATTCTCGAAAACCTGCCCGCAGACGATTATTCGTCCCAATGGTCCGAATGGATCCTTACTATGCAGACGAAAGCGGACCGGTACCGCGAACTGACAAGAGAATTGGAGAAACTCGACGACAAACTCCTTCCGGAAGCTGTCGTACACGAGATATCCGAAGCATACAAGGGGAAGAACCCGATCCTTGTAACCGACGTCGGGCAGCATCAGATATTTGCCGCACAGCATTTTTCCGTCGAGACACCAAGGTCATTCCTGACTTCCGGCGGACTCGGTACGATGGGATTCGGTCTCCCGGCCGCGATCGGAGCCGCAATTGCCGCGCCGGATCGTCCGATCGTTCTATTCGTTGGTGACGGCGGCATTCAGATGACGATTCAGGAGTTCGGACCGCTCAATATCTTAGATCTTAATGTGAAGGTTATTATTATGGATAATCAGCAGCTCGGTATGGTTCGTCAGTGGCAGGAGCTGTTTTTCGGGAAGAGATACAGCCAGTCCATTCTCGAAAACAATCCGAATTTCATCCAGATCGCCGACGCGTACGGTATCAAGGGCGGACGTGCGACCAATGAGGCCGAATTCCGGGCGAACCTTACGCGCATGCTGTCGGACGACAAGCCGTATGTGCTCCACGTGATGCTCGATTCTCAGGAACTCGTCTATCCGATGATCCCGCCGGGGAAAAATCCGGAAGAGATTATCATGCCGGGAATGTGACCTGTTGTTTTCACTTGTCTCGGAGCAAGCTCCTCGAAATACGTTCAAACAACGGTTCACATTCCTTCGAGGGGCGCTGGCGCGCCCTTAAGGTAGGGGGATCTGTTACGGGTGTGATCTATGTGTTCATGAATTCATAATGTTACATAATTCTGTCCCACGAATCATGGGGATGTCGTCAACACGAGCTGAGATATAGTCCCTATTATTTTTGCTCAACTTGCTTTGCAGATCCTTATCATTGCAGTCCGGTGAATGATGACAATCTTTCCAACTGCTTTGTATATCATGGCAAGTTTCCCGCTTATACCGGGAGGCAAGGTTGTCCGGCAGAGAACGCATCTTGTCTATATGACGAGATGCGAGTCTCCAGCTTCTTCCATCTGTAGCCGGTTTTGATTTCAACTGCACAAGGGAGAGAATTACACACCAAATTTAACACTTGATCATAATGGTGTGTAAAAACGGATCAACAAACGCAATTATGCTCAATGATGCACATGATGAAAGCGCTAATATAATGATTTCTAAGGTGATCATTAACGAATAAGCCTGTTTTTGTTCATTGATATGCACACCAAAATGAAGAAATGCCTGATTTGGTGTGTAAACGATACGCAACTCTTGCTCTCCATTGTCTAACGGCTGTATTGTAACCGCTGGACTAAAATCGCAAAAATGCAACGATTATTGTCTCACGGTTTGAATCACCGGAATGGAGGAACTAGCTCCCGATTCCGGGCGCTTCGGAATGGATTACCGATCGACCCTCCGCTCAGGCTTACAATAGAATCTTTCAGAGGAGAGTGTCCATGCGCTCCGATATCCCATAAATCTGGAAGCAATTTTCTTGCGAAGGTGGATCTCACTCTCCGGACTGCTGGATCTCGCTCACCGGAAAATCCGGCTCATTTTGTCACGGATTACTCCGCTCACACATCTAAGGAGACACGTAAGAATCTGATAACTATGGCAGGGCGGTTTGAGTTTGTCTTTACACGGATCCTGGTTGAACCTTGTTGAAGGCTATTTCAGTAATCTGACGCGACAGATGCTCAGAGAAATCAGAGTGACTGATAAAGAGGAACCGGTCGAACGAATACACAAGTATTTCGCTGAAATCAACGATTCGCCCATTGTCAACGACTGGAAATACCATATGAGTGAAATCGATCCTGAAAAGGCTATCGGTCTAACTAATAAAAAATCGCTATACTTGTACTTTGTTAATTCTTAAACTGTGGATAAAGTCGTTTGAGCTTAATTCTGGCATCCGGGGTTGTAAACTGCCGGTCTACGGCCTTTTGCATATTGTTCCGTGCTGTTTCCCATTTATCGAATTTTATACGTAGTGTTACGTTACATGAACTCGGCCATGTTCTTTGGTTAGCAGATAACCCTAATACTACTAGGGCTTCTATAATGAAGTATTCAAGAGATATAAAACGGTGTATACTAAACAAAGCTATGACCGTGAATGTGTTGATGCGAAATATTAGGATGATATACATGAGAAAGAAACTTTTCCGATGCATACTAATTTTTTGTGTTGCACTTTCGATTTTATCTGGGTGTGCTAAAGCTCCCCAGCAAGAAGTGTTAATTTATACGGATTATCTATACTATGATTCAATTAAAGAGTTGAAGAAAAGTGCGGATATTATTGTTGAGGCAAAAATTATTTCGACAAAGGTTGTGTTATTGGATACTACACATAAGTTCACGGATGAAGAGAAAGCGGATCCAGAGCTAAATCCGGTGCCAAATCCGGAAGGTTCAGAAGTTAGTTATTCAGATGTGTATACAATTTATCAGGTTGAGGTGATTAATAAGTATAAAGGAAAAGTTAAGGAAGGAGATACCATAGAGTTTAAATGTCTTGGGGGAGTTATGTCAAATGTTAAATACGTTGAAGAAGATGTAATGGACATTAATGTTGGCGAGACATATATTCTGTTTCTTGAAACGTATCCTGATAGTTATCCCAGTCTGATCAATCAAATTCAAGGTATTTACAAATATGAAGACAAGAAAATTACTCCCCACAAGGAAAATGACATCGACCTGAAAATAGAAGATTTGGAGGAAGATGAGTAAGTCTTCTACGCCGAATTATGCAGAGTCAGATTTTGAGATACAGAAGAATTAACTTGATTCCATAGAGGGGCGGTACGAATGTCGTCCCCCAAAAACATGGTTCATACCCATAAAGTTTGTCCCTCTTCGTTCCTTTCAGCAGTTCTCTTACCTCTACGGATTCAGATGACGATTCGCTGGAAAGATTCGTCAGGGGGCATTGCTAGTGTATGTTACTACCCAAGGGCGCTTTAGCACCCGAACTTAAATGTGCGATATAAACTCGAACGTATCAAATGAACATTCAAGAGTTGCTACATTGGACGCGTCAGCGTCCTGCACAGAAAGGGCAAATTGTTTGAACGAATTTCGACGAACACAGTGAGGAGACAAGTGAAAACAATATTGCCCTTTCCCAACGTATTTCGACGAATGGAATGAGGAGACAAGTGAGAGTTATATCGCACATTCTTCGACGAACATAGTGAGGAGACAAGTGAAAACAACATCTCAATCGTTTAGTCGCGGCACCGGTGTTGGGCGGTTGAACCGGTCTAAGGCGACGAAGGTCATATGGGCGACGTTGATTTCTTCGCGTGTCCCGTTTAGTGCTTCTACAAATGTGGTTACCTTGATTTTCATGGATGTACGGCCGACGCTCTCGATTTCCGAGATGAGTACGATGGTTGAGTTCAGGGAGGCGGGCGCCTTGAAGGACAGGTTATCGATTGCGACAGTCGTTACTTCGGTGCCCGAATGACGCCGCGCGCAGATGGCACCGACGGTATCGATCATCTGAAGCAGAGCACCGCCGAAAAGTCGTCCGCTGCCGTTGGTGTGACGGTACATGACAATCTCGGCTTGTTCGGTATAGGAATCGGCGCGTGTGCGCACTTGATTGAATCTGGACTTTTCCTGTTCGGCCAAATCTTCAACCAGCTTGCTCATGCGGTTCTCTAGGGCTTCCTGTGTTGCGCGTATATCATGGCCGAAACCGGTCTCAGCTTTTTTCTCAGATTCCATATGGATTCCTCCGTATCGTGTTTCTATGTGCTTATTATAACAGACGGGCAGGGTGGTCCGATGAACGGAATCGCATCTAAAAGTTGAATGGAAATGTGTTTTAACAAAAAGTACATCCCGTTTTCACGTGCGTACGTTGTATAATAAAAATATTCTGATGATATCGACGGGAACGAGGTACTTACCGGTATGGCCAAGAAACGGATAGTTGCCGTTATTGATCTGGGATCGCTTTCCCTGCGCCTTAAGATTTTTGAGGCGGCAAATAAGGAAGCTCCCAAAGAAATTGAATCGGTACGGCGCTTTTTGTCGCTGGGAGCGCAAACATATCGCTCGGGGTTAATCTCTTCGGAACAGATTTCAGAGCTGTGTGAGATTCTTGCGGGTTTTGTTCTTAAAACGAAGGAGTATAAGTGCAGCGAGACTTTGTGTGTCGCTACAAGTGCTTTTCGAGAGGCGAATAACAGAGATTTTGTTCTGGAACGGATTCGTCTGAGGACGGGTCTTTCCATTAAGGTTCTGGACAATGCGGAAGAGAGATTTTGCCACAATCTGGCTGTCCGGGAGCTGATGCCGGGGATCGAGAAGATCATTACGTCCGGGACGCTGATCCTGGATATCGGGGCGGGCAGCATTCAGTCGACGGTGTACGATAAGTCTGAGTTTGTTTTCAGCCAGAACATGCTTCTGGGCTCTCTGCGCGTCAGTGAGCTGCTTTCGGATCTTGAGCGCCATACGGCGCACTATACCGACGTACTGGAGGAATTCATATCACACGATCTGGAGGATTACCATGCGGTCGAACCGAAGGGCATCAATTACCAGAATATGATTGCGTTCGGGAGCGATATTGGTTTTATCAAGGGTTTAAGCGGTCTTTCACCGAGGGAGTACTGTTTTTTACCGAAAAAGAAGTTCCTTGAGACGTATGAGTATCTGCTGAAAACCAAGCCGGCGGATCTGGTTCTTTCGAAGGGGATTCCTTCGGCGACGGCAGCGCTTCTTCTGCCGACGGCACTGTTGATTAAGAAATCGCTGGATTCTACGGGGCTGGACGGTATTCATATGCCGGCGGCTTCTCTGTGTGACGGGGTTATGTTCCGTTATGCCTGGGACAGCATGGGTTTCGGACTTAAATCGGATCCCGATCTGGATATCATCTCGGCCGCGAGACATATCAGCAAACGATACCGTTATGACAAGAAGCACACCGAGCAGGTCGAAAAGAACGCGCTCGCTATTTTCGATTCCATGCGCCGGAATCACGGGATGGGGGATCGGGAACGGCTTCTCCTGCAGCTGGCCTCGATTCTTCACGAAGTCGGTAAATATATTAACGTGACGAATCACAGTACGCGTTCGTATCACATTATTCATACGACGGAGATTATCGGATTAAGCAGTGAGGAGAGGGAAACGGTCGCGTATGCGTCCCGTTTTTACATGCAGACGGATCTTTTTTCGGACCGGTATTTCCAGTATCTTCCCGAAAAGCAGCGCGCGCTTGTAGCGAAGATTTCGGCGATTCTTCGTATCGCCGACGTTATGGACGCCTCACACAAGCAGAAGCTTAAGAATGTTTCCGTCACTTTTCAGCCGGATCTCTTAAACATTTCCTGTGACTGCAATGAAGATCTAACCTATGAGATGTGGGCATTCGAGATTAAAACCGACTTATTCAGACAGGTATTCGGAGCGACACCGGTTCTGAAACCGAGGAGGCAGGCATAATGACGACCAAAAAAGCGAAGGTTAAGAAGGACTCCAAAGTAACACGGCAGGAAACGCTTCACATGATTTCCGATAATGCCGGCATTCTCGCCGACTCCAACCGTTTTATCAACCGGGAATTGAGCTGGCTGGATTTTAACGATCGGATATTAAGCGAGGCAAGAGATACGAAGAATCCTCTTTTGGAGAGGGCTAAGTTTCTTTCGATCACGGCCTCGAATCTGGATGAATTTTATGTGGTTCGTGTCGCGTCGCTCAAAGATATGGTTAACGCGCAGTATACGGTTCGGGATTTTTCGGGTCTTACACCGCTCGAACAGCTTGCCCGGATTTCCGAGAAAATCAGACAGAGTATGATTCTTCAATATTCGACGTATACCAGGGCGCTCATTCCCGCGCTCTGGACACACGGTATCAAGATTATGGATTATGACGAGCTGGATGACCGATTGTCCGGGATTGCCGACGAGTATTTCCGTTCGACGCTGTTTCCGATTCTGACGCCTATGGCGGTTGACTCCTCAAGGCCTTTTCCGTTGATCTATAACCGGAGAGTCAATCTGTGTGTCCTGATCGAGCATAAAGAAATTGCGTACGACGCCGAAGGACGTGCGGTGGAATCCGAGAAGGAGTATCGGTATGTTACGCTTCAGGTGCCCGCCGTCGTACCGAGACTTTTCCGGGTCAAGCTGTCGGACGGAGTCGGTTTCATTCCGATCGAGCAGATCATCCGAGCCAATCTGGACGTGCTTTTTACAGGCTCCAAAGTCCTTGCGTCGGGCTTTTACAGGATTATGAGGAACGCCGATCTCGACATTGACGAGGATGAGGCGGAGGATCTTCTGAAAGTCATCGAGCAGCAGGTCCGCATGAGACAATGGGGAGAGATCATTCGCCTCGAAGTCGACGAGCATCTGGATCCGCGGCTTCTTACGTGGCTCACCGATTCGCTGAAGATCGGCGAACAGGATATTTTTGCCGTTAACGGTTCTCTGGATCTTACGTTTCTTATGAAGCTCTACGGTATGGTGGTTCCGGATTATCCGGAGCTCGCGTACGAACCGTACAAACCGCAGATTGCCTGTATGTTCGGAGACGGGAGTATTTTCGATCAGATTCGCGAAAAGGACCGCATCGTCCATCATCCGTACGAGACGTTTGATCCTGTAATCGAATTTGTCCGCCAGGCTTCGATCGATCCGAATGTTCTTGCGATTAAGCAGACGCTGTATCGCGTCAGCAGCAGCTCGCCGATTATCCGGCATCTGGCCGAAGCGGCACAGAACGGAAAACAGGTTATGGTTCTCGTCGAACTGAAGGCCCGATTTGATGAAGAGAACAATATCAACTGGGCGAAGATGCTTGAGAAAGCCGGCTGCCACGTCATCTATGGGGTTGTCGGGCTCAAAACGCACAGCAAGATTACTCTTGTCGTACGAAGTGACGACGACGGAATCCGGCGTTATCTGCATCTTGGAACCGGTAATTACAATGACATCACCGCAGGTATTTATACCGATGTTGGCCTCTTCACATGTGCCGAACCGTTTGGAGTCGATGCGTCGGAGTTCTTCAACATGCTTTCCGGATATACGGAACCGCCGGAGTGGAAGCGTCTGATTCCGGCACCGCTTTGGCTCAGAACCTTTTTCGAAAAGAAGATACGCCGCGAGATACTAAATGCCCGGGAAGGCAAAAAGGCGGCAATCGTCGCAAAAGTCAATTCGCTTGTGGACGGCGCGATCATCGAGCTTCTTTATGAAGCATCGTCCGCCGGTGTGCATATTGATCTGATTGTAAGAGGGATCTGCTGCTTAAAGGCCGGAGTCCCCGGTATGTCCGAAAATATTACCGTACGCTCGATCACCGGAAGATTTTTGGAGCATTCGCGTATTTATTATTTCTATAACGAAGGGTATGAAGATATATATCTTTCTTCTGCCGACTGGATGCCGCGGAATCTTGACCGGCGGATCGAACTGCTTTTCCCGATTGAAGATGCCGAATGCAGAGAACGGATTCTGGAGATTCTGGAGGTCGAGCTCGAAGACACGATCCGGAGTCACTGGATGCAGAGCGACGGAAGCTATCATAAGCAGGATTTGAGAGGCAAGGTCAAGCTGGACAGCCAGATTGAGCTCTGCCGTCTTGCCGTGGAGGCTGCGGCAAGGAAAAAGGAAGAAGAGGACACCAGGATCTTTATCCCGGCGGAACCGGCGGAATAGTACTTGAGATTTGAATTGCGGATGCCGAAGGTGATATCCGTTGTTTGCGCGTAACGTTTTGTGATATCATAATTTTCTGCTATAAACATACCTTGTCGTGTACGGAGGATTGGAAATGAGTGTTGAGGTATTTGTATGTGCACCGGCTCTGAGAACGGGAATCTGTCATGACGAGGTCTCAAAATACAGGGTTACACATTCATCGGGAGCTTTCTTTTCGGTCATCGATTACGGCGCATCCATTACCTCGATCTGCGTGAAAGATAAGAACGGGATGCTGGCCGATGTGATTCTTGGATTTACGAGTCTAAGTGATTATTTGAAGAGCGGTTCCTGTCACGGAGCCATCGTAGGACGTCATGCGAACCGCATCAAAAATGCTTCTTTCTCTTTGAACGGGAAGGAGTATGTCCTCCCTAAAAACGACGGTGATAACAATCTTCACGGAGGAGCACCTTCGTTTCAAAACGTATTCTGGAAAGGAGAAATACTCCCTGTCGATGCGGCAAAGGAATATCTTCTTGCATCCGGAATTCTGAACGATTTTGAGCTCGACGGTGACGCCGTGCTTTTCTCCTATACGTCTCCGGACGGCGCCTGCGGTTTCCCGGGAAATCTGAATGCGGAAGTGCTTTACGCGTGGTCAAAGGATTTGACGCTCCTCATTCTTTACCGGGGGGAGAGTGATGCTGATACGTTGTTCAGCCCGACAAATCACGCGTATTTCAATCTGAATGGACATGACGGCGGCAGTGTCAGCCGTCACATTCTGTGGATTGACTCCGAAAGGATAACGAATAAGGACCCGTCGAATGTACCGGACGGGACCTTTGCGGACGTTAAGGATACGGTCTTTGATTTTTCGAATCCGGCAACGCTCGGACCTACGATGACGGATCCGAATCCGCAGCTTTTGTCATCCAGAGGACTCGATCAGAATTACTGTCTCAAAACAAGCCATGAAAAAATAAGCCGGGTTGCTTCGTTAAAAGACCCGGTCTCGGGACGTGTTATGGAAGTTCTCACGAATTTTCCGGGACTTCAGATCTATACGGGGAATCACATCGGCGGGACGTTCGGGAAGAGCGGAAACGAGTATATGGACTACGGCGGCGTCTGCCTTGAAGGGCAGCTCTATCCGGATTCTGTCCATCATTCCGAGTTCCCGAGTGCCGTCATTAAGGCACATGAGCCGCGTTATTACTTAACCGGATACCGTTATTCCCGGGAATCGTAGAGCTGATAGTACTGGTACTTCCGGTAAATGTCGATCCACGGCTTGATCTCCGGATTCAGGCTTCCGCCCGCATTGTAAAGCGTTCCGTCGCTTGCGACAACATAGCTCTCGTTCAATGCGGGAACCACATCATGCATTTCAAACAGGAACTGCTGAAAAGGCGTACGCTGCACGCCGATAATATCGGCCAGATAGGTAGACAGATAATTTGTACTGATATAGTCTTCTTTAATCTGTGCGAGATCCGAATCCGAAATATCGTAATTTGCCCAGACCAGAAGCTGCGTTTCGTACCTCTTCAGCAGGTATTGCGGGTCGTCTTTATCAGCCCGGAGTTTCGTGAAATCACTGAACTTATCGGTGAGATTCGGCTGATGATCGCCATAAAATATGATGACCGTAGGGGTGTCGACGTTCTCGTAATACGAGATCAGCATCTTTAAAGCTTCGTCTGAGGTGCGAAGCAGGGAAAGATATTCTTCCGCCTGCGGATATTGGGAATAGGAATCGGGCGTAATACTATATGGAAGCGTATCGTTCGTTGCGTATCCGCCGTGGTTCTGAATGGTGATCAGGTATTGAAAGAGAGGAACATCCGGGCTCTCCGCTTTGTGTTCTTCATATTGGCTGATCGCGTACTCGAAAAGCGACTGATCGCTGACATAGGAGCGATAGAGAAGCGGGTCGGTAAACTCGGTAAGTCCGACGAGACTGTCAAAGCCCAGAAGAGGCATAACCTTGGTCCGGTTCCAGCCCGTAAGGTCAAAGGGATGCACGGCATTTGTCTCATAGCCGGTATCTTTTAGCTGAGACGCAATTGAGGAGATATCGTGCCGGATATACTGCCGGAAAGGATAGGTTCCCGCCGGAATGAATTCCATGCTCATCGAGGTCAGAACCTCAAATTCGGAATTGGCCGTGTTGCCGCCATAACAGGAGGTTACGAGGTCTTTTTTAATGACCTGATCTCCCGTTAGAGAATCCATAAACGGCGTGACCGGCTCATTGGTTCCGAAATCACCGTTGACGGCAAGATCGGAATAGGCCTCGCTCATGATCATGATGATGTCCGGCTTCTCTCCATCCGGAACCAGAGAAGCCGTCTTCGTATCATATTGGGCAAGGTCCTTTTCGACTTCGTCTTTGGAATAACCCTGAGGTGTTTCCCGGAACAGGAAGCGGATATGATATCCGAAGTTTAAAAGAACGCCGTTCTCATAATTGTAATTGACGATCGTGTAGTAGAAGCGAATGCCCGTGGATTGCTGGGCTCCTCTTTGCATGACAAAAAATCCCATATAGAGGCATAAGGCAGCGGTCAGAAGAGCGGCGAGCAAGCCTCTGAGCCAGACTTTGAATTTCGGTTCTTTTCCGACAAAGGAAAGTGCTGTCATGACAAGAAACAGGACTCCGGCCAGGATTACTTCTTTTGAAATGACAAAGTCATAGGTTCGGCTGACCTTTAAGGCAAGGTCGATGTTGACAAGATCCCACGGATAAATGATCGTATTTCTGAATAACACAACATAATGTTCGCCGATTCCGAAAAGAAAGACAGCCAGATTCAATATGGCGGAAGTGATCTTAAAGTACGGCAAAGCATAGAGGATCAGATAGGGGAGGAGAAGGAGAAGATAGTTCCAGACGAACCGTACGCCGATCGCAGTGAACCAGTGCGGGGAATAGAATACGATTTCGTCAAAGTTCTGCTGATAGGCTGACAGACACTGAAGGATCAGAATGCCGATCGCCGGCAGCATAAAAAGCCGGATGGCGGAAAGCACGAACGGCACTTTCCGCTTCATCCCAACGTGTTCATTTTCAGACATGAGAAAAAACCTCCGATCGGGAATATCATATTATCCCCGGAAACTGTCTTTCAAGGATACGGACCGGTTAAATACGAGGTGCCCGGGCGAGCTCTCTTTTACGTCCGCACAGAAGTAGCCGAGTCTCAGGAACTGGAAACTGTCCGCCGGCCTGGCCGCTTTGAGAGATGCCTCGAGCTTGGCACCGGTAATGACCTTGAGAGAATCCCCGTTCATATGCTCCAGATAATTGCAGTCGGCAAGATCCGGCTCCGGTGTATCGAAAAGGTTGTCATAAAGTCTTACTTCGGCATCTACGGCCGTGCATGCATCCACCCAGTGAATGGTCGCCTTGATCTTCCTTCCGTCGGCGGTGTTTCCGCCGCGGCTGTCGGGATCGTATGTCGCATATACCTCGGTGACATTGCCGTCGGCATCGCGTTTGCAGCTCTCACAGCGGACGACATACGCCGATTTGAGACGCACCTCGTTGCCCGGGAATAGCCGGAAATACTTCTTTGCCGGCTCTTCCATGAAGTCGTCCGACTCAATCCAGAGCTCGCGCGAGAAGGAGACCGTACGGCTTCCGTCTTCGGGCTTCTCCGGATTGTTCTCTACGGTGAACTCCTCGTGAAGGTCTTCCGGATAATTGGTAACAATGAGCTTCACAGGCGCTACGACGGCCATTACGCGTCGTGCGTTGGTGTTTAAGTCTTCTCTTAAGCAGTGTTCGAGGAAGGCGTAATCGACGATACTGTTCACTTTGGAGACGCCGTTTCTTTCATGGAAGGCACGGATCGATTCCGGTGTATAACCGCGGCGGCGAAGACCGCAGAGCGTTGGCATGCGGGGATCGTCCCAACCGGACACATAGCCGTTCTCGACGAGGTTTCTTAACTTTCTCTTGGAGAGAACCGTATGGTTGATGCCCAGACGCGCGAATTCGATCTGGCGCGGCTTGGCGGGCACGGAACAGTTGTTGATGACCCAGTCGTACAGCGGACGGTGCGATTCGAATTCCAGCGAGCACAGGGAATGGGTAATGTGCTCGAGCGCATCTTCGATCGGATGCGCAAAGTCATACATCGGGTAAATACACCAGGCGTCTCCGGTCTGGTGGTGAGAAATGTGGTTGATGCGATAGATGGCCGGATCGCGCATGTTGAAGTTGCCGGAAGCAAGGTCGATCTTCGCGCGGAGCGTCATGCGGCCGTCTTCGAATTCACCGGCCTTCATGCGGCGGAACAGATCAAGGCTCTCTTCGACCGGACGGTCGCGGTACGGGCTTACGGCAGGATTTGTAAGATCGCCGCGCATCTCTTTCATCTGCTCAGCTGTCAGCTCGCAGACATAAGCCAATCCCTTACTGATCAGTTCCTCCGCGAAAAGGTACATCTCGGGGAAATACTGTGAAGCATAGTAGAAGCGGTCGCCCCAGTCATAGCCAAGCCAGTGGATATCTTCCTTGATCGCGTCGACGTATTCTTCGTCTTCTTTGGTCGGATTCGTGTCGTCCATACGAAGATTGCACAGACCGCCGAATTTTTCCGCCGTGTGAAAATCAATATAGAGAGCTTTCGCATGCCCTATATGGAGGTAACCGTTCGGCTCGGGAGGAAACCTGGTATGTACGGTCTTGCCTTCAAACCGTCCGCCGGCCTTCAAATCTTCTTCGATAAAATCAAATATAAAGTTGCTTTCATTTTCGCTCATAATTTTCACCATCTATCCTTCATACAAATGAATCTTTCCTTTGTTCGTCTGATCCTAATGGAAAGGTTTATTGCATAAGTCGCTGTCGGCCGAACGCGATTCTTCGCAAGGATTCTTCTTTCCCGAGCAGTTCCAGAATCTCGACGGCGCCGCCGGGCGTGACCTGTGTTCCGGATATCGCGATACGAACCGGCCACATTACAAGCGCATTCTTTACACCCATGCGTTCGGCAAGCCCTGTAAGACATGCGGATATCGCGTCATGGCTCCAGTCGGACAGGGAAGAGATCTCCTTTTCGCAAATGAGAAGCATCTCGGCGGAATTCTCGAGAGTCGTCTTGCTCTTCTTGTGTACATAGATCTCCGGATCGTAGTCGGGAAGCGCCTTAAGGAATGAGAGCTTCTCCGTAATCTGCGAAAAGCGCGTTATACGCGGCTTCAGGATCTCAGTCATGACATGGTAGGTCTCCGGTCTTCCGGGAAGAAGATCCTCGTATGCGGAAAGCGCATTTTCGAGAAAATCTTCGTCGGACATGGCGCGGATGTATTCGCCGTTAAACCATTCGAGCTTATCGTAATCGAAAACGGAAGGGGACTTGCTGATTCCGTCGACGGAAAAGATGCGGGTAAGCTCTTCAAGCGAAAAAATTTCGCGCGTGACATCCTTCGGACACCATCCGAGAAGTGCGATATAGTTGATGACAGCTTCGGGCAGATAGCCGCTGCGGATCAGATCCTCGAAGCTTGTCGCGCCGTGGCGCTTCGAGAGCTTTGAGATCGTGCCGTCCGCGCCGCGTCCCTGAATGAGAGGGAGATGAACGTAGGTCGGAACTTCCCAGCCGAAAGCCTCGTAGAGGAGATTGTATTTCGGCGCGGAGGAGAGATACTCGCTTCCTCTGACGACGTGCGTAATACACATCAGATGATCGTCGATGATGTTCGCGAAATTGTATGTCGGGAAACCGTCGGTCTTGATGAGAATCTGATCTTCAAGCTCCTTGTTGGGTACTGTGATATCTCCGTACACCGCGTCGGTAAAGGTCGTCGTACCCGTAAGCGGCATACGCTGACGGATGACGTAGGGAAGACCTGCCTTCAGGTTCGCTTCGATCTCCTCTTCCGATAAATCGCGGCAGTGCCGGTCATAGCCGGTGACTTCCGAATCCGATTCGTTCCTTATAGCTTCGAGACGTTCCTTTGTGCAGAAACAGCGATATGCTTTCCCTTCGCTGACCAGCTGTTCGGCGTATGGCTTGTAGATCTTCATGCGTTCGCTTTGGACGTACGGGCCGTAGGGGCCGCCAATATCCGGGCCCTCGTCGTGGTCAAGGCCGGCAGCTTTCAAGGTGTTGTATATGATTTCGACAGCGCCGGGTACCAGACGTTCCTGATCCGTATCTTCGATACGAAGCACAAACGCGCCTCCGAGCGACTTTGCGATCAGATATTCGTATAATGCGGTTCTAAGATTGCCGACATGCATAAATCCCGTCGGACTCGGTGCGAATCTTGTGCGTACACCGGTTTTAAGAGTTGAAACAGCTTCAGACATATTCTTACCTCTTCCGTTTTTTTAACCTTATAATGTTATCACAAAATATGCCTCCCGCATATCTTGAACAAAGGAAACGGAAAGTATCCGGATTACTTTTTTAATGACCGGTGAAGCCGAAGAATGAAGCGGGTAAGAGTCCACGCGGCCGACAGGAAGAACACGGCCACGACCATAACGATGATAACGGTAAGGTTATGATTTGTCTTAAGCAGCGCAAGCGTATCGGAGAAGACCGATGATTCGGACCAAACGTTCACCGAAGATACCACTTCGGTTACAATCTCAGTCCCGTCTTCGAGTGTGAAACTGACCTGCCCGAGCAAATCACCCGCACTGATCGGGAGACCAAGGGCCTGCGTAGGCGTGAATACCGTTTCGGTAAGTCCATATTCGGTTCCGACCGGATGAATATACCGTACGGTGTTTTTGAATTCCGCGTCGATCGGTCCGGGAATTCCGTCAATCGATACGGTACGGTATGGATCTCCGGCGTTAACAAGGTTTGAAACTTCATAATAATGAAAGGTGGATTCTATTCCGCCGGAAAGATCCTGATAAATCGAATCATTCTGCGAGTCTTGAAACAGAATGACAATTTCGAAATCGTCGACGGAAGCAAGTGATACTACGCTCGAAACCGAACTCGAATCCGTGTCGGAAAAGCGTGCTGCACCGTCCAGATTGGCAATTCCCCAGGCTGAGACAAGAGTATTTGTGATCGATTGGGGAGTGCCGTCGGATTGGAAAGTCAATGATCTGTACCGGGAGAATATCTCGCGGAAGGAATTCTGATTCAATGCATAGCGAAAAAGTAGGGCAAGATCATTGAGCGTGGAATACTGTTTGGCGTACGAACTGTATTTAATGGAGGCCGATGTCGACGGCAGTGCGGTAATAACCGGTTCTCCGGATGTATTCGCGAAAAGAGTGTCTTTCATATTTAAAGACTTTGCCGTTTCATTCATCCGCTTTACAAAGCTGGCCTCATCGTTCGAAATGTATTCGGCCAGAGAAAGCGCTGCGGCATCGGAATCGCAGTATATGATGGCGGCAACAAGATACTGTACGGAGCACTTTTCGCCCTTTATGATAAAGAGAGGTTTTTCCGACTTGTCATCGAGTTCTTCGGCATCTTTTGATATGGTTACAAGAGTATCGGTAGTCAGCGCTTCGAGAGCAATGACGGCCGTCATGATCTTTGATGCCGCAGGAATGTTCGCCGTTATACCGGCATTTCTGTCATAGAGTGTTTTGCCTCTTGAAGTCGACAGAACCAGTATATTTTCGGCGGAGGAAGTGATTTCGAAGCCGTTATCCGGGGATTCACTGCCATCTGTGTCCTTTGAGGAGTCGCTTGATTCGCTCGGTTCCGGGACAGAATCCGTGGCATACACCGGTATGCCGGCATACGCTGTCAGAATAGAAAAGGACAACAAGGCGGCAAAAAATGCGAGGATTCGCTGTCTCAATCGATCGTCAGAAAATAGTTTTGCCATCGTGCACTCCGATACATTCCGTTGAATAAAATGATTATAACACGATTGACAGGCAAGAAGCGCTTTTACATACGCGAACGCTTTCTTGCACGACACGCAGGAAAATGATAAATTATACACATATAATCATATGGGAAAAGGAGAAAATCACCATGAGAATATCAACGCGCGGCAGCTATGCACTTGAAGCCGTTCTTGCAATCGCGATGATGCCGGACGCCGGAAGCGTCAGCATACGTGAAATCAGCGAGCGCACGATGATTTCCGACAACTATCTCGAACAGATCTTCTCCCTCTTGCGTAAGGGCGGAATCATAAAGAGCCTGCGCGGTGCACAGGGCGGATACCGGCTCGCCCGATCTTCTTCTGCCATTTCGGTCGGCGACGTGCTTCGTGCTGCCGAGAAATCGATATCTCCCGTGATCTGTATAGAAGACACGTCCGTATGCGGTAAAAGCACACAATGTGCTGCCAGAAATACATGGTGCCGGCTGAACAGAGTGATCTCGGATACGGTCGACAAGATGAACATCGCCGATCTTGTCAAAGAATTTGCAGCAAAAGAGGATGCGTCGGGACAGGATTACGCGATTTGACGAATTCCTGACCTGTACGGCCAGAATCCTTATGTGATTGATATGAATTTCGGAAGGGATACTTATGAAGCTATCAACAAAATGCAGATACGGTCTCAGGGCCCTTGTCGATCTTGCCGTCTACTCGGAATCGGGTCACGTGGCCTTACATGAGATTGCTGCCCGCCAGGACATTTCTTTAAAATATCTCGAGCAGGATTTCTCGGTGCTTCGCCGCGCCGGGATTATCAGGAGTGTCAAAGGCGCGCAGGGCGGATATATGCTGACGAAGGCGCCGTCCGAAATCCTTTTAAGTGAAATTGTGTCCGTACTTGAGGGCGATTTGCTTCTCATCGAAACCGGCGAGCAAGATCCCACGGATATCCGGTCGTTTCTTGCCCGGAATGTCTGGGGAAAGCTCAACGCAAATGTGAAAGACGTTCTTGAATCAATCCGCCTTTCGGACCTTGCGGAGGAGTATCTGGAACTGCAATCGGGAAAAGAAATGTATTATATATGATGTTATGCATCGCCTTTTTGTCACGATGTCTTATAACTTAGCCGTGAAAATGTTATGATGGAGGGCAAGTTATCTTTAGGAGGATTCATGGAACTTTCAGGAATCAATGCAGGAACATCCTATCCCGTCGAATGCGGACAGTCTTATGCGCAGCTCTGTCTGGCGGATCTCTTGAAGCCGCGCCTCGAAAAAGCACAGGTTGCCATCATAACGGACCGTGAGGTCTCCGGTTATTACATAAATGATTTTGTCCGTCAATTTGTGAGGAACGGAATCAATCCGACCGTGATTGTCATTGACGGAAGTCAGGCTGCCAAGTCTTTTGACGTAGTCAGATCTGCGTTTGAGCGCCTGACGGATATTGAGTTTTCGAAGAAAGACCTGCTCATCGCGCTCGGCGGCGGCGGAGTTATTGATGTGGCCGCATTTGTGGCCGCGACCTACCAGAAAGGCATTGATTATATCCAGGTTCCGACATCTCTTCTGGCTATGATCGACTCTTCTGTTGCCGGTGACTCTTTCTTGAATTTTCAGAGTCATAAGAACCAGATCGGAGTCGCATCTTCGCCGGCACGGGTCCTCATTGATACGGACTATCTTCGTACATTGCCGCCCCGTTTTCAGGCCAACGGCATCGCTCAGGCGATTCAGTTTGGACTTCTCGGGAACAGCTTCCTTCTCGAACTGCTGCAGGAGCCGATGATTGACATGATGAATCTTGTAGACCAGAGCATCCGGTCGAGAAAACTCCTGCGCGAGAAGGATCCGCGCTATCTCTCGTTCGGTCAGGAGATTGCGGAAGCGATCGAGGGGCATTTCCGTTTTCTCAAATATACACACGGAGAAGCACTCGCACTCGGCATGCTTTCGCTTTACCATTCGGACCGGATGAAGGCGATGTATATCAAGTTCGGATTGCCGATGACCGTTACCGGCGTGGCCAAAGATACCCTTCTCAAGCGGATTCTTAAGAACTACGAGAACAACGACAATCCGGTCAGCGTTGTCCGGCTGGACGATCAGGGACACCCCTATATCGATATGATTCCGGCGTCTGACACGGCTTCTTTCTTTGAAAAAGTCCTTTCCGGTATATGTACGTAATGAAGAGGAGACAATGCATGCGACGTTCACCGCTGCCCGGTTCTTTTCGCATCGGCCGGGTTTCCAGAAAAATAACCGCAATTCTGTTTTCAATTGTACTGGTTCTGCCGGCGGTACTTTGCGCCTGTGGAAATGAAGAGACTGCCGAAACTCCGATTGCGGATTACGGCATGTACGGATCTTCGATCGCAACCGGACTTGCATCAGAGTTTCCCTTCCGCAAGGCGTATTCCGACGAGGAAAAAGGTGCGGGCGAATATGTCAGGAACGAATTTGAGAAGCTCGGCTATACGGTGACCGAACAGACCTTTGAGTCGCCGGATCATTCGGGTACGTCGACAAACTATATCGTTAAGATACCCGGGCAGGGTTTTATGTTAGCCGCGGACGACGGATCTTATAAAGAAGAACATCTGCAGGTCATTGTCGGAGCGCATTACGATACGTTTTTCGGGACTACCAATTCCGCAGCGAATCCGGACTATAACGGCATACAGGATAATGCGAGCGGAATCGGATGCCTTCTGACGCTGGCCAAACAGCTGAAAGATACGAATCCCGGATACGACGTGATATTGATTGCCTTCGGTGCGGGAGAAGATTCCGCAGCCGGTGCCGCATACTATGCGTCTCAGATGACACCGGATGAAACGGCGTCGACGGATGCCATGTATTGCATCGAAAGCATTTACGCGGGCGACAAACTCTATGCAAGCGCAGGCTTCAGTTCACTCGCTGCCGGGAAAAAATACGAGATGAGAAGAAAGCTCTACGAAGCATATGACGTAGTTTACGAGAATAGTCTCTCGTCGAAGAACGGCGTGGATCTCCTGTATAACGAATCGGGATTATCCTTTGACGTAAACGGCGACGGGACAACGGATATTTACCGGGAGGTTACCTTGAGTCAGTCGGATTATGTGCCGTTTGACAAAGCGGGCATACCGGTCGTTTTTATCGAGTCTTATGACTACAATTACGCGATTCTTGAAGAGATGAAAGAAACCAAGAACCTTAACCTGCAGACCGCAGCCGGAACAATCCGTCATACGGATCTCGATTCGATCAATCTTCTCGCGGCGTCTCTGGATGAAGGATTAATGGAAAAACGCATCAACAATACGGCGTTTATTTTGCTCAAATGCATCGAAAAGGGTGTCCACAACGGACTTCTCAAGTCGGCTTATGAAGCGGGCGAGACGCTGGCTCCGACGGTTCATGTCGAAGTGACGGTCACGCCGGCCGCTCAGGTATCGGAAAGCCTTGCAGGTTGACCTGTATCCGCTTTGCGGATCATACCCATTGTTTGTCGTCAAAATAGAAGAAGAACCGGAGTATATCACCGGGTTCCCACTTGAAATTTATGGACTGGAATTCTCCCGGTTTTAAAGTGGAGTATTTCTCGTGTCCCGTACATCCGGATGTTATCAGAGGTTCGGGATCGGACGGAATAATTTTCGAGAAATAGGGAATCAGTTCCTGATCCTTCAGAGCAACCCTCGCATTCATACAATTTCCGGGAACCAGTACGTCGACGCGAAAACGCACGGGAGCTTCGGGAAGGAAAAGGAAACCGACGCACAGGCGGTCGGGCAGTGTTGATATGGTCTTCTGAACAACCCGGACGTGTATGTTGTCGAGATCGAATTCGTATTCGGTGTCGTTAAAATCGGATACGGCAATTCCTTTAAAGAGGTCTCCGTTTATAAGGCCGCCCTGTCCTGAATCCTTATTGGTATTTTTCGAGGCTGTGCTGTTTTCCATAATCATAACCTTCCCGATTTAATAGGCTTATTATATCCGATAACCGGACTCTGAACACGTTTCCCAAGCGAATAGAAGAGTATATTCGTATTACTCGACAGCTTAGATATATTCAAAGCACGGAAAGGAACGGTATAATAAGCTTGTTTTGAATATACGAACGTGGGGGTTGTTATGCATTCTTTTAATGATTTTAAATCCCGGCTTGAAGACATGCTGAACCGCGATATTCTTCCGTTCTGGCTCACACTGATGGACCGGGAACACGGTGGTTTTTACGGACTGGTTGAGAATGACGGTACGATTCATAAAGATGCCGAGAAAGGCGTGATTCTGCATTCCCGGATATTATGGACTTTCTCCGAAGCATATCGCCTTACGGGAAAGAAAGAGTACTTAGATGCCGCGGATCATGCCTACAGGTTTCTTGCCGAAAAGGCCTGGGATCCGGAATTTGAGGGACTTTACTGGATGCTCGACGGTTCCTCCCGGCCGCTCCTTACCTTCAAGCATTCCTACAATCAGGCTTTCGGGGTATATGCCTTTTCGACCTATTATCAGGCGACGAAAAAGCAAGAAGCGCTTGATTATGCGCGAAAACTTTTCCGTCTTATCGAGTCGGTCTGGCATGACGGGACGGGCTATCTCGAACAGCTGACGCGTGAGTATCAGCCGATGTCGAATGAGGAGCTGTCCGAAAACGGCATTCTTGCCGAAAGGACCATGAATACGATTCTTCATATCATGGAAGCCTATACCGTACTTTACGAAGTGACGGGAGACCCGGAAGTCAAAGACGCACTCGTATTTTGCGTAAAGCAGCTGACAAATGAAATGTATAATCCCGATAAAGAGCGTCTGGAAGTCTTTTTTGACAAGAGTCTTCATTCGCTCCTTGACCTTCATTCCTACGGTCACGATATCGAGGCATCCTGGCTGATTGACCGGGCACTTGATGTTATTGGAGATCAGCTCCTTACAGCTGAGGTGTCTCCGGTCACCGCGAAATTGTGCGGCCATGTCGTTCGCCGGGCGCTTTCCGACAGAGGCCTTTATTTCGAATGCGAAGACGGACACGACAATACACAGCGCGACTGGTGGCCTCAGGCCGAGGCGATCATCGGCATCGCCAACGACATCGGCAAACGCGGCACTCCTGAGGAGCATTTGGAGAAGATGTACTCCGTACTCGAATTTCTGGAAAGGGAAGTTATACTGCCTTCCGGAGAATGGTATTGGACCGTATATGAAGATGGCTCTCACGATGCGAAAAGAGAATTGGCCGGTCCCTGGAAATGCCCGTATCACAACGGCCGCATGTGTATGGAGATTATGAAACGGTTTCCCGAATCCGGTGCTAAGTCCTGACCTATGCTGTTTCCTTATGGACATATAAAGGAGATTCCGATGAAGCGTTTTCGATTTGCCATAGCTGGCCCGGGCGGTATAGCCCATAAATTCGTCGAGGGACTTAAGCAGTTGCCTGAGGCCGAGTTTGCCGGCGCCGCATCCCGAACACCCGGCAGGGCATCGGAATTTGTCGATGAATACAGAGGGCTCTATCCGGAAGCCCGGGCATATGATTCCTACGAGGAAATGGCCGGCGATTCTTCGATCGACGCCGTATATGTTTCCAATCTCCACCCGCAGCATGCCGAAACGGCTGTTCTTTTCCTGAATCACTGTATGCCGGTTCTATGCGAAAAACCCTTCGCTCTAAACAGCAAAGAGACGCGAAAGATGCTGGACGCGGCGGCTTCGAACCATACTTTTCTAATGGAAGCGATGTGGACGAGATTCCTTCCGGTGAATATCCGCGTGAAAGAGTGGATCCGGACCGGCAGGATCGGCGATGTATTAACGGTTATGTCCGATTTCGGAATGATGCTGATGAGCTCATCCGACTTGAGAACGGTTGTTCCCGAAAAGGGCGGAGGGGCACTTCTGGATCTGGGTATTTATCCGGTCTCGTACCTCTCGATGATTTTCGGGCATGCGCCCGTCGGCATAACAACGGAAGCGGCTATGACCTTTAGCGGCGTGGATGCGTCTTTCGGAGCGATTATGAAGTACGGCGAGATCGACGGGAACCTGGCCAGGTCTGCGCAGACGGCATGCCTTACGGTTGCGATCGACCGGAATCTATCGCAGACCATGAATATTATCGGAACGAAGGGTGTAATTCGCGTGAACAAGTTCTGGATGGCCGACAGAGCGGATCTTTATACTTTTTCGGATTCCGGAGAACCTGCCGAAACACCGACCCTTTCCTACGCGCCGGAATGGATCGGAAACGGGTACCAGTATGAGGCGGAAGAAGTGATGAGATGTGTCATGGCAGGAGTGAAGGAGAGTCCTGTTATGCCGCTGTCCGAATCTCTATCCGTTATGGAGACGCTCGATGCGATCCGGAGAGAATGGAGACTCGTGTATCCGCAGGAAAGAGAACAATAGATGCGTGCCTTATTGTCCGGACTCTTCAAAATTGCTGAACAGATCTTCGATTGTACAATGATACAGCTTTGAAAGAAAAGGAAGCTTACCGGATCTCGGGAGCTTCTTTCCTTTTTCCCAACGCGATACGGTTGTCTGGTCGATTCCCATAATCTGGGCGACTTCAAGCTGCGTCAAATTCATCTTTCGCCGATAATGCTCGAAACCGTTCATTACGTATACTCCTTATAATTAGGATGCATACGCCTATTGTAGCCGATTCGTATGACGAATCAAGCGGATATATGCAGATAACGCCTATTATCTTGTTCCGGCTCGTAAAACAAAAATACCCCGTCCGCACTTTCGAAAACGGACGGGGTACCGGATAAAGCAGAGAATCGATCCCGATCAGATCTTGGTTGTCCAACCAAACTTGTCTTCGATCGCGCCTTTTTGAACGCCGGTAATCGTGTCATAGAACAGCTGGGCAACCGGCCCGATTTTATTGTCGTTGATATGGATAACCGTGTCTTCATATTTCAGTTCGCCGACGGGCGAGATGACGGCGGCGGTGCCGGAACCGAATACTTCGGTCAAGCGTCCTGCCTTGCCGGCCTCAATGATTTCGTCGATCGAAATGCGGCGCTCTTCCACTTCCATGCCGAGAGATTTGGCAAGCTCGATGCAGGATCTTCTTGTGATACCGGGAAGTATGCTGCCGTTAAGGGCAGGGGTGACCAGTTTGCCGTCCATCACAAAGAGGATGTTCATGGAACCGACTTCTTCGATGTACTTCTGCTCGATTCCGTCCAGCCACAGCACCTGAACATAACCGCTCTTATGGGCGATTTCCTGTGCGATCAGACTGGAAGCATAGTTGCCGGCGCACTTGGTGAAACCGGTTCCGCCGCGTACGGCACGGACATACTTATCTTCTACGTAGATGTTGACGGGGTTTATCCCCTGAGGATAGTAAGCTCCGGAAGGAGAGAGGATAATCATGAAGCGATAGGTCTCGGATGCGCGTACGCCGAGATACGGGTCAGTGGCGATAACAAACGGACGGATATAAAGAGACTCGCCGTCGCCGGAAGGAATCCAGTCTTTGTCGATGCCGACGAGAACTTTTGTAGCATGAACACAGAACTCGGGATCGAGCGCCGGAATAACAAGACGCTCGTCCGAACAGTTGATTCTTTCATAATTCAACTCGGGACGGAAAAGGTTGACGCTTCCGTCCGGACATTTATAGGCTTTGAGTCCTTCGAAAACGGCCTGACCGTAATGAAAGACCATTGCGGCGGGAGAAATCTCAAAAGGGCCGTACGGCTCTATTCTGGGATTGATCCATCCCTCGCCCTTGACGTAATCCATGATGAACATGTGATCGGTAAAGTTCTTTCCGAAAGGAAGCGGCTCGTTCGGAAGCGGCTTCTGCCCGGGATTCTTGGTCAAAGTGATTTTTATTTCAGGAAACATATGTATTCCTCCTTGCATATCCTTTTTCTCATTTTTCTATTATAGTACGCTTTTTAAAAATTAGACAAGAAAACAGATGGATAATTATGTTGTCAGGCAATCGCGTCAGAAAAGTGCAAGAATTATTTCTGATTTCATATTATTTCTATTGATGAAATGAAAGAATATACGGCTGCCCTTTAAGCGGATTGAACAATTGTTCGTTATGCTGTACAATGACTTTATGCGAGGTGATATGTATGTCCAGAGATAACCCACATGCTCCATATGAGAATATTCCGGGTGTAATGCGGCCTTTTCGCATAGACAGCGATATGAAGCCGATGGGCGACCAGCCGGATGCCATCGACAAGCTTGTCCAGGGTATGGAGGACGGTCTTGCTTCGCAGACTCTTCTCGGAGTCACCGGTTCCGGCAAGACCTTTACGATGGCCAACATTATCGAGAGACTTCAGAGACCGGCGCTTGTTATTGCACACAACAAGACGCTGGCCGCGCAGCTTTGTGCGGAGTTCAAGGCGTTTTTCCCGGACAACGCCGTGGAGTTTTTCGTCTCCTATTATGACTACTATCAGCCGGAAGCGTATATCGCCGCTTCGGATACGTATATCGAGAAGGATTCCGCAATCAATGACGAGATAGACCGGATGAGGCACTCCGCCACATCGGCGCTACTTGAGCGAAGAGATGTAATCGTCGTCGCTTCCGTTTCGTGTATCTATGGATTGGGCGACCCGGTAGATTACCGGGATCTTATGGTTAATCTGCGGCCGGGTATGAAGAAAGACCGGGACCAGGTTATTCGCGAACTCATTGATATTCAATATTCCAGGAATGATTTTGAGGTTAAGCGCGGAAGCTTCCGTGTCAGGGGCGATACGATCGATATTTACCCCTCTTCATCGGAGGATCTGCTGACGCGCGTCAGCTTTTTCGGCGACACGATCGAGCGGATCAGCGAAGTCGATTTTCTGACCGGCAAGGTGAAATGGGCAAGGAATTATACGGCCATTTATCCGGCATCTCACTATGCAACCAGTTCGGAGAAGCTCAAGAGGGCGCTGATATCGATCGAAGAAGAACTCGACTTGCGTCTTCTGGAGTTGAGGAACATGGGTAAAGTGATCGAAGCATACCGTCTTGAGCAGAGAACAAGGTATGATCTTGAGATGCTCCGGGAAACGGGATTCTGCAAGGGGATCGAAAATTATTCAAGGCATCTGGCTCTGCGCGAGCCGGGAACGCCTCCTTACACGCTTATAGACTTTTTCCCGGACGATTACCTTCTGATGATCGACGAGTCGCACGTATCGATTCCGCAGATCGGCGCCATGTACAACGGAGATCATGCCAGAAAGGCGAATCTGATTGATTACGGGTTCCGCCTTCCTTCGGCATATGATAACCGGCCCCTTAAGTTTCCGGAATTTGAGAAACGCATGGGTCAGACGCTCTTCGTTTCTGCGACACCGTCTGTTTATGAGGCTGAACACAGCAGTCAGACGGCAGAGCAGATTATCCGTCCGACAGGGCTAATTGATCCCGAGATAGCCATTCGTCCGGTTGATGGTCAGATCGACGATATCCTGTCCGAAATCCGTGAGAATACCGGGAAGGGCGAGAGATCTCTGGTTTTGACACTGACCAAGAAGATGGCGGAGGATCTTTCCGCTTTTCTGGCGAACGAGGGAGTACGAGTCAAGTATCTTCACTCTGATATCGAGACGGTTGAGCGCATGAAGATTCTGCGGGACTTAAGGCAGGGACAGTTTGACGTCCTGGTTGGAATCAATCTCCTCCGTGAAGGTCTGGATCTTCCGGAAGTGTCGCTTATTATGATCCTTGATGCCGATAAGGAAGGCTTCCTGCGTTCGACTCGTTCCCTGATTCAGATCATCGGCCGAGCGGCACGAAATGTGAACGGCCGCGTCATTTTGTATGCGGACAAGATTACCGATTCCATGTTTGCCGCCATTTCCGAGACGAATCGCCGCAGAGAAATTCAGATGGCTTATAATGAGAAGAACCACATTATTCCGAGAACGATCATCAAGGAAGTACGGGATGTACTGGAGACAATCGAGGCGTTCAGCAAAGAAGAAGGGCTCGATGCCGATAAGGTGGAAGGCATGCTTATGAATAAGCCGGCCGATCTCTCGCAGTCGGAACTGACAAAGCTCTCCAAGCGTCTCGAGAAAGAGATGAAAGACGCTGCCAAGAGTCTTAATTTTGAAGAGGCCGCACGGCTTCGTGATTTGCTGGTCGTCGTACGCGGGCGGATCAAGTAACGGTTCTGGAGGGATAGCGTGTCCGAGAATACGAGAGACGAACAAGGGTTTACACACCTTCATCTGCATACGGAATACAGCCTTCTTGACGGAGCGATCCGTATTAAGTCCCTTGCCGCACGTCTCAAGGAACTCGGCATGACCTCCTGCGCGATAACGGATCACGGTGTCATGTACGGTACCGTGGAATTCTATCAGGAAATGATTAAGGAGGGTATTCATCCGATCATCGGCTGCGAATGCTACGTCGCGCCGAGAAGCCGGCTTGATAAGGAAGGCAGTGCTGACCGGGAACCGAATCATCTGGTTCTTCTCGCCAAAGATAATGAAGGACTTAAGAACCTGAACCGGCTCGTATCCGCCGGATTCATGGAAGGATTTTATTACCGGCCGCGTATCGACAAAGAGTTGCTTCAGAAATACAGCGGCGGTCTTATCGCACTGTCTGCCTGTCTCGGAGGAGAAATCGCTACCGCCCTTATGAACGATCAGTTCGAGGGAGCAAGGGAGATTGCACTCTGGTATGACCGTGTTTTCGGGAGAGGCAATTACTATCTGGAGATTCAGAGCAATACGATACCGGCTCAGGCTCGCGTGAATTCGCATCTTATACGGATATCACAGGAGACGGGGATTCCGCTTGTCGCGACCAACGACTGCCATTATATGCTGAAGGAAGATGCGAAGGCACACGATGTGCTTCTATGTATGCAGACCGGAAAACACGTTTCCGACAGAGACCGGATGCGGATGCCGACGGACGACTTTTATGTCAAGTCCGAAGACGAGATGCGGGCGTTTTTCCCGAACCTGCCTTCGGCTATCGAAAATACCTCGCGCATCGCCGCCATGTGTCAGGCCGGATATACTTTCGACAAGATTCATCTGCCGAGCTTTGATCTTCCGGATTCCTTTACGGATCACGTACTCTTTCTTAAGACACTCGCAGCGGAAGGTTTAAGAAAAAGACTTGCCGCTTCTGACGAAGTGTCCGATGAACAGGTATATTTTGACCGACTCGATTATGAACTTTCCGTCATCACGGAGATGGGGTATACCGATTATTACCTGATCGTATGGGATTTCATCAAGTACGCCCGTGATCACGGCATTATGGTCGGTCCCGGAAGAGGCTCCGGCGCCGGTTCTCTTGTCGCGTATGCGATTGCCATTACAAATATCGATCCGATCCGATACGGGCTGATATTCGAACGCTTTCTCAATAACGAGCGTGTCAGCATGCCGGATTTTGACGTGGATTTCTGTTATGAGAGAAGAAGCGAAGTTATTCAATATGTTACCGCAAAATACGGGGAAGACCGGGTCGCGCAGGTCATTACATTCGGAACTCTGGCCGCCAGAGCCTGTGTCAGGGATGTCGCGCGGGCGCTCGAGATGCCGTATGCGGAGAGTGACCATCTTGCCAAGCTGATTCCTTTTGGGGGAGGCATCAAGATCGCGCACGCTCTTGAGATTTCACCGGATTTGATGAGTGCTTACAAAAGCAGCGAGGCCACGAAGGATATTCTCGATACGGCGATGCTCTTTGAGGGGATGCCAAGACACGCCTCAACGCACGCGGCCGGAGTTGTCATTTCAAGTGAACCGCTGACCGATCTTGCGCCTTTGTCCAGGAATGACGAATCGGTCGTCGTGCAGTTCGATAAGAATAAGGTCGAGGCGATCGGTCTTCTAAAATTCGACTTTCTCGGACTTCGCACGCTTACCGTAATGCGGGACACCGCGGAAATGGTCTTTCAGAGTTACGGAATTCAACTCGATTATGACCGCATTCCGATGAGTGAACCGGAAGTGTACGACATGATCGGGCGCGGAGATACCGAAGGTATATTCCAGCTTGAAAGTTCCGGTATGACATCGTTTATGATTGAGCTTGCACCGAATTCGATCGAGGATATCGTCGCCGGTATTTCTCTTTACCGGCCGGGACCGATGGAACAGATACCTCGTTATGTAGCGGCAAGACACGACCCTTCTTCGATACGATATGAGCATCCGCTCCTGGAACCGATCCTGAATGTATCCTATGGCTGCATGATTTATCAGGAACAGGCGATGCAGATTGTGCGCGATGTCGCCGGCTTTTCGATGGGACAGTCCGATAATATCAGACGCGCCATGAGTAAGAAGAAGCCCGAGATTATGGAAAAGTACAGGCGCCTTTTTGTATACGGCGGAACAGATGAGAAGGGCAGAGTGGTAGACGGGGCGGTGAACCGCGGTGTTCCGGAAGCGTCAGCGACGAAGATATTCAATGATGTATCGCTATTTTCCGGATATGCATTCAACAAATCGCATGCCGCGGCCTATGCCGTGATCGCATATATCACAGCGCACTTGAAATACCATTACCCTACGGAATTTATGGCGGCCATGCTGAACAGCTTCCGCGGCAACTTGCCGCAGACCGCCTGGTATGTAGGCAGCTGCAGGAAGATGGGGCTTAAAGTACTGCCGCCGGACATCAACAGGAGCATGGCCAAGTTCACCACGGAAGGGCGCGGAAAGATTCGGATAGGCTTGTCGGCTGTGAAAAATGTCGGGGAAGGCGCCATCCTGCAATTGGTGAAAGAACGGACGGAGTTCGGAGAGTTTAAGTCGTACGGTGATTTCTTAAGACGCGTTTTCCGGCAGGATATGAATAAGAAGATGATCGAATCCCTGATACTCGCTTCTGCGCTGGACGGTTTTGGTATTGCAAGGACACGGATGATTGCGGCTCTCGATCCGTTTTATGCACAGCTTTCCACTGCCAGACGCAACGAGATGGACGGCCAGATTTCTCTCTTCGGACTTTCAGGGCCCAAGGAGGACACTACCCGTTCCGAACCGCTGTATCCCGAACTGGATGAATATTCGGTTTCCGAAAAGCTGATGAAGGAGAAAGAGGTTCTGGGGTTATATGTCTCGGGACACCCTCTGGAGGCCTATAAGCAGGCGATTGATTTTTATACGAATACCGACAGTTCTGCCTTTGTTACCGGCGCGGGAGATGAAGAAGTTATGCCGGAAAGAGCTCTTGAGGACAGAGATCAGGTCCGGATGGCAGGTCTTCTGATCTCCAAAACGACAAAATCCACCAGGAATCAGGAGATTATGGCATTTCTTCAGTTAGAAGATTTGCTGGGCGGATACGAGGTTATCTGTTTTCCCAAAATTTATCAGGCAAACCTGGAAATAATCAAGGAGAACAAAGTTCTATTGATTCGCGGCAGAGTCAGTATCCGTGAGGACGAAGCACCGAAACTGATCGCCGAAAGCATTGCGGAACTACCGGCTGTATGTACCGGAAGCAAGGCTCCGCCTGTGTTTCATCAAAAGGCATTCTCGCCGGAAAACAAATGGAACGGCCGGAACGGCAAGACGCCGGTCAACAATGAGACCGGGCCTAAAGAGACGGCGCAAGGCAGCAGGGAGAACGGGTTGAAAACGCCGGCTCCGGCCGCCGGAGAGAGCGGTCATAACGGTCCGGCACAGGCCGCCGGTGAGACCGGTCGGAACGTTGCTTCGAACGTTCCCAACGAAATGGTCCGGCGCCTTTGCATCCGGTATTTGGGTCAGGAGAATGACGAAGGCTATCAAAGAATGTTGGCTGCTCTTGAATATTTTCACGGGACAATGCCGGTTGTCATGCTTATTGCATCCTCCAAAAAGAGGATCGAACTTCCCGTACAATACGCTGTTGCTGCTTCCGACAGCGTGCTTAAAGAAATCGCCGGAATTTGCGGCGCAGCCAATATGGCTATTTTCTGAAAAGCATTTTGCCTGTATAATAAACGTATTCAAATCAAATAAGTTTATTCGTTGAATTTTAGTAAAAAGGCGGTAATAATATAATGATTGATCAATATACAGTTGAGAGTATGCCGAACCTTAAGGAAATGGTTGCAAAAAATTATGACAATGCACCTGTTGCGGATGCGCCGGTCATTAAGGGAATTGGCGTGTTGACGAGCGGCGGCGACGCACCCGGAATGAATGCCACGATCCGTGCGATTGCACGTGCCGGAAGACACTACGGATACAAGGTTTTCGGAGTGACCAGAGGTTTTCACGGACTCTGGAAGGGCGAAGTTGAGGAAATCACATCGCGGGACGTATCCGAGAAACTTCAGCGCGGCGGTACATTTCTGATGACAGCCAGATCCAAGACTTTCGAGACCCCCGAAGGCGTTTTGAAGGGCGCGAAAATGTGCAATGTGTTCGGCATAGATGTTCTCTGCGTGATCGGCGGCGACGGTTCCTATAAAGGAGCCAGAGACTTAGCCCGTCTGGGAGTGCCGGTTATCGGTCTGCCCGGAACCATCGACAACGATATCGCTTCGACCGAATACACCATCGGCTATGACACGGCCATGAATACAGCTATGGAGGCTATCGACAAACTTCGCGATACGGCGTCTTCCCATGAGAGATGCAGCGTTATTGAGGTTATGGGAAGAAGAGCCGGCTATATTGCCCTCAACGTTGGCATCGCCACCGGTGCCGAAGTCGTTCTGATCCCGGAGCAGCCTTATGATTTTTCAAAGGATGTGCTTAAGGTTATTCTCGACGGAAGAAATGCAGGCAAGCATCACTACATCGTTATTGTTGCCGAAGGCGCCGGCAAAGCGATCGAGATCGCACAGAAGATCGAGGAAGCTACCGGCATCGAGTCAAGACCGACCATTCTCGGTCACTTGCAGCGCGGCGGAAGCCCGTCGCTGAGGGACCGCACCATGGCAAGCCTTATGGGTGTTCGCGCGATAGAGTGCATCAATGAAGGCCGCCTGAACCGTCTGATCGTTCTTAAGGACGGACAGATCGGTGACGTTGACATTGAAGAAGGTCTTAAGATGACGAAATCCATTTCGGAGAAGGAATTGGCACGGGCTAAGCTCCTGTCATAAACGGTGCGATGAGGCTTAGGTTTACCTGGACAATACCGAACATACTGACGACAATCCGGTTTGCGGCGATTCCGTTCATGGCTTTCTTTATCTACGAAAGCGGCAGGAGCGACAAGAGTGCACCTCTTTTTGGCATGATTGCATTTGCATTCTTTGTTGCGATATGGCTGACCGATGCGCTTGACGGATACATTGCCAGAACATTTAACCAGATTTCGGAATTCGGCAAGATTTACGACCCGTTTGTCGATAAGCTTTTCCAGTTTACGACGGCATTTATGATGTTTCTTATACAGAGACTGCCGCTTTGGGTTGTTGTGTTTATTATTGTCAAGGAGCTCCTGATGATTGTCGGGGGCATCTACTTTATGCGCAAGAAGAAGATCGTCGTACATTCGAAATGGTATGGCAAAATATCGACGGTGCTCTTTGTAATCGCTCTCGCGCTGGTGTTTTTCGTGCCGTTCGTACCCGAAAACGCCCGTTATATCGTTCATTTTGTATTTATTCCGCCGGTTCTGATGTCGTCCTATGCGACGATACGATACGGAACCTCGATGCTCTCCGACAACACAAAACCGGAAGAAACAGCTTCCGCTGACCTGGGGACATCTCACAAGACATAAAGTCGGATAGGATTATTATGTATACAACATTTGAAGAAGAGGCCGCCGAGAAGCTTCTTAGAGGAAGATCTTTGTCGACTCTTGAATTTGATAAGATCCGGAGCCGTCTGACTGCTTTAGCGAAAAGCGCTTACGGCCGTGAACTGTGTGAAGATTTGCTGCCGTGTTCCGATATCAAAACAGTCGAAAAAAGGCAGCGGGAAACTGATGACACTTTATTGTTTATTTTTCGGGAGGGGCAATTGCCGCTGTCGGGACTCTGGGATATACGCGACTCGCTTGCCCTTGTGCAGGCAGATGCGGTTCTTTCCATGAAAAATCTGCTGGGAATCGCATGCTTTTTGAGGTCGGTCGAACGTATGAAAACCGTCCTCCCGAAAGAGAAGGATGCGCTTCCCGACCACGAACTTTTTTCGCGGGTCCGTATGCTGATGGCAGTTCCGTCTCTCGAGAAGGAGATTTCCTTCTGCATTCTCTCGGAAGATGAGATGAACGATCGCGCGAGCGATACACTTTATAATATCCGGAGAAAAATTCGTGATACGCAATCCAGTGTACGGGATATTCTCGAAAGGATTATCCGCCAGCATCCGACGGCACTTCAGGAACAGCTCGTCACATTGCGCGGCGAGCGTTACGTCGTACCGGTGAAGGCCGAGAAGCGAAGCGAGATTCCCGGAATCATTCACGATACCTCTTCGTCGGGGCAGACGATTTTTGTCGAGCCGATGGCCGTCGTTGAAGCGAACAATCAGATCCGGGAGTGGATGGCCGTGGAACGCGAAGAGATCGAGCGCATACTCGCACATCTCTCGGGACGTGTCGCCGTGTACAGAACCGAGCTGATGACCGATGTGAGTCTTATGAAAGAACTCGATTTCATGAATGCCAAGGCGAGTCTGGCGCTCGAGATGAATGCGACCCGTCCGATTTTTAACGAGAGCGGCCGGATTGTACTGCGAAAAGCGCGGCATCCCCTGATACCCAAGGATCGAGTTGTTCCGATTGACTTTTCCATCGGAGAAACGTATAGAACACTGGTGATCACGGGCCCGAATACCGGCGGTAAAACGGTTTCGCTCAAGACGTGCGGGCTCTTCTGTCTCATGGCAATGGCGGGACTTCAGATTCCGTGCCTGGACCATTCGGAAGTATCGGTTTTCGACCGGATTCTTGCCGACATCGGCGACGAACAGAGCATCGAGCAGAGTCTGTCGACGTTTTCCTCGCATATGAGAAATCTTGTGTCGATTATTGAAGAGACCGGCCCGTCAACCCTCGTTCTGGCCGACGAACTCGGTTCCGGTACGGATCCTTCGGAAGGCGCCGCACTCGCTATCGCGGTTTTGGATCACCTGCGAAAGCAGGGAGCGGTCACGGTTGCTACGACGCATTACAAAGAACTGAAGGGGTATGCAATCGAGACGGACGGCGTTGAGAACGCATGCTGCGAATTTGATACGGATACATTATCTCCGACATATCGTCTCCTAATCGGCCTTCCCGGCGTCAGCAACGCGTTTGCGATCTCAAGGAAGCTGGGATTGGGTCAGGATATCATCGACGCAGCACAGACACTTCTGTCGGATGAGGGACTTCGTTTTGAAGAACTGCTCTCAACCGCGGAACGCAATAACCGGGAAAGCGAAAAGCTCAGAAAAGAGATCCGGCAGATGCGTGACCACGTCAGGGAACAGGAAAACGCGCTTCAGAAAGAGCGGGACGAGATTGAAGATAAGAAGAAGGCCATACTTTTTCAGGCAAGGGAAGAGAAGAAAGAACTTCTTGAAGAAGCCTTGGACGAGGTCGATGAAATCTTAAAGGATTTGCGGAAATCGATACGCGAAAAGAACCAGCACGACGCGGAAGAGAAGGTTCAGGCAATCCGCCGCAACCTTCGTGCCGGACTCCTGGATCTGGAAACCGACAACGAGAAATCAAGGCTCAAAACAGCTGTTCCCGGGCAGGTGCCCGACGAGGTCAGAACGGGCGGGCTCTATTATGCGCCGGCCCTCCAGGTGACCGGAACGGTGATCAAGGGACCCGACGGACGCGGAAACTGTGTTCTGCAATCCGGTTCCATGCGTTTTACCGTGGCGAAAGACACTCTTCGTTATCCGAGTGAAGAACAGGTTGGCAAGAAACCGGATGAGAAGTCAGGAAGATCCAAGTCGAGGGCCGACAAGATATCGACACAGAAGAGCGGCGCATCCGATATACGCATGTCGCGCGCACAGACGACCATGCCGGAGATTCAGCTTCTCGGTATGACGGTCGACGAGGCCATCTCGGCTTTGGACAGATATATCGACGATTGTGTGCTCTCGAATATCGCGACGGTCCGGATCGTTCACGGCAAAGGAACGGGGGCTTTGCGTTCTGCGGTCAACATGCACTTAAGAAGCGACAAACGCGTTTCAAGCTTCCGGCTCGGTACCTACGGCGAAGGCGAAGACGGCGTTACGATTGCACAGCTGTAATGCCGCCCGGAGAAGATGGTTGACAGCAGGGAAACGAAATAAATAAAAAGGCTCGGTTTCCGTTTTGACGGGTATCGAGCCTTTTGACATATCGATGATAACGATCCTTATCCGATAAATCTGCGGAAAAGATCCGGCCCCGAAGAATAGCGGATTCCGGTCGTGGCGGCCTCGTCTTCACAGTAGCATTCTACGCCGGAGTCTTGAAGATCCGAGCTGTCATAGAGCATAAAAGGGACAGGCTGCTCGCTGTGTGTCCGCGTCGATATCGGTGTCGGATGATCGGGAAGGATCATGATGCGGAAGTGTTCGCCGGTTTGAAGCCGGTTGCTTTCCAAATATTCGAATATCGGTGCAAGGATCTTCCTGTCGATCTGTTCGATCGAGTAAACCTTTCCGTGGACGTCTCCGTGATGTCCGCACTCGTCGGGAGCCTCCACATGCACATACACGTAATCGAGGCCGCGCTTAAAAGCGTCAATAGCCGCGAGGCCTTTGCCTTCGAAATTCGTGTCAAGAGTACCCGTCGCTCCCGGAACTTCAATGACCTCCAGACCCGCACACCGGCCGAGCCCGAAAATCAGATCGACAGCGGATATGACGGCGCCTTTCCGGCCGTAGGTCGCTTCAAAATCTGCCATAGTGGGCTTGGTTCCCTGGCCCCAGAGCCAGATGGAATCGGCCGTATTAAGACCCTTTTCGCGGCGTCGGACATTGACGGGATGATCCTTCAAGATTTCGTAAGACGCCTTCATCAAGCGGATGATTCGATCGGATCCCTCGCCGGACGGCATATATTCGCGGATATTCCGACCGGTTATATCGTGAGGAGGTGTGAACACGGTCGTGCCGGGACCATTCTGCCAGATCGTACAATGACGGTAACTTCTGCCTGGATAGAAGTGCAGATCCGCGGAGGACAGTTCTTTCTCCAAAGAGCGGATCAGTTCCGTAGATTCCTCTGTAGAAATCTCGCCCGATGAATAATCGAGCATCTTCATTCCCTCGTATTCCTCCGATCCGGCGCCCTGCGAAAGACTCACCAGATTGCATCGGAAGACCATATCGGTCGGCGCCATATCAAGGCCGAGGCTCAGTGCCTCCAGCGGCGAACGGCCCGTATAGAAGACGTTGGGATCGTAGCCCATGACAGACATGTTGGCGGGACCGCTTCCGGGTTCCATACCGTCCGGAATGGTTTTAACCATGCCGCAGACAGAGTCTCCGACAAGACGGTCCATATTCGGTTTATCGGCGGATTTGAGCGGTGTTTGCATGGATAACTCCGGAATCGGAAGATCCGCCATTCCGTCGCCGAGAAGAATCAGATATTTCATGATTATGCTATAAGAAGCAAAAACAAATGGCTGCTTCCTAATTTCCCCTTATTCATCAATTGTTGTCGCGAAAATCAGATTCTGCGAACCCGCTTTACCACAAATCCCGCATCGGAGTGAGCCGAACCATCGGATTCGCGAAAACGTGCGATTGCTGCCGTGAGAACGGCGATCAATGAGAGATCTGTCTCGGGAACAACAGACGCGGTCACGGCTTCCGGAGTCTTGCCGGTTTCCGGAGCTTCGTTCCGATTGCGGCGAAGAAAAGAAAACATATACATTGCCTCCTTTTAGTTTGTTGGCATGTTTGCTATGCTGATAACGGAAATCAATGATTCCGTACGGGGAAAAGTCCCCTGACAACTATTAAATTACAAGCCGGCGGTTACGTCAATCGAATCGGCTCAAAAGGGAGTGCATTTCTTATGATTAATTATGCGGATCGGGAGCCTTCCGGCGAAACGGCCGGTCCCCCCAGGCTTTATGTGTTTATCGGTGCTTACGGGAGCGGCAAATCGGAGGTCTCGGTTCATTTCGCGAGAAAACTTCGACGCGAGAATCCAGATAGAAAGGTTCTTCTTGCGGATCTGGATATCGTCAATCCGTTTTTTCGCTCGGCCGACGCGAAGGAAATACTCGAAAAGGAGAACATCCGTCTGATTGCACCGAATGACGTGAACAGCAACGTGGAGGCACAGACGGTAACCGGAGAGATGTATGCGATTTTCGACGACGAAGAGTCTCTCGGTGTTTTCGATATTGGCGGCGAGGACTTAGGCGCACGCATACTGTCCAGTATGAGAAGCCGGTTTAAGGACATAGAATATCGCGTGTATATGGTGGTGAACACGCTTCGCCCGTTTACTTCCGACGCGAAAAGCATCGCGGAAATGGCATCCGAACTAAAGGCGGCGTCCGGCCTTCCGATTCATGGACTGATCGACAATACGAATCTCTTGTCGGAAACGGCCGAAGATGAACTCGTACATTCCTACCCGATTCTCGCCGAGGCCGCCGTACTGACCGGTATCCCTCTTGTATATGCAAGCGGACTGGACGATCGTCTTCCGAAAAACTGGCTGGATAAAACAGATCATGGCATTCCGCTATTGAGAATGCAGCGGTCGGTGCTGTATAATGATTAATACATCGGGCAATTTGAAGGAGTCATAAATGGAAGTTCTCATAGTCCTTGGAGTAATCATCTTCGCGGTACTGATCGGAGGGGGTATCATACTCTATTTCGTGAATAAGGCGATTCGCGCCGTGCGGAATGCTTCCAATTCACTCGCCGGACAGGTCGCGACGCGTATCGTAGAAGAGATCCTGGACGATGACGATCATGTGATGGGCGATACCGTGAACAGACCGGCGGAACCGCGTTCGATTTCCGATATGACGAGCGCATATGCGCCGTCCATTGCAAGAGACTTCCCGGACATGAATCTGAGTCAGCTAATATCATCGGCCGAGAACGCCTTGTGTTCGGCGCTAACGGCGATTCAAAAGGCAAGCACCGGCGAAAATATTGATGCGGCACGAGAGATTGCGGCCCGGCCCGGGGAACTGTCCGTAACGGATGATTTTGAACGTCAAATCGGCAATAGGATCGACGCGCTTCGATCGATGGGGCAGAGCGAATTTTTTACAGATATTCGCATACACCAAACCGGTATACATGCATACCAGAAGAATGAAGGCACCTGTACGATTACTTTTCAAAGTTCTGTTGAATATTATCATTATATCAAGCAAAACTGTAATATAATAAACGGTAGTGACCGCGTTAAGAAACAGGAAAGATACAATCTCGAGCTGATTTATATTTTTGACGATACGAAGATCGGGTCTGACATTACGAAATCGATCGCCGCGAATTGCCCGAACTGCGGAGCGCCGGTCAAGGGGCTCGGGAAGAGATCATGTGAATACTGCGGGACCTTGTTAAAGACCATCGATATCCGGATATGGAAGATGAATACGTTTTCCGTATGCTGAATATATACTACATGGCAGCGACATAATTTCTCGAACACACGTATTTTTTGAATAATAAAACATCAGGAGGAAAGTAGAAATGGGATTGATTAGTATGCTGGGCGGTGCGATCGGCAATGTGGTCGGAGCCGGTACACAGGCTGCCACATCGGTTTTTGCGGATCAGTATCTTGAGTATTTTACCAGCGACGCGTTAGGACAGGATGTTCTCGTGAAGCGTGGTGCCAGAAAGATGAAGAACGGCAACAACAAGGGAGATTCGGATGTTATTACAAACGGATCCAAAATAGCCGTTCCCGAGTATACGGCACTCCTTCTGGTCGACAACGGCAAGATTACCGACTTTACCACGAAGGCCGGTCTCTACACGTGGGATAGTTCCTCCGCGCCGTCCATGATCGGATCCGAGGGCTTTAAAGAAGGCTTTATGAGTTCTCTTAAAGAGATCGTCGACCGTTTTAAGGCCAGCGGTGTCGTGAATTCGGAGCAGCGTGTTTACTTTGTCAATATGCAGGAAATCTCAGGAATCCCATTCGGAACACCGGCTCCGATACCCTACAATGATCCGACCTACAGAGGTATCTATATCCGGATGAACGGTACTTTCTCCTTCAAAATCGTGAATCCCGTAACCTTTTTCCAGAATTCTTCCGGCAACGTTGCGACTGAGTATCGGAAAGATACCCTTATACCTCAGATCAAGTCTGAGTTTATCGGAAAATTAACCGGTACCATGAACCGCTGCGGTGCAAGCGGAAAAAAGATCCAGTACAACGACCTTCCCTCGCTTCAGGATACGGATTTCAAGGATGCGATGCAAGACGAGCTCGATGAAGACTGGGGCCAGGCAAGAGGTCTTGAAGTTTACAAAGTCGGTATCATCTCAATTACTCCGGACGATAAGTCGGCCGCACGTATCGAGAAATTTGACAGCGCGATGCTCTACGGACAGAACCAGGCGGCTCTGGATGCCTATGAGCGCACGACCGTCGCGGATGCCAAGCTTGCAGCCGGTTCCAATGAGGGCGGAGCAGGCATGGGTGGTATCGGTCTCGGTATTATTCAGGGCGTTGACAATCAGACGAACGCCGCCGCCATGCAGCAGCAGTTCATGAGACAGCAGGTCCAGCAGGCAGCTTCTTCCCCCAACGGCGTGGGCATGGCTGGTATCGGTATGATGCCGGGCGCTCCCGTCGCAGCAGCCGCGCCCATAACGGCCGCGGCGGCCGGTGGTTGGAACTGCGCTTGCGGACATGCCGGAAACACAGGCAAGTTCTGTGCCGATTGCGGACAGCCGAAGCCTCAGGCAGCGGCCGGATGGACATGTTCCTGCGGCAACGCCGGGAATACCGGCAAGTTCTGCTCTGAGTGCGGTAAACCGGCAGCAGCCAAGGGCTGTGCATCCTGTGGATGGACGCCTAAGAACGGTGACGCGACTCCCAAATTCTGCCCGGAATGCGGAAAGCCGATCGTCTGATTCTGATCTGAATCATAAAGAATGACATTAGGCCGGACAGCTTAAAACTGCCCGGCCTTTTTATGGCTTGAATGACAGCAATGCAATTCATGCGATTTACGAATCATCCCGTTCGCAGGATACCTGGTTTCTTCCGTTCTTTTTCGCATCATATAAGGCTATATCCGCGCGGCACAGGAGCCTGTCCTGGTCATCTTCCATTCTGCATGTCGCGACTCCAAGGCTGCATGTCATATGCACGGCTACCGGGAAATGCGAGTTTTCGACCGCTGCCCTGATTTTTTCGGCTGCGGTACACGCATTTTTAAGAGTGGTCTCTGGAAGTATTACCATGAACTCTTCGCCGCCCCATCTGCCGACCGTATCACATGCACGCATATTTGCTTTCAGGATATCCGCAATTTCTTTTAGGACCATATCACCGACGGGGTGCCCGTAATCGTCGTTAATTCGCTTGAAATGATCCAAATCCAGTATCAGTACGGAAAAATCGGTTTCGTAACGCATTTTCCGCTTGAATTCATCCTGGAGAATCTCATCGAGTCTGAGCCTGTTGCTGATCTGGGTAAGTTTATCAATCCCGGAAAGCCTTTTGAGTTCGCTATTCGCATTTTCCAGTTCCAATGTAACAACACTGATGAAGTGCAGAAGCTTCGCCACGATCCGGCTGTGCTTGTTGGAGAAAGGATCTTCCTCCTGCGAAACAATAACACTGTCCTGTAAAGGCATTGCCGCCGGTCTGTCCGGATTCATTTCTTTCCCTTCGCGAAATGCTGCAACGACGATTGTTGAGTTCAGGAGTTGGATGTTATTGCCGCTGCTGATGAATTCACCGTACGTATAGAAACCGGCCGTCGGAGCGATTGCGTCGAAGGATTGTGTTTCGAGATTCACAGAATTCTGCAAAAGAAAACGCCGGCATATGCAGGCATAGATGAAAATGGATTCCGGTGCGAAATTATACAGTTCTCTTTGTACAGAGTAAGAATTACGCAATATAGAGTCGGGATCACCATAGCCGATGTGGAATTTCTCACCGGTCTTTATATCGGCGAGAAAGCCGATATATCCGTCTTCGTTCGCAAAAAATGGCACCCTCGCAATCCATTCTCCGTTTCTTTTAACAAGAATCGGAAACTCAAGCGCGTTGTTGAAGAAGTTCTCGTCGTTCGGGATATCAAGATAACGGTTGTAAACATCGAATGCACGTTCGCCGTCAATGGTCTTAAGAAGCAAGCCGTCCGCTTCCGTTACGGTTAGCTCTTTGCTCAACGGATTCCAGCCGAGGAAGGTTCTTGTACGGATTTGAAGATTGTCACTTATAAAGATAACGGCAATGGCTCCCTGACATATGTATTTTTTACCAAGGAAAATCATAGACTTCAAATTCGGATTATAGACCCCTGCGCTTCCGCCGAAAACGGGGAAGCTGAAATCCTCGGATGCCATACCTGTGAAAAGTTTGGAAATATCTATACTAAGGGCGGTTGCCAGCATCAGCATGCCCGCAACATTGCCTTCCATGCGAACGATACGGCTAATAAGCTCCTCGCCAGCGGCTTTTTCACGACCGGATGGTTCATCGATTTCGATTGCGTTCAACACGGTATCGGTAAAAAACGACATCGAAACAACGATGGTCCCGATCTCAAGATGACCATGTATGATCTCGCCGACGGAGGTAGAGCCGACTATAACCGCACCCGGCATGAACGATAATAATGCATCGGTGACTTGATCCAGCATATTCTTGTCGGAGAGAGAGGAAAATATCTGGATCAGGATCGATTTTGAAGCGGATGTATTTTCGCGAATAACAGTGCTGTTTAGATAATCCTTGAGAGCCGGGATGCTTGTAACGAGATACGTTAGGCTTCTCATAGCTTTCACCTTTCCAACAAAGATGTTATCAAAGGCTTAATCATTCTGATTTCAGTATAAAGCACCGGTTTGGTCACTACAATGCTGTTTATGTTTAGATGATAAGACGTCGGATGACGTATTACAGCGTTGAAGTGGCAGGTATATCTGTTTCTTCATACGTTTACAATTCGTCAAAAGGTTGACAATAAGACGAAATGGTTTACAATAGTAAAAAACGATGCGGGAGATATACGGTGGAGAAGAGAGTGGACAAAACAACTGAGACACAGGATACGTCCTTTATTGTAAAACGCAAGAATGAGATGATGACGCTTACGCTCGTTCCGCTTTTTACCGTGCTGATGTGCATATCGGCCAAGCTCACGATACCGATTCCGGTCATTCCGATTACTCTGCAGGTGACCGTCGCCATCATGTCAGGACTGCTTCTCGGGGCTCGCCTCGGTGTAATGTCGCAGGTTCTCTATGTCGGAATGGGTCTTCTCGGGCTTCCCGTATTTTCGTCGGGCGGAGGTGTCGGCTATGTGTTTACCGGCACATTCGGTTATCTTCTGGGATTCATACTCTGCGCATTTACCGGCGGACTTCTGGCCGACCGGCTCGAAAAGAAGAAAGGCACCGTTAAGGTGCCTTACTTAAGTATTTTGCCGATCGCAATCATTTCTCTTCTCGTATGCTATGTTTCGGGAATTCTGTACCTATATTTCTTGTCGAATTTCTATACCGGTTATGCGGGAACAAAATACAGTTTTCTGACGACGCTTGCCTACGGTGCGCTGCCCTTTATCGGAAAGGATCTATTGCTTACCATACTTGCAGCCGAATTGACAAGAAGATTGTGGCGCTTTCGCCGCCATAACACGGTCCATACCGGAAAGACGGCATCAGTCGTTTGCGATACCGTGAAGGATCAGGTCGATTAGAATCCGGTACCGTTCCTCGATCTTCTGATAAAGCTCTTCGGTCAACTCCATCTTGGTCCAGTCTCCGATCGTGTTGTACATTTCGGTCGCACGGCTCATTGAGGTCAGGAAAGCCAGCGCGGTCTCTTTGCTGATTCCGTCACGAAGTGTGAGCTTGTCAACAAGACCGGACATGATGCCGATTCCGATTTTTTCGAGCTCCATATATTTTTCGCGCATCGTATCGGTCACTTCGATCGGCGGCAAAAGAAAAGCCTCGTTCAGAATTTTATAGTGCAGGGTATGCGCCGAATAGAAGTAAAACTTCATTTTGGAATAGGCAAGAAGCGCACCCGTGAAATCAAGGCCTTCCGTCGAAAAACCTTCAAATGCGGAAAGAACATCATCCGTGCACGTTTCAACCGTAAACATATAGAGCTGTTTCTTGGAACCGTAGTAATGGAACAGAAGTCCCTTGGACACGCCGGCGCATTCGCAGATGTGATTGGTATTGGCACGCTCATACCCGACTGCCGCGAACTCTTTGAGCGACGCTTCAAATATAGCTTCTCTGCGACTGATTTCGGCATTCTTAACCATTATGACTTCAGATCCTTCTTCTGGTAGAGAATATAGGCAAGACCTACGGATACGAGCATGACACCGAGGCCTGTCCATATATAGGACGGTTCGACTCCGGTACTTAATATATCCGCAGGAACGGCATAGTGCAAGGGCGACAGATAGATCAGATACCGGATCCCGTCAATTTTCTGATCAAATGCCAGGGCAAAGGAACCTGCAATATAGGTGCCAAAGACGAGACCTGTCGCAAGAAAGGCGACCGATTTCTGACTCTTGATCAGAACCGAAAGAAGAAAGCCGACGGCAAGAAAGATGAGACCGGTGAAGAGAAGTCCGGCCGTAATTTTCGTGATGCCGCCAAAGGCATTGGAAAGATCCGTGCCGGCTGCTTTGAAAACCAGAATCGACAGGTACGAGAAGAGGGCGACGGCCAGGCAGTAGAGAGAATACGAAGTGACAGCCGATAAGAGCTTCTGGAAAAAGATCTCGGTTCTTGTGACAGGCTGCGCATAGAGATACTCGATTGTTCCCGAAGTTTCTTCCCCGATCAGGGCGTTTGCTCCGAGAATTGCGCCGTAGCAGGCACCTGCCAGTGCGAAGTACTGCATCAGATAGGCATAAAACTCGATAATCCGGGTAAAATCGGGAAGACTGTCAAGACCGAAGGCCTGCAGCATTTCGGGAGAAAAAGCAGATGCCTGTGAGGTGATCGCGGCGGCCATATCCGTGCTGTTCATGCTTGGATAGAAGGCCATAAAGGACAGGACAGAGACAGCTACGATCGATGCCCAGACAAGAAGGGATTTTCTCTGGTTATGGAAATCAAGTCGAAATACATTCATGCTTTTTTTCCTCCTTCATAATAGGAAAGAAACCGGCTCTCCAGACTTTCGTCTTCGATCAGAATGTCGGAAGGAGCGAGCGTCGAAAGATACGAAAGGAGCGGCACCGTGTCACCGGCATAGTGAAATGAGTATTTCCGGTCCTCCTGTTTCAAGAGGCGGCCGGTTCCCGGAAGCGAGGAGGGAAGATCAAATCCGCCCGAATTCCCGAGCGTGACCGTAATAACCTTCTCCTGATGTTCGTTCGAGGCAAGATCCTCCGTTTCGATGATCTTTCCGTCTTTGATAAACCCGGCCCGCCTGCAGTTGGCCTTGACTTCCGACAGATTGTGGCTCGAAAACAGGATCGTCGTTCCTTCGCGGTTGACGGACTGCAGGTAATCGAACAGGTTCTTCTGTATAAGAGGATCTAATCCGTTTGTCGGTTCGTCCAGAAGAATCAGATCGGGATTGTGGATCACCGCCTGAGCAATGGCTACTTTCTTTTTGTTTCCGAGGGAAAGCGACTCGAACTGCTTTGTCGGATCGATCGAAAATATTTCACAGATTTCCTTTGTCTTTGCTCTATAGTCGGCCGGATTCTTCTGATGAAACCGCAGCGTCGTATCGAGAAGGTACGACACCTTCATGTCCGGATAGTATCGTACGTCTCCGGGTACGTAACCGATGCGGCTCTTTACGGCGCGGCTGTCTTTAAGAACGTCCGTTCCGAAGATGGTCGCGCTGCCGGAATCGGCCTTGAGAAGCCCCAGAAGAAGCTTGATCGTTGTTGATTTTCCGGCTCCGTTCGGCCCGATGAATCCGTAAATTTCCCCTTCTTCGACATCCATAGTAACCGCATCCGCACCGCGTGATTTACCGTAATATTTTTTTAAATTTTGAATGGATATAACTGGCATGAATAATCCCTCCATACTTTTTGAATTTCGAAATTGACCCGCGAGTCAATCATGAAAATACTACACGGCATGCGGATTGTCAACAGAATATCAAAAATCAATAAACTTACCGAACGATAGTCACCTAAGCCGTTTGCATTTACAAAAGTGCACAGATATAATCTTTATAGGTTTTTTATAAAGTTGGGGAGGACGAATATGGCAAAAGTATCATTCCGTGAAGATCGCTGTAAGGGTTGCGGCCTCTGTGTGTCCGTGTGTCCGAAGAAGATTCTTAAGCTCGATAAGACCCGTTTAAACAGCAAGGGATATCATCCGATTTACTGTGCCGATCAGGCTTCCTGCATCGGCTGTACCTTTTGTGCGGTTCAGTGTCCGGATTCCGTAATTACCGTCGAGAAGTAAGGAGAAAAAGCAAATGGCAAAAAGAGTCCTGATGAAGGGAAATGAAGTTATCGCAGAAGCGGCAATCCGTGCGGGCTGCCGCAGTTATTTCGGTTATCCGATCACTCCCCAGACCGAGGTTATGCATTATATGGCCAAGGCCATGGTCAAGGCGGGAGGCACGTTTGTTCAGGCCGAGAGCGAGGTCGCAGCCATCAATATGGTCTACGGTGCGGCCTCCGCAGGCGCACGAGTTCTTACATCTTCTTCGTCACCGGGAGTCAGCTTAAAGCAGGAGGGTATCTCCTACATTGCGGGAGCCGAGCTGCCGGCTGTTCTGGTCAATATCTGCCGCGCAGGCCCGGGCCTCGGCGGTATTCAGACATCGCAGGGAGACTATTTTCAGGCGACCAAGGGCGGCGGGCACGGCGATTACAGAAATATCGTCGTCGCTCCGGCTTCGATTCAGGAGCTTTATGAACTTACGGTGGAGTCTTTCAATATGGCCGACCGTTACCGCATGATGGTTATGATTTTAGGTGACGGCACTTTGGGCCAGATGATGGAACCCGTTCTTTTTCGCGATGAAGAGCCGATCGAAAAGGCGGATAAATCGTGGGCAACCCGCGGACGCGGCGGAAGAGCAGAGCACAATATCATCACTTCCATTTACATCGAACCGGATGATCTTGAGAGAAAGAACAACGAGCTTCTCGAGAAATACGAGCAGGTTAAAAAGAATGAGACGCGCGTAGAGACGTTCAACACGGAAGACGCCGAGGTTGTTATCACTGCTTTCGGTACCACCAGCCGTATCTGCAGAAACGTCATCCGTCAGGCGGCGGAGATGGGCATCAAAGTCGGACTTGTACGCCCGATTACCCTGTGGCCGTTCCCTTCGGAAGAAGTGGCGCGTGTTGCGTCTCTCGACAGCGTGAAGGCATTCCTTGACGTCGAACTGAATGCGGGACAGATGGTTGAGGACGTCCGTCTTGCCGTGAACGGGAAGAAGCCGGTATTCTTCCACGGGCGCATGGGCGGCAATATGCCGACCCAGAAAGAGATTCTCGATAAGATCGTAGCAATCCATAAGGGGGAGTTGAGATAAGATGGCAATCGTATTTGAACAGACAAAAGGGCTTATCGATAAGCCGCTGCACTATTGTCCCGGATGTACGCACGGCATCGCCCATCGCATTATCGGTGAAGTCATGTGCGAAATGGGTATTCTCGAAGACACAATCGGGGTTTCGCCCGTAGGCTGCGCTTATAACAATTACGAGTATTTTTCGTGTGATATGGTTCAGGCCTCCCACGGTCGTGCGCCGGCTGTCGCCACGGGAATCAAGCGTACCGTACCGGACAAAATGGTCTTTGCATACCAGGGCGACGGAGATCTCGCATCGATCGGAACCGCGGAAATCGTTCATGCGGCGGCGCGCGGTGAGAAGATCTGTGTCTTCTTTATCAACAACACCATTTACGGTATGACGAGCGGTCAGATGGCACCGACCACACTGGTCGGACAGGTGACGACGACATCGCCGTTCGGCCGTGATCCCGAGACCCAGGGTTATCCCATTAACGTAAGCGAAATGCTGGCTCTCATGAAGGGTTCAGCCTATATCGAGCGCGTGGCACTCAATAACTTCAAGAATATCCAGACGGCTAAGAGAGCGATCGCCAAAGCTTTTCGCGTACAGCAGGCAAAGCTCGGTTTCTCGATGGTTGAACTCCTTTCGACCTGCCCGACGAACTGGGGCAAAGAGCCGGTCGAGTCTCTCCGCTGGCTTGAAGAGAGCATGATTCCTCAGTATCCGCTCGGAGTTTTCAAGGGAAAGGATCTGGAGGTGTGAGAACATGATTGATTTCTCGATTATTCTCGCCGGATTTGGCGGTCAGGGTATTCTTTCCGCCGGAAAATTCGCGGCTGAAGCGGCTCTTATCGAAGGACACGAAGTCTCGTGGTTTCCTTCTTACGGACCGGAAATGCGCGGCGGTACAGCCAATTGCTCCGTTGTTATATCGGACGAAGCGATCGGATCTCCCGTCATCAACGACGCGGATGTTCTCATCGCTCTGAATCAGCCTTCGCTCGAAAAATTCGAAAAGCAGGTTAAAGCCGGCGGAATCATCATTATTGATTCTTCGCTGATCAAAGTCGTTCCGACAAGGAAGGACATCCGGTTCATTCCGATCGCTTCGTCCGACATCGCCAACGAGCTTGGAAGCATGACGTTTGCTACGATTGTTCTTCTCGGGTGCCTTTCTCAGGCTACGGGCTGCTTCAAGAGAGAATCGTTTGAAGCGGCGCTTCGCGACGTGCTTCCCGCGCGGCATCACGACAAGATTCCCGGGAATCTTGCGGCGTTTGACAGAGGGGCATTTTTTGCCAATTAACGCAACTTATCATTTGTAACCATTTTGGAAATGATTTGATCAAAATTTTGGAGAGCAGAGGAATCTGCTCTCTTTTTTCATGACGGAATAGTTGTCTCAATAGCACAAAAGGGTATAATTGAATCATTAACAATTCGAAAGTTCGTCTAGCCGGCGGATTCGGGGGTGGATATGGATCAAGCCTATTTATTCAATACGGGTAATGACTACCATAGCTACAATCTTTTAGGCTCCAGACCTACAGTTAAAGATCATGAAATACAGGGATTCCATTTTGCGGTATGGGCTCCGAATGCCAAAAGCATAAGCGTTATCGGAGATTTTAATAACTGGGTTCCGGAAGCTTCTCCGATGACTGCTTTTCGCGAAACGGGGATCTGGATGTGCGACATACCGGAAGCCATGCAGTGGGACCGCTACAAGTACCGCGTAGTAGGCGCCGACAACCGTATCTATGACAAGATTGATCCATATGCGAGGCACTGTGAAACGCGTCCCTATGATGCCTCCGTTCTGTACGATCCCGACGATTATGTCTGGCAGGATGAAGAATACAGAGCGTCGTTAAAGGATGCGGTTCTTCCCGGTCCCGTGAATATCTATGAACTTCATTTAGGCTCCTGGCGCCGGCACGAAGACGGTAATTTTATGAATTACCGTCAGATCGGTGACGATCTGGCCGTATACTGCCACAAAATGGGTTACACACACGTCGAACTGATGCCCGTTATGGAACATCCTCTGGATGATTCGTGGGGATATCAGGTGACCTGTTATTATGCCGTGACCAGCCGTTTCGGAACCCCTGCCGACTTTAAGTATATGGTAGACGTCCTCCACAAGAACGGAATCGCCGTTATTCTGGACTGGGTGCCCGCGCATTTCCCGAAGAATATCGAAGGCTTGATCCGTTTTGACGGCACCCCCTGTTATGAGTACGGCGATCCGAGAATCGGAGAGCATCGTGAGTGGGGAACATATGTATTCAATTATGAGAAGTCTGAGGTACAGTCCTTTCTGATCTCCAACGCCGTTTTCTGGATCGACGAATATCACATTGACGGTATACGGGTAGATGCCGTATCCAGCATGATTTACAGGAACTACGGACGCAGCGAGTATCTGCCGAATGTTAACGGCGGTATCGACAATATTGAAGCCATCACATTCCTTAAAGCTTTGAATACGATTGTCAGGGAGCATTACCCGCACGTTATGATGATTGCCGAGGAATCGACTTCCTGGGCGAAGGTATCCCATCCGGTATCCGAGGGCGGACTGGGCTTTACGCATAAATGGAACATGGGCTGGATGCACGATACCCTGGACTATTTTGAGACGGATTATTATGCCCGTGTCTGGCGTCAGGACCAGCTTGCCTTCTCGATGGTGTATGCTTTCTCCGAGAATTTTATCCTCTGCCTCTCGCATGACGAGGTCGTTCACGGGAAGAAGAGTCTGCTGGACAAAATGCCCGGAGATCCCTGGCGCAAGTTTGCTTCTCTCAGGACACTTTATCTTTACATGATCGCGCATCCCGGCTGCAAGCTTCTCTTTATGGGTTCCGAGTTCGGACAATATGTCGAGTGGCGCTTTTATGAGCAGCTTCAGTGGTTCATGCAGCAGTATGAATCGCACCGTCTCCTTTCGAATTTTGTGGAGAAGATCAATCACTTCTATATCGCGAAAAAAGCGCTGTGGATCAGGAATGATTCGTGGGGCGGGTTCGAATGGCTGGACGCGACGGACAGACAGAATTGCGTGTTCCTTTTTGAACGCAAGGGTGAGACAATGGAAGAAAAAATCATCGTTGCTCTCAACATGGTTCCGGTACCGCTCGAGAAATACCGTATTCCTGTCGACGATGCGGGTGTTTATACTGTGACCGTCAATACCGATGATATGGATTTCGGCGGCAGCGGATACCCGGTCGCACCGGAAGGCGAGACGACATTTACCACATTGGAGGGTCCGTGGAAGAACCGTCCGTACTACATTGAAGTAAATCTACCGCCGTTAAGCGGAATCTTTCTGGAGTGTATCGAGTTTGCCGGATCCAGGGGCAAGACATCGGATGTTTTTGAAAGTACCGTTGAAGCCGCACAGACGGAGCCGGATAAGGCTTCTGTTGATGTTAAGAAGCCTTAGACAATGACGATGGAAACCAAAGAGATCTAAACCGGTAAATCTTTTTATGGAGGGAATGAATATGGCAAAAGCAGATGTTTTGGCGATGATTCTGGCCGGAGGGCAGGGTGCGCGATTAGGCGTGCTGACGAAGTACATCGCGAAGCCGGCGGTTCCTTTCGGAAGCAGATATCGTATAATCGATTTCCCGCTTTCGAATTGCGCGAATTCCGGAATTGAGACGGTCGGAGTCCTTTCACAGTATCAACCTCTCGCGCTCAATACCTATGTCGGCAACGGACATCCCTGGGATCTGGACAGAAACAACGGGGGCGCATACATACTGCCGCCCTATCAACGTTCCGGCAAGAGCGACTGGTACAAAGGAACGGCAAATGCCATATATCAGAACAAGGATTTTATCGATGATTATGATCCCAAATATGTGCTCATCCTGTCCGGCGATCACATATACAAAATGAACTACGCAAGAATGCTGCGCGAGCACATCAACACGAAGGCAGACGCCACGCTGGCGGTTCTTGAAGTGCCGTGGGAAGAAGCCCCCAGATTCGGAATTCTCAACACCAAAGCAGATGACGTGATTACGGAATTTGTCGAAAAACCCAAGAAACCCGAGAGCAACCTCGCGTCTATGGGCGTTTACATTTTTACCTGGGATGTCTTGCGAAAAGCACTGATTGAAGACGAAGAAACACCCGAATCCAGCAATGACTTCGGCAGCAACATTGTACCGATGCTCTTGAAGGAAGGCAAAAAGCTCTGCGCTTACCGCTTTTCGGGATATTGGAAGGACGTCGGAACAATATCGAGCCTCTGGGAAGCGAACATGGATCTTCTGGACCGCCCCGAGGAAATAAATCTGATGGACCGCTCCTGGCGTATTTACAGCCGCAACCCGGTTAAACCGTCGCATTATATCGCGGACGGAGCGATCGTAAAGAACTCGGCTCTTACGGACGGATGTCAAATCTACGGTTCTGTTGAGCACTCCGTACTATCCAATTCAGTCACGGTTGAGAAGGGTGCCATCGTAAAGGACTCGGTGCTTATGCCCGGTGTTACGGTAAGAGCCGGCGCGTACCTTGACAAGTGCATCGTCGGATTCAGTACGATTATCGGAGAAGGAGTTCGTGCGGGCGCTACCGTTGCCGGAGACAGTCCGTACATCAACAAGAAGATTTGTTCGGAAGGTATCGTTGTATTTGAGCGCGGACTTAAGATCAAAGACTATGCGGTCATTCCGGGAAACTGTCAGATCGATTGTGATCTGGATGTTGAAGCAGATAAGAATGTAATCGAAGAGGTGTTTCGCGTCCGCTGAAGACTCGAAGCAAAGGGGGTAAGCATGTTTATAGATGCAATGGGGCTAATTTTAGCCGATAACAAGAAAATTACCTTAGGCGAACTTTCCAAACCGAGAGCCCTGGCTGCCGTTCCGTTTGGCGGCCGTTACAGAATTATTGACTACATGTTATCTGATATGGTCAATTCCGGAATCAAAAGTGTCGGTATTCTGACCTTGAACAAGTACAAATCTCTGATGGATCATCTGGGAACCGGGTCATCCTGGGATCTCGACCGCAAGAACTTCGGTCTCCATATCCTTCCGCCGTATGTCAATTCCGAATCGACGGGAATCGAAGATGCCGAAGAGCTCGAGGGTCTACTGGATTTTATCCGGTCGAACCGCAGTATGTACGTCATCATTGCGGATACCAACATGATTCTGAATACGACGTTCAATGATTTTGTCGATAAACATGAGCAGTCCGGCGCGGATATTTCCATCATGTACAACCGGGACGGTACGAAATACGGAACTCCCAATTATATTCTGGACGTTGACCGTAAGGGTTATGTGAAGGACCTTCTGTACAATCCTGACAAATCGGCGTCAAACCGCTGCAGTCTGGGCATTGTGGTTCTTCGAAGAGAACTTTTGATCGATCTGATTTCCGATATGATCGCACGCGGCGAGCGCGTATTCGGAGTACACGCCCTTGCGAAAAAGTACGACATTCTGAAGGTACGTGCATACGATTACAAGGGACTCGTCCTTCGTATAAACAATGTACAGACCTATTTCAACTCTTCCATGCAGCTTCTTGACGATCAGATCCGTGCCGATCTTTTCTGGAACGGCATGCCGATTTATACGAAAGTTAAGGATGAAGCACCGACTCTGTATTTTGAGAATTCCAACGTTTCGAATTCCATGATTTCGGACGGCTGCAGAATTATGGGATCGGTCAAAAACTCGCTTATATTCCGGGGAGTGACGATTTCACGCAACACGAAAATTACAAACTGTGTGATTATGCAGGATGTCCACATCTCCGAAAATTGCGAGCTTGAGAATGTTATTTTGGACAAAAATTCCGTTATTCGTCCGGGCATCAAGCTTGTCGGTCACAGAGATTATCCGGTCGTAATCGGTAAGGGGGCCATTGTATGAATCCGATCAAAGTTCTTTTTGTATCCTCGGAGGTTGCTCCATTTATCAAGGTGGGCGGCCTTGCGGATGTCGTCGGAGCTTTGCCGCGAACCCTTGTTTCTCAGGGGTTTGATGCGAGGGTTGTTTTGCCTTTGTATAAGAAGATCAAGCAGAATAAGGCCTCAAATCTCCATTTTATGGGCTGGAAAATGGTCAAAATGGGATGGAGATCGATGTACGCCGGCCTGTATTCATTGGACGCGGATGGTGTAACCTACTATTTTATAGATAACGAGTATTATTTTGATTATGATCAGGTTTATGTCGAATATTCTTTTGATATTGAGCGGTACTGTTTCTTTCAGCGTGCGGTTCTTGATTTCCTGGGAGACTTTATGAAGTTCGAACCGGATATCCTGCACTGCAACGATTGGCAGACCGGCATGATGCCGCTTCTTCTGGATGCGCATTTTAAGACATATGGAATTCATACGAACATGAAGACCGTACTTACCATCCACAATCTGAAGTATCAGGGAATTCACGGTGTCGACACCATCAAAGACCTTCTGGATCTTCCGGACCGCTTTCTAACAAAGGAGCTTTCCGTAATTGGCGGTGCGGTCAATTTTCTCATGGCGGGTATTGTCTTCTCGAACTCGGTGACGACTGTATCGCCGACATATGCATATGAAATCATGACGGACTATTATGGCGAAGGCCTTAACGGTGTTCTGCAGAAATATGCGTACAAAGTCAGCGGTATTTTGAACGGCATTGACGGGAAAGAGTACAATCCGGTTGAAGACGGTCTGATTCCAGAGAAATATTCACTGGCAAATTATGCCGAAGGGAAAGCAGCCTGCAAACGTGCTGTTCAGCTCCAGCTAGGACTATCCGAGAATCCGGGTGCGCCTCTCCTTGTCATGATCTCAAGACTTGTCGACCAGAAGGGTCTGGACCTTCTGCTTCGTGTTCTTGAAGAGATGCTGTATGACGGCATGCAGGTCGTTATTCTGGGTACCGGCGACGCGTTTTATGAGAAAGCTCTGTCAGATATTGCTCAAAAAAATCCAGGGAAGATGTGTGCCTGCATCTCTTTTGACAACGGTCTTGCACATTCCCTTTATGCCGGTGCCGATATTTATCTGATGCCGTCACTTTTCGAGCCGTGCGGATTATCGCAGATGATTGCCATGAACTACGGAACCCTTCCGGTAGCCCGCGAAACGGGTGGACTAAAAGACACTGTTGTTCCGTACAATCAGTACACGAACGAGGGGAACGGTTTCACATTCGCCAATATCAATGCACATGAATTCCTTTTTACGACCAAATACGCTTGCGATCTCTATCGCAATCACAGAGATATCTGGAATCATCTTATTGAAAATGCGATGACAGGTGACTATTCATGGGATCGTTCCGCGAAGGAATACGGCGGCCTTTATTCTCTGATCACGGGTATTTCCTTTGAAATGCCGTCTGCGGAAAAGGAAACCGAGACCGCTTCGCCTTCCGAACCAACTGTAGAGGTACTTCCGGAACAGCCGGAACAACCTGTACAGCCGGAACAGCCGGAACAACCTGTACAGCCGGAACTTCCGGTTAATCCGCTGCCGGATGCCCCGGAAACGCCTACACCCGCGAAAACAAAGAAAACGGCGGCGAAGGCGAGTGTTGCCAAATCCGCGGAAGCCCCCAAATCCGTGAAGCTGCCGAAATCCGCGCCGTCCCCAAAAACTTCCGCGGATTCGACCGACAAAAAAGTAACCGGCAAGAAATCGGCTTCGAAGAAGTTGGAAAAGGATGACAGCAAAGACGCATGACCATGAATCGAACCGATACACCTGATCAACTATTTCATTACTCCAGAAGTCCGGAGTATCGCTTCCCATTCGGGGCGGTCGCCGCCGGAACTTCTGTCGAATTGGCAATTGACGTATATCTGCCGTGTAACGAGGTCAGGCTGTGCTATTCGTACGGCCTGTACTCTTTTTCCTATTGTGAAACCGTGATGGAACTCATACCGGGACAGCCGTCACGTTATAAAACGCGTGTAAGAATGCCAGGAGAACCGGGACTGTTCTTTTACTGGTTTTCTGTTTCTGCTTCAAACGGGCAGAGCAGCGGAGTTCCGAACGCTGCAGGCAGCGATCACGCTTCGAAAACCCATACGGCAACCGAGTCTTCGCGGATCTATTACGTGATGTCGCGTCACAAAGCGGATGGTACCGGCCGTGTCAGTACTGTGCCGTCAAGGATCGGCGCGCATGAGGACCGGTATCCCGCCGCTTTCCAGATCACCGTTTTCCGGAAGGATTTTAAAACACCGGATTGGTTTAAGGGCGCCGTGATGTATCAGATTTTCCCGGATCGTTTCAGAAGAGGCGAATCCTATTCGCAGGAACGTATGCAAACGGCCAGAATTGCCCAGGAACGAATCTATCACGAAGACTGGTACGAGGATGTCGATATACACGGCAAGCCGGAAACGGGCTATCTTGCGTGTGATTTTTTCGGAGGGACACTCGACGGCATCGCCGAGAAGATACCGTATCTGAAGGAACTTCATATCGACTGTCTCTATCTGAATCCGATCTTCGAAGCTCGTTCCAATCACAGATACGATACGGCGGATTATATGTCGCCGGATCCGATGCTCGGAGGGAAAGAAGCATTCGAGACATTCGCGGCCGGGATGCAGGAGTCCGGGATCGCCTTTATTCTCGACGGTGTATTCAGTCATACCGGAGCGGACAGCCGCTATTTTAATAAACTCGGCCGCTACCCGGAAGCCGGCGCATATCAGAATGCCGAGAGCGGAATAAGCAGCAAGTATTCCTCGTGGTATTCCTTTTTTCGGGATGAAGCGGGCCGCCTTTCCTACAATTCGTGGTGGGGCTTCTCCGATCTGCCGAATGTCAATGAAAACGATCTCACATACCGGGACTATATAGTCGGTGATGAAGGTGTGATCAAGTCATGGCTCGGGCGCGGCGCGAACGGGTTCCGTCTTGACGTGTCCGACGAACTGCCGGATTCTTTCCTTAGAGAACTTCGTATTGCCGTCAAGGAGAGTACAAACGCAGAGGGAGTCATTCTCGGCGAGGTTTGGGAGGATGCGAGCAACAAAATCAGTTACGGATCCTACCGCGACTTTTTATTGGGAAACACACACGACTCGGTGATGGGTTATACTTTTCGCGATGCGGTTCTGGGATACATATCGGGAGCTTCATCGGCGCAGGATATGAATGCCAGGCTTGAATCCTATCGCGAAAACTATCCTCCCGAAGCTTACTACTGCATCATGAACCTTATTTCAAGCCACGATGTTCCGCGGGCAATTACGGTTGCCAGCGGTGCTCCCGATCCCGGCGACCGCGAGAAGCAGAGGACTCTGTTTTTGGATGAGCCGGCATGGAAGAAAGGCCTGGCACTGATGAGAATTGCTCTCATCATTCAGATGGGGTATATCGGATCTCCGTGCATCTATTACGGCGATGAAATCGGAATGCAGGGGTACCGTGATCCGTTTAACCGGAGAACCTATCCGTGGGACCGTCTCGAGGCATCTCAGAAAGAACATCTGGACTTTTACCGGGAAGCCACCGGTCTTAGGAGACAATACCCTGTGCTTAGAACCGGTGCATACCGCACTCTTTTCGCGAAAAACAATGTGTACATTTTCGAGCGTTTTCTGACGCCGGACGGTTTGGATTTTTTCGGGAATGCGTGCGTCGGACCGCGCCATGTCGTGATTGCGGTCAATAGAAGCGATTCGGAGCCTTTTCGTTTTCTGTTGGGAAGCGAAAAGAACAGCATATTCATTTCGTTGGAAACGGAGACCGGAGAATGTTTAACGGAGCAGAGCGTGACACAAAATACGCTGAAGACCGTCCATTTGTCGCCATTGCAATACCAGATATTGACTTTCGAATAAGCATGTCCTGCGAGGGATAAAAGGAGTACAAGGTGGAAGAAGTTGACTATGATCAGTTGAACATGAGTACAACGGAAGACGTTACGGATAAGAAATGTCCGCAATGTGCGGGGACTGTTGTATACGATCCGGAAACGCGGGGAATGCTGTGTCCTTATTGCGGTTATAAAAAAACACTTCCCGCGCCTGATGCGGACCAGGTCATTCAGGAGATGGACTTCACTTCTGCCGTTTCGAAGCAGAGCTTTGACTGGGGTGCACAGAAGAAGACGGTCGTATGCCGGAACTGCGCGGGAACCAGTATTTATGACGCTCTCGAAACCGCCGCAGTCTGTCCTTTCTGCGGATCGACAAGTGTTATGCCGGCTGTGGAAGAAAATTCAATCGCTCCGGGCGGTGTCTGCGCGTTTGAAATACCGCTTAATAAGGCCGGCGGCCTCTTCAAGAAGTGGCTTAACGGAAGGATATTTACTCCGAGAGCGGCGAAGCTTCAGGCCAATCCGGAAGCGTTCAAAGGTGTTTATCTGCCTTACTGGACTTTTGATACCATGACTACATCTCCCTTTATCGGGAAAGCGGGCTATGACCGCCGTGTAAAGCGCGGAGACAATTACGTTACCGAAACAACATGGAAGAATGTATCCGGCGTTTATCAGGAGCTTGTGGACGATATGCTGGTGGTTGCCACGAAGCGAAACGAAGACTCCGGTGTAAAAAAGGCTGAGCCGTTTGATTTCTCGAAAATGGTTCCTTACCGTCCCGAACTGGTGGCGGGATTTATTGCGGAGCGCTACTCGATCGGCTTAGATGACGGATGGAAGGCGGCCCAGGGGCTTATCCGTGAACGCCTGCAATATAAAATCGAATCCTACATACGCAGCAACTGGCGCGCCGACCGCGCTTCCGGCGTACAGTTTTCGACAGAGTTCGACAAAATCACCTATAAATACATCCTGATTCCCGTCTGGATTTCTTCTTTTCTTTACAAAGGGAAGAGTTATCAGTTTGTCGTGAACGGACAGACGGGCAAGGTAGGAGGGAAGGCGCCGATATCGCCGCTTCGTGTTGCCATCGCTATTTTGATGGCACTCGGCCTCATCGCGCTGTTCATGTATTTTTCCAATTAATGTGATTCATTAGTACGGTTGGCAGCGTCTTTCCATTTAGCAGAAACTGTGTTGGCAATCTTCCTCTAACAACGAGACAAAAAATTTCCTAAACCCCGTTGACATGCGCCCGAGGGCTGGTTATAATAACTCTTGCTGTTGAGCACTCCCTCGCTATAGTGATTTAGGGGATGCGGATGTGGCGGAACTGGCAGACGCGCACGTTTGAGGGGCGTGTGGGAGACCGTATGGGTTCGATTCCCATCATCCGCACCAGCGAATAACCCGGAACTATAAAGGTTCCGGGTTATTTTTTTGTCTTTAACGGATCTTTTCTTGAATTTCAATATTGATTCTTCCTTGTTCTCTGATATGATGAATCCGTAGTGCCGCCCGGCGGCTTTTTTATTCACTGTAGCGCCCGTTTTTCGGGCAGAAGGATGGTAGGGGTATGGTTTGGTTAAATCTGCTGTTTATCGGCGTCTTTTTCATCATCACAATATTCATTGGCATATATGCCAGACGTCACACAAAGAATGTGGGGTCTTTTGTTCTCGGCGGCCGTTCGGTCGGACCGTGGCTTACTGCGTTTGCCTACGGAACCACCTATTTCTCCGCGGTTGTATTTATCGGCTATGCTGGCCAGTTCGGATGGGCTTACGGTATGTCGGCTGTCTGGATCGGTGTTGGAAATGCTTTTATCGGCAGTTTTCTTGTTTGGAAAGTTATGGGCAGAAGAACCCGTATCATGACCAAGCATCTTGAGGCCACAACCATGCCGGAATTTTTCGGGAAACGATATAACAGCAAGGCGCTTACCATAGCGGCCAGTGTCATCGTTTTCGTTTTCATGATCCCGTACTCGTCTTCGGTCTTTAACGGTCTTTCCTATCTGTTCACGCTGGCTCTCGGGCTCAAGAACGTTCCGAACGGATTCGAGATGGTTATTATCGGTATGAGTTTATTAACCGCCGCATATGTCATTTTGGGCGGTTATATGTCCACGGCGATTAATGATTTCTTTCAGGGAATTATTATGCTGGTCGGTATTATTCTGGTTATTGCAGCCGTAATCAATTATGCCGGCGGTTATATGAATGCGATATCCGACATGTCCAAGTTCGCAGCGCCAAATCTCGACATGCAGGGCGCGTATACATCGTTCTTCGGCCCCGAACCGTTAAACCTCCTGGGCGTTGTTGTGCTGACCTCGCTGGGCACATGGGGGCTTCCTCAGATGGTGCACAAGTTCTATACGATCAAGGACGAGAAGGCAATTGAGACCGGTACGATCATATCCACGGTTTTTGCGATTGTCATATCGGTAGGTTCCTATTTTCTCGGATGTTTCGGACGCGTTATTCTTACGGATGCCGAGATTCCCAAGAATGCGGCCGGCGTAGTCCTCTTTGATCAGATCATTCCCAGAGTACTCGAAAAGGCGGTTCCCGCCGTGCTTATTGCTGTGGTTGTCGTGCTGGTTCTTTCCGCATCGATGTCTACTTTATCCTCACTGGTTCTTACCTCCAGCTCCACGCTTACCCTGGATCTTATCGGCGGCAACGTTGTTAAGGATATGACGGATAAGAAGAAGGTACTCTGGATCCGTATTTTTGTGGCAATATTCATCATCATATCCGCCTCACTTGCGATCTATTCGTACCGCACAGGCAACCTTTACATCAGCAAGTTGATGTCCATATCCTGGGGTGCACTTGCCGGTTCCTTTCTTGCGCCTTTCCTGTATGGACTTTTCTGGAAAAAAGTCACCAAATCGGCTGTGTGGGCCAGTTTTATCGGCGGTGTCGGTATAACGGTCACACACCTTATCCTCTCAAACGGAGCTATCTTCGGACACGATTTCAAGTTCCCGACCAACCTTCCCATCAACCTGGCTTCTCCGATCAATGCGGGTGCCTTTGCCATGTTCTTCGGTCTCATCATCGTACCGCTGGTATCGCTGATTACTCCGAAGCTCGAGAAGAAGGTCGTCGATCATGCCTTTGAAGGATACGACATTGCGGTAGCTGCAAGCCAGAAGAAGATTCTGCCGGCAGATGAAGTAATCTAATAAGCAAATCAAGGTTTACGGACATGTTTCCGGTTATATCGATGATACTTACTGCCCTTTATGCGGCAGACGATGCGGGACAGCATCGGAAAGTTATCACCGGTGTATCCGGGAACATGTTTTTTCGTTCATTTGGACGTCATTGCTGTGATATACTGTCAAAAGAATAAAAAATGTGAAGGTGGGATTCTCTTTGAAACAGATACTTTTAGGGAATGAAGCGGTGGCCCGCGGTGCCTATGAAGCCGGGGTTAAAGTAGTATCATCGTATCCGGGAACTCCAAGTACGGAGATTACCGAATCCGTCGCTCAATATGACCGGATTTACTGTGAGTGGGCGACCAATGAGAAGGTCGGAGCGGAAGTCGCTATCGGCGCTTCCATCCGAGGCGCAAGGGCTATGACCTGCATGAAGCATGTCGGCGTTAACGTAGCCGCTGATCCGCTGTTTACGGCGAGTTATGTCGGAGTGAACGGAGGTCTTGTATTCGTAGCCGCAGACGATCCCGGAATGCACAGTTCACAGAATGAACAGGACAGCCGGAATTATGCCAGAGCCGCCAAGCTTCCTATGCTCGAGCCCTCTGACAGCCAGGAATGCAAGGACTATCTGATCAAGGCATATGAAATTTCCGAAGAATATGACACGCCTGTCATGCTGCGCCTTCACACCAGAGTGTCACATTCCCGAAGCATTGTCGATTGCGTTGAACCTAAGGAAATAACCATTCGTCCGTATGAGAAGAATATCGACAAATATGTAATGATGCCCGGAATGGCTATCAAACGTCATGTTTTTGTCGAAGACAGAATGCTTCGCCTTGCGGCAGCTTCCTCCGCCGAACCGGAGATAACGGGACTTCATAAGATTTCGCTTAAATCAGCGAATCTCGGGGTCATTACCGCCGGAGCATCCTATCAATACGTCAGCGAAGCCCTGCCTGAAGCAAGCGTATTGAAGCTTGGACTTATCTGGCCATTGCCGTCTGCACTGATCCGTGAGTTTGCTTCCAAAGTGAAGCGGTTGGTTATCGCAGAAGAACTCGATCCGTTCCTTGAGACGGAAATCCGTGCTATGGGCATCCCCTGTGAAGGAAAGTCACTTTTCACGCTGCAGGGCGAGTACTCTGCGTCCATGATTCGCAGAGCACTCTCTAACGAACCGAATCCGGAAAGCGCCATATCTTCCGGCGACCTTCCTGCGGCTCCGGGAAGACCTCCCGTTATGTGCGCGGGATGCCCTCACAAAGGCCTCTTTCTGGCCCTGTCAAGGCTTAAGGTTCAGGTTACGGGAGATATCGGCTGCTATACACTGGGCGCTCTCCCGCCAACGTCGGCGATGGACGCCTGCGTCTGCATGGGTGCTTCAATCGGTATGGCGCACGGTTTTGACAAAGCGACCGACGGGGCGGCATCCGCCAATACGGTAGCGATTATCGGCGATTCGACGTTCCTGCATTCCGGCGTTACCAATCTGATTAACGCCGTCTACAATCAAAGCCGGATTACGGTTGTGATTCTGGACAATTCGATTACCGGTATGACCGGCCATCAGCAGAATCCTTCTACCGGACTCGATATCCGCCTAAGACCCGCACCGGCGATCTGTCTCGAAGATCTTTGCCGTGCAGTCGGAGTAGATTCCATCCGGGTTGTCGATCCGGTTGATACTTCTTTGTGCCAGAAAATCATCAAGGAAGAGCTTGAGAAGGATTGCGTATCTGTCGTGATTACCCGCCGTCCCTGTGCCCTCATTCCCAAAGGAAAGGGCAAGAAAGAAGACCACACCGTTGTCAATTACGAGAAGTGCAAGGCTTGCGGACAGTGTATCAAGATGATGTGCCCGGCCTTGACCGAAGGTTCCGACAAGAAACCGGTCATTGACGAAGCGGCCTGCAATTCCTGCGGACTGTGCATAAATCTTTGCAAGTTCGGCGCACTGACAAAGGGAGGAAGAGAAGAATGACACCTGATACAAACAGCGGATCTGTTATGACGACAGCGGATCTTTCTGATATGGAAATGAATGTGGTATTGGCCGGCGTAGGCGGCCAGGGTACTCTGGTTGCCGGTAAACTTCTTGGTATTCTGGCGATTCATCTCGGTTTGGATGTCAAGGTTTCCGAAGTCCACGGCATGAGCCAGCGCGGCGGTTCCGTAATCACTTATGTAAAAATCGGGCGGAAGGTATTTTCGCCGATCATCGAAAAAGGCACGGCGGATTACTGTCTTGCGTTTGAAGAACTGGAGGCACTCCGCTGGTCGGGACTCCTTAAGGAGAACGGTGTCCTGATCGTAAACAGCCAGAAGATCAAGCCTCTTCCCGTCCTGATGGGGAAGGCCGCATACCCGGATCATATAGAAGAGTCCTTAACGGCGGCCGCGGGAACGCACGCATCGGTTAAGGAGTTTGACGCTTTGGCCGCTGCGCTGGCCGCAGGAAGCTCCAAGGCCGTCAATATGGTTATGCTCGGCGCTTTATCCTACAGGATGCCGATTCCCGTCGAAATGTGGGAGAACGCCGTTTCTCAAGTGTTTGCGGGAAAAGAAAAACTGATTCCCATGAACCTGAAAGCTTTTCATGCCGGGCGGGAATTGATGCAATAAATACGGTATAATTTAATAGAAACAATTCAACCGCATTCTGAAGGAGGCTTAAGAGTATGCTAGTCAAACAGATTAATGTTTTTCTCGAGAACCAGTCCGGCCGGCTTGCCGAAGTAACACGTACACTGGGACAGAACGATATTGATATTCGTGCGCTCTATATTGCCGATACCGCCGAATACGGTATCCTTCGGATGATACTGGACAAGCCGGACAAGGCGGTAGAGGTTCTGACCTCGGCAGGATTTACGGTGAGCAGCACCCCGGTTATCGCGATCGCGGTCGCCGATAAGCCCGGTACACTCGATCATGCTTTATCCATCTTATCGGAAGGCGCACTCTCTCTGGAATATCTGTATGCTTATGTCGGCAGAACATCTGACGATGCCGTCGTTGTGATTCGGGTACAGGATCCGAATCTGGCCTTGCAGAAACTGACGGAGGCCGGTATACGAGTTCTCTCTTCGGAGGAGGTCTACGGTATTTGATGGACAATCCTTTCAGAAATTACGGCATTTCGGATCATACGTATGAATGGTCCGTACAGGTAATGCGCGAGATTGCTCCCGCTTGGGAAAGAATAGACACGATTCGCGAAAAGAACCAGCTTAAGGTTCTTAAGGCATTCTGGAATGCCAGAATTTCGGATACGGACTTTGGAATTCCTACCGGATATGGTTATGACGACATCGGGAGAGAGAAGATCGAGCGCATGTACGCCGAGCTGTTCGGCGGTGAATCGGCTTATGTACGGATACAGATCAGTGCCGGCACACAGGCCATCGCAATGGGTCTTTTCGGCATTCTTCGTCCCGGCGATGAGCTTCTTTCCATAACAGGCCGTCCGTATGATACGCTGATGCATACAATCGGGATCGGTGAAGAAATGAAAGAGGCCGATATGGGATCTCTTTCCGATTTTGGCGTCAAGTATAAAGAGGTGTCTCTTCTCGAAGACTCTGCCTTTGATTTGCCGGCAATCCGCTCCGCCATAACCGACAGGACCAAAATCGTATTCATACAGAAGTCCAAAGGCTATACGTCAAGGCGCTGCCTTTTGAACGATGACTTAAAGAATATCATCGATGCGATACACAAGATCCGCGCGAACCTCATAGTCTTCGTGGACAACTGTTATGGAGAATTTGTCGAAGAACTGGAACCGTGTTCGCTCGGAGCGGATCTGTGCGCAGGTTCTCTGATCAAGAATCCGGGAGCGGGCCTTTGTCCTGCCGGCGGTTATCTTGTCGGCCGCACCGACCTGATCGAAAAAATCGCTTCCCGGGCAACCGCACCGGGACTTGGCAGCCATATAGGCCCGTCGCTCGGCTTTAACCGTACGATCGCTCAGGGACTTTTTATGGCACCTCACATCGTAGCGGAATGTGTAAAAGGAGCCGTCTTCTCGGCGGCACTTTTTGAGAAGGCCGGTTTTTCGTCACACCCGGGCCCGTTCGACCAAAGAGGTGATATTGTACAGAGCATCCGGTTTGACAGCGGAGAACAGGTCGTCGATTTTTGCCGGATTATTCAGGCATCATCACCTGTGGATTCGTTTGTACAGCCCGAGCCCTGGGAAATGCCCGGATATGATTCGCCTGTCGTTATGGCAGCCGGAACTTTTATACAGGGAGCATCGGTCGAACTTTCGGCCGACGGCCCGATTAAGCCCCCCTTCATCGCTTATATGCAGGGAGGCCTGGTATTTGAACAGACCAAGCTGGCCGCTATGCGCGCGGTAGAGAAAATGGGAGTAGTGCCAAAATGAAAGAGGAAGGTCCGAATCGGAGGAACAGACCCTTTGATAAGAAGGGGAAAGCACCGTCACGCGGAATGCGTCCGGACGGTACAAAGTCGTCTCCTGATTCCGCGCATGCACCGATGCGGACCGGAAAACCCGGCAGCGGGCCGAATCAAAAAAATGCATCGGAGAACCGAAATCAGCTGTTGTCCAGGGACGACCGTTCGCGGCAGACTCCGGACGACCGTTCGCGGCAGAATCCGGACAACCGTTCGCTGCAGATTCCGGACATCCAATCACGGCAGACTCCGGACAACCGTTCGCGGCAAGCACCGGATAATCGTTCACGGAAGAATCCGGACAGGCGTTCACGGCAGGCTCCTGATAACCGTTCGACGCAGAATCCGGACAACCGTTCACGGCAAGCACCGGATAATCGTTCACGTCAAGCTCCGGACAAGCGTTCACGGCAGGCTCCTGATAACCGTTCTACGCAGAATCCGGACAAGCGTTCACGGCAGGCTCCTGATAATCGCGCTTCGGCCAATCCATATAACCGTTCTCAGCAAAACCCGGATGACCTCCGTCAGAACGGGATAGAATACGATCTTCAGCAAAACACGGACGACGGACGTCATGCCAAGATTGTATCGGTTGACAGACTCAATCATGTCCGTAAGACGCATCGCAAGAACACCGTTTCCAGAGCACTTTCCATGACGCTGGTTGTGATGCTGTTTCTGGTAGTGGCGGCAGCTGCGGTTCTCTATATTACGGATTATGTTGCGGCAAAACCCAATTGCGCCTTTGTTTCGACGGGAACGATCGAGCACAGTATCGGCACGACGGCATTGATTGTCCGTGACGAACAGACATTTACGTCTTCTACGGAAGGAACACTTGCGGCGCTGGCGCTGGAGGGAAGCCGGGTATCCAAGGATCAGGCATTGGCCATGATTATCCCCGATGGTCTTGAAAGCACTTCGGCTTCGCTGAACAATGCACAACAGCAAATTGTTGAACTGCAGCGGAAATTGATGAGTGAAGGGAAAGGGTCCGGGGCGCAAACCATCTGTGACGAGGCGGATTCCCAGATTCTTCCTATTATAAAAATGATACGCTCGGACAGTCTCAACAACAGTCTTTCCAACTTGATATCATATTCGTCGTCAATTCAGGTTCTTATGGATACGCGGGATTCGGCGCTTCAAAATATTGATTTTCAGGACGAACAGCTGAACACGCTGATCGCAGGAAAGGTAGAACTGGAAAATACGCTTTCCACGCAGGCGGCGACTTTGAGTGCAGCCATACCGGGCATTGTTTCGTATAAGCTTGACGGACTTGAGGGCATTCTCAATACTTCCGTGATTACCGAGATGACGCCGGAACAATACTACGAATATCTCGAGAAATCCAAAGGTACGATATCCAATGACCTCGCGGTTAAGAAGGACGAGGCAGCGCTGCGAATCTGCCAGAATGCAGAACAGTATCTGGTTACAATTGTAAAGGGATACTCCGTAACCGATTTCCCGGTAGATGCTTCCGTAAACATACGAGTTCCGTCCGAGGGTGTCGTGATTGAAAACTGTCGGATCGTCCGGGCCGTACAAAGCACGGGAGGTGTATTCATCGTTATGCAGACCGGAAGTCAGGTGGAACGTCTCCTGGATCGTCGAACCGCCGAGATTGAAATCATACGTTCTTCGAATACCGGCCTTCGGGTACCGACGTCCGCGCTTGTCAATGCCGACTATAAAATGGGATATGCCGAGGTTATTTACAATTCCTCCGGATATGCGGCAAAACTCACGGTTACGGTTGTTGATCACGACAGAGAATATGCAATCATTGCCCCTGTCGAAGCCACACCGAATGTACCCGATACGAGTACGATTATTATTACCAATCCGGATACTATAAAAGTCGGAGACAAAATCGAATAACGGCGGGGATACTATGAATAGCGAAGAGTATGAGAAGATAAAGAGTGAAATTTCAGACAGGCTCGAAGAAGTGAACCGTCAAATTGCGGATGTCCTTTCCGGATGCGGGAGGAGCCGTGAATCGCTGACGCTGATCGGTGTTTCGAAGTTTTTCCCGCCCGAATATGCCAGAGCCGCATACGAACTCGGTCTTCATGATCTCGGTGAGAATCGCGTTCAGGAATTGCTTTCCAAAAAGGAACTGCTTTCGTCGGAAGGGATACATCCGAACTGGCATCTGATCGGGACTTTGCAGACGAATAAGGTTAAGAATGTTGTCGGGAATACGGAACTCATCCATTCTGTTTCCTCTTTTGAACTGATCGAAGAGGTTCAAAAACGCTCGATGACAAAAAATCTGACAACGAAGATTCTTCTTCAGATCAATACGGCACGGGAAGATTCCAAGCACGGATTTTTTAAGGAAGAGATAGGGCGAGCTGTGGAACTTGCCTCTTCATACCCGAATCTTATGTTGTGTGGATTGATGACGATGGCTCCGGTTCAAAATGCGGAACATGAAGCTTTACGCGTTTTTACCGAAACACGGGAAATTTTCGATCGTCTGAAAAACGAAGCAGGGGAACCGGAAATCTGGAAAGTTCTGTCAATGGGAATGAGTCAGGATTATATAGATGCAATTCAATGTGGCTCGACTCATATTCGGATCGGAACATCTATTTTCGGGAAAAGAAGCTGATTTTACGCGTTTTACGTAAAACAACTGTTATTAAAGATACTTAATATTTCTATGCAGTTACATGTACTTTACTTGTTGCGAATTGGTATTGATTCCGCTTGCCATGAATTCTATACTGACCCTAAGAATTCATTACAGCCTATTAAGTGCCGAAGAATAACGGCGCAGATAGAATAGCTGATTACTTGGAGGTAGATTAAAATGGCAGGCTTTTTTAAGAAGATCGTTGGTAAGCTTTCCGGATATCCCGAAGACGAATATGAAGATGAGTACATGGATCCGTCACTTGCGTCCGATTACATGGAGCCTCAGCAGGAATATGCCGGATATCAGGATGCCTACGCACCGCAGGCTGCCTATCAGCCTGAACCGAAGCAGTATACCGCACCTGCCCATACTTCTTCCGCCGCTAAAGTAGTTCCCCTTAAGTCCGTTGTTCTTGGCGAGCAGCAGCTTGTAATTCTCCAGCCGAACAATATCGAATCCGCACAGCGTGTGGTAGATCATCTTCGTGCCGGCCATACCGTTATCTGCAACATCGAGAATGTTGATGCCAAGATTGCACAGCGTGTGATTGATTTTATCTGCGGCTCGACATATGCAATTGACGGCAATGTTAAGTCCATCGATATGAGAGCGCATACTTTTGTAGCAGTTCCCAGAAGCGTCAGCCTTGTAACCAAGGATGAGGTTCCTCAGGAGACAAACGATTACGTTGAACCTTTCAGAATGGTACACTAAGACTTATCGGAATGGCTCTGACGTAAAGATCGGGAGGACATGAAGAGGCAATGGGGATCGTCATAGGACTTGATGTGGGCGGAAGCACCACCAAGATTGTCGGTGTGCTCGATAAGACTGTGATCAGCCACGAAATGGTTCGTGCCACCGATCCTGTCGCGTCTGCATTTGGAGCTCTCGGTAAGTACCTGGATGTCAATAAATTAAGAATTTCGGATATTGAACGCCTGATGATCACCGGTGTGGGAGCCTCGTTCCCCAACGGTGATCTTCTTGGTATAAAGACATATCATGTCCAGGAGTTCCTGGCAACCGGATTAGGCGGTCTGTCCTTGTCGGGCGTTCCGCATGCCGTTGTAGTCAGCATGGGTACCGGAACCGCATTTGTCGATGCGACAGACGAGAAGGTGCGCCATATCATCGGCTCGGGAGTAGGCGGCGGAACGGTCCTCGGACTTGCGAATTGCATGTTAAAAATCCGGGATTTCGAACTTCTTACCGATCTTGCATCGGAGGGTTCGCTTCAGCATGTTGATCTTAGTATAGGCGATATATCCAGAATCGAGATCCCGGGGCTTTCCATGGAGACGACCGCATCGAATTTCGGCAAGCTGACGGATGATGCGACAAGGGAAGATATAGCTCTGGGTATTTTTAACCTGGTGTTCCAGTCGATCGGAACGATGGCGGTTCTTGCTGCGAGAACGGTATCGCTTAAAGATGTAGTCTTTACCGGACAAATGACACGCGTTAAGCAGTGCCGTGAGCTTTTCCAGGTTTTTTCCAATATGTATCATGTTCATTTCCATGTACCGGAACTGGCAGAATTTGCAACGGCAATCGGTGCCGCGCTTTATACGGAGTAAGAATGGATAAGACAAAACGCGCCTTTGAATTGGATGCGCTTCGTGGTCTCGCATTGTTTGGAATGATTCTTCACCACTTGATATTTGATTTTCGCTACATGCTTGGCATGGATATTTTTGCATTTCAGGACACTATGTGGTTCTTATATATTGTACGCCCGGTGTTTATCATTGTATTTCTTGTGGTTTCTGGAATTTGCTGCCAGTTCTCGAGAAGCAACGTAAAAAGAACACTTAAGCTTTTCGGAATTGCACTTTTATTTTCGCTGGCTATGGGTTTGCTTTCCTATTTTATGAAACAGGATCTTTACGTCATATTTAATGTCCTTCATCTGTTAACGGTCGGGACTCTTTTATATGGACTTTTTTCCATGATTGAGAACCGCATCATCCGAAAAGCCTCTGATCGTGCAGAAACGGAAGGAATTCGTTTATCGACGTACGGCGATATTATCTTAGTTTTATTTGCATCAATTTTGTTGTATGCTTCCGAATTGATTCCTGTCTATTCGTCCTCAATTACCGGTTACTGGCTGCTTCCCCTGGGTTTCTTGCCGCCAAATTTTATCGGAATGGGAGATTACATGCCGATATTTCCATGGCTTGGATTCTTCTTTATCGGTGTTGTTATCGGAAGATTTGCATATAGACAGAAGCGTTCGATTTTTCCGAACGCCCCCAAAGCTATGCTGTCCGTATCGGTTCCTTTTGAATGGCTAGGACGCAACTCACTTCTTATATATGTGTTTCATCAGCCTCTCATTCTTGCCATTTTGTTTGGCCTGCGTTATCTTGGAGTTTGGTAAGAGATAAATAACGCATGTAAGGAATAAGGGCTGTAAGATGAAAAAGATTTATCGCAAGGAATGGTTCATCATCCTGATCGCCCTGGCCGTTGGAATATTGTTTCTTTTTGTTCCCCGAATTTTCACGAATTATCCTGATCTTTCGGAAAAATATGCAACGAAAGTTTTTCCGGTCCTTTCAAGACCGGTTACTTTTATCACGTCGCTTTGTCCGCTTTCCTTAACGGAAATAATCGTAGTTTTTACTTGCCTTACGGCTCTTTTCTGGCTGATTCTGGTCATTCTGCGTTTCAGACATTCTGATGACAGAAAGCGTACCGCTTTCCGGTTTTTTTCGGTTCTCACTGTGTTGTTCGCGGTATTGTCAGCGTCCTTTACTCTCATGCTCGGCATCCAATACACAAGAATCCCGCTGGAAACCTCGCTTCATCTGAATGCATCGCAGAAATCTCCCGAAGATTTGAAGGAAGTAGCGCTGTGGCTGGCCGAGAATATCCAAAGGACCAGAGAGATTCTTCCCGAAGACGAGAACGGCTGCATGGTATTAACGACAAGCCTGGCAGAGACGCTGAATGAAGGAAGTGCGTCAATGGATGCGGCCGCCGTATTATTCCCGGAGCTCTCGGGACCTGATCTGAGAGCCAAACCCGTTGTCCTGTCGCATTATTGGTCCTATACAGGAATAACCGGTATGTATTTTCCTTTTTTCGGAGAGGCGAATGTGAATACGGACATTCCGGCTTCACAGCTCCCGATTACGATCTGCCATGAAATCAGTCATACGAGAGGAATAGCACGTGAGCAGGACGCTAATCTTGCAGGTTTTCTTGCCTGCCTGAACAGCAGCCGTATCGATTTTCAGTATTGTGCCTATCAGTATGCCTATCTGTATTGCTGCAATGATCTGTATAAACAGGATCCGGATGCATATATGGAGGTGTCCGAATGGATACCGGAAGGAACATGGCGCGACTGGCAGCAGGCGTCCGAATATTGGAAACAGTTTGAAGGTCCCGTACAGGAAACATCGACAGCCGTAAATGATACGTATCTTGAAGCAAATCAGCAGGCAGAAGGCGTTTTAAGCTACGACAGAGTGACGGATCTAATAATTGACTATTACTTTACATATGTGAAAGGACAGTAGAATGCCGATCGTTCTAATGGAAGGGCATGATTATGAGTACCCCGTTTCGGATGTGCTCCGCATGTTTTTCGGGCACTGTACAACTCTCTCATCAGGAAAGATGCAGGCAGGGCGGGACGGTGAAGAGATCATTCACAGTTCTTTATCCGATTCCGGAGTGCGGACGTGGATAGAGGGAAGACCGGTTCGGATTTTGCCGGACGAAGTTCGTGATGATCTTCCTCCGAATCGCGAAATAAAACGGCAGCTTTATCTCTTGCTGTCGAGATATCTGGGCGTGTCTTTTCCGTGGGGTTCGCTTACCGGGATCAGGCCTACTTTGGTCGCACGGGAAGAGAAGTCTGTGGAGACACTTGAAAACACGTACTTCGTACGCCGCGATAAAGCGCTGCTCGCTATGGAAACGGCAAAGAATGAAGATAAAATTCTCGAGGAGATTCCTGAGAATTCTCTTTGCATGTATATAGGAGTGCCGTTCTGCCGAAGCCGGTGTTCCTACTGTTCGTTCATCAGCGCCGATGCCGCCGGTCATCTTGCCATGCTTCCGGATTATTCGAACGCAGTTATTTGCGAAATGGATGACTGTTTCAAAGACAAGCGGCCTGATGTCTCGTGCCTTTATATCGGAGGAGGGACGCCGACGGTTTTTGACGATTCTCTGTTTAAAGAGTTTATTGACGGTGTTTTTCGCATCATCGCAAAAAACAATATCAGCGAGATTACGGTTGAAGCGGGAAGACCCGATACAATAACGGAACAAAAACTGCGCGTTCTGAAAGATGCGGGAGTATCAAGAATCTGCATCAATCCGCAGACCCTATCCGACAGGACCCTTACCGCAATCGGACGAAAACATACGACGGCAGACTTTTTTCGCGCATATGATCTGGCGCTCAAATTCGGATTCGAAACGATTAACACCGACCTTATTGCCGGTCTTCCGGATGAAACGGCAGAGGATTTTGCGAAAAGCATTGACACGATAATCGGAATGAGGCCGGACAATATTACTGTGCATACTCTCTCGAAAAAAAGAAGGTCCGAAATCTCGCGGGACACAGTACTTTCCGACTGCGCCAATGAGATTGACCGGCTGGACCGTATGTTAAATTATTCACATACACGGTTGAATGAGACCGGTTATTACCCTTATTATTTATACAGACAAAAAGATACTGTCGGAGGACATGAAAACACCGGTTATTCGACAACCGGACACGCATGCGCGTATAATGTCGCTATGATGAGCGACAAGAGATCCGTACTTGCATTCGGCGCTGGCAGCGTCAGCAAGAGGGTCTTGCCGGGCGGACATCTGGAGCGGAGCCCGAATATTCGTGATCCGCATGAGTACATCCTCAGGTCAGCCGAGATGGCACAAAGAAAGAAGCGTTTCTTTGATATATGATCAAAATGTTTACGTTCAGGAAAGAGGTTATTTACTATGAAATGCCCCCGATGTGAGACGGAAAATAATAGCCGGTCGGTATGTTCTAAGTGCGGTATGTTTCTTTATGACGGCCGTACAAGAAACCGGGTTAAAATGAGTGCCAAAGAGATCGCCAGGCTGGATGCGAGAAGAGTCATCAAATATTTGTTTTCAGGCCTCAAAATTCTCTGGTATTTTGTCGTGATGATCGTTTTATCGATTCTGATGATTGCATTTATTCAATATTTTGCAGGTTGAGCTATTGTGAAATTCTCAAGAGACTTAATGTAAATTGTAAGTAAAGAAACGAATGCGGCATTTTTGAAGCATTGCAGATAAACCCGGGATCGTTTATAATTACGACTGTTTGCGGTTTACGCTGCTTATAACGAGGTGTAGCGCAGTTGGTAGCGCGCCTGCTTTGGGAGCAGGATGTCGGGAGTTCGAGCCTCTTCACCTCGACCAACTTGTTAGAATCTGCCTGGCCAGCCGAAGCTTTGTAATGATACATTTTTATGTGCCGATACAGTTAGGTGAACCGGGCAGATTGTGTGCAAGGATGCATACGGACAAATCACCTCGCATCTGATAAAGCGGGGATTCATGGAAAAGGATGTGAGTTTTTGTCATTCACATTGGTAATTGTTGTTCTCCTTCTCTTGGGTGTTATTTTTGTCAACGGCTGGACGGATGCGCCCAATGCCATTGCGACAGCTGTGTCTACAAGAGTTATGTCACCATCAACTGCTGTTAAAATGGCGGTAGTCCTGAATTTTCTCGGTGCTCTTTTTATGACCATGGTTAACGCGAAGGTTGCAAGAACAATTAGCAACATGGTGAATTTTGATGCCGGAAATTACTCGAATTCAGACATCCTGGTCGTGCTTGCGGCATCGATGTTCGCAATCGTCGTATGGGCCGTTGCGGCTTGGTTCTTCGGGATTCCCACAAGCGAGAGCCATGCGCTGATCGCAGGCGTCTCCGGCGGTGCCATAGCGATGGGCGGTATGAGTTACATCAATATCAACGAATGGATCAAGGTTCTGATCGGACTTTTATTATCCTCGGTTCTTGGATTTGTTCTCGGCTTTATATTCACGAAAACGATCGAATTCCTTTTCAAGCGCGTACGGCGTACGACGACCAATAAGCTCTTTAATTTCGGTCAAGCGGCCGCTGCCGGTCTAATGGCTTTCATGCACGGCGCACAGGACGGCCAGAAATTCATGGGCGTCTTCCTTCTCGGAATTTATTATTATGATACGACAATGGTAAAGGGTACTCCCAGTACAGCTTTCACAATTCCGTTCTGGCTTATTGTCGTCTGCTCGCTCACCATGGGAATCGGCACTTCGGTCGGCGGTTATAAGATCATCAAGGCCGTCGGCATGGATATGGTTAAACTTGAGAAGTATCAGGGTTTCTCCGCCGATCTGGTTGCCTCTGTCTGCCTGATTTTCTCTTCTCTTAACGGTATTCCGGTAAGTACGACGCATATGAAGACAACGGCCATTATGGGCGTAGGTGCCTCGAAACGAATGAGCAACGTCAATTGGGGTGTTGCGAAGGATATGATTCTGGCCTGGGTTCTGACCTTTCCCGGATGCGGTCTGATCGCGTTTCTTATGACGAAACTGTTCCTGATGATCTTCTGATACAATATGAAGTAAATGAGGTGTGAATATGAAAAGCAAAGAAGTTGATTATTTTGACCTGTTTATCAAAGCCGCTACGACCTGTAACCGCGCGGCTGAAGGTCTTGACGAGCTCATGGATAATTTGAATGAAGCAAAGGATAAATCCGACGCGATTCATCAGATTGAGCATGAGGGCGACGAGCAGTATCATGTACTGTATCATCACTTGAACCGTTCCTTCATCACTCCTATTGAGCGTGAAGACATATTGGATATTGCCAAATATATCGAGGATACCATCGATATGATCGACGAAGTCGCAATCATGATGAACATTCTTTCGATCAGCAGCATCCGTGAGCCGGCCAAAGAGATTATGAACCTGATTACCAAGGGTTGTGCCGTACTTGTCGCGGCAACCGTCGAATTCAAGAACTTCAAGAAGTCCAAGGAACTGCCCAAGCTTCTCGTTGAGATCAATCACGTAGAAGAAGAGGGAGATGTCCTTTATCAGAAGGCTATGAAGGAGTTGTTCTCCACGGAGAAGGATCCGCTTGAAGTGATTCGCTGGCAGAATATTTATAAGAGCCTCGAAGACGTGCTGGATGCCTGCGAGAACGTCGCCGATATTATGGAAGGCGTAATCGTCAAGAACAGCTGATGAACGTAAATCCAACAAACAAAAGCAGTGTCCGGCTTAACCGTCGAACACTGCTTTTTTGTTGGCATAAATTTGATCCGGGAAAATTTACGCAAAATTACCGGTTGGCCTTCATACTCCTGTGGATCTGACGGAAGTCTTTTACGGCCTGGCGGCCGATCTTGACGATCCGCTTAAAATTGATGGAATTCTTTCCGCCTTGTCTCGGACGAAAGGTGATCGGGAGGAAAAGCACATCTTCTTTTGCATCCAGCATGAGAACCGTCAGAAGTACATTCGAAAGATTAAAGTCCTTCGGTATCTTTGTTATATATTTCGACAATGCAGCACGATTCATAAGCCGGTAGGGCGTATTGGCGTCGGTTACTTTTATGCGGAAAATGAGCCGAAGTACGAGTTTTAGCACCTTGGTAACAAAGACCCGCGAGAAACCGTCCTGACGATGATTCCGATATCCGATGACCGCGCTGTGATCGTGCCGTTTCTCCCAGAAGGGAGGAAATTCCGACGGCAGTGTCTGACCGTCGCTGTCTGTCTGGAAAATGTAATCAGCACCGTTTTCCAGTGCGTAATTGTAGCCGTAAAGCACAGTAGAACCGTGGCCGCCGTTCGCTTTGGTTAATGGTGTAAGCCTCGGAAGTTCCAGGGCAAGATTCTTTAAGGTATCGAAGGTATGGTCCTTACTGCCGTCGTTAATTATGACAAGACGCGAGTTCCCGCCAATCTCCTCAACGATGGCATGCCACTCACGTGCGACTGCGTCGATATTCATTTCTTCGTTGTAAGCAGGAATTACGATGTACAGAGACTCGATTGCGCTTGCGGATACATCCGCAATTTGTTCACTTGTCATTTCCCGGCCCCCTTCGATCGGTTATTTATCGGAAGCAAAATCATGGAGAATCGAACGGGATACCATTAAAGCACGGTCCACTACGGCATCCATATTATAGTATTTGTATTCCGCCAGTCTCCCGCAGAGATACAGGTTCGGAAAGCGCCGGCTCATATCAAGGTAGGCTTCATATCGATTCTGATTCTCCGGATTCGAAATCGGATAATAGGGAGAGAAGAGACCGCCGGGGCGATACGGAATCGGATATTCCTTAAGTATGGTGGTATGACCGGGCAGTACCTGAAGTGTCATATGCTTGAATTCGGTAATTCGCGTAAACAATTCTTCATTCGGATAGTTTACCACAGATGCGGGTTGGTAGTAATCAACGTTCTGATCTTCAAACTTCATATCGAGGCTTCGATAGGGAAGCGGACCGAGTGAGTACTTAAAGAACTCGTCAACCGGACCGCTCAGGCAAACCGGGCCGGAAAATGGCGCGCCGTCAAAAAGAATCGATCTTTCGTCAGAATCGATCTTGATTCTGTCCATAGCATCGGATTCAAGGATCATATGTATATTCGGATGAGCCAGCATCTTTTCGAAAATCGGCGTAAATCCTTCGGTCGGCATCATCTGAATCGTATCGGCGAAATATCTGTCATCGGTGCCCAGTACAACGGGTACACGGTTAATAACGGACGTATCCACCTGAGAAACAGGCATCCCCCATTGCTTGGCCGTGTAATGCACGAAAACATTTTCAAAAATAAAATCACCGAGTGAAGAAATATCCGGATCCGGATGATGGATCAGTTCGGAAATATATACACGATCACGATCGGGAAATTGTCCGAGTAATTTCGTCTTGTACAAATCGGCTTTTTCTTTGGGAAACAAGGTGTCTACGGAGGTAAAATTAAAAGGTATCGGTACAAGCTTGCCGTTAATCTTCCCGAGCACACGGTGGGTATACGGGTAGAAAGAGGTGAAACGGGACAAATAATCGAATACTTCTCTTCTGTTGGTATGAAAGATATGCGGACCGTACATGTGGACACGGACGCCGTTTTTGCGCTCGTATTCATACATATTTCCCCCGATATGGCTCCTCTTTTCGATCGCAAGTACCGAAAAGCCGGCTTCTGCAAGTTCGCGTGCCATAATGGATCCGGCAAAACCCAGTCCAATCACAATCGCCTGTCTTTTCATACTGCCGCCTTTCCTCTTTCCTGGTGTTTTTCCTATTGTACAAATAAATCTATATATTTTCTATCGGACAATAGAAGAAATAACACAAATTAATAAAAAACATTTACATTTCTCTTCTTTTCTCGAAAATATACAAAAACGAGAAAGACAACAAACTGTGATAAAATATTGAAGTCTGGCATAGAATGAAACTTGAGGTCACCGATGAAAAAACATCAAAGCTATATGAACCACTCTGTCATGAGAAAAATAAAAATAGTTATGGCATTCGTAACAGTCGTCCTTTTGGCAGTCTCCGGCTGGGCAGTAATGTCTCGTATGGGAAGCAGAGCCGCAGTGACAAAAGACTCCGGCGGATTGGCGGACGCATCATCCGCGGTATCGGAACTCACAACGGCATCGGCAGAAATTACTTTACCAATGACTGCTGTCCCCGAGTCATCGAATTCCGCCGTAAATACGCCGGAACCCACACCAACGCTGACGCCGACTCCGGAGCCGACCTTGACACCCGTACCAGCCGAAACTACGGCGAAGCCGCACGTTTCCGAAAACGGCGCTCCTGATTTGTCCGGGTATGTTGTCGTTATCGATCCCGGTCATCAAGCCCATGCGAACAGCGGGCAGGAAGCGATCGCGCCGCCCGAATACGGGATATCGGGAACCAAGGACAAGTGCTCTTCAGGCACATCCGGTGTTACAACCGGCCGATCCGAATATAAAGTGAACCTTGAAATCGCTTTAAGACTTGCGGCTTATCTTGAATCACTCGGTTGTGAGGTGCACATGACAAGAACCGAAAACGATGTGGATATATCCAATATCGAGCGGGCGGAAATTGCCTTGTCCTACTCACCGGATGTCTATATCCGACTTCACTGCGACGGATCGGACGATTCATCCGCAAGAGGGATCGGCGTGTTTGTAACCGATATGGGCCCGTATGCAGACAGTCTCGGAGACTGGGGCGACATGCTGGGAGAGTGCCTTTCGGACTCGACAGGTTCCTCTTACCGCGGCTGCTGGGCGAGCAGTACCTACAGCGGTCTTAACTGGGCAGCAGATGTTCCGTCCTTTCTTCTTGAAATGGGATTTATGAGCAATTCCACGGACGACGAATTACTGTCCGATCCGGATTACCAGGATAGAATATGTGAGGGAATAGCCGTTTTTGTAAGTGAAATGCCGAATTCCTGATCGGAACAGCATGTAAGGAGCAGCATACGTATGGCGGCCGTTTATGAGACGCAAAGACTGGTCTTAAAAGTACTTGATTCTTCGCATGCCGAAATGGCAGCGGATTACCTGTCACGAAACCGCGCATTTATGGAAGAGTGGGAATCGATAAAAGCCGATTCCTATTATACGAAGGAGTATCAGGAGATAAGTCTCGAAAAGGAAGCGGCTGAAGCAGAAGCCGGCCGCAGTTTTCGGCTCTGGATTTTTAAGAAGGGAGAAGAGGACCGTATTATCGGTACAGTCGGCTTCTCCAACATCATCAAGGGCGCTTTCTGGTCATGCCATCTCGGATACAAGCTCGATAAGGACGAGATCAACAACGGGTATATAACGGAAGCGATTCAAAAAGGAATTGAAATCGTTTTTGGCGAATTCGGTCTGCATCGGATTGAAGCGAATATCATGCCGAGAAACAAGCCGTCCCTGCGCGTAGCCGAGAAGCTCGGCTTCTACAACGAGGGGCTCGCAAAGAAGTATCTGAAAATCAACGGCGTCTGGGAAGACCATATACATATGGTGCTGCTACACGAAACCAGTGCCCTGTTCACTTAAACGCATACGCTAAGTCGTTCACAGGGCACTGCTTTTGTGTACATATTTGTGCGGGATTTAAAGTATCCGGATCTTTTGTAATTTGCAGCTCCAGGAATGTTAAACTGCCGATGCGTAGTGCCTTTGTCCACTTAACGGATATACACAGTGCCCAGTTCACTTAACGCATACGCTAAGTCGTTCACAGGGCACTACTTTTGTGTACATATTTGTGCGGGATTCAAAGTATCCGGATCTTTTGTAATTTGCAGCTCCAGGACTATTGAACTGCCGATGCGCAGCGTGCCGTAAACCGACTGATTTTGGTTATACAGCGGAAATCTGGACTCATGCGAAATTGATAAACCTACTCAATCGACATCTGAGAGTATTTGGGTAGGTACGCCGGTGCCTCGATGCGTCGTTTTTTATCATTGCGAGCCTACTCAATCGACATCTGAGCGTATTTGAATAGGTACGCCGGTGCCCCGAATCGTGGTTTTTATCATTGACGAGCCTACTCAATCGCCATCTGAACGCGTTTGAGTAGGTTCGACGGTGCCCCGAAGCGCGTTTCTTATCATTGACGAGCCTACTCAATCGGCGTCTGAGTCCATTTGAGTAGGATCGACGGCCTGTCGAAGCGCGTTTCTTATCATTGACGAGCCTACTTAATCAACATCTGAGAGCATTTGAGTAGGATCGACGGCCTGTCGAAGCGCGTTTCTTATCATTGATAAACCTACTCAATCGACGTCTGAGTCCATTTGAGTAGGTTGAACTTCTATTCCTTGACGAATGGTCCTGATTCCCATCAAGGACGATACGCAACTGTTGCTCTCCATTGACTAACGGCGGTACTGTAACCGCCGGACTAAAATCGCCAGAATGCTGAAGAGGCTATCAGTCTAGCTAAATAAAAATCGCTATACTAGTCCTATTTGTGTTGTTATCGGTCACAAGATACTTGCTGATCTCGACGATATAACACCAATTTGCTTGCTTGAATAATGAATTATTTCTTGAAATATTTAAGCGTATTCACCAAAATAATCAAAATCACACAAAGTACAATAATAAGCAACATTGAAGCAAAAGAAATTAACATGTCTTTAGACGTGACGAATACGACAAGAACAGATATAAGCAAAAGGAAAAATCCTATAAAACGACCAACTTTTTTTGAATTGTATCCCTGTTGTTGATCTGAAGTATGAAAGCCAGCAATTAAAGAGACAAATTTACCTGCGCAAAGAAATAATCCAAGTACAAATAGAGGTATTCCAAAAATTAAACCAATAATTAGACTCATATCCATATTCATTTGCTCCAATGCATGATCTGGCTATGTAAATTTTGGCATGGTTAACATAAGATAACCGTGAGAACGCCTTCACACTGACTCAGGGCTTTCGCCTTTACGCCAGAATGACATTGACAATTATATCAAACTATCTATGTATAGACAGCTCCGTCAGCACAAGGATACATCAAATATGAAAAAAGCTAGTGCCCTGTGAACGACTTAGCGCATGCGTTAAGTGAACAGGGCACTAGCTTTTAAATTGGTGGAGGCGAGGAGAATCGAACTCCTGTCCGAAACCATATCCACTGGAACATCTCCGGGTGCAGTCGGTGAATAGAGTATTCCCCTCTGGAGCAGGCCCTCCGACAGGCCGCCTCGTCCGGTAGCTTCATATCTACATCGCACCGGCAAAGCTTATGGTGCGGCGTTTACCTATTTAACCTGCCGATGGGTAAGGTCTGCTGTCTGACATCCCAAACCCGTCCAGCAGATCGGACGGAGAGATGCGTGGCTGATTAAGCAGCTACGAGTTGTGTTCTATTGTTTGCAATTACTTGCTATCCCGTTTTTTAAAGAGGCCAACGAGAATCCTCTACCCGCTTTCCCAGTCTCAACGACCCCGTCGAAACCAGTACGCCCCCGCGTACCGGGGGTTGATATAAGTATGCCATTCTTTCCGTAAGATCGCAAGAGTCCCGGAAAACACTGCTTGCCATGCGGCTTAATGAGAATTAGAATTTATCGTATAAATAGAATTTCATATCAATTATTAATGGCCGGGATCCGACGGATTATCCATCACATTAAGCGGGAGGTACTCGCATGAACGTTCAAACCGAGAAGATTCTCAAGACATTAACCACGGAAGAAAAGGCATCCCTTTGCTCCGGAAAGGATTTCTGGCATACCAAATCGATCGAAGCGAAAGGTGTTCCCGGTATTTTGATGACAGACGGGCCCCACGGTTTGCGAAGACAGGATTCAGATACTGCGGATATCGGTATAGGAGGGAGTGCTCCCGCTACCTGTTTCCCGACAGCATGTCTCACCGCCTGTTCATTTGACCGGGATCTTCTGCGTCAGATGGGAGAGGCTCTCGGTAATGAATGCCGGGAACAGGGAGTACAGGTTGTCTTGGGACCCGGTGTCAATATGAAACGCTCGCCGGTTTGCGGCAGAAATTTCGAATATTTTTCCGAGGATCCTTTTCTTGCCGGAGAATTGGCCGCGTCGGTGATTGACGGTGTCGAAAGTAAAGGGATCGGAACCTCTCTGAAACATTTCGCCGCCAACAGTCAGGAGAAAGCGCGTTTTGTCAATAATTCGGTTATTGATGAAAGAGCCCTCCGGGAGATCTATCTGTCCGGATTTGAAAGAGCCGTAAAAAAAGGAAATCCCAGGACTCTCATGTGCTCTTACAATAAAATTAACGGTGTCTATTCCAGCGAGAACAAGTATCTTTTAACAGATATTCTTCGTGATGAGTGGGGCTTTAAGGGGGCCGTCATGTCGGATTGGGGAGCCGTAAACGACCGCGTCAAGGGTGTTGCGGCAGGACTTGATCTTGAAATGCCGTTTTCCGGTCCTTCCAGTGACAAAAGATTGGTAGACGCAGTTAAGACGGGTGCACTTTCTGAGGAGGACTTGGACAAGGCGGCTCGAAGAATGGTTGATCTTGTTCTGGACTGTCCCGTAAATCAGACGAAATCGGGTTCGGTATATCGGGAAAACCATGCGCTTGCCGGAAGAATCGTAAGAGAATCAGCCGTTCTTTTAAAAAATGAAGGCGCACTTCCCGCATCAACCGCCTCAAAAGCCGCCGTAATCGGCGCCTTTGTAAAAGAACCCAGATATCAGGGAAGCGGGAGTTCAAGGATTCATCCGACCGAATTGCCTCTCCCTTATGACGCATTTTTAAATCTCGGCGTAAACTTTGAATACGCGCCGGGATATTCTGCCGCAGACGGGGATACGAATGATTCTATGATCCAGGATGCTGTTGCCACGGCCGCCGGAAAGGATATCGTTTTCATCTTTGCCGGACTTCCCGACAAATACGAATCCGAAGGATTCGATCGAAGCAATATGGATCTTCCGGAAAGTCACAACCGGCTGATAACGGAAATCGCGAAAACGAATTCCAATACGGTCGTCATTCTTTTCGGTGGCGCGCCGGTTCTGATGCCGTGGATTGACCATGTCAAATCCGTACTTCTATGCTATTTACCGGGACAGGCAGGCGCGGATGCCATTCCTGATCTCCTGTACGGAAAATGTGTCCCGTGCGGCAAGCTTGCCGAAACTTTTCCGCTTGCCCTTACAGATAATCCGAGCTACGGGAATTATGGCGATGTAAGACAATGCGAGTACCGTGAAAGCATATATATCGGATACCGTTACTACGATAAGGCGAAAAAATCTGTATTGTTTCCGTTCGGACACGGTCTGTCGTATTCGGCATTTGTTTATTCGGAGCTGACTCTGGATAAGTATTCGATGAAGGGCCATGATTCCGTTGACGTTTCCGTTCGAATAGAAAATTCGGGCCGGTATGATGCGGCCGAAGTCGTTCAGTTTTACGTGGAATCACCGGAATCCCGGATATTCAAGGCGGAGAAGGAATTAAAGGGATTCTCCAAAGTGTTCTTAAGGGCAGGGGAGACTAAGGTCGTTACGGTCACGCTGGATGATCGGGCATTTTCCTACTACAACACCAATATCAAGGGATGGCATCTGGAAAGCGGTACCTATCGGATTCTGGCGGCGGCGTCCTCCCGTGACATCCGGCTCGCAGCAGATCTTGTGATCGAATCGGATCAGGTCGCAGAAGTGCCGGATTTCCGCAGTATGGCTCCTGCTTATTATTCACTCGGAGCCTATGGAACGGATATACCGCGGGAACAGTTTGAAGCTGTTTACGGGGCTCCGATCAAGCCGCCTGTTGTTCCGTATAAGGGAATCTTCGATCTGAATTCAACGGTATCGGAAGTTCGTGTTACCCTGATCGGCCGCATACTGAAAAGCAAGATTGATAAAGAAATGACTAAGGCATATGAGCATGCCGGCGGAGAGAATGAAGCGCTGATGATGAAGGCGATGATCAACGATCTTCCGCTTCGGTCGATCGCGTTGTTCTCTGACGGCAAGGTCGGAATCGATATGATCGAAGCATTGCTTCTCGCGATAAACGGACATTTAATAAAGGGCATAAAGAAAATGATTACCGGAAGATCCTGACATATCCTCGAGGCAGCCTGATTTATAAAGATTTTTATATGTCCGCAAGAAATTGCGGACATATTCATCTCTTCAGATGCGACATGATTTTTATTAAAGTCCATATTTGAAAAAGAATTGTGCATAATGCACATAAAATCGAACGCAAATTGTAAATCGAAATGTTAAATCGTCAGTCTTTTCGCGAAATTATATGGTATCTTTACTGTAGATGCATTTGGGCTTAGCCTTAATGTTTCTAAAGGAATATTGGCGTTTCCGATATATATCGGAATGAAACAAATGTTGGGAGTGTGAAGCATGAGCATTACTGTGGCCTACATCATGGCAGTTACCGTTTCTCTCATTTCATTCGGCGTTGCATTGTACTTCTTTTTCTGGGTAAAGAAACAGCCCTCATCAAATCCGACGATTGCAAAAGTCGGTCTACTTATTAACAAGGGCGCCAATACATTTCTTCGGCGCGAATATACACTGCTGGTCCGTTTTGCGGGTGTTGCAGTCATATTAATACTTGTTTTTCTTCCGCAGCCGATATGGACCGGCAGCAATCAGATTCAGAATATTCAGATGGCTCTGTCCTATATCTTCGGTACGGTTCTTTCCGCATTCGCAGGAAAAATCGGAATTACGGTAGCGACAATTGCCAATATGAAGTCAGCCGAAGCCGCCACAAAGGGCATTAAGCCTTCCTTCCTGGCCGGATTCAGAGGCGGCGCCGTTATGGGAATGGCCGTCGTAGGCTCGAGCCTTCTCGGCGTCACGATCGTTTATCTTGTCACCGGCGATGCGAGCGCAATCCTCGGATTCAGCTTCGGAGCTTCCAGCCTTGCACTGTTTGCCAAAGCAGGCGGTGGTATTTTCACCAAGACCGCCGATATCAGCGCCGATCTTGTTGGTAAGGTCGAGCTTAACATACCGGAAGACGATCCGAGAAACCCGGCCGTTATTGCCGATAATGTCGGCGATAACGTCGGCGACGTAGCAGGCATGGGAGCCGATCTTTTTGATTCGAACGTCGCTTCGATGGCCGCTGCTCTTGTTATGGCACTTACACTTGATTCGAAAGACGGCAAGTATGCAACGATGGTATTCTGCTATGCGGCGCTTGGACTTCTGTGTTCGGCGATCGGTGTATTGATGGCCCGTTTAGGCAAGAACGGAAGCCCGACTCATGCTCTTAATATGAGTACGTATATTACTACGGCACTGTTTGCCGCTTCGACGGCTCTAACCACATTCCTTGCTTTCAATTATGAAGCCGGATGGAGAATCTGGGGCGCTATGACGGTCGGTCTTTTTGTCGGAACCGTTATCGGTATAGTAAGTGACTATTTTACCGACGACTCGAAACCGCCGGTTCGTTATGTTGCCAATGCCTCCAAATCCGGACCTGCTTTTACGATTCTTTCCGGTGTTTCATACGGTTTCTTAAGTGTTTTCCCCGCAATGATCGGCATCGGAGTATCTGCTCTTGCCGCCTATCAGATTTGCGCTCCGATCGATTCTGCCAACCCGGTTCGTTACGGTATGTTCGGTATCGCAATGGCGGCTGTCGGAATGCTTTCTATCGTCGGAATGGTTATCTCGAATGACGCTTACGGACCGATTGTCGACAATGCCAGAGGTCTTGTCGAGATGGGTCACTTAGGAGATAAGGCACTTGATATTACCGATCAGCTCGACAGTGCCGGCAACACGGTTAAGGCCGTGACAAAGGGCTTTGCCATTGGTGCAGCCGGACTTACGATTATTGCTCTTCTCGGAACGTTTATGAGTGAAGTCAATGTCGCAGCCGTAGAAGAAGGTCTTACGGGTATCACCGGATTTGACCTGCTGAATCCGATTGTTTTCTTCGGAGTTCTGGTTGGTGCTGCTATCCCGGCTGTTTTCTCGGCTATGCTGATGCTCGGAGTTGACAGAAACGCCCAGCGTATGGTCGCCGAGATTCACAGACAGTTTAAAACGATCGTCGGTCTTCGCGAAGGCAAAGCGGGTGTTGAGCCCGAATACGACAAGTGTATTGATATCGCGACTGTCGGCGCTTTGAAGGAACTGATCCCTGCCGGACTTATGGCGATCTTAACAACTTTAGCCGTAGGATTTATCGGTGGAGTACAGGCAATCGGCGGATTCCTCGCTGGCAATATTATCAGCGGACTTCTTCTTGCCTTGTTTATGTCCAATTCAGGCGGATTATGGGACAACTCCAAGAAGTATATTGAATCCGGCAATAACGGCGGTAAAGGCTCAGATGCCCACAAGGCAGCCGTTGTCGGAGATACCGTCGGCGATCCCTTCAAGGATACAGCCGGACCTTCACTGAACACTCAGGTTACGGTTGTTTCTCTGGTTGCGTCTCTGATGGCGACGCTCTTCCTGAAATTCAACCTGCTTGACTGGCTGAACACCATGTTTTAATTATTCTTAATTTCATAGCCGTATAAGTGATACCGCATACATAAGAGGCAGAAATGCCCGGGGTATGCGGTATCATTTTTTTCGTTAACTGTGAATCGCACACACGTACAGAAAATGAAATACGATTGAGATGTGTTTTCAGGTCTCAAATGATAGAATAAAGCTTAATAAGGGCTAGACATACTCGGGAAATTCGTCCGATCCATGTTCGATGTGATTACAGGAGAGACAGCTTTTACATGAAACCGATAAACGGAACTGATTATTTGTGGCCATATGACTCAATTAATGAGATATATATTGACAAAGTCCTTCCAGAGTTTGGTCTTGTACCGACCAAATGGCAATTTCAGCTGCCCGAATGGCGTTTTTTATATGCCGACGACAAGGACGGGATACCTTCGGGCGCGTTTTTGAACGATTATGACGACAGTTCCTGGGAAAGAGTAACTCTGCCGTCCGTTTGGCAGCAGGAAGGACACGGCTTTCCTTTGGATTTGCTGTATGACGCAGCCGAAAAAGATCAGGCAAGCAGCCTGTACAAACGTTTTCAAAAAAAACTGAACGCATCGGCTGCCGGAGATATCGAGGAAGATATGGGGGTCTATCGCACAAGGATGATCATCCCGCGTGCTTACCTTGATCGAGCCGTATACTTTTGTACAAGCGGAATTCGGGGACGTTTCGAATTGTATGTCAACGGTCAGGCTATGTCCCAAACCGGTGCATGTTATACGTCGAAAAAATTTCTGATCTCACCTTTTTTGACAGAAGGAAATAATGCGATATGTGTTCTCGTATATCGCATGAATTCCGATTTGCACGGAAGAAAGAGGAAAGAGAACGGCACTTTCGGATTCGCCGGCATTTTCCGGATGCCGGAAATCGTTGCGGAGCCGCTTGTCGAGATATCCGGCCTGCATTTACATACGACATGGGAAGATTCGTCCGCGTTTTCGGCGATGAGAACGGAAGATACGGATAATTCTGCTTCAATACGCTTTGGTGAGTCATTGGAGCTAAGAAGAGACGGGAGGATTCGTCTGGACGTTTCCTTCCACAATCATACCGACCTTACCGTGCCGGTTCACGTTCGCTTTCAGCTGATTGAGGCAAGACCGGAATATGATCTTTACAACCTTCCGGTTCACCCGATCGGTGTAATGAAAAAGATGGAGGGAAGTATAGCGGCTGGATCCGATCTGACTCTTCAGTCTGAAATAAGCGCGCGCAGCGTGTTGCCCTGGTCGGATTCATATCCATTTCTCTATGACCTGATTTTTTCGGTTCATGATGCGAATGACAGAATCATTTCTGTACGCAAGGTGCGATTCGGTTTTCGCACATCGGAAGTAATCGCGCGTGTTTTTCATCTGAACGATACGGCTCTTCCGCTTAAAGCGGTACGATATTTCTCATTCGACCCATTGGGAGGCATTGCCGTTCCGTATGAGAGGTTCCGTCAGGACATTTGCATGATGAAGCAGGCCGGTGTAAATACGGTTATTACGGCACATTTCCCGGCGGATCCGGTATTTTACAATATGTGCGATGCTTATGGCTTATATGTGATTTCACAGGCGGACAGCATATATATGAAAGGTATGTTTGAAGCGCTGATGTCACATCCTTCGATCATCTTCTGGTCGTTTGCCCCGCTTCACTTCGATGAGAGCAAGGTGTGGGAACAAAAGCAGAAGCTCTTGATTCTGGACGGATCCAGGCCTTTCTACTGCGAAGCGGACCGGTCGCTCTCGCTGTCGGACATTCCTCCTTTTCCGTGTGATGCGGGCGTACTGTTCGGTGCGTGGTCGGATATTTGTCTTGATAAGAAATATCTGCAATCGAAGCTGAACCCGGGACATTTTGTTTTCGAAAAGCAAAAGGGAAGGGGTAAGCGCGAAACGGATGTGATCGATACCAAGTGGATTCATCAGGGTGATATTGAAGAATTTCATGAGAAAACAGATGTTCCCATCGCACAGGGTATCGTATCCGCCGACCGGATACCGCATCCGATTTATTTCGAAGTGAAAAAGCAGTGCGAGACCCTGCATGTAGTCCCGTCACCGGATGACCCCGCAGATCTGTCCCTTAACAATTTGCATCCGATCGGAGCGACCGGAAAGCTTATTCTGTCCTGGCAGCTTCTTCTTGGAGGAATACGGCTTACGGGAGGAGAGGGTCCTGTTCCTTCTATTCCTCCGCTAGGGAAGAGGAATATCCGCTTTCCTTTTAAAGCCGGAGATTTTCTTCTCGAAAACTGGATGACCGATCATCCGGACTTTGCCGAAGTATATGAAGAGGCAATTTCAAAGGAGCTAATTCTGGATATCCGGCTTTATCTTAAAGAGCTTTCTACATACGCACCGGCAGGTCATGAGATCGCTTTTTATCAGCAGGTTCTTCTTGAGAAAACGGCCGGCATGAGCGTGCCTTCGAATCTTAACCGGTCCGTCGCCGATTCGAATTCGGGTCGGCCCGAAAGCATCGGCAATTCCCTGGCTGTTAAGGAAATAAACGAGATCGCGGATGTATTTGTCCGTGAAGAAACACCCGTGATCAAAACACGGCCGGATTTACTTCTGGTATCGGCGAGTGATCTGGAATTAGCTTTTTCGAGGAGGACGGGGAGTCTGTCCTCCATGTTTTGTTTCGGCCGTGAGATGCTGGCAGGTTTTTTACGCCCAAGCTTCTACCGCGCAGCTACAAACAGTGACCGCACGGACCGGTCATTTGTTCTCGCCGCGACTGTCTTTTCCAAAGAAACAGACTGGCGGACGATTCAGAACAATCTGACCTGTTCCAAATTTCACTATGAGATGGAGGGACAGGATTTCACGCTGGTCGCACACTATAAGAGTCCTGCCTTCAAGAACGAAGTCCTCGTCGGCTACCGGATGAGTCCATCGGGAGTGCTCTCGGCCAGTCTTGCCTTTACACCGCGCTATCCGCTTCTGAGATACGGTTTTCGCGTGCGTCTTCCGAAGAGCCTGGACAGGATTCTCTGGTATGGAAGAGGACTCCTCGAGTCATATCCGGACCGCAAGGAATCATCGCGAATCGGGCTTTATGAATCGACACCCGCCGAAATGTATCACGAATATGCCCGCCCGCAAGAGAACGGCAGCCATACGGATACGGACTTTCTGATTGTGTGTGATGAAACAGGCAGCGGTATTAAGATTACAGCCGCCGGTGAAAGTCGTTTCTCCTTCACGGCGACGCCCTTTAGTCCGGAGTCGATTGACGGGCATCAGCATCAGGAAGAGCTGACGGATGACGATACTTACGAATTGTTTCTGGATTTCTATCAGAGGGGTATCGAGCGTACCGGATTCGAAACCGGTACATCCGAGCGAAATACTCCTGCCCGCGGCACTTTTATCATTGAACCTTTTTCACGGTCATTGCCTTCAGATCCCGGATTTCTTTGAATGTGAGACTCCGCCATTCACCTAAGGGAAGCGTTCCAATATCTATGTTCATGATCCTTGTCCGCTTAAGGCGCCTGACACTGTAACCGAGATAATCGCACATACGGCGGATTTGACGGTTCAATCCCTGCGTCAGAATGATCCGGAAAGTATGGCTTCCGGTGGGGATTAATTTGCAGGGCAGGGTTACTCTGTCAAGAATGGGAACTCCGCTCTGCATACTTTGAATGAACTCATCGGTCAGTGGTTTGTCCACTTCGACAAGGTATTCTTTCTCATGCCGGCCTTCGGCACGCAGAATTCTATTTACAATATTTCCGTCGTTTGTAAGCAGTAGAAGACCGGTTGACATCTTGTCCAAGCGCCCGATCGGGTAAATTCTTTTATCAAAATGAAGATAATCGATTACGTTATCCTTCACCCGGGTATCCGTTGTACAGGTGATTCCCAATGGCTTGTGGAGCGCGATATATAAATAGTCTTCGTCCGGGAAAAGAGGTTTGCCGTCAACCCTTACGTCCTGCCCTTCGAGAACGCGCGTGCCGGGAACGGCAATATCACCGTCCACGGTAACCAGACCGGCAGCGACATATTCGTCGGCTTTTCTCCGCGAGCAGAATCCGCTCGAACTGATGTAGCGGTTTACGCGTGTTCCGTCTGCCGATGAGGCGGTTGTGTCTTCCGGTGTATCGTAATTCGTCATATTATGCTCCTATATTGTCAGTAAGTCGGATGATTAGAACCACATGGAACCGTGGACGCACTTAAGCGTGAATGTAAAGGTCGTACCTTCGCCGTATTCGCTCTGTACCGTTATGGTTTCACCCATGTAACTCAAAAGTTCTCTGGCGATCGAGAGACCGAGTCCGGTGCCTTTCTTGCCGCGAGCTCTGTCCGCTTTGTAGAAGCGGTCAAAGATGTGATCGATATCGTATTCGTGTATTCCCTGACCCGTGTCGACAACCGAAACAAGAACCATGTCTTTTTTGTCGTTCAAGTCCGTTGTGATCGTGATCGATCCGCCTGCCGCTGTGTATTTTTTCGCGTTATCCATTAAAATAACGAGAATCTGTTCGACACGGTCCGGGTTTCCCATGACGGTCGGACACGGCCCTTTCTTGTATTCGACACGGAAGGCCAGGGAGGCCTCTTCCATGATCGGCGTAAACTTCGCTTCAAGCTCGTTAAGAAGACTGTTGAGATCAAATGGAAATGTCTTAAACGCAATGGTTCTTGCCTGCAATCTGGAAAGTTCGAGCATGTCGTCGATCAGACGAGAAAGACGCATGGTCTCATGAAGAATAATCCCGTAATAGCGCATTCGGTCGGCATCACTGTGAACCATTCCGTCGGCGAGCGGCTCCACAAGTCCTCGAAGTGCGGTCAGGGGAGTGCGGAGCTCATGTGAAACATTCGCGACATAGTCGCGGCGTGTCTGCTCGAGCTTCTCGGATTCGGAAATATCGCGAAAGAAGCCGGTGGCGCCGACGACTTTATGGTTGTTGTCAAAGGTGGGAACAATCGTCGATTGGTAAGCGCTGTCTCTGGCGTCAATGGTCCGTTCGATTGTAGTTCCCTCGCTGATGCATTTTTGAAAATCGGCCCAGATCTCGTCAAAAGGAATCAGCTGAAGTCTCTGTGTAAAAAGATTTTTTCGTTTGGCATTCTCAAACAGTGTGGTTATGACCGGATTGGAATAGACCGGGTGCAGATCCAGATCAACCGAGACGATACCTTCGGAAATTACGTCAAAAATACCGCGCAGACGGTTCCGCTCCACGGTAAGTTCCGAAATGGAGTTGGAGAGCTTGTCCGCAAGATCGTTGAAGGAATTGGCAAGCTCGCCGATTTCTCCCTTGGCCCTGGCATCGGCACGCTGTGAAAAATCCCCCTGAGCAAAAGAGCGGGCGGCCAGATTCACCTTTTGAAGCGGACGTACCAAATGCTTGGTAATAAAATAAATCGGGATGAGCATAATTCCGGCTACCACAAATGTCGCGATCAGAAGAACTCGCAGGAGTTCCTGTTGAATGGACAAGACTTCCTTCATCGGATTGATAAGTGCTATGTAGCCTGTTATTTCTCCGGCGTCGCGAATCGGAACCTGAACGATCATCAGTTTATAGCTAAGGTCGTTTTTGGGAAGTACCGTAACATCGCTCGCTAAACCTGTAGAACTCAGTTTGTTCTGACTTAAATATGTGTCGGCAGCGGTCATGATCAATGCGTCTTCATCCGAGCCGGCAGTGGATTTGGAAATCAGGCTGCCGTCCTTCCCGTAGATCTCCACATAGGAACCTACAAAGTTCCGGTTAGCCAGAAGCGTGTCAAGATTGGAGCCGTCTTCTTGCAGTGCAGCGCTGTCTCCCATACCGTAAGCAATCGCCTCGGCACGCTCAAGAAGCTCGTTCTCTTTTGCGATTTCGAGTGTCTGACTGGAAGCAAGGGTAAAAAGAATCGAAATTAAAACAGCAGACAGGGACAACGAAAAAACCATCATGATGATGATTTTACGTAAAAAGACACTCCGAAACATCAGGATACTACCTCGAATTTATAACCGACGCCATAAACTGTGATCAGGGACCAGGGAGCGCCCTCGTAACATATTTTCTGACGGATACGCTTGATATGCGTATCGACGGTACGGGTATCGCCGAAATAATCATAGCCCCAAACGAGAGACAAGATCTGCTCACGGTCCATAACCTGACCGAGATGCGAGGCCAGAAGATGAAGGATTTCGACTTCCTTGGGTGTGCAGGCGACGAGTTCGTTGTTGACCTTAACCTGATAATTGTCAAGATTGATCTCAAGTCCTTCAAATCGCAAGAGCGATCCGATTTCCTGAGGTTCGGTAACGCGGCGAAGAACGGCCTTTATTCTGGCGATAACCTCGCGCGGGGAAAATGGCTTCACGATGTAATCGTCGGCTCCGAGTTCGAGACCTAGAACTCGGTCGATTTCTTCACCTTTGGCAGTCAGTATGATGATCGGTGTCGAGAGTGTTTTGCGGATTTCGCGGCACACTTCGATTCCGGTTTTTTCCGGCATCATCAAATCCAGAATAATCAGGTCCGGTTTATCCGTAAGCACATGTGCCAGCGCATCTTTGCCGTCATAGGCGCTCGAAAAGGTAAAATGCTCGTTCTCGAAATATATCCCCAAAGATTCGTGAACTACCGGATCATCGTCGCAAATTATTATGTGTGGTGCCGTCGCCATGTTTATCACCTCTTTGGTATGCCGTCCATTTACAAACATCATTATTATAAACGATTTTTGAACAATTTGTACTTAATCTTCACAATTTGGGCAAAATTAATGGAAGTTGATCTTATTCATTTCCCGTATACTCGAGCCACGTCTTGAATTTTTTCAGGAGCTCAACCGGTTCGTAAGACTGTTTGGCTTTTCTCAGACCGGGTAATCCTAAGTCTTCCTCGCGATTTACACAGGATACTCCCGGAAACTCATTTTTCAGTACCATCTGGTTGATGGCGGAGTAGATCCCGTCAATTTCGGAATCCGCCTTTTCAAAATGAATATACGCGCAATTCCGGTTCCCCAGACTGCCCAGTGCAAAAGCCCGTACGATGCCGTCCGTCCGAATCAGGCCGCCTCGCAAATCCAGAAGCTCAAAGTTCTCGAAAAGACGCTTTATCATCATATAATCGCTTTCCGCGATATCGTTTTTATCGATACCTTTGGACTCACACCAGGAGGCGACAAGCGACATGCAGTCGTCCATATCGTTTTTTGTAATCCGCGAATAGGTGTGGCCGGGATAGAGCCGCATAAATTTGTTGACATGATTGCGCTTCTTGTGCAGCTGGTTCCCGGAGAGTGTTCGCATCGATTCGCCGTCATACAGATAATCGGAAGAGTTTTCATTAAATCCGGGATCTGCTTTAAAGTGTTTCAGATTCTCGAAAAGAGGGACTTTTTCCTCGTCGATACACATGACCTTAAGCCGCCATCCGCGCCTGTCGAATTCTTTTTTCACGGCGAGCAGGATACGGTCCAGTTTATCGCTGTCCAGAATGCCCATTGGCATCAGAAGATGAGGATCGGTGAAGATCGCGCCGTCAGAGATCAGCAGACACGCATCCTCCCAAATGGCTATTTCTGATTTAAAGACGACATCCCATGCGATTCTGCAATTAAAGGTCATATCCGTAAGCCGTGTGTTGGATTTTCTGTAGTATTCTTCGTAGATCTCGCGGTCGTTTGCGGTCATTTTCCTGAAGCTCAGTTCATTCATTTTCTATCCTCGGTTTTCTCGATTGCGCGTATATTAGAGATGGGCATCTGGTCGTAGTAAAGCGCGGTTCGTATTCCATATTTTACGGGGGCAGGCGACACATTTTCCCCGTGCAGAAGATCGATGGCCATGCGTACATAATTGTTGCCGGCAAGGGCTGAAACCAGAATGTTCCCCATGACGCGCGGGTTAATTTCAAGCAGTTTGAATTTGCCGCATTGATCATCCTTGAAACTGATGCAGACGATATAGGACAGCCCCAGAAGGGATACAATCTGTTCGCAATACCGTTCAAGTTCCGGATTAGGAGCGACTTCGAGTACAGCCGTAAGCCCCTCTGTCATGCGAAGATTCCTGCGGGTCGTAACGCTTATCACTTTCCCGTTCATACTAAGGACATCGCAATCCCATTCTTCGCCCGGTAAATACTCGACGGCCATGTAGGGCGCAATCGCTTCATCCTCGCCGAGCTTCTGCAGCATAGAGGAGAGAACGTTCTTTGAGATGAAACGCGACGGAGATTCGTTAAAGAGAAGGGATGCATAATCGGCGGTGTCGTCGATGATCCAGAATCCCGCGGCATTTTCTCCGCGCCGCCTCTTTATACAGGCGATTCTGCCCTTGTCCTCAATTTGCTTCATGGCTTCGAAAAGCTGCTTTTTTGAATCGGCAAAATGATAAAGTGGAATTATGTCGGCAAGCCCGGAGCTGTGTTCGGATATAAAGGAATATAGAAGACCTTTGTCGTTGGCGGTCCGGATCGCCGGATAGGGCGAGGAGATGATTTTCGCACCGGTTTCAAACATAATCCGCTGCTCATTCGCCAGAAGATCTTCAAGTCCTTCCGTGACGATCGGGAAAATGATCTCTGCCTTTTCCATTTTCACAATCGAAATAAGCGTGTCTATATAAGAGGGATCGTTATGACGCGGTACAATATGATAAGAATCCAGAAGGGACTGATGAGCAAAATACGGATCGGAAGACAACCCGACGATTCGGACGTTTTCCTTGTACGCATCACGCAGAGTTCGAATAAGGCCGGTAAATTCGCCGTCGGTTAACAGAACAGTAAACACAAATAATCCTCCGTATGTCTATTCATACATTTTAACCATATTAAACTTCACCCGCAACCATATCCGGTTTTATAATTGAAGCTGAAAATATAAGCATTTTGACATACGAATATCCGATTTTGTCGACATTTGGAAAATCGCTTGTCAAACGGCCGGTTATTGAGATAATGAATAAACTCAAAATGGATGAAAGGAGGATGCCGGATATGGGACGTACCGTGCTTAAACGTGCTTTCTTTCGACTTCGCGACGCGGTCATTACCGAATCCTTTGGTTCCTTAAGTGAGAACACGAAAATATTCGCCATGGAAGGCATTCTCTATACTCTTATTATAACGCTGGCAAACAACAACAATAACCTGTATGCATCCCGGCTTGGCGCGACCGCGTCGGATCTCGGGCTGATCGCATCGCTGCCTCCGATAGTCGGGATGCTGTCTCTGATTCCGCTTGCCGTACTGACGGATCGTATGCACAACAAAAAGCCGATGGTTATGTTATCCGCCGTGGGTCTGGGCTTCATGTATGTGCTGGTCGGAATGCTCGCATTTCTTAATACTTCCACGGTACCCTTTCTGATCCTGCTCCTTGTTCTCGTAAACGTTCCGATGTCACTGTACAATTCCTCCTGGCAGGCTTTTTTCTCTGATGTAATTAAGCCCGTTGACAGAAATACTTCTTACAGCTTCCGAACAAAAATGAATACCGCGGTCGGAATTGTTATCCCGCTTCTGGCAGGCGGTATTCTTGCTTTAGCTTCGGGCTCCGGAAAAATCTTTGTCCATCAGATCTACTATTGGCTTGCATTTCCGCTTGCTCTGGGGCAGGTTCTGTTCCTCAAAAAAATAAAGGGCGGTACTGTGCATAAAAAGAGTACGCTGCGGCTCTCGGATGTGTGGAAGTCGGCCCGAACGCTCTTTCACAGCAGGACCTTCATGGGTTTTCTCGCTGTCGCACTTCTTGTGTATTGCGGGTGGGAGATGGACTGGTCGCTGTACTTTTTGGCTCAATTCCGATACCTCCATATGAATGAGGCAGGGATTAGTCTGATTACGGTTCTTTGTGCCGTCACTCAGTTTCTTACGATCGGATTATGGAGCCGCCTTATCGAGAAGAAGGGGATTCGCTTCGTTTTTGTGATCGGTGCCGGCGGTTTTGCGTTCTGCAGCTGCTTTCTTGTTCTGTCTCTTATTCTCCCTCTGACGCCGGGTCTTATCCTCTATTACATATTACAGAGTATCGGGAGTTCCGCATACAGCGCCTTCCAGATATCGGTCTTCCAGTGCCTTCTCGAGGCGATTCCTCACGAGAACCGGACACTGTCCATATCCGTTTACAATACGGTTATTCTGCTGTCGAACACAATCATGCCGTATCTGGGAATCTTCTTCTATAAGTCTCTCGGCGAATCAAGAAACGCGATGATCCTTTCCATAGCGGTCATAGGAACGGTTCGCATCATTGCCACTCTGGCGGCGCTGATCCGATGGTATCGACTTCGCGGGAAAAATATCGATCCGGTCAGCGAAGAGAAGCCGGAATCGTAAAACGCATCAAATCCGAACCGGATTACATTGATTTGAAATCCATTTTCAACACGGATCGCAAAAATAATTAAGAATATTCTCAAAATTGCACGTAACAATATAGCAATAATTGTTTCTTTTGTTTATAATTATTCAATACAAATTCTTTGTACACGTCACTGCTTTCTTCTGCCTTGCAGAGGTTCTTCAGAGTGTGGTGTATGTGTGAACGGCGTGATCGTGCGACGTCGTCTATCACGGAATTTTGTTCGCACACGATGAACCAATTATTTATCGGAGGTATTATGTTGAAGAATTATACGAAATCAAGAGCCCTGACCCTTGCGGCAACGCTTGTAGCTTTTTCTTTTCTTTTATCCTCTTGCAATCTCTTTGGAGATGGCGCATCAGCCGGAATCAAGAAAGCCGTTACCGCATATCTCGATGAAATAAAGGACGGATCTTTTTCCGACAACGACTATGAAACGGATTATGCCTCTGACACAGCATTCGCGGATCTTGAGTTCAAGGACGAGAAGGCTCAGGAGATTATGAATCTCACTCTCGAGAAGATGAGCTATGAGATCGGCAAAATTTCCGGCAGCGTTAAGGACGAGTCCGGAACGTGCGATGTTACGCTTACCGTACTGGACATGGACGAGATTCTTGACGAGCTTGAAGCAGGAGACGGCGTTACGGAAGATACGCTGACCGATGCGATCAAGGACAAGAAGGCGCCGACCACGGAAACAGAGATTACTCTGGACATGGAATACGACAAGGATGATAAGGTCTGGCTTGTAAGCGATTCGGAACCGTTGACGGATACTTTCGCGGATGCATTTGTCGATCTTGCGTTCACAGGCGATCCGGGCGTGGTTGTCGATTCGTTCATGAAGGCTCTTGCCGCGGGCGATACGACGACGATTGATACGATCAGCCCGTATTATGATTCCACGTATTTTTTTGACAGCGACGAATTCAATTCGAGCATTCAGAGCGCGTTCTACAATGCATTAACGTATGAGATCGGCGAGAATCCGGATGTCGGAGATACGACGGCTACGGTCGACGTACACCTGGTATTGCCGGATATTCCTACGATTGATTATGAGCTTTGCAACGATCTTGATCTTACGACGAAGATGGTTAAACCGTATCTTCTTGCTGAGATTAACTATACAGATTACACGGAAGCCGAAACCGAGGTCAGCCAGATCTATGCGGATGCCGTGAACGAAAAAATCAGCGCATCGGATCATCCTACCGTTGAAGTTGACGGGGTCTTTAGTCTGGAACTGGATTCGGATACCGGAACCTGGCTGATCAGCGATTATCCTGCCGAGATTTCCGATCTTTATTTTTCGGAGTCTACACCGGATGACCTGTATACCGAAGCGACCCTGCAGGCTTTGAGCGAACTTCTTTATGATGGCAGCATCGATCAGGCGACATATGATGAGTATTATGCCTATTACTCCGGTACCACCGAACCCACTGCCACAATCGGCGGAGATGTTGCCAATGACATCTATTTTTCCGGCTGGTATGACTATTACGCCGCAGATTACGTTGATTTCTATGATGCGACCGTCACTACTGCGATTGAGTATGAGATTGACTTCAATTCGGACTGGACCGGTACGACATTCTATTATGACTGGTACAACGTGAACGCATCGACATGGTGCTATGCATACAATGAGACGATGGAGAGCGGCAGTTATGCGATTTATCCCGGTTTGACCTTCGGTGAAGAAGAACTCATCCCGGCTGATACATATCGACTGGTTGTAACACTCGAAGACGGGACGACGGTTGCCGACGTTCAGGTAACGGTTGGATAAGCATGGAAGCATTCATGCTTTAAATTGCGGGGAAACGGGTTATTTTATGACTCGTTTCCCTTTTTTTATGTTTCGCTACTTCATTTTTGATATAATAGCGGGAATGAAAATGTAATGATGAATCATCCCGGGAGTTAAATGCATGTTTTTGGCGGATAAGTGGTCTGATTATGAATTGATGTATGCCGGAGAAGGCGAGAAGTTCGAACGATGGGGGAACGTGTTCCTGCAGCGTCCGGATCCGCAGGCTATTTGGCCGAAATGCCCGAATGCCGAAGATCCTTCCGCGGGCGCATGGCCGAAACCGAACGGACTGTATCACAGAAGTGAGACGGGCGGAGGATTCTGGACTACCAATAAATCATTTCCTTCAAAATGGAAAATATCCTATCCATCCATTGGGGGAATACTTACTTTTATTATTGAGCCGACCGGATTTAAACACACGGGTCTTTTCCCCGAACAGGCAGCCAACTGGGACTTTTGCGGCGAAAAGATACAGGAAGCCGTTAAAAACGGGAAGAAACCCAGAATTCTGAACCTTTTCGCATATACGGGAGGAGCCACTCTGGCCTCTGCCGCTGCCGGAGCCGCGGAAGTTGTGCATGTCGACGCATCGAAGGGCATGATCGCAAGGGCGAAAGAGAATGTGACGGCATCCGGTCTCAACGATTGCCTGATCCGTTTTATTACGGAGGATTGCCAGCGATTTGTCGAGAGGGAGCTAAGGAGAGGCAGAACATATGACGGCATCATTATGGATCCGCCGGCATATGGCAGAGGACCTTCCGGAGAACTCTGGAAACTGGAAGATGCGCTGTTCCCGCTCGTTCAGAAATGCGCCGGTTTGCTGTCCGATGACCCCCTGTTTTTTCTGATTAATTCGTATACCACCGGTCTTTCGGCTCTTGTACTCGAAGATATTTTGAAACTTGCCGTCAAACCGGTTCACAACGGACAGGCTACAGCCGAAGAGCTGGGTCTCCCCGCGAGCTGTATGGACCTGATACTGCCGTGCGGCGCAACGGGCCGATGGACGCCGGATAAGAGGAACTAACCGATGGGTACACCGGAAATTCTGTTCGAGGACAATCATCTGCTTGTAGCCGTTAAGCCGGCAGGTGTCCTGTCACAAGCCGATATAACCGGAGAACCGGATATGCTCTCGCTTCTTAAGAAGTATCTTATCGAATCGAAGAACAAGCCCGGGGAAGCATATCTGGGATTGCTGCACCGTCTGGACAGACCGGTGTCCGGCATCATGGTCTTCGCTAAGACGAGCAAGTGCGCATCAAGGTTAAGCGCACAGATCCGCGAAAGGCGTGTTGACAAATGGTATAGGGCTGTCGTGCGGGGAAAGCCTTCCGATGAAGCGGAAATTCGATCCTTCATTCTTAAGGATGAAGATAAGAACATGGTTACGGTTCTGCACGGAGAAGACTTAGGTTCGCCGGACCGCGCGAAAGAAGCTGTTTTGCAGTACAGGAAACTGGGCGAAGCGGAAAGGCCGGGAGCTCTTAAGACCATAAGCCTTCTTGAGGTCCATTTACATACAGGCCGCTCTCATCAGATCCGGGCGCAGCTTGCCGATGCAGGCTTTCCGATTCTGGGAGACCGGAAATACGGACCGGACGACGGGTATTTTCGCGGCGACATCTGTCTTGAGTCCTGTATGCTGTCTTTCTTTCATCCGGTTAGCGGTGAAAAAATGCGTTTTTCTCTGCCCTTGTCCGCAAATGACCCATGGAATCTCTTTTTCGAACAAAAAAGTTAGGAGCCACTTATGAATCAAGAGAACGGAAATACAGATGTTTTAACAGATGAAGACTGCATGGCCAATAAGGCCAAAATAAAAGAGCTTCTTCTTTCCACAGGAAGACCGGGTATGGAACGTCTTCTTGACTGGATTGAACAGAAGACGGATTTCTTTACGGCGCCGGCGTCAACAAAATATCATCTGGCAGTTAAGGGCGGGCTTGCGAAGCATAGCCTTAACGTATATGAGCTGCTTTCGGGAAAAGTTGCATCCGGACTTCTGGAAATCAAGAAAGAGACGGTCATTATTACCGCTTTGCTGCATGATCTGTGCAAGGTGAATTTCTATGTTCTTGAAAAGAAGAATGTCAAGGAAGGAACCAAAGTGAATGCATACGGAAGCGAAGTCGCCAATTGGGTTGAGAAGGAAGTCTGGACCGTACACGATCCATTTCCGGTCGGTCACGGTGAGAAATCCTGCTTCTATATTCAGAGCTTTATCCGCATAACCGACGAGGAATACGCGATGATCCGTCTCCACATGGGATCGGATCGGAACGGCTTTCCGGATCCTTTTGCCGAAACGGCCAATATGTATCCGAGTGTCGTAGCGATGCATACCTCTGATATCGAGTCGGCCTATATCGTTGAGAGCCGCGGTTAGAGAAGGTCCAATAGGGCATATAGCGGTATAAACAGTCATATTGCGGTCCATATTGTGAATGAAATTCAAGGGAACGGCAGTTGACAGCAATAAAAACTAGTTCATATAATAAAAAGTCAAACTCGGTCGTATGCTTTCTATTTTAGATGTAATGAATCGGGTTGCCTTATAGACGCTTTGAATAAGTGAGGGAAGAAGCATGTATAAAAAAGTTCCGACTGACATGAAGTTTACCGATCGCGAGATGGAAGTGCTTGCATTCTGGAAAGAGAATGATATCTATAAAAAAGCGATTCGTCCCGAAATAGACGGCCGGCCTTCTTTCACACTGTATGACGGTCCGCCCACGGCGAACGGGAAACCCCATATCGGTCATATTAAGACCCGTGTCATTAAGGATGTCATTCCGCGCTTTCATTCGATGAAAGGTCAGCACGTTGAATTTAAAGCGGGCTGGGATACGCACGGACTTCCCGTCGAACTCGAAGTCGAAAAGGCTCTGGGAATCAACGGCAAACCGCAGATCGAAGATTACGGTGTCGAGCCTTTTATAAAGAAATGCAAGGAATCCGTCTGGAAATACAAGGACGAGTGGGAACAAATGTCCGAACGCGTCGGTTTCTGGGCAGATATGGAGCATCCCTACGTCACATATGACAACAACTATATCGAATCCGAGTGGTGGGCACTTAAGACAATGTGGGAGAAGGATATGCTCTACAAAGGGCATAAGATCGTCCCGTATTGCCCGCGCTGCGGCACGGCACTCTCGAGCCATGAGGTTGCCCAGGGATATAAGAACGTAAAAGAGACGTCGGTTTTTGTACGCTTTGCGGTTAAGGGAGAAGAGAATACGTATTTTGCAGCATGGACGACAACTCCCTGGACTTTGCCTTCGAACGTCGGTCTCTGCGTCAATCCCGATGAGGAGTATGTCCTCATTTCCCTTGCGCATGATCTTGACGGCACGGAGCGTGAGACAAAGTATTACATGGCAGGTGTTCTTGCACCGTCGCTTTTCGAAGACTATACGGTTATCGACAGAAGAACCGGCAATGACATGATCGGAATGAAGTACGAACCGCTTTTCCCTTACGCGGAAAAGGCAGTGGCGGAAAGCCGCCTCGATGCTTTTCGCGTATGTGCGGACAGCTATGTCACGATGAGTGACGGTACCGGTATCGTCCATATCGCACCGGCCTTCGGCGAAGACGACGCGCGCGTCGGTCATGCCTATAAGCTCCCCTTTGTTCAGCTGGTACGAGAGGATGGCACGCTTCCGCCCGAGGCAGAAGAATTTGCCGGTCTTTTCGTAAAGGATGCGGATCCGCTCCTTATCAAAAAGCTCAACATGGAAGGGAAGCTTATCAAAAAGCATCCTTACGAGCATGATTATCCCTTCTGCTGGCGCTGCGACACGCCCCTGATCTATTATGCAAGATCGTCCTGGTTCATCGGAATGACCAGAGTCCGCGATTCGCTCATGAAAAACAACCGCTCCGCGACCTGGTATCCGGAGAGCATCCGCGACGGCCGTATGGGAAATTTTCTTGAAAATGTCGTTGACTGGGGTATCTCACGTGAACGCTATTGGGGAACTCCGCTGCCCGTATGGGAATGTGAATGCGGACACAGGGAGTGCATCGGCTCGATCGAGGAACTCAAGTCCATGTCGGACGACTGCCCGGACAATATCGAGCTTCATAAGCCTTATGTCGATAATGTTCATATCCGCTGTGAGAAGTGCGGGGGCAAAATGACGCGTGTTTCCGAAGTCATCGACTGCTGGTTTGACTCCGGCGCGATGCCGTTTGCCCAATATCACTATCCCTTCGAGAACAAGGAGTTTTTCGAGAAGCATTATCCGGCGGACTTCATTTCCGAAGCGCTCGACCAGACACGCGGATGGTTCTATTCGCTTCTGGCGATCGGCACGCAGCTTTTCGATCAGGCGCCTTTCCGGAATTGTATCGTCATGGGCCTTGTACAGGACAAAGAAGGCATCAAGATGAGCAAGCACAAAGGAAACGTCGTCGATCCCTGGGATGTTCTGAACAAGCAGGGCGCGGACGCCGCGCGCTGGTACTTCTTCAGTGCCAACGCACCGTGGCTGCCGAGCCGTTTTGCGGAAAGCACGGTATCCGAAAGCCAGAGAAAGTTCATGGGAACACTCTGGAATACCTATGCGTTTTATATCATGTATGCCGACATCGACGGATTTGATCCTTCGAAATATACGCTTGAGAAAGATAAGCTTCCCGCGATGGACCTCTGGATCCTTTCCAGACTTCATTCGCTGATTGCGAATATCGACGAAGAGATGGAGAGCTACGATATAACGGGCGCCAGCCGTCTCATGCAGGATTTTGTCGACGAGCTTTCGAACTGGTATGTCAGAAGGAACCGCGACCGTTACTGGGGCAAGGATATGACCCAGGACAAGATCAACGCGTATATGACGCTTTATACGGTGCTTGAAGCCTTGATCCGTGTCGCGGCGCCGTTTGTACCGTTTGTGACGGAAAGTATATATCAGAACATGGTTCGGGTACCGTTCCCGGATGCCCCGATCTCCGTTCATCTTACGGACTTCCCGGTGTCTGACCGCCAGTATATCGATGAAGATCTCGAGAGCCAGATGGATGTGGCACAGCATATCGTATTCTTAGGCCGTGCCTGCCGTAATGTAGCAGCCGTTAAGAACAGACAGCCGCTTTCGAAGATCTATGTCGTCGCGCCCAAGACACTGTCCGCCGAGTATGAGGGCATCATCAAGGATGAACTGAATATCCGGGAACTCGTTGCCCTGCAGGATGCAGCCGAGCTTCTGGACTACCGCTTTAAGCCGCAGCTTCGAACGCTCGGCAAGAAGCTCGGTGCAAACCTTAATGCCGCGAAGGAAGTGATTTCCGCCCTTTCGGGACGTGAGACCATGAAGATTCTCGAACAGGCCGGAAAAATCGAAATCACCGTCGCAGGTTCTCAAGTCGTTCTCGAAAAGGATGACCTGATCGTCGAGAATGTTCAGCCCGAGGGCCTCGCCACACAGGCGGACCGTGATTATACGGTATCTCTCGACACGACTCTTACCGAAGAACTGATCGAAGACGGATTCGTCCGTGAGATCATATCCAAGGTTCAGACACAAAGAAAAGAATCCGGCTTCGAAGTAACCGACAGAATCCGGTTCCTGTACAGCGGCAACGCCCGTATTGCATCCGTCATATCGGCACATAAGGATTTTATTGCCGACGAGGTGCTTGCAGCCGGGATCGAAGAGAGTGAAGGACCGAACCCGCATGAGTGGGATATCAACGGAGAAGCCGCGGTGTTCTCCGTACAGAAGATAGGGATGGATGCCTGATGATTTATTATCTCTTGCAGCAGGGACTGACTGTACCCGAGATGGTTATCTATGCGTGTATACTCATACTGGTTCTTGTGTTTTCTTTGACGATTCACGAGGTTATGCACGGCTATGTGGCCTACAGGCTCGGAGACGATACGGCGAGACTTGCCGGCCGCCTTACCTTTAATCCGCTTGCGCATCTGGATCCGCTGGGAACGATTATGATGCTGCTGGCCGGATTCGGCTGGGCCAAGCCCGTTCCCGTGAATTACAGCCGGCTGACCAGATTGAAGAATAAGAATATCTCCGTTCGACTGGTCAGTGTCGCCGGAGTAACCTCGAATTTTATCGTGGCGTGGATTTCCTATCTGATTTTCCTGAGCTTAACCCTGATCGGGATTAAGACGGGGATAGCATCTGACCTGATTCAGGGGGGCAGTCAGTCTTTCGTCAGTCTTTTACTCTCGATTTTCACTCAATTGTTCTATTTTATGTATATATTCAATCTGATGCTGATGGCATTTAATCTGCTTCCCTTACCGCCGCTCGACGGTTATCATTTTCTGGAGACCTTCCTTCCGTATAAATGGAGAGGATTCCTGCATACATATGAACGGTATGCGGGACTCGTTCTTCTCCTCTTAATCATAGCAGGCAATTTCTCCGGATTTTCGCCGCTTGGCACATTGATCGGATGGATCGAAACACCATTCAAATTTATCATTCAAACGCCATTGAACTATCTGGCTAATTTACTCGTTTAATTACTAGCGATAACGGAGGCACCATTCATGCAGAAAAAGACGATTGTATCCGGCTCAAGACCCACGGGTAATATCCATCTCGGAAATTATTTCGGCGCGATCGAAAACTGGGTATCCCTTCAGGAACAGTACGACTGTAACTTCTTCATCGCCGATTGGCACGCTCTGACCACGGGGTATGCGGATACGGAGGACTTACGGAAGAACACATTGAGTCTTGCCGCCGATTATATTGCCAGCGGAATTGATCCTGAAAAATGCACGCTTTTCCTTCAGTCCGAAGTTAAGCAGCATGCCGAGCTGTTCCTGCTCCTGGCAATGAACACACCGCTCTCCTGGCTTGAAAGATGCCCGACCTATAAGGATCAGCTTGCCAACATAAAGGACCGCGATATCACGACGTACGGTTTCCTCGGGTACCCCGCTCTGATGGCCGCTGATATCATGATGTATCGCGCGGATTATGTACCGGTTGGAGAAGACCAGATTCCGCATCTTGAAATAACCCGTGAGATGTCGAGACGCTTCAATTTTCTTTACGGAAAAGAAGTTTTCCCGGAACCCCAGCCGCTTCTTACCAAAGCGAAAGTTCTTCCCGGTACCGACGGAAGGAAGATGAGCAAGAGTTACGGCAACACGATCGCACTTGCCGATACACCGGATGAAGTAAAAAAGAAAGTAATGGGCATGATCACGGATCCGGCCAGAATCCGTAAGGACGATCCGGGGCATCCCGATATCTGTACAGTATTTGCTTTCCATAAAGTATTCAACGAAGCCCAGGTACCGGAAATCGAAGAGCAGTGCAAGGGCGGCTGTATCGGATGTGTAGCCTGCAAGAAGCTTCTGCAGAACAAGATCGCCGAATTCCACACGCCGATCTATGAGAAGCGTCAGGATCTTCTGGCGACGCCGGATAGACTCACCGAGGTTCTGCGCGAAGGATCGAATAAGGCTTCGGTCAAGGCGGAAGCAACGATCAGACTGGTCAGAGAGGCCATGAAAATCGGTCTCTAAAAGGATACATCATGAGAAGGAGGGATAAGGGATGCCTGTACATCAAGTGCCGGAGCTTAAAATCAGGCAGTTCGAAGGACCCCTTGACCTTCTTTTTCATCTTATCGAAAAAAATGATATTGATATTTATGATATTCCGATAGCTGAAATAACCGACCAGTATCTGGTGTTCTTAAAGGACATGGATTCACTGGACATGGAAGTGGCATCGGAATTTCTTGTTATGGCGGCCACTCTGATCCACATCAAGACCAGAATGCTCCTTCCGGACCGGAAGGCACTTGCGCTTTCTGATGAGGAGGATCCGAGAGAAGAGCTTGTGATTCGGCTTCTTCAGTACAGACGCTGTAAAATGCTAGCGCAGGATCTCCGGGAGCGGTTCAAAAACTATGCCGATTCGTTCACAAGACTGCCGGCTACACCCGCGTCTCTGGGGATTGAGACCGTCGCTCCTCCGCAGGAATTTGATCCGGAGAACTTTCAGCAATCGATATCCGCAATTTGTTCCCGGAACGAAGTACGATTTGCGGATCTTTCTTCCAAAATTACACATATATTGAAACGTGACAAGGTCTCGGTTCGTGATAAAATGAAACTTGTGTGGCAGCGCATTCTATCCGGGGGAAAGATCTTTTTTCACGAGATATTTCCTTCAAATGACACATCAAGAATTGATAAAATAACAGGCTTTCTGGCTGTCCTTGAATTGCTTAGAGGAAATCAAATTTCTGCTGTGCAAGAGAGCCCGTTTGATGTTATTCTTTTATCTAAACGGGATGATGTAGATGCGTCCGAAACAGAATTGCTTAACGGTGAAATTTCAGCAGGTGGAAAGGAGAAAAACCCGTATGGGAGATGAAGAATTCAATCATTTTTCACTTACCGTTCAGGAACTCCCCGCAGCGCTGGAAGCCGTTTTATTTGCGGCCGGCGATCCTGTAAATATCGGCCGGCTTCAGGAGATTACGGGCGTCGATAAAGAGGTCTTGCGCAGTACGCTTTCCAGGATGATTACGGAGTACGAAAACAATCCCTGGGGCGGACTTGTGATTCGCCGTCTTGAGGATGATTACGTGATGTGCACCAAACCGCATCTGAGGAACGTTTTCGAGCAGATGTTTCATCCCAAGAGCAGACCGCCTATGTCACAGGCGACCTATGAGACGCTTGCGGTTATTGCCTACAATCAACCCGTCACCAGAGCGCAGGTCGAGGCTGTAAGAGGCGTCAGCAGCGACAGTATCATTACAAGACTACTAGACAGAGGCTGGATTAGGGAATGCGGCACACTCGATGCGCCGGGACGTCCCTCGCTCTTTGAAACGACCCAGCAATTCCTGATGGAATTCGGTATTTCTTCGGTTTCGGAGATGCCGGCGATGGATCTGATGATGTACGGTACAATCCGCGATCTGGAAGAATCTCTTGAAACCGCGGCAGGATCCAAAGATACGCGTCAGCTTACGATGGAACATCTGGCAGATGTGAATTTTCCTCCGGGCGACAAGGTTCTCTGAGTATATATTTCCAAAATTGTTTTTTAATAAGTGGATATAAGCGGACAAGAAAGAGGTGATTGGTTTGGGTTCTTCGGAAAAAATGGCAGCCTTTTTGAAAAAAACAGCTGCGCAGCAGGACAACATGGACACGAACAGGATTTGCGTTTCCCGTCTCACAATGCTTTTTGACCCGGACAGTTTTGTCAGTCTGGACAATAAAGTGGTGTCGCGCCCGTTTTCCGCGGCGTTTGACAGGCCGCCGGTCGAGGGAGACGGTGTCGTAACCGGTTACGGCACAATTGGCGGACGTCTGGTTTTTGCGGCGTCACAGGATCCGGATGTTTACGGCGGATCGATCAGCCGTGCCCATGCCATGAAGATCGTTAAGGTTCTTGACATGGCCGTATCTTCCGGCGCACCGTTTATCGCTATTTACAGTTCCGGCGGCGCCAGAATCGAGGAGGGTGTACTTGCCCTCGAGGGAATGGGCGCATTGCTGTCCGCACTCGATGAGGCCAAGGGTGTTATACCGCTTATCAGTGTCGTTCTCGGCAATTGCCCGGGCGGGCTTGCAATCGCGGCAGCCGCCGGCGATTTTCTTCTCTTTGGAGGAGATAAGGCACGGATGTTTATGAACAGTCCCGTTCTTACGGCCGCCGGGTCAGATGGATCGGTTTCGGTTTCCGGGATCGGTACGCCGGACGTTCACAGGAAGGACACGGGACTTGCCGCTTTCGTATTGCCGGATGAGGAATCCTGTCTCTTTAAAGCACGTGAGATTCTTGACTATATTCCTGTAAACACCGGTGACACACTGGTATTTACGCGGGAAGCTGTAACTTTTGATGATTCAAACCGTACGAGCGAGATCTTAAACGGCATGGCTTCCGACGCCGATACGTCCGGCCTTGATATCAAAGCGGTTATCTCGGAAGTTTCCGATCTCGGAGCGTATCTGGAAGTATGGGAAGGATACGGCACGGACATTGTGACAGCGTTCGCCAAACTCGACGGAATATCCGTAGGTTTTATCGGAAATGCTTCTTCACGTATTTCCGAAGAAGGAGCCCGAAAGGCCGCCAAACTTGTTCGTTTCTGTTCGGCCTTTATGATTCCGATCGTTACATTTACAAATTCCGAAGGATTTGTCATCGGAGTCGAGACGGAGAAGTCAGGAATGATCGAGGCGGCCGGAGATCTCATCGCGGCCTTTGCAAGATCTGACGTCCCCCGTATCGGTGTACTTACAGGCAAAGCAATCGGCACGGCATACCTTGCGATGAACAGCAAGATGCTCGGCGCCGATATGGTTTTCGCGTGGCCGACTGCGGAAGTTGCCGTCCTGCCCGCGGATACTGCCGCGAACATCCTCTACAGACAGGAAATTGCCGACAGCGAAGACCCGTCGGCACTTCGGGCCGAGAAAGTCAAAGCATACAAGGAACAGATATCCGACCCCGAAACCGCCGCCGGATACGGGCAGGTGGATGAGTTGATCATGCCTTCCGCCACGCGTCCGCGTATCATCAGCGCTCTTGATATACTGCTTTGTGCATATCCGCTTATTGAGTCAGAGATTAACGAGTAATCGAATACGGAGGAAGAAAAATGCTTAAGAAATACAGAATATCGGTTGACGGCAAATCCTATGAAGTAGAAGTTGAAGATATGGCAACGGGAACCTCTTCCATTCATCGTACGGTCGCTGCTCCGGCTGCAAGTGCCGCGGCACCCCAAGCCGCACCGGCCGCTGTTGCGGAAAGTGCTCCCGCTAAAGAAGCGCCTAAGGCCAAGACTGCCGCAGCTCCATCCGACATCAAGGGCGAAGTGCTTCGCGCACCGATGCCCGGTACAATTTTGTCCGTAACAGCCGCTTCCGGTCAGCAGGTCAAGCGCGGAGATATCCTTCTGATTCTGGAAGCCATGAAGATGGAAAACGAAATTGTCGCGCATATTGACGGAACCATCGCCGCGATTTATGTCCAGAAGGGTTCTACCGTAAATGCCGGCGAGACACTCGTTTCGTTTGCCTGATAACGGCGGAGAGGAAAAGGGGACACATATGGTTAAGATTACAGAGACAATTTTGCGTGACGCGCATCAGTCACTTGCCGCCACACGAATGACATACGCAGAAATGGAGCCGATGCTTGCCGATTTGGATAAGGTCGGTTATAACGCACTTGAGTGCTGGGGCGGAGCAACCTTTGACTCCTGCGTTCGTTTCCTGAACGAAGATCCGTGGGACAGATTAAGAAAAATCCGCGCGGCCTGCCCGAATACGAAGCTCCAGATGCTGCTTCGCGGACAGAACCTTCTCGGGTACAAGCATTACGCCGACGATGTCGTCGATTCTTTCGTCGAACGCTCCGTTGCAAACGGTATCGATATTATTCGTATTTTCGATGCATTGAACGATTACAGAAATATCGAGCGCGCCATGAAGGCCTGTAAGCGCGAAGGCGGTCATGCACAGGCGGCGATTGCCTATACGACGAGTCCGTATCACACCAATGAGAAATTTGCCGAAGATGCGAAACGATTGACGGAAATGGGCGCCGATTCCATCTGTATCAAGGACATGGCCGGACTTCTTTTGCCGTACGAGGCGTATTCGCTGGTCAAGGCGATCAAGGCCGTAACAGACCTTCCCATTGAGCTTCATTCCCATTACACGTCCGGTGTCGCTTCAATGACCTATCTGAAGGCGATCGAAGCGGGCGTCGATATCGTTGACTGCGCGCTTTCACCGCTGGCACTCGGCACATCCCAGCCGGCTACAGAACCGATTGTCGCAACGCTCAACGGAACCGAATATGATACGGGACTCGACTTGAATCTTCTTTCCGATATTTCGGCCTATGCTTCGACGATTCGTGAGAAATGGATCGCCTCGGGTCTCATCAATACGAAGGTTCTGGGAGTCGATGTCAATGCACTTAAGTATCAGGTACCCGGCGGTATGCTCAGCAATCTTGTTTCCCAGCTGAAGCAGGCCGGCAAAGAAGACCAGCTTCTCAAGGTTCTTGAGGAAGTGCCGCGTGTCCGCGAAGATTTTGGGTTCCCGCCCCTTGTAACACCTTCGTCTCAGATTGTCGGAACGCAGGCGGTTATGAACGTGGTCACAGGCGAGCGATACAAGATGGTCCCCAAGGAATCCAAGGCGGTCGTTAAGGGAGAATACGGATCAACTCCGGCTCCGATCTCCGAAGAAATCATCACGAAAATTCTCGGTGAAGAGAAGCAGATTACGGGACGTCCGGCGGATGCCCTTGCTCCCGAGCTTGAAAACGTGAAAGAACAGATGAAGGAATATTACGAGCAGCCGGAAGATGTTCTTACATGGGCGATGTTCCCCCAGGTTGCCGAGAAGTTTTTCAAGGCAAGATGGACGGAGCACCACGGGATTGACGATCAGGTTGGAAGTACACAAGGTGCCTATCAGCCTGTCTGATCCGTTACTCATACTGCAGAAAATGAAAGTTTTCTTCGGAAGGCTTTCATTTTTTTGCCTTCTTCTGGCGTTTCCATGTATAATAAATCAATAGAGAACCGAAAAAGCATTTGGAGGTGCATGTAAATGCAGCAAAAAGAGACCGGGAATCAGGATATACGGTATTCGAGTCTGGTCGAACATATAGAGGCTGAGATGCCCAGAATGAGCAAAGGGCAGAAATCAATTGCACGGTTTATTCTTTCCGACTATGAGAGAGCGGCATATATGACAGCCGCCAAAATCGGAGAGGAAGCGGGCGTCAGCGAATCGACGGTTGTACGGTTTACGATGGAACTCGGATATGAGGGTTATCCTCATTTCCAAAGACTTCTTCAGGAAGAACTTAAGGTTAAGCTGACGAGCGTGCAGCGCTTGAATGCGTCCCGCCGTTTTTCGAGCGATGCGCAGGTTCTGAACTCCATACTTCAGGCGGATATCGACAATCTGAAGACTACTTTTGAGAGCATTGACCAAGTTGCATTCAGCAAAGCCGTGGAGACCATTCTGGGAGCCAAGCGCATTTTTGTCATGGGACTTCGCAGCTCGGCGCCTCTTTCTTCGTTTATTCACTTCTATTTTACGCTGCTGTTTGACGATGTCCGTCATATACACAGCAACAGCGCCAATGAAGTTTTCGAGCAAATCCTTCCGATCGGACCGGGCGACGTTCTGATCGGTATCAGCTTCCCGCGATACTCCATGCGGACGATTCAGTCCATGCAGTATGCAAGGCAGCGCGGAGCCGCCGTAGTCGCTATTACGGATAAAGCGGATACGCCGCTCTCGGAACACGCTGACGTCGCTCTTTTTGCGACTTCGGATATGGCGTCTTTTGTTGATTCTCTCGTCGCGCCTTTATCGCTGATCAATGCCCTTATCGTAGCGCTCGGTATGCGGAAACGCGATCACATCGAGCAGACGTTTGAAGCACTTGAGCATCTTTGGGATGAGTATAAAGTTTATGACAAAGGCAAAGACAGAAAAGCAGAGCTTCCGATCATTTAAATAGAACCGGGAGGTGAGATTATGAAAGAATCGATTGCCAACAGCAAGCTGGCTGCATCCGCAGCGATTATGATTGCCCTGACGACCTCACGGGAAAACGAATATGAACTGAAGGAAAAGTTCCTGGAAGACGGAATCCATACAACAGCCGCTGATTTTGGCGGCGAGTTCATATCCTCCGTCTCGAAAATAATCGAGCGGACCGTGGTCGCGGCCAAGCGGGAAGGGATCATCGGCGAAACGCACATCGAAGAGGGTGCGCTTGCAGGTGCCGCGCGTGAGGCGATTTCGCAGATCACATCAAAAGCGATCGGACTTAACGTCGGCGGCAAAATCGGTATCGCCCGGTTCGGCGACCATATCAGCGTATGCTGCTTCTTCGGTATTGGACTCCTCCACTTGAATGAAATTGCGATCGGCCTTGGACACAGGGCCATATGAAAGGAATAAGCATGTCACATTTTCAAATCGCGATCGACGGACCTTCCGGATCCGGAAAGAGCACGCTGGCCCGCGCTGTTTCCCAGATTCTCGGAATTCTCTATCTGGATACGGGAGCGATGTACAGAGCGTGCGGCCTGAAAGCTATTCTTTCCGGAATTGCACCGAATGACGAAGAGCCTGTCACGAAAATGCTGGAGAATATCGACATTGATATCCGTTTTATTGACGGAACACAACATGTTTTTTTAGACGGAGAGGATGTATCGTCCGCTATTCGCAAGCCTGAAGTATCGGTTGCCGCTTCTGATATATCTGCAATCCCGTCCGTCCGCATGAAAATGGTTGCGATGCAGCGGGAGATTGCGGGTACGAGAAACGTCGTATTGGACGGACGCGATATCGGATCTTTTGTGCTTCCGGACGCGAAATACAAATTTTTCCTGACGGCAGATCCGGAAGAGCGCGCGAAAAGAAGGCTTGAGGAGCTCAAGCTCCGCGGTATAGCAGGGGAGACCTACGAGAACGTACTGGCCGATATTCTTTACCGCGACAAACAGGACTCAACGAGAGCCTTTGCCCCCCTTAAGAAAATGCCCGATGCCATTGAGATCGATACGACTGCCAATACACGCGAAGAGACCTTAAACGCGCTTCTTAGCCATCTTCCGCAGGAACTCTTCCGCGGCACGAACTAGGAGGGCGCAGGTATGCATCTTAAGGTAGCGAAATCTTCCGGATTTTGTTTCGGTGTCGATCATGCCGTAAAAGCAGCATATGCCTGTCTTTCAAATCCTGACAGAAAGCTTCCGACCTATATGCTCGGCGCCATAACGCATAACGAATATGTTGTGGCCGATCTTCTTTCGCGCGGAATAACGCTGGTCGAAAGTGTAGAGGATATAAATCCCGAAAGTACCGTTATCATACGCGCACACGGTATATCTCCGGATATCAGGGAAAAGCTGAAAAGCAAGAATTGTGATGTAATCGATTGTACATGTCCGTATGTGGAAAAAATTCACAGAATTGTCCGGAAGGCGAGTCAGGAAGGTAAAAGTGTTATCATCTCCGGAACAAAGGGTCACCCGGAAGTGACCGGTATTTGCGGAGAGTGTGCGGGTCCGGTGCGGGTGATCGGGAACGCCGGCGACTTAAAAGAGTTTAACGATGAAATGGGAAACAGCGTACTTGTGTCTCAAACCACATTCTCGGCAGAAGAATTTCAGAAAATCCGTGAAAATATCAAGAATAAAATTGCAAAAGATCAGATTTTTGATACAATATGTAGTACGACTGAAAACAGACAACGCGAAGCCCGTGACATTGCGGCCGCATCTGATTACATGCTTGTAATCGGTTCCCGCGGCAGCTCGAATACCATGAAGCTTTACGATATCTGCAAAAGTTGCTGCGCTGACACGTATCTGATCGGCGATGCTTCCGACTTGAATGAACTGCTTCCGAATCTTGATGTAAGATCCGGAGATGTTACGGTCGGAATAACCGCAGGTGCGTCAACGCCAGAAAGCATAATCAGGGAGGTTATCCAAACAATGAGTGAGAACGAAGCCATGGCCAATCAGGAACAAATGGACATTAATTTTGGAGATTACATCGACAGTATCCCACAGCTGAGGAAAAACGCTACTGTGAAGGGAGCGATTACTTCAGCTGACAATGAGTATGTCTATGTAGACGTCCACGATAAGTCTGAAGGAAGGATTCCTCGTCATGAATTCGCCAACGATCCGGATTTTGATTTGGAAGCCGCCATTGCAGAGCACCTTGAGATCGAAGTGTATGTAAGAAGCGTCAGGAATTCCGATATGGGCAAAGAGATTCTTCTCTCCAAGGCACATGTTGATTTCGGCAAGTACAAGACACAGATCGAAGAGGCCTATGAGAATAAGACGCCTGTAACCGTTAAGATTACGAACGTAGTTAAGGACGGCGTTATCGCGACGTTCGGCGGTGTTGACATCTATATTCATCGCACACAGCTTGAGATGTCGGCTGTCGATGATCTCGACTCCTACAAGGGCAAGACGATTCAGATTCTTATCACACAGTACGATCCGGACAAGCGCCGTCTGCGCGTCTCCGGTTCCCGCCGCTCTCTTCTTAATACACAGCGTCGTGCCAAGGCAGACGAAGTCTGGGGTACAATCCAGATCGGTGCCGAATATGACGGTGTTGTAAGAAGCCTTACAGATTTCGGTGCTTTCGTAGACATCGGCGGCGTGGACGGTCTCGTTCATGTATCCGAACTCTCCTGGAACCGTATCCGTCATCCTTCGGAAGTCGTTTCGGTCGGCAACACGATTCATGTATTTGTTAAGGATTTTGATCCGGAGAAGAAGAGAATTTCTCTTGGCTACAAGAAGCCCGAAGATGATCCTTACCACGATATCGAAGAGAGATTCCCGGTCGGATCCATTGTTCACGGCAAAGTTGTCCGGATGTTTCAGTTTGGCGCCTTTGTTGAGATCGAGTCCGGTCTTGACGCTCTTTGCCATGTTTCCCAGATCTCGAATTTCCGTCTGAACAAGCCGGATGACGTTCTTAAGGAAGGCATGGAGATTGATGCCCGCGTTCTTGAGGTAAATAATACTGCAAGACGTATCAGCATCAGCATCAAGGAAGTAGAGCCGATTGATCCGGAAGTATCTGCTGAATCTGAGACAGCTCCTGTCGAAGAAACAGCTGCAGTTGAAGAAGCGGCACCCGTTGAAGCAGCGGTTGTTGTCGAAGAAGCAGCACCCGTTGAAGCAGCGGCTGTTGTCGAAGAAACACCGGAAAAGACACAGGAATAATTTAGAAGTTACAATTCGTTCATAAACGAGCGGCTAAAACCTTTTTGAGAAATCGGGTTTCAGCCGCTTTTTTTGTGCGGAAAATTTATTAGTTTGATTTGCAAAATACCACTATTTTGCTTTAGAGCCATCGTACTTTTCAAAATGTTTGCTCTACAAAGCACCAGTATGTAAGCCTTTTCAAGTTTTGGACGATGCGTTTTGAAATGTAAACAAATGTTACAATTTCGCAACAGGGGTTCCCGTAACTGTACAAATGCACTATAATTACATTATCAAATCGAAACGTTCTTATCTATTTGACAGTTTTGAAAGAAGCGTACATTGTGACTTAAGTGTTAATGAGTGCGCTTTGACCTTGGAGGATTAATGAAAAAGCTATTTCACTTACACGGAGACAACTTCAAAAATTTGCGCCGCCGCCCCTCGCGTTCGACACTCATCAGAGGAATGGCGCTTATTGCAGGATCTCTCCTGGTAGTTACGGCAATACCGCTTTTCCGTGCGGGCTATACAACGGATGTCTATCTTCAAGTTCCTTCCACCGAAAATGCTGCCGCTACCGATTATGTTCCCGTATCCGGAGACATGTATGATCTTTCCAACAGAAACAGCGAAGAATTACAGACCGCCGCATTGGCTCTGACCGAGAAGGCAGCTACAAACGATACGTTGAACCAGGCGGTTAACAACAATACATATACGATCACCGAACACAATTCAGAAGACGGAAGCCCGGTTGAGCTTTTGGATCCGACCGTGTTTACAGCTGATAACTCGGTGGTTTATGTCAATACGAGCGGCGTCAACGTGCGTTCGATGCCTGCCTCAAGCGGAGAACTTCTTGCGACACTTTCCTATTCCAACCGCGTCACACGTACCGGTATCGGATCGGAATGGTCTAAGGTTACACTTGAAGACGGATCGATAGGGTATGTTTTATCTTCCTTCCTGTCCACGGATTTTATCGCGACACCTACACCGACTCCGACCCCCACGCCGACACCGACTCCCAGGCCGAAGGTTACCGAGACGGAAACTTCCGGTACGTATTATGCAATCGGTGAGATCAACGTGCGTTCCGGTCCGGGCACTGACTATGATGTAACCAAAACACTCAGTACCGGTGATGCCATTGAAGTTGTAGCCAAGACCAGCAACGGATGGTTCAGAACGGTTAAAGATACCTATGTTAATGTCAAGCTTGTTTCTTCCGAGAAGCCGAGCGCTCCTTCGTCCTCATCCGGATCTTCTTCGGCCGGTACGGTAGCTCCGGGAACGACCGATCTTGCGACATACTGCTCTCAGTTCATCGGCGTCGAATATACGTATACGGGTGCTTCTACGAGCGGATTTGACTGTTCGGGCTTCGTCTCTTACGTTTACAGCAATTACTATGGAATTTCGCTTCCGCATCAGTCGAACTCTATTTCTCAGCAGGGAACCGCAATCAGTGCAGCCGACGTAACGGTCGGTGACGTAATCTGCTATGACTATACCGGCGACGGAGTTGTCGATCATGTGGCACTTTATGTAGGCGGCGGAAGTATTATACACGCCTCCAGCAGTCATGATTCCGTTGTTCAGGCATCTCTGAGTACGACGTATGTCACAACCATTCGCAGATTTATCTGATATCTGTTTAACCTGTGAAATAGAGGTGCAGGATTCTTCGGAATCGGCACCTTTTTTGTTCCCGTTTAACCTGAATCCGTTTTTTGGACATCAAAAAAGACTGCCTCATCCGACTTTACTACAAGTCTTCTGAGGCAGCCCATTCGGATCTGTGACGGGAGCGGAGCTTTGATGGATTAAAGGATACCGGCAAGGGCCCGTATTGCATCCTCATAGATTCTCACCAAAAGATATATCATTTCCTCGGACATAGATTCATCAACCTGATGCGCCTGATCTTTTTCCCAGGGGAAGGAGGGCCCAAAGGCCACAAGACCGGGCATGGACCGGGCATACGTGCCGCCGCCGATCGCGAGCGGTTTGGCGGGAGTCTGCAAGAACTTGTTCTTGTCTTCTTCCGTAACGGATTCGTCGAAGGCGACGGAGGACAGGTATCTTTCGTATACCGCGATAAGCGTTGTGATGAGAGGATCACTCAAATCTTTGTAGAGCGGAAGCTGATGGTTATGTATATCACAGCGAATTCCAAACTCGGATGCTTTTTCCCGGATCTCACTTAACAAGGCATCCGAGGAGGCCGTAACGGGGTACCGGATATCGAGAAGCAGTTGCGATCGGTTTTTGTCGATCACGAGGACACCCGCATTGGCGGTAAGTGAACCCGATACATCGGCCGGAAGATCCTTGATCAATCCTTTTCCCGTGGTATCCTCGGCGATTGTTTCCGCGAAGAAGCGAAGAAGAGGCGTGGCCTCAATCGTCTCACGATCCAGCTTCTTGAGGGCTTCGCTGATCGCATTCACTCCGAGAGATGGTTTCGAACCGTGCGCCGGAATGCCGAAAGCTTCGACGATTTCGTCCGTTTCGGTATTGCGAACGGTACAGCGCGCCGGAACCATATTCGGGCGTTCGCCGGCATGGACCTGCACTTTGTCGGATCCCGGTGCAGTGAAGGATAGCTGGAGGATTCCTTTTTCGGCAAAAATGGCTGGGAAATCCGCATCGGGCGTGAAGCCTAGAGTCGGAAGCTCTTCCACTTTCTTGTAATGTTCCATGTCATCGCCGCCGCATTCCTCGTCTAGTCCGAGAATCAGACGGATGCGGCATTTGGGAATGTACCCGCTCTTTTTCAGCCGAATCATCGCGTAGAGAATGCAAACAGCCGGACCCTTGTCGTCATTGATGCCGCGTCCGATCAGCCGGCCATTTTCGCTGCGAAGCGTAAACGGGTCCTCCGTCCAGCCTTCTCCGGCCGGTACCACGTCAAGATGACAGAGTATGCCGATCATTTTCGAGCCGATTCCCCATTCGATATATCCGGCACGGCCCTGTAGATTTTTCGTTTTGAAGCCGTTGGCCTTGCCGAGATTCAGCATGTACCGCAGTGCTTCCAATGTGTTCAATCCATAAGGGGCATCTGCCGCAGCATCACCTTTGACGCTCGGGATGGCAATCAGGTCTTCGAGTATAGAAAGAATGGAATCCTTTTCGTTTTCGGAGAGATCGTTAACCGGCATGTTCATTCCTCCAATTAAGCAAATTTTACGATTATTTTAACACGAGTTATCTGATAATATAGGGGGGCAGAAGAAAAATGACAGGTACAAACCAGGAGATTCTGTATCGAGAAGTTTTTACTTGCCAGAACAGGATACTCATGGTAGTATTTTAGAGATCAAAAAACACATGGAGGAATTCTCGTGTGCCTTAAGAGTTAAGGTGTGCACTCCATGGAAGAAAACAGGAGGAACAATTATGCCCGTTATTTCTATGAAACAGTTACTTGAAGCAGGTGTACATTTCGGACACCAGACCCGCAGATGGAACCCCAAGATGTCTGAGTACATCTACACGGAGCGCAATGGTATTCACATCATTGACCTTCAGAAGACGGTTCGCAAGGCGGATGAAGCCTATATGTTCGTTCGTCAGGTTGCAATGGACGGCGGCACGATCCTTTTCGTCGGCACCAAGAAGCAGGCTCAGGATTCTATTGCTGAAGAAGCCGTACGCTGCGGAATGTATTTCATCAATAATCGCTGGCTCGGCGGTACTCTTACGAACTTCACAACGATCAAGAAGAGAGTTGCACGTCTGACAGAACTTCAGAAGATGGCTGGAGACGGTTCGTTTGATCTTCGCCCCAAGAAGGAAGTTGCCAAGCTTAAGCTCGAGATGGAGAAGCTGGAGAAGAACTTGGGCGGTATTCAGACCATGACACGCCTTCCCAGCGCGATTTTCATCGTTGATACCAGAAAAGAACATCTGGCTGTTGCGGAAGCAAGAAGACTCGGCATTCCGCTTGTCGCCATCGTCGATACCAACTGTGATCCGGAAGAAGTCGATTATGTTATTCCCGGCAACGATGATGCTATCCGTGCCGTTAAGCTGATCGCAGGCCGTATGGCAGATGCTGTTATTGAAGCACGTCAGGGCGAACAGCTCGAAGTAGCTTCTTCTGAAGAAGCGACCGAGAAGCCGGAAGCGGTAGAAGCGGTGGAAGCGGTTGTCGAAGTGGCAACGGAAGCTTAATTTCATTCGTATTATAGTGACCTGTGTTAACACAGGAATTTAGGAGGATATATTTATGGCAGAAATTACAGCCGCACAAGTTAAGGAACTTCGTGAATTAACCGGTTCCGGTATTATGGACTGCAAGAAGGCTCTTCAGGAGAGCAACGGTGACGTAGACAAGGCGATTACCATTCTTCGTGAGAAGGGTATCGCTTCCGCCGCCAAGAAGGCCGGACGTATTGCTGCAGAGGGTATCGTTGATGCGTATATTCATGCCGGCGGCCGTATCGGTGTTCTTGTCGAAGTTAATATAGAGACAGACTTTGCCGCAAAGAATGAAGACTTCAGAGCGTTTGTACGTGATGTAGCCATGCAGATTGCCGCTACGAGTCCCCGTTGGGTTTCCCGTGACGAAGTTCCGGCCGACGAAATCGAGAAGGAAAAGGAAATCATCCGCAATAAGGCCTTGAACGAAGGCAAGCCGGAGAAGATCCTTGACAAAATCGTTGAGGGTTCCATTGCCAAGTTCTATAAGGAGACCTGTCTTCTTGAGCAGGAATATGTCAAGGATGATTCCAAGACAATCGAGATTCTGCAGAAGGAAATGACCGCCAAGATCGGTGAGAAGGTCGCTATTCGCCGTTTCGTCCGTTATGAGATGGGCGAGGGCATTGCCAAGAAGGAAGAGAACTTCGCCGAAGAAGTTATGAAGCAGATTCATTAATATGGCTGTGTGACAATCATTAAGAAGCTGTCATGATTTTATCATGACGGCTTTTTTTTAAGGCACTTTAAAGATAGAATGAAAAAAGGTGCATGTCACCCGCTATACGGAGGTAGAAAGATGAGTGGACCAGTTTACAAACGTATCCTTCTGAAGATCAGCGGCGAAGCTTTGGCCGGTGACAAGAAGATCGGCATCAATGATCCGGTTCTTCGCGTGATCAGCGAAACGATAAAGCGCGTTTCGGATCTGGGTGTCGAAGTAGCGGTGGTTGTCGGCGGAGGGAATTTCTGGCGCGGCAGAACGAGTGAGAATATGGATCGCGTAACCGGCGACCATATGGGGATGCTCGCAACCATGATGAATGCACTCGCCCTGTCGGATGCACTCGAACAGTCGGGAGCGGTAACCCGCGTCCTGTCTGCCATTGAGATTCGTCAGATGGCCGAGCCTTACATTCGCAAACGTGCAATTCGCCATCTGGAAAAAGGACGGATCGTTATTTTTGCGTGCGGAACCGGAAATCCTTTTTTCTCAACCGATACGGGTGCGGCTTTGCGTGCAGCCGAGATCGAAGCGGATGTATTCTGCAAGGCTACGATGGTTGACGGCGTTTATGACAAGGATCCGAATGTATATCCGGATGCCGTGCGTTATGAGACAATAACACATGATGAAGTATTAAAGCTCGATCTGAAAGTTATGGATGCTACGGCAGCGGCGCTTTGCCGTGATAATAAGACGGCGATTCTTGTGTTTTCCATGAAGGACCCTGAAAATATTATCCGTATTGTTCAAGGCGAAAATATCGGAACTCTGGTAAAATAAGTAGAAAAAGGGAGGCGGTACCAGAAGATGCAGACAATCACAAAGGAAACCTATAATCATTACGAAGAGAAGATGATCAAGACAATTTCGAATTTATCTGACAATCTAAACGCCATTCGCGCCGGACGTGCAAATCCGCACGTTTTAGACAGAATCTTTATCGATTATTATGGCACAAAGACGCAATTGAATGCTGTCTGCAATATTCAGGTACCTGAACCGCGTATGATTACGCTGACGCCTTGGGATCCCTCGACCATGCGGGCCATCGAGAAGGCAATCCTTGAATCGGATCTCGGTATCAATCCGGGAAATGACGGCAAGATGATCCGTCTCTCTTTCCCGATTTTGTCTACGGAAAGACGTAAGGATCTCGTAAAACAGGTCCATAATTTCGAGGAGGAGTCCAAGGTTTCTGTTCGCAACATCCGAAGAGATGCAATTGAGACATACCGTGCCTATCATAAGAAAAAAGAAATTACCGATGACGATATGGCGGATTTTGAAGAGAAGATGCAGAAAATTACCGACATGTATATCGTTGAAGTTGAAAAGCACGCAGCTGCCAAGGAAAAGGATCTGATGGAGATTTGATTTCCGGTCGGAAATTCTATTTTCCTTTCAAAATTCGTTTTCTTCAGAGGAGTTTTTATGCGTTTTCCAAAATGGAACCTACTAAAATTAATCTTCCCGGGGAAACCCGCGAAGAGAAGCGGATCCGCGCCTCTTCAAGATGACGCATCCGTTAAGGTTCCGACGCATCTGGCCGTTATCATGGACGGCAACGGACGCTGGGCCGAAGAGCGACATCTTCCAAGATCGGCAGGACACAGAGCCGGTGCCGAGAACCTGAAGGAGATCTGCAGAAACTGCGGATTCTACGGCGTACGGTACCTGACGGTATATGCCTTTTCTACGGAAAACTGGTCGAGACCCGACGATGAAGTACACGGATTGATGGAACTATTCGTCGAGTTTTTCGAGAAATACGATCCGGAACTCGAAAAGGAAGGTATTCGTGTCCGTTTCTCCGGCGATATTGCGGCTCTTCCGGAAAACATTCGCGCGGTATGTGAACGTGCCGAGAAGACCTCGATGCACCGTAAGAGAATGGACCTTATCATCGCGTTCAATTACGGCGGACGCCGTGAAGTCTTAAGCGCGTGTCAGAAAATTGCGCAGGATGTCGCAGAAGGGAAAATAACTCCCGACGATATCACGGAAAAAATGATTTCACAGAATATGTATCTTCCGGACGTACCGGATCCCGATCTCATTATCCGTCCGAGCGGCGAACAGCGCCTTTCGAATTTTCTCCTTTGGGAGTCGGCGTATTCAGAGTTCTGGGTATCGATGACACTATGGCCCGACTTCGGATTTGATGAGCTGACCGAGGCTTTTAAGGCATTCGGCCAAAGAGACAGGCGTTTCGGCGGACTTTCTGCCGGGAAAAAGCGTTAACCTTCTTACGGCGACAGAACGGAAGACGGGATACCGCACAATATTTTGAAAGGAGTGGAGCAGAAAAGAGGATAAATGTTATCCCGTATCTGTTCCCTGATTCATGAAACAAAGAGTAATTACCGGCTTTGTTTTTGCATTTGCCATTTTGCTTTTCTTCATTCCGGGCTATTTCAGTCCGTATGTTCTGTCCGTTCTTTGGGCGGCGGTCGCCTTGATCTGTGCACGTGAAATGATTCTTTGCGTTCAGGCCAAAGGTCTTAGGCCGAGTCAATATCTGAGCTATTTCGGAGCGTGCCTTTCCATACTTCCCGTAATCGTACGGCTCTTTTCGAATTCTGCTCTTTTGGCGCTTAGTATTTACTGCCTCTCGGTGCTGATGCTTGCCATGAATGCCGTGATTTTTCTCGTTCTCATACAGCCCGGCGAACATGCATTCGCCGACGGAATAGCAACATCGGGTGTCCTGCTGTATGTGTCGTTTCCCCTGGCCTGTGCCAATATTACGGGGCTTTTTGTTCCCAACGGATGGTACTTCGTCGCAATCGGCGTAATCGCTCCGTGGGTTTCCGATGTGTTCGCCTATTTCACGGGATCTCTCCTCGGAAAGCACAAAATTGTTCCGCATATCAGTCCGAAGAAGACCTGGGAAGGATGCATCGGCGGTGCGATCGGGTCTGCGCTGATTATGGTCCTGTTTTTCTGGCTGTTTCTGGACTCCCGGATTCAGACGGACTTGAGCCGTCCGGTTTTCTATGTGCTGGCCGGTGTATCCGGGCTGATTCTGTCGGCGGTATCCCAGATCGGCGACTGGATGGCTTCCGCCATCAAGAGATGGGCCGGAATTAAGGACTTCGGGAAGATTCTTCCCGGACACGGCGGTCTTCTGGACCGTTTCGACAGTGCCTTTTTTACGCTCCCGATGGCTTTGCTTCTGGCATTTTATTTTGCTCACGGGTGATTCCAAATGAAGACATTAAGTATCCTCGGTTCGACCGGTTCCATCGGATGTCAGACTCTCGAAGTGGTTCGCGGATTTCCGGGTGAAATTAAAATTGCAGCTTTGACCTGCGGCTCGAATATTGAACTCCTTCTTAAGCAAATCGATGAGTTTCATCCGGCGGCTGTAAGCGTGGCCTCGCCGGATGATGCTCTCCTGCTCGAAAAGATGCTGCAGGGATCGGAATTTCCCACCGAAGTATACTGCGGCGACGAGGGCAACCTGGTTTGTGCATCGATCCCGGAAGCGGATATGACGGTCGCCGCCATGGTCGGAGTCAAGGGACTTAAGCCGGTAATTGCCGCGATTGAGGCCGGAAAAGACATTGCGCTCGCGAACAAAGAGACGCTTGTTGCCGGCGGATCCATCGTGATGCCGCTCGTTCATTCCAAAGGAGTACAGCTTCTTCCGGTCGACAGTGAACACTCGGCGATCTGGCAGTGCCTTTGGGGGCAGCCGGCCGGCAGTCTCGAAAGAATTCTTCTGACAGCCTCGGGAGGACCTTTTCGCGGCTTTTCGCGTGAACAGCTGGCAAAAGTAACGGTAAAAGAAGCCCTTTCGCACCCGACGTGGAAAATGGGCGGCAAAATTACGATTGATTCCGCTTCCATGATGAACAAGGGCCTGGAAGTTATCGAAGCCGGCTGGCTTTTCGATGTACCGGTCGACATAATAACGGTCGTCGTTCACCCGCAGAGTATCGTACACTCGATGGTTCGCATGAGCGACGGTTCGGTCTTAGGTCAGATGGGGCGTCCGAATATGATGCTTCCGATCCAGATTGCTTTATTCTATCCGGAGCGGAGAACCCGTTTAAGCGAGCCTTTTGACCCGTTTGATGCTGCCTGCTCGGATCTGCATTTCGAAAAATGTGACACGTCCGTTTTCCGCTGTCTTGATCTCGCATATCATGCGGGACGAATCGGCGGCTCTCTGCCTGTCGTCATGAACTCGGCCAACGAAGAGGCCGTAGCTCACTTTATGAACGGACAAATATCTTTCCCGATGATCGCCGAAAGCATCGAGGCCTGCATGAATGCGCATGAACGCGAAGGTGTTGTTAAGTCCTTTGACTTTGATGGCGTGACGGAAATGGACCGGTGGGCCAGAGAATTCGTACGGAAAATCTTCTGATATGTGTCGGGAATGACCGCGCAGCATACGGATTCGGCGCGCAATCCGTAAAGCATTTATGGAATTCGTCGTGCAGCCGGGAACCCGGCGTTACATTTCGTTCACTGTATTTTTTGAATCGCGTGAATTAATTCGACGTAAATACGGTAAAATGATAGGCGGCATCTGTAATTGAGCAGAGCCGGATCGGATGTGTGATATGTCGGCACTTGGAATTGTTATTGCCGTGCTGGGCTTGGGTCTTCTGGCCGCAGCGCATGAAATAGGTCACTTCATTGTCGCGAGAATGCTCGGGATCAAGGTGGAAGAACTTTCTATCTTTATCGGACCGTCGCTTTTTTCGTGGAAAAGAAAAGGCGTTGAATACCATATCCGCCTGATTCCGTTCGGCGCTTATGTGCGATTCCCCGGCATGGAGGAAGACGATAACGGACTATTGAACCCGGATTCGCTGATCAATCAGGCCCGGTGGAAGCGGCTCCTTGTTTCAATTGCGGGGCCGGTTATCAACTTTCTTCTCGGAATCCTGATTTTTGCGCTCGTGTTCTCTTATTATGGATTTACGTCAACAAAACTTGGCGTAATCGCGGACGGGACGCAGATGGCAGCCACGGAAGCGAAGGCGGGAGACGAAATTACTGGAATTAACGGTCTGCGAGTATTTACAGATTTGGATATCCTCTATGCAGGTGCTAAGATTTCTGCCGATGACCCGCTGAAGATATCGCTTAAATCTGCACAGACCGGCAGTGAATATCAGGTTACCTTAAATCCTGAATACTCATATTATTACAGAATCGGCATTACCCGACTTACCGAGTTATCCCCGGAAGGCGGTTTTATCGTTGATGATGTCGACAAGGACCAGAACGGCGGGAATCCGCAGGTTCAAAAAGGCGATATTATCACAGAGGTCAACGGGATTCCGGTTAAGGATCCGACGTTTGCCGATGTACATGACAAAGATGCCAAGACGATAACCCTTACCGTGCTCCGTGGCGGAATCACAATTGAACTGACGATCAAAGCCGATATACAGAAAAGGGCTAATGACATAGGAATGACACCTGTGTACGGAAGCGGGTTCGGAGATCTCGTTAAAGAATCCGTCCTCTATTCCGTCTCCGTTATTAACGTTACGATTGAGACTCTTAAGGATATGGCCCAGGGGGAAGTGAAGGTCACCGATGTCGTCTCTGGCCCCGTGGGTATTGCATCCCTTGTATCGGATGTTGTAGATGCCCCGCAGGTGGACGATAAGGCCAAGCTCTACAATCTTGGCCTTATGGCAGGCCTTATTTCGGTCGGTCTTGCCTTTTCGAATATGCTTCCGCTTCCGGGCCTCGACGGCAATTCGATTGTTATGGTAACAGTTGAGCTGATCCGGGGACGCAAAATTTCGCTGAAAACCGAACGCGTGATCAATGTGATCGGATTTGCCGTACTTATTATGCTGGTTGTCTTCGCGCTCTATTCGGATATTACAAGGCTGGTGGGGTGAATTTATGGAAAGACATGTTACGAACAAAGTTAGAGTCGGAAGTATTGCAATCGGCGGCGACGCCCCGGTTGTCGTACAGTCGATGAACAATACGGATACACGTGACGCAGCGGCCACCGTTGCGCAGATTAAGCGCCTTGCCCAAGCCGGCTGCGAACTGACACGCGTTGCAATTCCGGACCGTGAGGCCGCTCTGGCACTTGCGGATATTGTCAAGAACTCGCCGATCCCCGTCGTTGCGGACATTCACTTTGATTACCGGCTTGCGCTTCTGGCTATCGAAAACGGCGCGGCGAAGATCCGCATCAATCCCGGCAACTTAGGCGGAGAAGACAGGATCGCCGAAGTCGCGCAGTCTGCGAAGGAACACGGGATACCGATCCGCGTCGGTGTCAATTCCGGTTCGATCTCTTTTGAAATGCTCGAAAAATATGGCGGAGTGAACCGTGAGTCTATGGCGATGAGCGCGCTTGGTGCCATAGAATCCCTTGAAAGGGTCGGTTTTCGTGATATTGTCGTCAGTATAAAGTCGTCGGATCCGCTTCTTACGATCGAAAGCTACAGACTTCTTGCCGCGAAAACGCCGTACCCTCTTCATGTCGGTGTCACGGAAGCCGGAACGTTGAGGGACGGCATCATCCGCTCGTCGGTCGGTATCGGAACCCTCCTGGCCGAAGGCATCGGCGATACGATCCGTGTATCGCTTACCAGCGATCCGGTCGAAGAGGTGTACGCCGCATACGGTATCTTAAAAGCGCTGAATCTTCGAACACACGGCGTACGATTCATTTCCTGTCCGACGTGCGGTCGTACGCAGGTACCGCTGATCGAGCTCGCCGAGAGGATCGAGAAGGAAGTCCGCGATATGCCGTATGATCTGAAAGTTGCCGTAATGGGCTGTGTCGTAAACGGCCCCGGCGAAGCAAAGGAGTCGGATATCGGTATCGCAGGCGGAAAGAATGAGTTTCTGCTTTTTAAGAAGGGCGCCGCAATCCGGAAAATACCCGCAGAATCTGCCGTTCAGGAACTTTTAGCGGAGATCCGCGCGATGGGTGAAGCACAGCTTTTAGAGAAACGACAGGAGAAAAACGAGAAGAATGGTATTTCTTAAAGATTTTGTTATGTCCTTTTCACGCAATGACAGGCTGATTGAGACGGCCGAAACGCTGCGCGCCGCCATTACGGGCATACGTATGGGCGAGGACGCGAGCGGTATAGAATTGAAGCTGGATATTCTGGGGAAGATTCCCGACGGTACTCTGCTGATTGATCTTGAAGACGGTATCAGGACCGAGCTTCGCATTACGCATGTCCGTTTGTTTTTAAGCGGATTCCCGAAGGACGATTCCTCGGGACCCGCGATGATATTTTCGCTTGTTCCCTGGATTGTATCGGCGCTAAAAAGAGAGAATCCGCTCTTTGCTCCGTTGATCAACTATGCGAATTTCGAAAAGCGTGATCTCGAGCTTGCCGGGCATCTCGATGATTCGCTTGACCTGATGCTCGAAAATGAATTTGCCGAATGCTTCACCAACTTTACGGAGAGGTTTCTGGAAGTTTCATGCCCGTTTGTCTGGAACTATAGCCGGACGGCCGGGAACATGAAGCAAAAGAATCTTATCAGGATGCACGAGGAGGCGCTTAAGAAAGACACGGCCGAAGCGCTCCTTAAGTCTTCCATGTTCCAACCCGCCGAACCGGCTCCCGCTTCATCGAAGAATCCGAATGCAAGGACCTCGTTTAAGGCACATGGGGACGCTAACGGAAACGGTAAAGCAAAGAAGGACTCTTTACGGGCCGCGCCGCCGGCACCCGGTCAGAGCTTCGGCGATCCGCCGCCGGCAGATTCGAATCTGCCCGAGCCTCCGCCTGTCAATACGGAGTCCTGGGAATACAAGTCGATGATTACGGCAAAAGATAATAAGACGAATTTCACGCGTCCCGTCAAGGCGGAAGGAATCGTCTGGGGCAAAGTGAATCCCACTTTGCCGCTCGTAAAGATCGGCGAATTTACGAGAGATACCGGGCTCGTCCTGTTTGAAGGCGAGGTCGAGATTGACGAGTGTAATCTGACCAGGGCCGGCAACAAGGTTCGCGTCAACTTCTATGTGACGGACAATACGTCCAGTGTCGCTTGTCTTTGTTTTATGAAACCCAAAGAAGCGGATGATTTCGAGGAGCGATTCGAGAAAGGCGGTTATGCCCGCTTTCAGGCCAATATTTCATACGACGACAAGTATACGCACGATCTTCAGGCCTCGGTAGAAGGTGAGATCGAAGCCAATGCTCCTCCCAAACGTCAGGACCTGGCAGCCTGCAAGCGCGTCGAGCTTCATTGCCACAGCAAGATGAGCGACAAAGATGCGGTTATCGATGTTGATAAACTTTTTAAAGAAGCGGAAAGAATGGGACACCCCGCGTGTGCCATAACCGATCACGGAGTTGTACAGGGGTTTCCGGAAGCCGCCGAGTTTTACAAAGCGACAAAAAAGAAGAAACCGGACCGGAATTTTAAGGTCATTTTAGGCATGGAGGGGTATCTTGTCGACGACGGCCCCTGTGTCGTTTATCATTTGCGGGATGAAGAGGACTTTTCGCGCGGCTTTGTCGCGGTAGATGTGGAGACTACGGGACTTGACTGTGCCAGAGATTCGCTTCTGGAGATCGGAGCCGTTCGCTTTGCGGCCGACGAGAGCGGCGTGTTTGTACCGGCGGACCGTTTTCATACCTTTGTGAATCCGGGCTGCGAGATTCCGGCAAAAATTACGGAACTGACCGGTATAAGCGAAGAGGACTGTAAGGACGCACCCGATCCTTTTCATGCCGCACGACTTTTTGCGGACTATTTAGGGGAGCTTCCGATCTGCGCGCATAACGCCCTGTTTGATCTTTCCTTTCTGAGGGCCGCCGGATTTTCGGTCGATATCGAACAACATGCAGACTACCGCGTGAAGTTTAACCCGATGACGATCGATACGGTTAATCTTGCGAGGACTTTCTATCCGGACCTTAAGAACGCGAAGCTCGCGACCGTCGCAGAGTATTTGGGAATTGAGAACCCGAATGCGCACCGTGCGTCGGCCGATGCGATTACATCGGGATATATCCTTTCTCAGACACTTCGCAGCTTCGATATTACGAAGCCCTCCGAACTGAACGATAAGGCCGGCCATCTGCCGCGTGCGGAGTATATGTCGCGCAAACACAAGGTGTTCCATATTATTCTCTTGGCCCAGAATGCTCTTGGACTCTATCATATGTACAGACTGGTTTCCGAGTCACATACGGAGTATTTCAGCATGCGTCCCCGTATTCCGAAATCCGAACTGGCCTATTTTAATGCCGGCCTGATTATCGGCAGCGCATGCGAACGCGGCGAGATCTTTTCAAAGATACTGGCATTTTACCGCGATAACGGAAATGACATGGAGAAAGCCAAAGCTGCCATGCTCGAAGACCGTGCGTTTATCCGGATGGCGCGCTTTTACGATTATCTTGAGATACAGCCGATCTGCAACAACGAGTTTTATCTCAGAAACCCCGAAAGCGGTATGAGAACAAGGGAAGACTTGATGAACCTGAACCGTCTGATCGTCATACTCGGCGAGCATCTTGAGGTACCGGTCTGCGCGACGACCGACGCGCATTTTCTCGAGAAGAAAGACGGCGAGTACCGGAAATATATGCTCATGGATATGGGTTACAAAGACGCGGAATTCCAGAGCGATCTTTATTTCCGCACGACCGGTGAAATGCTCGAAGAATTTGCCTATCTCGGAGAAGACAAGGCTTTTGAGACGGTCGTAACCAATACGAACGCAGTGGCGGACCGCATTGAGGCGGGGCTTAAGGCTTTCCCTGACGGCACATATCCGCCGATTATCGATACCGCAGCCGATGAGATACGAAAGCTTACCTGGGATTCGGCGAAACGGCTCTACGAATACGAAGGTGAGATATCACCTGTCGTTAAAGCGCGTGTCGATAAGGAGCTTGACTCCATTATCGGAAACGGGTTTGCAATTATGTACTACATTGCGTATAAGCTCGTGAAAAAATCCAACGATGACGGTTATATTGTCGGCTCGAGAGGATCTGTCGGATCTTCGCTCGTAGCGACGTTCTGCGGAATTTCCGAGGTCAATCCTCTTGAACCGCACTACGTCTGCCCGTCATGCCGCTATTCAGAATTTGATTCGTCCGGCACATACGGTTCCGGCTATGACCTTCCTCCTATGAACTGTCCGAAATGTGGCACACCGATGCGCCGGGACGGACAGGATATACCGTTTGAGACATTCCTTGGTTTCTACGGAGACAAACAGCCGGATATCGACTTGAATTTCTCCGGCGAGTATCAGTCGAAGGCGCATAAGTACGTCGAAGAACTGTTCGGCGAGAGCCACACGTTCCGAGCCGGAACGATCGGTGCTTTCGCGGATAAGAACGCAATCGGCGTGATCCGAAAGCTTCAGGAGCAGGACGGCAGCATACTGAGCAGAGCGGAACAGAGAAGACGTTCGCTCGGACTGATCGGAGTCAAGCGTACGACCGGCCAGCATCCGGGAGGTATCGTCGTCGTTCCCAAAGAGATGGATGTCTACGAATTCACGCCCGTTCAGCATCCGGCCAACAAGACGGACTGCGGAATCACGACGACGCATTTTGATTTCCACGCCATGCATGACACGATCTTAAAACTCGATATTCTGGGCCATCTTGATCCGACCATGCTTCGTATGCTTGGCGATCTGACCGGAGTTGACTGCAGGGATATTCCGATTCCGGACGAGAAAGTCATGTCGCTTTTCGTGTCGACAGAGGCTCTTGGCATACCGGACGAGAAGTCCGAATCCAAGTGCGCGACGCTCGGACTGTCGGAAATGGGTACGTTTATGGCCCGCGATATGATCCGCGAGACGAGACCGTCCTGCTTTTACGACCTTGTCCAGCTGATGGGTCTGTCGCACGGAACCGACGTCTGGAAAGGCAACGCACAGGATCTGATTCAGAACAAGACCTGTACTCTGACGACGGTTATCGGATGCCGCGACGGCATTATGACGCAGCTGATCTACTGGGGACTTCCCAATAAAGCTTCTTTCGATATTATGGAAAAAGTTCGAAAGGGCAAGGGCCTGACTCCCGAACAGGAAGCTCTGATGAGAGAGAATAAAGTGCCGGAATGGTACATTGATTCCTGTAAAAAGATCAAGTACATGTTCCCTAAAGCGCATGCCGCGGCATACTCGATTTCTTCGCTCCGCATCGCGTGGTTTAAGGTCTACTATCCGGAAGAGTATTACTGCGCCTATTTTACGATACGGGCGGACGAATTTGACGGCGATTATATGTGTCACGGGCTCGATAAGGTCAAGGCACGCCGCAAGGAATTGTATCAGGATTTCATAACACGCAAGCCGAATGAGAAATCCCAATATTATCTGTGCGAACTCGTCGAGGAGATGTATGCGCGCGGAATTGAATTTCTGCCGTACGATATTATGGAATCGGATGCGGTGAAGTTCAAAAAGACCGGCAAGGGAGTTATTCTCCCGCCGCTCAACGCGATTCCGACGATCAGCGACGCTATGGCGCAGGCGATCTGTGCCGCGAGATCCGACGGACCCTTCAAGACGCAGGATGATCTTTTGCGAAGATCCGGCATCGGGCCAACGGCGCTGGCCAAGCTCGTATCCTCCGGATGCATTTCGCACCTGCCCGAATCCGCGCAGATTGACCTTTTTTCACTGATGTGAAAAGACTATAATAATAAAAAGTAATCTTAAGGAGAAATGCCGGCATGCAGGCATCTGTCGTCTTGCGCGATTCCGTTCTTACTACCGATCAGTTATATGATTACCGGGTTCCGCCGGAACTCGCAGCGGCTCTTCAAATCGGCCAGTTTGTCGACGTGCCGTTCGGGGGCGGGAACCGTTCTCAAACGGCACTTGTCACGGATATTTATCCGGACCGGGAGACGAAGTATGAGCTGAAAAACATCACGCGCATTGTCGACGAAATGCCGGTTCTTTTCCCGGACCAGATGGCGATACTGCCGAATATCCGTTCAAGGTTCGGCTGCACATACGGTGACGCCATTCGCCTTATGGTACCTGCGTCGGTAACATCCCGAAATGAAAAGAGCCTGAAAACGGCCTTTCTTACGGACCCGGACACTGCGAAATCGCTGCTTGCAGAGGGCGAACCGGACAGTCTGCCTCAGGCGCGAATTCTTGAAATTCTGCTTGAGAGCGGCGAGGTGCCTGTTGGCGAGCTGATGAATGTTCTCTCCATATCAAGGTCCCCGATCGATACACTTCGAAAAAAGGGTCTGATCGGAATTGAAAACCGTGCCGTCCTTGCGGAGGAATCTCTTCCGGTAACGGATGCGGAGGAAAAGACAGAGCCTTTTCCTCCTTCCGAAGCGCAGGAAGCGGCGATCCGTGAAATTCTCGAGGCAAGAGGAAGGAGCGAATTCCTTCTCTACGGTATTACGGGAAGCGGGAAGACCGAAGTATATCTGCAGTGCGCACAAGCCGTTCTTCTGCGGGGCGACAGCGTTCTGTTTCTGGTTCCTGAGATCTCGCTGACACCGCAGATGATTCGATGGATCACCGGACGTTTCCCGGGACAGGTTGCGGTTCTTCACTCTCGTCTTACTCCGAAAGAACGGTATGAGCAATGGAACGCGATCCGGCAGGGGAGTGCGAGAATTATCGTGGGAGCAAGGTCGGCTGTCTTTGCGCCGATCCGTCGCCTTAAGCTTATCCTTCTTGATGAAGAACAGGATTCATCTTACAAGTCGGAAACACATCCGCGATATCACGCACGTGACATCGCGCGAATGAGAGCAAAGGAATCGGAGGCCGTTCTGGTACTCGGTTCCGCTACGCCGTCTGTGGAGACGTATTTTTCCGCGAGGAAGGGCTATACGAAGCTGCTCACGCTTCCCGAGCGCGTCGGGGATGCCGAGCTTCCCGCGACCAGAATTATCGATATGCGAAAAGAGCTTACGAACGGCAACCGGTCGATCTTCAGCCGGGCCTTGCGAACCGCAATGGAAGACGCGTTTTCGAGGGAGGAGCAGGTGATCCTGTTTCTTAACAAGCGCGGCTATTCGAGCCTTGTCCTATGCAGATCATGCGGCGCGGTTGCGCTCTGTCCGCATTGTTCCGTCGCGATGACGCTGCATACGCCCAAATCCTCGGCAAGGCCTGTGTTGATCTGCCACTATTGCGGATTGATCCAGAAAACAACCGATGCCTGCCCATCCTGCGGCAGTACGGTGCGGGGTAAATTCGGACTGGGTACCCAGCAGCTTGAGGAAATGGTCCGGAAGGAATTTCCGGGGCGGAACGTCATCCGGATGGATCAGGATACGACGGTCGGAAGAGACGCACATGCGAAGCTTCTTCAGGCTTTTCGCGAAAAGAAGGCAGAAGTTCTTGTCGGAACCCAGATGATTGCGAAGGGCCATGATTTCCCGAATGTCACGGTTGTCGGAATTGTTTCCGCCGATCTTCTTCTCCGGGCATCCGATTTTCGCGCGGGAGAAAGATCCTTCCAGCTCATCACTCAGGCATCGGGGCGGGCAGGACGCGGAGAAAAAGCCGGGCGGGTCTTTATTCAGACCTATCAGCCGGATGATGATGTCTTGAAGTGCGCTGCCGCTCAGGATTACGAGATGTTTTTCAGGAACGAAATCGAATATCGAAGAAGACTCGGGTATCCGCCTTTCCGCGCGCTCGGAAGTATCATACTGTCACACGCCGATGAGATGACGGCAAAAGGACAGGCGGACGAGATTATGAAGGAACTCGTCCGGCTCCAGGGCGAGCGCGCTGATTCCGGATGCATCGAGCTTTTCGGGCCTTCGCCGGCGGCTCTTTACCGGCTGCGGGACCGCTACCGGTATCGCATCAATATTAAGGCGGACCGGAAATCGCAGCTTTCCCAACTGTTCCTCGAAATCGAAAAAAGGTTCTTTTCAGAAGGGTTTCTGCTATATATGGACATCGATCCTTTATGGTAGAATAGATACAAAGACTGCATGAATGAAGGGATGAATTTAAAATGGCATTAAGAGAAATTGTAACCGTCGGAGATCCGATACTGAGGAAAGTATCCCGCGAAGTTTCGGTGGTAGACGATAAAATAAGGACACTTCTGGACGATATGGCGGACACCATGTATTTCGAGCACCGCGGAGTCGGTTTGGCGGCCGTACAGGTCGGCAACCTCAAAAGGATTTTTATCTGCGACGTCGGAGACGGATCGGGACTTCATGAGTTCATCAATCCGGTCATTTCGGATATGAAGGGTTCTGTCACATCGAACGAAGGGTGTCTTTCCGTTCCCGGCAAGTCGGGAGACGTCGAACGTCCCGAGGAGCTAACGATCCGCGCTCTTGACCGGTACGGCAAGCCGTTCGAACTGAAGGCAAACGACTACCTCGCGATCTGTATCTGTCACGAATACGATCATCTGGATGGAATTCTGTTCATCGATAAGGTGAAAGGGGCGCTGGAGTCCAATTGAGCGAACGAATCATTTTTATGGGAACTCCCGAATTTGCGGTTACGGTCCTCGAGAGACTGTGCCGCACCGATTATACGATCGTCGCGTGTGTCACGCAGCCGGACAAACCGACAGGCCGGCATATGACGCTGACGCCGCCTCCCGCGAAGGTTTTTGCTGCTGCACATGATATACCGGTTTATCAGCCGGTCTCTCTTCGCACGGACGAGTTTCTCGATTTGACCGTTTCTTTGCGGCCGGATCTGATTATTACCGCGGCCTACGGGAAAATTCTTCCGCAGAGAATTCTTTCCGTGCCCGTTCGCGGGTGTATCAACGTTCACGCCTCGCTGCTTCCGAAATACAGGGGCGCGGCGCCCGTTCAATGGTCCATACTTAACGGAGACAAAATAACCGGCGTAACGATCATGAACATGGATGCCGGGATGGATACGGGCGATCTTCTCGCACAAAGGGAAGCTGCAATCGGTCCGGATATTCACACGCATGAACTTATGGAGATTCTGGCATCTATCGGTGCAGATCTTCTGGCCGAAACGCTCCCCATCTATCTGGACGGCCGGATCACACCCGTTAAGCAGGACGACCGTCTTGCCGTCATGTCGCCGCCGATCCGGAAGGAACAGGGAGAGATTGACTGGAACAGAAGTTCTTTTGAGATCCATAACCAGATCCGTGCGCTCAGCTCATGGCCGGGTGCGTATACATCTCTCAAGGGCAGCAGACTAAAAGTATATCGTTCGGCGCTGCCGGATAATGCCGCCGCCCAAATCGATGCTTATCGCGAGAAATACGGCGAACCGCTTCCGGGAACGATCGTCTTTGCATCGCGTACCGGAATAACCGTCGCCTGCGGCTCGGGCTGCATAACACTTTTATGCGTGCAGCCGGAATCCGGCCGTCGCATGGAAGTATGCGACTGCGCGCATAACTACCGGATCAGCGACCGGTTCGACGGAGAAACAAGATGAGCGGCAAAGCGGACAAATCCAGGAATCTTGTGTTTCATATGCTTTCCGAAGTTCTGGAAAAGGGAGCGTATTCCAATATCGTTCTTCAGAAGTCGCTTAAGTCCGTAAAACTGACGCAGGAGGAGAAAAGCTTCCTGACCGCTCTTTTTTACGGGACGATCACGCGTCTTCATACACTGGATTATTATCTCAAGAAGAATCTCAAGAAGAAATATGAATCCCTCGATCCGTCTGTGCACCAGCTGCTTCGTATGGGTTTATGGCAATTGCTTTACGCGCATTCGGTACCGTCCTTTGCGGCCGTCAACGAGACGGTCAAACTCGCGAAATTGTACACGAACGAGGGCGGTGTCCGGCTCGTAAATGCCGTATTGAGATCGATTTCCGCAGAGATCGAAGCCGGTACCATAGATCCGGAGAAAGCGCGTTTCGACGTCAAGTATTCTTTGAACCGCGAGCTTTCCGGATGTCTGATCAAATGGTACGGCGAGGACAGAGCTTCTTCCATCGCCGAAGCCTATCTGAAGGATCCGATTGTCACAGCGCGGGTCAATACTTTTCGCATAACGAGGGAAGACCTGGTGCGTCGCCTTAACGGGGAAGGGGTCGACACATCGGAGGGCCGGTTGTCGGACGACGCGCTCATCCTTTCGCTCAACGGACACGCCTTGTATGAACTCGACTCTTTTCGGGACGGCCTCTTTATGATTCAGGACGAGGCGGCCATGCTGGCTGCAATTCTGATGGATCCCAAAGAGGGCTGGAAGGTCCTGGATGTCTGTTCGGCTCCCGGCGGCAAGACCTGCCACATTGCCGAGAAAATGCGGGACAAAGGGCGCATTCTGGCGCTCGATATCAATGAATCAAGACTTCAGATGGTTGAGGAGAATCAGGCACGTCTCGGTCTTACCTGCATTGACACGGCCCTCGCGGATGCGACGGAGCTCGTTCTGGAACTCCCGGATTACAACGGATACTATAATGCCGTTCTTGCGGATGTGCCGTGCAGCGGTCTGGGACTTCTCCTGAGAAAGCCCGATATCCGGCATACGATGACATACGAAAAGATGAATGATCTTCTTAAAGTGCAGGAGACGATACTCGATCAGGCCTCTTTTTTTGTGCGCCCGGGCGGAACACTTATATACAGCACCTGTACGATTAACCCGCACGAGAACGACGGACAGGCGGATGCCTTCCTTATGAGTCACGAGGAATTTGAAGAATATCCGTTTGACGATATCCTTCCGCTTAAGGAAGCTCTCCGGACAAGCGGACATCTTATGGACGCCAAACGCGGCCGGCTTAAACTTTTGCCGGACGAAGACGGCTGTGACGGCTTCTACATTGCGCGTTTCAGGAGAAAAGAATAATGGATAAACGTCTTGCGTTTGATTTGAATCTTTCCGATTGGGAGACCTGGGTAAAGGACAGGGGCTATCCGGCGTATCGCGCCGCCCAGATTTACCAGTGGTTTTCGAAAGGCGTCGAAGATACTTCGCGCATGCAGAATATCCCGAATCCGATTCGCGAATCGCTCCTTCAGGATTTCATTGTCACGGGCCTTCAAGTAGAAAATGAACTTACGTCAACCATTGACGGCACGAAAAAATTCATATTCCGTCTTCATGACAGCCATGTGATCGAGACGGTTCTGATGAAGTACAGGACAGGCTATTCCGTCTGTATTTCTTCGCAGGCCGGATGCAAGATGGGCTGTGCCTTCTGCGCGTCGGCGCATGCAGGATTCGGGCGGAGTCTAACCGCCGGCGAAATGCTCGGACAGATTACCGTTATTCAGGACAGAATCGGCGAGAGAATTCACAACGTCGTCGTTATGGGAATCGGCGAGCCCTTCGATAATTATGACAACCTTATGGGTTTTATAAAGCTTGCAAACGATCCCAAAGGCTTGAATCTGGGGGCGCGGCATATAACCGTGTCAACTTGCGGACTGGTTCCTCAAATGTTAGAATTCATGTATGCCAATCTACAGGTAAATCTTTCGGTGTCGCTGCATGCTCCAAACGATGTAATGCGACGCAGTATGATGCCTGTGGCGAACCGCTATGATTTGGATGAACTTCTGGATGCATGCCGCCGGTATACGGCCGGAACCGGTAGGAGAATCACGTTTGAGTATTCTCTTTTCAACGGTGTAAATGATTCCGTGAGGGATGCCAAAGAGCTTGCGATAAGGCTCAGGGGAATTCATTGCCATATCAATCTGATCGCTGCCAACGAGTTTTCGGGAAGTCCCTATAAGAGAAGTACCCAGGATCATGTCCGGACTTTTCAACAGACGCTCGAACAGCTCGGCATGACCGTCACACTAAGGCGGGAGATGGGTTCGGATATTATGGCGGCCTGCGGTCAGCTTCGAAGGGGAATTGAGGGAACTAGAGAGCTATGAGATATACAAGCGCAACGGACAAGGGCCTTGTAAGAGGCAACAATGAAGATTTTCACGCCGCCATGAGCGTTGGGGATGATTCCGTTTTTGTGATTGCGGACGGTATGGGGGGACACGCGGTGGGTGAGCTCGCGAGCCGGACCGCCGTCCAATATGTTATGTCATCGCTTCCGCGCGAGCTCGAAGCCGCTAAAACCAAGCAAGATCTTGAAGACGTCCTTCATTTGTTGATTGAAAAAACAAACGTTAAGGTCTATCTCGAAAGTCTGGACGACAAAGAGTATCAGGGAATGGGCACGACGCTTACGGTTGCCGTTTTTCGCGACTGGCGTCTGTACATCTCTCATATCGGCGACTGCCGCGTGTATCTTCTTCACGGCTCCGGTCTCGATCGGCTTACCGTCGACCACACGCTCGTTCAGGAGCTGATCGACTCGGGATCGATTACCGAGGAAGAAGCACTTACACACCCCAAACGCCATATTCTTCTCAAATCGCTCGGCGTCAATGAGTATATGTCTCCCGATACGCATTCGTTCGACATATCCGAAGGAGATCTTATTCTTATGTGTTCGGACGGCCTCTACGGCTATGTGGAGGAAGACGAGATCCGGAATATCCTAAGAAGACATAAGGATCTTGATTTATGCGCGAAAAATCTCATCGACGCCGCAAACAATGCCGGCGGAAAAGATAATGTTACGGTAATCCTGATACATTGCGACCGTGAAAAGAACAAGGAGAAAGTATGAGTATTTCGAATCAGGGACCGGAAGGCATGGTCCTGGGCGGTCGGTACAGGATAGTAAGAATGATCGGCAGCGGCGGTATGGCCAACGTCTATCTCGCATCGGACATGACTTCCGGAATGAATGTTGCGATCAAGATCCTGAAGCCGGAATATGTAGCTGATGAAGAATTTATCAAGCGTTTTGACACGGAAGCAAAGTCTGCCGCTTCGCTGGCGCATCCGAATATTGTACGCGTACTCGGAGTTGGGCAGGAAGGCGAATTCCGGTATATGGTGCAGGAATTCGTTGATGGAATCACGATCAAGGAACTGATCACACAGAACGGTCATCTGGACTGGCGCGTAGCCGTGCCGATTGCGATTCAGATCGGAATGGCATTGGAACACGCGCATCAGAATGGCATTGTTCACCGTGATATCAAGCCTCACAATATTCTGATCACGCGTGACCGTATTGCGAAGGTCACGGATTTCGGCATCGCGCGAGCCGCGACAAGCAACACGATCACCCTGACTTCGGGAGGGGCTTTAGGCTCCGTACATTATTTCTCGCCTGAACAGGCGCGCGGTTCGATGGTCGGGCCCGCTACGGATATTTATTCGCTCGGCGTCCTGCTTTTCGAGATGGTTACGGGCCGGGTTCCGTTTGACGGAGATACCTCCGTCGCCATTGCGATCAAGCACCTTCAGGAGACACCCCCGATTGCATCGGCGCTGATTCCGGGTCTTCCCGCAGGTCTCGATGCGATTATCCAGAAAAGCATGCAGAAATCGGTCGACTTGCGATATCCGAGCGTTCATGAGATGGTTGCCGAAATGGATGCCCTGATGGTCGATCCGAACGGAGCCTACGGTATCATCAACCGAACGGAGACGGCGGAACAGACGACAAGCCAGATGATGGCGATGCGTCACGATCCGAATTACGGGAAACTGCGGGACATCGAGCATTCCATCGACCGGAGAAGAAGGTCACGTACCAAGGATAATGTTTTGATCATTCTTCTTGTTGTTGTTATTCTCGGTATCTTATTCGGCACGGTTTTTCTCGTGTCGCGAATGCTTTCCAGCAATCTGAACAATTCGGAGAACCAGTCGTTTACGGTAGGGGATTACATAGGGTCACCGATTAATGACGTCGAAACGAAGCTGAAGGCACAGGATTTCACCGACTATACGATTATTTACGAAGCGTCGACGGAATATGCCGAAGCGGGTATTGTTACCAAGCAGAGCATTAAGCCGGGCGTTGTCATCAAACCGGATAACGGCATGAACGTTCTTGAACTGACCGTAAGCATCAAACCCGAGTCCATTCTCATATCGGATTATACCGGAGTGGATCAGGTATCCGTGCAGAACGACCTTACCAACAAGAAGCTGAAGGTAACCTTACGGCCAGAGGCCAGCAATACGGTTGCTCTTAATATGGTTATACGGACCGATCCTGCTGCAGGTACATATGTACAGCCCGGAGCCGATATCATCGTCTATTACAGCACCGGAGCCTCCACGGTCGAGATCCCGGAGCTCATCACCCTTTCACTGACAACGGCCAAGGGGATTCTCGAGCAGAACGGACTTTACCTGGGAGTTGTAACGGTTATGCCGGGAGCCGAGGCTCTTTCCTATGACGAGCTTTATGTTATTTCGTCGGATCCGGTCAAGGGAACTCCCGTGAATCCGAAATCTTCCATCAATCTTACGGTGGGAACATACGACGACGCGATCAAGAGCAATTTCGGTATTACACCGACACCGACTCCGACACCTACGCCGACTCCTACGCCGACGCCGGCACCGGTGACAAGCGAAGTCACGCTGCTTCCGAGCGACGGCGGCACCTCAACCGGCAACGGATCGTATCTTGAAGGCACTGCCGTAACGGTAATCGCATACGCGAACGCCGGATACTCTTTTGCGGGATGGGTGGACGAGAGCAATAACCCCGTAAGCGACAGTCCGAATTATACGTTTAGCATGCCGAATCATCCCGTGGCGCTTCGTGCGCTCTTTACCCAGATTTCGACGCCGACTACGGCTCCTGTCGTTACGACAGAACCGCCTCCGACGTTGCCCGGCGCGAATGCTGCGGCGGCCGCCGTCGACTCTGTGACCGACAAGGACAATAAAGAAACAGGTAAGACTTGAATGTGACGGACCAAAAGGGGAGGGCACAATTGCTGACCGGAACGATTGTTAAGGGCGTAGGCGGGTCCTACGAAATACATTTGACCGAAGCCGGTACGGTGACAGCCAAGCCGCGCGGTATTTTCCGGAAAGAGCGAACGACTCCTACGATCGGGGATCATGTGGATGTGGAGCTTTCCGGGGACCCGGATATTCCGTATGTGATCACCGCCATTCATCAAAGAAAAAATCTGATGATACGTCCCTCGGTTGCAAATCTTGACATCATGATCCTTACGATCTCGCCGGTATCGCCCGCTCCGGATTTCAAGCTTCTCGACAAACTTCTGATTCTTTGCGAGAAGCAGGAGATTAAACCGGTTATCTGGATAACAAAAATGGATCTGGAAGAGGAAGAAACGACGAGGATCAGGACTGTGTATGCGGATGCGGGATTCCCGGTATTCACTTCATCCGTCGACGGCTTCTCCGATATGGCCGGTATCCGGGATTTGTTTCACGGAAACACAGTCGGCTTTGCCGGACAGTCAGGCGTCGGGAAGTCAACCCTGTGCAATATTCTTACGGGATTTACCGGCATGGAGGTAGGAGAGATCAGCGACCGCCTGAAGAGGGGAAAGCATACGACACGTCATGTGGAACTTTTCCCGGTAGACGACGGATATTTGATGGATACGCCGGGATTCTCGTCGCTTGAGCTTGCGGACATCGGTATTGCGGAAGAAGACGTCCGGTACGGGTATCCCGAATTGCTTCGAATCGACGGGAAATGCCGTTTCCAGGACTGCAGGCATACGGGAGAGCTCGGCTGCGCCATTGAAGAAGCTCAAATGGATCCGGGCCGACTGGAAAGATATCGCGAATTTGTTACTTTTCTCGTAAAAAATAAAACATATCATACGAAACATCAGGAGAAGACAAAATGAGAAACATTCAGATTGCACCGTCGATACTGTCAGCTGATTTCGGAAATCTGCTCGCAGATATCCGAAAAATCGAAAAGGATACCGATATTCTTCATATCGATGTTATGGACGGACATTTTGTTCCGAACATTTCTTTTGGCATACCCATCATCAAATCGATCCGGTCCAGGACCGATCTTCAGTTTGACGTACATCTGATGATTACGAATCCGGAAGAATACGTCCGCGCTTTTTCGGAAGCCGGTGCCGACATCGTGACTTTTCACATCGAAACGGTGCAGGACCCCGCCTCGATGACCCGTATGATTCACGGTCTGGGTAAGAAAGCGGGTATCTCGCTTAATCCGGACACAGCTGTAGAGACGTTGTTTCCGTTTCTTCCCGATCTGGATCTGGTCTTAATTATGTCCGTATACCCGGGATTCGGAGGGCAGAGCTTTATGGCGGAAGCACCGGCGAGAATCCGGGCGGTACGGGATGAATTGGACCGCATCGGATCAAATGCGTGGCTGTCGGTTGACGGAGGCGTATCCGATAAAACAGCACCCGTTATTATTTCTTCGGGTGCGACACTTCTGGTAGCCGGCAGTGCGGTATTCGGTGATCCGAATCCGGATGAAGCAATGAGAAGATTGAAAAATGCATAAGTTATAAGAAATAATACTTTTAGGGGATGTTTTGCGGCAAGGGGGCTTATTTGTATGCGATGGGTAGTATTAACCGGCGGACCGAATCTTAATTATGACGCTCTGGTGAGGGAACTGTCTCCGGATGACCGGATTATATGCGCAGACAGCGGAGCGTACCACGCCAAACAGATGTGCATACTTCCGAGCAAACTCCTTGGAGATCTGGACTCAATCGATCCGGATACTCTGTCATGGATTCGCGAACTGAAGATTCCTCTCGAAGTTTTTCCCGTAGAAAAAGACATGACCGATACGGAACTCTGTCTGCGGAGCATTCCGTCCGAACATCCGGTTCTTCTGATCTGTTCGCTGACCGGACGTCCCGATCATGTACTGTCGAATTTACTGCTGTCAGGGCGTCTTGTAGAAGAAGGACGAGATCTGACTATTACGGACGGCAGCACATGGATCTACGCATGTAAGGGACCGGCCAGTTTCCGTCTGAACAACAGAAAGTGGCGGACGTCTCACGAACGAGAGAAACTGGCAGTCTCCCTTTTGCCTTTGTTCCAGGAAGTGACCGGAGTTACAACCGCAGGACTTCGCTACGCATTGAAGGGCAGAACCCTTATTCCGGGAAGCTCCTTTTCGATCAGCAATGCCGTACAAAAAAACGCAAAGGATATCGGAGTTGATTTCACGGGCGGAACGATGCTGATTATGGTTACTCCGGCCGTCTGAGTCCTTTTTTCAAAAAAACAGCAGCAAAAAGGAGGGAATGAATCCCTCCTTTTAAATGGATCCGGATTTGGTTCCGGTTATTGTATTAATCCGAATTCTTTGCCGACCGCCATAAAAGCTCTTTGCGAACCGCGGATCGTTTCTTCAGAGACACAGAAGGCCAGCCTGAAATATCCCGGACACGAGAACGCAGAGCCCGGAACGACGAGCAGATTGTGTTTGGCGCACGCTGCGGCAAATACGGAATCGTCAACCGGTGATTTCGGGAAAAGATACAGAGCACCGGCCGGTTTGGCGCAGGTGAATCCGGCGCCCGTCACGATATCGTACAGGAGATTTCGTCTGTACTCATAATTTCCCACGTCAACCTTGGCGTCGATCGTTTTCTCGATGATTTTCTGGAAGAAGGCAGGCGCGTTGACGCTGCCTAATATGCGGTTGCACATCACGATCGCAGGGCAAAGATCTTTGTAATCGGCGTGTTTCGGACTGACCGCCGAAAAGCCGATGCGCTCTCCGGGAAGCGAAAGGGATTTGCTCCAGGAGAAGCAGACAATAACGTTATCAAAATGTGCAAGGGAGGGCGGTACGCTCTGACCGTCATATACGAGATCGATATACGGCTCGTCGGAGATCACATGAATCACATGATCCTGCGACATAAGGCATAGATTGAGTTCGTCCAGGACTGAGGCCGGGTATACGACGCCGCTCGGATTGTTCGGAGAATTGACGATGATCGCCTTTGTCCTCGGTGTTATGGCTGCCTTGATCGCATTGATATCAGGAAGAAAAGTGTCGGGGATGGTCGGGACAATGACCGGTACTCCGTCATGGTTGTCGATATAGGACATGTATTCCATGAAAAAGGGCGAGAGTACGATAACTTCATCTCCCGGATCGAGAATGGAGCGAAGAACGGCGTTCATGGCCCCCGCCGCTCCGACCGTCATGCAGACGGCGTCCGATGTCATCGGGATACCGCTTTTGGCGGAAAGAGAAGCGGCAACGGCCGCACGGGTGGATTCATACCCGCTGTTGCTCATATAAGAATGTATGCCTTTAATGCCGGATGCGGCGTATTCGGAAATCGCATCGATGACTTCCTGCGGCGGTTCGAGATCAGGATTGCCGATCGAAAAGTCAAAGACATTTTCCGCACCATACAGTGCCTTCAGCCGGTTGCCTTCTTCGAACATTTTACGGATCATCGACCCGGAAGATAGTTTCTTTGCGATACGCTGCGAAATCATAATGCATTACTCCTTTAAAAGTTATTCTTAATTTGGTATATTATAGCAGAAATAAAGCGGGTTACGCCGCAAATTTCATGGACAAGAAGGAATGACCGGTCATTTCCCCTGTTGACATCAGGCGGCGGGTAGGTTATTATTTCTACGTCATAGAAAGAAGAAGCATCCGCTTCTCACCTCAAGCCAAGCAAAGAGGTTTAGAGATAATGAATTCCGGTATGACCGGTTTTTCATGGAGCGGATGTCAATTCGCTCCATTTTTTATTGTATCTGAGGAGGTGCATTCCTATCGCAAGACCAAGTAACGGGCAGCAAATGAATGACGCAATTCGTTTCAGGGAAGTTAGATTGATTGAATCGGACGGAAGTATGATCGGTGTCGTATCAATCACTGAGGCAAGAAAACGTGCCGAAGATCAGGATCTGGACCTTGTATTAATTGCCAATAATCCGGAGAATCCGGTTTGCAAAATTATGGACTACGGTAAGTTCACATTTGAGCAGGCAAAGAGAGAGAAGGAAGCCCGTAAAAATCAGAAAGTGACGGAAATCAAAGAAGTCGGTATGAAGCTGACTACGGAGGATCACGATCTGAATGTCAAAACGAAGAATGCCTGCCGTTTTTTAACGGATGGAGACCGCGTCAAGGTTCTTATTAAGTTCCGCGGACGTGAAATGGCATACCAGAGCCAGGGTTACGCGCTTATGGATAAGTTCGCTCAGCTTTGCGCAGAGAACGGACAAATCGAGAAGGCGCCCAAGGTAGAGGGCAGAAACATGGTGATGTATCTCGCCCCTAAAAAGAACTGATATTACACACAAGGAGGAAATTGATCATGCCCAAGCAGAAAACACACAGTTCATCCAAGAAAAGATTTAAGGTTACCGGTACAGGTAAAATAATGTACTCACAGGCTTTCCGCCGTCATATTCTCAGTAAGAGACCTACCAAGAGAATGAGACACCTGCGTAAATCTCTTGTCGCATCCCCTCAGAACAGCAAAATCATCCGTTCCATGATTCCTTATAAATAAGTCCCGAACCATAAGAGATGCCAAGAGAGGGCCGGCATATTATACCGGTCATGCTATATGATAAAGAGATAACAGGAGGTTATTCCCATGGCAAGAATTAAAAGAGGTATGCGCACGAGAGCGCGTCACCATAAGATTTTGAAGCAGGCAAAGGGTTATTTCGGCCACAAGAGCAAACTGTTTAAGGTTGCCAATCAGGCCGTTATGAAGTCCGGCGCATATGCCTACCGTGACCGCAAGTCAAAGAAGAGAGAATTCAGAAAGCTCTGGATTCAGAGAATCAACGCCGCAGCACGTTTGAACGGCATCTCCTACAGCCGCCTTATGGACGGACTGAAGAAGGCCGACATCGCACTCGACCGTAAGGTTCTTTCCGATATCGCCATAACGGATCCGAAGGGTTTTACTGCTCTCTGCGAGCAGGCTAAATCCGTTCGCTGATTATATGCCTGACATAAAAGTCATATCCAGCAGGGAGAACCGTCAATTCCGATATGTGAAGTCCCTTCACAGCCGGAAAAATGCCCAGCATGACGGTGTTGTGTTTCTGGAAGGTGTACGCCTTTGCGAAGACGCGCTGCTCTCGGGCTTGAAGCCGGTTATGATTCTGTTTTCCGATACGAAAAAAGCGCTCGCATCCGATTGGTGTGAGCGTTTTTCCATTCCTTCCGATACGGAGTTTCTGTCGGTGACACAGGATCTTTTTGACAGTCTGGCAGGTACCGAGAACCCGCAGGGAGTTGCAATGGTTGTTAAGTCTCCTATGCAGGAGGGGAGTATTCCTGTTCGGGGGAACGATCTGTATCTCGTCTGCGAAGAGACATCGGATCCCGGCAATCTCGGCACGATGATCCGAATGGCAGATGCCTTTGCATTTACCGCGGTAATCCTCACTTCGGGAACGGTTGATCCGTTTAACGAGAAGGTGCTGCGGGCGTCTATGGGTTCGTGTTTTCATATACCGGTTGTGTCCTTTCCGACGATTTCCGCTATCTGTGAAAAGCTTCACGGAAATGGTGTACAATTAGTCGGAACACATTTAAACGGTGAACCATTGCCGACGGCGAAGATTTCTTTTCCGGCGGCTGTTATTATCGGAAACGAAGCCAGAGGATTGTCTAAGGAGTGTTCGGATTTGTGTGATGTTCTGGTTAAGATTCCAATGCCCGGGCATGCGGAATCATTAAACGCTTCATCCGCAGCTTCGATTCTCGGATACGAACTCATGGTTCGAAGAATGGTTTGACATCTTATTGCTCGATTATTATGTCCTGGTTACTGCGGAGGTATATATGCAGGTTATCGTGTTGGGCGCATGCCGCGCCGGTATTCATCTGGTAAGAAGGCTTCTTGCGGCAGGTCATGAGGTCGTACTCGTTGATCCGAATGCGGAGGAAATCGCCAGTAAGAAGTCGATCGGTGTGGTTGCCGTATCCGGCGTTATTATTGATATCGATGTCTTAAGAGAAGCGTCAATTGAGTCGGCGGACGCGCTTTGTGCGATGAGTGAGAGCGAGAATCAGAATCTCATGGCATCACAGATCGCGCGTGAGATCTTTAACGTTAAACATGTCATTACGCGCGTTTATGATATCAGCGGTCTTCCGATCTTCAACAGATCCGGATTTGTCGCGATCTCTTCTACGGATGTGACCTGCGATGCGGTCATGCGCGAACTCGAAGATCGTGAAATTGAATCCAGTCTTGATTACAGCATGCATCATATTATGGGGACGTCCATCAATTTCACGCTGCTCAATGCGGACAAGCTTGTCGGAGCCCATATCAAGGATGTTAAAGACACGGATGCAAGGCACATCTTTGCCATTGTCCGAAACGATATTATGATACTTGCACAGCCTGAAATGAGAATTGAGAAGGGGGACAAACTGATTCTGGCTGCTATGTAAGCCGGATTTGGTTTGGAGGTGTATATGAAGCTTGTAATCGTCGGAGCCGGAAAAGTGGCATATTATATGATCCGTGAATTGACGAGAGATTATGAAGTCGTCATCATCGAACAGGATGAGTTGGCGGCATGCAAGATCGCCAATCAGCTTAATGCTGTCGTTGTACGCGGAGACGGCACCAGTGCCGCAGTTCTTGAACCGGTCTGCCGCAATGCAGATATCTTTATCGCACTGACCGGTAAAGATGAGAACAATCTGATCGCCTGCCAGATTGCCAAACGAATGCACCATGTACCGATTACGATCGCGCGTGTCAACAACCCCAAGAATCTTGAGGTTATGCGGAAGTTCGGTGTGGACAAGTCCTTTTCCGGCACGAAAGTGCTGGCCGAAATGATTGAGCAGGAGGTTGATTATCAGGGATTAAGGATTGTTCATGTTATCAACCGCTCCGATCGGGTACTGGTTGAATTTGTTCTTTCCGCATCCTCAAAGGCGGCGGGAAAGACTCTTCTGGAATATGACTTTATCAACGGTGCACGTGTGGTTGTTATCACGAAGGAGAGCGGTGAGGTCATTACTCCCGACGGTTCGACCGTGATGAAAGCCGGCGACACGATCATGATGGTCTGCACCAAGAAGTCACTTGAGATAATCTGGAAGGATATGGTGAGAGCCTGATATGCTTGTAAAAAAAAGTAAGCTGTCATTTTTTATCAAATGGCTTTTTGCGAAGCCCGCCAGAACGATCGTCTTAAGCTTCCTCTTTGTGGATCTTATCGGAACGATTCTTCTGATGCTTCCTGCCGCATCACAAACCGGCAGAAGTATCGGACTTCTCGACGCGCTTTTCACCACCGTTTCCTGTACATGTGTTACCGGATTGGTTGTCTTGGACACGGCGACATCTTTTACGGTTTTCGGAAAATGTGTCATTATTGCGCTGATTCAGATCGGCGGTCTCGGACTTGTTACAATAACCACTTTCTTTATTAATCTGGCCAGGAAAAAAGTCGGGCTCCGCACACGTGTCGTCGCTGCGGACGCATCCGGAAGTTTCTCTTATCTGGAGCTGCCGCAGTTGATCAAGTCGATCATGCTGACTACCTTAGTCATCGAGTTTACCGGATTTGTCATCCTGGCCACACAGTTTGTGCCGCTATTTGGATGGAAATCGGGACTTGCATGTGCCGCATTCCAGGCTGTATCCGCGTTCTGCAACGCCGGATTTGATCTGATGGGGGATAAGACGGGACAGTATTCGAGCCTTACCGCCTTTAACGGATATCCGGTTATCATCATCGCTACGGCATGCCTTATTATTTGCGGCGGGCTGGGCTTTACCGTGTGGAGGGATATCGTGGAATGGCGCAAGACCAGAAAACTGCGTCTGCACAGCAAAATTGCTATTCTTATGACGTCTATCCTTATCGTTGGCGGCACTTTGTTCTTTATCGTTTCGGAGTGGTCCAATACCGGTTCGCAGGCTCTCGGAACATTGCCGGTATGGCAGCGTCCGATCGCAGCCTTCTTTCAATCGGTCACGCTTCGAACAGCCGGATTCAATTCGGTTAACCAATCCAATTTGTTTGCGGAGAGCAAAGTGATATCAGTAATCCTGATGTTTATCGGTGCAGGCTCCGGATCGACAGGCGGCGGAATCAAGATTTCCACTTTTGCTATTCTCATGTATGCGATCGTATCCGACATACACGGAAGAGGCGTCGTAACGATGAAGAATTACAGAATACCCAATTCGTTACTGCGCCGTGCCATCACGATCTTCTTCCTGGGACTTGCGATTATGCTCGGCCTTTCCCTGGCGCTTTCTTTTGCGGAACATGAAGCTCTGCTTGCGGACCGATTCAGATATCTGGATCTGCTGTTTGAGGCCGCATCCGCTTTCGGTACGGTCGGAGTCACCTCGGCCAATACGCCTATGCTTACTCAGTTAGGCCAGTGGATGATCATACCGGCAATGTTCCTCGGACGCGTTGGCCCGGCCACATTTGCGATCAGCCTTGCCATGCAGGATGAGAAAGAGCAAGCCAACGTATATCCGGACGCAAAAGTTCAGATCGGCTGACGGATTTAACAAAGAAAAGAGCCTGATGACTATTTCTTTATGCAAGTAAGCGGTATCGATCTTGCAAAAAGCTCTCTTGAAACATTTACCTAACTTGACAAACGGGACAACTCTGACTGATAATAGATGTTCAAAGAACACATCAAGGAGGACCTAAGTCATGGGGTTAACAATCTCTCAGAAAATCATACGTGACCATTTACTTTCCGGTGAGATGAAACCAGGGTCAGAGATATCTATCCGTATAGACCAGACGCTTACGCAGGATTCAACAGGAACCATGGCGTATCTTCAGTTTGAGGCTATCGGGGTCCCGCGAGTCAAGACGAAGTTGTCTGTTGCATATATCGATCATAATACGATTCAATCCGGTTTCGAAAATGCCGACGATCATAAATATATTCAGACCGTTACAAAGAAGCATGGAATTCGTTTTTCACGCCCCGGCAACGGTGTATGTCATCAGGTCCATATCGAGAGATTCGGTGTTCCCGGACAGACTCTGCTCGGATCCGACAGCCATACGCCCACATGCGGCGGCATTGGAATGCTGGCAATCGGTGCCGGCGGTCTTGATGTAGCCGTCGCTATGGGCGGCGGACCCTATTATCTCAGTATGCCGAAGATGGTTAAGGTTGATCTTCAGGGCAAACTTGCTCCGTGGGCGACCGCCAAAGACATCATTCTGGAGGTCCTGCGCATTCTTTCCGTTAAGGGCGGTGTCGGCAAGATCATCGAATACTCCGGCGACGGACTGATCAGTCTTTCGGTGCCCGAGCGTGCGACAATCACCAACATGGGAGCGGAGCTCGGAGCAACAACATCGATTTTCCCTTCGGACGATGTTGCCCGATCTTTTCTTGAGGCACAGGGCAGGGGATCGGACTGGATTTCCCTTCTTCCCGATGAAGATGCCAGTTATGACGAGACCATTGTCATCGATCTTACGAAGCTTAAGCCGCTCGTAGCCAAACCGCATATGCCGGATAACGTAGTTGCGGTATCCGATATTGCCGGACTTAAGATTGATCAGGTATGTATCGGTTCCTGCACGAATTCTTCTCTTATGGACATGCTTAAAGTTGCGGCAATTCTCAAAGGGAATACCGTACACCCGGATGTGTCTCTCGTCATTGCTCCCGGCTCCAAGCAGGTCTTTACCATGCTATCCGAGTGCGGCGCGCTGACAGATATGATCGCCGCGGGTGCCCGTATTCTCGAATGTGCCTGCGGACCATGTATCGGAATGGGACAATCGCCGAGAACAGACGCCGTGTCTCTTCGAACCAATAATCGCAATTTCTATGCACGCTCGGGGACGGCATCGGCCAGCATCTATCTTGTCAGTCCGGAAGTGGCTGCCGTCAGTGCTTTAACCGGAGTTGTAACGGATCCTCAGACGACCGGTAATCCGCCGGTTATCACGATGCCGGAGTCTTTCCTGGTGAATGACAATCTCGTGGCAATGCCCGCAGACCGGGCAGACGATGTAGAAGTTATCCGCGGCCCCAACATTAAGCCTTTTCCGGTTAATACGGCATTGCCGGAGACCGTTCAGGGTACAACGCTTGTGAAGCTCGGAGACAACATTACGACGGACCATATTATGCCGTCCAACTCGAAGCTTCTCCCTTACCGTTCGAATGTGCCCTATCTGGCGGATTATTGCCTTACTCCGTCCGATCCGGATTTCCCGGCAAGAGCAAAAGAGTACGGCGGAGGATTCATCGTCGGAGGCTCCAACTACGGACAGGGATCCAGCCGGGAGCACGCTGCACTGGCGCCGCTCCAGTTGGGCGTTAAGGGTGTTATCGCCGTTTCCTTCGCACGGATTCATATGGCAAATCTGATCAATAACGGAATTTTGCCGCTGACATTCGTAAATCCGGAAGACTATGATAGAATTGAAATGTTAGACAATCTTGTGATAGAGAATACACCGGCCCAGATTATGGGTGCGGTCGGCGGCGAGCCGGTACATGTAAACAACCTTACCAAAGGTTATTCGTTTGATGTTGTATGTTCCGTATCGGAGCGCCAGGCGAAAATGCTTCTCGCAGGAGGATTGCTTAACTTTACCCGCCATCAGAAGTGACCGCTGTGCTTGCATTGGAGGAATGTTTATGAATCCTGAGTCTATTGACAAAGATAAGGTTATTTCCGAACTGGCCGGCAAATCTTCGGCCAAATCGAGAATTGATCCCGTTCTGTATGAACGGTATAACGTAAAGCGCGGTCTTAGAAATGAAGACGGGACCGGTGTTCTTGTTGGCCTGACCGAGGTTGGCGAAGTCATGTCGTATATTGTGGATGACGCCGAACGTATTCCTGTCGAAGGCCGTTTGTTCTATCAGGGAATTGAGATTTCGGATCTTGTTTCCGGCTTTTATCAGGAGAAAAGATTCGGCTTTGAGGAGACGGCATATCTGCTCTTATTCGGCGAACTCCCCACAAAGAGTCAGCTCGCGCAGTTCAATGATCTTCTCGTATCGTGCCGCGAGCTTCCCCACAATTTTACGGAGGACATGATTCTTAAGGCACCAAGCCCGGATATCATGAACAAACTCGCGCGTTCCGTACTCGCGCTGTATTCCTATGACAAGAATCCGGATTCTCTTGATATTGAGAATATTCTGCGTCAGTGCGTGGAATTAATCGCACGTTTTCCCGTGCTTATATCACATGCGTTAATGGCGAAGCGCCATTATGTGGATAAGCAGAGTCTCTTTCTTCATGCGCCCGTACCGGAATACAATACGGCGCAGAATATCCTGCATATGATTCGTCCGGACGGACAGTTTACGGATCTTGAAGCGAGAATTCTTGACCTGGCTCTTGTTCTTCACGCCGAACACGGCGGAGGCAATAATTCTTCATTTGTCACGCACGCCGTTGCTTCATCCGGTTCGGATACGTACTCGGTCATCGCGGCGGCGATCGGTTCTCTTAAGGGACCTCAGCATGGCGGCGCGAGCAACAAGGCGTATGCGATGATGCAGGAGCTCGCGAAGAATGTTAAGAACTGGCGTAACGAGATGGAGATCTGTGATTACCTGACCAGAATTCTGAAAAAGGATGCTTTTGACAAGACGGGTCTTATCTACGGAATCGGCCATGCCGTTTACACCGTCTCCGATCCCCGTACGAAGCTTCTCCGCGATTATGCGCGTGGTCTCGCTTACGAGTCGGGACGCGAAGAGGAATACGAACTGTATACGCTGACCGAACGTCTTGCGCCGGAAGTATTCCGCAACGTTAAGAAGAATGACAAGATTGTATGCGCCAATGTCGACTTTTACGCGGGCTTTATTTATACGATGCTCGGAATCCCGCCGGAGCTGTTTACTCCGATCTTTGCCGCAGCTCGTATCGCAGGCTGGAGTGCGCACCGTATCGAAGAAATCGTATCCGGCGGACGGATTATGCGCCCTGCCTACAAATGCGTACAGAAAAGAAGACGTTATATCGGTATGGAGAAGCGCGAGTTAACCGAATAAACCGTATCTGCTAAAAAGCACACAGGAGCCGTTCCTAAGTTCGCAAGAAGCTTGGGAACGGTTCCTTTTTCCGGTGAAATGCAAATAGGATTGCTGCGAAAAGGAAAATAAAAAAGACCGCTCCGCAAGGAACAGTCTTCTTTTGTGGTGACCCTAACGAGAATCGAACTCGTGATTCCGCCTTGAGAGGGCGGCGTCTTGAACCGCTTGACCATAGGGCCATTTCTTGTTTCATTTCTGACGCAAATGGAATGATACCATACCACGAACTTGACCGCAAGTCCCAAAGAGAACAAAATGTTAATTTTTGCGAAAGCGCGCTTCGGTGTCATTCATTTATTTGGCAATATGGTAGACTTGAATCTGCACATATGTTTGTTTTATTTTGTTTCTTGAGGTGATGAATAGTATGGATCAGTTTATACGCATCCGCGGAGCGCGGGAGCACAATTTAAAGAATATAGATCTCGATATCCCGCGCGAGAAGCTCGTGGTCCTGACCGGACTTTCCGGATCGGGCAAATCTTCTCTCGCTTTCGATACGATTTATGCGGAAGGTCAAAGGCGCTATGTCGAGTCCCTTTCGTCCTATGCACGCCAGTTTCTCGGCCAGATGGAGAAGCCGGATATCGACCAGATCGACGGCTTGTCGCCGGCTATCGCGATCGATCAGAAGACCACGAGCAAGAATCCGCGTTCGACGGTCGGTACAGTAACCGAGATTTACGATTACCTGCGTTTGCTTTACGCCAGAGTCGGTATTCCGCACTGTCCGAATTGCGGCAAGGAGATTTCATCGCAGTCGATCGATCAGATTCTGGATACGCTTCTCGCGTATCCGGAAGGAACCCGTATTGTTCTGATGGCTCCGGTTATTCGGGGAAGAAAGGGCGAGTATACGAAGGTTATTGATGATTTTCGAAAAGCGGGGTACGCACGCGTACGCGTCGACGGAGAGATCTACGATCTCGAAGAGGAGATCACGATCGAAAAGAACAAGAAGCATACCATCGACGTCATTCTGGACCGCCTCACGGTACGTGAAGGGATCCGGTCACGCATGAACGATTCGGCCGAGACGGCGCTGAAGCTTTCGGACGGTCTGATGACGGCGTTTATTCAGATACCGGAAGGTGAGAATGAATACGGCGAAATGGCGTATTCGGAATCCGAGCTTCTTTTCTCGCAGAAGTTCTCATGCCCGGATTGCGGAATCAGTATGGAAGAGCTTACTCCGCGTATGTTCTCCTTCAACAACCCGTACGGCGCCTGTACGGCCTGTTCGGGCATCGGATATCATGCCTATGTCGATCCCGATCTTTGTATCACGGACCCCAAGCTGTCGATCAACGACGGAGCGATTCGCGTGGGAGGATGGAATTTCGATGATGAATCGAGCTGGGGAAGGTCATTTATCGAGGCGATGTCGGTGAAATACAAATTCTCTCTCGACACGCCCTGGAATGAGCTGCCCGAGAAAGTCCACGAAATGATTATGCACGGCAATAACGGGGAGATTCTCTCCGTCGATACGACGAACAGCAAGTACTCGCACGGAAGCAGCTACCGATCCGCCTGGGAGGGCATAGTGCCCAGCCTGGAGAGAAGATACCGCGAAACGGGCTCTGACGATATGAAAGAGTATTATGAGCAGTATATGAGCACGAGCACGTGTTCCGAATGCCACGGAGCGCGTCTTAATAAGGAAACCTTGTCGGTTACGGTCGGTAAGCTCAATATTTTTGAACTGACGTGCCTTCCGATCCGCAAATGCAGCACATATCTTCATTCGCTAAGCTTCCGTAAGAGAGACGAAGTGATTTCCGCTCCGATCTTAAAAGAAATTCAGGCAAGAGTCGGATTCCTGATCGACGTCGGTCTCGAATACATGACGCTGAACCGCGCATCGGCGACGCTTTCGGGTGGTGAGGCACAGAGAATTCGTCTCGCAACACAGATCGGATCGGGACTTATGGGCGTTCTGTACATTCTTGACGAGCCCTCGATCGGTCTGCATCAGCGCGACAATGCCAGACTTCTCGGCACATTGCAGAAATTGAAGAGCTTAGGGAATACCGTACTGGTCGTCGAGCATGACGAGGAGACGATGCGTGAGGCCGACTATATTGTCGATATGGGTCCGGGGGCCGGTGAAAACGGCGGATTTGTTGTCGGCCTGGGAACCGCGGAGGAACTCGAGAAGATTGAAGGCTCCGTTACGGGCCAATATCTGTCCGGCAAGAAGTTTATACCGGTGCCTGAAGTCAGAAGAAAACCCGGCAAGCAGCTGCTGACGGTCCACGGAGCACGCGAAAATAACCTCAAGGACATCGATGTATCGATACCGCTCGGACTTTTTACCTGTGTGACAGGCGTATCCGGCTCGGGAAAGAGCTCTCTGGTAAACGGGATCCTCTTAAAGAAGCTTGCCTCGGACTTAAACGGCGCCAGAAGACAGATGGGAGCATATCGGTCTATTGAGGGAGTTGAGTATCTGGACAAGGTGATTGCCATTGACCAGTCTCCGATCGGACGTTCCCCGAGATCAAACCCTGCCACGTATACCGGTTGTTTTGACCTGATTCGGGAACTTTTTGCGAATACGGCGGATGCCAGAGCAAGGGGTTACAAGAACGGACGATTCAGCTTCAACGTTAAGGGCGGAAGATGCGAAGCTTGCAGCGGCGACGGCGTCAACAAGATCGAGATGCATTTTCTTGCAGATGTTTATGTAACCTGTGATGTTTGCAAAGGTCACCGATACAATAGGGAGACACTTGATGTAAAATATAAGGGTAAGAATATAGCGGAAGTTCTCGAAATGACGTGCGCGGAGGCGCTTGCATTTTTCGAAAGTATTCCGAAGATCAGGAGGAAGCTTGAGACCATTGTCGATGTCGGCATGGGATATATCAGATTAGGACAGCCGTCGACACAGCTTTCCGGCGGAGAAGCGCAGCGCGTGAAGCTGGCTACCGAACTGTCGAGACGCAGTACGGGACATACATTCTATATTTTGGACGAACCTACGACGGGACTTCATATCGCGGATGTTCATAAGTTGGTTGACATTTTACAACGCCTGACAGAAAATGGTAATACTGTCTTGGTTATCGAACACAATCTGGATGTCATAAAGACCGCAGATTACCTTATCGATCTTGGTCCCGAAGGCGGCGACGGCGGAGGATACATTATCGCTAAAGGAACACCGGAAGAAGTCAGCCGGATCCAGGAGTCGTATACCGGACAATACTTGAAGCCTCTTCTGGACCGGGCGGTATCACAGCCGCTTGAAGAAGAACACCATCGCAGACAACAGGCCCGAAAGGCCGAGAAGGAAGCACTCGAGATTTCGACTTCCGTAAAACCACGAAGAAGGAAAGCCCGAACGGGCGATGAAGGATAAAAACGAATGACAAAATGCGTTATATGCAAAAAGAACGTAGCGGTGGTTTTCACCACCCGATTTGACAACGGAAAGCGTGTCAACGAGGGGCTGTGCCTTAAGTGCGCGTATCATACCGGGATCGGCGGCATCGACGAGATGTTTTCCAAGGCTGGCATTAATGATTCAAACATCGATATGGTATCCGACCGGCTTAACAATCTGATGTCGGGCTCGGACGGAAGCCAGCCAGAGGATATTTTCAAATTGCTCCTTAATTCCGGCGACCTTACAGATGAGGGCTTCGGCTTAGGTTCGGGATCGGATTCGCTTCCTGAATCGGACGAAGAATCGGAAGACAACGAACCGCTGTCCAATCTCGGATTTCTTCAGATGGGATCCTCGGATGGAGGAAGTTCTGTGTCCGATGATACGGAAGGAGCAGAGAGCTCATTCTTTTCTGGCGGGTCTTCAGAGGGAGCTCTCTCGGGCGGTGACGAGCGAAAACATGACGGTACGCGCACCGATCAGGGCAAGAATACAAAAAAAGAGACAAAACATAAGTTTCTCGATCAATTCGGGACAAATCTGACCCAGAAAGCACGTCTGGGCAAGGTCGATCGCATCATCGGCCGCGACAAAGAGCTGGAGAGAGTCATTCAGATTCTGAACCGCCGTTCCAAGAACAATCCGGTTCTCCTTGGTGCGCCCGGCGTCGGCAAGACGGCGATAGCAGAAGGCCTTGCCGTCCGGATCGCGAACGGTGAAGTTCCCGCCAAGCTTATCGATATGTCCGTTTATCTTCTTGATATGACCGCAATGGTAGCGGGAACGCAGTTCCGCGGACAGTTTGAGAGCCGCATGAAGGGCGTTGTCGACGATGCCAGAAAGAGCGAGAACATTATCCTTGTCATCGACGAGCTTCACAACATCATGGGAGCCGGAGATGCCGAAGGTGCCATGAATGCTGCGAATATCCTGAAGCCCGCGCTCGCCAAAGGCGAAATCCGCGTGATCGGTTCGACGACTCTCGACGAATACCGCCGCTTTATAGAGAAGGATTCGGCTCTCGAACGCCGGTTCCAGAAGGTCATGGTAGACGAACCGTCCATCGACGACAGCATCGAGATTCTGAAGGGAATACGCGATTATTATGAAGTTCATCATCACGTATCCTATTCGGACGACGTGATCGAATATGCCGTTCGTGCCTCGTCACGCTACATTATGGACCGTTTTCTTCCGGATAAGGCAATCGATCTTCTTGACGAAGCCGGTTCCCGCGCCAACTTGAAGGAAGTACGGCTCGTTAAGTACAGACAGTCCATCGAGGAGAAGGCGGCTCTCGAAACTCAGATTGCGGAGCTTGAAGCGAAGATCGAGTCATCGGCTCCTCAGATCATTGAGTCCGAAGCCCTTTACGAGAAACAGGCCGAGACCAAAGCGAATCTTCTGCGTTTGCAGGAAGAGATCAAGTCACTCGAGAGCGAGATTATCCCTACGATTATTTCGCAGAACGATATTGCCAGTGTCATCGAGATGTGGACGGGCATCCCGGTTCAGAGAATTACGGAATCGGAAAGCGATAAGCTGATGAAGCTTGAAGATCGTCTGCACAAGCGTGTGATCGGGCAGGAGAAGGCAGTCAGCGCTCTCGCGCGGGCGATTCGCCGCAACCGTGCCGGCTTTGTAAAGAAGCACAAACCAGCATCATTCATCTTCGTCGGACCGACAGGAGTCGGCAAGACGGAGCTTGTCAAAGCCGTTGCGGAAGCAATGTTTGCCAACGAAGACGCCCTGATCCGTATGGATATGTCCGAATTCATGGAAGCCCATACCGTAAGCAAACTGATCGGATCTCCTCCCGGTTATGTCGGATACGACGACGGCGGTCAGCTGACCGAACGTGTCAGAAGAAAGCCATATTCCGTTATTCTTTTCGACGAGATTGAGAAGGCGCACCCGGATGTATTCAATCTTCTCCTGCAGATTCTCGACGACGGAAGACTGACAGACAGCCACGGCCGCCTCGTGAATTTCGAGAACACAATCATTATCATGACATCCAACGCCGGAACCACGCTTAAATCAAGCGGCTTCGGCTTCGGATCCGAAGGCTATGTCGCACTTGAGAGCCGTGTCCAGTCCGTTTTGAAGGAGATGTTCCGTCCGGAGTTCCTGAACCGTATCGATGAAATCATCGTGTTCCAGGAACTCACAAAGGAAGAAATCCGAAAGATCGTCGATCTGATGCTCAAGGAACTTCGTGATCAGCTCAAGGATAAGGGCGTCGAATTAGAGGTTACTGATGCGGCCAAAGATCAGCTCGCAGCCGAAGGTTACGATGCCAAATACGGTGCAAGACCCCTTCGCAAGACAATACAGCGAAGACTTGAAGATCCGCTTTCTGACCTGTACCTGATGGGCAAGCTCACGGATGTTCTGAAAGTGACAATCGGTTACAGTGAATCGGAGTATACCTTCGACCGTACGCTGAAAGAAGAAATCGGGGAATAAAGAAGACGATGCTTCTCGCAAGTTACTCCTAAGGTGTCGTATGCGCGTCAACAACTGTGTGAAGTAAACAAACTAAATAAGCTCATCGTACAAGATCCTTTTCGCGTACGATGAGCTTATTTATTGGCCGCAGTATCTATAAACTGAAAAGGAAACGGATGCGCTATGCAAAGAATGATTGATTCACACACGCATATCGGTACATACGATTCATGGGTTTGCTCAATAGACACCCTTAAATGTTTAATGGATTCGCATGGCGTAAAGTATGCAGTAACGGCCGATTTGTCCGGCAACACAGAAGGCGCCCGGTCAACTCTGAAGGCAATAGACCGGGCAAGTAGATTCGAGAATGCATTTAAAGTTCTTATGTGGATCAATCCTGTATGCGCAGGTGATCTGGAAGCCGCGGAAGATATAATAACAAGATATCCGTCCTTTATCGCAGGATTAAAGATACATCCAAGAACAGCGGGGATCCGACTGGACGATGATCGATACGGTCCTTATATGGAACTGTGCAGGGAATACAATATTCCGTTTGTATCTCATACCGAGAAAGACTCATTTTCGAATATTGAGTACCTGGCAAAGTGGGCCGAGGCATATCCGGCGATCAATTACGTGGCCGTTCATATGGAACTCTTCACCGAACATAAAGAAGCGATTCAATTCATTTCGCAGCTTCCTAATTTGTACGGGGATACTACTCTGGTCTCTGCACAGGACGTTTCTTATGCCATTGAGAAATGCGGCGCTGACAAAATCCTGTTCGGTTCGGACGCACCTGTAATGGGAACTTCCAGCTATAATTCCCTGGAGGAACTGAAACGGAAACTGCCCGAACGATTCGATAAAGAAGCTGTCAATCAAGTGTTTTTTGAGAACAGCAAAAGAATCTTTCATTTGGATACGTTTGTCTGATCCGAAATGTTAATTTTCGAAAAAAGAAAAAGCAAGTAAACCCGTAAGTGTCCGCTTGCTTTAAGAGGCTGCAATCCATTCCGGTTTCAGGAACGGTAGCTGCCGTTGATTTTCACGTAGTCGTAGGAGAAGTCACAGGTCCACATACGATCCTGATATTCGCCTTCATGAAGTGCGATCGAGATCAGCACCTCGTCCTTCTTTAAGATCTTCTTGGCAGCTGATTCGTCAAAGTCCAATGCCGTTCCGTTTACGCATACGGGAAGCTCCCCGATCGAAATGTCGACTTTTTCGGGATCAAAGGATGCGCCGGAATAGCCTGCGGCCGTAAGGATTCTGCCCCAGTTGGCGTCTTCTCCGAAGATCGCCGTCTTGCAGAGCGGTGAACGGCAAACGGACAAGACGATCCGGTAGGCATCTTCGGCAGAGGCGGCGCCGGTTACTTCGACCTCGACTAGCTTGGTTGCGCCCTCGCCGTCACGGGCGATCAGCCTGGAAAGATCCGTGCATATTTTCGTAAGGGCGTCGGAAAAGAGATCACATTCCGCCGAGCCGGCCTTGATCTCATCCGCTCCCGACATTCCGTTGGCCAGAAGGAGAAGCGTGTCGCATACCGATGTGTCGCCGTCGACGGAGACGCGGTTGAAGGTATGGGATACAGCGCTTCTAAGAATCTGCTGCAGAAGAGGCGCATCGATCCGGGCGTCCGTCGTAATAACGGCGATCATCGTCGCAAGATTCGGATGAATCATGCCGGAGCCTTTGGCCATGCCGGAGATTGTGATCTTTTTCGAGCCGATTTCAATGGTTGCGGTGGATTCCTTGGGGATCAGATCGGTGGTCATCATCGCACGTTCGGCGGCGTGGCCGGCATCCTGTGAAGGGGAGAGGGAGGATACGAGCGAAGGGATACCCTTCGTGATGGCGCCCATATTGAGGCGCTGTCCGATAACACCGGTGGAACACGTCAGTATTTCGTCGGAAGAACAGCCGATCAGAGAAGCGGCCGTACCGGCTGCTTCGTCGGCATCCGTATAGCCGGCATGCCCGACGCAGGCGTTGGCATTTCCGCTGTTGATCAGGATTCCCCGGGTAAGTCCGGTACGGTTTACGAGATCGATCGTACGCTGCAGGGAGTGGCCCTTTACCAGATTGGTCGTATATACGCCGGCAACGGCAGCAGGAACATCCGAAAGAACGAGAGCTAAGTCCGGCGCATCGGTCTTCTTCAGGCCGCAATGAATGCCGGCCGCGCGAAAACCTTTGGGAGAAGTAATGGCAGGTGCAGATTTCATAGAATACTCCTTATATCCATCATTTTATCGTTCGAAATAGGTGATGCTGATCACAATTCGCTTCATTATATCGTAATGCAGACACAGTTTACACCAAATGGTGAAAACATGATTGAAAGCTCAAATAAATTGTGTATAATAAAATGGTTTTAACAAAATAAATATAAAGGAATATTAGAAATGTGGACATGTGATGATCTTAGGGCTAAGGCCCGGCTTGCATTGACCGGAAAATATTGGTGGGCTGTATTATGGACATTGGTCTACACACTGCTTGCGGGAACAGCTTCGTCGATTGTTAGCGGAATATTTACTTTCGTATTTCAGATTTTCGGTACTTTTGCTACCCTTTTTATGGAGGGCAGCTCGCTGCAGGAGACCTCCGGATCCATTACAAGCAGAGGGATTCCGGCCTCCTTTTTCCCTCAGTTCGCTTTGTTTACACTCATCTTCATGGCGATGATCTTGCTCATGTATGCCGGCATATTTGCGGTTATGTTTTTTATAACGTTTCCCTTGTCCATTGGATACCAGAAATGGTATTTCGATATTCGAGAGGGAGGCGAGGGCAAGAGAGTCGATCCGCTTTTTATGGCGTTTCGCAAGAATACGTACGGGAGAATGGTCCGTGGTATGGCTTGGAAGACGTTATGGACATTTCTATGGGCATTAATCGGTGCGATACCGATCATACTCAGCAGCGCAGCCGCCTTTGTGTTCATTTTTTCCTTAGATATCAGGCGTACTTCTTTTGGAAACAGTGAGATCGCTGTTCTGATGATTCTAACCGGAATTTATCTGGTCGGGTTTATTCTTTACGCATTTATTATTATGAATAAATATTATTCATACATGTTCACGAGTTATCTCTTAATCGATGATCCTTCGATTGGATACCGTGAAGCGTTGAAGAAGAGTATTGCGATGTCCAAGGGGCAGAAGCTTCATATGTTTTTCCTGGATTTGTCCTTCATCGGTTGGTGGGCTCTTGTCGTGTTGACGTGCGGTTATGGATCACTCTTTCTCATACCGTACCTCAGAGCAACTCAGACAGAGCTGTATTTTGCGCGAAAAGCAGAATTATCACAGATATAACGAATTCGTTAGAAGATCGAATCATGAGGGGGGATTTTGTATGTGGAGTTGCAGGAGTATTAAGAAAGAGGGCTGGAATCGTCTTAAAAAGCACCTTGGAGGAGCGCTGCTGATTACCCTGCTTTTGTTTATCATTTTGCTCCTGACGCAGATACCGTCCGAATTATCGAATATTCAGAAAGACCAGAATTTGGCTTTGATATCAAGCGCGCAGGCAAGCGGCAGTGTCACGACATCGGATTACAACAAAATTATGGGCGGAGTTGTTACTCAAATCGTATGGGCGATCGTATGGATTCTTGTCTTTCTGCTTGTTTATAATCCTATAATGGTTGGCTATACAAGATGGTTTATCTCCAATTCGCATGAAGAAGGAACACCCCGCATATCGATGCTGTTTTACTCTTTTCAATCGGGAATCTACAAACGAATCGTAGGCGGTACCTTCTACAGATCGCTTTGGCTCTATATATGGCAATATGCAGCCAGCTTATTTTACATCCCGTTTTATATTTCTTTCTACTTTACTATATACAGCATTATTTTTAGCGTCGAGAAATTTATTGTGCCTAAAGACCTTCAGGATTTTTTTCAGTATTTCTATTACTATGGCTACAAATTTTCTTTGCCGTTGCTGCTTTTCTTTATTGGGAGCATAGGATATATCGCTATTCTTGTGAATCGGATGTATGCCTATAGCTTTGTGAATTTTATCCTGGCCGATAATCCGGCGATCGGAACGAAAAATGCGATGAACCGAAGCAAACAAATGACTTACGGTATGAAAAAAAAATTGCTTCTCCTGGACCTTTCTTATATCGGCTGGTGGATTCTGACGATATTGACACTCGGACTTCTGAGCTTCGGACTGTTGCCGTATATCACACAAACCCGTTCGGAATTGTATATGAAAAGAAAAACAGAGAACCGTCTGTTCTGATATTTCCTGGCCTCCGCGGAACTTTTCTTCTCCGGCTCTTCTTTGATCGGGGGACTCAAAAAAATTCCTGCATGTGTTATACTTGCTTTGTGTTCGTATGATCATTGCATAGGAGATTTTAAAATGTCAGACGTAAAAGAATATGATGTCGTAATTATCGGAGCGGGTGTTGCCGGAATTTTTGCAGGTTATGAATTGACCAGCAGGAATCCCGATTTGAAGGTGATTCTCCTTGAGCAGGGAACCCGAATAGAGGAGCGTTCCTGTCCGATCATCAGTAAGAAGGTTGACAGCTGTATCAATTGCAAACCGTGTGCCATTATGCGTGGTTTTGGCGGTGCGGGCGCTTTTTCCGACGGGAAATTCAATTTCACAACGCAGTTCGGCGGTTGGCTGAACGACTACATGAAAGACAGCGACGTAATGGATCTGATCGATTACGTCGATTCAATTAATCTTAAATTCGGAGCGACCGACGAGGTCTTTTCGACAATGACACCCACGGCCGACGTGATCCGAAGAAAAGCAGTAAGTTATGATCTTCATCTGATGGATGCCAGGTGCAAGCATCTGGGTACGGAGCGTAACCGCGAAATTCTTCTGGATCAATCGAAGTGGCTCGAAAAGCACCTGGATTTGTCCTGCAATACAAGGGTTTCGGAAATCGAACCGCTCGCGAACGGCAAATATCATCTGGAAACTTCCATCGGAAGCATCGAGTGCAAGTATCTGATTGCGGCGCCAGGACGTTCCGGCGCCGAATGGTTTTCCAAGCAATGTCACAAGCTCTCTCTTCCGATGATTAACAATCAGGTCGATTTGGGCGTTCGTGTCGAGCTTCCGGCCATCGTTTTTAAAGAGATTACGGATGCGATGTATGAAGCGAAGCTTCTGTACCGCACAAAACAGTATAAGGATGTCGTTCGTACCTTCTGCATGAATCCGTACGGTCATGTCGTCACGGAAAATACAGACGGCATTATTACCGTAAACGGCCACAGCTATACGGATCCGGCGTTGCGAAGCGAGAACACGAACTTTGCTCTTCTGGTCAGCAACACCTTTACCACACCTTTTAATGAACCGTACGCGTACGGCAAGAGAATTGCGTCCCTGTCGAATATGCTCGGCGGCGGAATCATGGTTCAGCGATTCGGCGATTTGATTGACGGACGCCGCACGAATGCGCATCGTCTGCCGCAGGGATTTGTCAAACCGACTCTTGAGGCAACGCCCGGCGACCTTTCGCTGGTCTTGCCGAAACGTCATCTCGACAATATCATCGAGATGATTCATGTGCTCGACAAGCTCGCCCCCGGTACGGCGAACCAGGATACATTGCTCTACGGCGTAGAAGTGAAGTTCTATAGCGCCCGCCTGAACTTGAGCTCCGAACTTGAAACAGGACTTAAGAACTTTTTCGCGATCGGTGACGGAGCGGGAATCACACGGGGGTTATCACAGGCCGGTGCCAGCGGCATTAAAGCAGCCAGAGCCGTTCTCCTTCGCGAAAAGTAACATGTAAAGATTTGTACCATAGTTATAAGGCAAAGCCTATTTCACTCTTGATCTGTTTACAGAAGCATATGTGTGTGTTAAACTTCATAAGTATTTTGCCGTGGTCACAGTTTATGGAACGTCCAAGCCATATACTTTGCCACAGGACTATGATGGAGGTATCATGATGGACACGATTAACAAAGCTGAAATTATCAAAGAGTACGGTCTTAAGGAAGGCGACACAGGTTCACCGGAAGTTCAGATCGCAATTCTGACAGCCCGTATCAACCACCTGACAGAACACCTTAAGGTTCACAAGAACGACCACCATTCCAGAAGAGGACTTCTGACGATGGTCGGACAGAGAAGAGGACTTCTTGACTATCTGACACGTATTGACATTGAGCGTTACAGAACGATCATCGCCAAACTCGGAATCAGAAAGTAATCAGCTGGCAATTCAACGAAAGGTGAGCTTTAGAGCTCACCTTTTTTTGAAGTTCCGGCAAAAAAAAGAAAAATATAGGAACTTTAGGGTATAATAAATCTATATTTTTGCACTCAAGTCACTTAGGTAGGGCCGTAGTGGGTAGATTGATGGATCGTCCGTCCCGATATAGGGTTCGTACGATATATGAATCTACAAGCTACCGCCCTGGGTGACTTAAGTATATCTATTCCAGGAGGTAAATATGGAAAGAAAATTTGAAATGACTCTGGCCGGACGTCCGCTTGTTGTGGAAACCGGCAAACTCGCCCAGTTCGCCAACGGTTCGTGTATGATTCGCTACGGTGAAACTGCGATCGTATCAACGGTGACGGCATCCACTTCTCCCCGTGAAGGCATCGACTTTTTCCCTCTGTCCGTTGATTACGAAGAGAAAATGTATGCTGTCGGCAAGATCCCCGGCGGTTTTATCAAGCGCGAGGGAAGACCTTCGGAGAAGGCCGTCCTCACATCACGCGTGATCGACCGTCCGATCCGTCCTCTTTTCCCGAAAGATCTGAGAAATGATGTTGTTGTAAACAATCTCGTCATGTCCGTAGATCCTGACTGTTCGCCTGAAATCGCTGCGATGATCGGTACGTCTATTGCGATCATGATCTCGGATGTTCCGTGGAACGGCCCGATCGGCGGCGTTATTCTCGGCCTGATCGACGATGAAGTTATCATCAACCCGACCGAGGAACAGCGCGAGAAGAGCCGCATGTATGTAACCCTTGCCGGAACCAAGAAGAAGATCTGCATGGTTGAGGCAGGCGCCAACGAAGTCGATGACGAGACAATGCTCGCCGCGATCGAGATCGGTCATAAGACTATTCAGGATATCGTTGATTTTATCGCATCGATTACTGCTGAGATCGGCAAGCCTAAGTTCTCATATAAGTCTTCCGAAGTGCCGGCGGATGTTTTCGCATACATTAAAGCATTCGGTTGGGACGATATGCGTCAGGCGGTTCTCTCCGACGACAAGAGCGTTCGCGATCTAAACGTCGCTGCCCTTACCGAGAAAGTTAAGGCCTATCTCACCGAGACACATGAAGATTATCTTCCCTATGTCGCCGAATCGATTTATAAGCTCGAAAAGAAGGTCGTAAGAGATTATCTGTTCCGCGAACACGTACGTGTCGACGGTCGTGCTCTCGACCAGATCCGTCCGCTTTCCTGCGACGTCGGTCTTCTTCCGCGCGTACACGGATCCGGACTTTTCCAGCGCGGACAGACACAGGTCCTGACGGCCTGCACACTCGCGCCTCTCTCAAAGGCCCAGGTTCTTGAGGGACTCGATGCCGATGACAGCAAGCGTTACATGCACCACTATAATTTCCCCGGCTATTCGGTAGGTGAGGCGAAGGCCACGCGTTCTCCGGGCCGCCGCGAAATCGGCCACGGTGCTCTTGCGGAGCGTTCTCTGATTCCTGTTCTGCCGTCCGAAGAAGAATTCCCTTATGCAATCCGTACCGTTTCCGAGATTCTGATGTCGAACGGATCCACATCACAGGGTTCTGTATGCGCCAGCACAATGGCTCTTATGGATGCCGGTGTTCCGATCAAGCGTCCGGTCGCCGGTATCTCTACGGGTCTTATTATTAACGAAGAGAATGAAGATGATTTCCTTGTATTCATGGACATTCAGGGAATCGAAGATTTCTTCGGCGATATGGACTTCAAGGTTGCGGGTACCGAGCTGGGTATCACGTCCATTCAGGTGGATATCAAAGTTGACGGACTTTCTCTCGAGATCATCCGACAGGCTTTCGAGCTGACCAGAAAGGGAAGACTGCACATCATCAATGATATTCTTCTTCCGAGACTTTCTGCGCCGCGCGCCGAACTCTCCAAGTATGCGCCCCGTATTATTACGACTCAGGTTCCCGTCGACAAGATCCGTGAAGTTATCGGATCCGGCGGAAAAGTTATCAATAAGATTATTGCCGATACCGGTGCTCAGATTGACATCAATGACGACGGACGTATTTTTATCGCGACTCCGGATGCCGAGAAGGCAGCACGTGCGCTTGCCATCATTAACGGTATCGTAAATGATCCGGAAGTCGGTCAGATGTTTGACGGAACGGTAACGCGTCTCATGGCTTTCGGTGCCTTCGTAGAATTCCTTCCCGGCAAGGAAGGTCTTGTGCACATCTCCAAGATGGCATGGAACCGTGTCGACAAGGTTGAGGATGTCGTTAAGGAAGGCGATAAGGTCAAGGTTAAGGTCCTTGAGATCGATGCCCAGGGCCGTATCAATCTTTCCATGAGAGATTGCTCGGATAAGCCGGAAGGCTTCGTCGATTCTCCGGATGCTCCCCGTCGCCCGATGGGAGACCGTCCGATGGGCGATCGTCCCGGACGCGAGCGCAGAGGCGGATTTGACCATGGCGGTGATCGCGGCGGCCGCGGACATTCGGATCGTCCCGAGAGAATGGGCGGACATTCAGATCGTCCCGAGAGAATAGAGAGAAAAGATTTTTCGGATGCGCCTAAGACAACGGCAGCAAACGAAGACGAGACACCTCGTCCGGGTTCCAGATCCAGAGATTTCTAATTAAACATGACAGTATAGAGCTTATGGCGGCTGCTTTCGTTTCTCGAAGGCAGCCGTTTTTTGTCTGACTGAAAGGAAAGAAACGCACGTTTCCTTCAACTTATGAATGGTACAAAATGACCTCGACAAGGTTTCGGAACGCCGGAAGAAAATAAAAAATACCCGGAAACCGCAAAATGCGAATTCCGGGTATTTGTGTTGGATCCTTGAAAAGTACTCTTATAAGTAATAGACCCACCATGCAATACCGCTAAAGAAGGAAGATAGAATGGGCATGCAGGCAAAGGCGCAAGAAGTAAGGAGAAGGGACTTGAGCCCCGACTTGTCATCCGAATCTTTCTTGTAGTCGAGGAAGATCAGAATGGCGGAAAAAACATAGGCCGCCGTCACCAGACCGGTTACCAGATTATTCACCAGGAAAACGCTCGAAAATAAAGTTGAAAGCAGATCCGCGGCAATCAAAGGGAGGAACGAAAGACCGCTTAACGCAACAATAGACTTAAGGCTCTTCTTTTTTAGTTTGAAGAGGCCCTGGAAGAGGAAGAGCGCAAAGATCAAGGTCGCAAACTTGATCAAATCGATCAACATAAATACAAACCAAAGCAAGGTGTGACGGAGAAAGTAAACACCACCGCCGGCAAAGGCTCCTCTGAATCCCATAAGAAACATCAGAAATGCATAAACACCGAGAATAATCAGACCCCAGAGCCAGAACTCGTCTTTGGCATGATCGGATACGGCTTCGATCGGATTCTTAAAATAAGCCTTGAAAAAGCCGCCGATCTTACCGCTTTGACCGGGCGCCTTGCTCTGTGCAGAGCCGGTTCCTGACGGTGCTGCGGACGCTGCAGGCTGTACCGGCGCTGCCGATATCACGGGGGCCGCTGCTATTACAGGTGATACGGGTTCCGAAGTCGGGGGCGCCGATTCCTGTACGGTTTGTTTTGTACCGCATGACGGGCAAAATATACTGCCGTCAGGAATTTCAAACCCACATTTAACACAATTCATAAATACCTCCAATTAGCACCTGGTAAATTATTTTTAAGATGTTCCTATAATATCACATGAACGTCATTCAATGCTATAAATCCGGAAAAAATATAAACGTTCAGGACCGATCATTCGCATACGTGAAAATTTGAATTGACATAAAGGGATCTTATGATAAAATTGAAAAGGCGTCGGGGTGTAGCTCAGTTGGCTAGAGTGCTTGCTTGGGGTGCAAGAGGTCGCCAGTTCAAGTCCGGTCACTCCGACCACGGGAAAATCCCCATAGGAAAGCCCGAAGAGCTTAATGTTCTTCGGGCTTTTGCTTTCTTCGGATATCGGAGACGATGGTGCCGTTTTCTTCCTTAAGCCGCCGCAGTTGCCTCGGGCGTGACAGACACGGACCCGGCGGCGCTGGCTGCGAAATCAGAAGCCTGTTTGATCATGGATTTCGCATCGTTAACCGGGAGGGAATAGAGATAGATATTCATATAAGAATCCTGGACATCTCTCATAATAGCCATGCCGTAATTTCCTTTAACGGTAGCACCGGCCTCACTCGTATAAAGATCCTCAATATATGTGCGTGCTTCTGCATCCGACATGTTCGGATAAAGGACCTGAACATAAGGCGCAAGGATGTGCTTGATGTCTTCGTAAGAGTTCTGGGAAGTAACGCGGAACACGACAACCATTCTCTGAATCTTACCGTTTGTATCGAGAGCACCGATGATGTTGATCGGGTAGCTATTCGAGTTTTGTACGCTCCCGGTAAAAGTCATTTCCGTATCGGACTGTGTGTATGAGACGGTCGGAAAATCAAATCCGTAAGCGGAGATCAGCTTGTATGAGGTTGTTTTTCTATAGGAAGCGGAGTAATCCTCAACCGATATGTTGAGCGAATCTTTGTTGCTGAAAAAACCAAGGAAATAAGCGGAAAAAACACCGACGAGAAGAACCGCAATAACACAGGATACAACTACGATCGGATCCATTCGTTTCTTTTTCGGGGAGGTCATAGGGTCTGCAGATTTTTTCAAATCCTTTTGTCTTGCAGATCGGCTGGATTTGAGCATCTTTTCGATCGCCTGGATTTCTTCTTCGTCTTTATCGGGTTCGGAGACGGAAGCCGTATGCTTCGAAGCATGAGCTTCTTCTGCTATCGGTTCTTCGGCGCTGTCAATTGCAGCCTCTTCTGATCCGGAAGATTTCGGAACAGGGTCACCGAATTCTTCGACCTGTTCCGGGAAAAGGTGTTCCTTGGGCATATTCACATTTTCCGGCTCTTGAACCAGATCATCAGGTCCAATACCGCCACCGGTAAGATTTACCGTGAGCGCGTCGGGATCAATATCGGGCATCTCGTTATCAAGGGTTGTAAACGTCGGCATCTATCTGTACCTCACATCTTTATTACATTTTGTACTATTGAGATGATAATCGTATTTCCGGAAATTAGCAACCGATTCATGGTCATTCTTTCCTTTTTGCCGCACATATATGATAAAATTATCAGGAATATATAAGGTTCCGAAAAGCTACGCCGAACGGGCTTTTGGAGATTCATTCCGAGGTGGATTATGTTGAGTAATAAACGGCCTCATGCCCTTATCACCGGTGCATCACGCGGAATCGGAGCCGCTGCGGCAGAAGCTTTCGCGCGTTCCGGATACTCGGTTACTATTTTGTACAAAAGCAGTACCGAAAGGGCGGACGATCTCGTCGTCAAGCTTCTTCAGGAGGGCTGCGACGCTATAGCGGTTCAAGCCGATATCCGTGATTATTATGCCGTACGAGCCGCAGTGCATAAGGCAAATCTGCAATTCGGTGCCGTGGATGTTCTGGTAAGCAATGCCGGCATCGCGAGTCAGAAACTTTTTACCGACGTAACACCGGATGAATTTCGCGAGATGATGGATACGCATGTCACGGGACTTTACAATATTGTCGAAGCCGTGCTTCCCGGTATGATTTCGCGAAAAACCGGCAGCATCGTAACGGTGTCGTCCATATGGGGGATTACCGGAGCATCCTGCGAAGTCGCGTATTCTACGGCGAAAGCAGCCGTAATAGGATTTACCAAGGCTCTGGCTAAAGAAGTAGGCCCCTCGAACATACGTGTGAACTGCGTAGCGCCGGGTGTTGTAGATACCGATATGAACCGCGGTCTCACGGCAGAGGATATGAACATGCTGTGCGAAGAAACACCGCTTGAAAGAATCGGAACACCGGAAGAGATTGCCGAGACGATTCTTTTTCTCGCTTCGGGGAAAGCGTCGTTTATTACCGGACAGGTGATAAGCCCGAACGGCGGTCTTGTGATCTGAATCGGATATGTTAGACTTAATGTATCTTCTGTTTTCGAATCATTGTACGCATTGCAAACCGGTCACACGGAATTTGGGAGGTATCTTATGAATTCTCTTGATTATGCTATACAAAATGAAACAAACGGAGCCGGATATTACAGAGAACAGGCCAATCTTCATACCGGCACAACGCTTGAAAGAATATTCAATATGCTGGCCGAAGAAGAGGAAAGGCACAAACTGCTGCTTAAGGATGTTGAAGATAGTGTTTTTTCGACTCTTCCGGCAAACGATCTTTCGATGAAAGATACTTTGTTTTCGGGGTTGGGACAGCTGAAGGACGAGATTCGCGACACCGTTTCTCAGCTCGAAATCTATCAATTTGCACGCGCTATGGAAGAGAAGAGTATAGCGCTCTATACAGAACTGCTTAAAGACACGGTAGATGAGAAGGAACGTGCTCTCCTCATGTTTATAGAAAAGCAGGAACGCGTTCATGCGGATATATTGGATGAATTGGTTGTACGGATCAGCCGCCCTGAGGAATGGGTAGAGAGCGCTGAATTCGGTCCGCGGGAAGAATATTGACAACTGGAATATCAATACGGAACCGGGAGAATCATATGCTCAAATGGATGGCCGCCGCTCTGATGCTTGCGGATCATATAGGTCTTTATTTTGCCTATCTTCTGCCGGTTCCGGTAACTATGGCCCTGCGGCTTTTAGGCCGGCTGGCATTCCCGATTTTTGCGTACTATACAGCGTTCGGATTCTTACGGACATCGAACCGTCTTCGCTACTTTTCGAGAATGCTGGTCTTTGGAATCTTGACGCAGGTCATGTTCTATGCGGCGCATAAATTAACTGGGTCGTATACTTTCATGAATGTGATTCTGACGTTTACGCTGTCCATACTATTTCTTGCGCTATCGGAAACATCCGGTAAATGTATTCGCGTATTATTCAATAAGAAGACAGAGGACGTTTCCCTCCGAATCGGCGGCCGGGATATCCTCGCATACGGCAAGACCGCAACGGCCTTCATTCTGGCTGCTGCGATCCTCGGCATGATTGCGATTCTGCTCCTTGAGTACCGTTACCCGACAGACTACGGAATTTTCGGGATCTTAAGCGTATGGCTGTTCTATCTATTTCTGAAAAATATGAAGACCATTCGTCTCTATGAGGATAAAAGAAGATATATATTCTTTATCCTTTCTTTTCTTGCGCTGAATCTCGCGTGGGCGGCCGAGAAAATATTCCTTTTCAAAGGGAACCTTATCTGGAGTCTTATGGAAATTTTTTCCGTTCTGGGGCTCTTTCTCCTTGTCATCGATAAGCCGCGAAAAAAGCCGGCGCGTTTCGAGAAATATTTCTTTTATGTATTTTATCCCGTGCATATAACTCTATTGATGTTTTTGTGCCGTATAATTAGTTGAAATTGAAGTAGAAGGAGCCGTACTTAGCTATGAATCTTCTGATCCGTGATGCGCTGCCCGAGGATATTCCGGAAATACTCTCCATTTATTCCGAATATGTTTTGCATTCCAACTATACATTTGAATACGACGTTCCGACGATCGAGAAGTTTACGGAACGGTTCATGAACTTCACCGCATGGTATCCCTGGATTGTCTGCGAGATAGACGGGAAGGTAAGAGGCTATGCCTATGGATCCCGTGCCTTTGAGCGGATCGCTTACCAATGGGATGCCGACGTTACCATATATATAGACAAGGAATTCCACGGTCTGGGAATTGCGAAAAGACTGTATCAGGTACTTCATCATTTCCTGAAAGAACAGGGTTATTACAATCTGTATGCCGGTATTACGGCCATTAATCTGCCGAGCATCGCTTTTCACAGATCGGTCGGGTACAGTGATATCGGATTATTTCACAAGACCGGATACAAAAGGGGCGAGTGGCTGGATGTTCTCTGGATGGAAAAACAGCTCCGGACGAACTATGGTGTACCGGAAGCGCCCGTAAGCTATAAGAGCCTGGATAAAGGCATGACGGCGGAAGTATTTCGCGAGGGAAGCAGAGAAGCTATTGAATCTTAATTCTGAGGAGGAATACAAAATGACAGGACCTGAAATGTGGGCTGAGTTTTGTTCCAAAAACGATATCGATATAAACACAAAACATGACATGTGGAAATTTTGCGGGGGCGGCGTTTTCGCGGATGAGCTGGCGAATCTGGTTTTGGCCGGAATAAAAACAGCAACAGCCAGTACGAAGAAAGCGTATGAAACAGACGGGGATCCTTTGCCGGTGCCCGGTACGTACAGCGTGATTCTCTTTGATAATGAGGAGGCAACCTGCATCTTGCAAGACACAAAAGTATCTATTGTCCCGTTCAACGAGGTAAGTGAAGAGCACGCTTACAAAGAAGGCGAGAATAATAGAAGTTTAGAAATGTGGAGAGAAGTACACAAAAATGCCTTCTCCCCGGATTATGAGCGAGTTGGTCAGGAATTTGATGAGAATGGACTTTGTGTATTGGAAGAGTTTATTATGGTTTACAAATGAAGATTCCTTAAACGTCGCATTGTACCTTAAAATCTCAGCACATACGATAACGGTAGATTTGATGTCAGTATTGAACTCAAATAGACCCTGGGACAGGAGAACCATATGATTCCTTCCACGACAACAGCGGTGTATTTTTCCGCTACAGGAACCAACAAGAGAAATGTAGAAGCAATTGCAGAAGAGTTTGCCGCAGATTTCAAGACCATCGATCTGACCAGATTCGATTCAGCTAAGGAAGAACAATATTTTAGCAGAGATGAACTCGTCATAATCGGTGCGCCAGTGTATTCGGGAAGGATCTATTGCGGGGCTGCAGAACGTTTTCATACGCTTCATGGGGATCAGACACCTTGCCTGATTACGGTAACGTACGGCAATCGTCATTATGATGATGCCCTTCTGGAACTCAAGGACCTAATGACCCAACAGGGTTTTCGTGTGATTACAGGCGCTGCCCTGATCGGCGAGCATACCTATGGAGACATTCAGAAGGGGCGCCCCAACAATCAGGATCTTGAGGAGACGGCCCGGTTTGCAGAGAGGATTCGGGAAAAACTTGCTTCTGATGATGTAAGTGAACCGGTGATTCCCGGAAAGCATCCATACAGGGATGGCGGGAATGGCGGGGGATTCAGACCGCTTACGGGTGATTCCTGCAATCGCTGCCATCTATGTGAAAAGGAATGTCCTTTAGGGGCAATCCATGAGGATTGTATCACGATCGATGGGAACCGGTGTATTGCCTGTTTCCGCTGTATTCGCATATGCCCTGTCGGGGCCAAAAACATGAATACTCCGGAATACACGGACTTTGCCAGGGACTTTTCAAATAAGCTTGCCGTAAAAAGAGAGAATGAATACTTCTGAATTCGTGAACATTTGGCGTTGTCGAAAAGTCGCTTACCAATTTGCAGCACCGTCTGTTGCCTATTATTTAGACGCGGAATGTTATATTAACTAAAACGAGACAACGATACTTTCAGGGGGAGTATTTTTACATGATGGAATCGTTACATGAAAAAATGCTGGGAAAGACTATTCTCCTGACCGGCGCCGGCGGCGGCATCGGCTATGAAGCAGCACGTTCTTTTGCCCTCATGGGTGCGCACGTTATTCTGGCGGAAATCCACGAAGAGAAGGGAAAACAAGCTGAGAAATCGATCAATTCTGCATTGTCCGATAACCTGGCTGTTTTCTATCCGGTAGATTTAGCTGACGAGGCTCAAATCCACACTATGGCCGACTGGATTCTTCAAAACTATGGTGTACCGGATGTCATTTTTAACAATGCAACCATAACGAAAATGGGCGCGGTAGATCAGGTAGATACCGCTTTTTGGGACAAGAGCTATGCTGTGAACCTGAAAGCTCCTTTGTTATTGACACAGCTCTTTCTTCCGCATATGAAGAAACGAAGGAGCGGCACAATTATATTTGTATCTTCCTCAGGAGCAGCGCCCTACATGGGTGCTTATGAGGTGTTTAAAACTGCGCAGGTTGAGTTAAGCAACACACTTGCAATGGAACTCGAGGACTCCGGAGTATTTGTTTACACGATAGGCCCGGGGTTGATCAAAACGGAAACCGCTATGCGCAGTATCGAAATTGTTGCCGAAAGAATGGGCATGACAACAGATGAATTTTACAAAATGAACGATAAACATATTCTGGATGTAGAAAAAGCAGGCTTGGGTTTTGCACTGTCCGCGGCCTTTCCGGAGAGATACCATGGACAGGAAATCAGCTGCATTCAGGTTTTAATGGATTTTGATGCTTTTACTGGCAGTCGGGAAAGTTCTGTACCATCTTCGAATATTTCTATTGATACGCAAAAGCGCCGGGAATATCTGTTCATTTCTATTCTGAATACTTTTGAGCAGCAATCCGATACCTGGAAAAATATGAATGTTTTCGAGCGGCAGTGGGTATTCAGGGATTTCAAAAAATCGATGGCGGTTTCTCCTGAACAAGCTGCTCTTACCCTTCGACAACTGAGCGGTAAACTGAAGAATCTCCGAGATCTGGATCAGAAGGATAGAGAATTCATTCGGAAATTGAAAGAGTACTGGGAACATCAGTTACGGTTACTGCAAGGATATGAGAAAAACTTGGCCAAGTTGGAAGAGAATACACAGATCATACTTGGATGGATTAAGGATATTGAGGATTTTCTGGCAGATTAAGTTATCTATAACGCGGCAATAATGAAGTTAAACAGGAAACATTTTTATATTTACGTGAAAGTGGAGTTGTTTTTCGAAATCTCTTACTATCCGAATACTTCATGCTTCGTTTAAGACAAAGATAAAGCCCCGAAGCCTTACAGCCTCGGGGCTTTACACTGGCAGGGGAGACGCGATTCGAACACGCAACCAGCGGTTTTGGAGACCGCTGCTCTACCGTTGAGCCACTCCCCTGTGTTCCGTCGGACAGAGCTTGTCTGTCACATAAAAGAAACATTCACAAGTGTATAGGACTGTTTGCATCGTGTCAAGTTGAATGTTATCATTTCTTTAAAGAAATTCGTTCGTATCTCACGAATGTGATGTATTTATAAGGGGGAATTCAATTGGTATTTACGGTGATCGGAACCGGTAATATGGGCCAGGCGCTTGTTTCCGGATTCTTAAGAAGCAAGGTTTTGAAGGCGGATGAGATCCGTCTTTGTGATACGGATCAGGAGAAGCTTGAGGCTTATGCGAAGAGCAATGGGTGTCATGCCTTTTCGAGCGCCAAAGAGGCTGTCCAGGGAGCGGATTATGTTCTTCTTGCGGTGAAGCCGCAGGTTCTGAATCAGACCGTTACGTCTTTTTTACCGTCCCTTTCCGAAAATACAGTCATCATTTCCATTGCAGCCGGCGTCAAAATTGCCAGACTGCGCGGACTGATCAATCCCGGCAATCCCCTCGTACGCGTCATGCCTAATACGCCGGCGCTTGTCGGTGCGGCCGTGAATGCGGTCTGTTTCGATAACGTCGACGAGAAATCCACAGAGTTCGTTACCGGACTCCTGAAAACATGCGGAATGGTCGTTCCTTGCGACGAGAAAACACTCGACGCGATCGGATGTGTATCGGGAACGGGTCCCGCGTATGTAATGCTGTTTATCGAGTCTCTTGCCGATGCGGCCGTGAAGCTCGGAATCCCGCGTCAGACGGCGCTTGAAATTGCCGCCATGACGGTGTACGGATCCGGTAAACTTGCTGTTGAGACCCAAACACACCCGGCGATTCTCAAGGACCAGGTTTGTTCTCCCGGGGGAACGACCATTGAAGGTGTTCTTGCTCTCGAAAAATTCGGCCTTCGCGCGGCCGTGGAAGCCGCCGTCATTGCGGCGGACGACAAGACACGCGTTCTGGCGGGAGGCTAAGCACCCGTGGCGGAATCGGCGGTCGAGATTTTTACCGACGGAGCGTGCTCCGGCAATCCGGGTCCGGGCGGCTGGGCCGCGATTCTTGTGGCCGGCGGCCGCGAGAAGGAAGTATCGGGCGGCGTTCTGTCGACCACCAATAACCGGATGGAGCTGACAGCGGCGATTGAGGCCTTGAAGAAGCTTAAGAAGCCCTGCAGTGTGACTCTTTACAGCGACAGCGCCTATCTGGTAAACGCCTTCCTGCAGGGGTGGCTCGCGTCCTGGAAAAGAAACGGCTGGAAGAACAGCACGAAGCAGCCCGTCAGCAACATGGACCTATGGATGGATCTCGACAAGCTTTCCGGGATTCATCAAATCACATGGCGCAAAGTGAAGGGCCACTCCGATCACGAATACAACAATCGATGCGACGCGCTTGCTGTCGCCGAAGTAGCAAAAATAAAATCCGGAGAAGGAAGTAACGGGAATGAATGAAGAACAGATACAGGGACTAAATGAACAGGAAGAACCCTTTCCGCATCTGATATTTCCTTCGGGTGAGGTGCGTCCGGATGATCCGTCCGAGGAAGTTGTAGGGAAGAAGCGTCTTTTCACGGGGCGCGTTTTTGCAGCGGAGATTATGGACGTTAAGCTTCAGGACGGCCGCATGAGCAAGCGCGAGATAGTTCGCCATAACGGCGGAGCCGCAATCGTACCTTTGGATAAGGATCTGAACGTCTATGTCGTGCGGCAATTCCGTGCGCCGTTTCAGCAGGTGCTCGTAGAAGCGCCCGCCGGCAAGCTTGAAGTCAACGAGGATCCGCGTGACTGCGCGATCCGTGAGCTCAAGGAAGAGACCGGATTTACGGCGGATCACGTGGAAGATCTCGGGTGCATCTTTACAAGTCCCGGATACAGCACGGAAGCTCTGTACCTGTATCTTGCGACAGGTCTTCACGAAGGCGATTCGAAGCCGGACGAAGGTGAGTTCCTGAATGTTGAGAAGATCCCTCTTAAAGAGCTTCTCGAGCAAATTGACGAAGGACGTATCCGCGACGCGAAAACGGTCATCGCCGTTCTTAAAACAGCAAGGAGGGTCGGTCTCTGATGGCAGCATCGCCGGTCAATCACAGACGGGAAGTAACGGGCGTTGTTTTCCTCGCTTTTGCTGTTATTCTGGGAGTGTCCTACTATCTTCCGGATTCGGCGACAGGCTTTCTGGGGAATATACTGCGCTCACTGGGGAAAGGACTTTTCGGTATCTCAGCCTATGCGATACCGGTTCTTTTCACGTATGCCGCCGTTGACTATCTGCTCGAAAAGAGACTGAACGTCGCGCCGAGGCGAGTCATGTCGGTTCTTCTCCTGCTCTTAGCCGCATCGGCTCTTTTTCCCGTGTTCACGGTGGCAAGAGACACGATTCAGTCGCTCTGTCTTGATATTACGAAGAATAAGCCGCTAGCAACAAATGCTTTCTCGATTCTCTGGCGTTCGGGCATTGATCCAACGCTCCTGAAGGCCGGTACATCCGATAAGGCGTCCATTCTGACCGGCGGCGTCGTAGGCGGTTCTATCGCATTAGGCCTCGAATATCTCGCCGCGAAGACGGGTGCGCTCATCATTCTTTTCGCGTTCATATTGTCCCAGATCGGACTGATATTTAACGTATCTCTGTCCAGGACGGCAACGAGAACGGCGGAAGCTCTCAAGACAGGCGCCGAACGCACGTCCGGCTATATCCGCTCGGGAGCCGAATCGATCCGGACCTTTTCCGCAAACAGTGCACGAATGAGACTTGAACAGAAGAACGAACAAACATTATCCGGTACACAGCTCGAGATTTCTCAGCTGCCGGATAACGGACTGTCGCCGTTTGATGAAATTGTTTCCGATCCTCATCCCGGATTTATCGATCTGGAAGGGACCGATACACCGATGTCTGTTACTTCTTTTCGCGGTTATAACCCCTATGACAATGATTTATCAAAGCCGCCTCTGGTAAAGCCTGCCGCACCCGAGCCGTTCGAACCTGTCGACCGCCACGTCGCGACGGATTTCAGTAAGCTGCCGCAGTCGCCGATGCCGAATTCTCAGGCCGCGGCACTTTCCGAGATGCCGGGTTTCCTTAAAGACAGGGAAGAGGCGTCGTGGATTGATATTAAGACGAATACCGGTATGCCCACTAACGAAGGAGCCTCGCATCTCTCCGTTCTGCGGGTAGGTGTTGACGGGAATTTTATAAAGCGCGGAGAAGCGGAAGATATTGACGATATCGACGACGTGAATGCAGATATCGATGAGATCAGGAGCAACTTAAAGACCGTTACCGATCACACGTCTTCTGGAAAAACGCAAACCGGTCCGGCCGTTCCGTCAAATGCGGCTCAAATTGTGGTTACGGGAGCAGCCGAGGATGCGGCGCGTACAACCCGGAATACGATGACTGAGAACACCGGTACGACCGTGACCGTTCCGCCCCTTAAGTCCCCGGAACGGCAGATCTCGATCAAATTTCCGAAGCCGGTCTACAAGGCGGCGCCTTCCACGCTTCTGCGTCCGGATAATAACGACGACTCGGGCCGTTCGAGTCAGTCGGCTCTTATGGCGCAGGGTAAGAAGCTCGAAGATACACTCGCAAGTTTCGGCGTTGCCGCAAAGGTAGTCAACATTACGCACGGGCCTGCCATCACGCGATTTGAACTGACGCCCGGCCCGGGTATCAAGGTCAGCCGGATCGTCAATCTTACGGACGATCTGGCGCTTGCGATGGCGGCAGTCGGCGTCCGTATCGAGGCTCCGATTCCGGGTAAATCGGCGATCGGCATTGAGATACCGAACAGCGAGACGTCCGCCGTTACGCTAAGAGGACTGATCGATACGCCGACGTTCCGGAAAAATTCGTCGCCGCTCGTTGCTGCACTGGGCCGTGATATACCCGGCAACCCGATCTTCTGTGACCTCTCGAAAATGCCGCACCTGCTGATCGCGGGCGCGACCGGTTCCGGAAAATCCGTCTGTATAAACTCCATTCTGATCAGCATTCTCTGCAAAGCGACACCCGATCAGGTGAAGCTCATCATGATCGATCCAAAAGTCGTCGAGTTATCGATTTATAACGGCATACCGCACCTTCTGGCCCCTGTCGTAACGGATCCCAAAAAGGCGGCCAACACGCTGAACTGGGCCGTCGGTGAAATGACGCGCCGCTACGGCCTCTTTGCGGAAGCCTCGGTTCGCGATTTCAGAGGATTTAATGAAGCCTTGAGCGAGAAGAAGGAACCGCAGCTTCCGCTGATTCTTATCGTGATCGACGAACTTGCCGACTTGATGCAGGTAGCGTCGAAGGAAGTGGAAGAATCAATTGCACGCCTTACCGCTATGGCACGTGCGGCCGGTATTCATCTCTTAATCGCAACCCAGCGTCCTTCTGTCGATGTCATTACCGGTGTTATCAAAGCCAATATCCCGTCGAGAATCGCTTTTGCCGTATCTTCACAGGTAGACAGCCGCACAATCCTGGATATGGTCGGAGCCGAAAAGCTTCTCGGAAAGGGCGACATGCTCTATTATCCGCAGAGCGCCGCCAAACCGCAGCGCGGACAGGGTGCTTTTGTATCCGATGCGGAAGTTGAATCCATAATCGAGTATTTGAAGGCGCAGAATCTCGGTTCCTATGATCCGTTGGAGGCTGAAGCAATCACTTCCGCTTCGGCCGGGATGAGTTCCGCCGACCGCGATACGGGCGATGAAGACGAACTTCTCCCGCAGGCCGTAGACATCGTTCTTCTGGCGGGCTGTGCATCGGTCTCGATTCTGCAGAGACGCATGAATATCGGATATCCGCGTGCCGCTAGGTTGATTGATCACATGCAGGAAAAAGGATACATCGGTCCGTTCGAAGGAAGCAAACCCAGAAAACTTCTAATTTCCCAATCGCAATGGTTGGAAATCAAAGCAAAAGGAGGACAATAAGATGCCCGCAATGATTATTTCCGGAAAAGAAGTCGCCGCGCAGCTCAGATCTGAAATGACCGAAGAGGTGGCACAGATTCGAGAGAACGGAAAGGCTGACAAGCATTTCTGTCCGCCCGGCCTTGCTGTTATTCAGGTCGGCAATGATCCGGCGTCCTCGATCTATGTCAGCAACAAAAAGAAGGCCTGCGAGCAGGTCGGAATCATGTCATTCGGTTATTCTCTTGATGTGAATGCCACGCAGGAAGAACTGATCGACTTGATCGAGACGTTAAATAAGGATCCGAGAGTACACGGTATCTTGTGTCAGCTTCCTCTGCCGCGGCAGATGGATGAATTTGCCGTGATCTGTGCAATCGCGCCCGAAAAGGATGTGGACGGCTTTCATCCGGTTAACAAAGGACTTCTTTCCATCGGTCGCGAGTGTCTCGTATCCTGTACGCCTTTAGGCTGTCTTTCCCTTATTAAGAACAGCGGAATCCCGATCGCCGGCAAGCACTGCGTCGTAATCGGCAGAAGTAATATTGTCGGAAAGCCCGTATCGCAGCTGATGCTCGCGGAAAACGCAACGGTAACGATTGCGCATTCGCGCACGAAGGATCTTCCCTCTGTTTGCCGTGAAGCGGATATATTGATCGCCGCTATCGGAAAACAGGGATTTGTTACGGCGGAGTTTGTGAAGCCGGGTGCCGTTGTCATCGACGTCGGCATCAACCGCGGTGAAGACGGCAAGGTCAGAGGAGACGTGGACTTCGATTCCGTGTATCCCGTTGCCGGCGCAATAACTCCCGTTCCGGGCGGAGTAGGACCCATGACGATAACCATGCTCCTTAAAAACACCATTCATGCCTATAAAATTCTGACGGGAAGGTCGTAATTTTTCATGAACAATCAAATAGAGAAGAAGATCGGGAGTGCCGAGATTATCTGTGTCGGCACGGAGCTTCTTATGGGACATACACTGAATACCAATTCCGGCTATCTCGCAAAACAGCTTGCCGAGCTGGGAATCCCTTCTTATCGCCAGATTGTCGTCGGCGACAATGTCGACCGCCTGACAACGCAGATTCTGGAAAGCGCCGGAAGATGCGATCTGATTATCCTGACGGGCGGCCTCGGCCCGACAACCGACGATCTGACGATGGAGACGGCCGCAAAAGCCGCCGGTCTTCCGATGGTATTGGACGAGAAGAGCAAGGTAGAACTTACCGAACATTTCACACGGCTTGGCCGCGTCATGACTGACAACAATCTGAAGCAGGCCATGTTCCCTGTCACATCTACAATCCTTCCGAATACGAACGGCACCGCACCGGGCGCGATGTTTTATTGCCCCGCTCCGAATGCCGGCGATCCGGATCACAAAGCCCTCCTGATTCTTCTGCCGGGACCGCCATCGGAAGTTGTCCCGATGTTTACGCTGTCGGTCCGGCCGTTTCTCGAGAAAATGGCGCCATACAAACTGCATACGGCGTATGTTCACCTGATTGATATCGGAGAGTCCGCCGCCGAAACCCGAATACGCGACATGATCGACATTCAGGTCAATCCGACGATCGCCCCTTATGCGGCGGAAGGCGAATGTATGTTCCGCGTCACACAGCGGATCGATTCCGATACCGATCCGGATCTTTTGGGACCCGTTTTGGACGAACTGAAGAACCGCTTCGGCGATCATATTTACGAGATCGGAACACGTTCGATGAAAGAGGTCGTTTTCGAGAAGCTTCTGTCGGAGAATAAGACGGTTGCCTTTGCGGAGAGCTGTACGGCCGGCATGATTTCGGCCGAATTCGGCGACATTCCGGGCGTATCACAGGTCTTTACGGGGTCGTGCATTTCCTACAGCAACCTTATAAAAGAAAACGTTCTAGGCGTTCCGTCCGAAACACTTGATAAATACGGTGCTGTCAGCGAAGAGTGTGCCGCGGCTATGGCCGAGGGTGTAAGAAAACTGATGAAGACAAGTGTCGGCGTATCCGTTACCGGAATTGCCGGTCCCGACGGGGGGACGGAGGAGCGGCCTGTCGGACTTGTGTATCTGGCCGTTGCGGATGAAAAGGGAACCGAGGTCAAGAAACTTACCCTCGGCGGCAACCGTATGCGCATTCGGCGCGTAGCAACTCTGCAGGCATTCAATCTTCTTCGGAAAAGGCTGTAAGTAACGATGGAGAATCCAAGCGACCGTATAAGCGTACCGACGGATCGGCCGGATAAAAAGAAGAAGAGCACCGCAAGTATAGCGCTTGCGACGTTTCTGATGATTGTCGGACTGACGCTCTCGAAAGGAACCGGATTCCTGAGAGAGAATTTCATTATGGAAAAATTCGGCAGCGGCACGAAATTGGCCGACGCTTTTTACCTTGGATTCACGATTCCGGATCTCTTTTTCCAGCTTCTTGTCGGCGGTTCGATACAGGCTGCGATCACGCCTTCACTTGCGCGTATGGTCGAAAGCGGACAGCAGAGGAAAGGCTGGAAAAGCGTCAGTACTTTTATTACGCTGATCGCACTGATCATGCTCGGCATTACGATTCTCGGAGCGTTGCTTTCCGACTGGTTTATTCCGCTGATCTTTTTCGACAAAAATGCGGAAGTCGTCGCACTGGCCGCGAAAGCTTCAAAAGTATTGTTTCCACAGGTCTTTTTCATGATGCTGGCCGCCTTTTGCATCGGAATACTCAACGCTTATAAGAAGTTCTCATCGACAGCTTTCGGCCCGACCATTTACAATGTTTTTGTAGTACTGGCTATCGTTGTTTTCGGTGGGCGGAGCGAAAACGGCGTCGTTTATGCGGCCCTCGGCATTACCGTTTCCGCCGGATTGTATTTTCTGTGGCAATTCTATATGGCGAGAGGCGAACTTCGGAACTATCGTGTCTCACTCGCTATTCACGACGAGGGCTTCAAAGAACTTCTGCACCTGGCGGTTCCCACCATGCTTTCCGCGTCCATAGTCCAGCTGAATACAATCATCATATCGGCTTTTACCGGTAAATTTGATGACGGCATCATACAATCGCTCAACAATTCGAAAACGATCTGGCAGATCCCGTACGGAATTTTTGCCGTTGCGGTGGGAAGCGTCATGCTTCCGTCCCTTGCGGCACATTTTGCTGCGCGCGACTATAAATCGGCCAGAATGCTTTTCGGGAAAAGTCTTCGCAATGCGCTGTTTCTAACGATACCGTCAGCAGGACTTCTGTTTGCTTTGAGTTATGACGTCGTTCCGGCACTATTCAAATGGAGCGATGCCTATAAGACGGAGCAGGGACAGGTCACTTCGATGGTTCTTATGGGATACTGCATCGCCATCATCGCGCAGACTTTTGTTTTCATATACAATCAGGCATTCTATGCGATCGGCAACACGAAAGTTCCTTTGGCGACCGGCGCGCTTTCCATGGTTCTGATTACACTGTTCTGCTCGATACTCAAAGCCTTAGGGATGCTGTCTTCAACCAACTCCGCCGGTGCTCTCTGGCTGTCGCTGACGTATTCGGTCACAAGTGTCATAAGTGCTCTTGTACTTTATATTCTATATCGTAGGAATAAGCTTCTTGCTCCGAAAAACCTCGCGCCGTTCTTGGTACGGTCCGCGATCTGCACGGCTTTTATGCTCCTTCTGGTATATACGATGAATGTTCTCCCCATTCATCCGGCCGGGAAGATAGCGAGCCTGCTTTGGCTGGCTGTAAAAGGCATGATCGGCTTTGCGGGTTATTTTGCGGCGGCCAAGGCATTGAACATGAAGGAACTGACCGTATTTCTCGATAAGATACTGGGAAAGATCCGGTCAAAGCGTTCGGGGCGAGTATAAAGACTTATAACGGATGCTTTTTGCGCAGCAATTGTCTCTTTTTATCAGGTTTTGTCGAAAAGATTTTACCGATTTTGATTGACTTATGGGTATGCTATTTATATAATAAACGCATAAAGAACGAATGTTCGTTAAGGAGGATCATATGGCCAAGGATAAGTCACAGGGTAAATCCAATCAGGAGATTTCACAGAAGACCGATTCGGCACGCGCACGTGCTCTGGATGCGGCTCTTTTGCAGATAGAGAAACAATTCGGTAAGGGTGCCGTCATGAAGCTCGGCGAGCGTGCGAATATGCATATTGATGTCATTCCGACCGGAGCTCTCACGCTTGATATCGCACTCGGTGTCGGCGGTGTTCCGAAGGGACGTGTTATTGAGATATTCGGGCCCGAATCTTCCGGTAAGACCACCGTTGCCCTCCATATCGTAGCCGAAGCGCAGAAGGGCGGAGGAACAGCGGCGTTCATCGATGCTGAGCACGCTCTGGATCCGTCCTATGCTGCCAAGATCGGCGTTAATATCGATGAGTTGATTATTTCGCAGCCGGATACCGGAGAGCAGGCTCTCGAGATCACAGAGGCACTTGTACGAAGCGGAGCTGTCGATGTCATCGTTATTGACTCGGTTGCGGCTCTTGTTCCGAAGGCTGAGATCGACGGAGAGATGGGAGACTCGCATGTTGGTCTTCAGGCCAGACTTATGTCACAGGCGCTTCGTAAGCTCGCCGGTGTCATCAGCAAATCCAGCACCGTCTGTATTTTTATCAACCAGCTCCGTGAGAAGGTCGGTATAATGTTCGGTAATCCCGAGACAACCCCCGGCGGCCGTGCGCTTAAGTTCTATTCGTCGGTTCGTCTGGATGTGCGCCGTACCGAGAGCCTGAGAAATGGCACCGATATCGTCGGCAACCATACACGTGTCAAGGTCGTAAAGAATAAGGTAGCACCTCCTTTTAAAGAGGCGGAGTTCGACATTATGTACGGCGAAGGAATCTCGAAGGAAGGCTGTATAGTCGATCTTGGTGTCGCGAAGGACATCATTGATAAGAGCGGATCCTGGTTCTCTTACAACGGTCAGAGAATCGGTCAGGGCAAGGACAATACACGGGCATTCCTGAAGGAGAATCCGGCCATTCGCGATGAGATCGAGGCCAAAATTCGCGCGGCCATCGAGCCCGTCCCCGCCGATGCCGTTGTTTCCGTCGACGAACCGGAAACGGAATCGGATTCCGATATTCTCGGAGTTGATTTCTAATACTAAGATTCATTTCGTTTATATGAAGGAGGTTCTGGTTTGGACGATTCTCAAAGAGACGCAAGAATGCGTGCGATATCGTATATCGGTATTTCACATAAGTCGAGCGGCAAAGTGAAGGATTACCTCGTTCGTGCCGGCTATTCGCCAGTTACGGCCGAGGAGGCTGTTGATTCGCTTGTAACGGACGGCTACATTGATGATTTGCGAATCGCCAGATCCTTAATAAACGCAAGAACCGGCAAGAAGTCGGAAGGCCGATACGCTCTACAACAGAGATTCCTTCAAGCCGGGATATCCAGGGATATTCTGCCGTCTGCTGAGGAATACTTCCGAAGCGACTCGGACAGTATTTCTGAGCTGTTTGATACCGCGATCCTTCCCGCTTTTAGGAAGCAGATGGAGCTGCCTGATTTTGATGCCTCAAAATGGATGAATAAGACGTTTCGATTTCTGATGTCGAGGGGTTTTTCGTCTTCACTTATCACGGACACTTTGCGAAATCGGATTCGTGATGTAGAATAGACAGACCGATACTACGATTTCCTTACAGGGAATGTCAAGGAGCTGTTATTTGAATAGTGGAAACGAACCGATTCATGTTTTAATCGTTACTCTGGGCTGCTCAAAGAATCTGGTCGATGCGGAATGCATGACACGTATTTTGTTGGATGATCAGATGATTATGGTGACCAGTCCGGATGAAGCCGATGTCATTGTTGTAAATACATGCGGATTTATTGAGAGTGCCAAGAAAGAAGCGATTGACACAATTCTCGAGATGGCTGAGTACAAGACGCCGAAAGGGAAATGTTCTTATCTGATCGTGACCGGATGCCTGGCTCAAAGATACGCCGAAGATATAAGAAGAGATCTTCCCGAGGTCGATGAGGTGATCGGCACTTCGCATTATCAGGATATTGCCAAATCGATCCGTACTCTGTACGGCAACTATACCGGCCCGGTAGAGAATTTGGTTTCGGCAGCGGGCGGGCTATCCCATATGCGCGTCAATCGAGTGGTTTCTACCACATATTATGCGTGGCTCAAGATTGCGGAGGGTTGCTCAAACCGTTGCGCATATTGCGCGATCCCGATGATTCGAGGACCCTATATTTCGCGTTCGATGGAGGATCTGACGGAGGATGCCCGGTATTTGGCAGAATCCGGTTATTCGGAGATTATTCTTACGGCGCAGGACACGACAAAGTACGGACTGGATCTGTACGGGAAACGTATGCTGCCGGAACTGATCAGGCTATTATCGGCTATAGACGGCATACGTGTCATTCGGATTATGTATTCCTATTCCGACGGCATTACGGATGAACTTGTCCATGAAATGAAGAACAATCCCAAAGTCGCTCATTATCTGGACATGCCGGTTCAGCACGGCGATGACGGAGTTTTGTCGGCTATGAAGAGGCGCGATACTGCTGCGTCTATAACGGCTTCAATTCAGAGACTCCGGGAAGAGATACCGGACATCATTCTCCGTACGACAGTACTCGTAGGTTTTCCCGGAGAGACCAGGGATGCTTTCCATAATCTTTTGGAACAGCTTAAGATCTGGCAGTTTGACCGTCTGGGATGTTTTGTTTTTTCACCTGAGGAAGGAACGGATGCCTTTGAAATGAAGGGCAAGCCGGCAAAGAGTGTTGCGGAAAAGCGGCAAAAGGATGTCATGGAGCTGCAGCAGGAGATTTCACTTAAACATAATCAGGCACGCCTTCATCAAATTAATTCGGTTACTCTTGAATCTGTTTCAGATGATGGTATATTTTACATGGGCAGAAGCTACGGTGAAGCACCTGAAGTGGACCCGACTATTTACGTAGCCGCCTCCGAAGACGCCCCGGAGATCGGGAAGACATACGAGGTCGAGTTTGTCGACTGCTCGCCCTATGATATTACAGGAGTGATCAAATCATGAATACACCGAATAAACTTTCTCTCTTACGAATTATTCTCGTTCCTTTTGTTTTGCTTTTTATGCTTCCGATTCACATTTTCTCTTTTGAACCGACGGGATGGAACACTTTCATCGGCACGTGGGGCCGGATTATTGCTGGCGGTATTTTTGTCATCGCATCACTGACCGACATGGCCGACGGCAAAATTGCCAGAAAGTACAATCTGATAACCAACCTCGGCAAATTTCTGGATTCGCTCGCGGACAAGATGCTCGTTATATCGGTTCTGATCGCTTTGGTTGATATAGACCGGATCTCGTCGGTATTTGTCATCATCATCGTAATCCGTGAATTCATGGTTACCGGAATTCGGCTCGTTGCAAGCGAGAAGGGCGTTGTTATGGCCGCGGCGATGATCGGAAAAATCAAGACGACAACGCAGATGATTGCTATCATCTACCTGCTGTTTGAGCCATTGTTCGTCATGATTTTCGAGAAAATTCTGCCTTCGGTATCCGCCGGACCGGCTATATATATGGTCGGAGATATTGCATTCCTGATATCCGTAATTATGACAATCATTTCCGGAATGGATTATTTAATAAAAAATATCCACTACTTCAAAGAAAACGCATAATACTTTGAATATCAAAACATTTTTGAAAAGATTTGCTTTTTGATATTGACATTTTGATGGCGTTCAGATACAAACAATGTAAGACGATTGTTAAGGCAATCAACCAGGAGGTAAATTATCATGTCAGGTGATCCGATTTTTGAAAGTGTTAAAGGAATTCTTGTAGAACAGCTCGGTGTGGACGGTGATACGGTTTCGATGGAGTCCAACTTCATTGATGATTTGAATGCCGATTCTCTTGATATTGTTGAGCTTGTTATGGCCATGGAACAGGAATTCGGAATTTCTATTCCCGATGAAGAAGCCGAGCGTATTAAATCGGTCGGAGACGCGGTAGAATTCATCAAGGCGAATGTTTGATCCGCTAAAAAGTTAAGAACCATCGAGCCCCTTCTTTGAGGGGGCTCTTTGTATTTATGGGGAATAGAGGAGGCAGGGGATTGAATAAGAGTGAGGATATTAACCGTAAGGTTATAGACTATTCTTCTCTGGAAGAGCTTCTCGGATATAGGTTCAGCAATAAAGGTCTTTTGGAAACGGCGCTCACGCATACAACCTATGCCTATGAGCACAGGCCAGGTGTCGAACATAACGAGCGTCTGGAATTTGTCGGTGACGGAATTCTTGATTTTGTGATTGCCGATGTTCTCTACAATCGCAAATCCAAACGCGACGAAGGATATCTTTCCAAGACACGTGCATTGATTGTCTGCGAGACAACTCTCGCAGCAGAAGCAAGGATTCTGGGCATAGGTGACTATTTAAGACTCGGCAAAGGCGAAGCGGGAACTTCCGGCAGGGATAAGGCATCCAATCTTGCCAATGCCATGGAAGCGATATTTGCCGCCGTTTATCTTGACGGCGGTTTTTCCGCCGCACAAGAGGTCATTTTGACGCTTCTTCACGATTCGATTGAAACCGCCTTGTCCGGCAAGGTTATTTTCGATTACAAAAGTAAAATTCTCGAGTTGGCACAGCTGAAAGGCGACACTCATCAGATAGAGTTTCTCATCGTTGAAGAATCCGGACCGGTTCACGACCGTAGTTATACGGCGGCCCTGATGCTCGATGACCGTGAGCTGAGCCGGGGTGTCGGCCAAAGCAAAAAACTTGCGGAACAGGCTGCCGCCAAAGCCGGATATCGCGAATGGACGAACCGGTTATCCTAAACCGGCATTATGGACGAACCGGTTATCCTAAACCGGCTTTTTAGTATATAATAACTATCTATATACCACGCGGAAGGATTGTACCGAATGCATCTTAAAAAACTTGAGATTCAGGGATTCAAGTCGTTTCCCGAATATACGCTCATCGAATTTGACCGCGGAATGACCGCGATTGTCGGACCGAACGGCAGCGGTAAATCCAATGTAACCGACGCGATCCGATGGGTTCTCGGAGAACAAAGCGTACGTACTCTGCGCGGCGGCAAGATGGAGGATGTCATTTTTAACGGCACGCAATCCAGACGTGCGATGAATTATGCCGAAGTCTCTATGACGATCGACAACAATGACGGATTGCTCGGTATTGAGTATTCTGAGGTTCAGGTTACAAGACGCCTTTATCGTTCGGGTGAAAGTGAATACCAGATCAATCACGTGAATTGCCGTCTCAAGGATATTCTCACGCTTTTCATGGATACGGGTCTCGGCAAGGACGGCTATTCGATTGTGGGTCAGGGCCGGGTCGACGATATCCTGAGCACGCGTTCGGAAGACCGCCGCAAGGTTCTTGAAGAGGCATCGGGTATCGTCAAATACAAGGTCAGAAAAGATGAAGCCGAAAGAAAGCTGCTTTCGGCAGAGCAGAATATTATCCGCATCAGTGACATTCTGTCGGAACTCGGAAGCCAGATTGGGCCGCTTAAGGAACAGTCTGAGAAGGCGCGCCAGTATCACCGCGTTTACGACGAATGGAAGTCGCTGGATATCGGGTTGTCACTTTTCCTGATCGACAGAAATCAGGCATTTCTGTCTGCTTCGGAGTCGGAAGTCAAGTCGATTACCGATGAAATCCGGAAGCAGGAGGACTCGATTCTTGATATGCGATCCAAGAACCGTGAGCTTTCCGAGAAGTCGAATCAAATTGAAGACTCGCTTGAAGAAGCACGTGCGAACGCAACCGATCTTGCGAATTCGATTCACGTACTGCAAAACTCGATCGCTGTCATTACCGAGCGCAGAAGCCAACTGACACAGCGAATTGAAGCCAGTGAGAATGAAGAGGGAAGCGCAAAATCGGAAGTTGAGCGCCTGATAAACGAGCGGCAGAATCAGGATAAGAAGATTAAGCAGCTGACAAGTCAGAGAGATCATTTTTACGTAATGCTTCAGGATCAGGAGAAGGAACTCACGGGTCTTCTCTCAACCATTGATCAGTCCCAGAAGAAGCTTGCACAGCTCAGAAAGCGCATGGAAGACCTTCAGGAGGAACTTTTCGACGACAAGGAAAAGGCGCAGGCGCTGAATTCCGATCTGATGCTTCTGGATTCCAGAGCCAAAACCCTTTCCAATGACCGGATGCTGGTCGTCAACGAAATCGACGGCTTGAAGATCAAGATGGAAGACGCGGAGAAGACACTTTCGGATCTGGTTACCAAGTCGGCCCAGTCGGAAGCGGCACTTGAAAGCAAGAAAGCGTCTCTCGATGCTATGCGAAAAGAATTCGCGACACTCTCCGTGTCTGCGGAACAGAAAAAACGCGAGCATGACAATACGAAATACCGGATCAAGACCTTAGAAGATCTGGAAAAGAACCGCGAGGGGTATCAGGAACCTGTCCGCCGTCTGTTATCGGCAGCGGAAACGGATGCCGAACTCAAGAAATCGGTCGTAGGCGTTCTCGGCGAACTGATTCGTGTCCCGTCCAAATATGAGACGGCCATCGAAATCGCGCTCGGTCAGGCCGTCCACAACATCGTAACCCAAACGGAGCGTGACGCGTCTTTCCTGATCGATTATTTGAAGAAGAACCATTTTGGACGTGCTACGTTTCTTCCCGTCAATGTCATACGCGGACGCGAGCTGGAGACCGGATATCGCGAGACTTCCGAAGCGGCCGAAGGATTTTGCGGTATCGCGTCGGATCTTCTTTCTTATCCGGATCATCTCAAAGAGATCATCCGGAATCTTTTGGGCCGCATCGTCGTAACGGATGATCTTCCCCATGCATTGAAGCTGTCCTCCAGAACGTCACAGGCTTTTCGTATCGTGACGCTCGAAGGCGATGTGGTGAATCCGGGCGGTTCGATGACCGGCGGAAGTATCCGTAAGCAGGGTACAAGCCTACTCGGGCGCGCCCGGGAGCTTGAAACCCTCAGATCCCGTGCAGCGGAACTGGATCAGACGATTATGAGTCTTGCAACAGAAGGCGAAGAGGCGGAACGCAAGATTAAGAATGCGGCAAGAGAACAGGCGTCGCTCGACGAATCCTTAAGGGCGTATTCTTTGGATCGTGTACGTGCGGACGCCGCCTTTGGTCAGCTTAAAGCCGATCATGAAAAACAAAAAACGAGACTTTCGCTGATCGAAAAGGAAAAAGCTGAAATTTCCACAAAACGCCTGCTGGTCCAGGAAGACATGGAAGAGTGCCGCCGGGCGATATCGGATTGCGAACGTGAAATGCTTAAGCTTCGTACGACGCTGTCCCAGACGGATGATCAGAATAAATCCGTTCAGGAAGAGCTTGACGGTTTGAGAAGCGAGATCGGAGATCTTAAGATATCGGTGGGTTCGATTGAGGAGTCAATGAAGGGCGCCGTTGAAATAGCCGAACGTATCGAGAGAGAGCAGTCGGGTGTGGAAGACGGACTAACGCGGCGCAAGAACGAGCGTACGCATTCTTTGGAAGAAATCAAAGATCTCAACGGACAGGAAGACGAGAAAAACCGTAGTTGCGAGGAATTGAAAACAGAGGAGACAAAAGTCCTGGCTCTGATCAAATCTCTGCAAATCGAGAAGGAAGAACTCGAGCAGGAGCTCGCCGGATTTATCGACCGTCTTTCTTCGGCTACGGCAAGTCTATCCCGGCTGCAGGGAGAACAGGCTCGATTGGAAGCCAAGACGGACCGTTTTGTTACGGAAGTCGATGAATGCAAGAACCGTATGTGGGAGGATCATGAACTCACCTATGACAACGCACAGTCCTTCCGGCTTGAAATGGATAATCCTCAGCCCATACAGCGCCGCGTAAACGAACTGAAGAACGAGATGAAGTCGATCGGACCCGTAAACTTAGGATCGATAGAAGAATACGAACGTGTAAACGAACGCTTCGAGTTCATGCAGAAGCAGATGAAAGACATTGAGGAGGCGAAAGCCAATCTGGCCGGCATCATCGATTCGCTGGTCGCCGAGATGAAAGAGCAGTTCCTGACGCATTTCAACGAGATCAACGAGAACTTTAAAGTTGTTTTCTCGGATCTTTTCAACGGCGGAACGGCGGAAATCCTCCTGGAGGATCAGAATGACGTTCTTTCATGCGGTATTGATATTCGGGCTCAGCCTCCCGGCAAGAAACTTCAGAGTCTTACTCTTTTGTCCGGCGGTGAAAGATGCCTGACGGCGATTGCCCTGCTTTTCGCGATTCTACAGCTTCGTCCGTCTCCTTTTTGTGTACTGGACGAAGTCGAAGCGGCACTGGACGATGTGAATGTCAACCGTTTTACTGATTTCGTGAGAAGATACACGACAAGGTCCCAGTTCATTCTGGTCACACACCGGAAAGGAACGATGGAAGCCTGCGACCGGATGTACGGCGTGACGATGCAGGAAAGAGGCATATCCAAGATTCTTTCCATGAAGCTTGGAGAAAACTAAAGGCAGGCCTCGGCACGGGAAGGGAAGAACGACAATGGGAATTCTGGATTCTTTTAAAAGAGGACTTACGAAAACAAGAAATTTCGTTACCGACGGATTTGCGAAAATATCCGCCAAAATGGGACGATTTGACGACGATATGCTGGAGGATCTCGAGACACTCCTTGTCCAGGCAGATGTCGGCGTCGGAGCCACGCTTTCTATCATGGATGCGATCCGCGAGAATATTAAAGCCACAGGCGATGCGGGCCGCGATCAGGTTCTCTCTTCGATGAAAAAACAGATGCTCAGCATTCTGGGCCCGAAAGAGACGCTGAAACTGGAAGATAATAATCTGAATATTATTCTGATGGTCGGAGTAAACGGTACCGGCAAGACGACGACAGCCGGGAAGCTGTGCCTTCGCTACAAGGCGCAGGGCAAGAAGGTTCTCCTCGCGGCGGCGGATACTTTTCGCGCGGCTGCCATCGAACAGCTTGAAGTCTGGGGCGAACGCACATCGACTTCCGTCATCTCGCACGAGGAGGGATCGGATCCCGCAGCCGTTTGTTACGATGCCATTCATGCCGCCGTCGCTCGAAAAGCGGACGTGCTGATCATCGACACGGCAGGCCGTCTTCACAATAAGCAGAATCTGATGGACGAGCTTTCCAAGATCAACCGCGTCATTGAGAGAGAGGCGCCGTCGGCATTCTGTCAGGCACTCCTGATCATTGATGCGACGACGGGACAAAACGCGGTCATTCAGGCCGATGTTTTCTCGAAAGCCGTTAAATTGTCCGGCGTCGGCATCACCAAGCTCGACGGGAACGCGAAGGGCGGCGTCGCAATATCGGTCGCATATTCTTCGCATTGTCCGATTCTCCTGGCGGGTCTCGGTGAGAAGGCCGAGGATTTGATGGATTTTGATCCCGAAGCCTTTGTGGAATCGCTGCTTCCCGAATCGTAAGGCATTGTCGCATTGCCATTCCATATGTCATCCCGAATCACAGGCATGCGCGGCATTTTTCGCGCACGATAAATAAAAACAACGGGGCTGACAAGTATTTGTACTTGACAGCCCTTTACCGTTCCTGTATTCTTCTATGGAACGGAAGTGAGGGATCATATGGAAGCTACAGACGTATGCATGCTCCTTGATTTTTACGGTCAGCTGCTTACGGGCCGCATGAGATCCCTGCTTGAGCTTCATTATGCCGAAGATATGTCGCTGGCGGAGATTGCCGTACAGGAAGATATTTCCCGGCAGGCCGTTTCTGATACAGTGAGGCGGGGCGTTCGTTCCCTCGAAGAATATGAATCGAAGCTTGGACTCGTTTCGCGTTTTATGGCGCAGAAGAAGGATGTTAAGGCGGCGATCGAAGCTCTTGAGAGTAATGACACGAAGAAAGCTCATGACGTGCTTTCGGAATTGATGGATACATTATAAAGTCCCTTTAAGGACAGAAGGAACCGATATGTTTGAGAGTCTTTCCTCAAAACTGCAGAATATTACGGCGCGCATGCGCGGTAAAGCTCGCGTTACGGATCAGGATATTAAGGACATGATGAAGGAAATTCGCATGGCGCTTCTCGAAGCCGATGTGAATTACGCCGTGGTTAAGTCTTTTATCGCAGATACATCGGAAAAGTGCCAGGGACAGGAGATTCTTACAAGTCTGACTCCCGGGCAGCAGATCGTAAAGATCGTTCACGAGTCTCTGATTGAACTTTTGGGTTCTGCCTCGAGCAAGATCGCCGTTTCTCCATCCGGGTTTACTGTAATTATGCTTTATGGTCTTCAGGGCGCCGGTAAAACGACGACCGCCGCCAAACTCGGTCTTCTTCTCAAGAAAAACGGCAAGAAGCCGCTGCTGGCTTCCGTTGACGTTCATCGTCCCGCCGCTGCCAGACAGCTTGAAATCCTGGCCGAAAAGGTCGGAGTACCGTCGTTTATCAAGCCTGAAGAGAAGTCTGCGGCTGTGATTGCCCGTGAAGCGACAGCGCGCGCCAAATATCTTCTCTGCGATACGCTGATCATCGATACCGCCGGACGTATGACCGTTGATGAAGACCTGATGAAAGAGCTGATTGAGATCGGCGACGTCGTCAAGCCGACCGAGAAGCTATTGGTTGTCGATGCGATGATCGGCCAGGAGGCCGTATCGGTCGCACAGGCTTTCGAAGCCGCGATCGGTCTCGACGGGTTTATCATGACCAAGCTCGACGGTGATGCAAGGGGCGGTGCCGCTCTCTCGATCCGTCAGATTACCGGTAAGCCGATCAAGCTGATCTGTGTTGGTGAAAAGGTTGAAGATATTGAGGAATACTATCCGGACCGTATGGCCAGCCGAATCCTCGGTATGGGCGACGTGCTTTCTTTGATTGAGAAGGCGAAGGAGAATTTTGACGAGGCGGCGGCCCGCAATACGATGGACCGCATCAAGAAGAATACCTTCGATTTGAATGATATGCTGGACCAGTTCGAGCAGATCAAGAAAATGGGTTCGATGAAGGATGTTCTTGGAATGCTTCCGGGTGTCGGAGGCAAGATCAAGGACCAGGATATCGACGATCGTATCATTGACGTGAATATGGCGATTATTCGGTCCATGACCAAGAAGGAACGCCGCATTCCCAACATCCTCAATGCGAGCCGGAGAAAGCGTATAGCCGCCGGTTCCGGTACAACGGTTCAGCAGGTTAACACGCTGATGAAGCAATACGAACAGTCTACCGCCATGATGAAGCAGTTTGCCAATATGAACAAGGGCAAGGCAAAGGGCAGATTCAGAAGATAGCACTGACAATCCGATAATCGAATCCGGCCTAAAACAGACGTTCACGCAGAGTATGCGCGGATATAGATGAACAAGAGTTAAGCAACAAAATCAGGAGGAAATTAAAATGGCAGTTAAAATCAGATTGAAGAGAATGGGCGCAAAGAAGGCTCCTTTCTATCGTGTGGTCGTTGCGGATGCACGTTATCCGAGAGACGGACGCTTCATCGAAGAAATCGGAACCTACAATCCGCTCACAAATCCTGCAGAGATCAAGATCGACGCAGAAGCGGCACAGAAGTGGATCAAGAATGGCGCTCAGCCTACAGAAACCGTTCGTTCTCTGCTGAAGAGATCCGGCGCTATTTCTTAAGATCTTATACCGGTACAGATCATGCACGATGAATGAGGGGAGGAACGCAGGGTCTTAAAGATTCCTGCGGAAAGAACTATGAGTGATTTACTTGCTACGATGGCAAAAGCTCTCGTTACCAATCCCGATGCCGTTTCCGTTAAAGAGACGGATCGCGGCAGCACGGTTGTTCTTGAACTGTCAGTCGCCCCTGAAGATATGGGTAAAGTAATCGGCAAAGGCGGCAAGCGCGCGCAGGCCATCCGGACGATTATGAAGGCCAAGTATCTCCGTACGGGCAAACGAGTAATTGTGGATATCGTATAATGAACGAATATTTGATCATCGGTAAACTTGGCGGCGCACACGGAGTTCACGGAGAGATAAGAGTCTCTCCGATAACGGACGATGTGCGCCGTTTTCGCGCGCTTTCAGATTGCGTCATTCTGACATCAGCCGAGAAGCTGCTTCGTCCTGTTAAGGTTACGGGACGAAGAATCACGGGGGACAGCGTTCTGCTTACTCTTGAAGGCGTTTCCGATCGCGACGAAGCACAGAAACTGAACGGTTTCTTTGTTGCGGTGAAACGTGAAGATGCGCCTCCGCTCGAAAAAGGACGCTATTATATTGCCGATATGATCGGCTGTAATGTTACCGATGAATCGATCGGCGTCCTCGGGCGTATTTCCGAGATTCTGCAAACCGGAGCGAACGATGTGATCGTTGTAAAACGACCGGGCAAACAGGATCTTCTGATACCGTTTCTGAAGGATGTCGTTACGGATGTGGACGTCTTTGCGCAAAAAGTGAATGTCAGGCTCCCGGACGGTCTGTTGGAAATTTACGGCGATTAACGGGAGGTGTTTTCCGGTGAAGTTTACGGTTATGACGTTGTTTCCCGAGCAGGTCAGAAGCTTTCTTGAAACCAGCATTACCGGTCGCGCTCTGGCAAAGAATGTCTTTTCGCTTGCTACCGTTCAGATCCGTGATTTTTGCGGGAACAGCTATAGAAAAGTTGACGATACGCTGTTCGGTGGCGGAACGGGCATGCTGATGCAGTGTGATCCGGTGTATTCCGCCTGGAAGTACGTTGCGGATGAGAACCCTAATCAGAAGCCTTACACGGTATTTCTCTCGCCTAAAGGACGTGTGTTCGATCAGAACCATGCGATTCAGCTGTCGAAAAAGGAACATGTCATTCTTCTTTGCGGTCACTACGAAGGTATTGACCAAAGAGTTCTCGACGAGATTGTCGATGAGGAAATCTCGATCGGTGATTATGTTCTTACAGGCGGAGAGCTTGCGGCCTGCGTCGTGATTGATTCCGTATCGCGTATGATTCCGGGCGTTCTTCCGGACTCGTCCGCTTACGAAGAAGAATCTCACATGGGCGGAGTTCTGGAAGCTCCGCAGTATACCAGACCGGAAATCTGGCACGGGCGCCCGGTCCCGCCGGTACTTCTTTCCGGGCATCATGCCAGGATCAAAGAATGGAAGCGCCTCAAGTCTCTTTACGAGACCTGGCAGAAACGGCCAGATCTTTTGAACCGGATCGAGCTTTCGGCGTCGGACTGGGAACTGCTTCTCGGATGGAGAGAAGAGGAGCAAACCGGCAAGGATATTTCCGGGATATCGTTTTCATAGCGTATTTCGATGTATACCAACCGGAAACAGACTCTTTTCGGGCATAATTTAACAGATGGTATTGCACAAACGTGCATGTCATGATAAACTTCTTTAGGTTAAAAGGGATGGTCCGCTGCCAAGATCCGGCATGAACATCTATCGGAACAGGAGGAACACAAAAATGGATTTAGTAAAAGCAATAGAGCAGGACAACCTGCGGAATAGTTTTCCTGAAGTCAACATCGGTGATTACGTTAAAGTTCACCTGAAGATCAAGGAAGGCACACGTGAGCGTATTCAAGTATTTGAAGGCACCGTGATTGCAAGAAAGGGCGGCGGTCTGTCTGAGACAATGACCGTAAGACGCGTTTCCTACGGCGTAGGAGTAGAGCGTATTCTCCCTGTGCACTCCCCTAAAATTGACAAGATTGAAATTGTCCGCAAAGGACGCGTCAGAAGAGCGAAGCTCTATTATCTGCGCGATCGCGTGGGCAAGGCTGCAAAGATCACAGAGAAGCTTACAAAGCGTACCTGATATCTTCTGTAAAGGCCGATCGACTGCCTGGGAGTGGTATATTTCACTTCCGGGCAGTTTTTTTTGCCGCTTCCTATATAATATAAAGAAAACAAAGGAGACTCCTATGGCTTCCGAAATTAACTGGTTTCCGGGACATATGCAAAAGGCGCTTCGCCTTATCGCCGAACAGCTTAAGCTCGTCGATATCGTCATCGAAACGTGTGATGCGCGGATTCCGTTTTCGAGCAGAAATCCGGAGCTCAATTCTATTATATCCGGGAAAAAAAGACTCCTCGTACTCAATAAAGCCGATCTCGCTGACGAAAAAGTCACCGCTCAGTGGATACAATACTATAAGAATCAGGGAATTATGGCGGTACCGTCTGATGCGTCCCACAAGAAAGGCTTGCAGCTCATCCGTTCATCGGCTGAGAATCTCTGCGCCGATGTACTCGAAAGAGCCCGCCTCAAGGGCCGCATCGGGAGACCGGTTCGCGCGATGGTAGTCGGAATCCCGAACTCCGGAAAATCCACGCTGATCAACGCGCTGTGCAACCGCAAAATCGCCGTTACCGGTGATCGGCCCGGCGTGACCAAGGGTTTTCAGTGGGCCCGCTCGGACGCACAGCTTGAACTGATGGATATGCCGGGTGTTCTCTGGCCGAAGCTCGGATCCCGAAGAAGCCAGCTCTGTCTGACGATTTCCGGTGCCGTCAAGACGGAGGTCGTCGAGGTTACGGAAGTTGCGATGGAAGGTCTTACGATGCTGATCGAAAGATATCCGGTCGAGACCTGCAACCGCTATAATCTATCCCTGCCCGGGACGCCCGAATATATTGAAGATCCTTATGAGAGACTTCTCGTCGCCGCTAAGAACCGCGGATGCATTCTTTCGGGCGGACGGATAGATGAAGAACGCTTTTCGGTACTGTTTCTCGACGATTTCCGGTCCGGACGTATCGGAAGGATCACACTGGAGACTCCCGACAAACCGGAAGGCGGATCGGAGAAGAAGAATTCATGACGCGCGAAGAGAAGCTGGCAGGAAAATATGAACAGTTGTCGATGTTTGAAAAGGATGCGTTTCTGGAAGGTTTCAGGATCGTCGCAGGTATCGACGAGGCAGGAAGAGGTCCGCTGGCCGGACCCGTAGTAGCCGCTGCCTGTATACTTCGGGAGGATAAGCCGATCCTGGGTCTCGATGACTCGAAGAAACTCTCTCCGGCAAAACGCGAGATTCTTTATGAAGAAATTCTCGAAAAGGCGCTTTGCTATTCGGTTGTGCGTATTGAGCACGACGTGATTGACGACATCAATATACTCGAAGCGACAAAACGCGCGATGCGCACGTGTGTCCTGAAGCTTGCCGTTAAGCCGGACTTGCTCTTAATCGATGCTGTCGACCTGAAAGGAACCGGTATACCGGTTCGCCCGATTATTAAGGGAGACGCCAAATCGAACTCCATCGCGGCGGCTTCGATTCTCGCAAAGGTATCAAGAGACCGGATTATGGTCGAATTCGATTCGGTCTATCCCGGTTACGGTTTCGCAAAACACAAAGGCTACGGCACAAAAGAGCATTATGAAGCGATCGAAACGCTGTCGATCTGTCCGATACACCGCCGTACATTCCTTAAGGGACATATCTGAAGCCGGGCGGCAGGCGCATTATTGCGCGGCCGCAAGTCAATTCCGCTGCCGCATAAATCCGCCGCCGCAAGTCAATTCCGCAATATCTTAAATCTCCGGCTCCTTTTTGCGGGATTTGTCACGTATTGTCGAAAAAACGTTTGTTCCTTTTCTTTTCGGGATGACATACTTTATATGTCAGGCCAGGAAGGGAGGGGACGTTATGGAGAGCAGGACGGACAATGACAGGAAGAGGAAGGAATCCGGAAGAAGAGCGGAAGACGCTGTTCTTTCCTTGTTCCTTGCAAAGGGATACTCGCTTCTTGCCAGAAACTATTCCGTACATAACGCGGGCGAGCTCGATCTCATTCTGAGCCGCGAGATGTGCATCTATATTGTAGAGGTCAAGTGCCGTTCGGAACGGAACAGCTTCGGAGGTCCTGCGGCGGCCATAACCGGGCAGAAGAAGCTGAAGATGATCCGGACTGCTAAAGTGTTTCTTCAAAGACATGAATGGCAGCAATACGACGTGCGCTTTCTGGCCGGGTGCGTGACGCATAGAGAAGGTGTCATTGTAGGAATTGAAATTCTTCCGATGTAATGCAGGTTTCTTGTAATTTTCTTTCAAATTAGGATATAATAATTCACGTCGATCTGCATTTTATCCGTACAGCGTGCAAGATACAATGAATGTAAATTCTTTTACGCAATGAACGATGACGAAACATGCAAGATTAGAATCAGAATTATTCACATTCAAGGGGGACCTTTGACATGCATTCTTATCAGGAAATGGACAGCGTTGAACTTAAGGCGGAGCTTGTCGCTCTCAAAGCGAGATTTGATGAGATTATCGGCCTAAAACTTTCTCTCGATATGACAAGAGGGAAGCCCTGCAAAGAGCAGCTTGATCTTGCTCGTGATATGCTTGCGATTCTGAAACCCGGCGATGTTTTTTCGGAAGACGGTTCCGACTGCAGAAATTACGGAGTCCCTCTCGGTATTAAGGAAGTGCGGGAATTTTTCGCGAGGATGCTCGGAACAACGGCCGGACATGTGATTGCCGGCAACAACTCGAGTCTTAACCTGATGTTTGACACGCTGATGCGCTCTCTGGTGTTCGGTGAAATCGAATCGGAAAGGCCCTGGCTTAAAGAAGAGAAATTGAAATGGCTTTGCCCGGTTCCCGGCTATGACCGTCACTTCCTCGTGACTCAGACGCTCGGGTTCGAACTGATTCCCGTACCTCTTAACGAAAACGGCCCGGATATGGAGCTTGTAGAGAAATTGGTCGCGGAAGATGCTTCGATCAAAGGTATGTGGTGCATGCCGCTGTACAGCAATCCCGACGGATTTATTTACTCGCCGGAAGTCTGCCGTCGTCTCGCATCTATGAAGACGGCTGCCGCTGATTTCAGAATTCTCTGGGACAACGCGTATGTCGTTCATCACCTCTACGACGACCAAAGAGGAAGCCTTCCGGATATTCTTGCTCTTTGCGAGGAAGAGGGACACCCGAACCGTGTCTATGAATTTGCATCCACGTCAAAGGTAACATTGGCGGGATCCGGAATATCCTGTATAGCGGCAAATAAGGACAACTTCGAGCGCACAAAGAAGTACCTGTCCGTGCAGACAATCGGACCGGACAAGATTAACGAATTGCGTCATATCCGCTATATACCCGATGAGATGGCTTTACAGGAAGTCATGAGGCGTCAGGCCTCTCTGATCCGCCCCAAATTTGACGCGACACTTTCTATTCTGGCTTCAGAGCTGGATGGCACCGGTATCGCCAAATGGAACAAGCCGCTCGGCGGGTATTTTGTAAGTCTTCACGTATATCCGGGCACAGCCAGGAAGGTAGTGGCACTGGCCAAGGAAGCCGGTGTTGCCCTGACACCCGCGGGTGCTACATATCCCTACGGCAAAGATCCGCAGGATGCGAATATCCGTATCGCACCTACGTTCCCGGGCATCGAGGACGTTAAGAAAGCTATATCGGTTCTGTGCGTCTGCGCGAAAATAGCCGCGGTCGAGAAGCGGCTGGAGGAGATGTAATCATGAATGACACGTATGAGAGTCCCTTAAATTCCCGCTATGCCAGCAAGGAAATGCAGTTTCTCTTTTCTCCGGACAATAAATTCCGTACATGGCGGAAGCTGTGGATCGCATTGGCCGAATCTGAAAAAGAACTCGGACTGAATATCACACAGGAGCAGATCGATGAGCTGATCGCGAACAAGGACGATATCAACTATGATGTCGCGAAGCGGGAAGAGAAGATCGTCCGCCACGATGTCATGGCACATGTGCACGCATATGGCGAGCAGTGCCCCACGGCAAAAGGAATCATTCATCTTGGTGCCACATCCTGTTATGTCGGTGACAACACCGATCTTATGATTATGCGCGACGCCTTGATTCTGATTCGCAAAAGACTGATTCATGTCGTGTCTGCACTTTCCGAATTCTCGGATGCGAACAAGTCACTGGCAACTCTCGGATTTACGCATTTTCAGCCGGCACAGCTTGTCACGGTCGGGAAGAGAGCGACTCTCTGGCTTCAGGATCTCCTCCTCGATGTCGAGGAACTGTCCTTTGTAATTGATTCCCTCAAGCTTCTCGGCTGCAAAGGCACGACGGGAACCCAGGCCAGCTTCCTCAATCTTTTCCAGGGTGATCACGACAAAGTCGTCGCTCTTGACCGCATGATTGCTGCGAAGATGGGCTTCGCCGACACATATATGGTGAGCGGCCAGACCTATTCGCGTAAAGTGGATTCAAGAATCCTCAACGTACTCTCGTCAATTGCCCAGAGTGCGCATAAATTTAGCAACGATATACGACTGCTTCAGCATTTGAAGGAGATCGAAGAACCGTTTGAGAAGACGCAGATCGGCTCTTCGGCTATGGCATACAAGAGAAACCCGATGCGTTCCGAGCGGATTGCCTCGCTTTCACGGTATGTTATTTCCGACGCCTTGAATCCCGCCATGACGGCATCCGAGCAGTGGTTCGAAAGAACCCTGGATGATTCCGCCAACAAGCGCATCAGCGTACCGGAAGCATTCCTGGCCGTTGACGCGATTCTCAGCATCTATCAGAACGTCGTAAGCGGCCTCGTTATCTATCCCGGAGTCATCCGCAAGCACCTTATGGAGGAGCTGCCGTTCATGGCGACCGAGAACATCATGATGGAAGCGGTCCTGCGCGGAGGCGACCGTCAGGATCTGCACGAACGTATCCGTGTTCATTCCATGGCCGCGGGTTCCGTGGTTAAGAACGACGGCAAGCAGAACGATCTCCTGGAACGAATCGCAGCCGATCCGGCTTTCGGTCTGGATACCGAATCACTCCAGTCACTTCTGGATCCGAATCTCTATATCGGACGCTGCCCGGAACAGGTAACGGCATTCCTTGAAGAACAGGTCAAACCTGTACTTGCTCTCTATGCGGATGATATGAAGCTTGAAGATCCTGAGCTTACCGTTTAAGGAGGGACTTGTTTCTGATCTATCTTGATAACAGTGCGACGACCAGGCCTCTTCCGGAAGTCGCCGCATATATAGCGGAAGAACTTTCCGGCGAAGAGAGCTACGGGAATCCCGGATCTCTTCACCGGCTGGGTTACCTTGCCGAAAAAAAGCAGAAAGCGGCCTCCGAGACGATCGGAAAGATCCTTGGCTGTCTGCCGGAAGAGATATATTACACTTCCTGCGGATCCGAGTCGGTCAATACGGCGATCCGCGGGTATGTTCATGCAAATAAACGTGCGGGCAGGCATATCATTTCTACGCATACCGAGCACAAAGCAACGCTCGAATCGCTGAAGTTTTTGGAGGAATCCGGATACGAAGTCACCTATTTACATGTAGGAAGAGACGGGAAGCCGGATCTTTCGGAGTTAGAAGAAGCAATCCGGCCGGATACGGCCCTTCTTACCTTCACGCACGTCAACAACGAGACCGGGGCGATTCTCCCCATTGCCGAAATTGACCGGATCCGGCGCCGGAAGAATCCAAATACGAAGATTCATCTCGACTGCGTTCAGTCTCTCGGAAAGCTGCCGATCCGTCTTTCGGATATGGGTGTGGATCTTGCGTCATTTTCTGGACACAAAATTCATTCGGCGAAAGGAAGCGGCGTACTTTTCGCAAAGAAAAATTGCCGGATCAGTCCGCTGATCTTGGGCGGGGGACAGCAGAGAGGAATCCGTTCCGGAACCGAGAGCGTATATCTTTCGGGTGCTTTTGCTTTGGCCCTGTCTCTTGCGGAAAAAAGCAGGGAAGAATCCTATTTACGTGTTACTATGTTAAAGAAGAAATTATCGGAGGGACTTACTGATTTGGGGGCAACGGTTTTATCACCGGATGACGCGCTCCCTTATGTGGTGAATGTATCCTTCCCGAATTTTGAAGCCGAGACGATGCTTCATGCACTCGAAGAAAAAGACATCTTTGTTTCAACCGTTTCGGCCTGTTCTTCGAAGCAGAAGAAGATCAGTTATGTGCTTCTTGCTATGGGCATCGACATGAACCTTTCAAAAAATGCCGTGCGATTCAGCTTTTCGCGATTCAATACCAGCGAAGAGATTGAACGGACGGTTCTGTCCATACATGAAGTCTATAACAAATATAGTGTGAAACGGGGATAAATATGACATCAAATACAGATCATGAGATTGTCATTCTGGCGCGAATGGGAGAAATCGCACTGAAAGGCCTTAACAGAGGCCGTTTTGAGCACCAGCTGATTTCTAATCTTCAGTACCGCTTGAGGCAGCTCGGCAATTTCCATATTTTTCAAAGCCAGTCCCGTCTCTGGATCGAGCCGAAAAATGCACCGGATGAAGTTAACCCGTCTTCCTTTGCAGCGGATATGTCTATGGCCAAATCCTGTCTGACCGCAGTTACCGAAGTGTTCGGTATCGTGTCGGCGAGTCTTGTCTGGAAGTTTGAAGGCGGATTTGAAGAAATCAGCGCGCAGGCGCTTGCGTTTGTGGAAGATCTTCTCTCAGTAAAGAAATACAAGACATTTAAAGTGGAATCCAGAAGAGGGGACAAGCGATTTCCCATGGATTCCCCCGCAATATGTACCGAACTCGGCGGCCGGATCCTCGAAGCATTCCCGGAACTTACCGTCGACGTACACAATCCCGAATTCACTTTTTACGTGGAGATCAGGGAATTCAATTACCTGTATATCGAAAAGATCTACGGACACAGGGGACTTCCCGTCGGCACCGCCGGTAAAGGAATGCTCCTGTTGTCCGGCGGTATTGACAGTCCCGTGGCAGGCTATATGATGGCGAGCCGCGGCATGAAGCTCGAGGCCGTCTACTTCCACTCGTATCCTTATACGAGCGAACGCGCCAAGGAGAAGGTCATCGATCTTGCGAAGATTGTCTCCCATTACGCAGGAAGCATGGTGCTGCATGTCGTCGACTTTACGGCGATTCAGCTTGAGCTTTACAATAACAGTCCGCAGGATATGCTGACAATCACGATGCGCCGTGTCATGTTCCAGATTGCGGAGGGACTCGCGCGGAAATCTGGGTGCAAAGCTCTGATTACCGGCGAGAGCTTAGGTCAGGTTGCAAGTCAGACTCTTGAAGCGATCTGTCTTACCGACGAAGTCGCTAAGATGCCTGTTTTCAGGCCGCTGATCGGTACCGACAAAGATGATACGACGCTGATCGCAAGAAGAATCGGGACATTCGAGACTTCCATTCTTCCCTATGAGGATTGCTGTACAGTATTTGTTGCCAAGCATCCCAAGACCCGGCCGCTCCGTGTCGATATGGACCATGCCGAGAAGAATCTGAACATAGAGGAACTTGTCGAAAAGGGACTTGCCGGAGTCGAAAGCATTAAGATTTAACTCCATTCTTTTATAGATTTCTGATACAGATTATTTGTTTTGGACGGAATCTGATTTCTTAATCGGGAGGAAAGTATGCGGATCGGGAAGCTAAGCAATCAGGAACTCGAAGAGATTGTTCTATCGAAACTGCCGCCGCTTTCTTCAAAAACATTGACGGGAGCCGGAATCGGTGCGGACTGTGCCTGGCTTGACTTCGGTGACAATACGCTTGTGACCTCTACCGATCCGGTTACGGCAGGCGGTATGCAATCCGGACGGATTGCGATTCATGTTTCCTGCAACGACATCGCTGCCTGCGGCGTTAAACCGATCGGAATTCTCCTTGTGATCATCGCTCCGCCGGAGATAACCAGAGAAGAACTTTCCCAAATCGTTGAACAGGCATCGGCGACGGCCGCCGAAGTTGGGGTCGATATTGTCGGAGGACATACGGAGATAAGCGATTCGGTGAACCGCATCGTCGTTACGACGACCGCTTTCGGCACGGTAGGGCAGGGGGACTGTGTTCCGCTTGGGTCTGCTTTGCCCGGCGATACGCTTCTCATGACGAAAACGGCGGCGATTGAAGGCTCGTGGATCGCCGCGATGGAATATGAATCTCTTCTTAAAGACGCTCTGACAAAAGAACAGATTGAGGAAGCCAGAGGCTTTCTTTCTCAGATGAGCGTTGTAAGAGACGGCGTTTTGGCGGCTGCCTGTGCTTCGTCAGCGGGAGGAACAAATTCCAAAGGGAATCGTATGAGTGCCGTTCACCTGATGCACGACATTACGGAGGGCGGCGTATATGGAGCAGCCTTTGAGATGGCGGATCTTTCGCAGACCGGACTGACCCTGTACACGGACGAGATTCCCGTCAATCCGCTTTCACATAAAATCTGCAGTGTACTTGACCTGAATGTTTACCGTCTGATCTCCTCGGGATCGATATTGATCGCAACCGCCGAGCCGGATTTGATTATCAGCCGCCTTGTTTCCGAAAATATTCCGTGTAAGGCGATCGGAACGTTTACCGGGAGCGGCTTTTTCACAAGAGATGGGAATGGGGAGCTTACCGTTCTTGAGCCGCCCGAAACCGATGAATTATATAAGCTCAATACCTTTAATAGCACTTTACCGCACTAAAATAATCCGTTAGAATAACAAAAGTATTCGAATCGCATCACAATTCAGTAAAGCTACATGAATATGGAGGAATCGATAATGTTTAATCACATCAAAGCCGAAGATCCGGAAGTCTATCAAGCCATTATGCAGGAGGTCAACAGACAGCGCACCAAGATCGAATTGATCGCGTCTGAAAACTTCGTAACCGAAGCAGTGCTTGAGGCGGCGGGAAGCCCTCTAACCAATAAATACGCGGAAGGCTATCCGGGAAAAAGATATTACGGCGGTTGTGAGTATGTAGATATCGTCGAGTCCCTTGCCATTGAGAGAGCCAAGAAGCTGTTCGGAGCGGATCATGTGAATGTCCAGCCGCATTCCGGCGCACAGGCCAATACGGCGGTCTATTTCGCGGTTCTCGAACCCGGCGACGTTATTCTCGGAATGGATCTTTCCCACGGCGGACACCTTACACACGGCATGAAGCTGAATGTATCCGGGAAAACCTACCGCTCGGAATTCTATCAGGTGGATCCCGTAACAGCTCGCATCGATTACGATAAGCTGATGGAACAGGCGAAGGCAGTTAAACCCAAGATCATCGTCGCCGGTGCTTCCGCATATCCCAGAATCATCGATTTCGCCAAGTTCCGCGAGATCGCCGACGCCGTAGGCGCCTATCTCTTTGTCGACATGGCTCATATCGCAGGTCTTGTCGCTGCGGGACTTCATCCGAATCCGGTCCCTTATGCAGATTTTGTGACGACGACGACACATAAGACCCTGAGAGGACCCAGAGGCGGTATTATTATGTGCCGCGAGGAATATGCCAAGAAGATTGATTCTGCCGTATTCCCGGGTCAGCAGGGCGGACCTCTTATGCATATTATTGCTGCGAAGGCCGTTGCCTTCAAAGAAGCTCTTACTCCGGAATTCCGCGAGTATCAGGGAAATATCATTAAGAATGCCGCTGCTCTTGCAAATGGCTTACTGAAGAGAGGCATCGCTCTCGTCTCCGGCGGAACGGACAATCATCTGATGCTGATGGACTTGAGAGGAACCGGTGTAACCGGCAAAGAAATGCAGCTTCGTCTCGATGAAGTCAATATTACCTCGAACAAGAACACCATTCCGTTTGACCCTGAGAAGCCGTTTGTAACCAGCGGCGTCCGCCTTGGAACCGCCGCCGTCACATCGCGCGGCATGGACGAAGCCGATATGGAAGAGATCGCCGATCTGATCTCTCTTACGCTTACTGATTTTGACGCCAAGAAGGAAGAAATCATCCGTCGTGTGGATGCGCTCACAAGCCGCTATCCGCTCTATCCCGAAATCTGATTGAAGGTGAACCACTTTGGATCATAATATGTCCGATAAGGAACCTCTGGCCTACCGCATGTCGCCGCGCACGCTCGACGAATACGTCGGTCAGGAGCACATTCTCGGAAAAGGTAAAATGCTAAGAAGAATGATCGAGGCAGACCGTCTGTCCTCGATCATTCTTTACGGACCGCCCGGAACCGGAAAGACATCGCTTGCCCGTCTGATCGCGCATACGACCGCATCCGGATTCTCGAAAATGAATGCGGTTACCGCCGGTGTGGCTGAGATAAAGAGAGTTGTTTCGGATACCCAGAATCCCATTCTCAATCCGTCGGGCCGTACGGTTCTTTTTATCGATGAAATACACAGGTTCAACAAGCTTCAGCAGGATGCCTTGCTGCCTCAGGTGGAGGACGGCACCCTGATCCTGATCGGTGCGACGACCGAGAATCCTTTTTTCGAAGTAAATAAGGCATTGATATCCAGATCGACCGTCCTGCAGCTTAAACCGTTAAACGAGACGGATATTGTATGCATACTGAAAATGGCCCTGTCCGACAAGGAACGGGGACTCGGCAACGAGCTTATCGAAGTTGCGGACGAAACACTCCTGCAGATTGCCAATCTGTCAAACGGCGATGCGAGAATTGCGCTGAATGCAATTGAACTCGCATCGGTTACGACTCCGCCCGATGCGACGGGGACGGTTCGAATCGATTCAAAGGTTCTCGAAGACTGTATGCAGAAAAGAAGCATTGCATTTGACGCGAATGGCGAGTCCCATTATGACAACATCAGCGCCTTTATCAAATCCATGCGCGGTTCCGATCCGGATGCCGCTGTTTTCTATCTGGCCCGTGCTCTCCACGGCGGCGAAGACATCGAGTTTCTCGCCAGACGTATTCTCATATGTGCGTCCGAGGATGTCGGCATGGCGAATCCGTCCGCTCTGACGGCCGCTATATCGGCGTATCAGGGAATCATGGCCGTCGGCATGCCGGAAGCGAGAATTCTGCTCTCTGAAGCGGCGATCATAGTCGCGACAAGTCCCAAGTCCAATGCGTCCTATCTTGCGATCAACAAGGCACTTAAGGATGTGGAAGAGAAAAGGACGGGAGAAGTTCCGATGCATCTTCGGAATGCCCCGGTTAAAGGAATGTCGGATTTGGGATACGGCATCGGTTACAAGTATGCGCATGATTATGAAGGGCATATTGTTGACCAGCAGTATCTCCCGGACGAGATGGCCGGCACCGTTTATTATGAACCGACCGGGTTAGGCTATGAACAAAAGATAAAAGAATGGCTTCAAAAAAAGCGCAATCACTGACATATTCACAGAAAGCCTATCGATATACTAAGGAAATACATGGGCGTAACATTTGTTACGTCTCTTTGTTTTCGGTTGTACTAAAGTATGCATGTCAGGCACAAAGAGAGTGTTTTCGATCGAATGGGATCCCTTGGATGATCCGAATGCCTGAAAATAAATAATATGTCACGCAAGAAGCGTGACGGGGGTTTATATGACGCAATCGGATGTAAAAAGAGTCTATCTGGATAATGCTGCCACAACACCTGTAAGGCAGGAAGTTCTTGATGCTATGCTGCCTGTTTTTCAGGATAATTACGGCAACGCGTCTTCGATCTATAAAGAAGGTCAAAGAGCAAAGGCAACACTTGAAGATGCGCGTGCACGCGTAGCAAAATGCCTTAATGCAGAGCCCGCCGAGATCTATTTCACGTCATGCGGTTCGGAGTCCGATAACTGGGCGATCAAGGGCGCGGCCTTGCGTCACGCCGCAAAGGGGAAGCACATCATAACAACGGCAATCGAGCATCATGCCGTGCTTCACAGCTGTGAGGCTCTGGCGAAGCAGGGATACGAGATTACCTATCTTCCGGTAGACGAATACGGTCTTGTGGATCCCGAAGACGTACGGAAGGCGATACGCCCCGATACGATTCTTGTCACGGTCATGATGGCGAACAACGAGATCGGAACCATCGAACCGATTGCCGAAATCGCGAAGATCTGCCGCGAGAAGAAGGTCCTTTTTCATACAGACGCGGTGCAGGCGGGCGGAAGTATTCCGGTCGACGTAAAGGCACTCGGCGTTGACATGTTGTCTCTATCCGGACACAAACTGCATGCTCCGAAGGGCGTCGGACTTCTTTACATTAAGAAGGGCGTTCAGATCTCGAATTTCATGGACGGCGGCGCGCAGGAGAGAGCCAAGCGGGCGGGAACCGAAAATCTTCCCTATATCGTAGGATTTACAACGGCTCTTGAACTTGCAATCTCGGAAATGGATGACAATATCGCGAAGCTTGAAACAATCAGAGACGAGCTGATTCACGATATTTTGGAGAAGATCCCCTACGCCAGATTGAACGGACATACGGTTAAGAGACTTCCGGGCAACGTAAATATATCGTTTGAGTTTATTGAAGGCGAGTCGCTTCTTCTGCTTCTGGATTATATGGGATTCGCCTGTTCGAGCGGTTCCGCCTGTACCTCAGGCTCGCTTGATCCGTCCCACGTACTGCTCGCCATCGGTCTGCCGCACGAAGTCGCGCACGGATCTCTGCGGATCAGCATCGGCAAATTCAACAACAGAGAAGAAGTTCTCTCGATTGTCCCGGCACTCGAACAGATTGTTCAGAGACTTCGCGACATGTCGCCTCTTTACGACGACTTTAAAAAGAACAAAATCACAGCTTTTACTGCTTGTAACCGCTGCAACTATTAATATGTGATGCCGTCAAGGAAACGGCGAGAAGGAGAATGTATGCTTTACAGTGACAAAGTTATGGATCATTTCATGCACCCGAGAAACGTAGGTGAAATGGAAGATCCGTCGGCAATCGGTACGGTCGGGAATCCCAAGTGCGGCGATATCATGAAGGTCTTTTTAAAGATCGAAAACGACATGATCGTCGATGCGAAGTTTATGACTTTCGGATGCGGCAGCGCGATCGCGACATCGAGCATGGCTACCGAAATGATCAAGGGCAAGTCGATTGACGAGGCTCTTTCGCTTACGAACAAGGCAGTGGCAGAAGCACTTGACGGACTTCCTCCGATTAAGATGCACTGCTCGCTTCTGGCCGAACAGGCTGTCAAGGCAGCTCTTAAGGAATACTACGAAGAGCACGGCAGTATCCCGGAAGACAAAAAGAAATTTTTCGATGTTCTGGACGAGGACGAACATAGTGTATAATACTTCTGGCGATATTCTCGCCGGGAGGAGAACATTTTCATGAACAAGATGAATAAGGCGAAAGATAGGAAGACCTTTGTAAAGGCCGGACGATTGACCGCAGCCATTATGATATCGGCATTGCTGCTCGTTTCACTTGCGGGTTGTGCGGGAACAAAAGTTGAGGCGGAAGTCGCTTCAACCGCCATTAACCAGAGTCCGGAAAACATAGCCAGAGTCTTCGCCAAAGCCACATTTTCCGGCGACAAAGAATTGCTGTTTGCGTGCTTTCCGCCGGATTATACAACGGTTCTGACCGAGGATGACGTAAAGGAATATGATGCCTGGTCTTCGGACATCAAGAGTGCGCTGGAAACGAACAAGAGTTCCTATCTCGGGACTTCTGCAGCGGACGCCGTACTGTTTGACGCGGAGGAAACTCCCGATAAATATCAGACGGCCCTGTCTTCGATTTCGCTGACGTTCGCCATTCAGTCAACACAGATCGAAGAGATCCGGTCGTGCGAAGTACGGGTCTTTTGCATGATTGACGGCAATAAGCACTATCAGGATGTCGAAGTCATGGTTTTCAAATACGACGGCGCCTGGTATGCGTATCCTTCTGCCTGATTTGTCCGGTTGTGATACGGTACCTGACTTTTCGTCCGGCGGCTTATTTACAAGATAGGCTGCCGGATTTCTTTACGGCTTACATAGGAGCAAATGAAGACAAAACCGTATTCTTTTAACATCGCGGCTGTTTCTTCGAAATAGATGCCAATGGTTGACGTATCGTGCGAGTCGGAGCCAAGTGAGACGCGAACTCCGCCGAGTTCGCGATACCTTGCCAGGATTTTGTGGTCCGGCCAGATGTCTGTTACTCCTAACGTGTGGAACTTATAGATGGAACGCGTGTTGATTTCAAGCGATTTGTTCTTGCGGATGACGGCTCTCAGAAAACGGTCGAAGGCTTCCGGACACATATCGTAATGAATCGTCGGATCCGGGTACGGCGCGTATCTTGCGATATAGTCGTAATGTCCGACAATGTCGAAATCATTTGTCGAATCGATCATTTCGGCGAGTTCTTCGATGTAGCGGCCGTAAAGTTCTTCCTTCGGCAATTTATAGCACTCGCGAAAAAAGAAGGGATCCATACCTTCGTATAGATGATTCGACAGTATGACGGAATCAAACGGGTACGACTTGACAAGCGCATCATAGAAGGCGGGCAGGTGTTTCTGGTACCCGAGCTCGATTCCGGCATATAGGGAAAAACCTTCGGGAAGCTTCGCCTGCTGCTCTGTCATCATGGCAAAGTACTCGTCAATGTCGAAAATAAGCGGTTTCTCGATCTTGTGAGGAAAATCCTTTTCAAAATGCTCGGTTACGACGACTGCCGGAATACCCTTCGATAAGGCTTCCGAAACCAGCTCGTCCATAGTCATTACAGCGTCTGCGCTGAACTCCACCGTGTGATTATGACTGTCCGTATACAATAATGCCACCTCGTTCCTGCGGCAAGGGCATGTGCTCTCGTCGATTCATTCCATTTATGTTATCATATTAGCAAACATTTTAACGGTCTGACAGAATTTATGACCATATTCAAGGAGGAACATCATGCCAAAAGATAAAAAACTCGTTTCCGAAGAGATTGCCGATAAGGGCACTCACAAGAAGAATAAGGATAAATATAAGTATTTGCTTGCCGAGTATCCCAATCTCTGGGAGAGCCGCACACAGGATGATTTCGATCACGCATACGCAATGTCCGAGGAATACAAGCGTTTTCTTGACTTAGGAAAGACAGAGCGCGAATTCGTAAACCTTACGATCGAATCCGCCGAACAGCTCGGATATGTAGATATCGCTTCCGCAACGAAGCTGTCCGCAGGCCAGAAGGTCTACCAGTCGATTAAAGGTAAAGGTCTGATGCTGGCGGTGATCGGCAAGAAACCGATCTCCGAGGGCATGAACATACTCGGCTCGCATGTGGATTCGCCGCGCCTTGACTTGAAGCCCAATCCGCTTTACGAAGAGAACGAGATGGCATTCCTGAAGACGCATTACTATGGCGGCATCAAGAAATATCAGTGGCCGACCATTCCGCTTTCCATCCACGGTCTGGTGATCCGCCAGGACGGGTCCAAGATTTTCCTCAATATCGGCGAAAAGGACGAGGATCCGGTATTTTACATCACGGATCTGCTTCCTCACTTAGGCCAGGAGCAGATGGTCAAGCAGGCGAAGGACGTTATCAGCGGCGAAGAATTGAATCTCCTTATAGGCGGAAGACCGATTGACGACAAGGACGCTAAGAGCCGCTTCAAGCTCGGAATCCTCAAATTCCTGAATGAGCAGTACGGCATCGTCGAAAAGGACTTCGTCAGTGCCGAAATCGAGATCGTACCTTCCATTAAGGCCAGAGACGTCGGATTCGACCGTTCTTTTGTCGCATCCTACGGGCACGACGACCGCGTCTGCGCATTTCCGGCGCTGATGGCGCTTTTCCAGCAGGAGCGTCCCGACAAGACTTGTGTCGTAATGCTTTCTGATAAGGAAGAGATCGGCTCCTACGGCAATTCCGGCGCCCAGTCGAGACTTTACGAGAATTTCCTCGTCGAGCTCTTTATCAAGACGAACGGTGTGTATGACGAGCTTCTGTACCGCAAGACGATCGCGGCGACCAAGATGCTTTCGGCCGATGTGACGAACGGCTTCGATCCGACCTTTGCGTCGGTTTCGGACACCAAGAACACGGCCTATATGTCACGCGGCATCGCGATGGAGAAGTACGTCGGTTCCCGCGGTAAATCGGGCACAAACGACGCCAATTCCGAGTTCTTCGCCTCGATTCTGATGGCCTTTGCCAAGAACAACATTCCGTGGCAGACAGGCGAACTCGGGAAGATCGACGCGGGCGGCGGCGGAACCATTGCCGTGTACCTCGCGAAAATGGGCATGGAAGTCATCGACTGCGGTGTTCCCGTACTCTCGATGCATGCGCCGTACGAGCTGATCAGCAAAATTGATCTGTATTATACGTATCTGGCTTACAAGACCTTTATTGAAAATCTGTAATTCCTTAGGATATCCTTTGATTTTGTAGTATGGTAGTTGCCCCGCGAGTGGGCAGGAAAGCAGGAGTTATGATTATTGTAGTGAAACCCGGTGCATCTCAGGAACAGGTGCGCGAAATCCTTGATCAGCTTGAATCACACGGGCTGACCGCCCATGTATCCGAAGGCTCCGAAAGACTGATTATCGGTGTAATCGGCGACAAGAGCCGTCTGTCCATGGATTCTCTTGAGGTCCTTCCGGCCGTCGAGAAGCTTGTCCCGATCATGGAGTCTTATAAGCTCGCGAGCCGAGCTTTCCGCCCGGAAGGGACTGCTTTCGACATCAAGAACGTGACCCTGGGCGGCAAGGAGCTCATCATGATGGCAGGCCCTTGTGCCGTAGAGAGCGAAGAGCAGGTGGAGACGGTCGCAAAGGCCGTCCGTGCCTGCGGCGCGAAATTTCTGCGGGGAGGCGCCTACAAGCCGAGAACATCGCCGTATGCTTTTCAGGGGCTCGAAAAAGAAGGCCTTCAGATTCTGCGCCGTGTGGCCGACCGTCATGATCTTCTGGTCATCAGTGAAATTACATCGGAGAACGATATCGAGTACGCGGCCGATTATCTGGACATGATTCAGATCGGTGCAAGAAACGCTCAGAATTTCCGTCTCCTGTCTGCCGTCGGCAAGTCCGGGATTCCCGTTCTTCTGAAGCGCGGCATCGCCGAAACAATCGACGAATGGCTCGGATCCGCGGAATATATCATGAGCGAGGGCAACTACAAAATCGTACTTTGCGAGAGAGGTATACGGACCTTTGAGACGGCGACCAGAAGCACGCTCGACTTAAGCGCCGTACCGGTCTTGAAGAGCAAAACACATCTTCCTGTCATTGTGGATCCAAGTCACGCGGCAGGTAAGGCTTCTTATGTCGCGCCGCTCTCCCTGGCGGCCATTGCCGCCGGCGCGGACGGTCTGATTATCGAAGTACATCCGAATCCGAGATGTGCGCTTTCCGATGCCGCACAGCAGCTGACGCCGGACGCCTACCGGGCCTTGACCGATGATATTCGCGCTATGTCCGTGATTCTGGGGAGGACATACCCGACTTGATTCCCGAAAGGGGATTCTTGTCGACGGCGGAATGCAGGAGTTCATCGTCCACATGCGTATAGATCTGGGTGGTCGCAACGCTTGAATGACCGAGAATCGTCTGCAGACTCCGGATATCGACCTGACCGTATTTGTACATCAAAGTTGCGGCGGTATGGCGAAGTTTGTGAACCGAATACACGCTCGGGTCGATCCCAGCCTCGCGGAATAGCCGTTTGGCGATATACTGGATCATCTGGTTGCTTAAGCGGCGGCCCAGGCGGCTTATGAACAAGGCATTCGGATCCTTAAGGCCTTTATCCGGACGGACTTTAAACCAGTCCTCCAGGGCCGACATACAGGCTGCATTCAGATAAATCGTACGTTCCTTATTACCCTTGCCGATTACGGTGAGGGTATTTTCATGTATATTGGAAAGATTGATGCCGGACAGCTCGGACAGACGCATGCCGCAGTTCAAAAAGAGCGTCAGAATGCAGTAATCTCTTTCCCGGCTGCCATGTTCGGATTCTGCGGCCGTTGACAGCAGACCGACACTTTCTTCAAGTGACAGATAGTGGGGAAGGCGTCTTTTCAATTTCGGCGAATCAAGTTCATACGAAGGGTCTTCGGGAATCAATTTTCTTTTCTGGCAGAGGTACTTGAAAAAAGACTTGAGTGTCGCAGCTTTTCGCGCACGGGTTGCCGCGGAAGCATGTCTTTCTCTGGACAGATAAATCAGGAATACAAAAAGATCATCCGTGGTGATCGAAGCAAGAAAGGCGGCGTCGATATCCTGTATGGAAATATCGTTAAAGGGCGTATCCTTGGCAATTTGTCCGCGATCCCTCTTTAGGAAGCGAAAAAACAGTACAAGATCATACCGGTATTCCTTCATCGTCAAAGGAGACCGCTCTTTAACGGCCTGCATGTAATTGGAATATTGATCAAGTATCGGGAAAGAATTTGCTTTGTCCGACAGAGCGCCGGCAGGACCGGAATCCATAAGGCATCTGCCTCCTTTATACGTAATGTACATATTTTAACATAACGGCCGGTTCAATATTCATAAATTACGCGCGAAAACCGGGTTGCATCGATGAATTGAATATGCTATTATACTTCCATCAAACACATATGTCCTTGTGGGAAGGACATCGGAGCGGGTTTTCGGTCAATAACAGACGCGGTGACCATGAAATTTGCGCTCCGTACGAGAGGAGAGAATCGTTCATGGACAAGAAATTAAGAGTAGGTGTAATCGGCGGAACAGGATATGTCGGGCAGCGTTTTATTTCGCTCCTTGAGAATCATCCGTGGTTTACATGCACGGCGGTTGCGGCATCCCCGCGCTCCGCAGGCAAGAGATACGAAGAGGCCGTCGGCGGACGCTGGAAGATTGATGTCGCGATGCCTGAATATATAAAAGACATGGTTGTCTACGGAACAGACGAGATTGAGAAGCTTTGCGAGACCGTTGATTTTGTCTTCTGTGCCGTTGACATGAAGAAGGATGAGATCCGTGCGCTCGAAGAGAAGATCGCCAAACTCGAGATTCCCGTCGTATCGAACAACTCCGCGCACCGCTGGACACCGGATGTCCCGGTGATCATTCCGGAACTGAACGCCGATCATGCGGCGATCATCGACGCTCAGAAGAAGCGTCTCGGGACAAAGCGCGGTTTCATTACCGCCAAGCCGAACTGTTCGATTCAGAGCTATGTCCCGGCTCTTTCGCCGCTTAAGGATTTCGGAATCGAAAAGATATCCGTCTGCACATACCAGGCGATCTCCGGTGCCGGCAAGACTTTTTCCGACTGGCCGGAGATGGTAGGCAATATGATTCCTTACATCGGCGGAGAGGAAGAGAAGAGTGAGAAGGAGCCGCTGAAGATTTGGGGTTCTGTCGGAAGTGATTCGATCGTTCCTTCGGAAGATACGGTTATTTCGGCACAGTGTTACCGTGTAGCCGTCCAGGAAGGCCATACGGCTGCCGTCTCTGTTTCCTTTAAGAAGAAACCTTCCAGGGAAGAAATACTGAAGCGATGGGCTTCTTTTGAAGGCGAGGCTCAGAAGCTTGACCTTCCCAGTGCACCAAAACCGTTTCTTAAGTATATCGATGAAGACAACCGTCCTCAGCCTTTGCTCGATGCGATGTTTGAGAAGGGTATGGGCGTTACAATCGGGCGTCTTCGCGAAGACAACATTTTCGATTACAAGTTTACATGTCTTTCGCATAATACTCTTCGCGGTGCCGCAGGCGGCGCCGTACTTACCGCCGAACTTCTGACAAAATTGGGATATATCTCGGCGAAGTAAAATATTGTCTGATTCACGTTCCGATTCATTTTCGAATCGCATTCCGGCTGCGGGGAGACCTTCCGGAATGTGATTCGATAACCGGACGGCTTCATAAGTATTATTAATACGTAGATGTTAATGACTGTATTTTGATGCGGTTCTGAAAATTGATGCTTGACGTGCAGACGAGTTATGTATATAATCCTACTTGCGCTTCAGAAATGTTGAACGCCTCATGCGAGACAGTAATGGTTTTGATGAGCATGGGCCTTTAGCTCAGTTGGTTAGAGCAACCGGCTCATAACCGGTCGGTCCCGGGTTCGAGTCCCTGAAGGCCCACCACTTTGCACCTTTACGAATTGAATATATGGGAGGATTCCCGAGCGGCCAAAGGGAACAGACTGTAAATCTGTCGTCAGTGACTTCGGTGGTTCGAATCCACCTCCTCCCACCAGAAAAGCTGCTGTTTGTGAAGTTATCTTCCATACAGCAGCTTTTTCTATACTTTAAAACGAAATCGCAAAAATGTTTCTGAAAACTCTGATCGCCAGGATTTATACTGTATTCTTGTCCGTTTATAATGTTATTATATGGTTATCGGCTTCCGTATATCCTATCAGTATGTGAATACAAAACAGCGGAGGATTTTTATGAACGACTTTACATTTTACGCTCCTACATATTTTGCATTTGGACGCAAGAGCGAACAGGCTGTCGGAAGTCTCGTCAAGCGATTTGGCGGATCGAAAGTACTGATCCATTACGGCGGCGGTTCCGTCAAACAAAACGGAGTATTTGACAAGGTTACGGCATCTCTTGCGGAATACAACATTCCTTATCTGGAACTCGGAGGCGTTATGCCTAACCCGAGAAGCGGCCTTGTCTACAAAGGAATTGAACTGTGCCGCAGGGAAGGAATTGATTTTGTTCTGGCCGTAGGAGGAGGAAGCGCTATTGACTCCGCAAAAGCGATCGCGGCCGGCGCCGTATACGAAGGTGATTTCTGGGATTTCTATTCAAAGGGCAAGCCTGTCAACAAGGCGCTTAAGATCGGTACAGTCCTTACGATCGCGGCGGCAGGCAGCGAAGGCTCACCCGACTCGGTCATTACGCACGAAGAAGGAATGTTCAAGAGGGGGGCTTCCGGTGAAGCTCTTCGCCCCGTGTTTTCCATACTGAATCCGGCATTCACATGTACGCTGAATGCCTATCAGACGGCCTGCGGCATCACAGATATTATGGCTCATGTATGCGAGCGGTACTTTTCGAACACCAAAGATGTCGAAGTTACCGACCGTCTCTGCGAGGGTGTTCTGAAAACAATGATCACAGAATCGCCTAAAGTTATAGCCAATCCGGATGACTACGAAGCCAGGGCCAATATCATGTGGGCCGGTATGGTCGCACATAATAACATCTGCGGAGTAGGAAGAGAACAGGACTGGAGCAGTCATCAGATTGAGCATGAGCTTTCCTCTATGTACGATGTAGCCCACGGAGCGGGTCTTGCCGTAATCATGCCGGCCTGGATGACGCATGTTATGTCGCACGACATAAGCCGCTTTGCTCAGTTTGCGGTGCGCGTTTGGGATGTTGACATGAACTTTTCGTCGCCGGAGATCACGGCGCTGCAGGGAATAGAGAGATTCCGGGCATTTCTTGTATCCATTGGCATGCCGAAGAATTTTGAAGAAATCCATGCAAACGAGAAGGATATTCCGGAACTTGTCCGCCACCTGGGTGTGACGGATCAGGACAGAATCGGCGGATTCGTCAAGCTTGGATCGAGTGATGTTGAATCGATTTATAGATTAGCGTTATAGGAGGAAAGTATGGATCAGAAAATTATTAACTGGGGTGTACTGGGCTGTGCTTCAATTGCCGAGAATCGTGTGATACCGGGGATACTCGAATCTTCAAACGGCAAGCTGTATGCGATTTCCAGCCGCGGCAACAATGAGAAGCTCGCCCGTTTCCGTCAGAAATTCCAGCCGGAAGCGGTCTATTCCGATTATGACGATCTCTTGAATGACCCTAACGTAGATGCGGTATATATTCCGCTTCCAAACGGACTTCATTTTGATTGGGTTCTTCGCGCGGCCGGCAAAGGCAAACACATTTTATGCGAGAAGCCTCTCGGAATATCCAAGAAGCAGGTTATTCAGATGCGCGACGTATGCGAGATGAACGGCGTGCATTTAATGGAGGCCTTTGCGTATCGGCACAGTCCGCTGACCGTTAAGGCCAAGAGTATTGTGGATTCCGGTATTTTGGGTGAGATCCAGTTTATCGAGTCGCATTACGGATACAATTTGAAGAATGAAGAAGATGTAAGACTTTCCGAGTCTCTGTACGGCGGCGCCACCTATGATGTCGGATGTTACAATATCAACCTGATTCGCTATCTGGCAGGATCCGAGCCGGCGAAAATATGTGCCGTCGGCAATCTTTCCGACAAACACAGAGTCGACATCGACAGTAGTATTCTGATGGATTTCAGAAACGGTATACAGGGATTCTCCTTTTGCAGCATGATGATTTCCAAGACCTGCTTCTATAAGGTCATCGGTACGGAAGGCATTTTGACGGTAAACGACGAGTACAATTCCAAGGGAAAGACGAGCATCCACATCTCCACGGAGAACGGCTGCAAAGAGATCGAAGTTGATTGCCCGGATAACTATATGCTGGAAATCGAGCAGTTCGGCCGGGTCATTGCCGGGGAAGAGAAGCCCTTTGTTCCGATCGAAGATTCAATCGGAAATGCCGCCGCAATTGACGAGGGACTCAAGCAAATCATCGGAAGATAATCCAAGATTCATCCGATTAACCAAAGGTCTTTGTAAGCATACGATATGCGGCAAAGACCTTTTTTTATCGCAAATCCTGCATCCCTTTTCGGGAAATTCCCGGCATCCGCAACGGTCTCTGATTTGACAAGAGTACAATCCTGTAATAAGTTGTAAGTATTAAACGCCATCAACATTGTTTGACGTAAAAAAATAAGGACGGTAAATCAACATGAATAAGACAAAGCAAATCAAAGGCATCGCAGGGTTTATCCTGTCGGCAACCATGCTGTTATCAGTCGCCGGCTGTTCTGCCGGATCAACCGAAACTACCGCTGCGGATACATCCGCAGCGATATCCAGTGAGACTTCGGCAGCGGTTACAGAAGTGACTGCGGAGACAACACCTGTCGAAACGACAACCCCGGCAGAGAAGACTTCGATCCGTGTAGCGGGTCTTAAAGGACCGACAGGTATCGGAATGGTAGGCCTCATGGCAGCCTCCGAAGCCGGAACAGCTGCGAATCAATATACATTTACCATGACGGGGACGCCCGACGACATCGTTGCGATGCTTAGCAGCGGGACCGTTGACATTGCGGCGCTTCCGACCAATCTGGCTGCCGTTTTGTATCAGAAGACCAATAAGAGCATCCAGATCATGGCGGTTAATACTTTAGGTGTACTTTATGTTCTGGAAAACGGCGATACCGTTCATTCGATGGCCGATCTGTCCGGAAAGGACTTGTACGCAACCGGGCAGGCCTCGGTTCCGGAATATGTTCTGAACGATCTTCTGGCGAATGCGGGTGTTGCGGATTCCGTATCGGTCACCTATAAGACAGAGCATTCCGAACTTGCAACCCTTGCTGCATCCGGGAAAGCGGATCTCGTTATGCTTCCCGAACCTTTTGTCACGACGGTCCTGAAAAAGAACCCGGATTTCCGGATCGCTCTTAATCTTACCGACGAATGGAAAAAGGCATTTCCGGACAGTGAGCTCGCCATGGGCTGTATTGTCGTTACAACGGAATTTGCAAACGCGCACCCCGAAGCGGTAGAAGCCTTCCTCAAGGAATACAAAGTATCTGCCGATTCGGTTGTATCCGATCCCGCCACGGCTTCCGGGCTGGTGGTCAAGTATGGTATCATGGCGGATGCAAAGCTGGCCGAGGCCGCGATCCCGAACTGCAATATTGTTATGATAGAGGGCGAAGATATGAAGAATATTCTTACACCTTTTTATCAGGCGCTCTTTGACGCAAACCCCAAATCCGTCGGAGGAACGCTGCCGGATGATGCTTTCTATTTTGTGAAATAAGAAGAGCCGAGGAGTGTAATGTATGACGGACCGGAATCTCGGATCCGGAAAGAACAGCCATAAAAACGGGAACCCGGTACAAACGCTTCTCAAGCGCCTGTACTGGGTTCCTGTTACCATATTCTGGATACTTGTCTGGCAGATTCTTTATATGGTAATCCGAAAAGACCTCCTGCTCGCGTCGCCGCTATCCGTCCTTTTAAGTCTTATCCGTCTTGCGTCGACCGCGGAATTCTGGATGGACTGCCTGTTCTCGCTGATCCGGATCCAGACAGGATATCTGTCCGGAGTTCTGATCGGCACTCTGCTTGCGGTTCTTACCGTGCGGTTTAAATGGATTCACCGCTTTGTCTATCCCGTGATCAGCGCGATCCGTTCGACGCCGGTCGCATCCTTTATTATTCTCGCACTCGTTTGGATGTCGAACGACAAGGTGGTTATATTTATCGTGCTCCTGATGGTACTGCCGATCGTTTGGACGAATGTCGCGGAAGGTATCCTGAAGACCGACACGCAGCTTCTGGAAATGGCAAAAGTGTTTCGAATAAGCCGCGGTCAGACGCTTCGATATATACGAATCCCATCTGTGCTGCCCTTTTTTGTAACGTCGGCCACGACCGGCCTGGGGCTTGCCTGGAAGGCGGGAATCGCGGCCGAAGTCTTGAGCACGCCGTCTTTCTCGCTCGGAACGAAGCTTTATGAAGCGAAGATTTACCTGGAGACACCGGACCTTCTGGCGTTTACCATCGTAATTATGATCATCAGCCTTCTTCTCGAAAAGCTGCTGGTTTTCATCCTGAAGAAGAGCGGCGGTTATTTTCGGAAACACGGAAGATATGGAATTCCGGACAATTCACCTTCATCAGACATGAATTCCAGAAGCGGGAAGGAGGGTACCGGTAAATGAGCATTGGTGCGGAACACGTCTATTTATCATACGACAACATACCTGTTCTTGAAGACTTCACAATAAAGCTTCCCGAAAAGGGCATTATCGGATTATTCGGTCCTTCCGGCTGCGGAAAAACAACCCTCCTGCACTTGCTGGCCGGACTGATCCTGCCGGATTCGGGCCGCGTAAATGGACCGGATCGCGAAAATACAGCCGTCGTTTTTCAGGAGGACAGGCTGATACCATGGATGACGGCGTCTGACAACATCGACCTTATCGTAAAGGACAGGGCCGTTACGGATGCGTGGATGGAGCGTATCGGTATGAAAGACCAGAAGAACCGATATCCGCACGAGCTGAGCGGCGGCATGAAACGTCGCGTCGCGCTTGCCCGCGCACTTGCATTCCACTCGGGGCTCCTGCTTCTGGACGAGCCTTTTAACGGCCTCGACGAAGATCTTAAACATCAGTTCTATGATCTTATCAAGAAAGCCTCGGAAGAGAGGCCTGTGCTTCTCGTATGTCATGATTGGGACGAAATCGATTTGCTGTCGGATCAGATCTTTAAGGCTGTCGGAACTCCGCTGCAAACCGAGCGAGTACGGTAACAGCTCCCGAAGGGAGCACACTCCAAACATAAATCCCGCTGTCAGAACGGCGCCCACATGGAACCCGAAAACGGTTCGAGCAGAGATCCTCCTCCGAAGTCGTGTATTTCACCGCTTACAAGATCGCGCGCTCTTCCTGCATTGGCGTTAAAGTGCGCCGTGTACGGCTTTTCGGATGCGTTTATGGCAACCAGAACGCGATCGTTTTCGAAAGACCGTTCAAAAATGATCTGTTCATTGGTGAGCAGGAGTACCGTAAAATTGCCGTAGGCAAGCGCTTTGCTCGCTTTTCGCGCGGCGGCGAGAGTTGCAATATGCGATCCCAGATCGTTCTTGACCGGAGCATCATAGGATTGCCGCAAAGCATGGTCGCCGTCTTTTTTCTCACCCTCGGCGCCCCATTCGCTGCCGTAATACAAGCAGGGTATGCCGGGCATCCCGAAGAGAATCGTATAGAGCGGAAGAAGATCGCGCTTATCCTTAAGTTCGCTTGCAATACGGGTGACATCGTGATTGTCGGCAAAGGACAGAAGGTTCATTCCGCGGTATAGTGTCCAGTTCTCGCTGCCGAACTGCCGTTTCAGAGAATGTCCGATTTCGAACATGTTTTTGGAATTGAAGCTTGAATAGAGGCCCTTATAGCATTCATAATTCGTGGCACTGTGCATCATCAAGGGATTCGTGATCTGCTTATAATCGCCGTGAATCATCTCGCCGAGAAGGAAGAAATCGCTTTTCAGGGACAGACAGAAATCGTGCAGATCCTTAAGAAACCCGCGGTCGATCATATAGGCTACGTCAAGACGAAGACCATCGATTCCGAACTCGTTTATCCAGAAGGCGACGGAATCCAGAATATACCGGCGGCAATCCGGGTGATTCAGATTAAGCTTAACAAGCGAATCATGGCCTTCCCAGCCCTCATACCACAGATGATCGTTAAAACGATTGTTCCCGTCACGGATGAAGAACCAATCCTTATACAGTGAATTCTGACGATTCGCAAGTACGTCCTGAAAGGCCCAGAAGCCGCGTCCGGCGTGGTTAAAGACACCGTCGAGAACGACCCTGATTCCGGCCTCGTGAAGCTTCCCGGAGCATTCCCTGAAGTCATCGTTTGTCCCGAGTCTCGCATCAATTCTTCGGTAATCCTTGGTATCGTACCCGTGCCTTTCGGATTCAAAAACCGGATTAAATAGTATGGCTCCGATGTTCATTTCTTGAAAATAGGGAATCCAGTCCGAAACTTTCCGGAGACGATTCGTTACGATTCCGTCGTTTTCATGCGGAGCACCGCAAAATCCCAGCGTATAAATCTGATAAAAAACACTTTCGTCGTACCACATATGTGTACCTCCCAATGCCGTCGGCGGAATTATTTCTCTTGCTGCCATTATAAGCTAATTTTGCGGGGGAAGAAAATTCAACGCGGAAATCGGACAAAAGATCTTTGTTTCCGTTTCATTCCAGAATAGAATAGAGTTATTCGATATGAGGAGACAATTCATGATGATTCTGACACCCGGGGATTTTACGTTCGACTGCACATGCGGAAAAGAGCATGCGGTAAGCATTCGAAATATTGTGATCGGCGACCATTGTCTTAAGGATCTTAAGGATCATCTCAAGGCACTTAATATCGCAGGGAAGACGTTGGCTGTTTACGACTCAAACACCGTAAAAGCGAAGGGTATTACCAAACCCGAGACCGACTATGAGGCGGTTCTTGATGCGAACGGCCTTCACGCCGACGAGAAGGCGGTCGGTACTTTGCTGGAAAGACTTCCGGACGACGTACGTGTCCTCGTCGCAGTCGGAAGCGGAACAATTCACGATGTTACCAGGTATGTATCGGCACAAAAAGGCCTTATTTTCGTGAGCGCGCCAACAGCTGCAAGCGTTGACGGTTTCGCATCCGGCGTCGCCGCTATGACGTGGAACGGATTTAAGGTAACCTTTCCGGCCGTCGCGCCGACTCTTGTTCTGGCGGATCTATCGGTTATCGGAAACGCGCCTTTCTATCTGGCGAGAAGCGGTGTGGGCGATATTCTCGGGAAATATACGGCTCTTGCCGATTGGAGAATTGCCGGTCTTCTGACCGGTGAATACTACTGCGACGGAATCGCGTCGATGATGGAAGATGCTGTTTCCCAAATCAGGTCTTCGATTGACGGTCTCGTCCGGGGTGAATCTTCCGCCTATGAGAAGCTGATCTACGGACTTATCCTGTCCGGTGCCGCGATGGAACTTTCGGGGAATTCACGGCCGGCTTCCGGCGCCGAGCATCACATCTCACATTTTCTCGAAGTAGGTGCCGTCACGAACAACGGCTCACTCCACGGCGAGAAGGTGGGTGTCGGGACACTGATTGCCCTTCGAAAATACAAAGAAGTCTGTGAGAAGAATTCATACCGCTTTGTCGCGCCGCCCGTTCTGACCGCCGAATATTTGCGGCCTGTCTACGGATCTCTGACGGGGAGCGTACTCGCGGAAAATAAAACAGACGTGATGTCGGGGATCACACCGGATCTTCTTGCCGCGAAGTGGCCGCTTATTCTGGATGTCGTACGGAAGATCCCTTCATATGAAGAGATTCTTGCGCTTCTCGAGAGAATCGGCGCGAAGACGTCGCTCGAAGACATCGGAGTCCGGGAGGATCAGCTGGATACGATCATCAAGTACTCACCGTACGTACGTGCGAGACTTACCTTTATGCGCCTCATCGGGATGCTGGATTCCTGAATCTTTTCGCATAGATCCGTTCTTGATGTGCATGTAAAAAAGACTGCCTCATCCGACTTTGTTACAAGTCTTTTGAGACAGCCTCTTCTTCTTTGGTGGGGATGATGGGACTTGAACCCATACAATATCACTATTGGCAGATTTTGAGTCTGCTGCGTCTGCCGATTCCGCCACATCCCCGTGACATATATCTCAAGAATTTTATCACAGCATCTTGAAAAGTGTCAACGAATAGATTATTCTTTTCTAGACAAAAACCTTTTAACTTAGATCCTGTGAGGTCGGGAAGGGTATCATAGAGTAGCTCGCTGTTGTGGCGGGTGGATTTCTCGCATGTTTACCGGCCTTCTCGCATATATTGATATGAGAGGGTTTTTTTGTGCCTCAAACAGGATTACGGCAGGAAAAGAGAGAGTCAGTGCACAGGAGGTAACGATGCGGGAATTTTTTGAAAAATCGGTTCTGATGGATGAAGCGGCCGTTCAGAGAGCTCTGATGCGTATTTCACATGAAATTGTCGAAAAGAATAAAGGCCTCGAGAATCTGGTCCTGATCGGAATCCAGAGACGAGGCGTACCGATGGCCGCCAGGATCGCGGACAATCTCGAGAAGATCGAAGGCATGCGGCCTCCTGTAGGCGTCCTCGATATTACTTTTTATCGCGACGATCTTTCCAAGCTCAGTTCACATCCGGTCGTAAACGGCACGGATATTCCTTTCAACATCAACGATATGACCGTTGTCTTAATTGATGACGTCCTTTTTACGGGGCGAACCGTTCGCGCCGGTATCGAAGCGATCTTTGATATGGGCCGGCCTGCGGCGATTGAGCTCGCCATCATGATTGACCGCGGACACAGACAATTGCCCTTCCGGCCGGACTTCGTCGGGAAGAACATTCCCACATCGAATACAGAATCCATACACGTGGAATTGACAGAAATAGACGGACAGGATCGCGTTGTCCTGTGCGACGAGGTGAAAGCATGAGATTGCGAAACAAGGATCTTCTCGGTATGAAGGAGCTCGAGGCGGAAGAGATCGCCGAAATCCTGAGTACGGCCGAACTGATGAAAATGGTGATGACATCCAACAACAAGAAAACGTCTCACTTGCAGGGCAAGTCGGTTGTCACGCTTTTCTACGAGAACAGCACGAGAACGAGACTCTCGTTTGAGATGGCTTCCAAATTTATGGGAGCCTCCAGCGCCAATATTTCGTCTTCGGGAAGCAGTGTCAGCAAGGGCGAATCGCTCCTGGATACCGCCAGAACGATCGACATGATGTCTACCGACATCATCGTCATGCGCCACAACCAGTCGGGAGCGCCGCATTTTATCGCACCGCATCTTAAGGCTTCCGTCGTCAATGCGGGCGACGGTATGAATGAGCATCCGACGCAGGCACTTCTGGACATGTATACGATGAAAGAGAAGTACGGCTCTCTCGAGGGCCTCGAAGTCGCGATCTGCGGCGATATCTACCACAGCCGCGTCGCAAGAAGCAACGCGATCGGATTAAAGAAGATGGGCGCCCATGTACGCGTGGCGGGTCCCGCAACACTGATGCCTCCCGGCTTCGACCGGCTCGGCTGCACCGTGTGCAAGTCGGTTAAGGAGGCCGTCGAGGGAGCCGATGTCGTAATGGGTTTGAGACTTCAGCTCGAACGTCAGACCAAGTCCCTTTTCCCGTCGGTCGCGGAGTATGCAAAATTCTATGCGATTGACATGGCGACCCTGTCACTCGCCAAACCGGACGCCCTGATCATGCACCCCGGCCCCTGCAATCACGGTGTCGAACTGCCGACTGTCGTCTATGACTGCCCGCAGTCCGTAATCAACGAGCAGGTAACTAACGGAGTCGCTGTGCGCATGGCGGTACTCTATTTATTGATAGCCAGGAGGAATCAGGCATGAGAATACACATTAAGAATGCGAAAATATTCGGGTCTGATTCCACCGGTCTTTATATAGAAAACGGCCTCTTCACGGAAGACTTAAGCGGTACGCCCGATCGGGTCATCGACCTCGACGGAAAGACAGTCCTGCCGGGACTGATCGACGGACACTGCCACTTAAGGGAGCCCGGCTTCGAGTATAGGGAAGACATCGTATCCGGCACGAAAAGCGCGGCCAAAGGCGGCTTCTCATCGGTCTGCTGCATGCCGAACACAAAACCGGTCTGCGACAACGCCTCGATTGTCTCGAGTATAATAACGAAAGCAAAGAACCAGGGCTATGCCAATGTTTTCCCGATCGGCGCGGCCAGCAAGGGCTTAGCCGGAAAAGAGCTTTCCGAAATGGGCCTTATGAAGGAAGCGGGAATCGTAGCGGTATCGGATGACGGACGCCCGATCGAATCCGCTGATCTCTTGCGAAAAGTCCTTCTCTACGCTTCGGATTTCAACATACCGGTCCTGAATCACTGCGAGGAGATGAGCCTCGCGGAAGGCGCGATGAATGAAGGCATTGTTTCTACCGAGCTGGGCTTAAGGGGAATCCCGACGGCCGCCGAGGATACCATGATTGCCAGGGATATCATCATGGCGGAGTACCTGAATCTTCCGATTCATATCTGTCATGTAAGTACCAGGGGCGGCGTACAGATGATTCGCGAGGCCAAGGCAAGGAATGTCAAGGTAACGGCCGAAACGTGTCCGCATTATTTCGTACTGACCGAAGACGAATGCCGGTCCTTCGATTCGAACACCAAGATGAACCCTCCGCTGCGCACGGAAGAAGACCGGCAGGCGATCATCGAAGGCATCAAGGACAAGACAATCGATCTGATCGTCACGGATCATGCACCGCACCACGAAGACGAGAAGAATCTCGAGTTTGCTCTCGCCAATAACGGCATCGTCGGTTTTGAGACGGCATTTGCACTGGCTTATACATATCTCGTGAAGCCCGGTCACATTACTCTTCACGAACTGGTCGACCTGATGTCCGTAAATCCTTCGAAGCTCTTTTCCTTAGGGAGAGGCACTCTCGAAGCCGGAAAACCCGCGGACCTTTGTGTATTTGATCTCGAGAACCGGTTCAAATTCGACAGGGACAGCATGCTTACAAAGGCCAGGAACACGCCGTTTGGCGGTTATGAGCTGTACGGACGTACCGTACTTACCATATCGGGAGGTAGAATCACATATGATGAACTTTGCTGATCGACTGACAGAAAAAATCGAAGTCCTATCGAATCCGACAGTCATGGGACTGGATCCTAAGCTCGAATTCATACCGGAAGAAATCATGAACCGTCACACCAGGCTCACAGACGACCCCTCGGTTGCTGCGGCCGAGGCGATTTACGAATTCAACGTAAAGCTGATCGACGCTGTTTATCCGATCATTCCGGCGATCAAGCCTCAGTTCGCCTACTATGAAATGTACGGAATTCACGGTCTTGAAACGCTCTATAAGACCATTCTATATGCAAAATCAAAAGGAATGCTTGTCATCGCCGATGCGAAAAGAAACGACATCGGAACAACGGCAGATGCATATGCCCAGGCGATTATCGGAAAGACCGTTCTCTCGGACAAATCCGTTCAGGCAATGACGGGTGCCGACGCGGTTACCGTAAACGCATACCTCGGTATCGACGGAATAAAGCCCTTTATCGACACGGCTCGCGAAAACAGGAACGGACTCTTTGTGCTGGTCAGAACCTCGAATCCTTCGGCGGGCGATTTCCAGGACCTTCTTACGGAGGACGGCAAACCCTTATACGAAAAGGTCGCAGAGAAGGTTTCGGAGTGGGGAAGGGATCTGATCGGCGAATGCGGTTACAGTTCCGTCGGTGCGGTCGTCGGCGCGACATGGCCGGAACAGGCAGCGAAACTTCGCAAATTGATGCCGAATACCATGATTCTGGTACCCGGTTACGGCGCGCAGGGCGGGGATGCCGATTCGGCGGCCGTCAATTTCGATGCGAACGGACGCGGTGCAATCGTGAATGCCTCGAGAAGCCTGATGTGCGCGTATAAGAAGAGAAGCGACCTGAAGCCCGAAGATTTTCAGAAGGCAACGTACGATGAGGCAATTCGGATGAGGGATGACTTGAACCGTGCGATTGCGCGCAAAAGCTAATGATCGATTTTTCGAGCATGTAAAGACACTTGAATATCGCCTCGCCAATACGTATAATAATACAGGTTCGTGAATAAATATAATTATTGTGACGAGTTACAGGTTGAGAAGGAGATTGATATGCCAAGAAGAAGTGATGTCAAAAGGGTTATGGTCATCGGATCGGGACCGATTATTATCGGACAGGCCGCCGAGTTTGACTATGCCGGAACGCAGGCTTGCCGGGCGCTTAAAGCAGAAGGATTTTTCGTCGTACTTGTAAACAGCAATCCCGCAACAATCATGACGGATCCCGATATGGCTGACAAGGTTTTTCTGGAACCGCTTCAGATTGACGTCATCAAGAAGCTGATGATTGACGAAGAAATAGACGGACTTCTCGCTTCTTTGGGCGGACAGACGGGACTGAACTTCGCGATGGAGCTTTCCGAATCGGGATTCCTTGAAGAACAGGGAATTCTCCTCATGGGAACGCAGGCCAAAGGCATTAAGATGGGAGAGGATAGAGAAGAATTCCGCGCTGCTATGGAGCGGATTTCGGAACCCTGTATTCCTTCCGAGACGGCCATGACGATAGAAGACTGCAAAAGAATCGCCCTCCAAATCGGTTATCCCGTCATCGTACGTCCGGCCTTTACATTGGGCGGTACGGGCGGCGGAATTGTCGACAACGAAGCGGACCTTGCCGATATCGCATCGACGGGTCTTGCCGTCAGCCGCGTCCATCAGGTTCTGATCGAAAAAAGCATCGCCGGATGGAAAGAAATCGAATTCGAAGCCGTCCGCGACGCCAAAGGCAACAAGATCACAATCTGCTCGATGGAGAACTTTGATCCGGTCGGCGTGCATACGGGCGATTCCATTGTCGTAGCGCCCGCGCAGACGCTTACGGACATCGAATACCAGACTCTTCGAACATCGGCCTTAAAGATAGTAGAAGAACTGCAGATCGTCGGCGGCTGCAACGTGCAGTTCGCCAAGCATCCGACGGATCCTTCCTATGCGGTCATCGAAGTAAACCCGAGACTTTCCCGGTCGTCCGCGCTTGCTTCAAAGGCAACCGGGTATCCGATTGCCAAGGTTGCGTCGAGAATCGCCTGCGGATACTCGCTTGATGAGATCCCGAATGAGGTCACCGGCTGCACAAAGGCCTGCTTTGAACCTGCACTCGACTATATCGTAACCAAGATCCCGAAGTTCCCGTTCGACAAATTCGTCATGGCCAAGCGCACCCTCGGAACGCAGATGAAGGCGACCGGCGAGATCATGTCGATCGCGAATACGTTCGAAGCATCTCTCATGAAAGCGATCCGTTCCCTCGAGCTCAACATCTACGGACTGATTGTTCCCGTGATTCGCGAACTTTCGGATGAGGCTTTGTCCGAACGGCTTAAGACGGTCGACGATATGCGCATGTTTGTTCTTGCGGAAGCACTTCGCCGCGGTTACACGGTCGAGCAGCTCTATGATATAACGCTGGTCGACAAGTTCTTTCTTACGAAGCTTCTGAATATCGTGAAGATGGAAGACAATCTTCTGGCCGTCGCCAAAGGAGAAACCCTTTCCGACGATCTCTTTACGGCTGCGGTGAAAATGGCCTTTACGGACTCCTACATCGCGAAACTTACGGGACTTAAAGAAGACGATATCTGCGCGAAAAGAAAAGCAATGGGCCTTCTTCATACTTTCAAGATGGTTGACACATGTGCCGGAGAGTACAAGGCTGTCACCCCTTACTATTACTCCACCTTCGACCGGTTTAACGAAGCGGAGAGAACCCCCCGCAAGAAGGTTCTCGTTCTCGGTTCCGGACCGATCCGTATCGGACAGGGCATCGAATTTGACTATTGCTCGGTACACTCGGTATGGGCACTCCGGAAAATGGGATACGAAGCGATTATCGCCAACAACAACCCGGAGACGGTTTCCACCGACTTTGACACATCAGACAGACTTTATTTCGAACCTCTGACCAGAGACGATGTCAAAGCGATCATCGAGAACGAGAAACCGGACGGCTGTATCTGCCAGTTCGGAGGACAGACAGCCATCAAGCTGATCAAAGCTGTATCCGATATGGGCGTTCCGATCTTCGGAACCTCGGCGGACATGGTTGACGCCGCGGAAGACAGAGAGCGTTTTGACGCGATACTCGAGGAATGCGAAATAAAACGCCCGAACGGCGGCACGGTTTTTACCGTCGAAGAAGCCATCGCGACGGCCAATACGCTGACCTATCCCGTACTCGTACGTCCATCCTATGTCTTAGGCGGGCAGGGCATGGCGATCGTTTACAACGACAAGGAAATGGTCGAGTACATGCGGATCATCAACCTTGTCGAACAGGAGCATCCGATTCTGGTCGACAAGTACCTGCGGGGAACGGAGCTTGAAGTCGATGCGGTCTGCGACGGCAAGGACATCCTGATTCCGGGCATCATGGAGCATCTCGAGAGAGCCGGCGTCCATTCCGGAGACTCAATCTCGATTTTCCCAGCCTATATTCCGAACTACATAAGAGATACGATTGTCGAGTACACGAGAAGACTCGCGATGGCGCTTAAGGTCATCGGACTCGTCAATATCCAGTTCATCCTCTTCAACGATGAAGTGTATGTAATCGAGGTGAATCCGAGATCTTCGAGAACCGTACCGTACATCAGCAAGGTAACGGGCATTCCGATCGTCGATGTCGCAACAAAGGTGATGCTCGGAGCATCTCTTTCGGATTTCGAGTTCGGCACAGGACTCTATGCGCGCTACCCCTGGGTCTATGCGGTTAAGGCTCCCGTCTTTTCTTTCGAAAAGCTGCACGATGTCGACGTAAGTCTCGGGCCGGAAATGAAGAGCACGGGCGAGGTCTTAGGACTCTCGACGAGCTACTCGCAGGCCCTGTACAAGGCAATACTCGCCTCGGGCTTCAAGTTCCCGGCCAAGGGCGCCGGCATCATGCTGACCGTCAGGGACAGTGACAAACGCGACCTGATTCCTTTGGCCGACAAACTCTTAAGTCTCGGATACGAGTTGTATGCTACGGGCGGAACGGCCAATTACTTAAACAAAGCCGGTATACCGACGAACAGCGTGAGAAAGATGGAAGAAGCTTCGCCGAATTCTCTGGATTATGTCGCAAGCGGCAAGATCAAGCTGCTCGTGAACACGGAATCGAACGGCGCCGCGATGGTCAATTCCGGCTTCCGCTTAAGAAGAACGTGTATCGAGCACGGGGTTCCGACGATTACTTCTCTTGATACGCTGCTGGCCGTTGTCGAGTGTCTCCAGAGGAATATCAAGCCGTCGGACCTGATTGCGTATGAACTCTCGACCTTTGCGGAGATTGTTTCACGGACCAGATTCAACAAGCTGCCCGAGAATGAGACACCTCTCGAGAATAAAATGCTTTCCAAATAAACGAGGGGGGTAATACATGAACAGAGAATATGTGGCCGTTCTTCTCGAAAAGAAGATCGTCGGCAAAGGAAATGCACTCCTTACCTTTTCCGGCAAAGAGATCGCCGGCAAGGCCGAACCCGGACAGTTTGTGAATATCTCCTGCCGATATTTTCTGAAGCGGCCGTTCGGAGTTTTTGCGGTTGACACAAAGAACAACACGTTCACGATCGGTGTCCGCGAAACCGGAAAAGGCACCAAAGATATTTTGTCGTCAAGAATCGGCGATACGTTTCTGGTCCTCGGGCCCTTAGGGAACGGCTTTGACTTTGCAAACGTACAGAAAATCATCGCCGTCGGCGGCGGAACCGGTATATTCCCGCTGATGTTCGCGCTCGAAAAAGCAAAATCTTTTGGTATTCCTACAATCGCAGTGAACGGTTTTCGCGGAAAAGAAGATGCGTTTCTTCTGGATGACTGTGAGAGTCTTGCCGGAAAGGCCTGTTTCACATCGGATGCAGGCGACTTCGGCATTCACGGCAACGTACTCCATGCTCTTGATACGCTGACCAAGGAGGATACGTCCGGTGCCGCCGTTTTTGCCGTCGGGCCGGAAATCATGATGAAAAAAGTGAGTGAGTGGGCTGCAGAACGGGGACTTTCCTGTCAGGTCTCTCTGGAACGGCGTATGGCCTGCGGAATCGGGATCTGTCTTGTCTGCGTCTGTAAGGTAAAAGCCGCGGAGAAGGGAATACCCTTCACACACGTAAGATGCTGTAAAGAAGGACCGGTTATGAACGCATCGGAGGTTATATGGTAGATTTATCCGTTCAGGTTGGAAAACTTAAGCTCAGGAATCCCGTTCTTCTTGCATCCGGAACCTGCGGTTTCGGGCGCGAACTGAAAGAATACATCGACTTTTCGAGCATCGGCGGAATCTGTTCGAAAGGGCTGACCGTTCTCCCGAGAGAAGGCAACCCGGGGTGCCGGGTCGCGGAAACTCCGTCCGGGATGCTAAACAGTGTCGGACTGCAGAATCCGGGTCTTGACCGTTTTGTCGAATATGAGCTTCCTTTTATGCGGACACTGGATACGGCCGTCATCGCAAACATTGCCGGTCATTCGACCGAAGATTATCAGCGGATGACACAGGTCCTGGGAGCGCCGGACAGCCCCGTCGATGCACTGGAACTCAACTTATCCTGTCCGAACGTGAAAGAGGGCTGTATGACGATCGGAGCGACTCCGGAAGGCGTCTATCAGATGATCAAGTCCGTGCGCAGCCTTACCGACAAGCCGCTCTGGGTCAAGCTCACACCGAATGTGACCTCGATCACCGCGACGGCTCTCGCGGCCGAAGAAGCGGGAGGAGATGCCGTCGTACTGATCAATACGCTTTTAGGCATGGCGATCGACATCAAGACGCGGCGTCCCGTGCTTATGAACAATACGGGAGGCTTGTCGGGACCCGCGATCAAGCCGGTCGCGATCCGGATGATTTCGGAATGCTATCGCCTGCTCTCGATTCCGATCATAGGAGTCGGAGGCATTATGAGCGCCGAGGACGTTATCGAATTCATGATCGCAGGTGCCTCCGCCGTCGAAATCGGTACGGCGTCTTTACTTCATCCGGCAGTTTGTGAGAAGATAGCATTGGATTTGGAAGAGTATATGCTGGATAATCAGTTGAATGCCATTTCGGAGCTGACCGGCACTTTGCGTCTCTGGGAATCCTAAGGACAAGTACGGTATTATTAGAGCGGATATAGGGAGGACTTTTATGAACAACCTGATTCTTGAAGCTTTATTCGCTACAAACGCGATTCGTGTCTGTGACCCCGAGCATCCTTTCTGGTATACATCGGGAACCATCGGTCCTTTCTATATCAACACGCATTTTCTGTATAAGGATGAGATGGAGGCCGCAAGACTTCTCCTCTTAATTGAAGAGGAAGCGAAGTCTGACCGGATCGCTTTTCCCGAATTCATACTGGAAGATCTTCTGCGCGAATATAAGTCGAGCGAGACATACCGCCTCGTAATTGACATGATTGTAGAAGAAGCGGGCAAACTCGATTTCGACTTCATTTCCGGCGGAGAACGAAGAGATTTCTTCTTCTCCATGCTTCCCGCTTATTTCTTAAAGAAGCCGCATCTGTCCATATTCAAGGATCTTCAGGCCGTTTATTCGACGGAAGAATTCAAAAAGACGGTTCCTGTCTATGAGACGCAGCTGGCCGGGAAGAGGGCGCTCCACATCGCCGATCTCGTAACCGAAGCATCGAGCTACACAAGAGCCTGGATACCGGTGGTGCGCGAATTCGGAGCCGTCATGGATGATACGATCGCGGTCGTCAACCGCAAGCAGGGCGGAGAAGAGATTCTGGCAGCGGAAGGGGTCCGTCTTCATTCCTTTGCCGATATCGACATAACGCTTTTCGAGAGCGCCGAAAAGAACGGAGCCATTACAGCCGAACAATTGAAGTCCGTCCGGGAATTCATGGCAGATCCCAAAGAGTTTATGATGAATTTCTTCCGGACGCATCCGGATTATATAAAAGACCAGCTTGCCCTCGGAGGCAAAGCGAAAGAGCGGGCCGAGATGGCCATAGACAAGGGCTATGCGAGAAGACCGTAATGATAAAGGCCGAAGAGGGAGGATGTGCGGATGAGGAACAGCAATGACATGCATTTGTCACCCGTTCATTCCATATCGTTTGTTCTCCAGCGCAATAAAAGAAGAACGGTGTCCATTCGAATCAGCGACGAGGCCAAGGTTCTTGTGTATGCGCCGCACCATGTAAGTCTTTCCAGAATCGAAAATTTCGTCGATCAGAAACAGAGCTGGATTCGCATTCATCAGAATCAGGCAAAAGATAAAGTTATGCTGCCCGAGATGGACGAGAAGGAAAAGAAGCTGCACGCGGACCGCGTCCGAAGGAAAGCCTTGTCTTTCTTAAAGTCCTATGAAGGGAAGAAGCCGCTTCGAATTTTCATCCGTTTTTCGAAAACAAGATGGGGATCCTGTTCCTCTCTCGGGAACATTTCATTAAACGGATATCTGGATTTGCTTCCGGATGATCTCTTCGAATATGTCATGTATCACGAACTTACGCACCTTTATTATATGAATCATTCGGACCGTTTCTGGCAGGCGGTATCTCTCCTCGTCGAAGGTCCGGAAGAGAAGCGCAAGCGCCTCGACATGTATAAGATTCCGTCTGCCAACCGGACGCTTTAGCATTGAAACCGCATCTGTCATAAGATATACTGTATTTGTCTTGATTTTCAAACTATTATCCGACCGAATGACAGACAGATGAACAGGAGAGTATGTTATGAAAAATATTCCGTTATACGAAGTCCGCAAAATTAAGGATCTGAGAGATATGCTTGAACAAAGTGTCAAGCTGTATCAGGACAAGACCGTTTTCATGATCAAAAAGAACAAGGGCGAACCGTATACGAATATCAGTTTCAAGGAATACAGCGACGATGTAAATGCATTTGGTACGGCGCTGTCAAACCTTATGGGACTTGGCAGCCGTGTGGCAATCCTCGCCGAAACACGCTACGAATGGTACGTTTCCTATCTGGCCGTTACCAACGGAACCGGAATCGTCGTGCCGCTTGATAAAGAACTTCCCAAGATCGAAATCGCAAGTCTCCTCAATCGCTCCGTATCGGATTGTGTCATATATTCTGCCTCCAAACAGTCTGTGATCGACGAAATCCGAGATCAGCTGCCGACGGTAAAGCATTTCATCTGTATGGATGAAATCGTTGAAGATGACATGAACTATTCCTTTTGGAAAATGCTGGAACGCGGGAGAAATCTTCTCGAGGCAGGCAACCGTCTGTTCCTTGACGCGCCGATCGACGCGGAAGCCATGACGATTCTTCTGTTTACATCCGGTACTACGGATAAGGCCAAGGCGGTCATGCTCTCGCAGCATAACATCACAGCCAATCTTGAAGGCATGTGCTCCATGCTTTACATCGGACCCGGCGATGTGTTCCTTTCTGTATTGCCGCTTCATCATACCTATGAATGCACCTGCGGATTCCTCTGTCAGGTCTATCGCGGCAGCACCATCGCCCAGTGCGAGGGACTTCGCTATATTGCCAAGAATATGCAGGAAGCCAAGATTACCATGATCCTCGTTGTTCCGCTTATGCTCGAAATGTTTCACAGAATGATTATGAAGAAGGCGAAAGCGGACGAGAAAACGGCACGCAAGTTTAATTTCGGCATCAAGCTGACAAAGACACTCCGCAAGATCGGTATTGATCGGAGAAGACAGGTCTTCAAAGCCGTTCACGACAACTTCGGCGGACATCTTCGCATGATCATCTCCGGCGGTGCCGGCATCAATCCACAGATACTTGCCGATATGCAGGACATGGGTATTGAGTGCGTGCAGGGTTACGGACTTACGGAATGTGCTCCGATCCTTGCCCTCAACCGCGATATCGATTTTAACAACCGTGCCGCAGGACTTCCGCTTCCGGGCGTCGATGTGAAGATCATCGATAAAGACGAGAACGGCATCGGAGAGTTCATCGGCAAGGGACCGAACGTTATGATCGGTTATTATGAGAATACGGAAGCGACCCAAGGCGCAATCGATGAAGACGGTTATTATCACACCGGCGACTTAGGGTACCTCGACAAGGATAATTTCGTCATCATTACCGGACGCAAGAAGAATGTCATCATCTCCAAGAACGGCAAGAATATTTTCCCCGAAGAGATCGAGCAGCTTCTTTCCCGCTCCGAATATATAACCGAATCCCTCGTTTCGGGCGAAGACGACGGTAAGGAAGATGTTATTGTAACCGCGGAAATCTTCCCGAACACGGACGCAGTCAAAGAGAAGCTCGGAGAGAATCCAGACCCCGCAGCGATCCGCAAACTGCTCGAAGAGGAAGTCCGTAAAGTTAATGAGATGCTTGTACCGTATAAGCATATCCGCAGTGTAAAGCTTCGCGATACGGAATTCGACAAGACGACATCCCGTAAAATCAAGCGGGTTTACAAGAACTAAGAATCCTCATTCAATAAAAGAATGGCTGTCTCAAAAGGCTTATGTGTAAGCCGGATGAGGCAGCCTTTTTTGTCCCTCAACACGGGACACCTAAATCTCCCGTGAAGCGGCGATCTGATTGATCATTACAGAACCCGCGGCTTCTGCCTGTTCCTTCTCCTGTTTTTCTCTTTCTGCATCATGATATATACGGTAAGGCACAGACCGAGTATTACGAGAAGCAATACGACAATGCCGACCTTGATCAGAATGGACCCTATGCTTTCCTTCGGCTTGGCGGATTCGGCGGCCGCCTGGGCTGCGGTCTCGGCACTTTGGGCGTCGCAGATCGTAATCGTAAGGACGCCTACCTGATCTTTGGAACCGTCCGTATATTCGTGATAAAGAGGGAGTTCAAGGACCTGCACGCTTTGGTCGGCATGGATGACCGCGCTGCTCAGGTCAACATTACAGGAATAGCCACCATCGCTTCTTTTTGATTCGGTGGTACAGAAGGAATCGAGTGTAATTTTGACGTCGGTTACTTCAAGGGCATATCCGGCATTCTGGATCCCGGATTTAATCTGACTGACGGTACTGTCGTTTATGTTCTGAAATTCCTCCGCCGTTACAATATCCGTACTGTATGTTTCAAATCCGAAATCAAACAGTTTGATCAGCTCTTCATAGCGGATATTGGAGGAGGATGCACCCAGAACGACGCCAATTAATGTGGTCCCGTCTTTTCTGGCCGCTGCGACGATCGTATGGCCGGAAAGATCCGTAAAACCCGTTTTGCCGCCGATATAATATTCATATGCGTAGGTGGTTGTGGATACGAATTTATTGCCGTTCTGGAGACCTCTTGTTTTGTCGTATTTGTTTGACGCCGGAAGCGTGTAATTGGCCGTTGTGGATATCTTGCTGTACATTTCGTTCTGGAGGGCGGCCGCCATGATCAGCGCCATATCGTGAGCGGAAGTCACATGTTCGGGATCCGCATATCCGTACGGGTTGGTAAAATGGGTCTCTGTACAGCCGAGTTCCAAGGCTTTCGCATTCATCATATCGGCAAAACCTTCGACTGAACCGCCCATAGTAATCGCAAGCGCCATTGCAGCGTCGTTTGCGGAGATCAGAAGGCAGCAGTAAATCGCATCTTCAACGGTAATTTCTTCCCCTTCGACAAGACCGAGACGTACGTAATCGTCGGGAATACTCTCATACATGTCCCGTGTTACCGTAATCTTGTCGGTCATCTGCAGGTTCTCAAAGGCGAGGAGGATTGTCATAACCTTCGTTATGCTCGCAGGAGCAAGAGGGGTGTCGACATTCGAGCCGAGAAGGAAGGTACCGGATTGAACATCGTAGAGCGCATAAGCCGTTCCATCGACTTGAGGAGCACCGACACCTTCGGCATTCAGGATCTCGGTCGGCGTATCGGCCGCGGATCCGGCTGCCTGTGAGGATGCGGCGGTACCCGCCGTTTCGGTTGCCTGTACGGATGCGTCGGTACCCGCCGTTTCGGTTGCCTGCGCAGAAGCGGCGGTAGCCGTCGCTTCGGTTCCGGCAGCGGTTTCGGATCCTTCCGCCCATACATCGGGGGCTAAGGATGAGCCTATAATCGTGACGGCAAGCATAGCCGCTAAAGCAGTCTCAAGAATATTTCGGATTACATGATTTGAATGATGGGGAAAAGAAAGATGTTGATTGAGCAAAGAACTTTCCTCCGCTTAAGTTTTTGTACTATTGTACCGCAAAATTCGCATTCACAAAACCTTCGTTATTCTGATATGATAGCAGTAGCGTAAGAAAAAGAGGTGTATTCTTTGTCCATTGTACAAATCGGGCCTGCAGAAATTGAGGCTCAGCATCAATATTCCATGAAACTTAAGGAAAAATATCAGGAGGAAGCCGAAACCCGCGGTTATCCGTTTACGTTTAGCATCCGCACATACGGCTGTCAATTAAACGAATCGGACAGCGAGAAAATGAGCGGGATTCTGAAAACGATCTCCTTTTCCGACGCGTCCACCGATGATGCGGACCTTGTGATATTCAACACCTGCAGCGTCCGCGAGAACGCCCACGACCGGCTTTTCGGGAATCTGGGCCTCCTCAAAACCGTAAAGAAGAGAAATCCCAAAATGATCGTCGCTGTCTGCGGATGCATGATGAAGCAGGGCGAGAATGTTGACAAGATCCGGAAGAGCTATCCGTTTGTCGATCTGATTTTCGGGCCGCAGGACATACATCGGCTGCCGGAATTTCTTCATAAACTCGCCTTCGAGACAAAGAAGGTCTACGATGTCTCCAGCATCGATTATCTGGCCGATGATCTGGATCTGCCGATTGACCGTTCGCGTAAATTCCGCGCACTGGTTCCGATTATGTACGGATGCAACAACTTCTGCACCTACTGTATCGTCCCCTATACGAGAGGGCGCGAGCGTTCGCGGCCTTTTTCGCAAATTATGAAAGAAATCACGGATCTTGCCGCCGAAGGGTATAAAGAAATTCTCCTTCTGGGTCAGAATGTCAATTCGTACGGAAAAGATCAGGAAGGCACACCGGATTTTGCCGATCTGCTTCTGGAAATATCTAGAATCAAGGGAATCTCGAGGATTCGCTTCATGACATCACATCCGAAGGACCTTTCGGACCGCGTGATCGACATTATGGCGTCGCAGCCGAACATCGAATCGCATCTGCATCTGCCGATGCAATCGGGCAGTGACCGGATCCTCCAGGCGATGAACCGGCACTATACAAGGGAGCAATATATCCGTACGGCGATGCTGTTCCGCGAGAAATTCCCGGAAGGTACGATATCCACCGACATTATCGTCGGTTTTCCGGGAGAGACGGAAGAAGACTTTGAAGACACCCTGTCCCTGATGCGCCAGATCCGGTTCGATGCGGCCTTTACGTTTCAGTACTCGGTTCGACCGGGGACGCCGGCTGCCGATATGAAGGACCAGATCTCACACGAAGTCGTGACGGAGCGTTTTACCCGGCTTCTTGACCTTCAGAACAGCCACTGCTACGAGTCGAATCAAAGTGTCGCAGGAAACCTTGAAGAGATTCTGATCGAGGGCAGAAGCGAAACGGCGCCCCATATCCTGTCCGGCCGTACGAGATCCAACCGGCTTGTCAATTTCACATTGGCCGACGGTATTCGTCTTCCGGACGGTACCGTTCTCGAAAAGGCGGACGCCGTCAACGGTGATATCCTCGAAGGACATCTGGCGCTCGTCCGAATCACCGGAGCCAGACCTTACTCGCTTGAAGGACGCTGGGAGAGCTTCATAATATGAACGACGATTCGGAACTTCTTACCTATAAAACGCTGGACCGCAGCAAGATTACGCCGATGATGCTCCAGTATCTGGAGCAGAAGGAGAAGTGGCCGGATGCCATTCTGATGTTCCGGCTCGGCGACTTCTATGAGCTTTTTTTCGACGACGCGATTACGGCTTCCCGCGAGCTGGAACTGACCTTGACCGGCCGCGACTGCGGTCTTGATAAACGCGCGCCGATGTGCGGTGTTCCTCATCACGCAGCGCAGAGCTATATGCAGAAGCTCGTTGCACACGGCTACAAGGTCGCCGTATGCGATCAGATGGAGGATCCGGCGCTGGCCAAAGGAATCGTAAAACGCGCGGTCACGCGGATATTAACTCCGGGAACGATCACCGATCTTGCGGGGCTTGAAGAGAAGAAGAACAACTATATACTTTCCATATACAGAATGGGTATGCAGTACGGACTGGCCGCCGCAGACCTGGCAACGGGAACCTTTGAAGCGACACAGCTGATTACGGGGAACACATCCGGAAAGCTGCAAAACCAGATCGCACGCTATGCGCCGGCCGAGATCATCTGCAACGAAGCGTTTCTCAAAGACCCTTACTATGCGAAAACAATGACACAGTTTCCCGTACTGATATCCGTGCGGCCGGACGCCGATTTTCGCTCGGATAAAATAAACGATTACATCGAAAGCGATACAAAAGGAGCCGGAAAGAAACCGTCGGATCTATGGAGCATGGATCAGGTACAGGCTCTTATGTACCGTTCGGCCGCAAGCGCTCTTCTGTGTTATCTCGAAGACACGCAGCAGAGTCCGATTTCTCATCTCCACAACATCAACGTGTACCGCATAGAAGAAACGATGGAGCTTGATGTCTCCACGAGAAGAAATCTCGAGATGACGGAAACAATCCGCACCAAATCGAGAAAGGGAAGTCTCTTATGGGCGATTGACCTTACAAAGACCGCAATGGGCGGGCGGCTTTTAAGGCGCTGGCTGGAGCAGCCGCTGATTACCGTCGAAGATATTCTTCCAAGACTCGATGCGGTTGAGGAAGCCAAGGAATCCTATATGCTGCGCCAGGAATTACTGGAGGCAATAACCGGTGTCCATGACATGGAGCGTCTGACATCCCGGATCGCACTGGGCTCCGTTCATGCGAGAGATCTGCTGTCCCTTAAAAATTCGCTGATGAAGCTCCCTTATATATGTTCGCTCGCAGCCAGACTGGATAAGGGTCTTTTCGGTGAGATCAAGGACATGTTTGATCCATTGGAAGATATCTGTACACTTCTTTCCGACGCACTCGGCGACGATCCTCCGATCAGCATAAAAGAGGGCGGCCTTATACGGGACGGTTACAGCGAAGAAGTCGATCAGCTGCGGCTTGCGTCGCGCGACGGCAAGAGTTTCATCATGAACATCGAGACCAAGGAGAGGGAGAAGACCGGAATCCGTACCATGAAGGTCGGTTATACCCGTGTGTTCGGGTATTATCTGGAAGTCTCCAAAGGCAGTGTTTCGATGGTTCCGGATTATTACATCCGCAAGCAGACGCTTACGAATGCCGAGCGGTACATCACGGAAGAATTAAAGAGCATGGAAGATACGATCCTCGGCGCACAGCAGAAGCTGATTTCTCTGGAATATGAGATGTTCTGCGGAATCCGCGAAAAGATTTCCAAGGAATCCCCGCGGCTTCAGGCAACATCAAGCGCTCTCGCGACGCTCGACGTTCTTCTTTCACTCGGCGAACTGGCCGACCGTGAAAAATATGTGCGTCCGGCCGTCGACCGGTCGGACTCTCTTGAGATCGTAAAGGGCCGTCATCCGGTCGTCGAAAAAATGCTGCCGACCGGCAGCTTTGTTCCGAACGATACCTCTATGGACGAGGAGAACCGGCGCATTATTCTGATTACCGGTCCGAACATGGCCGGTAAATCAACCTACATGCGGCAGGTTGCACTCATTGTATTGATGGCGCAGATCGGCAGTTTTGTTCCGGCAGAAAGCGCACATATCGGAATTGCCGACCGGATATTCACGAGAATCGGCGCATCCGACGATTTGACCTCGGGACAGTCGACTTTCATGGTCGAGATGAACGAGGTCGCGACTATTCTTCGGAATGCGAGCCGCCACAGCCTTTTGCTGCTCGACGAAGTCGGGCGCGGCACAAGTACCTACGACGGACTCTCCATTGCCTGGGCAATTCTTGAATTTTTAAGCGATCCGGGCGTGATTTTTGCCCGGACACTTTTCGCGACGCATTACCACGAACTCAATATGCTCGAGAACCAGATCGAAGGTATCGTCAACGCACATGTCGAAGTCGATGAGAAGGACGGGGAAGTCATTTTTCTCCACCGTATCGCCGACGGCGGCACAGACGACAGCTACGGAATCGAGGTAGCCCGTCTCGCCGGAGTTCCGGATGAAGTCGTTTCGCGGGCGAAAATCATCCTTGCAAGCCTGGAGAAGGAACGCCGGATCAAGGGAGAACCTGTCCGTCCGGTTGAATACGATGCTTTGGGTGAAGTTCTTCCTTCAACGGAACCGATGGAAGGGCAGATGGCACTTTTCGAGAAGACAAAATACTCGGAGCGTACGGATCCGATCCGCCGCGAGCTTCTGGATCTCGACATCTCACACATGACGCCGCTTGAAGCCATGAACAGTCTGTACGCCTTGATATCCAAGGCGAGAGAAGAGTAGGAGGAAGAAAATGGGGCGTATTCATCAACTCGATCACGCTACATCGGACGGAATCGCCGCCGGCGAAGTCGTCGAAAGACCTTCCTCCGTTGTAAAGGAACTTGTCGAAAACTCGATTGACGCGGGCGCCACAATCATCACGGCAGAAATTATGAACGGCGGTATAGCGCTCATCCGGATCACCGATAACGGCTGCGGAATGGATGAAGAAGATGCCCGCCTTGCCTTTACATGTCACGCGACCAGCAAGCTTCAGACGCTCGAAGATCTGTTTTCCCTGCACACGATGGGATTTCGCGGCGAGGCGCTCTCCAGTATCTCCGCCGCATCGAGGGTGACCCTAAGGACAAGGCAGCCCGGTGCCGATGTCGGTACGGAAGTCGTTCTTGAAGCCGGACAGATTCTTCGCGTTGCACCTGCGGGGGGCCCCCCGGGAACGAGTGTTCAGGTCAATGATCTTTTCTTCAATCTTCCGGCCAGATATAAATTCTTAAAGAAGGATGCCACAGAGGCACAGTATATCGCACAGCTCGTGGAGCGTTTTGCGCTTATACGGCCGGACATTTCTTTCCGTCTGATCAGTCAGGGAAAAGAGCTTTTTCACAGCCCCGGGAACAACGATCCCGCAGCCGCACTCTTCTCCGTGTACGGCAAAGATATCGTCAGGGACTGTATTCCGATTGAAGAAGATTACAATGATCTGCACTTCTCCGGCTTTATAGGGAAACCGGAAATTGCACGCGGGAACAGGGGAGAGCAGACGGTCTACATCAACGACCGTATCATCCGCTCGAAAACCATTACGTCCGCAATTGACGAAGCCTACAAAACCATGCTCATGAAGGGCCGTTACGCGTTTCTGGTTCTTTCGGTCCGCATTCCGTCCCATCTCGTCGATGTCAACGTCCACCCGCAGAAAGCGGAGGTCCGTTTCTGGAATGACGGAGAAGTTTTTAGAGCGGTATATCATGTTATACACAACTCTTTGCTTTCCGTGAATCATGTTCATGCCTTTCATAAGGGTCAGGATGAAGAAACATCAACTTTGAAGGAAGCGCCATCCACTCTTAACGAAGTGCCGGCATCGTCTGTCATTCCGGAAAAAGCATCGCCGGCCACCACAATGGGCGGGCAGATTTCATCCGCTCAAAAACTGGATACGATCATCGCGGGCACCCGTGAGAAGGAAAATGTTTTGTACTCCGACCGGAAAACGGGAAGTGTCTCTTATCCCGTGCAGACGTATCTTTCGGTGAAAGAATATGCGACGGGACCTGTTTCTTCTGGGTTACCTGAAAAAGAAAGTGCGCCGTCTCCCGTAAAGGAGAGGGAAGATGCGAAACCTCTTTCACCGTACGGCTTTGCGATTGAAGATCTTATTCGCGCCAAAATCGTCGGCGTACTCTTTTCAACCTATATCATCCTCGAGCTTGACGCGGGCATGATCCTTCTCGACCAGCATGCGGCACACGAAAAGATCCTTTTCGAGAAGCTTCTTTCGGAACACGAGAAGCAAAAGGACAAACCCATACCTTCACAGCCGATGCTGACGCCGTTTATCATAACCTTTACGCCTTCGGACATGCTTTTTCTCCTCGATAACGAGGAACTCATTCGATCAATAGGATTTTCGTATGAGACGATGGGTGACAACGAGATCATACTTCGTGAAATCCCGTCCGTTTACGGAAGTATTAACCCTGAACAGGCCTTCCGCATGACATTGGATCTCATTCGGAGAGAGACGCCGAAAACCGATGAAGAGCGGCTTCTCATGCTGGCGACAACCGCCTGTAAAGCGGCGGTTAAAGGTCATGACCGTTTGGCGGAAATAGAAATCCGCGGGCTGATCTCGGATTTGTGCAAACTCAAGAATCCGTATCACTGTCCTCACGGAAGACCGATCCTGATCCGCATATCCCAGAAAGATCTGGAAAAGGAATTCAAAAGAATTGTGTAGGGGAGACTTATGATTCCGATCGAATCCTTAACAAACGGACGCTTCAAGTCTATTCCGATCATATGCGGTCCCACGGCAAGCGGCAAAAGTGCCCTGGCTATGTCCGTATGCCGGGAAACCGGCGGCGAGCTTTGCTCGATGGACTCTATGCAGATCTATCGCAATATGGATATAGGAACCGCCAAGCCGACTTTCGAGGAACAGCGCCTGGTTCGTCATCATCTGATTGACATCGCAGACCCAGCGGACAACTACAATACGGCTCTGTACAGGAATGCGGCTCTCGAATCCATACGGGATTGTCTGGGAAGAGGCGTTCTTCCGGTGTTTTGCGGCGGCACCGGTCAATATGCAAGCGCACTTTCACAGGGAATCACATTTGCCCCTGTCGAAATCGATCCGGATCTTCATGAATCCCTATTAAGGGAAAGCGAAGAAGCCGGTATACAGACCCTTTACGACGAACTGGTATCGGTTGATCCGAAAAGTGCGGAGAAGATTCATCCGAATAACAGGAAAAGGGTGATTCGGGCACTTGAAATCTACAGACAAACCGGAAAAACCATGGATTACTTCAATTCCGTCTCGAAAAAAGACGGTCCTGTCTATCCGTTTTCTCTTTTTGCCATCAACATGGATCGGGAGCAATTATACAGACGAATGGATGAAAGAGTCGACCGGATGCTGGAGGACGGACTTTTAGAAGAGGTGATCCGCTTGAGAAAAGACGGTCTCAATCGAACGCATACCGCGATGCAGGCAATCGGATACAAAGAATTATATGAGTATCTTGAAGGAAACATACCGTTGGCCGATGCCGCAGCGCTGATCAAACAGAAAACGAGAAACTACGGAAAAAGACAGCTCACATGGTTCCGGAGTATGGAGAATGTGAAGTGGATTGAACCGCAGGACGATACGTCGGTATTAAATGCCATTACGAATTCCAAAATCCTTTAATTCCGTATAAAATATTCCGGTTTACGCATATATCATATAGTAATGATGACTGGGCAGATGGTATTCTTCTATTATTAAAAAAGGAGGATTCGTCTATGTATCATCAGCCGTCATTCAGGAAGGTATCCGGATTTTTTGAAGAAAACGAGAGGAAGGGCGCATATGCGAATTCCTATGAACCGGGTGCCAAAGATTCGGGACATTCTTTTAAAAGCGCGAACCTGCAGGAAATATTCTTAAATAATTGCAGAAAGAACGAGAATACCGTGAGTATCGAACTGCTGCACGGTGTCAGAAGAATCGGCAGAATCGTAGGATTCGACAGTCAGTCCGTAATATTATCCGGCGAGAACACACAGCTCCTGATCTACAAGAGCGCCATATCATCCGTTATTCCGGAAATCCCGGTACAGTATATCTTTAATGAAGTCCACAAAAAAGAATATTACGAGACAATCAATCAGATATGAGACCGGAAGAGACCGGAAACGATGCCTAAGATCTGACAGTTATCACGGTCAAAAGGTATCGGTTCATATGCAGGATTCTCGGGCCTCAGATACATCCGGCCGTCCATGGAGACAAGCGTCTTAACCGTCGCTTCATCTTCGATCCGTGCAACGATGATTTGGCCGATTGCTGCGGCGCTCTGCTTCCTGACGACAACATAATCTCCGTTCAGAATATGTGCGTTAATCATGCTGTCGCCGCGTACTTTAAGAACAAAGTGCTCGCCGCCGGTGAACATATCCGAAGAGAAAGGAAGAGTGCCTTCCAGATTCTCGACGGCAAGAATCGGAACACCGGCCGTAATCGTACCGAGAACCGGCAGATTCGTAACATGGTCGTTCTGGAGCTCGGGGACAATGATCGCACGCCTCTTACCGGGTGTATATTCAATACGTCCAAGGTCCTGCAGACGCTTCAGATGCGAGTGTATGGTAGAAGTCGACTTGATGCCGACACCCGAACAAATCTCACGTACGGACGGCGGATAACCGTCTGCACGGATATGATCCACAATATATTCGTATATCATTTCTACGGTCTGGTCAAGGTTGCTTCGCGTAAACCGGTTCTTCTGTTCCACGATTCTTATCCTCCGTATCATAACGCCTCAAATAGACAGAAAATATTTTCTCTTTTATATTAGCATTCATAAAATCCGATGTCAAACAATCGTTCGCTTCCGTCTGTTCGGTTCGGGATAACAAAATTGTGAATTGTGATATAATAAACGAAGTTTATTCGTATTGTAATCGGAGGCCAAATGGAACAGAAGAGAAGTCCGGAAACCGATTCATCGGCCAAATCTGCGGAGGTGACACGAAATACGTCCGTATCAGCCCGTATATCGGGCGTTTTCGGGTGTATCGGACGTACGACTGTACGCTTTTTTAAGAACATCATTCCGCGTACCGTCAATAAATACAGACGTTATATGAACGAGAAAAAACGCATGCCGAAGCGCACTTCCAAAAGCAAAGTATACGTTCTGATCGGTTATACGACAAAAGAACACGTTGACCGTCATTTCAGGTCCATCAAAATCCAGAACATGATCCGCACGGCATTATTGGTCCTGATTCTGATTGCGGTTATCGTTATCACAATGAACTGGCTGGATCCATTCGGAAATATGGACGAGCTCAAACAGATCATCGGAATCGACAAGGTACAGGATCTGACACAGGAAGATCCTTTCGGAGCGGCAATCGAACAGACGGCGCTTTGGACCGTTGAAGAATCCGTAACCGTTACTCCGGAACCATCGCCGGCAGCAGCCTAAGAACATATTTACGGGGACTTGTGAAAAGAAGTCCCTGTTTTTTGAAATAGCCAATTAGACAAAATGTATGTTTTGCACAATTGAGAAGAAGTAAAATAGAAAAAACAGGCACATATGGCGCCAATACGCTCATATATGCCTGTTCCGATCTCAAGGGTTTCATGCGTAATCGTTCATTCAATTAAACAATCAAATTCTTCCGGAATTTCTTCTGTAGCAGTTTTCATTCAACAGCGGCTTTTTTCTGCTGCGATTTTTTCTGCTGCGATTTTTTCTACTGCAAATTTCTTTCTACTGCAAATTTCTTTCTGCTGCAAATTTCTTTTACACAGCGTCCTTCGATCCGTTCTTTTCGATATAGCGATTTACGGCGCTTACAACAGCTCTCAGCGATGATTTCGATACGGAGCTTGATATCCCGGCGCCCAGATGTTTGCTGCCATCTTCGAGCTCGATTTCCACATATGTGATAGCCGCGGAATCCGAACCGCTTTGCATGGCGTGCTCGTGGTATGTCGTAATGGACATGGGTATCCCGGTGATCTTTTCGAAACCGTCACAGAACGCATCCAGCAAACCGTTTCCGCTGCCATCGATCGTTATTGTATCCAGACCTTTTCTGAGCGTTGCCTGAACCTTGACGTGACCTTCATCGGTGGATTCTTCGCGATACGTCTTGAGTTCAAATGGATCTTTACAATTCACATATGTATCATCGAACAATTTAAAGATTTCCGAAGGGAGGAGCTCGCTGTGTTTTGAATCCGAAATCTGTGTACAAAAAGCACCGAAATCCTTCTGAAAGCTCTTCGGGAGAAACAGTCCGAAATTGGTCTCGAGTACATAGGCGACTCCGCCTTTTCCGGACTGGCTGTTGATACGGATAATCGGATCGTAACTTCTGCCGACATCCTTCGGATCGATCGGAAGATACGGAACTTCCCAGCGATCCGGATGCTCCTTCATTTTGGCGAGACCCTTCTTGATCGCATCCTGGTGAGATCCGGAGAAGGCCGTAAACACGAGCTTTCCGGCCCACGGATGCCGCATCGGAACCATCATGTTGGTACATTCCTCATACACTTCTATGATGTGATTCATATCGGAAAAGTCCAGGACGGGATCTATCCCGTGCATGAAAAGATTCATGCCCAGCGTCATGAGATCCGCATTTCCGGTTCTTTCGCCGTTCCCGAAAAGGGTTCCTTCAACGCGGTCTGCGCCGGCCATAATTCCAAGCTCGGATGCGGCGACGGCCGTACCGCGGTCGTTGTGCGGATGGATCGAAACAATGGTTTGATCACGCCATTTTGTATGCGTGCAGTAATATTCAACCTGATCCGCATAGACATTCGGAGACGCCATCTCAACGGTATTCGGAAGATTTATGATCGCTTTGTTATCGATGGTCGGCTGCCAGACTTGAAGAACGGCGTCGCAGATTTCCACGGCAAACTCCGACTCGGTACCGGAGAAGCTTTCCGGAGAATACTCGAGGATCCATTTCGTACGGCTTGTATCCTTTTCCACATAATCGCGGACCAGCTTCGCACCGGTTACGGCAAGCTCGATGCATTGCTTCTTGTCAAACCCGAATACGACATCGCGCTGCAGCGTAGATGTTGAATTGTACAGATGTACAACGGCCTGCGGAGCGCCGCGAAGAGCGTCAAACGTTCTTTGTATGATATGTTCGCGCGATTGTGTCAACACCTGTATCGCGACGTCGTCCGGGATCAGATTGTGATCGATCAGATAACGCGTAAAATCAAACTCCGTATCGGAGGCCGCGGGAAAGCCGATTTCGATCGTCTTGAAACCGAGATCCACCAGGAACTGAAAAAACTTGAGCTTCTGCGAAAGATTCATCGGGATTTCAAGCGCCTGATTGCCGTCGCGCATGTCGACACTGCACCAGATCGGCGCTTTTGTAATTTCACGGCTCGGCCACTGGCGCTTTTCGATCGGTATCTTGGGAAAATTTCTATATCTTTCAAAATGCATTTTATATTCCTCCTTGATCGCTGCTTTCTGTAAGAGCCCTGTCATCCGGCTCTTCTTCCCTGCCCTTTTATTTGTTTATGATAAATTTCATAGCATAAAAAAACCTCCCGTCTCTAAATCTAGAGACGAAAGGTTAAACTTCCGCGGTACCACTCTGCTTCATCCGTATAGACGGATGCCCTTAACCGAATACAAAGGAATTCTCCCGATATTCTGCCACTGTAACGGATGGCTCCCGACTAAATCTAATAAGCGGCATCTGCATGCCAACCTTTCAACAAGCGCACTCCAAGGCCAGTTCGGAATGATAATACGCTCTGCTTCACACCAACCAGCAGCTCTCTGCAGCGATTATTCAATCTTAATATCCCTCTTCATCGTGTTTCGTTCCGATAAATTATGAAGGTGCAGCGGTTTATGAGAAACCATAAACCTGTCTACAAAATAACATAACGAGATTATATACGTCAAGCACTTAATTGGCTTTCCTGTAAACGGTAACCGGGTGCGTAAATCAGCGGAATACCTTAAGATGCATATCGGTTCCGTTCAAGTCCTTGTCAGCAGGCTTATCCAAAGGTTTTCCAAAGGGCATCTGCGCGATATGCTGCCAGTCGGACGGTATATTCCACTCTTCGCGGATTTTTTCATCAATTAACGGATTGTAATGCTGCAGAGAAACGCCCAGACCTTCCGCTTCAAGAGCTGTCCAGATCGCAATCTGATGCATTGCGTTGGTATGCTGAGACCAGACAGGGAATTTCGCGGTATAAAGCGGATACTTATTCGAAAGTCCGTTTACAACACTTGTATCTTCAAAATAAAGGATTGTGCCGTACCCGGAAAGAAAAGATTCGCTTATCTTGGTTTGCGTTGCCGGAAAGCGATCTCCATCCATAACTTCCCGCAGAGCGTCAAGAGTAATACTCCATAGCTTTTTGTGCTCTTCGCCGAAAAGGAGTACGATACGAGTGCTCTGGGCATTGAAGGACGAAGGCATACAGAGCAGCGTATCCTTAACGATCTCTTCAATTCTGGCTTCGGGAACGACTTTCTCGTCGCTCAGCCGGTAATAAGAGCGCCTGTTCTTCAGAGCATCCATGAATTCCATTGCCATACCGTACCTCCGTGGTTCTTTTGGGTTCCGTTGCTGCTTTACAGCTCAGACACCAGTTGTTTGAAGAGATTGCCGCGTTCTTCAAAATGCCGGAACTTGTCATAACTCGTACCTACGGGAGAAAGTATGACTATGTCCCCCGGTACGGCCATTCCCCTGGCCTTGCGAATTGCGTCCGGATAATTGTCGGTTTCGACAACCGTGTATGTACGCCCGTCCGATTCCTTTTCGAGAATATCACGAATCAGCGATGCATTGCTTCCGCATAAAACAATACGGTCACATACATTTAGAATAGCATATCCGAGACCAGTGTAAATACATTTCTTGTCGGCGCCGCCCGCGATGATCACGCCGTGCTCGTTCCGGCTCTCGAGAGCCTTCATTGTATTGATGGTGCGGTTCGGACTTGTATCGATCGAGCTGTTGTAATAGCGGACGCCGTCAACCGTCCTAACGTACTCAATACGGTGTTCGACACCGCCGAAGGTTCTGGCAACTTCGGCAACATTCCCGGGTTTGACGTACGGCATGACGGCAGACATGGCCGCTAAATAATTCTCGACATTGTGGCTTCCCGGAATCATGATCTCCGAAGCCGCGACCACGGGCGTTTCTTTTCCGGCCGTAGAATAAGTCAGCACACCGTCTTTTACGTATGCATGATCGAAAAGATCCGATGATGAGTCAATGATCGTCTTCGCCCCGTCCCATGTAAAATAGGCCACTTTCCCTCTTGCGAAGGCTGCCATCGAACGGGTGATTTCATTTTCGCCGTTCAGGACGAGACGGCCGGAAAAGCCCTGGTTCACGAACACGTTCATCTTGGCGTCAATGTACTCCTGATAATTCAGATGCACATCGAGATGGTTCGGAGTAACGTTTGTCACTACGGCGACATCGGCGCTCTTCTTCATCGTAAGGAGCTGAAAGGAAGAAAGTTCCAGAACGACCATATCGTTCTCCGTAATCCCGTCAATCCGGTCAAGAAGCGGCGTTCCGATATTGCCGCCGACGTATACATTATATCCGGCGTTCTTTAGGATCAGCGAGATCAGAGTGGTTGTTGTCGTCTTGCCGTCGCTGCCCGTAACGGCAAAAATCGGCGCGGGACAAAGATCCATAAAGACTTCCATTTCTGATGTCAGAACAGACCCTTTCTCCACGGCACTTTTCAGTTCCGGAACGTCAAAGCGCATCTTCGGGGTACGGAAAATCATATCAAAACCACCGTCTGCAAGCGGCGTTAAGTAGTCGTCGCCCAGGGACCATTTAAGAAGGATTCCTTCCGCTTCAAAATCGGCGCGCGTCTTCGCGAGAACCGGGTCGTCTTGAGGAAGTTTGTCAAAAGCGGTAATATCCGCACCTAAAGAATAAATATACCGGATGAGCGGGCGATTCGAGATGCCGACGCCCAGAACAGCTACTTTCCGGCCCTTCATAAGCCGGTGGAATTCAAGAATTTTTCGACTGATTTGCATAGTAAAATTTCCTCGATTGCAATTTAATGATGTTTTTATATTGTATCATTTTTCTATCTGGTAGAGACTTGCTTTTTTTTCTTCCATACGGTATTATAACTTCTGTTCGCGGGAATGGCGGAATTGGCAGACGCGCTAGCTTCAGGTGCTAGTGATCGCAAGGTCGTGCAGGTTCAAGTCCTGTTTCCCGCACCAGACGACAGCCTCTGAGGGATTCCCTTCAGAGGCTGTTTTCCTATACGCCGGTCATGGAGATTTATGATGGCAAAGTCAGACGATAAGAACCGTTTTGATATATCGGTACGTGCTCTGGCCGAGCATGTACATCGCACGGGAGGCCTGTCTCCCCTCACCTTCTCCGGAATATCCGGAGCGGAGGGAACAAGGCTTCACACACGTGTTTTCAATGATTTGAAGAACCAGTATCAGCCTTCTTCCGTCGAAACGGAAGTCACTCTTTCCAAAGAAATCGCCTTCGGTGATCTGCTGCTTTCGGTAAAAGGCCGCGCTGACTGTGTGATTCATCAGATCCGGCCGGGCGAAATGCCGGAGATCACGCTGATCGAGATCAAATCAACCAGCGGCAGCTTTACCGATATCAGTGAAATTTTGCTTCCTGTTCATTGGGCGCAGGCGATGCTTTATGCGCATTTATATTTTGAAGTAAGAAGGGATCTTGCCGGATTCTTTCTGTCACTGCGATATGTATCGATCGAAACCATGAAATTTGTCGAAGAAAAGAAATGGGTTAAGCGAGACGAAGCCGCGGCATTTTTCGCGAAAACCTGCGACACCTATATCGCGTTTGCAAAAGACCTCGTACGCTACCGCAAGGAAAGAGACGAATCCATTACGGCGCTGTCCTTCCCATATCCCAATGTAAGGCCCGGACAGAAAGCATTTATGCATGAAGTGGTCTCGGCCATCTCCCACATATCGACGCTTTTTGTCGAAGCACCGACCGGAATCGGAAAGACGATCTCCACGCTTTTTCCCGCCGTAAAAAGTCTCGGCCACCGAAAATGCGACAAGATATTCTATCTGACCGCAAAAACCGCGACTCGTTCCGTTGCCGAGAAAGCACTTTCGGATCTCCGTGAGAAAGGCCTTGTCCTGCGATCGATCACCTTGCAGGCCAAGGAGGGCATGTGCCCTTGCCCCGAGATGTATTGTGACACGAAACAGTGCGCATATGCCGCGGATTATTATACGAAACTTCCCGCAGCGATTAATGTTCTTCTGATGTACGATGAAATAACCCCGGCTCTTGTGATAAAAACGGCCTTAAAGTTCAAACTTTGTCCGCATGAACTCTCGCTCGATATTTCGCTTCTCTGTGATATCGTGATCGGCGACTACAATCATGCGTTTAACCCGCGCGTCAAACTGGATCGGTACTTTAACCAGCCGGAGATGCATCATGCACTTCTCATAGACGAGGCGCACAATCTTGTGGACCGGTCGCGTGATATGTTCTCCGCCGCCCTCACCTTCTCCTCCCTCACGGCCTGCCGTAAAGCCCTGATGGGCATGGATGCCAAAGTCGATGGTTATATGGCTGATTTATACTCTTACTTTCAGATCCTCTTAAACGGCATTCTGAGGGGCGAGGAAGGCATTCCCCTGGTCGAAAAGGATATTTTGTCCAAAGATATTATGGCATCGCAGGAATTCCGGGGGGCACGAAGCATTCCGCGTATGCTCTATAAGATCCTGTGGAAATTCTGTTTCTTCCTGCGCCCGGTACTCGACGCGCTGCCTTCCGGACAAATCCGGAAGGATGTCCTGGCCTTTTTCTTTGACGCCAGATTCTTTCTGACCGTGATCGAGATTTATTTTGACGACTCGTATATTCTGTCGGCCGAGGCCGTCAAAGGGAATCCAACTTCCGCACTCGAAAACGAGCTGACGATCACACTCTCCTGCCTTGACGCCTCTTCGAAAATTCACAAGCTGATCACCGATCAGCACAGTGCCGTTTTCTTTTCCGCCACTTTGTCTCCGACCTTCTACTACACATCCATGCTGATCGGCGAAAAGAATGCGATGGACGCAAAAACACTCACGCTTTCAAGTCCGTTCCCGCCCGAGAATCTGTCTGTCGGCATTTTGAAAACAATAAAGACGACCTATCAGGAGCGCAATTTCAGTATTGAAAAAGTTGCCGAAGCGATCTTTACCGTAACCGGCGGCAAGACCGGCAACTATCTTATTTATCTGCCGTCCTTTGCGTACTTGAAAATGCTCTCCGAAGTCATACGGGGACGTCTCATGGAAAAAGGCATGGAGAATGTCGATATTCTTGCGCAGACTCCCTCGATGAACAGTCATCAAAAAGCGGATTTTCTGCTCCGTTTTGAGCAATTCGGCTCGCGGACACTCTTTGCGTTTGCGGTACTCGGCGGGCATTTCGGCGAAGGTATCGACCTCGTAGGCGAACGGCTGTCCGGAGTCCTTATTGTCGGCGTCGGACTTCCGCTTCTTTGTCCGGAACGTGAAATTATGCGGCAGTATTTCGGAGAAAAATTCGGGGACGGATTCGGCTTCGCATATCGATTCCCCGGCTGGGAGAAAGTGCTGCAGGCAGCAGGACGTGTCATCCGCAATGAGGAGGACACCGGTTTCGTGTTTCTTATGGACGAGCGTTATGAGAAACCGGAATACCAGATGCTTTTTCCCGAGCACTGGCATCCGCAAATCGTATCCGATCCGGAAGAATTCGATTTACTTCCCTGAATCCGGTTCAGCCGGCTTGTCACCATTTCCGACCGGTACATCCGGCTTTCCAACATTCCATACCGGAACATTGGCAAGCAATTCCATTCGTGAGTAATTCTTTTCCAGCCGCTCACACAAGTATCGTCGGGAGATCTTCGATATCTCGTCAAGCACTTTTACGGATACGGAAAAATGAAAAAGCTTCCCCAATGGTGCCGTGTAGATGTATTTCAGTGCGTCAACCGAGCCCTGCGATACATAAAGATAGCTTCCCGCTTTGATAAGACATGCCTGTCTCATACAAAAAAGGCGGCAGGACGTAAAGGAGAACACGTACTGCGAGCTCGCTTCACCGCAGCTGCAGCCGCCTAGATCGGCTGTGAATCCCAATAAATCCGGCACTTTCCATTCAAATATACTGACGATTAAGCGGTAATCCGATTCTTTCTGAGCCAGCGCATAGAGCGCGTATAGAAGCAAGGGATACATCTCGCCCGAGGATTCATGGTCAACGCACACATCGGAGGTAATCTCCAGCATGTGCGCGGAAGCGGTAAGCTTCTCGATGTCTTCCTGTACCTGAAGAAAAGGCTCGACGATTTCGGATTCGCGCAGGTAATAGAAGTCCCGTGATTTCGCCAGGACAAAGTCACAGAGCATCAGGGGCTTCGTAGAATAGGCAAACCGGGATGCCGATTTATCGGCACCGGGAACGATCGCGTTTACGATTCCGTGCTCGCGTGTAAGGATCCTGATGATCCGGTCACTTTCCTTGTGAAGGACTGAGCGGATCACAATCCCCCGAATCGAAAGGAAGGACATGGCGATCAGTCCTCTTTCTTGTAACCCAGATCCTCCAAAAAGGCGGGTTTGTTCTTCCAGTCGGCGCGAACTTTGACATGCAGATCGAGATAGACCTTGCAGCCGCACATCTTTTCGATATTCTCGCGCGCCCGCGTGCCGATTCTCTTGATCATCTGACCGTTCTTGCCAAGAAGGATCGCTTTATGGGAATCTCTCTCACAGATAATCGAAGCGTGTATCGTGATCTGCTCGCGGTCATATTCATCGGTCGCATCCCCGGAACTGTGTTCCTCGAATTTGATGATCTCAACAGCTGTGCCGTGCGGTATCTCCTGATTGGTATAGTGAAGAATCTGCTCGCGGATCAGTTCGGCGGCAAGCGTTCTCTCCGATTGGTCAGTGATATCTTCGATCGGGAAATATCTCGGTCCGGCCGGCAGCCGTGACGTAATTTCCTTAAGCAGTTCATCGATTCCGTCGCCCTTTTGTGCGGAAATGGGAATAATTGCTTCAAACTGAAAGAGCGAATAGTACTGGGCAATTATAGGAAGAAGGGATTCCTTTGCCACGGCATCCGCTTTGTTGATCGCCAGAATGACCTTTTTATGAGACTCTCCCGCTTTCTTGCAGGCCTCTCTCTCGATCGGCGAAGGCCAGCCTTTTGTTGCGTCGGCGAGCATCAGAATCATGTCGGCGTCCTGGGCCGCACGGAAAGCGGCATTCACCATGAATTCGGCGAGCCCCGATTTCGGACGATGCAGTCCGGGTGTATCTACGAAAATGACCTGTGCGTCGTCGGTATTCAGGATGGAACGGATGTTTTTTCGCGTGGTCTGCGGTTTCGCGGAGACAATGGCGAGCTTCATACCGGATATGCGGTTCAGCAGCGTTGATTTCCCGACATTCGGACGCCCGATGATCGCGACGAACCCGGAATGCAAAATGAGCTTGTGCCAGTCCCGGGCACTTATGTCGTCTTTTTCTTCTTCGATATCCGAAATGCCGGCGGTTGCTTTCGCCGATCCCGCTGCCGCGTCCGACGTACCTTCTCTTGTTATACCGAGTTCGTTTAATACACGCTCCTGCTCGGCAATCATCTTCTTCTCTTCTTTGGGCTCCATGTGGTCAAATCCGAGCAGATGAAGGGTCGCATGCGCCGTGAGAAAAGCTACTTCCCGTTCCATGGAATGGCCGTATTCTTCGGATTGCTCCTCAGCCTTTTCCAGAGAGATCAGAATCTCGCCGAGAGGCAGCTCTTTAACATCGTCATGAAGGACAAAATCGGAGTCTGTAAGAGGCGACACAAGTTTTCCCGTTTTCATATCAAGAAGCGGAAAAGTCAAAACGTCGGTAACTTTATTGATGCTGCGAAATTCACGGTTGACCAGCCGGATCTTGTCGGTTCCGACAAAATTGACGGTCGCGGAAAGAACAATTCCGCTTTTAAGCATTCTCTTGTCCAGAAACGGGCGTGACGCAACCGCTTCCATGACCCTGGAACATATTTCCTGGTAGTTTTTAACCTTTTCGGCCGAATAGCGGCGCTGTTTATTTACGAATGACAGAATCATCTGGGTACTTTATCCTTTCATGAAAGAAGCCTGCATAGACCTGCAGGAAGGAGCGGATAATCAGTTCAATGTCATTAAAAGAGAGTCCGGAACTTACAAGCTGATCCTGGTCAATCTTCTGTTTAATCAACTTGCGGAAAAGTTCCTCGGCACCGTCCAGATTCGTGATTCCCGTTGACCGGATCGCGGCCTCGCAGGTGTCTGCAAGCATGACGACCGCGGATTCGCGCGAAGTCGGAATCGAACAGCGATACCGGTAGGCGGTCATCGACGGTTCCGGAAGTCCGTTCTCCGCGGCCAGCGTCTTGGCCTTATGATAGAAATAGGCCTGGAAGGTCGAGCCGTGGTGTTCCTGAATAATATTGACAATACTTGCAGGCAATCTGAATCTTCGCGCGAGACGCACGCCCTGATCCGGATGCGCGGTGATAATGGCGGTACTTTCTTCCGGGGAAAGCGTATCGTGCGGATTCTTGCCGTTCTGCTGGTTCTCCGTAAAAAACTGCGGTTTCTCCAGCTTCCCGATATCGTGGTAATAGGCGCCTACCTTTGCCAGAAGGGCGTTCGCGCCAATCGCTTCCGCCGCCGAATCCGCCAGATTCGCGACCATCATACTGTGCTGGGATGTGCCCGGAGCTTCGACAAACAGCCTCTTCAGAAGCGGGTTTCCCGGCTGGGAAAGATCAATGAGCCGTATCGGCGATACCGTATTGGAAATCAATTCGAAAATAGGCATGAAACCGATCGATGCGATTACGGATACCGATCCCGATATCACCGCCCAAAGAGCGCTTACCAGAAGATCCGTCCGGCTTGCTTTCATCGCCTGGTTGATCGCCACGGCAGCAAGTACGCAGGACAGCGATGTCAAAAGGATCAGGGATGCCGAATTGTATTTACGGCTTCTGTGTCCCGCGATCATGGAACTTACAAATATACCGGCGATTGAAACAAATACAAACACGATGTCATATTGATACATCGGGAGCATGATCAGCATCTGGAGAATGGCGAGCACAATGCCGGATTGCGCGCCAAGATATGTAGCGGCGATCACCGCAAAGAAAAAGACCGGTGAAACAAGTGTGGAGAAATCCGACAGATACACTCCGCAGACAACCGGCAGAAGAAACGACAGTGACAGTGCCGCCACATCTCTTGTATTCTTAAGAAACTCCGGTTCGAATTGCTTCACGTAGATTCCGAGCACAAAGAGCAGAATGATGCAGTAGATAACGACACCGCCCAGAAGCTGAAAATCAAAATGATCGGTTACGATAAGGTCTAAATCTTTAAGCATCTGATAGGAGTCATTGGTAATCACTTCGCCCGAAGACACGATTCTCGAACCCTTTTCGATCATAACCGGATCACTGATCACGGCATTGTAGGCGGCCTGCCGGGCTTCTTCCGTTGCAGCGGAGTCGTATACGGAATTGGGTTTAACAATATTCGCAAGAAGAGTTTTTACAAGATCCGCACTCGACACATGCGGCAGGCTGTCATTGCTCACGACATCCGCCGTAAGCTCGTCAATCCGCTGTACAATCGTCGTTTCATCGACCTTATCCGTAAGAATCAGGGATGCGATGGATACGGTTTGCGTCTGTATATAGTCAAGGACCGTCTGTTCGCAAGTGACGATCTTATAGGATTCTTTTTCGGTCAGGGTAAATCCGAAGGAATTCTCGACAGATTTGATCAGCCTTGCGCTTAGTGCGGGATATGTCTCGATATAAGTGCCGTTCGCCGTCATATTGTTGTTTCTCAAATCCGTGCAGGCCGAGAAGAATTTGGTCAGATCGGCAACATCTTTCTGCGATATTTCATCTGATTTCACGGAGATCGGTACTACGGCATTCCTGCTTTCTTCGGCAAGCTTCTTTGTCTCATTCGTATCCTTAACCGATCGCGTCGCCGAAATGTTGACGTCGCTCACCATACCCGGAGTAAGCGAATATCTTTCCGGGATCGATCCGTAATAGACAAGAAAAACGGTGATAAGGGAAATCAGGACAGCAAATCCAACCGGTATTATCTTCTCTAATCGTCGGGAAAGCTTCATCAGTCGATTACCCCTCTTTCTATTTTTTCATTATATGCTTTTATGATCCTTTGTACCAACGGATTTCTTACAATATCCGTATCGCTTAAGGAAACGATACCGATACCGGGGATATCCTTAAGGAGCATAGAAGCGTCGGTCAGCCCGGACCTTACGCCTCTCGGGAGGTCGACCTGCGTAATGTCGCCGCAGACGGATGCCCTTGTATTCATGCCGATTCTGGTAAGAAACATTTTCATCTGTTCAACGGTGGTATTCTGCGCTTCGTCCAGAATGATATATGCGTCGTCCAGAGTACGCCCGCGCATGAAGGCAAGCGGCGACACTTCGATCAGGCCCTTTTCCGTATATCGGAGAAAAGCCTCTTCTCCCAGAAGTTCGTGAAGCGCATCATAGAGCGGCCGCATATAAGGATCGACCTTGTCCTGAAGATCACCCGGCAGAAACCCGAGGCGTTCTCCGGCTTCCACGGCGGGCCGTGCCAGTATTATTTTGGATACTTCGCGGTTGCGGAAGGCGGCGACGGCCATCGTAACACTCAGGAATGTTTTTCCGGTACCGGCAGGGCCGACGCAAAGGACGAGCTCATTATGTTTCTGTGCGTCAATATAGACACGCTGTCCCAGGGTTTTCGGGCGAATGGATTTACCTTTCGGCGTAACCAGAATCACCTCGTCAGAGTTTTCGAGAAAGGAATCGAGTCTGTTTTCCCGTGCCAGTGTGCAAATATAGCGAACCGTTTGTTCGTCGATTTCATCCCCGCGCTTCAGAAAATAATCGATACCGTTCAGGATTTTCCGGACCGTTCCGGAAGATGCGGCCGTACCGGAATACAGAAAGCCGCCGTCCGCCGCCTCGAGCTCCACATCCATAAGGTTCTCGATGATCTTAAGGAATCTTCCGTTTCCGGCGGACAATCCGGAAATCTTTGTCACGGGTATAAGGAGAGACACTTTTTCTTTATCTGGCATAGGCTAAAGAGATTTCCTTTCGTTTATTCAGATCTGACGGTTGGTGAGACTGTCTTCGGATAGCTTGGGTACAAGGATATCGTCGCTTGAGGCTACGACGATCTGGGAAACGGATCCGAGCCGTTCGATCAGACTGCCGACCAGTTTCAAACCGCGGTTGATGTCTTGCTCATTATATAGTGCTTTGATTACAAATTGCGAGGTTGCCGGATATGAATTCCCGTTAATGACGATCTGTATGTCGGTTGTACCGGTATCCCGCATTTCGGTCATGGCGACGATGCGCTCCTCGTTGACGGAAATCGCAAGCGCACCCGCGGAACGCAATTCATTTACAAGAAGCAAAAGTGTTTTTGAGTTCACCGAATTATCGGCACCGGGATCAATCGTGATTTGAATCCCCTTGCCGGCAACATCGGTTAATCCCGCAAAGACTTCCGCTCTGTTCTTCTCGTCCATAATGGCCTGAAGAGAAGCATTGTCGCCCGACAATTCCGCGCCCATGGAAGAGATCAAATCGGAAAGTTTCTGATTCTTAGCCGACAGATCTGAATTCTCTCTCATAATCGTCATAACCTGTTCCTGCATATCGGCAAGATCGGCCTCGGCATTCGTCGTCTGAATATTGCTCTCGTTGATGTTTTTCAGCTGCAGCGAAACCAGAAGACCCAGAACAATACATGTCAGGATCGCGCCGATCGATAAGGATAATCTCTTTCCCTTCAAGACTCGTCACTTCCCTTCAAATCATCATAAAGACTGTCTACCGTTTCGGTATCGGAAAAAGCCGGGATCAGAATGTTCTCGTTTTGAGCAACAGCAATCTCGACGCCGCAATCGATTCTGTATGCAATATAGGAATCCTTTGCGAAAAGATCCAGAGCCTCGCCCGGATTGCACACAGCCGTTACCACAAACGGTACGGGATAACGGCTGTTGTTTACGCGCACCGTCGGTCCCGTACATTCAATGACTGTGGTTCCGACGATACGTTCACCGTTGATCGCGACTGCTTTTGCACCGGCGGCTTTCAGAAGATCTACAACATATTGGATGTCCTGAGAATGAATGACACTCAGGCTGTTCATATCACTTGTACTTGTGATATCGGAGTCGTTCAGGGTAACGGTAATCCCCGCACCTTCAACGTTGGTAAGACACGCGAACGCCTTGATCTGGGCAAGAGACGCTGCCATTTCAGAATAGCCCTGTTCATTTAGAATTCGATTTGCAAGGGCATCCCTCTGTTCGTTAAGCTGTGTATTCTCTGCCTGAAGATCCGCTCTCTGCGCCTCTAAGTTCTCTAACTGAACCTGATAATTGCCGTATTTGAGCTTCAGCGAAGAATATTTTTCGGCGACGGAAATTCCCTCCCGGATCTGCATGGTCGTAAAGGATCCGATGAAAAGAAATAAGATCATAAACAGGATTCCTTCGATGCGCCGTTTCTTCGATTCCCTGTCCGAAGGCGTTTGATTCTCCGCCGCAAGACTTACGTCTTCACCGCTTCTCTTCAACACGAGCCTCTTTGATTTCGCCAAAATACTATCTTTCAAAATACCGCACATCCCCGATTCGTTAGGCTTAGATGCTCTCGCTGTGAAGCTTGGCAATAAGTTCCTGATAATAGGCCGGCAGTTCTGTTTCCACATGGATGGTCTCACCCGTTGACGGATGAACAAACGTCAATTCCTTGCTGTGAAGCGCCTGCCCCGCAAGACCGTAGTTCGGTCTTCTCGGTGCGTATGTCGGGTCTCCGATCGCCGGATGACCGATATAGGCCAGATGAGAGCGAATCTGATGGGTTCTTCCCGTCTCAAGGACCAGCGAAAGATCGGTCGCGTTCGCGTAGCGTTCGACCACCTCAAAGTGCGTGATGGACGGCTTTCCGTCCGGTATGACGGCCATTTTCCGGCGATCGACGGATGACCGCCCGATCGGTGCATCAATGGTTCCGCGATCGGAATCAACGACGCCGTACACACAGCAGCGGTATTTTCTGACCACATCATGCGCCGCGATCATTTTGGCCATTTTCTCATGAATTTCGTTATTCTTAACGGCAATCAGCAATCCGGATGTATCCTTGTCAATCCGGTGAATGATTCCGGGCCGGATCACACCGTTGATATCGGAAAGCTGCCCTTTGCAATAATAGAGGAGCGCGTTGACAAGCGTACCCGAATAATGTCCCGGAGCCGGATGGACCACCATTCCCTGCGGCTTGTTTATGACAAGAAGATCCTTGTCCTCATATACGATATCAAGGGGAATATTTTCCGGCTGCGTATCCGTAACAACCGGTTCCGGAATATCGACGGATATCAGGGCGCCGATCCGAACCTTGTTCGATGACTTCACCGTGTTCCCGTCCATCAGGACAAGACCCTGCGAGATCAGATCCGAAGCATAGGAGCGCGACAGCTCCGGAATCATCTCCGCAATATAGGCGTCGATACGTATGTCTTTTTTGTCAGACTTGAATTCAGTTATCATTTGTCTAATTCCTCTTCACCGGCAGAATCCCCGGTCGGTTTGGCGTTCTTCTTTTCCGCGTCGGCAGAAAGGAAAAGTTTTTTGTCGAAAAGCAGCAGAACCGCCAGCAGAATCGATCCGCAGACGATGCATATGTCGGCCAAATTAAAGACCGGAAACGTGTAGGAACCGAATTGAAACATCAGGTAGTCGACGACATACCTTGTACGGATCCGGTCGATCATATTCCCGATGGTGCCGGCAACAAGAAGCGCAAGCGCAAACCGGATCCACGGAACATTCTTGACGCGAAGTCTGTAAAGGGCGATCAGGAGAAGTATGGACACCACTACAGATATGCCGGCAAGTACAAATATGCCCCACGTCTTCTCTGCCAGGAAGCTGAAAGCTCCGCCGGTATTCTTCACGTAAGTGATCGAAAAAAATCCGGAGATCACGGGGATACTATCGTTCATGGCAACCTGATTCGTAACGATAAACTTAATGATTTGGTCGAGTGCGGCTAAAATCAGAATCATCGCATACAACATGTAAAATTAATCCTCTCATCTATGTATTTTAAGCTTTTTCTACAATATAAATCCGCTCGATCGAGCGGCACATCCCCGTTTGGGGGTCTAACCGGGAAAAAATGCCGTTGATCATCGCCCGTCCTTTGGCGGGTTCATATGCGGCGGGGAGCATCTCTACAAGGCGTCTCAAGGATGCGGCCGGATCCATTCCCAGGACACCGTCGGCAGCGCCCGTCATTCCGGCATCCGAGATATGACCGGTTCCTTTGGCGAGAATCTTCTCGTCGGCCGTCTGTACATGCGTATGAGTACCGGCTATGAGCGAGACTCTTCCGTCCAGATAATACCCTATGGCCTGCTTCTCCGACGTTGCCTCCGCATGAAAGTCAACTACGGTCATTTGCGTTCCATATCTCTCGGATACGCGGTCCAGAAGACGGTCTGCGGCCGTATAAGGCGAATCACACGGATCCATTCCGATGCGTCCAAGGAGATTGATAATCAGAATCTTTCCCTTGTCACCGCCGTCAAAGATCGCGTAATCGTTTCCGGGCCACGCGGGGGACACATTTGCCGGTCTTACAATTCTCTTGTCCGTGTCGAGAAAACGGAAGGCATCAGACCTGGAAAACGTATGGTTCCCCATCGTTATGATATCGACTCCGAACGAAAATAAATCTTTGGCGATGGAGGCGGTAATCCCGAAACCGGCCGCTGCGTTCTCCGCATTGGCGATACATACATCAACATCATATTCGCGGCGAAGAGAAGAAAGCCGATCCTTCAGTATTCGTCTGCCGGGCTGGCCGACAATGTCGCCGATAAACAGTATGTTCAAGAGTATCCCCCGATTCTCCGGTCTTTGCCGCATTTCCTTAACATTCTACCATAAAAAAGGCGTTCTATCCTTGATTCTCATCACGGATAAAACGCCTTCATCAGGATCGTACGTTTGTTTCGGAAGAATTACTTGGCGTATTCCGACGCTCTTGTTTCCCGAATGATATTAACTTTAATCTGTCCGGGATAATCAAGCTCTTCTTCGATCTTCTTACAGATGTCTCTGGCCTTCAGAATCATATCCTCATCACTTACGATATCCGGAACAACCATAACGCGAATTTCGCGTCCGGCCTGGATCGCATACGATTTTTCAACACCTTCAAAACTTGTGGCAATTTCTTCGAGTTTCTGAATTCTCTTGATATAAGTTTCCAGATTCTCCCGGCGTGCCCCAGGTCTTGCTGCGGAAATAGCGTCTGCCGCGGCAACAAGGACAGCGATCAGGGTTTCCGGTTCCACATCTCCGTGATGCGCCTGAATGGCATTGATCACTTCGTTGGACTCTTTATAGCGCCGTGCAATATCGGCACCGAGTTCAATGTGGGAACCTTCCATTTCAAAGTCGGCAGCTTTGCCGATATCGTGAAGAAGTCCGGCACGTTTTGCAAATGTGACATCCAAACCAAGTTCCGATGCCATCATTCCGGTCAGCCAGCATACCTCAATGGAGTGCTGCAGTACGTTCTGACCATAACTTGTACGGTAACGGAGTTTACCGAGATATTTGATAATCTCGGGATGAAGTCCGACAATTCCCGTATCAAACGCCGCACGCTCGCCTTCCTGTTTGATGGTCTGTGCGACTTCCTTTTTTGCTTTCTGAGCCATCTCCTCGATGCGGGCCGGATGGATACGTCCGTCCACGATCAATTTCTCGATGGTAAGTCTGGCAATCTCTCTTCTGACAGGGTCAAAACTCGAAAGGATAACAGCTTCCGGCGTATCGTCGATGATCAGGTCAACGCCCGTGATCGTCTCAATCGCACGAATGTTTCTTCCTTCACGTCCGATGATTCGTCCCTTCATTTCGTCGTTCGGCAATGTAACGACAGAAACGGTGACTTCGGATACGTAGTCGGAAGCATACCTCTGAATAGAATTAACAATGATATCCTTTGCCTTGCGGTCAGCTTCTTCCTTGGTCTGCTCTTCCATTTGCTTCAGAAGAGCCGCCATATCATGACTGTATTCAAGACGAGCCTGTTCAAGAACAAGGTTTCTGGCATCCTCAACCGTAAGGTTAGAAATACGCTCGAGTTCGGATACTTTTTGCTTTTCCAGATCCCGTGCATGCTCTTCCATCGCGAGAACATCGCTGACACGAAGGTCAAGCGCATCTTCTTTCGATTCGAGATTTTCCAGTTTTCTGTCCAGCGTCTCTTCCTTTTGTTCAAGTCTGTGACGCTCTTTTGCAAGTTCGGCTTTTCTCTCGCGTACATCGCGCTCGAGTTCAACCTTCGCCTTTGTGATTTCTTCCTTAGCCTGCAAAAGCAATTCTCTTTTTCTGTTCTCAGCCGTCTTTTGTGCTTCGCCTACAAGCTTTTCAGCTTCGGAATCCGCTTTAACAATATCTTCCTGCAGTTTCTTCTGACGCGCGGAAAAACCCTTGCGAAAATAGAAAACCGCCGTTCCGACACCGATCAGCACACCGACGACGAGTCCAATGGTTAAATATAACCAGTCTATGGTACTCACCCCCAAATATTATATTTTCAAGTTGCGAAATTCTGTACAAATTATTAAATAAGCACTTTAATCATTTTAATAATGAAGAGCTTAATATGTCAACTCTTTTGTTGATTTGAATGTCAAACTTTATAAATTTTCGCTCATTTTTTCGAAATAATTAATAGATTATGACAAAAGATCAGCCGGGCATGATAGCTTTTCCTCATGCCCGGCTTTGTTCTTTGTTAAGTATCTGTCTTGTACCGCGTCCGATTAGAAGATGTCTTACTGCTGAACGACGCTTTCCGGATAGATTTCTCTCTTCACGTAATGTGTATGCAGAAGCTCGTGAGCAAGATGTCCGTTAGGCTCTCCTAAGTATTCTTTATAGAGCTCCATAACCTGACTGTTCTTGTGGCTCTTTCTTTCGGGCATCTTCATGTCCTCTTCGTAAAGAGCCTTGGCGCGCTCGGCACGGATATCGATATCCATCAGATCCTGTGCGGGTACCTGAGGCTGTCCGCCGCCGCATACGCAGCCGCCGGAGCAGCCCATGATCTCGATGAATGCGTACTGAGGAGCCGTTCCCGCGCGGATCGCGTCGAGGAGTTTTCTGGCACCGGCTGTACTGTGTGCAACGGCAATTCTAACCGGCATACCCTTGAGAGTAAGCTCGGCTTCCTTGACGTCCTCGGAAACGCCGCGAACCGTCTTGTATTCGAAGTCCGGAAGATCCTTCTCTTCCAGGATATCGGCTACCGTTCTGAGAGCCGCTTCCATAACTCCGCCCGTTGCTCCGAAGATAACGCCGGCACCGGTGTACTCGCCCATAAGATCCGTATCCGGTCCTTCGTCGGGCAGCGAATTGAAATCAATTCCCGCTTCGCGAATCATGCGTGCGAGCTCTCTTGTCGTAATAACGATATCGACATCCCGCAGACCATCCTCGTTAACGAGCTGCTCTCTCGACGCTTCGGTTTTCTTGGAAGTACACGGCATAACGGAAACGGTAACGATCGACTGAGGTTCGATACCGTTCTTTTCCGCATAGTATGACTTGATAAGAGCACCCTCCATCTCGTGCGGCGACTTGCAGCTCGAAAGGTTCGGGATGAATTCGGGATAATAGAACTCACAGAAACGGATCCATCCCGGTGAGCAGGAAGTGATCATCGGAAGCACACCGCCGTTGTTGATGCGATTCAGAAGCTCGTGGCCTTCTTCGATGATCGTAAGGTCCGCACCCCAGTTCGTATCAAAAACTTTGTCGACGCCGAGACGATTCATGGCAGCAAACATCTTGCCGGTCGCGCGTGTGCCGATCTTCAAGCCGAATTCTTCGCCGATGGCCGCACGTACGGCAGGGGCAACCTGCATGACCACGTGCTTATTCGGATTATGAATGGCCTCCCAGACCTTCTCTGTCTCTTCCTTTTCGTGAAGAGCACCGACCGGGCAGGAGACAATACACTGTCCGCAATAGATACAGGGCGCATCCGCCATGGAAATGTCATAGGCCGGACCGACGCTCGTGTCGAAGCCGCGGTTCAGGAAAGAAAGTACGCCTATTTCCTGCTTGTTGCAGGCGGCGACGCAGCGGCCGCACTTGATGCACTTACTTCCGTCTCTGATGATCGAATAGGATTTGTCATCATAAACGGATGGGCTTTTCACACCGCCGAACGTGATTCCACGGATGGAATACTCGTCCGCAAGTGTTTGAAGCTCGCAGTTGCGGTTGCGGATGCAGGCCAGACAGTCGCGGTTATGATCCGAAAGAATCATTTCGAGTGTTGATTTTCTCGTGGCGCGAACCTTGGCGCTGTTCGTATGAATGACCATGCCCTCGCTGACCGGCATAACGCAGGCCGCCGCCAGAGCGCGTGCCTTTTCGATCTCAACCAGACAGACACGGCAGGCACCGACTTCATTTACCCCTTTGAGGTAACAAAGAGTCGGTATCTTGATGCCGGCCTTTTTGGCCGCTTCGAGAACGGTATATGTGGATGGGACAGCGACTGATACGCCGTCGATAGTAACATTAACCGTGTTCACTTTATCTCACGCTCCTTACTTCTTCACAACAGCCTTGAACTTGCATGCTTCCATGCAGGCACCGCATTTTATGCACTGAATCGGATCAATGACATAGGCTTCTTTTCCGAGAACTCCGGAAATACATCCGACAGGGCACTTCTTGGCGCACAGTCCGCACTTCTTGCAAAGATCGGTCTCAATATAGTACTGCGTCAGACCCTTGCAGACATGGCAGCGGCATTTCTTATCGACAACGTGTTCCATGTATTCATTTCTGAAATGATGAATGGTCGAAAGAATCGGGTTAGCTGCCGTTTGACCAAGAGCGCAAAGAGAACCGTTCTTCAGGGCAAGGGCAAGCTCTTCCAACGACTTAAGATCTTCAACGGTACCTGTACCGTCAGTGATCTTGGTCAGGATTTCAAACATGCGCTTTGTTCCGATACGGCAAGGCGAACATTTTCCGCAGGATTCATCAACCGTGAACTCCAGGAAGAATTTTGCGATGTCGACCATACAAGTGTCTTCATCCATGACGATCATTCCGCCGGAACCCATCATAGAGCCGGCAGCGATCAGATTATCATAGTCAATCGGCGTATCAAGAAGTGCCGCCGGAATGCAGCCGCCGGAAGGTCCGCCGGTCTGAACAGCCTTGAACTTCTTGTCGTTCGGGATGCCGCCGCCGATATCGAAAACGATCTCACGTACGGTGGTGCCCATAGGTATTTCAACCAGTCCGACATTCTTAACTTTACCGCCCAGTGCAAAAACCTTCGTACCCTTGGAACGCTCTGTTCCGATGGCAGAAAACCAATCCGCGCCCTTGTTCAGGATGACGGGAATATTCGCATACGTTTCGACGTTGTTCAGGATGGTCGGTTTTCCGAAAAGACCCTTCACAGCCGGGAACGGCGGACGGGGTGTCGGATTGCCGCGCTTGCCTTCGATCGATCTCATCAGTGCCGTTTCTTCGCCGCAGACAAACGCGCCGGCTCCAAGACGGATATCCAGATCAAAATCAAAGCCGGAATCGAAAATGTTCTTGCCAAGAAGACCGTATTCGCGGGCCTGCTCAATTGCCAGCGTCAAGCGCTGTACGGCAATCGGATATTCGGCACGTACATAAACATATCCCTGATGCGCTCCGATGCAATATCCGGCTACCGTCATTGCTTCGATTACGCTGTGCGGGTCGCCTTCGAGAATGGAACGATCCATAAATGCACCCGGGTCACCTTCGTCCGCATTGCAGCAGACGTATTTGGTGTCGTTCTGCACTTTGGCGGCAAACTCCCATTTGCTGCCGGTGGGAAAGCCTCCGCCGCCTCTGCCGCGAAGTCCCGATGCCTTAATCGTCTGAATAATTTCCATCGGATCCGGCTTTTCGGTCAGGATTCTTCCGAGCGCCTGATATCCGTCACGGGCGATATACTCTTCGATTTTCTCCGGATTGATGACGCCGCAATTTCTTAAGGCAACACGCATTTGCTTTTTAAAGAAATTGTTGTCGTCGGCCGAAAGAGTATCTTCGGTTTGTTTATCGATCGTAAGAGTCATAAGACGCTGTACATAGCGGCCTTTGAGAAGATGTTCGGCTATGATCTCATTTACGTCTTCCGGTGTTACGCGGTAATACATGACGCCTTCCGGATATATGACGACGACCGGACCCTCGGCACAAAGACCGAAGCAGCCGGTTTTAACGACTTTCACCTCTTTATCCAGACCGTTTTTAGGAAGAAGATCGGAAAACCGGTCCATAATCCGTACGGAGTTGGAGGATGTACATCCGGTTCCGCAACATACCAGCACATGTGCACGATAAAATTCCATGATCTTACGCCTCCTTATACTTCGCGATGATGCCGGGGATCTCGTCGGGTGTAAGACGACCGTATACATCATCATTTACAAGAATAACGGGTGCAAGACCGCAGGCACCGACGCAGCGGCAGGCAGATATGGAGAATTTACCGTCTTTGGTAACGTCCCCTGAAGAAATCCCAATCGATCCTTCAATCTCATCCAGGAGCTTTTGTGAACCTTTTACATAACATGCGGTTCCAAGACATACCGTGAAAACCGTCTCACCCTTCGGTTTGAGGGAAAAGAATGAATAAAATGATATAACCCCATAGACTTCGGCCACAGAAACATCAAGAGCCGCCGATACTTTCTTCTGCACCGATAACGGCAGATAACCGTATATTGCCTGAGCCTGTTGAAGCGCGGACATTAAAGCTTTCTGCCCTTCCCCTTTGTGCGCAGCAAGGACTTCATCAAGCTTTGCGCTCATTTCTTCCGGAGTCAGTTTTGTTTTTTCCACTGTTGACTCACCTCCCACAGCTTAAGATATCATGAAAAAATCGTATCCTCAATTAGATATGGAAAAATTCTCACAATTTGCGATAATTTTTATGCAAATTATAAATAGCACCGCTGCAGGGAAAGCCGATTCAACTTAATTTTCCAAACCGGGTTTCCTACGGTATAATGCTTTTACAATCCAACCGAAACCTATGCGAACGGAAGTAAAAATGCATCTTACACTAACGGTACATCCGGGCGAAAACGGGAAACCGGCCCATGAAATTTTAACCGAACGAATGAACATGTCGCGCCTGATGCTCAAGAGAATCCGCCTGTACGGCGATCTCCTGGTGAATGGAGTGCACGCACGCATGAAAGATCCCGTCCGGGAAGGCGACCTGATTGAAGCGGTTTACGAAGACGACCTCGAACCCGCCGTAATCCGTCCCGATTGCGAAATTCCCGTACTCTACGAAGATGATTGGCTGATCGTATGCAATAAGCCGGCCGGTCTGGTCACTCACCCGTCCTGGCAGCATATGGATGACTCTCTGATCCAGCGTCTCTCCACCCAGCGCCTGCACCCGGTTATGCGGCTCGACCGCGAAACCTCGGGCCTCATCGTCATCGCGAAAAACGGCTTCGCTCACCATGTCATTTCGGACGCCCCGATGCATAAGGAGTATCTGGGAATTGTTCACGGCGCCTTTGAACCGGCGGACGGAACGATCGACGCTCCGATCGGCCGCGCAACGGATTCCATTATGATCCGGATCATCCGGGAGGACGGTTATCCGTCGGTAACGCACTATTACACCGAACGGTATTATGAAGATAAAGACATATCCCTTGTCCGGTTTATTCTGGAAACGGGACGATGCCATCAAATCCGCGTGCACGCGAGATCTCTCGGTCATCCGATCGTCGGAGACGGCCTGTACGGGCCCTTTTCCTCTGATTTTCCGGCGCCGGAAATACCGTCCGCCGGCATGGACGCTCTCATCCCGAGACAGGCGCTGCATGCCAGTTCCTTAAGCTTCATTCATCCGATTTCTCATGAAAAAATGCAGTTTGTATGTGATCTTCCGGAAGATATGAAAATCCTGACAGAGTAAATCAGGCGTTATCCTCCAGATCCGAAGCCAGAAACTCCCCGCTTCGCCCCGCAATCAGACGCGCCGCGAGATCCAGAGATGTTCTGTCGTAACGATCGCCGGACAAAAGTCTTGCGACTTCTTCCTCGCGCTCCTTCTTCTCAAGACTCCGGATCAACGTATGGGTTCTTAAGTCCTTCGTCTCTTTTTCGATAATATAATGACGGTCGGCGGCCGCCGAAATCTGGGCCATATGTGTGACGCAAAAAACCTGATGACTTTCCGACAGGCGCCTCAATTTCTGTGCGACAATGGTCGCTGTTCTTCCCGAAATACCGGAATCGATTTCGTCAAAAACCAGCGTCGGAGTCGAATCGGCCGACGCAAGAATCGTCTTGATCGCGAGCATGATCCGGGACGCCTCGCCGCCGGACGCTATTTTTGAGAGCGGCTTCTCCGGTTCCCCGGGATTCGCCGACATCATGAATGCGACATCATCGTAGCCGTTTCTCGTAAAGAAGCGGTCACGGGGCCGCTGGGAGAAGGCCACCGAGAATACGGCGCCTTCCATTCCAAGATCCGAAAGTTCGGCAATGATGCTGCGCGACAGCTCGAGAGAAGCTATCTTGCGCGCGTTATGAACGGCATCCGCTTTCTCCATGAGAATCTTTTCGAGCACGAGACGCTCCCGGTGCAGCTGCTCCAGGCGTTTCTCGCTTCCGCTCAATTCGTCGGCTTCGGCACGCGCATTGTCCAGAAAGCGAAGCATATCCGGTATGGTCGACCCGTATTTTACCTTGAAGCGGAAGAGTTGATCGAGCCGCGCCTCAATATCGGCAAGTGAAGCCTGAGGCTGTTCGGCGCGGTCGAGATATGCGTCCAAAACATCTCCGGTTCCTTCAATAGCCTGAATCGCCTGCCTCAGTTGATCAAGCGAGTCTTTTAACTCCGGCTCAAGTTTGACAATATTGGCAAGAAGCGCTTCGACAGCCGACAGCTGCATGGGAACCGATCCTTCATCCTCGCTCTTCAGGATCGCACAGCATTCCGATAAGCCTTCCCGGATCTTTTCTCCGGATGAGAGAAGCTTCTTCTTTTGAAGCAGTTCTTCTTCTTCACCTACCCGAAAAGCAGCCTCCTGCAGTTCGGATATCTGATATAAAAGAAGATCCTCACGGCGTTTTCTGGCCGCCGGATCCATTCCCAGCTTCCGGATCTCCTCAATGCAGGTGCGATACTCTGTCAGTGCGGACGAGTATTCGGTTACTTTATCCGTTACCGCCGCGCCCCCGAACCGATCGAGCAGTTCGATGTGCATCGCCGGCGAAAAAATAGCCTGCTGGTCGTTCTGACCATGAATGTCGACAAGCCTTGATCCGAATTCCTTAAGGACCGAAAGCGGTACCATCTTCCCGTTTATTCGTGCCGTCGATTTGCCGTCCGCCGTTATTTCACGCGAGATCAGGAGCATATCATCGTCTTCGGGAGGAACACCGTATTCTTCGAGCTCGCGGTTCTCTATTAGATGCGACACACCGTCAAACATCGCTTCGATCTGAGCCTTCTTGCATCCGGTGCGAACGGTATCCTTACCGGCGCGGCTGCCCCTAAGGCAGTCGATCGCGTCGATCAGAAGCGATTTTCCGGCACCCGTCTCACCTGTGATAATCGTAAATCCTTTTCGCGGTTCAAAAACAGCATTATCAATTAAAGCAAAATTGGTAATGTCCATTCGTATCAGCATATGGTACTTCCTTATATATCTGAATTAAGACGTGCATTCATGTCACGGATCGTCTGCGCGAGCGCTATGGCTTCTTCCGGACTCTTGGTCGCGACAAATACCGTATCGTCTCCGGCGATGGATCCGACGATACCCGGAAGATGAATCGAATCCAGGGCCGATGCGGCACCGGCCGCCATACCCGGGAGAGTCCTGATCACGACAAGATGCATCGCACAGTCGCAGCTGATCACCGACTGCGAAAACACATATAGAAGACGTCCGGGCGCGATATCACCCGTTCTGTCGAGAACGCTGTATTTTGAGCTTCCGGACGCTGATGTTACCTTGATAATCCCGAGGTCCTTGATGTCGCGCGACACGGTCGCCTGCGTAATAACGAGTCCCTGTGCAATCAGTTCGCTGACGAGCTCCTCCTGCGTGCTGATATCCTTGGAACGTATCAGTTTCAGAATACTCTCCTGGCGTTCATTTTTGGCTATCTTCATAGAAACTCCCCCTTGCGCGTATCTTCTGACGGATCGTCTGATAGAAATTCGAGTAACCGATTCTGGCAATCTTCATGGGATAATCCGACTTGCTGACAAAAACGCTGTCAAGCGGTTCGAGCTCAATGTCATTTCGTCCGTCAACGGACAGGAGCGGGCGCTCATGGAAATCCTTCATGCGAATCTCAACGACACTGTCCTCGCTTACGACATAACTTCTGTTGTGCAGCGTGTGCGGGCAGATCGGCGTCACAAGAAAGCAGGTCAGTTCGGGCTTTATGATCGGTCCGCCGGCCGCGAGCGAATAAGCTGTTGATCCTGTCGGTGTCGAAAGAATGACGCCGTCGCCCGAGAGCCGTTCGACATAATCCCCGTCGATCAGGAGATCGACCGTCAGAAGATGCAAGAGATAACCGCGAGCGATAACGACATCGTTAAGGCATACTCCGCTTCCCTTTTCGCGTCCGTCCTTATCCTTAACCGTCACGTCAAGCTGAATCCGGTTCTCGATCGTGTATTGTCCGGCCAGAATGCGGTCAAGCGCATCTTCAAACTGATCCGGGTGAATCTCCGTAAGAAATCCGATGCTTCCTAAGTTGATGCCGATGATCGGTATATCCTTCGCGTAGTGATTATGAACGGCCGAAAGAAAAGAGCCGTCGCCTCCGATACTGAACAGAAGATCGCATTCGTCATACTGCGCCTTCGTAACGTTCGGGTCCGATCCGAGTAAAGTTCCGTCATAACCGGAATCAATGATCGCCGCCGATCCGTGCGCCCGTATAACGGCCGCCGCATGCCTTGCAAAAGAATAATCCTTGTCCTTGTCTATATTCGAAATTATGCCGAAATTCATCGCCCATTACCTCAGATCTTCCAATATATGCAATTTTTTGCATATTATACAAAAGATTATACATGCATTTTGCAGAAACTTCATCATGATATAAGCGAAGCCAGGAAAAATAACGCCAATTGATCCCGTCAGGATTATCCTTTATCGGGCGAGAACCTCTTTACTAAGCTTCACGATGGATTCGGCATTCATTCCTTCCCTCTCGAGAAGCTGCGAGCGTGTACCGGCCGGAACCGGTCTGTCATTTACGCCGACCGAAGAGAACGAAGTCTCAACCCGGTTCTTAAGGAGAACCTCTGCGACTCTGGCGCTGACTCCGTTATTGTACATTCCGTCTTCACAGCAAATAACATGGCCGGTTTTCCGGGCCGAAGCGAGAATCGTCTCTTCGTCGAGCGGCTTCACCCGCCGGAGATCAATCACTTCAACAGATATGCCGTCCCTTTCAAGAATTTCGGCGGCTTCATAAACTTCAACCGCCAGAAAACCGCAGGAAAGGAGTGTAATATCCGAACCGTCTTTCAGAATCTGTGCTTTCGATACGGGAATATGCGAAAAACCGGCAAAGATCTTACTCTCGGAAGCCCGCGGATATCGTACGGCAACCGGTCCCTTCGCTTCGCAGACCGCATAATAAAGGAAATACGCAAGTTCCGCATAATCGCGCGGTGCAAGAATTTCGATATTGGGCATGGTAAGAAGAATGGTCATGTCATAAAGGCCCTGGTGTGTTTCACCGTCTGCTCCGACAATACCCGCACGGTCCACGGCAATCACGACATGCAGATTTTGCAGACATATATCATGCAGGAGCTGATCATATCCTCTTTGAAGGAATGTCGAGTAAAGGACCACAACGGGAATGAGTCCGTTCGCCGCCAAACCGGCCGACATGGTGAGCGCGTGTTCTTCGGCAATCCCGACGTCAAAAAAGCGGTCGGGATAAAGGGTCTGAAAAGGCTCCAGGCCTGAACTGGACATCATCGCGGCAGATACCGCAACGAGATTCGGCTCCGTCGCCGCGAGCGATAGGAGCTTTTTCCCGAACTCCGAGGTAAATGTGCTGACCGAGCAATCCTCGCAGCCAAGCTCGATTTCGAAAGGTGCTACGCTGTGATACTGCGACGGTGAGATTTCGGCATACTCGTACCCCTTCCCCTTCTGTGTACAAACATGAAGAAGAACCGGTTCCTTCAAATCCCTGGCGGTTTCCAGAAAACGAAGCATGGTCGGTATATTATGGCCGTCGATCGGTCCGTAATAGCGGAATCCCAGGTCCTCGAAAATGACCGGATGATTGCGCCGGATCGCCAATCGGAGTGAGTCCTTGATAAACGACATAAAACGCACAAGCGGTTTCCCGATCAGAGGCGTTTTCAGCAAGATGTTCTCCATTACCTTTTTGATATGGATATACCGTGAAGACGACCGCATGGAGGCCAGATGTCCGGACAGCGCGCCAACATTATTATCAATGGACATCTGATTGTCGTTCAGAATAATAATCAGATCTTCGTTGAACTGTCCAGCATCGTTCAGTGCCTCATAGGCCATGCCGCCGGTAAGGGCGCCGTCACCGATCACCGCGATCACGCGGCCCTTTTCTCCTTTAAGCTTCTTGGCCCGGAGGAGTCCGAGTGCCGCCGAAATCGATGTGCTGCTGTGGCCCGTATCGAAAAAGTCGTAAGGGCTTTCCGAGCGCCTTGGGAAACCCGCGATTCCGCCGTATTTTCGCAAAGTGTGAAAACGGTCTCTTCTTCCGGTCAGAATCTTGTAGGCGTAGCTTTGATGGCCGACATCCCAGACAATCTGGTCCTCATCCCGGAAATTAAATTTGGCAAAAAGTGCGATCGTCAGTTCAATCACACCCAGATTTGACGCGAGATGCCCTCCGTTTTGCGACACGCGATCGATAATTTCGCCGCGCAGCTCCGCCGCCAGAGCCGTCATCTCACTCTGTGACAAATTCTTTATCTCGGAAGGATCCTTAAGTCTGTCCAGTATATCGCTCATCCGATGTTCCCCGTTTCATTTTTCGCGTTTCAAAAGATACCGGTTCATATCTTCAAGAAACGCGGTGTCATATCCCTTTTGCCGTATGCGTGACAGGGCATCAAAAGCAAGACTGCTCTCTTCTTCCAGAAGCTCTCCGGCTTTCGCGAGGCCGTAGAGGGTAACAAATGTCGATTTATTCTCGGCCGCGTCTTTCCCCGTACTTTTCCCGAGCATTTCTCTTGTCGATGTCACATCCAGAATGTCGTCTTTGATCTGGAACGCAAGACCGATATGTGCGGAGAGATCCGTCATGTTCTTCGAAAGAAAGTCCTTGTCCGCATCGTCATCCGCAAGAATAACGGGAATCATAACCGGAGCGGTTAAAAGACACCCGGTCTTTTTGCGGTGAAGCGTCTTCAGAAGTTCTTCCGGGATTATTTTTCCTTCGGATAAGATATCCAGTGTCTGCCCGCCGATCATTCCTCTTGCTCCCGCCATGGAGGCAAGAAAAGATGCGGCCTCAATTCGATTCCTGTCTCCGTCGGAAGCTGCTTCCAGAACGACTTCATACGCCCGGTTCAGGAGGGCATCGCCGGCCAAAAGCGCGATCGGCTCCGTATAACGGACGTGGCAGGTCGGCATTCCGCGCCTTGTATCGTCGTTATCCATGCAGGGAAGATCGTCGTGAATCAGCGAATATGTGTGAATCATCTCGATCGCCATAGCATAAGGCATAACCGTTTCGCGAGGTACTGTAAGCATATCGGCGGCGGCCAGCATCAAAACAGGACGGATTCGCTTCCCGCCTGCGGTAAGGCTGTAAAGCGCCGCTTCAATCGTAAGATCCGACTCCCGGTCGGAACCGGTAAATGCAGCCGGAAGACTCTTATTGATAAGATCCTGATACTCCCGCAGCCGGTCTTCAAAAGAAACCTGCGGCATCATAAGAAACTGCCCTGAGCTTTGGAACCATCCGGAAGATCGGTAAAATCCGACTCCTCCATACGTCCGTTGCTATCCGTAAGAATTCTGACGCGCTTCTCAATTTCTTCCAGACGGCTGCTGCAATACTTGGACAATTCCACACCTTTCTGGAAAAGGGTTATCGATTCTTCCAGCGAAAAATCGCCGGAATCAAGCTTGGATACAATCGATTCCAATTCTTTCATGGCTTCTTCGAACGAAAGGGTTATAGCTTCTTCTTTAGGATTCATAATATCCTCCCTCAATTGTGCGGTCGGCTGTACACAGTACATGGCCGTCGGCGAGCTGTATATGAATGTGGTGCCCCGGTCCGGTCTCATGAATCGATGTCAGGATCCTACCCGATTCTTCGTCCTGTGAAATACTGTAACCTCTGGACAGTACCTTTAACGGGCTTAATGCATCGAGGTTGATTATGCTCTTATCAAGTCTGTGCCCGGAATTCTCCACGCGCTTCTTTAAAACTCTCAGGAGATCGGAATGAATGCTGTCGAGTCTTTGCCCGGAGGATTCGAGCTTTCTCTCCACCGCCGAAACAGTGCGGGTCCCCGAGAGACCTATAAGTCTGTTCCGCCGGATTTCGACCGCGTGAAGAAGTGTTCTTCGCAGCCTGTCGCGGCTCTGCGAAATTCTTTCCTCGAGTTCGGGTTTCAACGGCATCACAAGCTCGGCGGCTGCCGACGGCGTCGGAGCCCGAAGATCCGAAACAAAATCGCAAATCGTAAAATCGGTTTCGTGCCCTACCGCGGATATTACGGGGATCTCGGATTTATAGATCGCTCTTGCCAGTGCCTCATCGTTAAAGCACCAGAGGTCCTCCATCGATCCGCCGCCTCGGGCGATGATCATGACATCACAGATCCGTTCGGTATTCATCCATTCAATTCCCTTTTTGAGTTCCGCGGCCGCTGTCTGTCCCTGCACGGCCGAAGGGTAAATCAGGAGATCAAAATTCGGGAACCTTCTCGATAATACGTGAATTATATCATGGATAACGGCGCCTTTCGGCGACGTAACGACGCCGATTCTTTTGGGAAGCACCGGTATTTTTTTCTTATGACTCTGATCGAAAAGTCCCTCTTCACCGAGCCGGAGCTTCAGTCTCTCAAAAGCGGCAAACAAATCACCGATGCCGTCTTTTTCCATATCATATACGACAAGCTGGAATCTGCCGTCCCGGTCATAGAGCGACGCACGCGCCGTTATCACGACCGACATCCCGTTATCCGGGACAAATGAAAAATGTGCGGCGTTTCCGCGAAACGCAACACAATTCACCTGTGACTCTTTGTCTTTTAACGAAAAATAGATATGACCCGAAGGATATTTTTTGAGCCCCGAAATTTCGCCTCTGACGCGGACATTGCTGAGCACGGGGTCCGACGACAGAACTTCCCCGGCGTAGCGGTTCAGATCCGTAACGGAATAGACGGTATTCATTCCTTTTCTCCCGGTTCAATTTTACCAAGTACGGCATTTATGTAGCTTTTCGCTTCTTCCGTACTGTAACGTTTGGCAAGAATGACCGCTTCGCTGATGGATACGCTGACAGGCACATCTTTTCTCATGAGAATTTCAAAGGCCGCGATCCGGAGAATGACAAGATCCACTCTGGGAAGGCGTTCCGTTTTCCAGCCGATCAACAGCGGCGAATACGCGGCATCCAGGTCCGCCTCATGAAGAGATACTCCTTCAACAAGCTCGTCAAAATACGCGACATCCGCTTCGTTTAACGGATATTCCTGCAGGAACAGATCGCGCTGAGGCTTGGTTTCTGTCTTCCTCATCTCCATCTGATACAACAATTTGAAGGCGGATTCACGCGCCTCTCTTCTACTCATCTAAACCTCCCGGGGGGTATTATTTTGTCGAGAAAATTCTTAAGTCTTTCCTTGTCCGAAAAAAGTTTAACACCGATCAGATAACCGGCCAGTGTAACAATCACGATAAAAAGGGTCTTCAAAAACCCGAACACAACCAGAAGAACAGCAAGCAAAAATCCGCCCGCTCCTCCGATCAGGCCGGCATTTCTGTCTTTCAGAAGATCCAGTATTCGGGATATCAATAACTTCATCTGGTTTATCTTTCAACCTTTGCAACAATCGGCTCAACGCGGCTGACTTTAACGGAAACAAACTCAACCGAGATTCCCGTATACCGTTCAATATCCTTCTTGATGCGTTCCTGCACCTTGGCCATCATGGCGGGAACCTCAACATTCGAATAGAGTACCGCATTCAGGTATATACGTATGGCGTCATCCTTGCCGGAGGATACGTGCGCCTTCGCGGATTTGATTCCGACCTGCGCGCTTTTTGCCGAATTCAAAGCGATGCTCTCAATGGCGTCCACACCGATATCAATGCTTCCGATATCGGTCTGACGAATTCTGGTCTTGCTCAGACGTCCCGACAATATTGTAAAAGATACCGTCCAGATCGCCGTTCCGATAATGCAGATCAAAAAGATCAGGAACACATAGCGAAAAACACTGTCCTTGATTACTTCTTCAAACAAAAGGATCAGAGAGGAGAAAACTTTCTCGTCCACGAAACCGTAAAGAAGAATGACGGCCAGAATCGACAGAATAAACGAATAGAAAACCAAGAACGCATTCATCAGTTTATTCATATCGAAGCACCCTCCCTGGTTACTACACCACATACGTGAACGTCGACCGATTCCACGACAAGCCCCGTGAAACGCTCGACATCCGTCTTGACATGTTCCTGTATGGACCATGCCACTTCAGGAATAATCATACCATAATAGACGATCGGAAATACCGTTATCGACACAAAACCGTCGTCGTTCTCGTGAAAGACGACACGCACGCCCTTTCCCTCATGGACGACGCCCATTGATTCTTTTAAAGCTACTCCGGAAGACGGTTTGAGGGACGCGACACCATCCGATTCGAGAGCCGCTTCGGCCGCATACTGAGCAACAAATCCCTGTGACATGGATCTCTCGCCTTTGATCGTCTCCGGTACCGGATTCTCACTCATATAGCCTATACTCCCGTAACTTGAATGGCAGAACAGCCCACCGTTCGAAACCGATGGGCTGGCAATGGTCGATCATTCGATTCTTATTGGAAAGAACCGGATCATGCGCGCTCAATATACTCGCCGGTACGTGTGTCAACGCGTACGACTTCATCCTGATTGACAAACAGCGGAACCTTTACGGTTGCACCGGTCTCAAGGGTAGCGAGCTTACTCGCATTGTTGGTCGTATCGCCTCTGACGCCGGGCTCACATTCTGTAATTCTAAGCTCGACGATGATCGGAAGCTCTACGCCGAATACCTGACCCTTATACGAAAGAACCTTGCAGATCATCTCTTCCTTCAAGAACTTAATGGAATCGCCGATATCGGCCGCTGCAATCGGACGCTGCTCATATGTGCTCTGATCCATGAAATAATAGAGATCACCGTCAGCATAGATATACTGCATATCGTTTCTTTCAAGCTGCGCGGACTCGAACTTCTCGTTGGGGTTAAAGCTTCTCTCAACAACGCTGCCCGTTTTGACATTCTTATACTTGGTACGAACAAATGCAGCTCCCTTGCCAGGCTTAACATGTTGAAACTCAACAACCTGAAAAACCTGACTGTCCATCTCGAAGCACAGACCATTCCTAAAATCACCGGCACTAATCATAAAAGTCTCCTCCAATATCGTAAATCATGTGCCGCGGCATCCCCGTCGGCAGGCAGTAAAATTCATGCTCTAATATTTTACTTGACACTTTCAAGAACCGCAAGTGTCCGAGTAAAGAAAATGTACGGGAACGGCATGCTTTTCTCTTGTATGGACTTTACGGTTCTAAAAATGTGCCAGATGCCGTACGATTTTCTCCAGAGGTCTTTTCAGACGCACATAAAAGACTTCCCTCTTTACGAACGGTTCGACGAGAACCGAATAGATTCCGGCACGTTTCGCTGCGGCAATATCCGTAAAGACCTGATCGCCGAACAGAACCGCTTCCTCTTTTTTCGCATGTAAAAGCTCGAGCGCGCGATAAATTCCTGACGGCGACGGTTTGTTGGCATAGGAAATGCAGGCGACCGGAATCATTGCGGCGAAATCGGACGAGCGAGTCGATTTGGCATTCGAAACGATGCAGCAGGTGAACCCGGCTTCCTCAAGTTCGCGGAGTATTTTCCTTGTATAATCGGTAGGCACATGCACATGATCTTCGGCCAGGGTATTGTCCAGATCGAGAAGCGCAACGGACAATCCCTTCTCACGCAGTTCGCGAAAAGGAACATCGCTCATCTTCGGATAAACCCGGTCCGGCTTAAAGTACTTTTCAAACACTTCGGGGAGCTCCTTTGAGATAGGGTCTTTGACCCGTATCCTCTATTTATCTTCATTTTATCAAATAAGACCTTTATGAGATACCAATTCAAATCATTTTACTTGAATAAATGGAGATGTACAGACTATAATTGACGGGATAAAGGTAAATCCATTCAAATTACATGAGGAGGGACGGGGATTCCCCCGGTTTTAAGGCGTATGAAGGTATCAAAATTTGGAGGATCGTCTCTTGCCGACGCATCCCAGATCCGAAAGGTTTGTGACATTCTGCTTAGCGATCCCGACCGAAAGGTTCTTGTCGTATCCGCCCCCGGCAAAAGATTCAAGACCGACACGAAAGTCACCGATCTCTTAATCTCCCTGGCCAATGCCAGACTCTCCGGCCGTCACGGTGCCAACGAGCTTTCCCTTGTCGTCTCACGTTATGAAGAAATCGCACAGGAGCTTTCCGTTGAGAGCGTCATGCCGTCCATAATACAGAATCTCACGGATCTTAAAGACTCCGACCGTTCCGTTCCCGAAAAATTCATGGACGCCCTGAAAGCAGCCGGAGAAGACAACTGCGCGCGCCTTGTAGCAGCGTATCTTACTTCCATCGGTCATAAGGCACATTACTGCAACCCCAAGATCGCAGGGCTACTTCTTTCTTCGGAGTTCGGCCGTGCACATGTTCTTCCTGAATCCTACCGGAATCTCGAGGCCCTTTCCAATCTCGACGGTCTCTGTGTTTTCCCGGGTTTCTTCGGCTATTCAGCCGAAGGCGATGTTGTGACCTTTTCGCGCGGCGGATCTGATATCACCGGTTCCATCCTGTCGGCGGCATTAAATGCTTCCGTTTACGAGAACTGGACAGATGTCGATTCGGTTTATGCTGTGAATCCGGCCCTGGTCAAGAATCCGTTCCCGATCCGCGAAATCACCTACGATGAGATGCGCGAGCTCGCATATGCAGGTTTCTCGGTCCTCCATGAGGAAGCCCTCTACCCTGCCTATCAAAAAGGTATTCCGGTACATATCCGCAACACAAACAATCCGACAGCCGAAGGCACCTTGATCGTGCGCAAAAGAAAGAACTACGATGCTCTTGTTACCGGCATCGCCGGACAGAAGGGTTTCTGTACGCTCAATATGAGCAAGTATCTGATGAACAAGGAAGTCGGGTTTGTTATGAGAGTCCTTGGGATTATCTCGGACGAAGGTGTTTCGATCGAGCACATGCCGTCCGGCATTGACTCCATCTCCATCATTATCCGTTCCGAGGAATTCCTTCCCGAAAAAGAGCGCAGAATTATCGAGCGGATCAGCGTCGAGCTTCAGGTGGATACAATCGAAGTAAAGCGAAATCTCTCCATCGTTATGATCGTCGGAGAAGCGATGGCAAACACGGTCGGTACTACGGCGCGTGCCGCGTCCGCACTCAGCAAAGCCGGCATCAACTTAGAGATCATCAACCAGGGCGCATCGGAGATATCGGTTATGTTCGGAGTCAAGGACGAGTATTGCAATTATGCCGTACGCGAACTCTATAAAGAGTTCTTCGTAAAATAATCCCGGATCATGCCTCAGCAAAAAGATAATCCGCTTCGGTGATTGTAACCGGAGCGGATTTTTTGGTCCATTCGTCAGATCGTTCCGGTTCTAACCATGGATTACACAAAAAAGGAGATAAAGCTCAAATGCTTCATCTCCTTATTCTAGTGGCTTAGATTCTGATTTTATTGCACAGCTGCGGTAGTCTCGGTTGAAGAGGACTCCGTGGACTGCGTCGTTTCCGACGTTTCGGATGTCGTCGCGGCGGTTGTGGTTTCCGTCGTCGTCGTCGCGGCGGCCGTTGTTTCAGACGTCCCGGAAGTCGTCTCCGATGTTGTTGATTCCGTAACAGATGTTTCGGTCGGTGCCGATGTTTCCGAAGATGCGGCGGTCGTCGATTCAGTTGATCCTGCTGTCGTGGCAGCAGTCTCCTGCTGCTGGCTCGGGATCGGAGTAGGATCGCCTGTCTCCGCTACGGACTCACCGATGGTCGGATCGGATTCCGAGAGCATCGAAGTCAGAACATAACCGGTTACTCCGTCAACGGTTGTGACCTTGGAAAGAGGATCGCCGCTTTCAAGAAGCGTAACCACATTTCCGCGGTTCAGATATACCGAAGGAGCCGTCTGCATGGTCGCTTCACTGTAGAGCGCCACCTGATCCGTGTTGATATACATGACTTTGGAAAGAACCACCGCAGAACCGTTGGAATCCGTTGCGGGACTCGAGCTCGCCTTCATCAGGTTTCCGACATTGAAGAGTCCGAAAACCATAAGATATCCGGCAAGAACACATCCGAGGAAAACCGCGATTGGCAGGATGATTCTCTTGTGTCTTGTATAGAAATTGCCTGTGGTCCTTACGTTCGGATCCGCCGGCATTTCCGTCACCGTCTCGGCTGCAGGAGCTGCATAAGCGGATACCGGCACATAACTTTGCTGTCCCAACGCACTCTCTATCCTGATATGAAGAACCGTAAGTCCTCCGCGGACCTGATTCTGACGTGTATGTGCAATGAGATCCGCCGCTTTCTGAGCAGGTGTCATCGGACCGGTCAGAATGTAGTCGCGCTCGGCTATGGTAAGGCCCTTATCGATACCTGTTCCGAGAAGGCAAATCTCGTCGCCGTCAATAAGCCGCAAATACTTGCTTGTATCCGGCGAAACGGGACCGTCCTCCTGAAAACGCCCGATATACTGTGTGAGAACATCGCTTTCGGGATGAAGTCTTTCGGCTTCCGGTGCAATGGCCCCCATCTGCACATAGCGGTTGGCAGCCGTCTGGTTCTCCGTCAGCGGGATTACCTGTCCCTTACGCATCAGTACAGCCTTTGTATTCCCGACGCTTATGATCCGTACCGTATCCTTCTCGAGAACGACTGCGGTAAGCGACACCTTAATCGGTGCACCGGGGCTTCGCAGAGAATAATTACAGACGGAACTGTTGGTATTTGTAATCAGCTGATTTACGTACGCGTCAAAGCGGAACTCCGGACGGCCCGCAAAATCACGGGAGGTATCGGATACAATCTTCATGACCTCCTGAAGCGCCATGGCGGCGCGGTTGTCGTCCCCCTGCGCCGATGCCACCGCATAGATCTGAACCGGATCTTCCGAAGTTGTGCTTCTAAGAAACGCGCTGCCGAAATCGGCCGGAAGCCGGTAAAAATTCTGCTGGAAAATGTTCTCCTGGGGAAGTCCTCTGGCCTGATTGGTTTCACAAAAAGTGGATGCAATTGTCTTGCTCATTTACTGCACCCCCCATATGTATTCGCGAAGACGCGGCAGCTGCTCGTCCCAGTTGATGATCATCATCCACGGATTGTCCTGTATGGTAAAGAGTCCGTCGTCCGGAATTCTGTATTCGACCATGTTCTTTACGAGTCCAATGGCCGACGTACCCACCCGGATCAGATCTGCCTTGCTCATATTGGTCTCGAACATGCCCACCGAATCGTCGACAAAAGCGAGCTGCTGTGCGATATTAAGCCCCGCAAGTTTCTTGATCAATGCCGATGCAATGACACGCTGGCGGCTGGTCCGGACAAAATCCGAGTCTGCATGGCGGATTCTCGACCAGGCGATTGCCTGAATACCGTTAAGATTCTGAACACCGGCACTCGTAAGATACGGTACATTCGTCTCCATCAGCGTGTTCTCTTCGTTGATACTCTGGTTGGCGTACTTCACTTCTTCCGGCTTAACATCGACATTAATGCCGCCGACAAGATCGATAAGAGCTGAAGAACTGCTGAAATCCAGCATGACAAAACGCTGAACATCCAGATCAAAATTGTCATTGATGGTGTTGATCAAAAGACCTACACCGCCGTATGCGTAAGAATGTGTGAGCTTGTCGGCGCTCGAACGTCCTTCGATCTCGACGCCGCAGTCGCGCATCAGGGAAATCAGCTTCAGAGTCTTGGTGTTGTTGTCGATCGAGACGATCATAACGGCATCGGCACGGCACCGGACATCGTCCGTTCCTCTGGAATCGACGCCGAAAACAAGAATGTTCTCGACATTCTTATCCTTCTGGTCAACTTTCTTGATCGGGAAATCGGGATCATAGAAAACCTTCGTATGACCGCCTTCCGCCCATGAGGATGTTGTGTCTCCGCTTTCCGCGTTTATACTATCCAATGATCCCGGATCGATCAGTTCGTAATCGTCCGGATCTACGACAGCTACCGCAGAATAACCGATCCGTCCAAACATTTGAAATACATAGATTCCGCCGCCTAAGCTCAGGCCAAGCGTTACGATGAGCACCCACAAAAGAATTCTAAACACCTTCTTCTTCGTGGATTCCGACTTGTGGGATGCATTTTGATCATTCTGACCGGAATGGTTCCCGTATGAGCCGGATGAAAAATCCGCCCTGTTTGAGACGCCTGAAAGCTGCGGTGTTCGAACCGGAGCTTGCTGGCCATCATTCATTTTCATTTGATTTCCTCGCTTTCAAAGCACAGATACGGATAATGATAGCTCTTTTTTCCCCTTATTTCAATAAAATCACATTTTGACGCAAATAAATCGTATGGTTACTAAATTGTGCTAGAATAAATACATCATTCTTGTCAAATAGGAGAGAGCTATGATTAACAAAAGAATAATGATCCAGAGAATCCTGACATTTGGTGTTGTTGCCGCGATGTCCGCGAGTGTCGTTGGCTTATCATCCTGTTCCAAAAAGGCCGCAGCCGAGACGGCCGCAGCTACAACCGCCGCCACTTCCGCTACGGCGGCCGCAACAACCGCTGCCGAAACGACGGCGGGAGTTACAGCAGAGACGGCTGATCCGTCCAATCCGAATGCCATTAATCCGTTGACGGGCATACAGGATATGGACCCGGCCAATATCGGCAAGAGATCCGTTTCCGTTTCGATTAATAACCATCCCTCAGCACTGCCCTCACGCGGCATCGGTTCTGCGGATGTTATTTACGAATTCGAGACAGAAGGCGGCCAGACGAGAATGCTGGCACTTTTCGCGGATGTCGCAAAAATGCCGGAAATGGGTTCCTTGCGAAGCGCACGTATCATTGCCTGCGATTTGTCGGGCGGCACCAATTCCATTTTCATACATTATGGTGAGAACGGACGTGTACCCGAATTCCTTACGTCGAATCATTTGGATGATATTGACGGCAACATTTACAGCAAAGGCGCCGACCAGTCTGTGGACGGCGTAATAACGCTTTCGAAGGGCATCTATTTCTGGCGTGATTCCGTATGGCTTCAGAGCCGTGATCTCGAACACACGGCCGTAACCAACGGAGCCAATGTGCTTCGCGGCATTACGGATCTCGGAATCACACTTGACGGCGAGACCCCGTCGCTCTTCGCGTTCACATCGAAGTCCTCGCCCTCTCTTGCATCCGGCAAGAGCTGTACAAAGCTGGTCGTCTACTTCTCCACCAACAATGACGACTCTACATTCACATACGACAGCGCTACCAAGATGTATCTGAAGAGCGAATACGGTGATCCGCAGATCGATGAGACCACCGGCCAGCAGATTGCCGTAAAGAATGTCTTTACGCTTTTTGCCAATATTCAGCCTCACGGCGATACGACAATTGATGCATACCTTACCGAAGGCGGCATCGGCTATTATTGTTCCGAGGGCAAGCTTATCGATATCAAATGGACAAAGGCCGGTCCGAACGATCCGATTCTGGTAACCGATATGAGCGGCAAAACCATTCAGGTTAATGCCGGCAAGAGTTACATCAATGTCGTAAGAAAGACAGTAACCGACAAGACTACCTGGTCCTGATTTTACGGGAATCTGATTTGAAGAGTCCACCTAAAGGCAAACGAACAAGCTCCCCCTTCACAGAGAATAACGTCTGTGAAGGGGGAGCCTTTTTTTGCAGAAAAACAGTTGATTATCGAATCGCGGATACGATATAGCGAATATATTTGTAGATCTCTTCCCGCCTGACTTCCGGATTAAAAAGCATCTGCGGCCGCGCCGTCAATATTCGTAAAAACGTGAAAGCCCTGGCTCTGTAATAGGCGAAATTAGCCGTGCCGTAGATCCCGGGATACTTTGTCTTCACAAAATCCCTTACCTCAACGCTCGCCTGTACATAATCAAAATATTTCGCGCTGTACTTCGTATGAATGATGCTGCCGAGTCTTTGCCGGTAGTAATATTTGACCTCTTTTGTGTAAACAATTTTATCGGCTTTGTCCAGGATCTTATACATGGTATACAGATCTTCATAGAGATGCCCCGAGGGGAAGCGGATCTGATCGAACAGTTCTCTCTTGTAGAGCTTATTCCATACAAACGATTCGTATTGGCCGACCTGGAGCATTCTTCGTATTGCTTCCGTCGAATCCATGACACGGGTCTTGTGTGACAGAAGATACGGATACGGCTTTCCTCTGTTGGACGTCATGGCATGGCCGCATATAGCGATATCGGAACCCGTTTCGTTGAGAAGGTTAAGAAGTGTCGAGAACATGTTTCCGGCAACATAATCGTCGCTGTCTACAAAGCCGATGTACTCGCCTCTGGCCACCTTGAGTCCCGCATTGCGCGCGTCGGACGGCCCGCTGCTCTTCTTGTGAATCACACGGATTCGCGGATCGAGCGCCGCATAGTGATCGCAGATCTTGTCGCAGCAGTCCGGAGAACCGTCGTCGACCAGAATGATCTCAAGATCCGTATATGTCTGATGAATAAGACTGAGGACGCATACGTCAAGAAAAGGCTCCACTCCGAATATCGGAACAATGATACTGATCACGGATGAAAGCCTCCTTCCGCAGCGTTCTTCGGCATTTCGTACAGATTGATTTATTATACTACACGGAGGTGGGATTTACATCGGAAGCACTCAGTCGTTCTCTTCTCGCCGCCGTACCTTCAGCGTTCTCTGTATATCTCTCTTGGCATCTTTATCTGCCTGAACGTCACGCTTGTCGTAATTCTTTTTACCTTTGGCAAGTCCGATTTCCACCTTCACCTTGCCGTCGTTGAAATAGCATTGTGTGGGCACAAGCGTTAATCCTTCCTGCTTGATGATCGAAAAAAGCCGGATGATTTCCCGTTTGTGCATCAGGAGCTTTCTCATGCGCATCGGATCCTTATTGAATCGGTTTCCCTGTTCAAACGGGCTGATATGAACGCCGATCAGCCACATCTCCCCGTCTTTGATCTGCACATAACTGTCCTTCAAATTCATTTTGCCGGCTCGAATCGATTTCACTTCCGTACCGGAAAGAACGATACCGGCCTCAAATTTCTCTTCGATAAAATAATCGTGAAACGCCTTTCTGTTGTCGGCGACGCTCTTAATACCCTTCTGACGAGCCATATCGATCTCCTTTCGTTTCCGATCAATTGCTTAAACCAGGGAAAGTGACGGATATGCGTTCATGGAAAGGTCGTCCCTCTCCCCTTTTATATACCGGAAATATCCGGCAGAGGCAATCATTGCGGCATTGTCCGTACATAGAACCGGTGGCGGATAGCTTAAAGTGATGCCGGAATTCTCGCATGCGATCCGCATGGAAGCGCGAAGCTGAGAATTGGCGCTGACACCGCCGGCCATACAAAGACGAAGACATCCGCGCTCTTTACAGGCACGAACCGTATGATCGACGAGCACCTGTACGATCGCATTCTGGTAGCTCGCACAAAAATCGGGCCTTGCTATTTCCTCACTGTGCATCGCGGCCTGATTGATCAGGTTAAGGGCCGCTGTTTTGACCCCGCTGAAGGAAAAGTCGAGAGAATCCGTAAAATTCGTACGCGGAAAAGAATAACGGTGCGGATCTCCACCAAGAGATTCTTTATCCATTTTCGGGCCGCCCGGGTATCCGAGTCCGATCGCCCGTGAAATCTTATCGAATGCTTCACCCGCCGCATCGTCCCTTGTACGCGCCATGATTTCATAGCTGCCGTAATCTTTTACATATACGATATGGCTGTGCCCGCCGGAGACAACAAGACATATAAACGGCGGAACCAGATCCGGATCCGCCAGGAAATTTGCGGAAATGTGTCCCTCGATATGCCCGATCCCGATCAGCGGCAAACCGGTTATTTCCGATATGCCTTTGGCTGCCGATATACCGACCAGAAGAGCTCCGACAAGACCCGGCCCTTTGGTAACACAAACCGCGGACAAATCCTTATACTCCACGGAAGCGTCGGTCATCGCTTTTCGAATCGTCGGAACAATCGCGTCGACGTGCATTCTCGAAGCAAGCTCCGGAACCACACCGCCATATGCCGAATGAAAATCCGCCTGAGAGGCAATTACATTCGAGAGGATCGTGCGGCCGGAAGACACAACCGAACAGCTTGTCTCGTCGCAGGAAGATTCAATTCCAAGGATCAATACCGGTTCCATCACATTTCTCCCGACTTCTGTCACAACAGCACATGCGTGACGTTCTGATCGACCAGGATCAGTACGCCCAGTACGACGACATACGCTCCGCAGATTGCAATCCCCTTGAGAGATAGTTTCTTGAGCATAAACCGCATGACGGCGTATCCGGAGACGGCCGAGAATACGATGCCCAGGGTAACCGGCAGAATCATCCCGGAAGTAATCGTGGAGGATCCGGTTATCATATCCTTGATATCGAGCGCCAGCGAACCTAAGATCGCCGGTATCGACATAAGAAATGTGAAGCGTATCGCGTCCTCTCTTTTCACCTTTCGGGAAAGAAGCGCAAAAAGGCATGCGCCCGAACGCGAGACGGCAGGAAGTATTGCAACGGCCTGCCCGATTCCCGCGAGGACCGCGTCAAGCCAGGTCATTTTCTCAATCGTCTTTTCGCCGTTCTTAAACAGCAGAATGGCCAAAAGAAGAAGACCGGTAAACAAGAATTCAAACCCGAGAGTTGCACCGCCGAATGCCTTATCAATCAAATCCTTAAAGACAAGAGCAAAGAATACGGCCGGAATCGTTGCAATTAGGAGAAGCCACGTCGTTTTACCAAGTATATTCTTCAGGATTGCCCAGATATCTTTTCGCATCACAATCAGTACCGCGGCCAGCGTTCCGACATGGAGAAGAGAATAGAAGGTTAAGAGGTCCTGACCGGATATTCCCATCAGCTTCTCCGCGATCAATAGATGACCGGAGCTTGAAACCGGAAGAAATTCCGTAAGTCCCTGTACAATACCAAAAACAATTGCCTGCCACCAGTTCATAATAAACCTCCGTTTATGTGATCACTCAAAATTCGCGGCCAGAAAATCCAGAATGTCATTCCTGTATTCGGCCGGATCTGTCTCGTAAGAACCGACATAGCCCGCACCCGAGAAAACATAGGATGACGTGGTGTTCGGATGAAGACGCTTCCTCTCCGTCACGATCTGCGATATCTTTCCGGCTCCGATAAACGTGTCCTGATCACCATACAGGATGCAAACGGGTATCGGAAGCTGCGAAATTTTGGCAGAGAGATCGAGACTCGAACTCTCGCCCGCCGACATTCGAATCGCGTATGGCACCGTATACTGCGTGATCATTCCGAGGCCGCCGCTCTCGCGAACCAGCGGTCTTATATAATCGTCGGTATCTTTAGCGGGAGAGTCGAGGATCACTCCGATGACATAACTTCTGTCGAAGTCCAGGTTCTCGATGCTTTTGTCATAGGTCCGGCCGTATTCAGCCGGGTCGGGAAGTTTATCAATCGCAAGAAGGGATGCGGAGCAGCCCGATCCGACACCGTAAAGAATGACATTCGTTGTAACCGATATTTTCCTTACATGCTCGATCGCACCGATAACATCCTGCCATTCAAGGTATCCATAACCGGATATCGTCCCCTCGGATTCGCCGCTGTTTCTCAAGTCGAAGAGAAATACGTTATATTTGGCGTTCAGAAGATCTTCGACCAGATCCACAGTATCGACATCAAACGGCATACGGTTTGATCCGGTATCGTGAACGAGAATGACCGTACTGATCGGATCATCCGTTTTGAAAAACCAGCCGGACAAGTTCGTCTGGTTATCGAAGGAACGAAAACTTGTGGCAGAATAACTCGGAAGAATGTTGGAAGGAATGTTGGAAAGCACCTTCTTCTCCACACTCATCATCTTATTCGCCGTTCCGGCCGACTGTGCCAGCAGAAAAATAATGACAATGGCCAGAACAGTCAATACCAAAGCCATACGGACAATGATGCGTGAAATACTGATACTGGCCCCCGCGTGGCGGCTTAAACCTTTACCCATGGCCTGACGGACTCCTTATGCTTCAAAGCATATGCTTCTTTTTAAGAATAACAGCAGCAGCGGCAGTACAGGCCAGACAGCCGACGACGAGCCCGATAAAAGGACCCGGCTGGCCAGTAAAACCTTCATTCCAGGGCATCGGGATGTTTTGCCCGAAAAAGCTGGTGATTACCGTCGGTACAGACAGCACAATGGTGGCTGCAGCCATAATCTTCATGATTACGTTCATATTGTTGTTGATGATCGACGCATATGCGTCCATGCCTCCGTTTACGATCGACGCATAAATATCGGCCATCTCTCTTGCCTGTTTGTACTCGATGATGACATCTTCAAGAAGATCCTCATCGTCTTCATACTGCTTGACCACACGTCCGCGCATCAGCTTCTCGAGAACCGCCTCATTGGATTTAAGAGACGTTGAAAAGTAGATCAAAGACTTACCGAGTTCAAGATGCTTGTAAAGATCCTTATTGCTGATGGATTTTGCCAGATCGCGTTCGGACTGGTCAAGAGTCTTATCCATGTATCGCAGGAGCTTCAAATAGTCTTTTGCTCCGGCCAGAAGAATCTGAATGGCAAAGCGCGTGCGGTAGTTGACGATAAAGTCTCTTACCCGGTTGTTGGTGAACTGATCAAATATCGTGGCATCCCGAAGGGATACCGTAAGTATATGATGCTTCAAAATAATAATTCCGAGAGGAGCCGTCTCATAACGAACCGTCTGCCCTTCTTTCCGGACATACGGGATGTCAATCAGGATCAGCACATCGCCGGTGTCGTCATCCGTATCGATACGGGGCCGTTCCTCTTCGTCGAGCGGGTACCGGAGGAATTCCGAAGGAACGCCGACCTTCTCTTCGACAAGGTGAAGTTCGTCTTCCGTGGGGGAATACATATTGATCCAGCAGTCGTCCCGGATTTCATCAATCCGTTCCAGATGATTCACCGTCTTTTCCTTAACTATGACTTGCTTGGTGACATACATTTCCAGCATATTGTATTCCTCCTTTTTCCCGTATTCCTTATTCGGCTTTCTTTTAAGAGCACAAAAAATCGATGCAAGCTAGAATTTTGATACATCTTGCATCGTCAAGGCAAAACAATTTTACCATTTCAAAAGCACAGTTACTACCCTTAAAATGAATGAATTTTGACGCATCCGATCAGATCCCCGTCGAACCGAAACCTCCGTTTCGATCGACTCCGATTCCGTCAAGCGATGCGACTTCCCGTATTCCCGCACGGGCGACACGCGCGAAAATCATCTGGGCAATTTTATCGCCTTTACCGATACGATAGTTTCCATGGCGGTTCTTTTTTTCAGCAAGAGTCAAAAGATCCGCCTCGCCTATGCTTGTGGATGCGTTATGCATGATAATACATAACTCATCTCGATATCCGGCATCGATTGTTCCGGGACTGTTCGGAATTCGCAGCATCGTTTTGTAAGAAACTCCGCTTCTGGGTCTGATTTGAGCCTCATATCCGTCAGGAATCGCCATCGCAATACCGGTGTGTACAAGTACGGTCTGTCCGGGTGCGATCAGAACTTCTTCGGCCGAATAAATGTCCATGCCGGCGTCGTTTTCATGCGCATAGGAAGGAAGAATCGCATCCTCCTTCAGCTTTACCATGGGTACGGATATGGAATCCTGTTGTTCATTACTCATATGCACCTCTCATTCAAGTCCATTCGGATCGTATTTGACGGATCATGGTAAGGCGTTCCAATCTCGTTTCATCCAGGAACCGTATCGTATGGGCCGCCGGAATCTTAAGCGTACGGATCATGGCAAGTACATCGGCACCCGGAGGCGTCATGAGCGGTCCTAATATTTCGCTTGTGCAAAGACCGGGATGCGTGACGATCGGCAGCTCTTTTCCTTTGTACTGCTCCTGGTCTTCCCCGGACTTTATTTGCATCCGGTATGTAAGATTCCTGTCGCTGCATTTTGTACAGCCGGCCGCGTGATGGCCCACCGGACAGAATTCCGACTGCATCCACTCAATCCTGCCATACCGGTGAAGCGATAAATACGTATACCGGAAATCTTCTGCGGAGAATCCGCTAAGGAGTTCCTGAATCGCCGGGTCTTTCATCTCGTAGGAAAGTGCGACTGCCCTGGGCTGTCCCGCAAGAACAAATCGCAAAGCATCCCGGTTGTAGAGATTCGCGGAAGCGCTAAGCCATACATTGTCACCGGATCTCACGGGACTTGAAGATACAACACCTTCAAAATGCTCCGGGAAAACGCGTTTCATATATCCGACGGCTTTGGCGAAAAGCGCCAATGCGGAATCCTTATACGCGCCGGGAAGGCGGATCAGAAACCGTGCCTCAGGCTCCTCGTTATGAAGTTCCTCAAGTGCTGTTTTTACCTCGTCTTTCTGTAAATCAAATATCGAAAAGCTGTAGTAATCAGCTCCCGAAGAGATTTTCTGCGGTAAAATTCGCATGAGATCATAGAAATCCGCAAGAATGACATTGCGGACGGCAATCTCCGGTTTCTCCGCACTCTGGGCCCTGGCTTCTTCAGGAGACGCAGCGGACAAGCTTTCCACCGATTCCGTCTTCGGATGTACGGCGGAAACAATCTCCTGCTCAAGCACCGAAATAGCACTTCTTCTCAGTTCGTTCAGAAACGAAACCGGCGCGGCGAGATCTATATTCTTTTCGATATCGACGAGAACGGCATCAAACGGCGAGGATTTGAGCTTTCTGAGCTGGTCCTCGATACGCTCTTCCGAAAGCACCGGATAATCGGTATCCGGTGAAATCGAATCGACTGCTTCGATTTCAAGACCTTTCCAAATGCCGTCCGTTACGGTCATCGTAAGGGTGACCTTCTGAAGCTCTCTGGAAAGACGAATGGCAACAGGCGTCTTATATGCCGGTTTTCCCTGCAGGAGATCACGGGTATAGGCGGCCTCCGACATCAGATACACACTGGCGCCGTCGGGCAGCTGTTCAATCATCTGAGGATGAAGTCCCTGAACGATCAGAATTTCGCCGAGTTTTTCCGCCGTTCCGATCGGAAAGCTTGCAATCTCTTTGTCCTTAACCCGTATAGAGAGATAATCGCCTCTCGAAGGAAGAATTTGAGAGGCAAGCCGAATGGAAAGCGTACCGGCACGCGCGTTTTTCTTAACAATGATGCCGCTTAATACGCCGTAGCGTCCGCTGTAATTTCCGGAAAGGAAATCATCCGATTTCTTCTTATTCAAGTATTGATCGGTGAAGGCTCCTCCGCGATTAAAAGCCAGGAGGAGATGGTTCTCTTCTTTCTCCCTTAGGGCGGCAAGGTCTTCCCCGCTAAACATACCGTCGATATACTCGCGATACGCTTTTACGACGGCTGCCACATAGGAGGGTTCCTTCATCCGGCCCTCAATCTTAAGGGACCGGACACCGGCTCGGATGAGCCGCTCGAGATAGGGCAGTGCACACCGGTCTTTCGGAGACATAATACGCCCCTCAGAGTCTTCGGTATCGGTTCTCATACGGAACATCGTCCGGCACGGCTGTGCGCAAAGCCCTCTGTTCCCGCTTCTCGCCCCGTTGCCGTTCATCGCGCTGAACAGACAGAGTCCGGAATACGATACGCATAAAGCGCCGTGCACAAAGACTTCCGTCTCGATGCCGGATACCCTGGCTGCCTCGCATCGGGTCTCTATTTCGTCGACCGACAATTCACGCGGCAGAACGACCCGCGAAATTCCATTCGCTGCGGCCCATTCGATTGCGTGCGTATCGAATAAATTCATCTGGGTACTGGCGTGGATAACAATTTCCGGATGCTCTTCGCGAAGATTCTTAAGGAGGCCCATATCCTGCACGATCAAGGCGTCGACACCCGAGTTCCACGCCGACAGCGCCAAGTCCATGGCCGCGGACATCTCATCGTCGCGGATCAGTGTATTCAGAGTAAGATATACCCGGACGCCGTAGAGATGCGCATAGATGACAGCTTCGTCAAGTTCTTCCGGCATAAAATTCTGTGCATTTACACGCGCGTTAAAGGAACCCACGCCGAGATAAACGGCATCCGCACCGTTATCCACCGCCGCATGCAGCGCTTCCATGGATCCGGCCGGAGCCAGCAATTCTGGTTTTATCATGATTTGTCTCCCGTTCTGTCGTCTGATATTTTGTCGTTGATCAGTTCTTCCAATGGTAGAAGCTTTCCGGGGGTCTTAGCCAAATCGGACTCTTCTCCCATTTTCTCATACCCTTCGATCACCTTCTGGAGACGCAGGATTTCTTTTTTCAGATCCCAGTTGATTTCACGAAGGCGGTTGAAGTTCGTTTTATCGGCAGCCTGCGCCGTTCGGAGAGACTCCGTCTCCTGCTGAACCGCGCGTACCGCTGTCTCACTTTGGAATAATTCGTCGACGGCGTTAAGGAGTGCGAGAACCGTCACGCTGGTTAATGTCATACCGGGAGATGCGGCCTGCACTTTATGTATCATCTGTTCGGCCCGTTCCGCCGTTCTTCTGATGTTGGCCTCACCGTCTTCATCAGCGGTGATCAGGCGGTACTGCATCCCCGCAACATGTACGGACACGGCTCTCGTCGTACGATCATGGCCGGTATCCGGAGCGGGAAGCGGCCTTCTGGCCAGCTGACGATAAGGCACCGGAGCAACCTTCTGTACAGATTCTTTCTTCTTTATATCTTTTTCCGCGCTTGCGGAAGAAAACTTCTCGTATATACTGTTGCCGCTATCGGAGGTTCGCATATAACACCCACCTTTCCTCTATGTATTATACCGTACATTTCCTCTTAATGAGTTATCCGCAGACAAAAACAGGCCGCCTTACGAAAAAGGCGGCCTGCTCTGGATCATTTGAGAGTTAATCAGGATCAGACGGCCGCAAAACGGTCCTTCATAGCCTGGAGCTGATTCTCGAGTTCTGCAGGGAGACGGTCGAAACCGGCAAAGTGCTTCTCGATACCGGCAATCTCTTCTTCCCATACATCCTTCTCGATTGTGAGAAGATTCTCGATGTCGGCTTCGGTATAACCTTCGAGACCCGTAAGGTCGATGTCCTTGGCATAAGGAACATAACCGATCGGAGTCTTTCTTGCGTCGACTTCGTTGTTGCATCTCTTAAGTACCCACTCAAGAACGCGGAAGTTGTCGCCGTATCCGGGCCACATGAACTTGCCTTCTGCATCGGTCTTGAACCAGTTGACATTGAAGATCAGGGGCTTCTTCTCGATGAGAGTGCCCATGTGCAGCCAGTGAGCAAAATAATCGCCCGCATTGTAGCCGATGAAAGGCTTCATGGCCATCGGATCACGACGTACGACACCGACAGCGCCGGCAGCAGCCGCAGTTGTCTCGGAAGCCATCGTTGCTCCTACGAATACGCCGTGGTTCCAGTCAAACGACTGGTAGACAAGCGGTGCGGTCTTGGCTCTTCTGCCGCCGAAAAGGATGGCAGAAACCGGTACGCCCTGAGGATTCTCCCACTCGGGGGAAATCGAGGGACACTGGCTGGCGGGAGCTGTGAAACGGCTGTTCGGATGAGCAGCGGCCTTCTCGTCGTCGCCCTTGTTCCACTCTTTGCCGAGCCAGTCGATCATATGAGCCGGAGCCGGAACGCCCATGCCCTTCCACCATACATTCTTGTCGTCAGTAAGAGCGACATTCGTGAAAATGGTGTTGGACTTTGTAGTAAGAAGTGCGTTCGGGTTGGACTCCATAGAGGTTCCCGGCGCAACGCCGAAGAAACCGTTCTCGGGGTTGATGGCATAGAGGTGGCCGTCCGGGAACGGACGCATCCAGGCAATGTCATCACCGACGGTGAATACTTTGTAACCCTTGGCATAGGCCGGGGGAATCAGCATGGCCAGGTTGGTCTTGCCGCAAGCGGACGGGAAAGCGCCCGTGACGTACTGTGTCTTGCCGGTTGCTTCGTTCTCGATTCCGAGAATGAGCATGTGCTCGGCCATCCAGTCCTGCTCTTTGGCAAGAACGGAAGCGATACGAAGCGCAAAGCACTTCTTGGCAAGAATAACGTTGCCGCCGTAACCGGAGTTGATGGACCAGATCGTGTAATCCTGAGGGAAGTGAGCAATGTAGCGCTTATCCGCATCGATATCGGCCTTGGAATGAAGACCCTTGACGAATTCGGAATCATCACCGAGCTGCTTCCATGCGATATCGCCCATACGGGTCATAATGCGCATGTTGAGAACAACGTAGCGGCTGTCTGTAAGCTCAACACCGACCTTGGACAGCGGAGAACCGGCAGGTCCCATGATGTAAGGAAGAACATACATCGTGCGGCCCTTCATGGAACCGTCAAACAAAGGGGTAAGCTTGGCGTACATCTCGGCGGGATCCATCCAGTTGTTGGTCGGGCCTGCCTCTTCTTTTGTCTTCGAGCAGATGAATGTGCGGTCTTCTACACGTGCAACGTCGTTTGCCGCTGTACGGTGATAGAAGCATCCGGGAAGAATATCCTGATTCAACTCAATCATTTCTCCGGAAGCGACACACTCGTCTTCCAGCTTCTTTTTCTCTTCAAGAGAACCGTCAAGCCAGACAATTTTATCGGGCTTTGTAAGTGCGGCCATCTCTTCGACCCACTTAAGAACATACTTGTTTGTTACAACCATTTTGGTAACCATCCTTTCGTAACTGAACTGATTCTTTAGCGCAACACCTTAATGATACCATTACATCCTGATTCTGGGTAGATACATTTTGAAAATTTCGGTAAAGAAAATTGCAAGATTATTTGCGTTTTCTTTCATATTTTGTATCGTTCTGTGCATTTCCGAAGGAATCCAGCGCAAATCCTGCAAAATGAAAATCATTTGACAGCACAAGCGTGTTATTTCTGAATAATTTCGCGTGCAATTCTCACATAATCGCCTGGTTTTAAGTCCTCGGCTCTGATATTCTTCGGAACATCCATAGACTCTAAAAGTTCCGCGACCTGTTTTTTCCCGTCGGGAAAAAGTCCGCTGGAGGATAAAGCATTCATAAGGGTCTTCCTCCTTTGCGAAAAGGCGGCGTGAACGAGCGGGAACAATACGCTCGGGGCACCGGACAGCGTTCCGTTCGAAGTAAGCCGGATCACGGCTGATTTTGTGTGCGGAGCCGGATGAAAGGAATTCGAATCGAGAAGGAACAGCTTCTCTTTCGTTCCGTAGAGACTGGAAAGGATCGAGAGCGGACCGTAATGCTTGTTGCCCGGTTCGGCGAAAATGCGGTCGCATGCTGCGTTTTCCACCGTAAAGACCATGGCGGAAGCATCGTCCCATTCGCGAAAAAGCTTGATCATAATCGGTGTCATGACATAATACGGCAGATTGGAAACGATTTTGTAACCGGATGTCTTGTCCTGACGGATCGATTTTTTGGACAGCTTCAGAAAATCGGAATGAATGATCTGAACGTTCTTTTTCTCGTCGAGTACCGCATGCAAGGCATCCATCAGATGTGCGTCGATTTCGACGGCATACACTTGGGATGCTTTGTCGCTGAGCTTTTCCGTGAGCGCGCCCAAGCCGGGCCCGATCTCGAGAACCTCCTCGGACCTGTCGATTCCGGCGGCGTCAACAATACTCTCCGCGGCGCCGTCGTCGATCAGGAAATTCTGTCCGAGGCTGTGCGTCGGCAGAATAATATACTCTTTAATAAGTTCACTGCATCTTTTTTTGTCCATCAGCCAAAATACCTTACACCAGCCTCGAAAATATGCTGATCCTTGTTGCCGGGGATGTTCTTAGCGATATGCGATCCCATTCTTTCGGAGTGACCCATTTTCCCGAAAATGCGTCCATCCGGACTGATGATACCTTCAACAGCCTGAACGGATCCGTTCGGATTAAACGCCGTGTCCATGGTCGGATTTCCCTTGTCGTCGACATACTGCGTCGCAACCTGACTGTTCTTAAAGAGCGACATGAGCAGCTCGTCCGAAGCATAAAATCGTCCTTCACCGTGTGAAACGGGGATTTCGTAAAGCTCGCCCGGAGTCGTCATCGAAAGCCAGGGTGAATCCGCCGATACGATCTTGGTCGTCACATATCCGGACTGATGTCTTCCGATCTTATTGAAAGTCAGTGTCGGCCCGTCATTTTCGAGCGGAAGAATATCTCCGTACGGGAGAAGACCGAGCTTCATCAGCGCCTGAAAACCGTTGCAGATTCCGAGCATGAGTCCGTCTCTATTCCCGAGAAGATCGCGGACAGCCTCCGTGATGTACGGATTGCGGAAGGCTGCGGCGATAAACTTACCCGAACCTTCCGGTTCGTCGCCGCCGGAAAATCCGCCGGGCAGCATGATCATGCTTGCCTTTGCGATTCTTCGGCTCATCTCGGTAAGCGATTCGGATATTTCTTTCGAACTTAAGTTGCGGATGACCATAACATCGGCATCGGCACCCGCCTTCTCAAATGCGGCGGCCGAATCGTACTCGCAGTTGGTTCCCGGGAACACGGGAATGAATACGGTCGGTTTGGCAAGCTTGATCGATCCCTTATAGGGTTTGGGCTCTATCTTCCTGATGTCACGGACATCGGAAATCCTGATCTCTTCTTCCCCGATCCTCGTCGGGAAAATCGATTCCAGTCTGTCCTCGAAGGATTTGGATGCATCCGCAAGCGTTATGAGCTGTCCGTTCCAGCTCAAGGCACCGCTGCCCGTAACGGTTCCGATCAGACGACCGCCGACCATTTCCAGCTTGTCCACGGCATTTTTGTCCTGAACGCTTATCAGGAGAACACCCATGGAACGGTTGAAAAGGTACTCCATATCCAAACCATCTTCAAACAGGAATCCGAGCCGGTTTCCCATACACATCTGGGCGACGCGTGCGGCAATGCCGCCCGACCGCACGACGGCTCCCGCCAGGAGCTGTCCTCTGCGGCTGATCTCGGACACCGCCTTGATGACACGGTGGACATGATCTTTGGCGTAGAGCCCGACGGAATCTCTCTTAAGGCTCACGGCATATACTTTTTGCCCGGGAAAAGACAGCGCGGCAGAAACGACTTTATCCGCTGTCGTCGTTGATACGGCAAACGAGACCAGTGTCGGTGGAACAGACAGATCCTTGAAGGTTCCGGACATGCTGTCCTTGCCTCCGATCGAGGCGGTTCCGTAATCCAGCTGTGCCTGATACGCTCCGAGAAGTGCCGCAGTCGGCTTTCCCCAGGACTCCTCAGACTGCATTCTCTCGAAATATTCCTGAAAAGTAAGTCTCGCCTTCTTAGGATCCGCGCCCATTGCCAAAAGCTTAAGAAGCGATTCCACAACAGCGTGGTATGCGCCGTGAAAAGGGCTCCATTCGGAATAATACGGATCGAAGCCATACGTCATTACGGTTACCGCGTCTGTCTCTCCGCGGCTTACCGGTATCTTAGAGGCCATACCTTCTTCCGGTGTCAGCTGATATCTGCCGCCGAACGGCATCAGAACCGTTCTCGCACCGATGGTCGAATCAAACCGCTGGGCAAGGCCTTTTCTCGAGCAGGTCGGAAGCGAGGACAATACGCCTTTCATAGAAGCGACAAAATCGCCTTTGACATAGCCTTCCGACTGGGTATCCGTGAACGGCCGGCTCATGTCGGGCATCTCGACGACGGCACTTGCGTAAGACGGCGCCCCGTTCGTGTCGATAAAGGATCTCGGAAGATCCACGATAACCTGATCTCTCCATTTCATGATCATTCTGGGGGACTCGGTAACAACCGCAACCTGTACGGCTTCGAGATTCTCACCGGCCGCAAGCGCCAGAAACGCCTCTTTGTTCTTTTCCTTAATCACAACGGCCATTCTTTCCTGCGATTCGGAGATCGAGAGCTCCGTCCCGTCAAGACCGTCATACTTCTTCGGAACGGCGTCGAGATCAATCGTAAGACCGTCGGCGAGTTCGCCGATCGCGACGGATACGCCGCCCGCCCCGAAATCGTTGCAGCGGATGATCATTTGCGACACGTTCGGATCGCGGAACAGACGCTGGATTTTTCTTTCCGTAGGTGCGTTGCCTTTCTGCACTTCGGATCCGCACGTGATAACGGACTTTTCGTCATGCGCCTTGGAAGAACCCGTAGCACCGCCGATTCCGTCACGTCCCGTCCGGCCGCCGAGGAGAATGACAATGTCTCCGGGTTCGGGACGTTCGCGGACAATATTCGATGCGGGAGCGGCACCGATGACGGCACCGATCTCCATGCGTTTGGCAACATATCCCGGATGATAGACTTCGTCGACCTGACCGGTTGCAAGACCGATCTGGTTTCCGTAAGAGCTGTATCCGGCTGCTGCCGTTCGTACGATTTTTTTCTGGGAGAGCTTGCCGGGAAGCGTATCGGCCAGAGGAGTTCCGGGGTCCCCGGCACCCGTAACGCGCATCGCCTGATATACATAGGAGCGCCCGGAAAGCGGGTCGCGAATGGCTCCGCCGAGACAGGTGGCCGCACCGCCGAAGGGTTCGATTTCGGTCGGATGATTGTGCGTCTCGTTCTTGAACATCACAATATAGTCTTCCGGCTTCCCGTCTACGTCGATTGTGACGCGAATCGAACAGGCATTGATCTCCTCCGACTCGTCAAGGTCGTTCAGCATTCCGTCCGCTTTCAGCTGTCTCATCGCCATTGTCGCAAGATCCATCAGGCAGACGGGCTTTTTCGCGATGCGTTCGCCGTAAATGGCCTCGCGCTTCTCGAGATAGTCTTCATAAATCGAGGACATGCGGGCGGAGATATCGGTCTCGGGTTCGGCAAAGGATACGTCGGTAAGCTCGGTAAGAAAGGTCGTATGCCGGCAGTGATCCGACCAATAGGTGTCCAGCACGCGGATCTCGGTAACGGACGGGTCGCGCCCGGCATCCTTAAAGAACGTTTGTGTGAAAAGAAGATCCGCTTCGGACATTGCGAGCCCCATGTCTTCGCGCAAAGCGTTGATACCAAACCTGGCAAGATCCCGGAATCCTTCGATCACAGGAACGTCATCCGGCGCATCGAGCCGGTCCTCGAGTGAATCCGGTTTGACGAGAGACGCCTCGCGGCTCTCAACCGGGTTAATGAGATATTTTGCGGCTGCCGCCTTTTCGTCGGCGGTCATTTGTCCGTAAAACGCAATGACGCGTGCGGTTCTTACCAGAGGCTTCTCTTTGCAGGTTAAGATCTGTACGCACTGAGCCGCGGAATCGGCCCGCTGATCATACTGCCCGGGAAGGGACTCTACGGCCAGCACATAACAGGCATCCGAAAGAGGCACCTCATCATCATAGGTATAATCTACGGGAGGTTCGGAAAAAACATGTATCTTCGCCGTCTCATACTCTTCGTCGTTCAACCCCGAAACATCGTACCGGTTTAAGACCCTTACCCTTTCGAGCGTGTGAATTCCGAGATCGGAAGAAAGATCGTGACACAGGCCGTCTGCCTCAACGGCAAATGCCTTCTTTTTCTCTGCGAAGATCCGACGAACCTGTGTATTTTCCTTCATGGTTACCTCCAGTAATTTGAATCGGGTGCTTATGACAGTTTTTCGGCTATCCCGGTGATCAGTTCGGCATTTACGGCAAGGAATCTCTTAAGGCCTTCGGCATCAAGGGATCCGTGGCTTAACCTGGCCTGATCGTAGAGATGAAGTGCAAGTTTATCAAGAAGGGCTTTATCCTCCGTTACGCCGAAAAGCGCGCGGAGACGAAGGACAAGCGGAGAATCGCTGTTTAAGACGAGGTCTTTCTTGATCGGGAACATCGTGTCCAAGTCCTTGTACGGGTCATCTTCGGCACCGGTACGCATTTTCTCGAACTGCTTGCGCATTTCGTTCATGCGGCGCGCCTCTTCTGTCTCGCGGATAAAGGCCGGCAGCTGGTCGGCCCCAAGAGCAACCACGGACACATCGAGCGTCGTTTCTCCGCTCGCCTCACGGAAAAGATCTTCGAGGGTCTTCTTCTCGTCCTCGGTGCCCGCTTCGCCTTCAAACTCCGCATCTACGCGCTTGAAGTGCGTATTCGGATACTTGTATTCAAGGAAAGAAATGAAATTGTTGTCGAGTTCCTCGTCCAGGATAATGACATCGTAGCCGCTCTTGCGTGCGATTTCGACATAGGCTGCCTGCTTGTCGGGAGCCTGTGTATAGCGTACGGTATCCTTTGATTCGGTAAGCTCGGCAATGGTACGGAAATTCTTGTCGATCGTCTTGAAAAGGCAGATGTCCTTCACCTTCTCGTAGAACTTCTCGTCCTTGAGCATACCGTACTTAACAAAAATACTGATATCGTTCCAGTAGCCTTCGAATACCTTGCGGTCCTGTTTGTTGATGTCATTCAGTTTATCGGAAACCTTGCGGACAATATGGGAGGATAGTTTCTTGACGTAGTCGTCCTGCTGCAGTGCCGAACGCGACACATTGAGCGGCAGATCGGAACAGTCGAGGCAGCCTCTCAAAAGGAACAGGAATTCAGGAATGACCTCGGTCAGGTTGTCGGCGACAAATACCTGATGGTTATAGATCTTGATTCTGCCTTCAAGAGACTCGTATACGTTGTCCGTTTTCGGGAAATAAAGAATTCCCTGAAGAGTAAAAGGATAATCCATATTCAAATGAATCCAGAACAGCGGATCGCGCATATCCGAAAACACTTCATGATAGAAGGCTTTGTATTCCTCATCCGTACAGTCTTTCGGAGACTTCGTCCAAAGCGGTTTTGTTGTATTAAGCGGCGTCACCTCATGGATATGAGGCGTATACTCCTCGCCTTTCTCTTCCTTCTCGATTCTTTCCTTCTCTTCGCTTTCGGCATGCTCTTTTTCGGCTTCGACGTCCGTAAAATAGAGATTGTAAGGCATAAAGGAACAATATTTCTTCAGGATCTGTCGGAGCTTACCGGCATCGAATATACCCTTTGCCTCTTCGGAAAGCGTAAGTGTGATCACGGAACCGCGATCCTCTTTGGAAGATTCCGAGATCTGGTATTCCATACCGTCTTCGGATTCCCAGCATACGGCCGTTTCTCCGGCCTGCCAGGATTTTGTCTCGATCTTCACCTTATCGGCAACCATAAATGCGGAATAGAAACCGAGCCCGAAATGCCCGATAATGCCGCTTGCATCCGTCGACTGTTCCTTGTACTTTTCGACAAAGTCCATGGCGCCCGAGAATGCGATCTGATTGATGTACTTATCAATCTCATCCGCTGTCATTCCGATACCGTTATCCACAAAAGCAACGGTTCCGGCCTCTTTATCATAGATGACTTCTATTTTGAATTCTTCGTCGGCATTGCCGGTCGCCTCGCCTAAATCAAGCAATCTCTTGAATTTTGCGATCGCGTCGGAAGAGTTGGAAACAAGTTCCCTTACGAATATATCCTGGTCCGAATAGAGCCATTTACGGATAATCGGGAAAATGTTTTCGGTGGTTACGGATACTTTACCTGTTCGCTGTGACATAAAAAGACCTCCTGATATTGTATGTTGTTTCTTTGATTAGCAATTTTCGTCCGGTGTATTGAGCTTCTTGTCCGAAGACCGGGAAAGAATGTAGGCTTTTACAATCTCGCGGTATGCGTCTGATATCCGTTTCAAATCCGGATTCGCGGAAGATTGGAATACTTCGCTTCCTATAGACCGGACCGGAAGAATATCAAAGGGAGAACTCGTAACGAAGAGCGCGGGAGTCTCGTCCGCGGATCCGGCTTCGTCGCGCATCCGGACAAGCTCGGCCAGCGAAAACATCTTCTCTTCCACCTTAAGTCCGGTATTCCGTATGGCTCCGAGAACATATCTTCTGGTTATACCGATCAGAATCCGTTCTTCCGGAGGCGAATAAACAACCCCTTTATAAAGCACGAAAAAGTTCGATCGCCCGCCCTCGGTAAGCTTACCCTCGCTGTTCTCGAGAAGCACCTCATAGGGAAGTCCGAACAAAGTCTCTTCGCTCATTTTCGCAGCGATCGCGGCTTTATACTCCCCGCGCAGAATTTTCACATGAGGATCCAGGCGTTCCCAGAAAAGAACTCCCGTCGTGATGCCTTCCCGATAGAGTTCAACCGACGGATAAAACACATGTGAAAAGTGAATCAGCGTCTTGTCATGCGTCAGAACAACACGTATATTGCCTTCTGTGACGGCCGGTTCCGCTTCATTCAACATGCGCATAGCTGTGTCAAATATCGTGTCCGTATCAACCGGAAAGCCTTCTTTCGCTGCAATCGAGTTCATAAGCCGAAGCATATGGTTCTCGAAAAAGAGCAGTATCCCCTCTTCGACCCGTATGGATTCATAATAGATGAAATCAGAAACCGGCTTCTTCAGATCGCGGGCTTCGTTCGAAGAATACAGAACTTTCTGTCCGTTCAGGTAACAAAAATCGCCGGATTCATTTTCCAGCATCGGAAATGACATGTATTCGCCCCCTAAATGAGAGATAAACAATGAATCTAAGTCCTCATGATTCTTTTCGTTTTTTGCTACTCAATTCTACCCCACTCTTCTAAATGCGTAAAGTCTTTCATTGCCGTTAAATTATACAAGCCGTTTAACCGCTTGTTTTGCATCTATACAAAGAATAGAATAATAGAGGTTGACGTGAACACACTGCTTTGCTAAAATAAGTGCGTTTATGCAGAAATGAGTATATTTATACATTTTAGGAGGATACGAATATGGCAAAGGAAAAGATTTTGCTTGCTTACTCAGGCGGTCTGGATACATCCATTATTATACCGTGGCTCTTGGATCACTATGACTGTGAAGTCATTGCGATGGCCGGTGAAGTCGGAATCGGAATCGACGAGGCCTTCCTTATTGAGAAAGCTCTGAAATGCGGCGCATCGAAGTGCTTTGTCGAAGATATCTCCGAAGAGTTTATCACGGACTTCATCTATCCGACATTGAAAGCAAACGCAGTATACGAAGGCAAGTATCTGCTCGGAACTTCCTTTGCACGTCCCGTGATCGCAAAGCGTATGGTTGAGATCGCCAAGCGCGAAGGCTGCACGGCAATCGCCCACGGCGCAACCGGAAAAGGAAACGATCAGGTCCGCTTTGAACTGACGATCAAGGCCCTTGCCCCCGAGATGAAGATTATCGCACCCTGGCGTATTTGGGATATCAAGTCCCGTGACGAAGAAATCGATTATGCCAATGCCAGAAATATACCGGTTCCGGTTACCAAGAAGGACAACTATTCGATGGACGAGAATCTCTGGCATCTTTCCCACGAGGGAATGGATCTTGAGAACCCGGCCAACGAACCGAAGTATGACTCTCTCTTAAAGCTCATGGTTTCTCCCGAACAGGCACCGGATGAAGCGACGTATGTTGAACTTGAATTCGAAAAAGGTATCCCGGTAGCTGTCGACGGAAAGAAACTCGATCCGGTCGCCATGCTTAAATACTTAAACGAAGTTGCCGCCAAAAACGGCGTCGGAATCATCGATATGGTCGAGAACCGACTTGTCGGCATGAAGTCCAGAGGCGTCTACGAGACACCCGGCGGAACCGTTATGTATTATGCGCACCGCGAACTCGAGCTCCTGACCCTCGACCGCGATACCCTGCACTACAAGGATCTGGTCTCCCAGCGGTTTGCCGAGCTTGTCTATTTCGGACAGTGGTTTCATCCTCTTCGCGAGGCTCTCTCCGCATTTGTCGACAAGACACAGGAAACCGTTACCGGTAAAGTGCGCCTGAAGCTTTACAAAGGCAACTGCATGCCGGCCGGCGCTACTTCTCCCTACTCTCTGTATGATGAAGAAATCGCTACTTTCGCGGAGGATCAGGTATACGACCAGAAGGATGCCGGCGGATTTATCAACTGCTTCGGTCTCCCGATGAAGGTTGTCGCGCAGATGAAGAAAAGAAATGATCTTATGTAACCGATTCGTCCGTGGAGAAGGAGAACATTCACTGTGAGTAAAAAAATGTGGGACGGCCGTTTTGGGAAAGAAACCGATGCGGCGGCAAACGATTACAATTCGTCGCTATCCTTCGACTGCCGCATGTATGCGCAGGACATCCGGGGGAGTATGGCGCACTGCCGCATGCTCGGCAAACAGGGAGTCCTCTCAAAGGACGACACCGATGCAATTCTTGCCGGACTTTCGGGGATTCTTGACGATATTCAAAGCGGAGCTCTTACGTTTGAATCGGACGCCGAAGACATTCACATGTTTATCGAAGAAGAGCTGACGCGCCGGATCGGCGATGCCGGAAAACGGCTTCACACAGGCAGAAGCCGCAACGATCAGGTCGCTCTGGACATCCGTCTTTACCTTCTCGACGAAATGAAAGAGATCCGGATTCTCGTCATGAATCTCTATACGACACTGATCCGGAAGGCGTCGGAGAATCTCGAGACGGTTATGCCCGGCTATACACATCTTCAGCGCGCACAGCCCATAACATTCGCCCATCACCTGGGCGCCTATATTCAGATGCTGCGCCGTGATGTTACCCGGCTCGATGATGCCTATAAAAGGATGAATTACTCTCCCCTGGGATCGGGCGCACTGGCCGGAACCACCTACCCTCTTGACCGCGAGTCCGCAGCTCTCGAACTCGGGATGGAAGGCGTTACCGACAACAGTATCGACGGCGTAGGCGACCGCGATTTCGCGATCGAAATAACCGGGGCACTGTCGATCCTTATGATGCATCTGTCACGTTTTTCAGAAGAAATTATCCTCTGGTCCTCTCAGGAATTCGCTTTTATCGACCTGGATGATGCGTATGCGACCGGTTCCTCGATCATGCCGCAGAAGAAGAACCCGGACATTGCCGAGCTGACGCGCGGCAAGACGGGCCGCGTCTACGGCGATCTTGTGGCGCTCCTTGTCGTGATGAAGGGATTGCCTCTCGCCTACAACAAGGATATGCAGGAAGATAAGGAATCCCTGTTTGACGCGATCGATACGGTAAAGGGTGCACTCGTTCCCTTCACCGGAATGATCGACACCATGACGGTGAAGAAGGATTCCATGGAGAAGGCGGCCGCCGGCGGGTTCACCAACGCGACCGACCTTGCCGACTATCTTGTGCGAAAAGGACTTCCCTTCCGCAGCGCGCACGAAGTATCCGGGAAACTCGTCAAGTACTGCCTGGATGCCGGGATCTCGCTATTGGAAGTCGGTATCGACGAATTCAGGAGCTTCTCGCCGCTCATCGATGAAGACATATACGATGCGATTTCTCTTATAACCTGTATCCGGAACAGAACGATTACCGGAGCCCCTTCTCCCGATACGGTAAAGGCCGCGCTCGAACGGGCCGCGCTTTTCAACTGATCAAAAAGAGAACAGATAGAAAACAGGCCGCTTATGAAAGTGATCTCTGCATCACCATCGTAAGCGGCCTTTTATTCGGTCTATAGGATCATGGTAAGAATCAGTCTTCCGGATCGATTCCGAGATCCGATGCTTTCTGTATCCATTCGAACGCGTCCTGCTCCAATCCGAGAGCACGATACGCGCTGATGATGCCCTGTATCGCTTCCGGATACTCGGGATCCAAGAACAAAGCCTTGTCATACCACTCCAGAGCCTCCTGTGCTTCGGACTGTGCAAGATAGAGATTGCCTTTCCCCAGCATAGCACCGACATGATACGGGTCCAGGTCAAGCGTTCTGTCAAAATAACCGAGTGCCTCGTCGAATTCGCTCTGGTAATAATAAACGACTCCCATGCTGCAAAGGACATCCGGAAAATCGGGTGCGATATCGATCGCCTTTTTTAAGAGCCTCAGACATTCCTCGTCGTTGCCTTTCAGATGCTGTACGTAGGCAAGTTCGTTTAAGGCAATCGGATTCTTAGGCTCAATTTCCAGAGCCCGGTTCAAAAATTTGCCCGCATGCTCCTCGCGGTTTTTCCGGATTTCAAGCATGCCCAAAAGCACAAAAGCACCGGCACATTCGGGATCAAGAGCCAGACATTTCCGGCAATACTTCTTACACTCTTCCAGATACCCGCACATAAAATAAACATCTGCGAGATCGTGATAGATTTCCGGATCTTCCGGCGACAGTCTTGATACGGTGATCAGGCATTCCATCGCATCATAGGCACGGTCATCCATCAAAAGGGCTTTCCCCTTGCCGCGATAGGCGTCAATCAGCGAGGGATCGAGATCGAGCGCGCGGTTAAAGGAAGTAACGGCTTCGCCGTTTTCCCCGTCATACAAATACGCGTAGGCAAGCGTAAGATGCGAAAAAGGATCCCCGGCGTCCGACAGAACGGCCTTCGTTCCGAATTCGCGCGCAAGTTTCAGATCCCCGTCAAGAAAGCAGAGATTGGATTTGAAGCAGAGAAGCTCCGAATCCGCCGGCTGGAGGCCGAGAAGGTAGTCGCAGATTTCATGCGCCTCGTTCATTTTCCCGTCCTGCCTCAAGTAACGCGCCTTCCAACGAAGAAATACATGGTTTTCCGGGTACCGGAGGATCAGCATGGAAACCCATTCGAGACCGATCTTGTAAAACGCTTCCGTATCAAGGATCTTCAAGACATAGATCTCATACATAAAAGGATCCGCCTGAATCAAAGATCTTCCGCATTTCATCTCCCATTCCTCGGCTAAAAGAATCAGTTTCCCGACTTTCTCCTGTCTCTTATATTTTTTGAAACGGGCGCGGAAATCGATATGAACGAGCGGTTCCGGGGAGATGCCTCTTCTGGCACTTACGGTAAGATCATGTTCAACATTAAAGTTTGACGGTTTCAAATCGTCGGGCATTCTGAGAAACAGAAAACAGCGAAAAATGCGGCACCATTTTTTCGCGATCACAATATCCATAGTACGTATCGGATTTCTTGATGTACGGGTGACTTCAATGTTCTTTACAAGATCATTCATCTTGTCCGAGAAAGCCAGATAATCCGCACGGCCCGCCGGCATACTACGAAGCGCGATAAAATCGATCAGAAGACTGACAAGCCTGTATGTATACGGTTTGTGCTTCGTAAATAAGGCGCTCTTGCCGGTCTTCTCCGATTCGAGATAGGATAACGCAAGTTCTTTCAGCTGCTCATCTCTCTTCATCTGATCCGCATGTTTTGTTCCGGCTGCAGCCGGAAGCAAATCAGACGCACAGCGTACAAGTAAATAGAAGCCGTAATAAGCGTTCTTCTCAAGCTCGGGTGGATATTCCGGTGCTTCCCGGCCGTTAATCAATACCGAAGAAAAATCATATTCCTTCAGCTGCTCACAATATTCCTGTTCTGTCATTTCCAAAAATAACCTCTTCTTATACAGCGCCTATGATCAGTTACGCATGCTGTGGATCGGGGCGGGAACACGGCCGCCGCGGTTAATGAAATCCGCACACGAGGACGGGTTGACACTCATAATGGGAGCCGATCCGAGAAGGCCGCCGTATTCGACCGAGTCGCCGACGTCTTTTCCGGGCATGGGAATAATACGGACGGCGGTCGTTTTATTGTTGATCATACCAAGGGCCATCTCATCGGCGATAATACCCGATATCGTCGTTGCCGGTGTGTTGCCGGGAATCGCTATCATATCCAGGCCGACAGAACAGACACAAGTCATGGCTTCGAGTTTTTCGAGAGTTATGGAGCCCTTTCTTGCGGCTTCGATCATACCTTCATCTTCCGACACCGGAATAAAAGCTCCCGACAGTCCTCCGACAAACGAAGACGCCATCGTTCCGCCCTTCTTAACCGCGTCATTCAGCATCGCGAGCGCACAGGTGGTTCCCCAGCCGCCGCAGTTCTCAATGCCGAACTCCTCGAGAATTCTGGCGATCGAATCTCCGACAACGGGTGTCGGAGCAAGAGAGAGATCTATGATGCCGAACGGTGCGCCCAATCGGGCCGAAGCCTCTCTGGCTACCAGCTCTCCGACACGGGTGATCTTGAAGGCTGCCTTCTTGATTGTCTCGGCAACGACACCTAAGTCTTCGCCGCGTACGGTCTCGAGAGCCGACTTAATGACGCCGGGGCCGGATATGCCGACATTAATCACGCATTCGGGCTCGCCGGGTCCGAGGAAAGCGCCGGCCATGAACGGGTTATCTTCCGGTGCATTCGCGAAAACAACCAGCTTCGCACATCCGATTGCATCCCTGTCCTTGGTCAGCTCGGCCGTTCTCTTAATAATTCTTCCCATGTCACGTACGGCATCCATGTTAATACCGGATTTTGTCGTAGCAAGGTTAACGGAGGAACAGACGAAATCGGTAACGGCCAGGCTCTCGGGAATTGATTCGATCAGATTCCTGTCGCTGTCGGTATACCCCTTCTGGACAAGAGCGGAGAAGCCTCCGATAAAGTTCACGCCGCAGGTCTTGGCCGCACGGTCGAGTGCGCGTGCAAAAACCGTATAGTCCGTTGTTCCGGACGAAGCGGCAACAATCGATATCGGTGTTACGGATATACGCTTGTTGATGATCGGCACACGGTATTCGCGGCTGATGTCTTCGCCGGTTTGAACCAGTTTCTCGGCTCTCTTACATATTTTGTCATATATACGACGGCACGTTTCTTCGCTGCTTGTTGTGGAGCAATCCATCAGACTGATTCCCATCGTAATGGTACGTACGTCCAAATGCTGTTCCTGAAACATGCGGATTGTCTCAAGGATTTCAAAATCTGCTATCATTTTTCCCTCACTTATCCAACCGGGTTAAATTCTGTGCATGGCATTAAAGAGACTTGCGTGCTGAATACGCATGGAAAGACCCATTTCCGTACCCAGAGCTTCAAGCCGATCGGCAAGATCTTTGATATCCATAGACGACGTCGTCATATCCACGATCATGATCATGGTAAAAAGGTCCTCGAGGATTGTCTGGGTTATGTCCTTAATGTTGACGTTGTTGTCCGCCAGGAGCGTGCTCACTCTTGCGATAATGCCGATTGTATCCTGACCTACGACCGTAATGACGGCCGTATGATTATCCATAGGCTTCATATGGTTACCTCAACTTCGTTTATATTTCGAATTCCTTATGTACGGAGGCTATCTCGTAAGGCCAGATTCCGCACGAATCGGCCTCTTCCTGAATCTCCGATATACTATAATACGGAACCAGATGCGAAAGTACAACCTTTTTTATGCCGGCATCCCGATACAGGCTGTGGCATTCGGTAGGTGTAAGGTGCATCATGACCGGTTTTCGCTGTTTTTCGAGAGAGCCGCAGTCCATAATCGCAAGATCAGCATCCTTGAGCAGCGGAATCAGATCGGGGTTGTAACAGGCATCGCCCGTATATACAAAAACCTTCCCCTCATATTCCAGCCGGATTCCGTAACACTCCACAGGATGCTGTGTTCTGAAGAAATAGGCTCTGCCGCCGAAGACAGGAAGAATCGTCGATGCGCCGATATGTCCGCAGACAAGATTCGTATCGTGCGACAGCAGATCAAACGCGGCTTCCGGCGTTGACGGCGCGAAAACCGGGATCGTATGAATATCTGTTCCGTTCTGTTTGTTCATCTGTAAAGCATATTTGAATACAGGAATATCACATACATGATCGGAATGATGATGGGTTAAAAGGATCAGGTCAATATCCCCGAGCGATATATACTGTAAAAGATTCGAAAGGACGCCGCTTCCCATGTCAATCAGAATATTTTTGCCGGCAAACGATACGAGGTATCCGGTCGTAGCGCCGCCGGGTGCGGGATAACCTCCCGAACATCCGAGAACGGTAATCTTCATCCTGCATTGCAGCACACCGCCAATCCCTTGACAGGCGTGCGTCCTCCTTTTTATGTTATTCAAACAGAAATTTCCAACACATTTATTTTAACACACATATTCCTCACAGTCTTTCAATTACTTTCTCGGCACATTTCAATCCGTCAATCGCAGAGGACATAATGCCGCCCGCGTAGCCTGCACCTTCGCCGCAGGGGAAAAGACCCGCCGCGTCCGGACTCATCCATTCTTCATTTCTAACGATTCGAACGGGAGACGAACTTCTTGTTTCCACTCCCGTCAGGAGACTGTCCGGATGTGAGAATCCCGGAATGCTTAGATTCATAGCCGTAATCCCTTGTGCAATGGTGTCCGATACGAATTCGGGCAGGATCCGGCGGAGATTGGCATAGGCAACACCCGGCCTGTAGGAGGGTTTGACTTCACCGCATCCAAGAGATGCATGGCCGTCCAGGAAATCGCCCAAACGCTGACATGGCGCTTTTCCCGTCCTGCCGCCGTGCTCATAGGCAAGCCGCTCGAGTTTCTGCTGAAAATGAACGCCCGAAAGAACTCCGCCGTCTTCAAAATCTTTAACGTCGCAGCCGACAAGAATCGCGCTGTTTGAATTTTCGGCGTCTCTTTTGTAATTGCTCATACCGTTCGTCACGACGCCGTCCGATTCCGACGCGCCTGCGACGACATATCCGCCGGGGCACATACAGAATGTATACAAAGCCCTCCCGTTGTCCGTATGCGAGACAAGCTTATATTCGGCGGCCGAAAGCGCCTTATGACCGGCAAAATTGCCGTACTGTGCTCGGTCAATCCATTCCCTCGGATGTTCGATCCGGACTCCGACAGAAAACGGTTTCGCCGTCATGGATATTCCCTTCTCATCGAGATAGCGAAAGGTATCCCGGGCACTGTGTCCGATTGCAAGAATCACATTCGACGTTTCCAGATTCACCGCATCTTCTGTATCGCTGCCCGATTGAGAATGGCGTATTCCCGATACCCGGCCGTTCTCCGTATCGATACCGTTCACGGTCCGTCCGAAAAGAAACGTCCCGCCCGCTTTTTCGATTTCCTGCCGGATTGCCGTAACGACGCCGCGCAGCCGGTCGGTTCCGACATGAGGATGCGACGCATAAAGGATCTCGCGCGGTGCTCCGGCACGCACGAAAGAATCGAGTACATATGACCGCCTTGCGTCCGAAACACCCGAATAGAGTTTCCCGTCCGAAAATGTACCCGCGCCGCCTTCTCCGAACTGCACATTCGAATACGGGACAAGCGCCAGGCCGTTGAAGTAATCCTCGACATCGCGGACACGGGCTTCGATTTTTTTCCCGCGTTCGATTATAACCGGCGAATATCCCCGCCTTGCCAGAAGCAGCGCGGCAAACATTCCGGCCGGTCCGAAACCGACGACGACAGGTCTTGATTTGCCGTTTGTAATGGCGGCATCCGTTGATGCCGTCTGATTCTCCATTATTGCGTCCGTAATCCGCACGCGAAAAGTAATCAGTATCCGATTCTTTTTTCTGGCATCAACCGACTTTTTCAGTATAACCAGACGAAGACCCGGCCCCGGCCTCTTCTTTATGGATTTAAGAGCCGATGCGAGAAGTTCCTTCTCACCGGGGTTATTCAGATCATCCGGGAGGGAAAGATACTCATCCGGGCCGAAGGAAAGTGTCGTTTCAATGTCCATTTCATTCTCTTTCCATAACGTATTTGGCAGCGGACAGACCGGCCTGATAACCCGAAGACCACGCCCACTGCAGATTGAATCCGCCGCAATCGCCGTCTATATCCAGCATCTCGCCGCAGGCAAACAGTCCGCCGCATTTCCGTGATGCCATCGTTGACGGATCGAAATCCGATGTGGAAATACCGCCGGCCGTCGTCTGCGCATTGGCAAACGGCATGGTACCCGTTACGGTTATTTTCAAGGCTTTGCACGCGTCTGCCAGATTCCTGATTTCCCGGTCGGAGAGTTCAGAGACTCTTAGAGACATCGCTTTGTCCGTAGCTTTCTTCATAAGGCCGAGGGCCAGACGCTTGTGGAACATCCCGGTCAGAAAATCCTCCGCTTTCCTTTCGGGAAAAGAAGCGGCTCTCCTCTTTAGCAGATCGACCGTTTCTTCCAACGTATTCTTCGGCAGGAAATCCAGAGACACACAAATCCTGCTCTTGGATTTTGAGGCAAATGCTCTCGATACATACCCCGACAGCTGGAGAATCGGCGGACCCGATAAGCCGTAATCGGTAAAGAGAATTTCGCCGTACTCCTCACGAATCATTTTATCGTCAACCCAAAGACGCGCTTTACCGAAAATCTTGTTGCCTTGAAGAGGTTTGCAGAATGCGGTATCGGTCTTAAGCTGAACGATCGACGGCAGCGGTGCGATCATCGTATGCGAAAAGGGTTTAAGAAGAGCATATCCGGATCCGTCGGAACCGGTTGCAGGCGCTGCCATTCCGCCGGTTGCCGCTATTACGGTCGCTGCCGCAAACGTCGTTCCGTCCGACAGGGTAAGACAAAAAGAATCTCCGGTTTTGGAAACAGACGACACGAACGCATTCGATATAACCGTAATATCGTGTTCGTCGAGCGCAAGTCTTAATGCATCCAGAACGGATGCCGCGTGAAGACTTTCGGGATACACCTTATTGTCTTCTTCTATTTTAACGAGGACACCCAGATTCTCAAAGAAGCCGATCACATCGGACGGACCGAAGCGCCCAAGGGCTTCCTCTGCAAAGCGTGGGTTTTTACCGTGAAAATGTTCTGCTCCGCGATCGGTATTGGTAAGATTGCAGCGGCCGTTTCCTGTCATCAGAAGCTTCTTCCCGACACGTTCATTACGCTCGAAAACCGTAATATTCCGTGCTTTACCCGAAGCGGACGATGCGAAATTGGCGGTTAGAGCCGCCATCATTCCGGCCGCGCCTCCGCCGATTACCGCTATATCTATATGATTATCCGTTCCGTTCATTTTTCTGAAGGAGAGCCAGACATCTGGCATACTTGGTACAGTTGTTTCTTACAGCCTTTGACTGGGCAATAATTTCTTCACCGAAGGCTAAAACGTCGCGGACATCTCCCTGCTTCAATTCGATTTCCATTTCACAGATCGGTTCTTCCGAACCGGCCGCCGAAAGAGTACCGAAATCAAGGCTCACCTCAAGAAGACTGTCGCCAAAACCCGCAAGCGATACGGTTCTCGAAAAACCGGTGCTGCAGATCATAACGAGCTCCTTACCGCGAACGACATCGAGTACATCCGTAAGTGTTTCCACAGGATCGCCGTCACTTATGGCATTCGCCAGAAAGATATCGGGATCAAAACGATCCTCATCCGTCTCTAAGTTCCATTCGAATCTCTGGTGCAGTCCGTTTCGGCTGCTCCCGCCGATCTTTACCGTATGAACATAATCACCATCCTGAATTTCACGAACACGAATGCTTGCATGGCAGGCAAGAACCGCATGATCTGCCGTATCAAAATACCGCGTATCATAATGTTCCGTCTTTTCAGATTCGGGTATTAGAATATCGCTGAACCATTCCGCATTCCAAAGCTTCAGCATCTCTTCATATGTGGGAAACTGAAGTTTAAGCTCTGTCTCCAAAAGATCACACCTCCTAAAAATAAACCGTCTATAACGGGATTTCCCGTACACTGTCTGCTGTAATAACCAATATTTTGCCGTTATTTTCGAAACCGACTCTGATGATTTCCTGATCAACGGTCACCGAATGAATGATTTCCAGTGTGTCCGCATCAATCAATAGGACCTTATCGTCAGAAGCGACGACAATTTTCCCGTCTCTGGAATCCGCGTCAATGAACGAATTGCCAAGAACCAGGAAATTCCCTCTGGTAAAAGAAGCCGTCAGGTACTCCATTTTTATCTCCTGCCCTACACCGTCCGTATAAATGACTGCCAAACCGGAATCGACGGAAAAGACACTGATAATCTGGCCGTATTTCTTGTCCAGCGTTTTGATTTCGCCGCCCGAAAAACCGACAATATCGGATATGCCGGCGAGAACAGGCATATTCTGTCCGATATAACAAATTGAGGGAAGAATCGAGGTGGTTTCCGGAGTATAGATGGCAAGATCTTCCGCTTTCGGGTTATCGGTACCGGAAGGAAGGCGGATCTGTTTCAGATGCGCGATCATCGACGATCCGTCCGTATCGATAAGAGATATGTTAAGAATAGTCTGATCCGGCGAGAATTCCACCGATACCGGATATCCTGATTCAACAGAGTTCCATTGTACAAGGCTTGCACCGGCTATATCCATAACATAAACGGCGCCCTTTTTACTCTGCTGTTCCATGATAATCGCGGCCAGTCCATCCTTGGAAAGCGCACCGAAACTAATGGCCCCCGACATCTGCTGCTTATATATAAGGCCTTCCGGACTGAGCAGAATACAGAAATAACCGCCCGAATCGGCAACCAAGGCATAGTCACCGTTAATCACACAGAAAGGATTATCCATTTCTATGTCCACACCGAAAATTTCCGAGCCGTCCATCGACAGGTATGCCGCACGCGTAGCGGTAACTTTCAAAACTCCATCGGAGTATGGATACAGTTTCTGCGCTTCGGAGTATTCACATGCGAAACCGTTCTGGGCAGAAATCTTCGTAACGCTTTCCGCACCGGAAGAAGCCTCGATATGATTTCTGATCAGAAAAATCAAGACGCCGGATGAGACCATCAGCAAAATTATGAGAAAAACAACAACCGGAAAAAGAGACCTCCGCCTGGGATGTCTCTTTCTCCGGTTACTGTCCGTATCTGTTGCAGGCATGAAACATACCCTTTCTTAAGATGCCGGAATCGTATAAACGCCGTTTGATGCGCCGTCTATCGCTTTATTCAGCAATGTATATGCCGTCCAAATTCCGTAATCAAATAACGTCGTACCGTTGTCCTTATAAAGACTGTCACGATTTACAAGGAATCCCTGATACTCACCGTCTATAAAAGCATAATACGTATTTTCGTCCTTAACCGCAAGGTCTATCGTGATTTGTGTGGAGTCCTTTTTGGTTATAACAATCGTAATGTCCTTCGTATCCGCCGGCTTGGCATCCAAATCGAAATCGGATATATCGATGCACACCAGAGACTCGAAAAGCACCGCAAAATAGGAACGGTTGTCCGGACTAAACACTTTCGCGTCTCTTCCGTCCAATGATACCTTGGAAGTGTCGTCCGAAATCTTAACATTAGGCCCTACATCCATCTGTGTCTCAAACGAACCTTCCGGAAATGTTGCGTCAATCGTCTTGACATTCGAGATGAAGTTATAGGACAAATACGGAATGATCAGCTCAACAAGCGGTGTTTCCAGACCGGTCACTACATCTTTGGACAAGGTAAATACCGCCGGTGATGCCGATGAAATGCCGTAATAGATCCCGCCCATATCACGTGAAAGGGATATCTTGACTTGTTTTCCGGAGTTCAAGGTAATACCAAATTCATATGCCGGAGCATCGAGACCGTACTTCGAGTAATCGGACGGATTCAAATCGACATAGGAAGTCACCGAAAGACCAAATACAGACGTTATCAGAGTATCAAATTCCGGGCTGGCTTCGATGGTAAATGGTTTGTTAAAAACCCATCCGAATTCTGACACAGATCCGTCGTTTGAAAGAACCTGCGCCGCCGCGATCAGAGCATCGAGATTGTCCGAAGATCTCTTGAAAGAAATCGACGCAACATCCGTATTGGTAATCGCAGTAATCGTAAGATCCAGGAAATCAAGAATCGTGCTCTGGCACTTGGTCAGTTTGATTTTGGCCGTCGTATAAACATCCCCCGCACCGTCAAGCTGGCAGTAAACACTCGAGTCATCTTTTGTTACATCTCCGAATGTGAGAACGTGCGTTTCACCGTTCGCCAGTTTATAGGTAATTGTATACGAAGGCTCGTCGAGTCCGTATTCCGAAGGGGCAACACCTTGTCCCGCGTTATCGGTAACCGTCAGCTCTCCCATTATATTTACAAAGGAAAGCATGCTGGCCTGTGAAAACGAATATGCCGAAACATCTTCTTTTAGAGAAGAATAAGCCCACTTTATGGACTGGTCATCGGACAAACCGTCCTGACGGATCGAGAAACCGGTATTGTCACTTGCCGTTACCTGAATTTCGGAAATCTGATCCGAAGTGTAATTGATAATATCGGTCGAAGCGGCGCTTGTCTCTGTGGAAGCGGAGGCGGACGCTGCCGCCTCTTTATCCGAGATATTCTTGTAAATAAGAAGTCCCGCGATCAAAACGACCAGAATAATGACCGGTATAATAAGGTTTTTCCAAGTCTTCATGTTAAGTCCCTTCAGATCTTACAGGTGCTTGCGCTTCCTGTATACGACGATTGCGATGGTGATAAAGACGAGCGGAATCAGAGCTACGAGAACGACCGACCATACGCCCTGCAGGCTGGCCGCCGGAGCTCTGGTAAGTGTGTAGCTCGGGTATTCCAGGACGGGAACCTGAACCGTATTCGTTGTTCCGATCAGTTTGTTTACAATATCGTTAAAGAAAGAAACATTTCTGTTATTCATCGTATACGCGGCAATAAAATCATCCGAAGTTAAGTATATCGTTCCGATTACAACCGCCTCACTCGTGATCTTGCCGCCGTCATTCTTCGAATACATAGCAATGTTTTGTGTCCCGGCCGCGCCGACGCTGTTCTCATCGCCGTTTAGTGCAAGTACCGCCTGGGAAGACGTCTGAATCAGAGGCTCTGTCTTGATATACGTCTTCGGGTTATCAAACGCGGTAATCGAGCGGCAATATCCGGTTAGGAGTGTCCTGGATTCGGCTGTAGCTACAAGTGTGCCAGTCGGAATATCCGCATAGCAATTCAGGAACCCATAGGTAGCCTGCGTTCTGTAGTCCATATTGTTCTCGTTGATCCGGTCGCCGGAAAGGTTCAGATTCATCGTGTGAAGTACTTCATTCAGATTGTCATATTTAGTAGTAGCATCTTCATAATCGGCGATCACGATGAGGTTTCCGCCTTTACCCAAGTAATCGGTAAGAAGTACAGCTTCGTCTGTAGAAATATCCACTAAAGGATTGTTAATGACAATAAGTGAACAGTCATCCGGGACCGAGGTCACGGACAAGAGAGAAAGATCCGCAACATCATAGCTGTTGTTTGATAAGAGTCTTGTGATGTATTCATGCGAGGCTTCCTGATGACCGCTCGTGAAATATACTTTCTGTGTCGAATCGGAAGTTACCGCCGAAATGGCTCCGGTAAAAATATTCTCGACGGAATTGGAAAGCTTAATAACAGATCCCGTCGTATAATACGCCTGCTCGTCATACTGAACGCAGTCGGACGGATTGATCTCACGGGTTTTATCTCCGCACTTTACGACAAACGAACCCGACGCCGGATTCAAGGTATCGTTGGGATCGAGCTCGGTCAGGATCGACGGATACTTAATCGGGTCAACGAAGCGTACCGTGATTTTACCGTTGGATTGGTTCTGATAATCCTGAAGAATATTCAGGAAATCCGAATACTGGGTCTCCGTGCTGGTGTTCTTCTCAAATAAACCCACGATCTCAACGTCCTTATCGAGCTTCGAAAGAATACCCTTCGAAACATCGCCGATTGAATTGGATTTCTCTTTCGACAGATCCCAGCTCAGCTTTGTTCCGAACATCGAACCGAACAGCAGATTCAAGACAAGAAGAATGGCGACAATTACAAGAACCGAACCGACGGAAAACAGTCTGAGAGAACGTGCTCTCTTGTCAACTTTTCTCTTTTTCTTATCTTTATTTATTTCTTTTACGGACAAATCATCCGAATTCATATTATTCTGACTCATGGAAAACCTCCTGCTTTCTTATGTTTGATCAGCCCTGACTCCAGCGTTTTTTCTCAAGCACTCTATAAGTAAGGAAAAGAAACAAGGCAATGACGCTGATAAAAAACACGATGGGGCTGATTGAGAAGATTCCCTCCGAGAAGGAGGCAAGCCTCGGCGCAGGAGCGAGCCAGTTGATCGCACCCGCAAAATTCTCACCCGCCTTATAGATCGCCTCCGAAGACAGCTTAAAGGGATTCAGGATGCTCAAAAGACTTACAAAAATGCCCTCGAGCCATGTCCCAAGCGACGTCATAAGGAGGGAGAAGATGATCACAGCCGCACTTATGAGAGCCGCGATAATCTGATTCTCGGTTACAGCCGATGCCATTACACCGATCGCGATGTACATGGATGACAGAAGAATGAACCCGAAAAGTGCGCCTAGTGTCATGATGTCGACAAGACCGCCCATGATCAGAAGGATTATGATGTGGAGAATAACCGGAAGCAAGCTGATGCCGAGCAAGGTCAAAGCCGCAAGGTACTTGCCCAGAACGACCCTGACCATCGATACGGAAGACGTATAAAGAAGAATGTCGGTACCGTTCTTTTTCTCTTCGGAAAAAAGTCTCATCGTCATAATCGGAATGATGATGACAAGAAAAATCTGAAGAAGATCCAGTTCGGAGCGAATATCGACCTTACCTGACGTCGACATGAATATGCTGAAATAGCTTCCGCCGATCAATGCAAAAAGAGCTATGACCACCCAGCCGATCGGTGACCTGAAATAGGACGCGAGTTCGCGTTTGAATATTGCCTTCATTTGTATTACCTCCGTTTCTTCTCTTCCGTTGTCGTAACGCTCAGGAAGATTTCTTCGAGCGTCGGATCCAGCGACTTGAATTCAAGGATCGGCCAGGAGCTCGAAGCCATCGAATAGAAAATGGCTTTTCGAACATCAGCGTCGGGGTTGATTGTAATCTCGATCTGCTGGATTTTGTCATTTTCGATCAGCGGAGAAACCGAAAGGATACCCGGCAAAGTTCTAAGTTTGCTCATCGCTTCCTTCAAAGGTCCTTCAAATGTAAGGGAAAGCTTGCTGGAATTCGCGAGCTTGTGCGAAAGGGCCTTCGGGGTATCGATCGCCGCAATCTTTCCTTTATTGATGATTACAACCCGGTCACATACGGCCTGAACTTCAGGCAGAATGTGCGAGCTCAGGATTACGGTATGGGTTTTTCCGAGAGAAATAATCAGGTTGCGGATCTCGATAATCTGCTTGGGATCAAGACCTACGGTGGGTTCGTCCAGAACCAGAACCTCGGGGTTGCCGATCATCGCCTGCGCTATACCTACGCGCTGCTTGTATCCTTTGGAAAGGTTGTGGATAACACGGTCCGAAACATCCGCGATTTTTACCATGCGCATGATTTCGGCGAGCTGACGGATTCTCTCCGCCTTCGGAACCTGTTTCAGATCACACATGAAAGTAAGATATTCAAGAACCGTCATATCCAGATAAAGCGGAGGCTGCTCCGGTAAATAACCGATGCATTTTTTCGCGAGCGCCGGTTCTTCCAGAATATCATGTCCGTTGATCTTCACCGTACCGGATGTAGCGGACAGGTATCCGGTAAGAATGTTCATCGTAGTAGACTTGCCGGCTCCGTTCGGGCCAAGAAACCCGAGAATTTCTCCCTTTTCAACCGTAAATGAAATATTGTCGACGGCTTTTTGATTACCATAATATTTCACAAGATTTGAAATCTCTATCATGTCTGATCCTCCTTAGTAAACCGCGAATTATATACGCGAATGAAATTATAACCTACTTTTCGAAAACAAGGAAGAAAATGCAACTACAGAATCGTTCAAAATATAGTCTTATTTAGCGATTTTGCCCAAATGCCTAAAGATTGCCACAAAAAAACGCTAAAAAATCACAATCGGGTCAAATCGTTTCGCGCTCATACAGCACCGCGGAAAATGCTACGCTTTTCCGCTCGGTGACAAACCCGTCAACATGGAGCCCCTTCCCTTCCTCCTTCTCAAAAAAGAGTATTACCTTCTCTCCGAAATGGATCTCGGCATTGTAGTTTATATCAATTCCTATGATATCGCCCTGATCGAGTGATTTGTTATGCGCCGCGTCCAGAGACCATGCGGCGTAGCGTGTATTATTAACATGATGATTCCGGTCAATCTCGCTGAAATCCGCATACTTTACGATCGTATTCCCGCCCGTCGTATTTTCGGACATATAATCCGCCTCAAACAGAGCCTTAAGTTTGGGCGTGTCAAAGACGAGCGCACGCATCGGGTCCGAAGCCTGCCTGGCATACTGCAGAATGGCATCCGGTCTGACCGGCCTGTGCGTCGTTTTGTCCGCGAGTATCCAGACCGAGGAAGCGCCGCCTATTTTCAGGCCCGATTCATCATATATATTGAAATCGCGGTTAAAATATAACCTTTCTGCGCCTCTTGACCAGGTCTCGATGCGAATCTTTTGGAGCCACGAAGGTCTCTTTTCCATACGGACGGAAACTCGAAGCAGAAGCCAGCATATATTCAGTCCGTCAAGTACTTCCGCACCCCAACCATAAACCGATGCATTCCGCGAAGCTGCCTCCTGCATCATGGAGAGAATCGCGTGCATGTGGATCTGATCCTTATAATCCGTATCCGTTCCATTGATGTCATAGGTATAAACAGAATGCACACCCGAAAGAGAAATCTCTTCTTCCGGATGCGCATTCCTATTGCCGAAATTAGTATCAACCATTATCTGACTGGTCCTTTCATGTATAAGCTACATGAATGATACCACATTACAATTAGCGAAGATATGCCCGCTCTTGTATCCGATCAGACCTTCTCAGCTGTCTTGAGATATTTCCGCCCCGCTACAAGAATAATGAAAGCGATGATAAAAAGAACCGATACACTGACGATTCCCTTGGCCGCACTGCCCGTTACGGATGTGATCAGCGCGTAGAGAGACGGTCCGATTACCGCTGCAAATTTTCCGAATATATCAAAGAAGCCGAAAAACTCGTTTGATCTCTCCGGAGGGATGAGTTTTCCGTAATAGGAACGCGAAAGCGCCTGAATGCCGCCCTGTACCGTTCCTACGAGACCCGCCATAATCCAGAACAGAGTCTGGGCTCTGGAAACGGCTTCCGCATGCAGGAGCGGATCCGCCGGGGCAGACTCGATTGAGTAGCCCATATAATAGCCGACAACACAGATAAACGTGTACATGCAAACCGCGAAAAGAATCATCTTCATCGCGCCGAATTTGCCGGCCAGTTTGCTGAAAAGCATGGAGCACGGAACGGCTACAAGCTGTGTGACAAGAAGTGCCAGAATCATTTTTGTGGTATCGAGGCCGAGAGTTCCGCCGTAAGCGGTCGCCATATGAATAACCGTGTTTACCCCGTCGATGTAGAAGAAATACGCCAGCACGAAAACGAGAATCCCCTTGTTCTTGAAAATCTCTTTTGCCGTATTAAGAACACTCGAGAGCGTCTGGCGAATAAACCGCGTCTTCGGAACTTCGATATAGTGCGTCTGGTGAACATTAAGAAGAATCGGAAGGCTGAAAGCCGACCACCAAACGGAGGTTAGAACGACAGCAATCTTTATAGCGAGAGGCAAGTTTGTCTTTCCCAAAGTCATGATGATGACGATCGAAATCAAAAACGGAATCGTACTTCCGCCGATATAGCCCATCGCATATCCGGCCGCCGATACCTTATCCATCCGCTCTTCTGTCGTGACATCGGTAAGAAACGAATCATAAAAGAGATTGCCGCCCGTAAATCCGATATAGGACAAAACATATCCGACCAGCATCATCTGCCAGTTATCGAAGATCGCCATCATCAGTGTGAAAACGACACCGATAATCATGAAAGTGGTCAGAAGCTTCTTCTTCATTCCCTTATAGTCGCCGATCGCCCCCAGAAAAGGAGCCAGCAAAGCAACAACCAGTGTGGCGATCGAAGAACCGTACCCCCACCATACAGAACCTTCATATCCGGCAGCCTTGCATACGGCCGTAAAATATGCGGGGAAAATCGCCGCCATAATCGTAGTCGCGTACACGGAATTTGCCCAGTCATAGAACATCCAGCTTAATTCCGGCTTCGTGAAGCGCTTATTCTTTCTAATGTCTCTACCCGGATTGTTTTTTGACATGACAGGTTTAACGGCCGATTCACTGCTGTTTTCCTTACTCACTTCTCTGCCCTCCTATGAAAAGTTATAAGACCCCTTATATCCGGTATAGATGATGAAAGAAGATCAGGACATACGAATATTTCTCGGATTGTATTTCCGGAATGTCGCGATAAAGCGATCATCGGGTTCCAGGACCACGAGTGTCTCCACGCCCTTTACCGTGGTAACGATAAACCAGTCGGAAGTCCCCTCCTCGCCTGATCTGAAATCAAACTGTGCGATATTTCTATTGCAGTAACCCGAAAACTCGGAATTGGTTACCGGAGCGGCGAGTTTAAAATCTCTTATCGAGCCTGTAAATACATTCTTGCGCTTACGCTGCGCGATAATACGGTCAACCACCAGTTCATCGTTTACAATGCTGTATTCAAATTCCTGATTGAGGCCGGTTATCAGCCGATATGCCAGATAACCGATTCCAAATACCGCAAATGCCGAAATCGACAGCAAGAGGGATATATTCAGGAGTATAGGAAGGATCAGACAGATAAGAATCAGAAAAATGGCCGATAATACAATCATAAAAGAAAGAAGTTTCTCGGCGCCTCTCTTCTTGCGTTTCACTAATTTCTCAACAAACATACCCTGCTGCATATAATTAATCTCCCGAACGTCTATATTTCTTTTGTTCATCATAACGTATTTACATAAAAAAAGGGGAACGAAATTTGTTAAATACAAAACATGTGAATCTCTTTATTGAAAATTTACAAAAAAATGGGGGGGTCTCTCAACGCAACGTTTTGAGACACCCCCATCCATTATAGAGAACGAATTCTCAATTAATACATTCCAGCACCGGGATTCGACATCGGAGGCTCCGGCTGCGGAATGTCACAGACGACAGCTTCTGTTGTAAGGAGCGTCGCGGAAACCGATGCCGCATTCTGCAAGGCTGAACGTGTTACCTTTGTAGGATCTACGATTCCGGCTTCAACCATATCTACGTATGTCTCGTTCAGTGCGTCGAAACCGTATCCGGCCGGGCCCTTCTTGACATTCTCGCAGATAACACTGCCGTCAAGTCCGGCGTTGGTTGCAATCTGCCGTACAGGCTCCTCAAGTGCCTTGGCAACGATACGGATACCGGTCAGAACATCACCGGACTGGCCTTCCATCAGCGCATTTACGTCGGGAAGAACATTGATGTATGCCGTTCCGCCGCCGGGAACAATACCCTCTTCAACTGCGGCGCGGGTTGCGGCCAGTGCATCTTCGATGCGGAGCTTCTTTTCCTTCATTTCGGTCTCGGTTGCGGCTCCGACTTTGATAACGGCAACGCCGCCGGAAAGCTTGGCAAGACGCTCCTGAAGCTTTTCCTTGTCAAAATCCGAAGTGGTCTCTTCAACCTGTGTGCGGATCTGAGAAACACGCGACTTGATTTCCGCCTCGTCACCGGCACCGTCCACGATTACGGTCAGTTCCTTCTGAACCTTAACCTGATGGGCAGATCCGAGATGCTCAATCGTCGCATCCTTGAGTTCAAGACCGAGATCCTCGGTAATGACCTGTGCGCCGGTAAGAATGGCGATATCCTGAAGCATCGCCTTTCTTCTGTCGCCAAAACCGGGAGCCTTAACGGCAACAACGGAAAGGGTTCCGCGCAGTTTATTGAGAATCAGTGTTGTAAGAGCTTCGCCCTCGATATCTTCGGCGATGATCAGAAGCTTCTTGCCCTGCTTCAAGACCTGCTCGAGAATCGGCAGAAGATCCTGAATGTTGGAAATCTTCTTATCCGTGATAAGGATGTACGGATCATCAAGAACCGCTTCCATCTTATCCATATCCGTGCACATATAGGAAGAAATATAACCGCGGTCGAACTGCATGCCTTCTACGACTTCGAGCTCGGTACCCATGGTCTTGGATTCTTCGACCGTAATAACGCCGTCGGAACTCACCATATCCATCGCCTGAGAAATCAGCTGTCCGACATAATCATCGCCGGCGGAAATGGCTGCAACACGGGCGATATCCTTGGAACCGTTAACCGGCTTGGATTCACGTGCGATGCCTTCGAGCGCCGCATTTACGGCAAGATTGATTCCTTTTCTCAAAATGATCGGGTTGGCGCCTGCGGCAAGGTTCTTCATTCCTTCACGAATGATGGCCTGTGCCAGGAGAGTCGCCGTCGTCGTTCCGTCACCGGCAACATCATTTGTCTTGGAAGCAACTTCCTTGACAAGCTGTGCACCCGCATTCTCGAAACGGTCTTCAAGCTCGATTTCCTTGGCGATTGTAACACCGTCATTTGTAATCAGCGGAGCGCCGTACTTCTTGTCAAGAACAACATTTCTTCCCTTCGGTCCGAGCGTGATGCGCACGGTATCCGCAACTTTATTTACACCGATTTCCAAAGAACGGCGAGCGTCTTCGGAGTACTTTAATTCTTTAGCCATATATGTTTACCTCCGTATTATTTGTTCTTGTCGTTAAGGTTAGAGTCAATCACTCAACTATTGCCAGAATTTCGCTCTGACGGAGAATCGTATATTCAACGTTGTCGATCTTCACTTCCGTACCCGCGTATTTGCTGATCAGAACGCGGTCCCCTACGGAAACCTGCATAACGATATCTTTCCCGTCTACAACACCGCCGGGACCGACTGCAACAATTTCTGCAACCTGCGGCTTCTCTTTCGCAGTGCCGGCCAGTACAATACCGCTCTTGGTCGTTTCAACCGCTTCTACCATTTTGATGACGACTCTGTCGCTTAGTGGTTTGATTATCATAATAAAACCTCCCTTTGTCATACCGTTAATCATAGAATTAGCACTCGCATCAGCAGAGTGCTAATTCAATTGATAATATAGGATACTTTTTTTCGCGTGTCAAGCGTGAATGTCAAAAATAGTCAGATTTTTTTCATTTTGCTCGAAAAGTCGCTTAACTGCCGGATTTGGTTTCGTCGCCCGCAGGCACCGGTGTCGGAGTGGCGACAGGGGCTTCCGGTATCGCATCAACTTTATCATACGGGAATGTTTTCCCGAATATATACTGCTGGACAAGCGGAACCATACCGTTCCAATTGGGTCTTATACTCCATTCGGTGCCATACATGCCTTCGTTGGAATAACCGGCTGCCGGTACCGACATGTATTCAAGCTTGGTAGATGTAAGTTTCGGGAGGAAATTGTAGACGTAGTCTTCGATCTCCGACTTCGTCATATTGGTAGAAATCAGAGATAGCACCTCTCCTAAGACATCAACCTTCTTCGTCAGATCAAGTTCCATATAGCTCTTCATCAAGCTCGTAAGTACTTCGACCTGTCGCTCGGAACGCTCATAATCACCGTTCCCGACATGACGGATACGGGCATACGATACGGCCTGCCTTCCGTCAAGAGTTACAAGTCCGCTCTCATCGAGCATATGCGACCCTTCCGGATCTCCGACATTCAAATTCTGTACCTTGACCAGATCATTAAGACCGTATGCGGCCGTTCTTTCTGATTCCGATACATTGACCGTTACCCCGCCGACTGCATCGACAATCTTCTCCATATGGCCGATATCAACATACGCATACTGGTTAATATCAAGTCTCAGCGAATTCTGAATAACGAGCTTTAACAGCTCCGGTCCTCCGTATGACATCGCAGCGTTGATTTTCTTGGGTTCCGAATAACCGGGTATATAGGCATAGCAATCACGCTGAATCGATGTGAGTTTCATCGTGTTGTCGTTCTTGTTAACCGTAAGAATCATGATAATATCGGCGAGATTTCCGGTACCGTCTTTGGAGTAACTCTTGGAACGGCTGTCAATTCCGATAAGAAGAATATTCTCAATTCCTTCTTCTTCCGGCGGCGAATAAATAGTCGTCTCCGTAGCAAGATCGCTGATGGAAACCACGGAACCGTCTTCGTCAATCATCGTCTGATTACCGGTCTCATAGTTGATCTGATCGAGGAGATGATCCTTCATCCATATGGTGCCTATAACGATTGCGATGATAACAACAGAAAGGATCGCTCCCGCGATAATCAAGCCTTTCTTAAGCCCTGATCTGCCGCCTTTACCTTTTCTCCGGCGGTTTCCGCCGTTTATCGGACGCATGGTAACGCTCGAATTACCCGAAGCGCTTTGGGCACGGGAGCGTACGGGTTGAGAACCGGTTCCCCGAATCTGCTGTCTGTTCATCGGCGGTCTTGCTGTGTTATTGGATTGTCTATATGGATCATACTGGCTAAATCCGGGCTGATGGCTGCCTGTATTCTTTTGTTTCATTGTCATTTTCTGCTCATAACCGGTTCTTTCGGCAACGAACATGCCTCCTTATCATCATTTGCGTAGACTGTGCCGGACTGCACCGGCAGGATTTGGGTTAAGCACTTCTTATCTGATTATACATGATTTCATTTTTTTCAATTTATTGTTCAAAATTTGTGACTTTTCCAAAGTGTATATGAGGGCAAACCGCTTATTGCTGAGATTATACACCCGGATTATTTTGTCGGATATTCTCAATTTGTACGGATATATACGGCCACATATTACCTTTTCGTGTATAAATAAGCGCATAACCGACAAATGGCAACAAAATATTTGCTAAGCATAGTAATTATAATATTAAGCAAGAGTTATAATACTACATGCTTAAGAAAATGAACAGGGTTAATTTTCTTAAGCCTTCTAATCCTGTTATCCATGAAATAAAAAACAAATCTGACGTATAATGGATGTATATCAGATCCGTCATACGTTTCTGCGGCGGGCGTTTGCATTTCAGGTTCTTTACACAAGCATTCACACATTTTTCACGCAAAACGGCACACACGGTCCTTTAGCATATGTATATAGTTTCTGATTACACCTTAAGACTTCGGAGGGGGATTATGAAAAAGACAATCTACATAGCCGATGATGAATCCAATATCCGCAATCTGGTGCTGACTTTTCTTGAGCGCGAGGGATATGATGTAACCGCTTTTCCCGACGGAGAATCTCTCCTTCGCTATTTTTCCACAAATCCTTCTGATCTTGTAATTCTTGATGTTATGATGCCAGGACGGGACGGCTTCTTTATCTGCAGTGACATAAGAAAGATAAGTAACGTACCGATCATTATGCTTACCGCCAGAGACAGCGATGCCGACTACATCTCCGGTTTATCGCTTGGAAGCGATGATTACTTCACCAAGCCTTTCAGTCCGATCAAGCTTGTTATGAAGGTAAAAGCGATATTCAGGAGAGCCGAAGCCGACAGCCGTAAAGCGGATCATATTGACGAGAGTCTTCATTTTGAGGATATATCCATTATGACAAAGACAAAAACGGCTACGGCGGGTTCGGAAGATCTTCAACTGACCCCGAACGAGTTCTCGCTTCTCACCTATCTCATCATAAATCAGGATCGTGCGGTATCCAGAGCCGAGCTCCTCGACCGTATCTGGGGATATGAGACGGAAGTAGAGACGAGAGTAGCTGACGATACGGTGAAACGCCTCCGCAAAAAGCTTGCCAAATCACATGTCGTCATCAAAACGGTTTGGGGTTACGGATTCCGGTTAACCTCACTTTCCGACCGGGATTCAGATGCCGCACAAGAAGACGAAGACAGTACACCGGAGACATAATATGAAGCCGAAAAAGATCAGCCTGCGAATTCACATTTTTCTCGCTTTTTTCATTGTATTTCTTCTCTCTTTTACATTGATCATCGGCGCATTCAATATCATCGTTCAAAGCTATATCCAGAATGATGCGAAAAACAAAATCATGCAGTCTATCAAATCGGCCCAGCAGCTTGCCGCTGACGGCGGAGACTCAAACGGGCCTGCTATTCAGCATGCCGACGAGAGTGCATCCGATCTAATCGTCAGAAAGATTATCCGGCCGCTTACCAATAATTCAGAGGTGTTCGCGGCTCTCTTGAGCGACCGATACGGAATCGAATACCCGTCGGCTTCCGGATCCATGCGTGAAATTGCAACTGTAAAGTCCATAGCGGAAGAACTCCGCAATAAGGACTTAAGCCTCGCCGATTCGTCCGTAAGAGTCATACGAATCAGCGATAAGACGATCCTTTACGTCTCTTCGATACCGATTACCGTAAATGTAGTGAATTCATTCACCCCGAGTTCTCCGAAATATCTGATCCTTTATTACGATGCTTCTCCGATTATCCAATTTTCCGAACGCGTCAATATTATCCTTTTGTTTATTATGTTTGTCGCACTCTTTTTGTCGCTTTTGACTTCTCTTCTCGTATCTAACAGCATCATTAAATCGACACGCATGCTGACGGCTTTCGCAAGCAAAATCGGTTCGGGTGTATTCCGTCGCGAGAATTTCAATTTCTTCGACAGGGAACTCGATACGCTGGCGACCGATATGAATATTATGGCAGACAAGCTTGATCAGGCGGATAAGGAACAAAAAACATTCTTTCAGAACGCGTCCCATGAATTAAGGACACCATTGATGTCCATACAAGGATACGCCGAAGGGATCCGGTACAGTGTTTTTGATGATGAAAAAGCCGCTGCCGATATCATTATTTCCGAGTCACAGCGCCTTACCGGCATGGTTGAGAACCTGCTCACGATCTCCCGAATGGATACGGCTGCAACCGGGGGGCAAAATATCCAGAAGCAGATTTTTGATTTTAAGGAGCTTATGGAATCCGTTGTCGAAAAGATGCGCGGCTCGGCTCTTCATGCTCAAAAAAACATATCCGTCCGCGGTCCGGATGAAGACATTCATGTACTTGGCAATGAGAACGATCTTTTCCGCGCTTTCGAAAACATCCTCTCAAACGGACTTCGTTATGCGGTCAGCAATGTGGATATAACGATCCGTACCGTATCGGAATCCGGTCAGGTATCCGTTATGATCACGGATGACGGAACAGGAATATCCGAAGAGCTTCTTCCCCATGTATTTGACCGGTTCAGTCTGGGCGAAAATGGGAAGCACGGCATCGGTCTGGCTCTGGTTAAAGCGATTATTCTTGAGCACAAAGGAACCGTTACGGCCGCGAACCGGCCCGACGGAATAAAAGGCGCCGTTTTTACGGTTACACTTAACACAGTTAAAACGGATTCTGTTATGAAAGATTACAACTGACCGTCTTAATCAACATCCGGTCAGCTTCCTCCCATACACGATCAGCCTCTTGTCGCCGAAGCAACCGTACTGTCCTGTGTGGTCTCCCCCGAAGAACCTGCCGGCGGGGTTACAGTCAGCCCTGCCGCAGATGTATCAAGCGGACCGCCGGATGTGATCGAGGATAATTCTGCCGAACCGTTCTCCGCAGTCTCCACCGTTATTGACTGAGCAGCGGTATCCGAACCAACAGCACTTGAAGCCGTATCCGAGGCAGCTGCCGATGCATTTGTAGTTTCGGATGCGGCATCAGCGCGGATATTCAAAGGAAGATAGCTCATAACAGGACCCAGCAGTTCTGCTATGGATATTTCGGACAAAGCCGGCGAGGCAGGCGACAGTGCGTCGACTTTAAAAACCGAATTCGTACTAATAACGGTAACCGCATAAATCAGAACGGCGGCAAGGATCAGCTGGAGCAAAAGAAAAAGAGTGATTCCCGTCTTTTGCAGCTGGCCCCAGAAGGGATCCGAATTGGATTTGCCTTTACCGGAAGCCGTTGAAGTAAATACTTCAAGCATACGGTAAGGCACCGAATTCAATCGCCTGTGTATTTCGTCCAATATCGAGTTCTCGGTAAATTCGTCCAGAACGCGATTTGTATTCCTGGATGTCTCGGTTACCGGGTAACGGCTTGCCAACACTTCCACTCTTCTTTGAAGTATGTCACTGAATAAAAACACCAGATCCCGAGGATCGTCGCCGTGGCGACTGTGATATAGTTCGAGAAAGGATTCTGTCAGCGCATTTTCCGTACGAGTCGTATCTCCCAAAATCCTGTAAGCGGATTTATAAGCCGGAGCTGCAAACATGTAAAAAAACTCATCCATGTTTTCTTTCGTTAATGGTTTATTCCAAACGCCCATCTTAATTCCCCCACTTGTTGTTATGCGGATCATTCGGGGGATACTCCGGGAATCCTTCGCGGCTTCCCGTAAACCTGCCGCCGGCGGCACCATAGTTCTGGCCTGTTCCATACGGAGTACTTATACCGGGTTCGCCCTGTTCATAGTCCGGTGAACCGTAAGGATCACCCTGACCGTAATTTCTGGATCCGTAAGGATCACTCTGTCCGTAGCCCTGGGATCCGTAAGGTTCGCCCTGTCCGAAGGCCTGGGATTCGTAAGGATCGCCTTGTCCGAAGGCATTGCTTCCAAACGTGTCATCCTCTGCCGGTCTGTATGGATTGTACGTCTCATAATCGGGATAGCCGGAAGCCGTCTGCTCGTATGCCGCGCCGCCCTGTCCGCCCTGTCCGTAGGGAGTCCATCCGTATGTCGGTTCAAAAGAAGGCTGATTCAATCCGTATTCGGATCTGTTATCCGGATATTCATCGGGCGAATACAGCGGCGCCTGCGGCAGCTGCTGCGTTTGCTGCGACGGATACGACTCGCTGCCTAGAGGACGCTGCTGATTCTCATAGTCCTGATTATCTGAAGAACGTATAGCTCCGTTCTTGTTGTCGGCATTGTGTCCTGCCTCATAAGGTTTCTGCGGCATAAGAATCGTCATTAACGGATAGGAAAGAAGAACGATCGCGTCCAGCAGAGCAAGAATCAGCAGACCTATGCGAATATTGGCAAAAACAAATACAACGCCGAAAGCCGCTGCTCCGATCACTGCGCCCCAGGTTAAGGATTTCTCCAGGATCTCACGCGCCACATTTTGCTTGTCCGGACGTATCATCTGCCGGTAGTATTCCAAATACTTAAACTCATGCAGCCCCATCGCCGCTCCCAGGATGATAACGGAAACGACAAGCATTTTTGCCGTGGGAAAAAGTGCAAGAATGAACAATCCTATTACCTGAAGGACAGAAGATGACAGAATTCTAAACTGCATCGTAAACAATCCCGGCAGCGATTTCATCAGTATGCGAACGACGACTCCTCCGACAAACGCGAAAAGAATGTAGTAGAACGAGAGAGTGGCCAGTGACTGGCGTAACGAATGCAGCAATTCCGGTAAAAACAGGAAAAAGAACGAGATCTGAATGCCGGATGTCAGAACGGCGCTTCTTACAAATGCGCCGGATTTTTTCCCGGAAAGTGCATACAGGAAATCCGGCAAGTGTAACGTCGGATCGGAAGACGGCGGGCAATGCTGTACAAAGAGCAAGGCCTGTATTCCCGCGACCAGCAGGACACAGCCGGATATGATCATAACGGCAATAAGACCGAACCGTTCATAAAGAATACCGGCCATAACCGCTCCGACACTTGCGCCCAGTATGTAGCCGATGTATTGCGTCAGATGAATCTTCTGTTCACTGAATTCCTCGTAACCCAACTTGCCGGCATAAATCCGATATTCCCGATTGAAATAAATCACCATACCCAGAGAAAAGCCTAAAGGAAACAGCAATACAATGTAAACATAGATATTGGGAATCAAAGAGGAAATCAGCATAATCACAAATGCTGCGAATATCGAAATAATCAGAGAGATCCGTGTCGTAAATCGCTTCATAAAATAGGATTTAAGGGATGCAAAACCAAAGAAGCCAACCGTAAACAATACGCTCCCTATAAGCACAAACACAGATCCCGGCAAGGAACCGAACGCATTATTCTCAGCAAAAGAAAAGATATACGATGACATGACTAATGTAGGCATCGTACACGCCATTGCGGAAAAGAAAGACATGGACTGACAGCCTTCAAGTCCGTAACGGATGATTTTGGGCAATTGGCGATCCGGAGTTCCGAACATCGTCGTCATAAGCTTATTGGTCTCGTAGTAAACCATCGCCAGTGCGACCGCTATGGATATCATCGTAAAAATCCAGGACAGCGAGTTACCGTTTACCGTACTGTAAAAACTGGAGGAAGGCATAAGAACTTCGGCAAGCCCTGTAACGGTTCCCGACGAATTAATGATCGGAGCGACGCCGGCCATATAACTTCCGTCCGAATCCGACCTGTCGACAACCACAGCTTCTTCGAGCTTATACGCGTTCTCGTATTCCGTGCCGGCGCCTTCGAGTGTCACCTGTTCCGGATCCGTTTCTTTATCCGCAACGGAAGAATACACTCTGAGGAAAGAGTTTCCGGCCTTGGAATAGATATTAACGATATAACTTATGCGATCGTCACCAATTTTGTACTGACTGGCAGGTATCGGAGGCACAACGCCTTCCTGAAGATCGGTGTTGGCCATAGAGAGAGCCAGAACAACGGATGAAGAGCGAAGTCCGTCCGCACGATCCTGTTGGAGTATGGCCGTATATGCGGACGTGATCGTTGTGGAAACAACATAGAGAATGACAAAGAGTATAACGAAACAATACCCGAGCTGCGAGGCAAGTGATTTTTTCCCGGAAGGAGGCGTTGTAATACCGGAGAGGAAGACATTATTCATATCAATACCTCTCTCCTTTTCTTCTTACCAATCGTATAACGGCCGGTACGACAAATTGAAGTGAGAACAATGCTATACCCGCGCACGCCGATAGAATTACGCTTAGCAATACTCTGTGTTCAACGCTGTTGCCATATGTATCGAGAAAATCATAATTAAAACACAGTTCAAAAAGACCTGTCGGGTCTCCCTGGCTGTCAAATATGGGCGTAAGAACCCTGATCGAGCTGTCTGTCTCGAGCACATACGGAGTCTTATCCTTTGTTAGCCAATCCGATATCGGAATCGTTACGGCGGTTAGACCCGTACTGCTACTTTGCAGCAAAGGCTGCAGGGAACCGTTTGAGTAGGCATACAAGCCATACACCTTGTGACTCTGATTCTTCTCATCCGAATCGACGAGCATGGCCGGGAGTGCAGCGGCATACCGGTTTTGTGCCAGCGTCGTATCCGTTTTGATTTCGTCACCGTCAATCAAAAGTGCGCATGTAGCCGCCAGTTCTCTCGCCTTTACATTCAGTTGAGATTTATATTCCTCTTCAAATCCGTGCCGCATATGATTTGCGGCAAAAGATACAGATACGATAGCCATCACAACGGCAAACAACGCGAGAATGATCACGCGAAGGCCGGTGTAAAAAGAAGCGGTCTGTATCTGTTGATCGGAATGTACGGACATTCTTTTTCCTCCAAAATTCCAAGACTTCAGAAGCTATTATACCGTAAAAAGCCGGTGTTAAACAGCACGGCCGGGATAGGCCGGTTTTTGAGCGGTCCTAATAGCCTTTCCGAGCTTTTATCCGGAGCTGCTTTCTTCGGTTTTGCCGTTCAGGAAAAGCATGCCATATTGGATGAACTCATAGTCTTCGATATTCTTACGGATCTCTTCGGACAGGAGACTGTCATCTGTAGCAGCTGTCTGATCTTTACCAAAAACGGCAAGTGCGCTGATCGCAGCTATTTTTGTCTGCAGCACCTTAAGACAATCTCTGTCTTTCGGAGACGGGACACCGGAAAGATCCAGAACGGTCTGTCCGAGGAAGTTCGGACTCGTTATCCCCTTGTCACCGGTACCGATATCGTAGTTCGCCCAAATAAGATAGGGTGTCTCATATATAGGAAGCGATTCCGATGCGGATATCGAAGACAAATCAACACCCAATAATGTGCTGTAGAAATCCGTATCCACAAATGGTTTGTGATCTCCGAAAAAGACGATGATTGTAGGCTCATCAGCATTCTCAAAATAGGTCACAAGTTCCTTTAAGGCATCATCCGATTCGCGCAGCAGCGAAAGATAGTGCTCCGTACACGGGAAATCATTATCCGGGAAATTCGTTATCTTAATGTCATAAGCCTGATTGTCCCAATACTCCGTGTAGTCCGCGTGATTCTGCATCGTTACGAGGAATGTAAAGAGCGGCGTACCCTCATCCTTCTGCTCGTATTCCGTAATGACCCGTTCAAATGCCGATTTGTCGCTGATATAACCGCGTACATACTGCGGATCAATAAAATCATCATCACTGATAAATTCGTCAAATCCCAGTAACGGATATGCCGTTTGCCGTTCCCACCAGGCCGAATCAAAGGGGTGAATGGCAATGCTCTTGTAGCCGTTATCTTTGAATATTTGAGGCAAGGCATTAAGAGGATGATTGACATATAAACTGTAGACAGACGAACCGGCCAGAAGGCCTTTTACCGAATAGCCTGTGAGAAACTCGAATTCCGTATTGCAGGTTCCTCCGCCGAAAACAGATACGGCAAGATCTCCGTATATCGATTCCTGTTTTAGAGAATCGAAAAACGGCATAATCGGTTCCGTAGTTTCAATATCGCGAATTTCGCGAAAATCACTGTAAGACTCACTCATGATGCAAATGACATTGGGCTTAACGGCAGGTACCGCAGAAGAATTGAGCCCCAGATTATTCGCCTCCTCCGTATACTGCGCAATGATATCATCCGTAGCTTCGGGAGAATTGTTCTCTTGCCCCCGAATAGAAACATTATTCAGATGAAGGGCGAGTGCCAGAAGTGTACCGTTCTCGTTGAAGCTCTGAAGAGGCGGAAAAAGCGCATAGGATACATCCATTTTTTTAAGGAGCGGCTGATTCAGTAATACCCCGAAAATGAGGGCCGCGAGCAGAGCGGTTGATACGCCGACAGCGATAAGCCGCTTCTTAAGTCCGTGCACATATCGGGTATGCGTAAGCCGAACCAGGAGCAGCAGCATCGCGCAGATCAGAATAGCGGCAATGAAACGCGGCGTAATTTGAAATTTATACTTTGTCGAGATCTTCGCCGCGATACCCGCGGAAAAAAGGTCCCATGGCATGGCAGGGTCACCGCGCATGACGATCTTAAAATGATTGACGAATCCAAGTATGATCCCAAAAGTCCCCGACACAATAATCGCGACCGTACCGCTTCCGGTTAGTGCATAGAACCAGTAATAGAATAAGATCAGTATCAGAATCCCGGCTGCGAGTATGAAATAATGATGAAGTGTCAGCGGAAACAGTATCTGCATAGGATCGGGTTTTGCGGTATTCAATATCTCCTCGGTCATATAGACCAGCGAGCACAGGAAAACGGGACGGTATACTTCACAAACCCATCTCTTTTTCATTAAGGACGGAATAAAAAGGCCGATCAGAAAAATCAGAAAAAACAGCTGGTTCGGAATCATATGAGATATGGACAGCACGCTGTATGAGAAGGTTACATTCGGAGCAAGCGAGAGACCGACCGGCAAATCCGCCGTAACCGTCGCGTCTGTTACCGCATCGAAATTATTGGTCTCATGTGCCATGAGGTAAAGAACGGAATCGCCGGCCAGTTCCGTGATCTTGATGCTGACGGTGTATTTGGAACCTTTTACAAGAGCGACATCCTGGCAGTCAACCGTAATATACGTTCTGCTTGTATGATACAGATAAACATCCGTCGACAGTACTTCCTTGCCGTTTTCGTCGGCAACCGTAACCTCGGCTTTATCCGAAGAGGATAGATGCGTCTGAGACCTGTTTGTATATAAACGGATCGATGTCAGCCGGCTTTCGTCCGCCTGAAAAGAAAAGCTTATCGGAGCATTCTCGTAAAAACGGAATACACTGTCCGTCTGTCCCTGATAATTGGAGTGCGTTTCTGTAATGTTGTAGCTCGTAATCAAGAGAACCGTCATGACAGAAAAGAGAACAATGCAAATCCATTGATAAACCTTATACTTAAGAAGAAACCGGTCCGCCTTTTGAATATGAGAAAATATTTTGCCGCAAATTCGGGCAAATTTACTGTTTTTAATACTTGTTGATAATTTCATCCTCTTATCCTTGTTCCTGACTGTTTCCATAATAATAATCTTTTCTTGTCATTATACTACCAATTCTGTAAATGCAATTAAGGTAATATATTTTATAGATAACTTCGGTCAAAATGAATGACAAGAAAAAAGACGGTCGGGTAAAGCAGCACAAGTTCGTCATTGATCTTCTTCTCAATCTCGTCATTTGATATGCCGATTTCAAAAGGAACGTTCACGTCAAAAATCAGATTTGTGTGCGTTTTACCCGAAACCATTCTGAAATCATGGATGGAAAGCTGATCCGAAATGGATTTCACAATCCGCTTAACCGCTTCTTTCAATTCTTTGGTGGTTTCATTGTCCGTATCAATCGGGTCCATATGGATGGTAATTGGAATATGGAATTCATCCGATATACGCTTTTCAAGCAGGTCTACGGTATCATGAATGTCCATAAAATTCTGCGATGCACTCACTTCGACATGTGCCGACGCAATCATACGGCCGGGACCATAATCATGAACGATCACATCATGTACTCCGAGCACATTCTGATCGGAGGTCAAGACCGAAATCAGTTTTGAGACGACGGCGGGATCCGGCTCGCCTCCCAAAAGCGGACTTAGCGCATCCTTTGCGACGTTGTATCCGGCATAAAGTACGATCAGAGACACACCGGCGCCCACATAACCATCAATGGCAACGTGAAAAAAGGCGGAAATAATAAGAGATATCAGGGTCACAGATGTGGTTGCGATATCCGAAATGCTGTCAACAGAAGATGCGATGATGGTTTGAGAATGGATCGTCTTCCCTATTTTGCGATAGAAAAAGAACATCCATCCCTTAACAACCAGAGAACCCAGAAGAATTCCCAGAACGATCGGAGTAAAAGTAATCGGCGACGGATTTATAATTCGTTCGACCGATGTTTTAAGAAACTGAAAACCGATCAGAATGATGAGAAAAGACATGGTAAGTCCGGTGATGTACTCGATCCGGCCATGACCGAACGGATGATCCCGGTCAGCAGGTTTGCCGGACAGAAAAAAACCGAACAAATTGATAAAGCACGTCGCCGCATCGGAAAGGTTGTTAAACGAATCCGTTACGACAGCAATACTTCCGGACAATAGTCCGACAAAGAGCTTACCCGCAAAAAGTATTAAGTTGCAGAGCATCCCGACGATACTGGCAAATTTACCGTATCGTCCGCGAACGACCGGCTCTTCGGGTTTCTCATAGTTCTTCACGAAAAGACGTATCAGAAAATTGAACATATCCAAACTCCTTACGGCTTAAGGTCTTTATAATTGTCAAGATAAAAAGAGTGCCGTGGTCTACGGCACTCTCCATATAATAACATATTACAAATTTTCTTCAATAAATCATGACGAAGCTGCCTCTGTATACATAACAGAACCCGTACCGTCGGGATTGTACGTAAACCATGCGGTATTGCCGTCTTCGTCTGCCTTAATAAACGACAGACCGTTATCATCTTCGCCCTCAAAACCGTCCTTATACCCCAGCTCTTTCAAACTGTCAATATAAGCATCTGCGGTCTTGCGCTCCATGCCTTCATAGGAAATGGTACAGGTTCCGTCGGAGGACCATACACCGGTAATTTTCTCATCGATCTCAGGCATGTTGCCCATATCATCGCCGGGCCAATCCATACCCTTGCTGTCAGATGTCGTTATCGCGGTACTGTCTTCGTCATCTTCTGCTTCGGTCTCATCCGAATTCTCATCATCGGTCTCTTCTTCGGTCTCTTCTTCGTCCTCGTCTTCGTCCTCTTCTTCGTCCTCTTCCATTTGCTCAGAAACTTTATCCTTTGCGGCATTGGTGATCTTATCGGCAATGGATCCGCAGCCGGAAAGCGAAATCAGAGCAACAATAATCAAAAGAATAAGCAGGTATTTTGCGGGTCTTTTCATAAATGCCTCCTAATGTCTGATTTGAAATAGGTAAGATAACTTTGTACAATAGAAATGCGATCATTTAAGATATACATCTCACGTTTATAATAAAGTATTCTTGATATTTTTTCAAGACATGCAGCATCGTTTTTTGTTATTATGGAGTAAGTTTCCCGACTTTCGTTATTCGGAAGAAATTTCATGACTTTCGGTATTGGAGGAAGATATATGATCGCGCGCATCTTGGAATTCCTGGTTAAATGGAATGTGCCGAAAGAATACCGTGAATTGGTTGCATATCTCATTCTTTCCGCGGCGATACTGCTGGCATGTATTCTTATCGAACTCTTTTTACGCTGGATCGTAATAGAGCTTTATTACCTGATCACCAGCCGCAGCAAACGGCTGATCCCGCCTCTCATCAAAAGAACAAAACTGTTCGAACGATTTGCGCACGTATCCACGCCAATCTTTATCAGTTTTTTTGCCGCATCATACGGAGACGATGCCGAAGGATGGATCCAGAAGGGGCTGACAATTTATGTCTTGATCGTGCTGATCGCGATACTGAATTCCTCCTTCGCTGTAGTCGACGATGTATACCGGACACACGAAATTTCCAAAAAGCGCCCAATCAAAGCATTCCTGCAAATTGTCGAGCTCATTGTCGTAATTCTGTTCATGATTTTTATCATTGCAAGCTGGATACACGAGAGTCCTCTTGTCCTCCTGAGCGGTTTCGGAGCGTTTGCAGCAATCTTAAGCCTGATTTTTAAGGATACGCTTCTCGGTTTTGTCGCCGGAATTCAGTTGTCCTTCAACGATATGGTTCGAATCGGGGATTGGATCGAGATGCCGAAGTACTTCGTCGACGGCACCGTCAGCGATATCACGCTGATCAGTGTTGAGATCGAAAACTCGGACAATACGACAACGACGGTACCTGCCTATGCCCTGGTCTCCGATTCTTTCAAGAACTGGCGCGGTATGATTCAGTCGGGTTCAAGGCGTTTGAAGCGTGCTGTTTTTATCGATATGACCAGTATTACATTTTGTACCGAAGAAATGCTGGATCGTTTCAGCAAATATGAATATCTAAGCACATACATCGCAGGTAAAAGAAAAGAATTCGCAAAAGCGGCCGGTAAATCACCGCTTCAGACCGAAATAAAAAGCAGCCGGCAGAAGCTGACCAATATCGGTGTTTTTCGTATATATCTGGAAAAATACCTGGCGCACAATCCCAAGATTCATGAGGATATGACCATACTTGTTCGCCAGCTTCCGGCAGACAGCAAAGGTTTGCCATTGGAGATTTATGCGTTTGCCACCGAAACCGATTGGATTTCTTACGAGAACATTCAATCCGATATCTTTGATCACATTTATGCAATCGCTCCGAGTTTCGGATTAAGACTCTTTCAGGAGCCTTCCGGACACGATATGAGCAGCATAAGCATGTCGGGTTCCTGAAAAAAAGACAGTGCGGGAAAGTCTTCTTCCGCACTGCCTAAAATTGCATGACCGGATTCAAATCGTCACTTATTCTACATCTTCACCGATATCTTTGATGGCTTTATGAAAGGCCTCCGATTCGGATACGATTAATACGGGCTTGCTGAAATCCAATGCAAAAAGTCCGATAAAAGACTTTGCGTCAACAATAATCATGCTATCTAAAGAGTGAATGCCTACGTCCTCATTGAATCGGATCGCCTGTGTTTGAATCTCCTGCAGTTCAGATATGCTCTGAATGATCTTCTTTGTTATCATACTTGTTATCCTCCAATATTTTATTCAGCCCGGCAAGTATATGCAAAGGAATTCTTCCTTTATCACATTATTATAGTAGCACAAAATACGCCGGCACAAGAGATGATGCCGGCTCATTTTGTGACTTTTCGAGAACTTCACTTCCTGAACTTCTCGGGTTTCTCCACATAACTGTGAACGACACTGCCGCAATCCGTACAGAGAATATGATAAAGAGCTGATGATGACAGCATTTTACCATAGACGATTACTTCGGCTTGATAAGTCTGATAACCATGTGCAAGTTCTGTGCCCCCACAGAACGGACATTTCGTAATTCCAAAATCATTCATTCCCAAATCCTCCGAATAATCATAGTGATCGTAACGTATCGACCTTATCCGTTAATATAAATCGTTTTGCAGAATATCTCAAGATGTTTTTATATTTCACACCATAATTGCCGCATATTTTTGAATTGGAAATACCGTCCGCTCGTTTCCCGATTGAATCTCACCATAAAAAACAACAAGGGGCTGTTGCAAAATGAACTGTAAGGTTCAGGATGCAGCAGCCTCTATTTTTCTGCAAAAAACAAAAAGGCAGGTTCGAAAACCCGCCAATTTGTGTAGAATTAAATTGTGCAATATAACTCAATACGTCCCGACTATAGCAGATTCGGAGACGGAAAACAACTGGTTTTACCCATCGACACAGAAGTCCTTATTCCGGCGAACGACTCAGTGAGACTGCTAAGCCAAGTGATGGAGGAATTAGAATACAGTAAGCTGTATGAGGCGTACTCCCCAAAAGGGAGAAAAGCGGCAGTAGCACCCAAGAGTCTGTTCAAAGTTCTGGTATATGGATATATGTGCGGTCATTACTCGTCCCGTGCTCTGGAAAGAGCCTGCTGCCGGGATATTAACTTCATGTATCTGCTTGCAGGAGACAAAGCTCCGGATTACTCGACCATCGCCCGCTTTCGCAGCGGACGTCTCGATGGCGTTACAGAAGATTTGTTCCGACAACTGATAGAAAAACTGCACGAGCGTGGGGATATCCGCTTCGATACGCTCTTTATCGACGGAACCAAGATCGAATCGTGCGCCAACAAATACACCTTTGTCTAGAAAGCGGCTACGCAGAAGAACGAAGCCAAACTGCAGGCCAAAGCCAAGGAACAGTGGGCACAAATGTTCGGGGAAGAAACGGTTCCGGATGAGATTTCTGCAGCCGTTATGCGGAACGTCTTACAGATGCTTCTCGAGAAAATTGAAACACTGGGAATCCAGATGGTGTACGGTTCAGGAAAAAGAAAGACCGATTTGCAAAGAGACGCCGAACTTTGGACAGAGTTTCTGGACAGACAAGCCAAGTACGACGATTACAACCGCTTGTTTGACGGACGCAACAGCTTCTCCAAAACGGATCCGGACGCCACGTTTATGCATATGAAAGAAGATCACATGCAGAACGCCCAGCTCAAGCCCGGATACAATATCCAGATCGGCGTAGAAGGTGAATATATCGTCGGAGTGGATGTCAGCAGCGAACGATCCGACCAGATGACACTGGTACCTTTCCTGAAGCGGCTGGAAGAACTGTACAAAGGGAAACGGTTCAAGGATATCGTAGCGGATGCCGGTTATGAGGGCGAAGAAAACTACCAATATCTGAAAGAAAACAAGTATCAGACCTACATAAAGCCACAAAACTATGAGAAGTCTAAAACCAGATCCTGGCAGAAAAATCCATACCGCCGTGAGAACATGACATACGACCCGGTCGAAGACAGCTACACCTGTCCACAGGGCAGGAAACTCAAGGTAATTGGATTTCGAAGGAGAAAGTCTGTGTCCGGATATGTATCCACAATAACAAAATATGCATGCGAAACTTGTGTGGGCTGCCCTCACAAAGAGAAATGCACAAAGAGTCAACTGAATCGAGAAATGGAAAATTCAAAACCCTTTGCCGAACTGCGGCAAAACTCCTTAGAAAACATAACGACTCCCAAAGGAATTCTGCTTCGCATGAATCGGTCCATCCAGGTCGAAGGGGCATTTGGGGTTATAAAAGAAGACAGCGGGTTCCGAAGATTCCTGATGCGGGGAAAGAAAAATGTCAGAACCGAATTTCTGCTGATGAGCATGGGTTACAACATAAACAAACTCCATGCTAAAATTCAGGGAAATCGATGTGACCAACTGCTTCATGAAAGGGAAATCGCCTGATACACAGTGGAAAAAGCGGAAGAAAAGCATACTGCTGAATTTACTGCGCTCAAAACACAAAGAATGCACATTAGGTGGATAAGAAACGCCTCAAACGCCCCTGCATATAGGTCGTTGGAGGCGCTTTTCATATATAAACACATTGAAAAGAGGCCATTGCGCCAGTGATTTTTCAATCCCTTTTGCAACAGCCCCTTGTTCTGGTGGTTGCGGAGGCGGGACTCGAACCTCGCGACCTTCGGGTTATGAGTTCTATTTTATGCCTATAAACATCTTGTAGAATCGTGTCGATTCGCCCTTTTTTCAGGCGTTCCCGGATGTCGCTCTTATGTTCTCTTTGTGGTTCTTGTGGCTTGTTTTCGTATCAATAAGCCACAAATAAGCCACAAAAACTAGACGATATATTCTTACAGAACAATATTTTTCATAATATTGCGTTTCTATTTCTGTTACGATGCAATTATCGTCTTTGGTTACCAATATCAAAAAAACTACTAGATTTGTCACGAACATCCAAATCGGGGTTACAAAAATGTCTGCATAGCAATATAATAGATTTACAATATGTTTAAGAATTATAAGCGAAAGATAAGAGGTATATTTTTATGGCTGATTTTTTACTAGCGATTGCACCCTATCTTGGCAGTGGATTTATCGTTACAATTTTAGGTTACTTCTTAAAGGCTATACTTGAATACCACTATAATAAGAAAAAAGAGGAAATCCAAAAAAAGAGAACCGTTTACGAAAACTTGGTTAAATCACTTCAAGTTTTCATTTCCGGCAGACGTGCCGAAGAAGACAAAGAATTATTCCTTTCCTCTTATGCAAATTCTTGGCTATGGTCGTCCGACGAGGTCATAATAACTTTGGGCGACTTCATAGACACTCAAGTCGAAATGGCAAAAATTCCGAAGGACGGGGCAGCCTACAAAAAATTAGACGAAACGTCCAAAGCAAAATATACAGAGTGCTTGTTAGCAATGAGAAAAAATTTAGGATTCAAAAAAACAGAATTGACAAATACCGATCATAGGTTTGTTAGCTTTTAACATATGTAACGCTCACTCAGTTGGTCTCAAGTTTTTTCGACCTCTCGAATTGTCACAAGGGGATTCATGGCAAGTATTCAAGGGAACGAAGATTTTTCGTTCCCTATCACTTTGCCTTTGCCAATGGTCTTGCGTTAATTCATAAAAGTCCAAATAAACGCAAGATTAATATTGTGTTTGGAGGTCGCCACTTTTAATAATAAAGATAATTCGCAATTAATGAACCTTTTCTATCTGAAATTCCTATCTTTTTGTGCAAACAATTTACTTATACCTTGCTGATAACAAATTCTTACCATAATTCTGTTCGAATGCTAAACGATGTTTACTTCACGTTAATACAGCCTCTGGCGCTCCTTTTTCCTCTTGTGTCGACTCAATTGTTTTTCTTGCATCAACAAGGACATCGGCAAGAATTCCGGCATAGGTTGCATATTTTGGATACTCCCAGAGAATGGCTTCGGAATTTTCTTGTCTTTCTTGGACGGTCTTACACTCTTTGGGACTCCGATATTTTTCGAAATAGTCTTCCAAAATATCCTGAACAAGCGTTACGGCCTTGTCTATTGTCGTTTTTAGCATGCCTAACGTATCAGCACACTGCCGGTTCTCGGCGCGTACTTCTTCTATCTTTGAATTACCGTTCATTGTCTTAATCCTCCTAACGCCTTCTACGTGTGATATTCCGCAGGCCTTTGTAAAGATCCTAACTCTGTTTGTTGCCGCTCAATAGTTCGTTGTATTGGTGTTCAATCCCTTTGCAAATGATCTCTGTTTTTGTTTTCCCTGTCTGCTCTCTACAAAACTCTAGCTTTGCCGCCTCTTCCTCTGTCAATCGAATTTGGAATACCCTTTTTTTGGGGTTGTCTGTTGGCCGTCCAGTTCTGGGGGTCATGTTATTGCCTCCCGACTTCTGTAATGACATAAGTCTAGTTTTTGTAATTACAAATGTCAACACCTAAGGAACAAAAATCTTCAGGAATTGTTACAACGATCAATCAGCGATGCCAGATTTCTTCATTGTGCCCTGCGCGTGCCATTGTTCCCGCCCCCTCCGTGCCGCCTTTATCGCCCGCATCCTTGAAGCATGGTATGCCCTTGTTTTCGGTGTAATGCGTCTTAGAGGCATTCTGACGCGTCCTATAGGCATTCCCAAATATTCATGTGGGGATATTTTTCTAGCAAATAGATCGCTATGTGGTGTCCTTAGCACGCGCCGTACTTTTTAAGGGGCTCAGGGGGGTGCCTTGCCCTTTCGCCCACAAATCCCGCTGTATCAACGTTGTACAGGCTTCTTGCCCTTCGTCCTTGTCTATTGGCCGCACAAAAATTCCTTTACCTGTCTTGCTCGTACCTTGCGGCTCTGGCTTTCAAGGTCATAGGTTTGTCTTTGGTTTTGCACCTGTTTTGGCGTTAGTTTTACCATGTTTCCTGCGCTTTTCTGCGTCTTGCTCTGTAGAAGTGAATACAAGCATCACCCGGATTATGCAAACCCCAAACATCAATGAATTACTTGATTAAAACCTATACCCTGTTTAGGCTTCTCCCCAACCTTTCAGATAAGTTCCGTCGCTGTTCTTCCGTCGTCTTGTTTGGCGGCCTGACCTTAATCCACGTCTTAGGGATCTCAATGATAATCCCGTCGTTATCATCATACGTCTTTATGATCTTTGCATCATCCGGATAATCAGCAGCTAACTTCTCAAGTCTGCGCCGCATGGGTGCCTGACAGGTATATATCAAAGCGCTCTTATCCTCGTTGTTGAAATTGATATTGGTTTCCCGTTCGATGTTCGAATAATTTGCCAATTGTTACCCTCCTTAGGGTCTTATGAATCCCGACGTCATCAATAGCTGTCCTTATAAAATCTGTTGGCGACTTCTTTTCGGGTTTCGCCTCTTGATCAATCGCCGTTATGGTGCCCGCGTTCGCCCTTAAGAAACTTGCGGACAACGCCGAAATATCAATAACCAAACCTAAACCAAAGATAACCATATGGTTTTTACAGAAGGCGGCTTTTTTTCGGCCTTGCTGATTCCGCTATATCTATTTCATTCTCCTTCGTTCTCGTTCCGAGTCTAGTTCAAATACTTCCCAAAACTTTTATTAAACAAGTCGCTGGGGGTAACGTGCGTCACTAAGTTAGAATCGTTTTTCCACTTGAGCGCCTTGTTATCTATAACAGTGTAAAAATCTCTAGTGGTATAACCCTCATCGATCCGTGCCCGGATCACTGCCTTTGTCTCTTCCGTTACTTCAAAATTAGTTCCCGCTTTGGAATTTAGATATTCTATAATCTCTATAGAGGTACTATCTATCTCTTCATTTACATCTCCATTTGTATTTTCATTTTCCATATGTTCGTGAAACAGGTTGTTTTTTACGTCCTTTGTGTTCGGCGGGTCTTCGACATGTGTTTTCTGTTTTGACTCTCTGTTTCTTCTTCTGCCCTCTGAATATTCTGCGCGCTTTGTCTTCTCTTGCTCAAGGCGATTGTTAAAATACAGTCCGTTTTCATCAACCTGAAAATGCTTAAAAATGTCTTTATCCTCTTCTTTGCAGATCTTTATCATGTCTTCTTTTATTAGTCGGCCGTTTAGGAATTCATAACAAAGCAGACGCATGTACTTTCCGGCCTGCTCGTCCGTCATTAACATGGTTCCGGATAGAAAATCCGAAGGGTAAAATAAAAACGCCGGATCTTTACCCATTATCATTTACCGCCTTATGATGTTCTATTTTCATTTCGCTTCGTCTTTCTCCGTGCTATTCCTTGCAATCCGTATCGTCTAAAATAATGTTTGTCCCGTCAAAATTCATTTCAACCTGACGATCAACCACGCGTATGTAATGCTTGGCTGGCTCCGCCGCAATCTGTGCAGATCTTGCACGACGATTACAAGCAGCAATAAATCGCCTGCACTCTTTGCGCGCTTGTTCCTGGTCGTTTGATGGTAAGAAATAACCTTTGTTGCTTGATAGTATGGGTTGTTTATCCTCGTGACATATTTGTACTATATGGCGTAGCTCCCGTTCTTCAACACTTAACATACGAGACAATTCTTCTGCACTAATGGCGTTATTTTCCCCGTGTCTTAATACTTCGATAATACAGACAATTCTAAGCATTTGCTATCTCTCCGGAATCCGCCGAACGCCCGACGGCCCTTCTTGTGGCATGCCCGAAGGCTGTTTGAATTCATATAGATCCTGCATGTCAACAAGATACCTGTTACCCGCCACAATACAAGGAATCTCTCCACGTTTTACCATTAGTCTCAACAGGTGTGCGGTAATCGCTGTGTTGGGATCCATCTGCTTGAGTTCTTTTATTGCCACAGATAATGTCCTCATGTGTTTCAACTTTTTTCCCTCCCTGCCAATCTTTGGCGAAGAATTGAATTATTTCTGTTTTCTTAAATAGTGTCTATTGGCCCTTTAAAAATTCTTTTAGTGAGTCTTCGTGTATAAGAATTTTGACTCCCGATCTGACATGACGTAATCGCCCATCCTTGCAAGCCATACGCAGCAAGTAGGTTGATATGCCGAAAGCTGCAGCGGCTCGATTAATCGTAAACAGACGTACGTTTTGCTCGTTGCTCATTTTTGTACCCCCTTTTCTATTTATTCTTTTCGTGATAGAATCAGATATGAAATTTAATATTTTTCTATTTCTTTTTGTATTTTAAAATTAGCACGGATTCATATGCAGGTCATAAAAAAATCAATATCCGCAATTTTAGAAATTTTTTATTGTTTTATTTCTATTTAGACATTTGGAGGGGAATATGAAAAATTGTACAAAAGACTACACACTTTCAAAGGTTGAAAAAGAAAACCTTAAAGATTTCGGTTACCTAATCCGCATATATAAACTTCTTGAGCTAAATCCGATAACAAAGAAGGAGCTTTCTCATCATATTGATGTACCGGAATCAACTCTCAATAAATATTTAAACAAGGAAAAACCAATACCCATGACGATTGAATGTCTTGTAAGGCTTTCGAATTACTTTAACGTGTCAACGGATTATTTGCTTGGCATAACCAATGTAAAATCAATTGATTTGAATATTAGAGATGTGAGCGAAAAAACAGGATTGTCTGAAGATGCAATAGTTAGACTTCAACTTACAAAAAACATGGGGTTTAATGATCTTTTAAGTGATTTCATTTTGAACTCAAATTTCATTTCCGGACTCGCTCAAGCCAACAGGACAATATGCATGGAAATTAAAGACGGTTATGGTTATGCTTTTATGTCTAAAAAAGACGCTGATAAAATGAATGAAGGTGAGAGTGTCCAATTCGTAGGGGTTCACAGCAGCGTAATCGCCAACATGTATATGTCTAAATCCAAAAATGATTTTTGTAAGGCAATTGAAGAATCAGTAGACGCATACTGCAGCGACAAAAAGGAAGTGTCTGAAGAACTAAAAAGACATATTCAATCAATGTACGGAAATCTCTAGTAGTAATAATTATCACTATTGTCTGTGTTTGCGAAAGGAGTGAATAAAAATGGCAACCATCGAAAAGCGCGGAGACTCTTATTTAATTCGCATAAGTACCGGCTACAAAGCGGACGGATCTCAAGTACGCAAAAACTTTACTTGGACGCCCGCGCCGGGCATATCAGAAAAGCAGATCCAGAAGGAACTGAACAAACAAGCCGTTTTGCTTGAAGAACACGCCGCGTCCGGCCGCCTGATAGATAGCAAAATGAAGTTCTCGGTATTTGCGGACCTGTGGATGAAAGACTATGCAGAAAAGCAGCTGTCAGTTAAAACCATTGACCGTTACAATGATTTGCTTCAGCGAATTAATGACGCAATCGGACACATACGACTTGACAGGCTCCAACCTCACAACCTGCTTGAGTTTTATTCCAACCTTGCAGAAGTCGGGATTCGCAAAGACTCCGGATACATTGCCGCTCCTGGACTAAGGGACAAAATAAGCAAGAAAGAAAAAAGTTTAGCGAAGTTTTCAAGAGATATCGGGATTGCCGCAAGCACCATCAAGGCGGCTTGCGATGGAAAACAAGTCTGTCCCCATAGCGCACAAGCGATTGCAGACGGCCTAAATTTGCCTCTCTCCACTCTCTTCACAGCACAAGACAAAAAGACACTGGCCGCAAAGACGGTGTTACATCATCACCGACTCATAAGCTCCATTCTTCAAACGGCGGTCCAGTGGGAAGTTATAGAGACAAATCCCGCTATGAGGGTTAAGGCTCCCAAAGTGGAAAAAACGGAAGCAACATACCTCGATGAAGAACAGGCGCTGCAAGTCATTAAGGCGCTTGATAGCGTATCCATACAGCATAAGACAATGATTGCCCTTCTCCTGTTAACGGGCATGCGCAGGGGCGAAATATGCGGCTTACAGTGGGATGATATCGATATGAAGGATCAGATTATTTCTATCAAGCGAACCATTCAGTACTCGCCGCGACTCGGGAAGTTCGAAAAGAGTCCCAAAACGCTTTCATCCGTCAGAGTCATAAAGGCTTCAGATACTACAATCTCTATGCTGAAGATATTCAAGAAGTGGCAAAGCGAAGTTAGGCTTCGTTTGGGCGACGCGTGGCAATCGGAGAACAGAAAAATAGCCGCCGAAAAGAAGATCCGATTCGAGGCCGTTAATTGGGTGTTTACGACGGATACCGGAATGCCGCTTCTCCCTGACAGCGTAACGGTAAAATTTAAGAAGTTTATTGTAGACAATGGACTGCCGGCTATAAGCATTAAGAGCCTTCGCCACACAAGCGCAACCCTTATGATTGCCGATGGTGTAGACATTCGAACGGTCTCCCAAAGGCTTGGACACGCACAGGCAAGCACCACGATGAACATATACGCCCACGCCATACAATCGGCACAAGCTAAGGCGGCAAAGTCGCTTGATAATAAGCTTTTTCCGGACGATAAGCCACAAACAGGCCACAAACAGGGTTAATCACCGGGAATTCAAGGCAAAGCAAAAAGCCTAGAAAGATTACTCTCTCTAGGCTTTTCTGGTGGTTGCGGAGGCGGGACTCGAACCTCGCGACCTTCGGGTTATGAGCCCGACAAGCTACCAACTGCTCCACTCCGCGATATAAATTGTTTCGCACCAAAACGTTTGAACATCCATAAAGTATGGTGCTCGTGACCGGACTTGAACCGGTACGGGAGTTACCCCGACGGATTTTAAGTCCGTTGCGTCTGCCGATTCCGCCACACGAGCTTGTTTCCCGTTTAGGTGCTTAAGTAGAATAGCACTTTGTTTCGCCGGTGTCAAATGAAATTACAAACGATTTTTCGAGCACTTACAGAAGCATGTACAGAACCTTACAGAAATGAATATGTAAGGTTGTTTGTCTTGCAGATTTTCACAATTGGTTGTAACATTTATTTAACTGTTTATGGGGAAAATGTACAGTTTTATTTTTTTAGTTCACCATCGGAGGTTTATGAAAAATATGGATGACAATGAATTCGGCGGCAATCGGTTTCTGTTTAACGGGAACCGTGATGACGACAACGATCACTTATCAAACAGCGATTCGGATACAGACGATTCTGCCGATTCATCGGTTTTTCGTACATTCATGGGCGGAAGCGGCGATGGTCCGAGGCTCTTTGGTTCCGACGACAGTCATACAGATTCCTCCGAAGCAAGCGATCCTGCGGAGTCCGTTCCTCATTTAAATTACAAACCGGAAGATCTGGAATTCGACGAAACGTATCCGCTAACTCTTGATAAACCGATCTTCAAGAGACTCGAGCCGGAAACAGATTCCTCGACCCCTCAGCCCGAGGAATCTGATCCTGCTTTTATACAGCCGGAAGAAACTCTGACGTTCATTCCGCAGCCGGAAGATACCCCGCCCTTCTATCCTCAGCCTGAGGAATCCGAGCCTGCTTTTATACAGCCGGAAGAAACTCCGACGTTCATTCCGCAGTCGGAAGATACCCCTCCTTTCTATCCCCAGCCCGAGGAATCCGAGCCTGCTTTTATACAGCCGGAAGAAACCCCGACGTTCATTCCGCAGCCGGAAGATACGCCGCCCTTCTATCCTCAGCCCGAGGAATCCGAGCCTGCTTTTATACAGCCGGAAGAATCCGTTAACGAGACAGAGTCGTATTTCGAATCACCCGCATACGATATGGATGCTTCCGATTATCCCTCTGAAGATTCATTCAACACCGTCGAACCGGTGGTCGGAGACGATTCTCAATATTCAGATAACGACCTTTATCTGGTGGCAGACTCCGATACCGTCTCCGGTTATGAAAACAATGATATCCAACCGAAGAATACTGCGGGAACCGATGAGTTCGCGGAAGATGATGACGAAATGTCAGATACGGCTTTCCCGTTGTTCTTGTCCTTTAAAGCGAATGATTCTGCATCCAGTGTTTCCGAAGCCATTCGTGATAAAAATACGCAAAAGACATCGGATAATGCTTCGCGATCTTCTTCGGGAAAAGCCTCATCCGCAAAAGCACCCCTAGACGACCAGACCTACAACAGGATGCTGAATGAAGCAGAGCCTGTAATTTTCAAACCGTATGATACCCGCGAAGAGTCCCGGGAATTATCTCAGGAAGTGTATGATATTCCTTCTGTCGAACCCCAAAACACAGCTTCAATTGGAAATGAATCACCGGAACCGGCTGCCTTCAAGCCGATGTTCAAACAGCAGGATGGTCGTCCGGCATATCCGTCAAGATCGGTTCCAGCGAAACCGGAAGTAACCGAAGCGGAAGACACAGAAGATTCCGATAAGACCGTCCGGCCCGGTACGCGCTATTATCCGGCGGCACAGCAGATGGGTTATGCGGCTCCGATGCCACAGCGTGAACTCAACAAAAAGCGGAAAAAGAAGAAACACACTACACTGATCGTTACATTGACGGTCGCGACCGTTCTTGTCGCCGCGTTTTTTATCTGGAACAAATATGACATTGGCAACATGCTCGCGAACGGCGGCAGACAGATAACGGCAACCGTCGCCACAACATCCGCAGCATCGAACGCGACCACCGCCGCAGTGGTCGCGGAAACAACCGCGGCGCCTACCGTAACCGTCTCTCCGACACCTGCAAAAGTTTCCGTTACACCGGCTGCTGTTGTGTCCGTTACTGCATCTCCTACGCCTAAGGCTACCGCTACTCCTACGCCTAAGGCTACTGCTACTCCTACGCCTAAGGCTACAGCCACTCCCACGCCTAAAGCCACAGCGACGCCCACGCCTAAGCCTACAGCAACGCCTACGCCCAAACCTACCGCGACTCCTAAGCCTACCGCAACTCCTACGCCTAAGGCTACCGCCACTCCCACGCCTAAAGCCACAGCGACGCCTACGCCTAAGCCTACCGCCACTCCCACGCCCGCGTCCGGCGAATCCGCAAAGATTCCTTCCGGTTTCTCAACCTCGATAACAGACGGCAGCGCCAATGGGGACACCGCAACGTTCAACATTCAGTTTAAGAATCTGAGCAAAACGGATGTGTCACTTTTCGACGGTGTCGAATATATCACAATCACGTTCAATACAGTTGGTGCCCCGGTAACCGGCGTAACCAGCGATTCTTTCACTTTCTCACCGGACCCGAAGCATGCCAATACCTTTATCGGGATTCCGACCGATAAAGAGGTCATCGAAAAAAATGACACAAAGACAGTCGGGATCACGGGTGTGTCGGATGGTAAAGACGTCGGGAAATACAGCATCAAGTACTATGTAAAGACGTATTAAGCTCTTGAATCCTATGAAAAAGGCCGGATCGTGATCCGGTCTTTTTTTGTTCCTTAATGATCTCTGCATTGCGCGAAAAATCGTATCCGGCACCAACGGCCGGCAATATCAACCGCTTCTTTTAGGAAGAGAGATTACTTTTCGATCTGCATACCGGACAGGAATGCATTGATGAACCCGTCTAAGTCTCCGTCCATAACCGAATCGACATCGACGACCTCATATCCGGTTCTGTGATCTTTTACCATTGTGTAAGGGCAGAACACATAGGAGCGGATCTGGCTTCCCCATGCGATATCCATCTGGTTACCCTTAAGATCCTCGATCTTCTCCATATGAGCAGCCTGAGCGAGCGCAAAGAGCTTTGCCTTCAGCATGTTCATAGCCGTTTCGCGGTTCTGGACCTGCGAACGTTCCGACTGGCAGGACGTAACGCATCCCGTCGGAATATGTGTAATACGGACGGCAGAGTCGGTCTTGTTGATATGCTGACCGCCTTTACCCGAAGCACGGTATGTATCCACCCGAAGATCGGCCGGATTTATCGTTATATTGATCGAAGAATCGAGTTCCGGTATCACTTCACAGGAAGCAAACGATGTATGACGCCGTCCTGAGGAATCAAATGGCGAAATTCTTACAAGGCGGTGTACGCCGATTTCCGAGCGAAGAAAACCATACGCATTGTCTCCTGTGACAAGAATGGAAGCGCTCTTGATACCGGCTTCGTCTCCGTCCAGAAAGTCGAGCTCTTTGATTTCAAAATCATGTGATTCAGCCCACCGGTTATACATCCGGTACAGCATCTCCACCCAGTCCTGTGCCTCGGTTCCGCCGGCCCCCGCATGGAGCGTCAAAATTGCGTTGTTCCGGTCATATTCGCCGGTAAGAAGAGTCTCGAGGCGCATATTTTCCAGCTCGTGGCGAAAACGGATTACACCCTTCTGAACTTCTTCCAGTATCTCGGTATCATCTTCTTCGTTCCCGAGTTCGCATAAAATCAGAAGTTCTTCGCGCTCATTTTCGAGCGAATGAAAATGCTCTACCTTCTTCTGAAGCTGCCGCATGCGCGTCTGGATCGACTGCGCCTTCTCGACATTCTCCCAAAAGTCCGGTTCCTGGGCATGAACTTCAAGCTCGGATATTTCGTCCTGAAGAGGCAGGATATGCAGTGCGGCTTCCAGAAGCTTAAGCTGATCCTTTGCCCCCTCCAATTCTAGTCTGTATGTGTCAAATTCGATCATCAGGTCTTCTCCTCATTCTTCAGTTCGTTTACAAAAGCAGCTAATCTTAACATAGCCTCCTTGATATCGTCTATAGCGGCCGCATAGCTGATACGGACATAGCCTTCGCCCGAAACACCGAATGCTTTACCGGGTACAATGGCAACCTTCTTTTCCTTGAGAAAACGCTCGCAAAAAGTATCGGAATCGATATTCAAACCTTTGATACTCGGGAACGCATAAAAGGCACCCGTCGGTTCATAACAGGACAGGCCTGCGGCCCGGCAGCCGTGAACGATTACACGTCTTCTGCGGTTGTACTCCGCCCGCATTTCGTCGACTTCCTTGTCTCCGTTCCTGGCCGCTTCCATCGCCGCATACTGTGCGGTGGTCGGAGAACTCATGATGCAGTACTGGTGAATCTTATTCATTGCGGCGAGAATATCCTTAGGGCCGCAGACATATCCGATACGCCATCCGGTCATCGCATATGATTTGGAAAAACCGTTAATCATGATCGTACGGTCATAAAGAGACGGGAATGACGCGAGCGAACAGTGCGGCTCCGGATTATAGGAGAGTTCCGAATACAATTCATCCGACAGAATAATCAGATCGGGATGGCGATCAAGAACTTCGACAATCGGGAGAAGTTCTTCTCTTGACATCGTTGCGCCCGTCGGATTATTGGGGTATCCGATCATAACCAGCTTTGTCTTGTCCGTAATCGCCGCTTCGAGATCTTCCGCCTTCAGCTTAAACCGGTCTTCTTCACAGGTGGAGACAATTACCGGAACACCCCGGGCAAGCATGACCGCAGCTTTGTAAGCGACAAAGCACGGTTCGATAACGACCACCTCATCGCCCGGATTGATGAGCGCACGAACCGTAAGGTCAATTGCTTCACTTCCTCCAACCGTTACCAGTATTTCCTGCTTGGGATCATACTTTAATGAGTAGCGTCTCTTCAGATAGTCAGATATCGCTTCTCTGATCTCGATGTAACCCTGATTGGGAGAATAATGCGTAAAGCCCTGTTCGAGCGAATATATACCGGCCTCGCGGATTCTCCATGGAGTGACGAAATCCGGCTCGCCGATCGATAATGATATAACCTCGCCCTTCATTTCGTTGGCAAGATCGAAAAAGCGGCGAATCGCCGACGGCGGTATTGACTTGACTTGATCTGAAAGAAGTAAATTTGTATCCTTATTCATTTGATTATCCTCTCAATACGCTGTAATTGGACCCGGTGAAGCTATCAGAGGATAACGGCCTCTCTTCTGTCAACAGGCTTATCGTCAAATACGACGCCATTGCTCTTGTACTTTTTCAGGATAAAATGCGTTGCCGTCGAGATGACACCCTCGATCGGAGCCACTTTATTCGATATGAAAGACGCCACTTCACGAAGAGTCGAATCTTCGATAATCAACATCAGATCAAATCCGCCGGACATCAGATAACAGGATGTTACCTGAGGGAAACGAAATACATGCTGCGCGATCCGGTCAAATCCCTGGTCACGCTGGGGCATGAGCTTTACTTCGATCAGGGCCGTCACCGATTCTCTTTCGGTCTTGTCCCAGTTCACGACGGTCGTGTATCCAAGAATAATATGCTCTTTATGGAGGAGCTCGATAGCGGCGGCGATCTCTTCCTCTGGCACACCAAGCATTACCGCAAGTTCCGGCTGTGTCAATCTTGCATTGTGTTCAATCAGACGAAGAAGTTCATAACGATCAAGCATAATTACCTCCGCTTATATCAAATAATTTGTTTCCGATCATTGTATCACAGATAAACAAGTCTCTTCAACGATTTGAATTTCAATAGATTGTACGAATCAGAATAGGAACGGGAGCGGGAATCGGCCTGACACCGCACACCGCAATTTAACCTTGCAGTAAACCAGCGCGGTACAAACCTTCCCTATCCTTCTCCGAAAGCATATATGCTCCAAGATTGCGTTCGGGTGCATATTCTCCGTGATAATCACTGCCCGCTGTCTTTATGAGCCCCGTTTCTTCCGTTATCCGATCGATTTCATGTCGTGTTTTCTCGTCGTGACAGGGATGCAAATACTCGATTCCGAATAAACCGGCTTCAATCAGGTCCGGTACAATAGCCAGATTGTGCTGCTGTCCAGGATGCGCGAGGACGGCAAATCCACCGTCCTTTGTAATCGCCTCTGTAACGAGTACCGCATCGGCATATTCAATCTCGAAAAAGCAGTCTCCGCCCCGTAAAAAGTGTTCGCGATAGAAGCTCCCCATCGCATCCGGTATCAGTCCTTTGGACCGCATCGTTTTCAGGATATGGTGCTTGAAGACCATATCGGCCTGACAGTTGTTTTGAACTTCATCGAAATTAATCGGAAATCCGAGTCTGCTCAGAACCTTGATCTGCTTAAACGCTGTTTCGTTTCTCCTGTCACGGATCAGCCGGCAGAACGGTGCCAGATGAGAAAGCGGAAAAGGCTCACACCCCGGCCAATAGCCGAGTATGTGAGCCTTCTTTCCGGTCTTTGCTTCTCTGGCGGACATTTCGATCCCTCTTATGAGAGAAATCCCGCGGTCCTTCGCATACTGATATACTTCATAACCGCGGCCATCCGGCCAGAATGTCGTATCGTGATCTGTAAAAGCAAGATCACGTATACCGCGTGAATGAGCAAGATCAAGGATGGTTTCCGGCAAGTCGGCACCGTCTGAATATACAGTATGTACATGTAAATCCATTCGTCCGGGGATGCTGTCGTTTTGGGTTTTTACCGGATCCTTCATTCTCTCCCGCTCACTTATTTGTTATTGTCTGAGGGCATCAGATACGAGCGACTCCGCTCTTTCTTGCTGCTTCCGAAACGGCTGCGGCAACTGCCTTGCCTACGCGGGGATCAAAAGCGTCCGGGATAATATATTCCGGATTCAGCTTGTCAGCATCAACAAGATCAGCGATCGCAAAGGCTGCGGCCAGCTTCATTTCGTCGTTGATATCGCTTGCGCGAACATCCAGAGCACCGCGGAAAATACCGGGGAATGCAAGAACGTTGTTGACCTGGTTCGGGAAATCCGAACGGCCGGTAGCGACAACTTTAGCTCCTGCCTTCAAAGCGACATCCGGCATAATCTCCGGAATCGGGTTGGCACAGGCAAAAATAACAGGATCTTTGGCCATCTTCTTAACCATCTCTTCGGTCAGAGCACCGGGAGCGGAAACACCGATGAATACGTCGGCACCGGCGATAATATCGTCGAGTTTGCCCTTCTTCATCTTCTGGTTCGTGATGGCGGCAATCTCATCCTTTGCAGGGTTCATATTCTCACGGCCGGCCCAGATCGCTCCGGTTCTGTCGCAGAGAACAACGTCGGAAAGTCCGCAGGAAATGAGGAGCTTCGTGATCGCCGTTGCGGCGGCACCGGCTCCGTTTACGACAACGGATACTTCGGAAAGCTTCTTGCCGACGATACGAAGTGCATTGATCATACCGGCAAGCGTTACGACAGCCGTACCGTGCTGGTCATCGTGGAAAATCGGAATATCACAGCGCGCTTTCAGCTGCTTTTCGATCTCGAAACAGCGGGGTGCGGAAATATCCTCAAGGTTGACTCCGCCGAAAGATCCGGCAAGGAGTGCTACTGTGTTTACGATATCGTCAACATTCTTGGAACGGATGCACAGCGGGAATGCGTCAACATCACCGAAGGCCTTGAACAGTGCGCACTTGCCTTCCATAACAGGCATGCCGGCTTCCGGTCCGATATCACCGAGACCGAGAACAGCCGTACCGTCAGTAACGACGGCGACCAGATTATGACGGCGTGTGTATAAATAGGAGAGATTTACATCTTTTTCAATCTCAAGACAAGGTTCGGCAACACCGGGTGTATAAGCTGTGGCAAGTTCTTCTTTAGTACCGACAGGAGCGCGTGCAATAACTTCGATCTTGCCCTGCCATTCAATGTGTTTTTGAATTGCTTTACTCTTTTCCATGATAATTTCCTCCAGCAAATTGTTATCCTTAGAACAAAACAATAATAGAGGTCTTTGCCTAAAAATACAACCGTTTTCTTAGTAATGAAAAGGTTTCTTAAGGATAATAAGTACAAAAATATCGAAATTTTAAAATCTATTTACAACTTATCCGTGAAAAACTCTTATTCCTCTCCCTCTGCTTTATCCGGTTCGGGGTGCAGCTTTATTTTATCGTAAAGGATACCGGCCTGCCTGCCGAAAGCTATTAACAGAAAGGAAAGAAGAAACCCGTCAATCAGGATGCCCGCGCCCGAATTCGTGCCTAAAAACTGATGAAAAACAAACTGCGTCAAGGTATACATGCAAAAGAGCGCCAAAAGTCCCCAGAAAATACTGAACTTGAATCCTCTGGTATATCGAATGGAACGAAGCAGTGCTTCGATCAGACCGGTTCTGGAATAAGTGATCTCAATCGGAGCGAAGATCAAGCCCGATAAAAGGACCAGAGGAATCATCAGATACAATAACGCGGTTACCTGCGGAATGATCAAACCAATGGTTATCGTCGCAGCAAAAATCAGTACGACACAGAAAATAAAATAGAGACACAAAAACAGGAACAGCAAGGGCAAGCGCCTGAAATACGCACCCAGACTGGCCGTTATCTTCTGTCCGCTCCTGTCTCCGATGTAAATCCGTGTATAAAGAAAGGCGATCATCGTTATTACGAAGCCTATGGCAATAACAAAGCATATGTAGAGCATATTCCCGGCCAGCGTTGCCGGCAGCCCGATATCGGGTGTCGCCAGAAAGGTCTCTGTACTGGCGTACAAAAATGTCTCATACTGCTTATATAGTTCGTCGTACCATGCATCCCATGCAGAAAAATTCGGATTACCGATCGGCCAAAGGTTGGCAGATACAAATATTCCGAATATGACGAGAAACAGGCCGCGTGCCGTCCATCTCTTTTCCAGCCGGTCGATTTTCAAGGAATCAAGCAGAATGCCCGCCGATATCAGTCGCATTATTTCTCTTCGGCGGATATCGTAAGATCTTTGCAGACAACACCGTTTACGATATGCTCGGCAATGACCCGCTTAGCCTTGGCCGCGTCCATATGAATATAGGTTACCTTGCTGCCGTCCGCATCAATCACTTCAACAAGCGGTTCAAGCCGGCAAAGACCTAAGCATCCCGTCATCGTTACAGCTACGTCGTTGATTCCGCGCGCCCTTAACTCTTCAACCATTGCCGTCATTACAGGTCTGGCTCCGGCCGCGATTCCGCAGGTTGCCATACCGACGACGATTCTCTTCCCGATCTGGTTTCTAGCGGCCATATCGGATTGTGCTTTTTTTCTGATCTGCTCAAGTTCGTCCAATGATTTCATGTTAAATACCTCCCAGAATTTGCTCTTGCTGTTCTCTCAAATAATCCCTTATAAATAAATAAACGTCCGGATCGGACAAAGGCACGCCCTGAAGCCTTTCCCTTATATCATAGGTGTCAAACACGGATTTGTCTCCCTGTCTGTTAGAAAATAGTATCACAAAATCCCTGTCAGGATAACTGCCAATTAAACCGGATATTGTTTCGCCTATGTCACCCAATGGTAAACGGTCAATGGAAGACAAAACAAATCTTGCCGTTACGGAGGTTCCGACACCCGGCTCGGAAGATATTTGAAACGATCCCCCCGTTAATTCGCAGGCCTCTTTGAAGAGCGGTATTCCGAGCCCGACTTTTCTCGTCGTACGCGTTGTCGAAAACGGATCCGTCACTGTTTCCAGAAAATCGGCGTTCATGCCTTTACCGTTATCGTCGATGCGTATCAAGAGTTCATCTTCTTCCGGAGACATACAAATCTCGACCGATATGCGCGCCGCACCGGCCGAGATGGAATTTGTTATGATATCCAGAAGATGAAGGGATAGGTCTCGCACGGTAACCCCCGTAAATACGCATCTATTACGTACTGATTTGTTCTTGATAAATCTATGTGATTATATCACCGGCACATATTATTCCGCAATGCGCCGATCAAGGACGAAGCGTCAAACCCATCGGAAAAGTCATCCGGGACCGTCATTAACGCACCCGGATAGGAGATGTCAGAAAGCCGGTGCGCATCCGAGTTTCGAATTCTCCTGAATTTTACCAATTCGGGATATCGCATGAGGAAAGTATCGGTATCGCAGTTTTTCGAGAATTCGAGAATATGACCTTTGAAATCTTCCGGAATACTTCCCAGACTAGCCAGCATACTGTACGAATCCCGGTCTATATGGGCCGGAACAAAGACTCCACCTGCCCGGTCAATTTCATCCATCAGTATTTCCGAACGAAGATTTGAGGCTGTAAGAAGTAAATCTTCGACCGTTCCGGACACCTCGTCATTCTCGTTAAACAAATACTGCTCTCCGAAAATTTCCGGCCGGTTCCGGACAACCATGCGGTGTGGCAGGAGATATTTCTCAAAATCTTCCGCCGTTCGGATATCGGGGAAATAGCCCAGTATATGAAAGCCCTCGGTACATTCGATCTCCATGCCGGGAACGATGACGGGTGCTTTACCGTACTCCTCTTTTATTCTCTCCGCCGCCGCCATCGCGGCTCTCACATTCGCGCAGCTCTGATGATCCGTAACGGAAATCAGATCCAGACCGTTGACATACGCCATACCGACGATGTTTCCCGGAGTCATGTCGTTTTCCGCGCACGGTGACAAAGCGGAGTGAATATGAAGATCGTAACGGATATCCATAACGTTACCTGCGGCAGAGAAGTGCGTTCGATAGATCTGCCGCACTTTCATATGTATTCCTGTCCGAAGACAGAACCGGTATCCTTTCCTCTGCTGCCTTTGTCAGTACGGCCTCTTCCATTCGAACATTCTCCGTAAGGACAATTGCGGGGCAGCCGGAAAGGGATGCGACCGCAATGACATTCATACTGTTCAGTATAGTGAACCAGCAAGAGGTGTCGCTTAATCTCGACATCGCCCAGCTCAGCATATCGCAGCAATAGCCCGTCGTGATTTCACGATCCTCATAGATATCGGTAAGAATTTTGAGATTCAGGTCCTTCACCAGATCCGAGACGTGATAGGCCTTAGTCATAGTATTCACTCTCCCAGAATTCATTATTAGAGATCCAGCGTGTTTATTTCTCTTGCAACTTTCCGGATATGCTCTTTCAGCTTGATTATACAGTCCGTCTCAAGTGCGTTCCCCTGAACGATGTCTTCGGCCAGAGCGGCACAGGTCGGTGCTCCGCATGCGCCGCAGTCGAGTCCGGGGAGCGTCGCCAGGATCTCTTCCATCTTGTTGTATTTACCCAGCGCCGTACCGATGTCTTCATCGAGCCGCATGGAATTGTTCTCCGGAAGAGGAACGTCCCATAAATGCGGGGTCATCGTTTCCGGATCCAGATACTTTTCGGGTGAATTCTCCTGCTCTTCTCTGGCATTCCTGATTACGTTGCGCATTCGTACTCTGGCGGCAAACGGATTTGCCACGGCAAGCGGACCTCCGATGCATCCGCCAAAGCAGCAGGAAGGCTCGACGAATTCAATATCGCTTAAGTGCTCGTTCTCAATCTCCTCCAAAATGGAGATCACATTATGAATGCCATCTACGGCCATATACTTATCGGTTCCGAGTGTCTGCGCCTCTCCGCCTGCCGCTGCCCATTGAATTCCGTTATAATCCGCATACCGGTCATCGCGCAAGGATGATGTGATACCGTTATTCTCCTTCATGTGTTCAAGTATGTTTAATATCGCGGGATATACCTCATGCATTCCGAGTACGAAATCAACATCCGATTTCTTCTGCCCGAGCGGATTTAAGGCCGCCGATCGTTTCGACGGACAGGGAGAAATAAAGTAATTGATAATTTTGTCGGGCGTAAGATTGTTTTTCGCCGCAATGTCGGCTCGGGCAAAGCGCGCCGTGATCTCCATCGGCGCATCGAGCGGCACAAGATGCGGTATCAGAGCCTTGAACTTCATCTGAATCAGCCGAACGACAACGGGGCAGGCGGAAGAAATCATCGGAAACACGGTGGATATTTCTTCCGGAGGGAGACTTTCGGCTAAGCGCCTCTTCTCCTCAAGAAGTTCTCTGGTGCGCAGGGAAGATGCCGCCGCACCGAGCGCCACTTCATAAACATAGTCAAAACCCAGCGAGTAAAGTGCTTTAATAAGCATCGGGCGCGATACAGCCGTGCCGAACTGCGCGTAAAAAGACGGCGGTATAAGAACCGAATACAGGATCCCGGGATGTGGTTTGGCAAGATCGGGCAATTGATCCGTCACTGCCCCTTTTGCATGGTGAGGGCAGATCCGTATACACTCGCCGCAATCGATGCAGCGCTTCTCGTCGATGGATGCCTTACCTTCACGGACGCGAATCGCTTCCGTGGGGCACCCTTTAATACAGTTTGTACAACCGACACACAAATCCCGATTAAGCGCTACACTGTGAAGTTTCCCCATATTTTTCACCTGAAGATATGAATCAAAACTTAATGTACATGGTTACTTTGGTACCTTCCCCGACTTTCGTATCAATTTCAAGATTATCGGCATGCTTCCGCATATTCGGAAGCCCCATTCCCGCACCGAAACCCATCTCGCGTGCGGCATCCGGAGCTGTTGAGAACCCTTCCCGCATAGCCTGATCAACATCGGGTATCCCGGGACCGTGATCGATGATCTCAATCTTGACCGAATCGGGAAATATCGTGACAACCGCCATGCCGCCGTGACCGTGAATAACCGCATTGATCTCGGCCTCGTACATTGCAATCGCGGCACGTTTGATCGACTCGGGCCTAACACCAAGCTTCGTCAGTGTCTTCTTCATATTGCTGGATGCTTCACCCGCGTGCGTAAAATCGTTATCAAGTATCGGATACTGCCTTATTAACTGGTCTATAACTATTCTCCCTTCCCGCGGACGCCGGCTTCATGTAAAAGCCCGCAACTTGTGAACATCGGAAGCGGAGTTGAAAGAAGAGCAATCCCTTTCTCGTCAGCCAGATCGCACATCATCTGATCCGGCATCTTGCCTCTCACGAAAACAATTGCGCGTACATCCATCATTTCTGCCGTACGGATCGTTTGTGGATTGACAAGCCCGGTCAGCAGCATCTGATTGGTCGCGCAGGAAAAAGCCATAACATCACTCATCAGATCCGATCCGCAGGCAACAAGAACGTCCAGATCCAGATTTCCTGCCGGAACAACAATCTGTGCTTTAAGTAATTCGGCGCATTTGCTAAGAATCATGGGAACCTCCCCGATTTCGCCGTAATTTCCGGCGAAATATATTATGCAATTATTATATAGCTGCGAATGAAGGACGGCAAATGGTATAATTGGATTTAGTAAAGTAAATTCTAGAAAGGCAGGTGCCTATATATGGTATCCTTCAAAGTTAATCCGGATTTGCTCTATACTCTCCCCGTCAGCTGTCACAATGCGGAAGAACTGATCCGTCTTCTCGGAAGTCATCCCGAGATTAAATTCGTATCCTTTGTCGGAATCGACCTAGCGGGCAACGACACGGACGAGAAGATTCCGATTTCTCTTTTCCTTGACAGCATTGACGAATATTTGAGCGGATTTATGGTACAGACCGACGGTTCGTCCGTCGTGCTTCCCGGCATCGCCACCTTAAATGACGGACGCGTCGATTTTGAGCCGGATTTAAATGTTGTCTGGTTCATCGATTACAATTATGAGCATCAGGATGCGATTACCGAGAAACCGATCGGAACACTGCGCATTCCATCCTTTCTGGTGCATAACGGCTCGAAAGTCTGCTCGCGTTCCATTCTGAAACGCGCCACCGAACGGTTTTCTGCCGAAATCACCTCGATTCTCGAAAAGAATCCGCTGATATGCGAGGAACTGGGATTTCATTTTTCAAGCCTTGACCGTGTTGAACTTCCGACGGCCACGGAACTCGAGTTCTGGGTCAGTTCGCCGGACGAGAAGATCAGCATGGCAAGACTCTCCGTTTCGGAGAGCCTTAAGGAACAATACTGGAAAAGGACCAAGGGTGTCGTCCGTACAGCTCTCGAACAGGCCGTTATTCTGATGGAAATGTACGGTTTTCAGCCGGAGATGGGGCATAAGGAAGTCGGCGGCATCAAAGCACACCTTTCCGGTCAGGGAGATTTCCACAATATCATGGAGCAGCTGGAAGTCGACTGGAGATACGCCTCGGCACTGCAGGCATCGGATTATGAGATCAATGCGCGTATTCTGATCAAGGAAGTCTTTCGTCTGCACGGTCTGGATGTAAGTTTTTCCGCGAAACCCTTGCCGGGTGTCGCAGGAAGCGGCGAACACACGCACATGAACGCCGTGGCTTATTTACACGACGGCAGAAAGGTCAATCTGTTCAAGCCGGCCGACATGACATCCGATTATCTCGGTGTGATCGGATGGGGCGCTCTGTTCGGATTTATGAAGCATTATTCGCTTATAAATCCTTTCATCTCCGTTACAAATGACAGTTTTCGCCGCCTCCAGCCGGGTTTTGAAGCACCGACGCATCCGGTCGCTTCGCTCGGCAAGAACATCGATACGCCGTCCAGAAACAGAACGGTTCTTCTGGGACTGATCCGGAACCTCGACAGTTCGGCTCAGACCAGGTTTGAAGTGCGGTCTCCGAATCCGCACACGAATACGTATCTGTGCCTTGCGGCTTCTTATCAGTGCATGCTCGACGGAATTCGTTATGCCGTCTCTTCCGGGCATACCCCGAAAGAACTCGAAGCGGATTTCAGCAAGGACTGCGGTACGGAAAGCGAGTATCTCGACAAGGACCGGATGTACCGCTCCGAAGATGATATTTTCGCGACCTATTCCGACAAGGAAAGAGACAAACTTTTCGGAACCCCTCCCGCAACGGTGTATGAGTCTTTACGTACACTCCTGCATGACGACCATCTTGTGTCGGTACTCTGCGCGGGCGGCGTTTTCAACGACAATCTTTTTGCTTCCTATGCGAGGGCCATGCTCAACACATGGGAGCTTGAGCTTTCCGAAAGGATTATCCCCGAACATCTTGCACAGATCAAGGAGATCGTGCCGCTCCACAACAAGTCAAGCGCCTACGACGAAGCAACATGGAATGAGATCGACAAGATCCGAAATGATCTTGCAAAGGATACACAGGATTATGTATCGGTGTTTACCGAAATCCGTCTGGCCATCGACGCGAAAAACTTAAAAGAGCTGTCCAAGCTCCAGATTAAGATGAACAAGCTTCAGACAGAGCTTCTGACCCGGTATACGCAGTACTGCCAGAATCAGATCTGATTCTCCGATTTTCATGGGATAAACGAAAAGGCGTCCGGAAATGATTTTTCCGGACGCCTTTTGTCATACTCTTTTACTTGATCCCGGAGGTCAGGCCCGGATTCATAACCCTTGTCTTTGCCGCGTGTTAATAGATTCGGATCGAACGGATCAATCCCGGTATTTGAGCGGTTCCCTGAGCCAGAACATCTTCTTTAAGAAGACCGTCCGTTCCGATAAGATACGCGTCTTCGCTCTCGATGACACGGTCGATCTTCTGTCTCTCTATGCCCGGAAGAGCCTTATCGAGGATGGATTCGTCGTAATCCCTGGGAAGCCGGATCAAGGCCTTAACCGCGGATTTCCCGTGCGGAGCCACAATCGGCTCATCGGCTTTGAACCAGGTCGTAATGTGCGCCGAACGGTCGTGATGAAGTGCCGCATCGAGAATATCGCCGACAACAGCCGACGCCGTTGCAAATTTACCGGCACCCTGTCCGTAAAACATTACGTCACCGATTGCGTTTCCCCTGACCGATATCGCGTTGAAAACACCGCTTGCGACACAGATCGGATCATCGGATGAAATGATATGCGGCGCTACGATCGCACTGTTCTCGCCTTCTTCGGGATGACGGAAAATCGCAAGAAGCTTAACCTTGCCGCCGAGAGCCCGGGCATATGCGATATCTTCCTGCGTTACCGCGGAGATTCCTTCCGTATGTATGAACTCGGAATCCACATAGGCTCCGTTCATAATGATACTGGCAAGTATGGAGATCTTCCGGGCCGCATCGATCCCGTCGATATCTGTGCTCGGATTGCGTTCCGCATAACCTCTGGCCTGCGCTTCCGACAAAGCAGTATGGAAGTCCGCACCGCTTTCCGTCATCTGCGTAAGGATATAGTTGGTGGTTCCGTTGATGATTGCCGAAATCTTCGAGATACGGTTCGCCGCAAGACAGCGGTGAAGCGGTCTGATAATCGGGATTCCTCCGCCGACCGACGCCTCAAAGAGATAGATGCAGTGATTCATACTCGCAAGCTGCATAAGCTCGACACCATGCTTGGCCACAAGCTCTTTGTTCGAGGTTACGACGGATTTCCCTTTGGAAAGCGCCCTCTTCGTGAATTCATATGCAATGCCCACGCCGCCGATGGTTTCGGCAACCACTGTGATATCCGGATCTTCAAAAATGTCATCTGCATTCTTCGTGAAAAGCTCTTCAAAAGGATTGCCGGTAAAATCCCGTATATCCAGTATTTTCTTTACTTGAATCGGTTCTCCCAGGTGCTGCTCAAGTTGCTTTTCGTTCATTTTCATGACTTCGGCTACACCTGAACCGACAACACCGAACCCCAGAATTGCTGCATGAATCATATATGTTCCTCCCCCAAACCGTTGATAGTTTTATCTTACTCGCGGGCCAATATCCTGCACGACCTTACACCGGGTATCTTGCCGACATCGGCCAGCAAGAGATCGATCGATTTGACCATCAGGTCTGTTTCCATCGATATGGAAACATCCGCCAGTCCGTTGATCGGGATGTTCTGGTTAATCGTTAAGATATTTCCTTTGGCAAATGCAACGCACTGAATAATTCCGGAGAGTATGCCCGGAAAATTCTCGACGGCAATGATCAGCGTCACAAGCTTGCCCTTACTGGTCTCGTAAAAAGGCATTACGGCATCCTTGTACTTATAGTATGCGCTGCGTGAGAGTCCGACTTTCTGTACGGCTTCGTTGACGGATTTAGCCTTACCCGAATTCAAAAGCCTTTTCACATCCATTACTTTTACAAAGACTTCCGGCAACACATCGGCTTTAACCAAAAAGTAGTCATTGTTTTGAGCCATTTCAAGGCCTCCGTAATGATATCCGACAGAATTTAACCCATCTCATGCGGCGAAAACTGTCCGCCCTGTGGATACAACTGTTCTTTTCGGATACTATATCATGTATTTTGGAGTTCTGCAAGCATTGCTCGCAAAGCTTTTCCCCTATGACTGATACGGTTCTTTTCCTCGGGTGGCAGCTGCGCTGTCGTAAGCCCCCGCTCCGGAAGATAAAACACAGGATCGTATCCGAATCCGTTATCGCCGACGATGCGGTCGTATAAAATACCGTCCATGCTCTCCCTTACGGTAAAGAAGCTGCCGTCTGGCCGGACTACCGCGATTGCACAGATAAAATGAGCGGTTCGTTTATCGGGAGGGACATTCTTAAGAAGCTCCCATAGCGCGGCAATTTTCTCCTTATACGTAGAATCGAAACCCATAAAACGTGCCGAGTATATGCCCGGAGCTCCGCCTAAAGCATCGATTGCAAGACCCGAATCGTCCGCCATAACATAGCCGCCCGTCTTTTTGTGTACGGCCAGTGCTTTAAGAAGCGCATTCTCTTCGAACGTCTCGCCGTTTTCCTCGATGTCGTCATCAACGCCGGCTTCTGTCATTGTAAGAATATGAAAAGGAAGATCTCTCAGTATTTCCTGTATTTCGGATACTTTATCCCTGTTCTTTGTAGCTACAATAAAGTTCTTAACGGTATCCATGCTTCTCCTACTGCAATCTCCATGCTTTCGGGTATAGATTCTTGATCGATCCGCCGCCGGATTTGCCCCATCCGACGGAGTAACCGTCGACCGTGACGAGTATATAAGAATTCGGTGACAGTGAAGCAATCTCGTCTTCACGCAGCAGAATGGTCTCGCCTCTTAAATATCTGGTAAGGCGGTCCTCGTCCCTACGTAAAGTAAGAATACACTCGGGACGCACCTCTTCGGAAGAGAGCATCAGTGCCTGTGCATGAGATGGATTAAATATGAATCCCTTTTGTGTCTTCACGACTTCCCCGGGGAACGCGCCCATTTTCACGACCTTAAGACCGTCAAAGAGCGAGATATCTACGGGAAGCAGATGAATTTTGTCTCCGTTCAGCAAGAATCGGCTGTTTATCTTCGCCTTATAAGACGAATAACCTTCCGCGGTCAATATTCCCTCATAGAACGAATGGAGGGCTTCCGCGGCCGTTCTGACCGAATAGAGCTTAGACGTGTCGACCTTTCGCTTCTTATCCGCGACCGTCGCTAATACGAATCGCCCGGCACTCTCCCGCTTTTTCAGATGAACGCAGAAATGACCGTCTCCCCTGCTCAGCTGCGGCCAGATTCGCATGGAACCGCTAAAATATTTGCCGCCCGAAAAAGAGACACCCTTCATTTCCGGGTGTGGAACAACGTCGTATTCCGGGTAGTTTTCGAGAAACCAATCGATCATACCTTCGTTTTCCGAGGTACCGAAGGTACAGGTCGAATAAACGATATGTCCGCCCGGAACGAGCATTCTGTGAGCCGAGGCAAGGATCTCTCTCTGCATGACTTCGCAGGAGGCGGGGCCGAAGCGCTCCCAGCTTCTCACGGCATTCTTATCGCGGCGGAACATTCCTTCTCCGGAACAGGGAGCGTCAATCAGGATCCGGTCGAAATAGGAAGGAAAACGTTCGGCCAGCCTTTCTGGTTTCTCATTCGTGATAACGGCATTTCCGATGCCGAATAATTCGATATTCCGGAGGAGGGCCCGCGAACGTTCTTCCGAAATTTCGTTGGCGATCAGTAAGCCCTCGCCATTTAAATCAGCGCCGATCCGGGTTGCTTTTCCGCCGGGGGCGGCACAAAGATCAAGAATCTTCTCACCCGGCACCGCAGCGAGTACTTCGGCCGGCAGCATGGCGCTCGGCTCCTGGATGTAATACACGCCCGCATGGTAGTACGGATCTTTTCCGGACGGTGTTTCGGACACGTAGAAGCCCTCCGTGCACCACGGGACGGATGACGAATCACCGGGCAATTGAGAAAGAACCGACGAATATTCCGACGGCTTCACTTTAAGGCGGTTGATCCGGATCCCGTAATGGAGAGCCCCGTCGAAACTCCGGTAAAAACCTTCCGAATCCAGTTCGGGATGTTCCAGGAAATACTCGTCCATGCGTCTTACGAACGCTTCCGGCAGCTTCATAGTTCCAGAAAATTACAGGCACGGTATACAATGCGCTTGATCACATCGGGTGAAAACGGCGATTCGATGCCTGCTTTTTTCAGGAGTTCAAGGAACGTACCATTCCCGCCTTCCACACATAGCTGATCATAGATTCTGAGCGCGGCTTTCGGATTCGTACAGGACTTGTCCCATATTTCCAGCGCCGCGATCTGCGCAAGACAATAATCAATGTAATAGAAAGGATCCGTGAAAATGTGACCTTTCTTCTGCCAGGCCGCACCTTTTTCGTAGAATTCGACGTCATCATAATCAAGAAACGGCTGATACTTGTGTTCGAGCAGTTTCCAGACTTCATGACGTTCTGCCGGTGTCAGATCCGGTTTCTCATAAATATAATGCTGAAATTCATCCACCATGCATCCGTAGGGAAGAAAGAGAAGAGCCCTGGTCATGTGCAGCTGGCGTGACGCGTCGGCGCCGTCTCCGAAAAAATACTCGAGGTACGGATAGGAAAGAAATTCCATAGCCGTCGAATGAATCTCGCATGTCTCCAGAGTCGGCGAAAGACATTCGATAAACGGCGAACTGTCTACGCTTCGTATCGCCGCATAGGCATGTCCCGACTCATGTATCAGTGTCGACACGTCATCCGACATGCCGTTTGCGTTGGTGAAGATGAAAGGAATGCCGTAATCGAGAAGCGTCGTACAATATCCGCCCGTCGCCTTCGCTTTCCGGGCGTCGAGATCTGTGAATCCGTGCGCGGAGAGCACATCGTAAAAGCTCGGATCCTTCTCGAACATTATACGGAACATACTGGATGCCGCATCATGAAGTTCGCTGACCGCAATGACGGGACGCGGATTACCGGTCGCAAAGAGACTCGCCAAATCATAATACTTCAGTTCGTCCACATCCAGCCGTTCCTTTTGGAGACGGCGGATTTCTACCGTAACGGGGACTATGTATTTGACGACATGACTGCGGAACTGTTCCACCATTTCCGGTGTATAGTCGTATCGCTCCATGCGCTTATACCCGAGCTCGACAAAATTCCGGTAGCCGAGCTTCTGTGCCATCGAATTTCTTAAAGCAACCAGCCTGTCATAGATACCGTCAAACCGTTCGGTATTCGCTTCGTAGAATCGGGAAACCGCCAGATGCGCTTCTTTTCGTTCTTCACGGTCAAGAGACTCCAGAAAAGGATCCATCATGGAGAGCGCATACTCCCTGCCGCGGAAATTCACGACGGCCTCGGACAATATCTGGCTGTACTCGTTCTGCAGTGCGTTCTCTTTCGCCAGATCCGGAACAATCTCTCCCGATATTATATCCTTCTTGTTCTGTGCTTTGCGGAAAATCATCGGCCCCAGCTTGTTCTTCAGGTCTTCGGAGATTCCCGAGCTGAGAAGCAGCGAGTAAACCCCGGCCGATTGATCCGACACGATTGGCGACGCCTCTTCGTAAAATTCAAGCTCCTTCTGGAAAAAAGGATCCAGAGTATTCCGGTCATGCCTGATATTACAGATCGCGAAGCTTGTTTCGAACCGGCTCAATTCTTTCTGGAAATCCAAAAGAGCCGCCTCGACGACTTCCGTTGTATGCGCGGTCATGATTCTGAGCCGCACGCGCAGGACACATTCGCGAAAAGCGTCAAGTGACGGCCTCTCGTATTGAATATCCTCAAAATTAGGCATATCCATGATCGATTCCTCATTCTTCCAAAGGATTACATACGTTCAACGACATCAAAACCCAGAAGATTGCATCCGATCTTTATGGCCGTACAGACCGATTCGCAAAGCGCAAGTCTTGCCCTTGTGATCTCGTCATCGACACCAGACAGTATGTACGTATTGTTGTAAAAGCGGTTGAAGGCTCTTGCGATCTGGCTCGTCTGTCTGGCAATCATAAACGGCTCGTTGCTGGACGCTGCCTTCTTAACGGCATCCGGCAGGTCGGAGATCTGTTTGGCCAAGGCGTATTCGTCCTCTGAGGACAAAAGAGCAAGAGAGGAATCTCCAAAGCCGGCGGGAGTGATGCCCTGCCCGGCGGCCTTCCTTAAAATAGATCTTGCTCTGGCATAGGAGTAAATCAGATACGGCGCCGAGTCGCCTTCAAAATCGAGCATTTCCTCCCAGGAAAAAACGATGTCACGCTCTCTTCCCGACTTGACAAATGTATAGATGACCGCAGCAATACCGACCTTTGTCGAGATTTCTTTGATTTCATCTTCGGACATGTCCGTATTTCTCAGTTCGCTGTTCGCTTTGATCACTTCATATGTCTTGGCGACACTCTCGTCGAGCAGGTCTTCCAATACAACGATATTGCCTTCGCGCGTAGAGAACTTCATGTTTGCGAATTTGACAAGCCCGAAGCCGACATGAACACAGTCCTTCGCAAAATCATAACCGGCTTTGTCGAGGACGGAAAACACCTGCTTGAAATGGAGCGCCTGCGGAGTTCCTACGACATATATATTCTTATAGAAGTGATAGGTATCGTATCGGTAAAGAGCCGAAGCAATATCGCGGGAAGCGTAAATAGTCGTGCCGTCCGACTTCAGGACAATGCAAGGCGGTAATTTATACTCGTCAAGCATGACGACTTTCGCGCCTTCACTCTCGACCAGAAGTCCTTTTTCGGTAAGCATATCCACAACAGCCGGGATCTGGTCACTGTAAAAGCTCTCGCCGTTATAGTTATCAAATGCAACGCCCAAACGATCATACAGCTGGGAAAACTCCTTGAGAGACAGATCTCTGAATACCGTCCACAGAGCTTTTTCAGCCTCTTCCCCGTTTTCGAGACGTCGGAAATTATCACGTGCGTCCTGTGTGAGTTCCGGATGCTCTTTCTCTTCCTGATGGAATTTAACGTAGATTCTAAGGAGTTCCTTGATCGGCGTCTCATGGAGCGCCTTCTCGTCGCCCCAGAGCCGGTAAGCCGTAATGAGCTTCCCGAACTGGGTTCCGTAATCGCCGAGATGATTCATTCTGACAACCTGAAAGCCGAGTTTCTCATAGATTCTCGAGAGAGAATTGCCGATGCAGGTGGTTAGCGCATGTCCGACATGAAACGGCTTGGCAATATTGGGAGACGAGTATTCGATCAGTACCGTCTTATCCGCGCCGTCGGCCGCATTTCCGAAAACAGATCCTTTTTCGAGAACCTCGGAAAAAATCTCCTTCGAGAACGAACCGCGGTTCACAAAGATATTCACATATCCGCCCGTTGCCTGAACCCTGTCGATCCATTCCGCCTTGAGGCCGGGATTCGCCGCGAGCTCGGAAGCAATAACCGGCGGCGCCTTGCGCAGCGTCTTAGACAGAATAAAGCACGGAAATGCGTAATCGCCAAGCTCACGCTGCGGCGGCACTTCAATGGCCGATAAGACCGTTTCCCGGGGCAGCCCCGTAATAGCGGACAGGATAAGTGACGCTTCTTTTTTAAAATCCATGAAAATGCCTCCGATGAAAACGAATATGAAAATATCGTAGAAGTTGAGCCTAATCGCTCTCTTTATGCCTAGTCACTGTATCATTTACGCGCGTTCGAGTCAATTTATGATATTATATCCATGTGTTTTTTGCGTACACTTTTGTGTATGAGTAAAAGGACTGGAGGCTTCTCACATTTGTTTAGTCATTTTCTCTTTAAGGATCATACAATGCTTCTTTCGTGTATAGGCGCGTTCCTCGCACTGACCGCTGCTTTTTTTGCGCTCAAATACCTGACAAATCTGCTTCCGACGGATCACGGCCGCGCATATGCCGTCGAAGGCATAAAGAGCAAGGGCAAACCCACGAGTGCCGGACTTCTTTTCATAACGGTCTTTGCGCTTTTCACGCTTTTATTTGTTCCGCTAAAGCCGGAATATATCTTCTATGTCGTCCTGATCGAAGCCGCCATGATATTCGGTTACCTTGATGACAAAGCGAGTAAACCATGGAGCGAATACAGGAAAGGTCTTCTCGACCTTATGATATCCTTCCTGACCGCGCTGACCTTTACGCTTTTCAACTCTACCAATATTGTCTTTCCGATCCTCGGCTTCAGCTTCACGATGCCCGCTCCCGTCTATCTCCTGTTCGGTACGGTTCTCGTCTGGGTTGCAATCAACGTCACGAATTGTACCGACGGTGTCGACGGACTGTCGAGCACACTCACGATTCTCTCCATAGCCGCGATGACCGTACTTTCCGCTTTGCTCGGAACGATAGGTGGCTTTACGGGTTCCGGCATCATTATGATCGCCGTTCTGATTGCTTATCTCTGGTTTAACACAAATCCCAGCATGCTGCTGATGGGCGATGCGGGTTCACGTGCGCTCGGTGTATTTATGGCAATTCTCGCCATGCAGACACATCAGCCGTTTGCTTACCTTATACTCTGCCTTGTCTTCATCCTCGACGGCGGAGCCGGGATCGTCAAAATCTCATTGAAACGCTTCCTTCATATATCCATCTTAAAAAATACGACGACGCCTTTTCACGACCACTTCCGAAAAAAAATCGGCTGGTCCAATCCGCAGGTGACGATCCGCATGTCGATTCTTCACCTGCTCTTGTGCTCGCTCTATCTCTTAATCGTTTATGTGATGCTCCATCGGTGATCTAAATGAATATTTTTGATATCTCCTATCTCGTCCGCTATATACTGGTCATCCTGATCGCGCTGTTTGTCTGGTACCTGATATCTCTTTCCGTAAAAGAATTAAGATGGCACATGAAGAACAGTGTAATCCCCACTAAAGGGTTCTTCCTGATGGCATCCGAAACGCTTGTCAGCACACCCGCCGACGGTATGAGTCTTCCCTTGCATCCCACAACGTATATCGGCACGTCCCTGGCAAGCGATATACGGCTAAAAAGCCGTCTCATCGCAAAACGCCACGCTATTTTGTATTTCTACGACGGCTTATGGTATATCCGCGCCGTCTCGGACAAGATGCCGGTCTATATCAACCATATTGAAATCAGACATCCCGTTCCGCTCGAAAACCGTGACATCATCGGTATCGGCGAGGCATCTTTTATTTTCATCAACGAACGTCAGTATGCGGCCGAAGCAAGCCTTCGGTACGAAGATATGAGCGAAGCGCCGGTTTTCCCCAAGGAAAAAGCATCTCCGGGAATATGGGGCGCGTTCTTTTGCGTAAATTTATTCACCCTTCTTTGCCTGGGACTTCTTCTGATGTTTATACCCGCCGATCAGTCCTTTGCGCTTAAAACGGTCTTTACCATCTTTGCCGTCTTTTTCCTGATCTCAAATCTCTATTTCTTTCTTATGCCTTTATTTCTTCAAAATCTCGACCGCGTGCTCCTCCTGGTCTTGATGCAGCTGTCCGTTATCGGCTTGCTCTTCCAGATCCGGCTCGAGCTCATTGGACGTTCGGGGAGTGACAAAACGCCGGATATGCTTGTTCGGAACCTGAATTCGCAGGTATTGGCATATTTGCTGGCCTACCTCCTTCTCCCGTTCGTCATTGCGCTGGTAGCCCGCACGCATCTGCTGGAGCATATACGCCTCTTTTGCGCTGTCATTACGCCGCTCCTTCTGATCGTAACGCTCATTTTCGGAAACGGTGCAGATTCTCACGGCGCGACGCTCTGGATTAATGTCGGCGGTTTTTCCCTTCAGCTGACCGAATTTGCCAAAATAACCTATCTCATCGTTCTCGCCAATTTCTTCAAAACACGCACATCCAGAAGAAATCAGTTCGTATTCGCCGGATGGGCGGCGCTTGTCATGCTCCTTATCATGATGCTCCCCGATTTGGGATCCGCCATGATCCTCCTTCCGACGACGATACTCGTGTATGTCGTGATGACCTCTGAATATTTTGCGACATTGATTATTCTTATTTCGGGTACCGCCGTAGGCGGAATCGCCTTTGCCTTCTTCCCGCACGTACAGCGCCGAATTCTCGGATGGACGACTCTATGGACCGAGGTCAACGACAACAACCGGCAGATCGTCTACGGACTGCAGGCGGTCGCAAGAGGAGGACTTTTCGGGCGCGGGATCGGAAACGGAAGCCCGGGCGGTATACCGCTCGCTTCTTCGGATATGATCTTTTCGATTGTCTGTGAGGAATTAGGGCTCATTACCGGTCTTGCAATTGTTCTTCTGTTTATCGTCGTCTGGCTCAGAGCCGCCAGAATTACCGTCACTTCCCGTGACGGCTTCTCGTCAAGTCTCGCTCTGGGCATCGGAACGCTGACCTTCGTAGAAGCTGCCATCGTTATAGCCGGCACGACGGGACTTGTCCCGCTGACGGGCGCGACACTTCCCCTGATCGCAAAGGGAGGCACCTCGGTTCTTACGATCATCCTTCTCTTCGGTATCCTTCTGGGTCTTTCCGCACGCAGGGAAAAGGAGGATTACGGATTATGAAAATGCTGATGCGCAATCTTAAAATCATGCTTGTACTCTTTTTTATCGTTTCCGCGTCCCTCCTGATCGGTCTTTCCTATCAGCAATACAGAAGTAAAACCGAACTCTATATCGCTGCCGGTGAGAATAAGGCGGCTTTGCGTTCGAGATACGCACAGGCCGGTACGATTTTCGACTCGGACGGACTCATTCTCGCGCAAAGCGTGGACGGAGACCGTGTCTACTGTGAAGATTCGGCGATTGCCAAGTCCGTACTGCATATTGTCGGTGATTATACGCACAATATCGGAAACACGGTCGAAGCCTCCTATCAGGGTATCCTTCTCGGAAACGACCGGAATATCTTCCGCCAGTTTTATCTTGATATTCTTGGCAAAGGCCTTTCCGGCGACGATATTACACTGACAATCAGTGGCGAATTAAGTAAAAAGGCCTACAACCTTCTGGACGGAAGAAACGGCTCCGTGGTCCTCCTGAATTATAAGACCGGTGCGGTGCTATGCTCGGTAAGTTCTCCTAGCACGAGTCCATCTTCCGTTATTGCCTACGAAGATATCACCGGCACCGTTCTTTTCAACCGTGCCCTTTCGGGCGCATATGCGCCCGGCTCGACCTTTAAAATCATCACGTCCGCATCCTACCTGACTTCGAACATATATGATCCTTCCCTGACCCTCGACTGCGAATCGGTCTCCACGGTAGATCCGAACGGTGCGAGCGAATCCGGCGAAGGTCACGGCGAAGTCGATTTCATGTCGGCATTCGCGCGTTCGTGCAATGTATTTTTCGGGCAGGTGGGCGTGACGCTGGGAAATGAGCGAATCATGAATACCGCCAGAGTTTTCGGATACGAAACGGCTTTTTCTCTGGACCGCCTTTCGGTCAAGTCCGGAAAAATCGAAGTAGGAAATGATCCCTTTACCCTGTCCTGGCTGTCGATCGGACAGCCGCTGGCCGACAGCACGCTCTATACGACACCTCTTCATATGGCTATGATTGCCGGTGCGATCGGGAACGACGGAACGATGCAAAAGCCACATATTATCGAATACGCTACGACTCCGTCAGGTGAAAAATACATGAAGTTAAAGCCGCAGCCGCTTCTGGAAATTACAAATCCAGCCACGGCCGAGCAGCTCGAGATCATGATGATCGAATGTACGAAGAGCGGAACCGGAACAGCCGCGGCCATATCCGGCTACACGGTGGCGTCCAAAACCGGAACGGTACAGGTTGACGGGCAAAAAAATAACGCGCTCTGTGTCGCGTACATTGTCGAAGACGATATGCCGTATGCAGTTGCCGTCATAGTAGAAGAAGGCGGTTCCGGCGGCGGGACAGCTGCTCCGATTGCCGGAGATATGCTGTCCGCCGCGGTAAACGCCTCCTGATTATGTATGACAAAGGTAGCCTAAAGCCGTTGCCGCTCTATTCCTTCGGCTTGTTCTTAAGTTTCTTCGGAGTTTCGGTTTTCTTCTTCTCCATCGTCGTTTTTACCACCGCAGCGACGGATTCCAGAAGCGGATCGGACAAAGGTACGGATGTCTCTTCGGTCTCCGGCATCTCTTCTGCAGCGGCTTCCGGTTCGGATGTTTCAACCGTTTCTTCGGGGGCTTCGGATTCTATGAGAGCTGCGGCAATTGCCTTTTCCGCCTCTTTCTCCTGTTCCTCGATCGCAACCTTATTGGCCAGCGCTTCCATCTCGTTCTTTATGGAAGAGAGCTGCGCTTCATATTTCGGGAGACGACGTACCCTCTGTGTCGCGAAACCTTTGGAATTGGAGTCTGCCTTTGAATCCTCCGTCTCGACGGGCTCCTTATAATTCGCTGCGGCAAGCCTTATTTCTTCCATATCCGGTATTCGAACATTTGTCTGGATCTCGTATCTTCTCTTCTTCTCCATACTGTACCTCTCAGCGGAATATTAAATATACGATCATTACGACTGTCATAAACGCCAAACTGACTCCGACCCCGATCAGAATTCCCTTTTTTCCCGAAAGGGCGGGTCTTTCTTTGATTTCAGGAAGGTCTTCCGGCAGATGAGCCGGGGCCGCCTTCGTTTCGTTTCCGGTTTCCGCCTCTTCTTCACCGGCGATCTCTTCATGAACCAGCGCATTTGACTTCTGGTATATCTCTCTGGCAAACCGTACTTTCGGCAATATTTCGTCCTGTACATTCTGCAGATCATCTTTAAGATCGCGATGACAAATCTCCTTGTCAAGAGGGAGGCTGTCAAAATCCGGAGCTTCCGTATCGGAGAAATAAATAAGACCGATGCTCGCATCATCCGAAATCGGGCTGGCATCTATAATGAAGCTCCGTATCGTTTTCGTCAGTTCTCGTTCACGTTCCGGTCCGGGAAGTCCTCCGAGTTCGGCCAATCGTGCGACGACAGGCATCAGCAGCAGTTTTGTCTGGTCAAATACCATATCACAGACACCATCCGTCATCAGAATCACGGCGTGAGTGTCATCCGTAGTGGTTCGTATGACCCTCAAATAATTCTGAGCATCCGGCAGAGTAACAAAAAGGGTGCTGGCAGCGACCTCACCGTTCTGCGGCAGCGTAATCGGCTGCATGCCGGAGCCGGATACCCGGGCGATAATTCCGTCGCCGATATGACCGCAAATCATACGGGTGTCCTTGACCGCGCTGAAGAGCATCGTGCAGGACATAATCTCCATCCCCGCAAGAGACATCTCCTTGGCCTTGATGGTCAGTTCCGACTGTATGGCGGCGATCAGTACGTTCTTAACGACCGATTCACGTATATCATAATAAAATGCGTCAAAGTGCTTGAGCATCAGTTCACATATCGTCTGAACGACACACTTGGCGCCCACATCTGCGTGTGTATACTGGCTGCTTCCCGCGCCATCGGACAAACAAACAACGGAAACGCCGTTTTGCGAAACCGAAAGGGAGGCATCTTCGCAGGGAACCCCCTTGTCACGGTGCTTTCTCCCTGCGAGAGAAAGGTGCTGTAACTGCCGGTTCGATTCCGCTGTCATGAATGATCCTCTAAATATTTAAAGAAATCGTCGAGAGCCATCGATTTTCCCTGCTGCTTTGTTGAAAAATCATACAGGGCATCATCCCTCATTCCTCCCGAAATAATGGACGAACTGCTCGATCCCAGAAATTCAAACAATTTTGAAAACTGTGTTGACTGGATGCTGATCGGATCCGCTCTTTTCGCGGACAGACGTTTCAGCAGCTTATAATCCACAGAGTGTCCGACACCGATATTGAAAATGACCAGCCTGCCCGAAGACTCGAGTTCATTGGCCGCCACAATGGCTCTTTCCATGTTCTCCATGGACTCCTCGCCTTGCGGTGCACCGTCCGTGATCACGACAAGCCAAGGCTGATAATACTTGATTCCCAAATGCTTGTATCCGTCTTTGCGCTCGGAAAGAAGTTCGAGAGACGTGAGAATTCCTTCGCCGATCGGAGTCAGGCTGGTGGTTGCCTGAACAAGCGGAATGGATTGATTCTTGGCAAGCTTTCCGAACGGCAATACGATTTCAACCTTGCCTCCGAACGTTACGATGCAAATATCGGCCGCAGATCTTGTCTCTTCGTTATCGCGAATGCTGGAAAAGAAACTCTGAAGACCTTCGTTGAGCTCCTGAATCGGATTACCGGACATAGATCCGCTCACGTCAAGGCAAAAGCAAATCGGAAGACGACGCCTCGTACTCCTCCCGAAATCTGACTCACTGAAGATCTGTCGCTTACTGCCCATAAAGAATATCTCCTTAATGCTATTTGGTTAAAGTATATAATATCGCAAGGATAATCACAAACAAGAACAGAAGAAGAAAGAAAAATGTTTTCGTCTTTTTCTTACCGTCTTGATTCTTTCCATTTGATTTGGATGCAGTTTTTCCGGCTGCCGCTTTCTTGTCTCCGGCTGCCGGCCGGTCAGATCCGCATTTCGCATCTTGAGAACCAGCAGGTTTGTTCGCGGCATTCTCAACAGGACCCATGACTCCGACCCTCTTTAACTCGATCTCCGCGAGCTTATCCTGATTGACAAACGCGACCCCGATCGGGCGGCCGTTGTACATAACCTTATCCGGATATTTTCTGGTACTTGAGGTCGGATCATCCGCTTCCGGAACATGAATGATGGAATCGCGAATGGTACGTTTTCTACTGTAATTTACTTCTGCTGCTTTGACTTTATGAGGATTATACGGAAAGAGCATATACGATTCCGGATCCGGGAATTTCTTCAGACTCAGTTCATTATTATACGATACCAAAGCGGCATACCACTCTATGGTCTCATATCTCTTGCCCTCGCTAAACGCGCTGTAAAACATATTTCTGAGTTGAACGGGAAGTGCCTGCCATATCCGGTCAAATCCTCCGACAGGCACCTGAGCGCTGTCTTTACCGTCGGGGGAATACGGAAAGGACTTCGTCGCAATTTCTTCCCGAAGCGTCTCATGACCCTGCCGCTGGTTATACGGATGCTGACCACAAAGCAGAATGGCAAACGCCAGAATCCCGCATGAATAATCTTCATGAATCGAATTTCTGAGAAAAGACTGAAAAGAACGGTCCCACAATTCCGGCGGAGTGAACTCCTCCGTACCAACAGGGCACGGGAGGTCTTCGATTTGAACGCTGTCCATGTCGATCAGGTACACTTTGCTCGGACATGAAATCATAATGTTCTTAAGTTGAATATCTCCGATCATAATTCCGAACAGGTGCAGATATACGATTTTCTCGAAGACCTTACAGGCAGTCTCCACGACGCTCCTTCTGTCCCATTCGGGAAAACGTTCGTATATGGCATCCTGGCCGTCAAATACAGCGCCTAATGTATATCCTTCCGCAGCGGGCATCACAAACCCGACCGGTTCCTTGTTCTGGTTATAGATAAGAGCGAGCGGCCAGCAGATTCCGTCGGAGTTGATCTTCATCTGCGTCATTCGGATAAGCTTCATCCAGCGAAGAGGCGTCATAACGCCCCGGTGATATATTTTAGCGACACGCTTAGGATCATCCGTTCGAAATACGAGTCCCTCCGCTCCGGTATTGATCTTTTCCGTGAGAAGAATCCGGTCTCCGTCACTGGTGAAAACGGCATCACCGACGTTGACGTAGATCGCCACATCCAGATAGTCTGTCGAAGAGGATACAGGATTGACGTCCGGGAAAATCTCGCCCTCACGCAGCGCCTTCAAGTCCTTGTACAGCTTGTATTCCCCGCCATCGAAAACGCAAGCCATCATGTTTCCGGATAAGGCTTCTTCCCGAATTTGCGTTATCAGCGAAGACCTTTTCCCCGTAATCAGGCATGCGTTACTCTGATCAAGATTGTCTTTTACGAGTGAAATCACAGACATTTCAGAGCTCTCTACTACCAATCGGCCGGCATGCAACAGCATGGATAGAAACTCGTCGGCTTCCGATTTCAATTCTTCATCGTTCGGATTGTCTGCATGAGTAACACAGGCGTTGTATACATGAAAAGACGTATTGACAAGAACATCGATTTTGTTCGAAAGAATCGTTGCAAGAAGGTTTTTGAAAACAGGATACCTACCGGCTTCAAAGAGAGCCGGATAATCGAAGATTACAACTTTTGTACGAGACAAGGCTTCTGTCCATGAGTTTGCCATATTTGCCCTTCTTGTTCTTGAATTGTTCACACTTTATCTAAAGTTTACCCTAGATATTGCGTCATTACAAGGATTTATGCAGAAGAGCAATATTTTTTGAGCAATTTGCACACTGTTTACATTAATGTTATTATCACAAATAGTTATTTTCGCTTCTGGTTTTATAAAAAATTCTCCGTCAGCGTCTCAAACGTATCTCTTCTTCTGATGAGCCTTGGCTTGCCGTCAAGGCCGATCAGAACCTCTGCCGGCCGGAGACGGTTGTTATAGTTCGAACACATTGAATATCCATATGCGCCCGCATCCAGGACGCAGAGAATATCATTCTCCTCAATAACCGGAAGTTCACGGTCCTTTGCAAGTATATCTCCGCTTTCGCAGATATTACCGACGACCGTAACCCTTTCAGAGCCGTTTTCCGGATCCGCGATCCTTCCGTCACGATATACTTCGATATCGTGCCAGGAATCATACAGCGACGGACGCACGAGAACGTTCATGCCCACATCGGTTCCTACATACGTGATTCCGCTGTTCTGCTTTTTCGCATGCACCGTTCCGAGAATCACGCCGCCCTCCGCCGCAATGTACCGGCCGGGTTCGGACTTGAAGACAATCTTGTGCCCGTAACGGGATGCCCAGTCTTCCACCAGCTCTTCCAGAGCCGCTCCGAATAATGTCAGATCAAATTCCTTCTCACCGGACAGCTTATGATAGGGTATTCCAAAGCCGCCGCCAAAGTCGACAAACTCCAGATCCTGAAACTGCATGGCCATCTCGAGGAAATGGGAAACAGCCGTAAGGAACGGCGTGCCGTCCATAAAAAGAGATCCGATATGCTGATTGATTCCGACAATCCGGAGATCATAGCGGGCGGCAATTTCCTTAACAGACGGGATGTCCGCCTCGGCGATCGCAAACTTCGTCTTCTTCCCCGCCGTGACAACTTTCTCATGATGACCCGCTCCGACGCCCGGGTTCAGACGTACCGCACATCGGCCGCCCCGATTGATCTCTCCGTAGCGTTCAAGCTGAGAGAGGCTGTCAAGACTTATCGCAACACCCTGATCAATTGCATATTGCAGTTCATCCTTGGATACGTTATTCGAAACATAAAAGATACGTTCCTTCGGGAATCCTGCCTTTAAGAGCACATGAATTTCACCGGGAGACATCGCATCCGCGTTTAAGCCTTCTTCAAGAGCCATTTTGAGTATCTCGAGATTCGAATTCGTTTTGATCGAATAGTTGGCCGTAAACCCGGGGTATGATATCAAGTGCGCCATCCTGCGCATGCGGTCTCTCAAAATGCTTTCGTTGTATACATATAATGGCGAACCGTACGTTTCCAGCAGCTCCTGAGGATTCGAATCGCCGAAATACCGTGTGTTTTCCGTAAATGATATCATCTGTTACCCCCATGCAATACCGATATAAACGAGTAGTCTGTTTCCCTTTATGGATGATGATTGCAAGTCTCTTTGCATTTACGCAAGTTAATTGCAATTTGTTTTTTGTGTTATTTCATTTTATGCCTTGTTTTCTCGTTTATCAAGATGTTTTTTGCATGTTTCCAATTTTATTCAGTCATATTGACTTGCTATTTCTCACTCTTCTTTCATTGCAGTCCGGATTTTATTCAATTCCGATCATGCGCATGAGATATCTGGCGTTCGCGGAAACAGATATGCCTTCAGCCAGTTTATAGTCGAAATGAATGCCTGCCTCATCGTATGTTTCCGAGAAATGATAATTCTTCAGGTCCATACCGCCCTGCACTTCCGACGAACAAAGCTCATAGTCATGCGTCGACATAAGTCCGATGATCCATGGCTTGTTCAGGTTTTTCAGGACGATCTTAGCACCGTCCGTACGATCCCGGGAATTTGTGCCCCTGAAGATCTCATCGATCAGATAGAGGAGCGGCACCTCTTCCCTGGACTTTTCGATGATCCCGCCGATGCGGAGAAGCTCGGCATAGAAGGTGGAAAGTCCCTCCGCCAAATTATCGGCAATTCGCATGGAGGATGCGATTTGCATGCGTCCGATCATAAGAGATTCCGCACAGCAGATCGTTCCGGCGTATGCCAGTACGGCATTCACGCCCACGGTTCGCAAAAGAGTGGTTTTGCCCGACATGTTCGAGCCGGTAATCAGCGCGGTGCCGGAAGTAAGCGAAAAGTCATTTCTAACCTGCCGGTTTACCGGAATCAGCGGATGCCCCATGCATACCGCTTCAAAAGCGGCCTTATGCCCGTCGCTTTCGCTCGTGAAGGTCGGGAAGGAACATTCCGGATAGACAAACGTCAGCGTGGAAAGGCTCATGAGAGCTTCCCAGGTGCCCAAAGCCTTCAGATATTCTTCGAGATGGCTTCCGGACTCGTGCTTCCATTTTTCCAGAAAATAAATGCAGTAGTTATCATAAAGGAAGCAGACATTCAGTACAAAGAAAAGAATCGGCTGACTTCTTGCCTGTATGAAAAGGCAGATTCTGCGAAGCTTCTTTACCCGTTTCGAGGCGGAGTCCGATGAAGAATTCCTGCCGCCTTTAAGGACGTCCCGAATCTCCTTGAGCAGTTCCGATGTATGATCCGACTTTTCAATGTCCCCGAACAGTTTCGTGTACGCGGAAATTTCGGCGTAGAAGTCCCCGACAGATTCAAAGGCCGGCTTATACTTCTGATACTTGAAGGCGACCATGATGATTTGAACGATCGTCAGAGCTAAAAATACAAACGGAGGAATCAGATGAAAAACAAAGACAAGGATCATGGAGAGGAGGAATGCGAAAGTAGCTAAAGTGGACAACAGAAGAAAAATCCCTGAAATCAGCGGTTTTCCTTCGTCTTCCTTCACATAATCCAGCAGTTTTCCGGGATCCTCCGCGCTCCGGCTAGCTATTCTTCCCGACGCCTGCATCTCCTCAAGGACCTCTATATTCGCGCCAAGCTCGGCAACGGCAGCCTGCCTTTTTGTGATGAGCCGGATGTCTTTGTCTTTATCCGCAGCCGACAGCAAAAGATCGGCAAAGCTCCGCCGGCCGAACCAGGTCTCCGCGGTGCTCATAAGATGAAAGAGCGATCTCGGTCCGAAAAGGTCCAGATCATCCGAATATATGTGGCTCGGATCCTTAAAATTCTCTCCGGTGTCGGGCAGCTTGTCAAAATCATGGACCGCTCTGGCTTTGTATTCCGCATGAATATCGAGCAGTGTTGATAGATAGTACAGTTCTTTCTTCAGCGCCTGATGCCGCAGAGCCGTTACGATAAATAGTCCCGCAAAGGCAAGGAACACGATAAGCGCAAGAATTTTCTTGTCAAAATAGAGCAGAATGCCGCCGCCTATAACGCCGCCGAGAAACATTGCCATCCGGATATTGCTATATACGGTGGATATCTTCTCCTTTATATCCCGTTTTAACGTAAGGTCCTTTTCTCTCTCTGCAAAGATCCGGTTCCTTTTATCGATTGGTAGCTGATCCATGAATGAGTCCTCCTAAAGTCGCAGTTGCATACATAAAAGATTCTAACACATCGATGAATAGATATGGCAAAGCAATCCTAATTCGGATAAAATGGAGTTCCGGAAAGGCAGGTCAACATGAAATTTACAGTATCTGAAGAAGATTTTTTAAAGAAAAAGCCATTGGCAATATTTCTTTCCTATTATAAGCCGAATATGCGTTTGTTTCTTCTGGACATGATCTGCGCATTTTTCATATCCGGTATTGACTTAAGTTTTCCCATGCTCTCAAGATTTGCGCTGAACACGTATCTGCCGGAGAATAACTTCCGTGCGTTTTTTCTGCTGATCGCAATCATTTTCGTATCCTTTGCCGTCAAAGCCGGTATGCAGTACATCGTAACGTACTGGGGTCATATAATGGGCGCCGATATCGAAATGCAGATGCGCCGCGATCTCTTCGGCCATCTCCAGAATCTGTCCTTTACTTTCTATGACAAGAGTCGTACCGGCAACCTGATGAGCAGAATTCTGTCGGATCTCTTTGATATAACCGAACTGTCTCACCACGGTCCCGAGGATCTGTTCATCTCTTCCGTTACGCTGATCGGATCGGTAATCGCGCTCTTTTTCATAAACGTGAAGCTGACCATAATGCTCCTTATTTTTCTGCCGCTGCTCCTGCTGTTTACGATCCTTCTTCGAAAAAGAATGTCCTTTGCATCGGCCAGGCTCAAAGATAACACGGCTTCTCTCAATTCGCAGATCGAATCAAGCATCTCCGGATCCCGTGTGTCCAAGGCTTTTGCCAACGAATCCTACGAAGCGGGTAAATTTGAGCACGTTACTCTGGATTACCGCAATGCGCGCGGGCGTTTCTACAAGATTATGAGCACATTTTTCACCGGAATGGAATTCATGATCGGACTCCTAAATCTTCTTGCCATCGGGTTCGGCGGCTACTTGATCATGAAAGGTGAACTGAACGTTATTGATCTCATCACATTCACGCTGTATATATCGCTCTTTCTATCTCCGATCCGAAAGCTCATCAATTTTACCGAACTGTATCAATCGGGCATGTCGGGATTCTTACGGTTTGTTTCCCTGATGCGCGAAAAGCCGGATATCACAAACCGGAAGGACGCAATTGTTCTTTCGAACGTAAAAGGCGAAGTCTCTTTTTCGAACGTCACATTCTCTTACAGTTCCGACGAAACGGCCGACAAGGTCCTCTCCAATATTAACCTTGTGATCGAAGCCGGGAAAACCGCCGCAATCGTAGGCCCTTCCGGCAGCGGTAAAACGACTCTCTGCCACTTGATACCGCGATTTTATGAAGTACAGGAAGGCGCGATCCGCCTGGACGGAATCGATATCCGGGATATCGATATCTCCTCTCTTCGCAAGAATATCGGAATTGTTCAGCAGGATGTATATCTGTTTGCCGCAAGCATCATGGAAAATATCCGTTACGGCCGTCTGGACGCCACGGATGAAGAAGTACTTGCCGCCGCGAAAGAGGCGGAACTTGATGATTTCGTCAAGAGTCTTCCCGACGGCTACTCGACCTATGTCGGGGAACGCGGCCTTCTATTATCCGGCGGTCAGAAACAGCGCATATCGATTGCGCGGGTCTTTCTTAAGAATCCGCCCGTGCTGCTTCTCGATGAGGCGACATCGGCTCTCGATACACAGACGGAGCTTCGTATTCAGGAAGCTCTCGAACGTCTGTCAAAAGGAAGAACATGCCTCATTGTCGCGCACCGTCTTTCCACCATACGAAATGCCGACGAAATCATATATCTTGATGAGAATGGCGTACAGGAACGCGGCTCGCACGAAGTCTTACTGGCCGCAAACGGCCTCTACGCGGAGCTCTATAAAGTTCAGTTCTCGGGAAAAGAAAATTCGTAAGAAGCGGGAAATCCTGGCGATCCGGTTATAACGGATTGCCGGGATCAACGAGCTCATCGCTTAAACGTTTGACTTGTTTCCTGGCCGAAGGCTTCTTCTTTGCCCCCGACGAAGAACTCTTGGCGGCCCGAACCGTTTTGGGAATCACCTCGTCAAGCACATCTCCGATGCTGTCATGGATGGTCAGCATAGCCTGAAGATCCAGATACGTCGAGCTCTTATTGATAATTACTACACGGTCATGAGGGAGAAACTGCGCGAACGTTGCAGCCGGATATACGGTAAGCGATGTTCCGCCGATAATCAGAAGGTCTGCCTTCTCGATGAAGGCGATTGCACTGTCGATATTGACATGGTCCAGATGCTCCTCGTACAGTACGACATCCGGACGAATCATTCCGCCGCATTTCGAGCATACCGGGATTCCTTCGCTCGCGAGTACATAATCGAGCGAGTACGGCTCCTTGCAGGACATACAGTAATTACGGTGAACGGAGCCATGAAGCTCGACAGTCACCTTGCTCCCTGCCATCTGATGCAGATTATCAATATTCTGCGTTATAACAGCCTTAAGCTTCCCCTGCTTCTCCAGACGTACCAGAGCCTTGTGAGCCTTGTTCGGCTTGGCCTTCGGATAGCAAAGCTTGCGCTTATAAAAGTCATAGAATTCTTTGGGATGATCGACAAAAAAGGAATGGCTGATGATATCGACGGGACGGAAGGATAAGCCGCTGTCCTGATTATAGATACCGTGTCCGCTGCGAAAATCGGGAATACCGCTCTCGGTGGATACCCCCGCCCCGCCGAGAAAAACAATATTATCCGAATTGGCAATCAGATCGGCCAGCTGGGCAAGCTTCTTTTCGCGTGCACCTTCATATCGATCCAGTCTTGTTTCCACTCGCTTTGCCCCATCCCCTGAAACAGTTCGATCCATTAAGCATCAACTATAACAGGCATTCGTTGATCAGTTCATTCCGTGTTCGTGCATCTCGATATCATCGGCAATGCCCATGCCGGATGCGCCGAACATCTCCTTGCCCATTATACGCTTCTCGTTGCGCTCGCGCTCCACGATATTGCTGAGCAGCTTACGGGTTCTGTCCGAATTCTTAATATTCTTAATAACGAGAGTCGGATTGCTCTGGTCTGCTGTCATCAGCGTAATCGAACCGACACGGAAAATCTTCTGTCCAAGAGACCTCGAAAGCTTCACATCCAGAACACGGTACAGCAGCAATTCATCCACTACCGAATTGAAAAAGCCCCTCTTAACATACAGCCGGTTGTTATCAAGGCTATATACCGTGAAAGAGATCGGAAGTCCCAAATATCTCTTGCGGTCTTTCCACAAGATCTCATCATCAACCAGTAAATTCTTAACCTGTTCCGATTCTGCTTTTTTGGTCATAACGCACCTCCGCGCAATCCTTTCGGACAATACAAATATTATAATGTTTTAACAAAGATTCGTCCAATACATTATTGATATTTTCCCTAAGATATATCTGATGATGCCAAATCTTCTGCCGGAATGATCGGAAAATCCACTTCGCAGGTTTGAAACAGATCGGACCATTTGTGGTCAGCTCTCATAAAGTCGTCGGAACGGTTCATATACGTCCGTGAAGCGTAATCGCCCGTGTCAGGTACCGGGTCATCCCAGGTGATATCCGCATTGTACCAGACATTATCGATCAACACCTGATTCCATGCATGCGCCACATAAATACCGTCCGAACCCGCCGCGTTGCCGGATACAATTCTCGTTGATATACCTGACAATTCCAGCAGAAGGCCAAACGCCTCGGAATAACCCTGACACTGTCCGATGCCGTCGAGCAAAACACTTTCGGCAGTCGCGAGACGTTCCTGGTCGCCATCCGTACTGTATTTTGTATTTTGTATGATGTAATCATGAATGGCGATCTCTTTTTGCGTGTCGGTCATACCCGGCGCTGTTGCCTCGCCCAGTATAGCCTCTGCCTTCTCATATAAAAGAGTTGCGTTCGAATCCTTAAATTGCATCGGATCCCCGTTTTTCAGCGCTCTTAAGATCTGTCCTGCTGCATTATACTCAAACATCAGGCGGATTGTACACGGAGTCTTGTTGTCATATTCAACCTTTACCTCGCTCGTCTCATAAGCCGAATGAAGCGCTCCGTCGTTTGCGAGCTCAGACCAGTACTGACTGAAAAGATCATATTTTTCAATGCTTATATATATTTCCGAATCGAAATTGTACAGGGCCTCCTGCAAGACAAAGAACAGATCCTGCCTGCTGCCGATTTCGTTTACTTTTCCAGCATCGGAGACATTGAATTCTCCGTCCTGCGGAACGGTCGTCGGCAGAAGCTGCATAATGTCGTTTTGCAGGGATGAGGCCAGTGTCTGATACGCCTCTTCTGAGATCGGTTTGTATCCGCAGGCAGAAACAAAGGCTAGAGCAAGGACAACAGCCAAAGCCACGATCGCGATACGGCGGCGAGGCTTTGCCGATCCTTTCTTATCCGGTTCATCCGGTTTTTTTAAGCGGTCATGAATGTACTTGATATCCGCACCTTCCTTATAAAAGAAAATGAATTCTGTCTTTAGAATATCATACGGGACAGCACAGTAAAGCGAATGGATTTGTTAATTTATTGCGACGCTGCCGGCCGGACAGCTGTCCTTCATTCCGGCCCGGTGATGATCAGGAAAAGGGTCTTGTTCTTTTCGCGTCATAGACCGCCCGCGCATCAAAGACACCTTCAAAGGAAAGCGTCCGAAGCGTATCACCGTTCAGCATGGTCCGGTCGAGATACAGGTAATTATTGCCGAACGTGTAATACGGCGTGGGGCCGACTCCGAAAAAGATCCTGAAACCGTTCTCCTTAAGAAATACGGCACGCGGGTCCGATCCCTTAATAAAGTTACCGTTCGGATACACGAGAATATCCGCCTTCCCCGTAAGGCTTGAGACCTGATCCAGCCACTTGTTCGTGTCATTCTTGATCGTATCCATATCGCAGTCATTCGCGTTGATAAAGCCGTATGTGGACGACGCCAGAGACCAGCCGGTCTCCTTGAGTCTGTCCATAATCGCAGCAACAGCCTCGCGGTTCTTACTGATTTGCTCTTCAGTCGGGCTGATGCTCGCAGCTCCCATGGCCGACAGCGCGGCATTTCGGTCATCGACCTGATCCGCGTCGGTTATGTAGCCCATAACCGTCTCATAACCCGTAAATGCGATGATTCCCTTGGCACCGTTGAAAGAAAAATCCGGATGCAGATCGACAAAGGCATCGAGAATTCCGATCGCTTCCGCATCGCGGCTGGTTACGGTTTGCCCGGAAGCATTTACATATTCCGCACAGACCTGGTTCTGATCGTTAAGGACAAGTCTACTTGAGATCCCCAGGCCGGTCTGATACGCAGAATAGTTTACGTTTTCGAGTATGATGACAAGCGGCTTCTTGCCTTCCGGGATCTTGAAGGCAAGTTGAGAAACATTGGTCTCACTGCTCAAATCCGCCATGCTGTGTATGTCAACGAGAATATAATTATTCGCATAAAGCTGCTCGAGTATCGCCTTGAATTCCGACGTCGTGAGCATCAGAGAATCCGTATTCCCGCTGTTTGCCGCCGAAAAAGCGAGATCCGCATCCGCAATCAGAGGCTTCACACACAGTACCTCAACCTTGTCCGTGTAATTTACGACAATCGAGGTATTGCTGGTGGCTTCGAGGAGCTTGGCTTGGACCTTCTGGTCATCCGGAAAGATCCGGGCAAGATCCGACAGGATATTTTCAGCCGTGTAATACTGATAGGACAGCAGCAGCTCGTCGCACTCCGCCATAATCGGGTCGTACATTTCTTTCTCGCAGTCACTTAAGCGCGCACTGGCATACTCGTTTACAAAGCCGGTCGTATGGCTGATGATATCTTCGTACTTGTCGACAGCCTCTATATAGGATTTTGCAGCAAAATACTGCTCGGCAGTCTGAACGTCTCCCCTGTATATCTCGATCGAGTCGAGTTCCTTTTTGAGCGGAGCGGCGGAAGAGACAATATTCGTATAATCTCCGACCTGCGTGAAAATGAATTCCAGCGCCGGTTTTTCTATGGTACCCAGAAGAAATTCTCCGCACAGGCTCTCGAGCCACAGGGAAAGCCTCGCTCCCGTAAGCTCGCCCATCTGCTCGAGGAATGCGCGGTCGTCGGCAACCGGAGTATACCGGTCATTCCTGATGCTCGTTTCAATCGAATCGACGCGGGCATATACAATGCTCTCCATCTCCGCGAGAACCATTTTCTCCTGAGAATCCGCCTTCGTATCGTCAGGATCCCTGCCCAGTACTTCCGCCTGAATATCGCGGTACATCGTAAGTGCTTTCGTATATTCGTGATTTTCAAGCGCATTTTCAAACGACGGCAATACCGAGGAGAGTTGTCTGTTATAGACGTACAGCCAGCCGAACACGACGGCTGCCGTTATCAGCGCGGCCGTGCAGATCCAGATCAGAATTTTTCTGATAAGAGATCCCGATTCGTCGGGCCTGTCTCCGAAATAATACTCGCCGGGCATGGTTTATACTTCCCCCAGACCGATCTGACGATTCACGATCGTCTCTTCCTTCAAATAATAACCTACCGCGGGCGTTCTGCGTATCCGGTAATACTCCGGATCCGCAAAGCCCGAATTCTCCAGTTTTACGACCGAGGTAAGAACGCTGCCTTTCTTGGATACGAGAACCTGAACGCCCTGGGAAGATCTCGTTGTTTTCACAGGGATAAGGCTGCTCGAAAAAACGATGGCTTTCCGAAGATTGGAAAACGCGGCGAAATCCGTGTCCGCGGTCAAATAATGGATAGCCGTGATCGGAGATGCCTCGCAGCAGGCATGAAGCAGCTTTTTGCGGTTCGTCTTGGTCTCATACGCCTTCAGAATAACTTTGGACATTTTCCCGTTTTCAAAAGAGAAAAGAATATCTCCACTGTAGTCTTCCGTGTTATGCATGAAAAGAATCTTCTCGCCGTCTTCCATCTGAAGAATATTGGCAAGATACCCGCCAAGTTCGGAAGGCTTAGTATCCGCAAGTTCGAAGGCGCGCATCTTGTAGACATTGCAGTGATCGGAGAAAAAGAGAATATCACTCTTGTTCTTCCCTTCAAGTTCCATCAGAATCCGGTCTTCTTCCTTGGTCTTAAGTTCGCCGGCACTTCGCAGGGAAGTCAGCGGAATCTTCTTGATATAACCATGCTCCGTAAGGAACAATTTGAGCCGGTAATCTTCGATCATCTGATCTGTCGAGAACGTCTCTACTTCGTCGACATGCTGAATTTCGCTTCTTCTGTCTTTGCCGTACTTTTTGGCGACATTCTCCAAAGTCTTTATGATCATAGCGTCAATTCGATGCGGCTTCTTTAAGATATCCTCGAGATCGCTGATTTCCTTGATAAGAGCCTCGCGATCTGCGATACGGTTCAAAATATACTGATGGTTAATGTTTCGGAGCTTAATTTCAGCTACATATTCCGCCTGAATCGCGTCAATCGCAAAGCCTGTCATCAGGTTGGGGACAACATCGGCTTCGAGTTCCGTGTTTCGAATGATCTTAATTGCCTTATCGATATCCAGAAGGATTTTGGCAAGACCGTCCAGAAGATGAAGCTTATCCTGCTTCCGCTCGAGATCATAAAGGACCTCACGCTTCTGACAGCTTCTGCGCCACACAAGCCATTCGGCAAGGAGTGCTCTTACTCCAAGAACACGCGGCATTCCGTTGATCAGCACATTGAAATTGCACGAAAAAGTATCCTGCAGCTTGGTGAAGCGGTACAGCTTGGTCATCAGGTTGTCATGATCCACGCCGCGCTTGCATTCGATCGTAATCTTCAAGCCCTCGAGATCCGTCTCGTCGCGAACATCGTTGATTTCTTTGATTTTTCCGGAACGGACCAGCTCGATGACCTCGTCGATAATCGCTTCCGCGGTTGTCGTGTACGGGATCTCATAAATCTCGATCATATTGTTCTTCTTGTCGATTCTGTACTTGGCACGGATCTTGATACCGCCGCGGCCGGTCTCGTACACCTGCAGCATCTCGGCCTTGTCGTAAAGAATCGTTCCTCCGCCCGAAAAATCGGGAGCCGGCATGATTTCAATCAGATCCACCTGCGGATCCTTCATATAGGCGATAGTCGCTTCGCAGACTTCGCGAATATTGAATGAGCAGATATTGGACGCCATACCGACGGCAATACCCTGGTTGCTGTTGACCAGAATGGACGGAAAACTTGCAGGCAAAAGGACCGGTTCCTTTAAGGTACCGTCATAGTTATCCATGAAATCGATGGCATTTTTGTCCATGCCCCGAAAGATTTCTTCGCAGAGCTTGTCTAATTTAACCTCGGTGTATCGGGCTGCGGCAAATTGCATATCGCGGGAGTACTGTCGGCCGAAATTACCCTTCGAATCGACATACGGATGGAGAAGCGAGCCGTTTCCTCGTGTAAGACGGACCATTGTCTCATAAATCGCCATATCGCCGTGCGGGTTCAATCTCATCGTCTGTCCGACTACATTGGCCGATTTGGAACGGTTTCCCGTCAAAAGACCCATCTTGTACATCGTGTACAGGAGCTTTCTGTGCGAAGGCTTAAACCCGTCGATTTCGGGAATCGCACGTGATACGATAACACTCATCGCATAGGGCATATAGTTGGTTTCAAGAGTATCGGTAATCGCCTGATCCGTCGACGGATGCTCGCGCTTCACCGTTTCCGCGGCAACCGGATCACCCTTTTTGGAATGTCCCTTGTTTTTCTGTTCATTATCCTTATGACCGGTCGTACTCATGTCTTATCTCCTTCGGGAAATCCGATGCTTTCTTATAACGCAATGGGAAGTCAGCCGATATCCAGCTGATCGAGATACAGATGTCCGTCCTTCTCAATATGTGTCTTTCTACCCTGCAGATTGTCTCCGAGGAGAAGATCAAAAACCTCCGCCGTCATTTTCGCGTCGGACGGAATGACTTTTATCAGCCTTCTGGTTGCAGGGCTCATCGTCGTAAGCCACATCATTTCCGGTTCATTCTCACCGAGTCCCTTGGACCGCTGAATCATACAGGAATCCGGGGGATATTTTGCAAGAATCTCTATGCGCTCTTTTTCGGTATACGCAAACTCCGTTTTCTCTTCCTTTTTGTTCTTATAGGTTATCTCGAAAAGAGGAGATTCCGCGATAAATACCTTTCCCTCCTCGATCAGTGTCGGGGTAAGGCGGTAAAGCATCGCGAGTATCAGTGTACGGATCTGGAAACCGTCTACGTCGGCATCGGTACAGATAATGATCTTGTTCCATCGAAGAAGATTTAATTCAAAGGACGAAAGATCTTTGTTGTGTTTGGAGTTGATTTCGACTCCGCAGCCGAGGACCTTAAGGAGATCGACAATAATTTCACTCTTGAAAATGACATCGTAGTCGGCCTTAAGGCAATTCAGTATTTTTCCCCGGACCGGCATAATCGCCTGAAATTCCGCGTCCCGGCCCATCTTGCAGGAGCCCAAAGCTGAATCACCTTCAACGATGTAGATCTCTCGCTCGGACACATCCTTGGTTCGGCAGTCGACAAATTTCTTGACGCGGTTATTTAAGTCAATATTCCCCATCAGCTTCTTTTTTACATTGAGACGGGTCTTCTCGGCGTTCTCGCGGCTTCTCTTATTGATCAGCAGCTGCTCGATGACCTTATCGGCATCCGGTTTGTTCTCGATGAACCAGATCTCCATCCTCTGCCGGATCAGATCATTCATAAAGTCCTGAATAAACTTGTTGCTGATGGCTTTCTTCGTCTGGTTCTCATAGCTCGTCTGCGTGGAAAAGGAGCTCGTAACGAGAATAAGACTGTCTGCGATGTCCTGAAACGTAATCTTGCTCTCATTCGCCTTATACTTGTCACGGGCACGTATCTGTTTATCGATTTCCGCCGTAAATGCAGCGCGCACAGCCTTGTCGGGTGCTCCGCCGTGTTCGAGAAAACTGGAATTGTGATAGTACTCGATAAGATTCACTTCGTTATTGAAGCAGAATGCAACCTGAGACTGCACCTTATATTCGGGCTTGTCGTCACGGTCTTTTCCCCGGCCCGTACTTTCGAACGAATACGGTGCTGAGATACCTTTTCCTTCGTTCATTTCCTCGACATACCCTAAAATACCCTGCGGGTAGCAGAAGGTATATTCCTGCCCGTTTGCCAGATCGGAAAAATGAAAGGTCACGCCGCTGTTGACGACGGCCTGACGCTTGATGATCTGGAGAAAAGACTCCGCGGGAATCTGGATATCGGTAAATACTTCACGGTCCGGCTTCCATTTCTGAATGGTTCCCGTTCTTTTAAAACGCGTCGGTTCCTTTGCGAGTCCCCCGATATTTTCGCCCTTTTCAAAATGAAGGGAGTACTTATATCCGTCCCTGAAAACCTGCACGTCAAAATATTCGGAGGCGTATTGCGTTGCACAGGCGCCAAGACCGTTCAGTCCCAGGCTGAATTCGTAGTTTTCGCCGGAATTGTTATTGTATTTACCGCCTGCATACAGTTCGCAGTAAACAAGTTCCCAGTTGAAACGCTCTTCCTTCGTATTGTAGTCCAAAGGGATTCCCCGTCCGTAGTCTTCTACCTGAATCGAACCGTCGGCAAAACGGATCACGTCAATTTTGTCGCCGTGGCCTTCTCTGGCTTCGTCGATCGAATTGGACAGAATCTCAAAAAAGGAATGTTCGCAGCCTTCCAGTCCGTCCGAACCGAAAATAACACCCGGACGTTTCCGTACGCGGTCGGCACCTTTCAGTGATGAGATGCTGTTGTTGTCGTATGCGGGTTTTTTCGTCATGAATACAGTCCCCTTCTGATGGTTTGACGGTTTAGATTATAACACAACAATGGCGGGCAAAAAAAAAGAGGCTTCATCAAGCGAACAAAATCCGCTTATTGATCCTCTCTTCATAATGGTGAGCCTAGGAGGACTCGAACCTCCGACCCACAGCTTAGAAGGCTGTTGCTCTATCCAACTGAGCTATAGACCCATTATAGGAATGGCGGTCAAAATTGACCGCCATTACGGTTGGAGCGGGTGATGGGAATCGAACCCACGTGATCAGCTTGGAGGGCTGGAGTTCTACCATTGAACTACACCCGCGTATTGAGGGAAATCACCTTGACGGGTGTTCCTCAAAACTCGCTTAGCTATCATACAACACGATTCGCGTCTTGTCTACCCCAAACATAAATTTGAAGAAGGATTTTAACAAAAATCAGGCTGTCTCGGAAACGAAATCGCCAAATACATAATATCCGTCCTGCAGCTTATACCAGTTGTTCTCTGTCTTGGCTATTACTGTAATCGTCATGCCGTTGGTCAGAGCGGAAATTTGCGGATACGTGGTATCGGGGCCCGTACGGACTCTCAGGAAATCGGATGCTACGTGTACGTACATGACCTTCGCCGGGTCTATAGCATTCTCAACCCAGGTAACGGGTTCCGTATTCGCCGCTATGGTTCCCGAAATGGCAGCTACCGATTGCGTAGTGGTTGCGACAGTCGTCGCCTCGGTCATTTGCGCAGCTGTTGTCCCAGTACTGGAGCTCTCCGTTCCTGCCTTCTTGCTTCCGCAGGCCGCGGCGGATACGGAAATGACAATTACCATCGAACAGATCGTCACAATTCTCATTAGGCGTGCAAGCTTCATTCTTGATTCCTCCCGGTAAACTACATGATACACAACCGGTTACCCGGTCGATTAGCACCTAAAATATACTCAATTTATTATACCCCTTATGTTCTTCCTTACATATTACTATTTTATTAACCGTTTATGTTCGTCCCGTCATCCTCTGCACCGGCCCGGCTCCAGTCCGGTTCATTGATCCGTGCGTATACATAATGATCCCGCCATTCGCCGTCAATATTCATATATCTCTCATTCAGGCCCTGGCGACGGAATCCGCATGTAACTGCCGTCATCTGAGAACGCAGATTCGAAGGCATTATATCCGCTTGAATCCGGTGCAGCTTCTGTACTTCAAACATATACTTGCATCCGGCTTTTATCGCCTCACTCATCAAGCCTTTACCGACCTCATCTTTGTCCAGATGATAGCCGACCAAACACGATGAAAGTGCGCCCCGGATAACCGATGAAAAAGACAATCTTCCGATTATTCGGTCGTTCTCGTCTTTGTAGCTGATCCAGAATGCATACTGACGGTCGTCATAGTATCGGTTAAGATCAGACCTTAGATATTCCCTCTGCTCCGCGGCGGTAAAATACGAATCATCCTGCTTCTGATGGAACGGTTTGTGGAAAGCCCGGTTCCTGATCAGATAATCCGCAACATAAGGTGCGTACGACGGCCGAAGTATCCTAAGCAGCAGCCGGTCGGTCTCAATCGAAAATACGTCCTTCCTGCGGCAGCGTTTGTATCTGACATAAGACAGTCAGCTCACCCCCTTAAAATACATTAAATTGATTATAGCATATGAGGTGAAAAGATAGCTTTACCGTATCGGAACGATACCGTATCGCGACGATACCGTATCACGGCGATATTTAAATGATGTATAATAGGGAAAAAATGATTCCACAGTCGCGGTTTACACGGCAGGAAAGGGATATTCATGAAGCATGGCTTTTTACGTGTCGGAACCTGTACTCCACCGGTTCGCGTTGCGGACCCTAAGGAAAATGCGGAGCGGATTTATGAGGCATTACTCGAAGCGGCTCAAAAGCATGTAAGTCTGGTCGTTTTTCCGGAGTTGTCGCTGACCGGTTACACCTCAAGCGATCTTTTTTTCCAGAAGAAAATGCAGGAAGCCGTTCTCGATTCGCTGCTGGACCTGGCCGAAAAAGCGCGTTCTCTTCCGATATTATTCGCGGTCGGGCTCCCGCTTTCACATAAGAACAAGTTATACAACTGCGCGGCCGTCATAACCGGCGGTGAAATACTCGGCTTCGTCCCGAAAAAGCATCTGCCAAATTACGGAGAATTCTACGAGCGGCGTCATTTCGCTCCCGGTCCCGATCTCGGCACTGTTCTGGTTCGCGGCAAAGAGTACTCCTTCGGAACGAATCAGATATTCACCTGCAGAGAATTCCCCCAAATGCGCGTCAGCGCGGAAATCTGCGAGGACCTCTGGGTTCCGGAACCGCCGTCATCGCGTCATGCGGTTATGGGCGCGACAATCCTTATGAACCTCTCGGCCAGCGATGAAACCATTGCAAAAGCAGCTTACCGCAAGATACTGATCTCATCGCAGTCGGCAAGAACCGTGTCCGCCTATCTCTATGCCGATGCGGGTTTCGGCGAATCGTCTACCGACATGGTATTTGCCGGACACAACTTTATCTGTGAAAACGGTCGTATTCTCGCAGAATCTGCGCTCTTTACATCCGGTCTTCTCTATCAGGATCTCGATCTTGAACTGCTGATGCAGGAAAGAATCCATCAGTCCACCTACCCGGACTATCCTGAAAACAGGGATACCTCGGGGTACCGCGAAGCATTCTTCTCACTTCCTTTCGAAGATACCCCGCTCATACGCCAAATTGCTCCGTACCCTTTTGTACCCTCCGACCCGGCCGAACGCGACAGACGCTGCGAAGAGATCCTCGCGATACAGTCGAGCGGACTTGCCAAGAGGCTTGCTCATACAGGCTGTAAAAGCGTCGTTATCGGAATGTCCGGCGGCCTCGACTCGACTCTGGCCTATCTTGTTGCGGTACGTGCTTTCCGGAAGCTGGACCTTCCCATGGCCGGCATTCACGCGATAACGATGCCGGGATTCGGCACGACCACAAGGACATATGACAATGCCTGTAAAATTGCAAAATGCTACGGCACAGGATTCCGGGAGATCCCGATCTCCGAATCGGTTATGCAGCATTTTAAAGATATCGGACATGACCCCGCGATTCTCGATGTAACGTACGAGAATTCACAGGCAAGAGAGCGTACACAAATACTGATGGACCTTGCCAATAAGCTTGGCGGTCTTGTTATCGGAACCGGTGATTTGTCCGAGCTCGCACTCGGCTGGGCAACCTATAATGGCGATCACATGTCGATGTACGCCGTAAACAGCTCCGTACCGAAAACTCTTGTACGTTATCTCGTCGGCTATGCCGCGTCGATCACCGAGAAAGAAAAATCGGATGTTCTTCTGGATGTTCTGGATACACCTGTAAGTCCCGAACTTCTGCCGCACGACAACGACCGGATCAGCCAGGTAACCGAAGATCTTGTCGGCCCTTACGCCTTGCACGACTTCTTCCTCTACTACTTCATGCGTTACGGATTCACTCCCGAGAAATTGCTCTTCATGGCGGAGTACGCTTTCCGTGGCGAGTATGATAGAGAGACCATATCGAAGTGGCTTAAGATTTTCTTGAAGAGATTCTTCTCACAGCAATTCAAGCGTTCCTGCCTTCCGGATGGCCCGAAAGTAGGCTCGGTTACACTGTCGCCCCGTGCCGATTGGCGAATGCCGAGCGATGCTTCCGTAAATGCGTGGCTCACGGAATTCTGATCGGATCACACAAAATATGAATGTAAAAAATGATCCGGGTTACTTGCGTTACCCGGATCATTCTCATTTTATCTGTCATCCGGATCGATATCCGGATCATTAACAAGGAAGCCTAAATTAGGAGCTCTGGTACCGCGCGGCATCCTCTCATTATTTTTTGGTTTGTCCGGAGGATTCTGACCGTTCATATTGTTTCTGCTGCGCATTGCTTCGTCGTCTCTCTTCGCTTTTTCCATTTCGAGATCCCGCTGAAGACGAACCGGAATATGTTCCTCACGTTTTGCCGTATTAATCTTCGGAAAATCCAGTGTCCTCTCCGCAGTGTCCTGCGTTTTCGGTCCGGGCTCTATGCCTCCGAAACCCATTTGAGCAGCCCCGGTTTGCTTGGGAACGGCTTTGTAAACAATATCCGAAGTTACGCCCGATCTCGGTACGGGTGCCGGTGCGGGACGTGGCGGTTCGGCCGGTGCGGTTTGTGCGGCCGGTCTCGGTACAGGTGTCACAGCAGTTCCAATCGGTGCGACCGGTGTGACCGGTGCGGTTGGTATGGCTACTCTCTGAACAGGCACTGCAGCGGGACGCTGCGGTTCGGCAGTTGTAATCGGTGCGATCGGTGCGGTTGGTATGACTGTTCTCTGCACAGGTACTGCGACGGGACGCTGTGGCTCGACAGGCATGGCCGGTGCGACCGGTCTCGGCACGGGTGTTACGGCGGAGCGCTGCGGTTCAGCAGACACGGCCGGAACAGGTGTTATGATGGTGCGCTGCGGATCGGCAGGCACGGCCGGCGCGGTTGGTGCTGCAGGTCTTAGTACAGGTGCCACTGCTGGACGCTGCGGAGCGGCAGCTGCCGGTGCGGTTGGTTTCGGTACGGGAGCCGCGGTCGGGGCGGTCACGGAAGCGACACTTGCTTTTTTTCGGGAGAAATCGTTCGGATCGTAATCGGGATCTTCCGCATCCATATCAACTGCCGTTTTATTTCTATGAATATCCGGAATATCCAGATAATCAACATCACTGTCCTCGGTATTGCCGCGGTTGTTTCTGCCGAATTTGCCTTTCGGCCGGTTCAGTGTGTAAAAATGCGAATACGTCTGTTCGTCCGTTATCGGATCCGATTGATCCCCGTACGGCGCATCGTCATATATATCACCATACTCATATTCTCTTTTCCTCGCCTTTATGAATTGTACGATACAAACGACAGCCAGCACGATAAATCCGACAGCGAAAAAGTACATGATAAGAACAGCCGGATTCGAGAAATTCGTTAGAGAAAATAGTAACGGAGGCGCACCCCCGATTTGTCCCGTTGTCGCAGCGACAACAGGTATTGCCGCTGCAGCCTGTGTCGGATTCGAGGTTGGCGTCGATGTCGGCGCAGCGGAGGGCTGGGCTATGATGACTTCTCCGCGATACGGAAGAATCATTCCCCCTATTGTATCGTAATAAAAAAAGCCGGATACTCCTGCCCCATCCATCAGGTACATCAATATCTGGGGGTTCTGAGGGTCGGTGATCAGACGGTATGCCGTAACATTCTCATCCTGATAGGTGTAGTCGAACGCTTCGTAGCCCGCCGGCACAGGAATCAAATCACTCTTGCCGAGAATTTGGAATGCGGCCGGCGAAGGAGATATTGTCACATACGGATAGCAGGTCTCGGTTGCCGTGTCATAGACAAAATAGCCGGTTTGGTTGTCGGCAGTCAGATAAATGATGCTGATCGAAACCGCATCGGGTGTGTCCCCATACGCAAGTTTAAGTGCGGGAATATCAACATTCTTGTATTTGACGGTCGCAGCGGAAAAGCCGGCCGGGATGTTGTCTCCGTCTCCGGCTACCAGGATCGTATAATCCGTCCCGCCGTAATTGATGAAAGGCAGCGGGGCCGTTGTAGGTCCCGGCGTGGGCGTGGGACCTACGGCCCGCGTCACCTTGATGGAGTATACGTTTGTCGCTCCGTTTTCGGCCGTTACCGTTATCTTTACCGTGTTATCTCCGGAAACAAGCTTATCCTGCACTCCGTTCAGCGATACTTTCGCCTTGGAATCGGCGGCTTTGGCACTGACCGTTATTTTGCTCTGCGCCGCATCCACAGTGGCGGTATAGCTTGTTTTCGAGGCGGAAAAAGCCGGGCTTAAAGTACCGGGAGATATGCTTAGGCTGGCCAGCGTTGCATCGGGTGATTTCGCAACCGGTGTGGTTACAGTCACCGATGCAGAGGGTGAGGAAACAGCCGAATCGATGCCGTTCATAGTTCCCAGCGATTCGATGTTACAGGCAATCGAACCGGTTCCCGCGGCTATGCATTTAAACGTGGCGACAACAATAGAGGCGTCGTTAGCGATGTTGGCCTCGTATTCGTTAAAATTGACACCGTTGATTTCAAAGTACTTCGTACTTCCGTAATTCCCGGCCGTTATCGACTGCAGTTCGAAATATGTCGAATCATAGGAGAATGAACCGTTGAATCCGGAATACGGGCCATCTCCCGATACATGGACGGCAGCGGTGATCGTCGATCCGACTTCCTTATTACCACCTATCGTTATATAGGATGTTGAGTCAGCAAGTACTGTCGCCGCGGGAATACAAACAGCCAGCAAAGCCGCCGCAAGACAGCCGCTCAGTAGATTCCTCAATCTTTTGGAAAAAAGCATTTCTTGCACCTCATTGCTCTATTGTACTTTTCTTCAGAACATGGCGGCAGACCAAGGTCAGATCCGATGAACTGATTTTGCCGTCGTGATTCACATCGGACGCTATCGCCGCTATGCCCGTTAACGTCGTTTTTTTCAATACATGGCGGCAGATAAGGGTAAGATCTGACGACGATATTTTGCCGTCGCCATTCGCATCACCGTATATTACTATCGGATAATCATATACCGGATTAGAAGATGCGTCCAGTATCCGGACACGGTCACCGCTGGCCATTATATGGTCGGCCTGGCTGATTACGGATCCAGTTGCGTTCAGGAACTCCAATTGTCCGCCGTTCAGCAAAGTAATTCCGGATGAAAAGGTTGAGACATTGGTTCCCGGCATAACTTTACTGATGGTCCCGTTACCGTTTACGGTATAGGATGTCGTGAACGCATCCGCTCCGGTCGACTCACTCCGGACAACCGTCAGATTGTAAATACGAACCGCTCCGTTCTGCGCCGTCACGGTAATCGGAAGTTTGTTTTCACCGACATTAATCGGCACGCTTCCGATTCCTGCCACAGACGCAAAGGCGGAAACTGCGGTTGCCGACAGATTGATCTGAGATGCCTGGAAGGGAACGATCAATGAATATCCGTCGGTTACTCCGGGGTCATAGGAAGGTGTGATCGAGAAACCGTCGACGGCCAGCTTCGATAGGAAGTTATTGGGATTACCTGTTTTGGCCGGCAACGGCGCTGCGGAATCCGGCATGCCTGAATAGACGGGAATGCTAAAGACCAGCGGCACATCGAGGATACCGGACTTGGAATATGCCGAATACAAGGTTGATGACTCGCCGGTCATCGCCTGGATATTCGTCATATATTGATGTTTAAATAGTCCGTCCTCATTATTAATCACGTCAAACTTCTGAAAATACAGCGTGTTCTGTCCTCTTAAGATGTAATTCTGCGAGATAAATTTGGCCCCACCGACAATCGAGCGGTACGGACTGTTCCAGGGTATCAGATATTTTGCCTGATTCTCGGCAGACATCGGATACTTGGTCGGATTCGACGAACCGTACTGCGCGAAAAGAAGTCCCAGGATCACAGGGTCCGGCGACGAACTCGCGCCGATATTGTAATAATTGAAGAATCCTTCGTGAGAAGGTTCTGTTCCGGAAGTCGAACGGCTTCCCGTCGCTGATACTTCCTGAAGCACACGGGAAACCAGAAAGTACGGACTTGCACCCGACTGTTGTCCCGCATCCATAAAAGCCGTTGAATAGGCCACGGCTGCGCCGGCTTCATTGTTTACCGTACCGGCCGCCATAAAAGATGAGGCCAGCTGTTTTTGAACGGCACCCTCCGACTGCGTAGCCCCGTCATAGGAAAGATTTAAGAATTGAAAGACATTGGGATCTGTAAGGGAGTTTCTCGGATCAAGATAATACGCGACGATATCCTTTGACGCGTTAACCCAGGATGTGCCGTCATAGGGCGTGTAGGTATTGCTGTACCAGTCATACGTACCCGGATCCGTAGACTTCCACGCATCGTCAACCGAGCTGTAGATAAGGCTTGTACCGATGCTTGCCTCAGACGCGACCGCAGTGTTCCAGTCAAGGCCGGTCTGAATCGCCTGGTAGGTCCAGTTCGGATGTGCTGCATGAAGCTTGGTAAGATATGGAATATAGGAATCGGGAAAACCAAGACTCTTTAAGACGGCCGTATATTCGGGATCGTCGAGAGAGATATAGGCAAATACGACATACCCCGAAACCTGCGTTCCGTTTATTTCATAGGTCACGGGACACCACTGGTATGTATCGGTTCCGATACTCGGAATCGCCGAACCGGCCGCCACACGCTGTCCGCGGGAGACGGTTCCGATGATATTTGTTGTGATATCGGATTGCGGAGTGGAACGGACATTGGCGACCGAAGCGATTACGGAAGCATTTGCCACAATTTCAGCCAGGTTTGTAGAAACCGTAACAAGCGGCAAAATAATAATGCACGCAAGGAAAGCAGCCATGAAGCGTACCGGGAAGGGGCGCGTGAAGATTCCGTGCCGCTTTTTGCCGAAGGCATTTTCTGGCACGCGTCTTAGCTTTCCGCAAAATATGTGTCCGACAGTCGAAATGCTTTTCCTGCCTGAAAACATGTCCACCTCTTATGACCGGTGCTTTATCGTTCAATCTACCTTATAGTGTAGCAAACGCACCTCACAGGATGGTTACAGACAGTTTTCAGATTGCAGTCCATATCCCGTTGTTCAGGCCTGCGCAAAAGGTCTCGCCGTCGGGCCCGGCGCCGGCTGCCCTTTCGGAACCAGTACGACCTGTATCGCCTCGAGCCGATAAGAGTACCCTGCGGTACCGGCCGACGCTCCGTTTACCGCCCAGTCCATCCAGCCGATATTCTGAGCGTGGACTCTGTAATAGATGTCATATTGATTTGCGGCATTCCCGGTAAGTCGGATCTGAATCGCTTCGAGACGTTTGCTCTGTCCGCTTGTTCCGCTCGTCGCGCCGTTATTGACCCAGTCCATCCAGCCATAATCCTGCACGTGTGTCTTGTACTCGATTCCGCCGTCTACGTTGGCAAGCTGAATTTGCATGGCTTCCAGTCGTTTGGACTGACCGTTGGTGCCGGATGTTACTCCGTTCGAGACAAATCCCTGCCATCCGATATCCTGAACATGGGATTGATAGGAGACAACGGGCTGAACACCCCTGTCGACAAACGGCTGTGCCGTCGAACCGGGAGCTGCTCCGCCTTTCGGAACAAGCACGATCTGAATCGCCTCAAGCCGGTAGGAGTATCCGGCCGTTCCGGACGAAGCGCCGTTTACCGCCCAATCCATCCAGCCAATGTTTTCTGCGTGTACCCGGTAATAGATATCGTACTGATTGGCCGCATTTCCGGTAAGGCGGATCTGGATGGCTTCAAGCCGCTTCCCCTCCCCGCTTGTACCGCTCATTGCGCTGTCCGACACCCAGTCCAGCCAGCCGTAGTCCTGAACGTGCGTCTTATACTCGACACCGCCATCGACATTGGCAAGCTTAATGGAGATGGCTTCGAGTCGTTTGGACTGTCCGCTTGTTCCGGAGATTTCACCGTTGCTGAACCACTGCTGCCAGCCGATATCCTGAACGTGACTCAGGTAGAAAACAGACGGTGCCAGCCACTGTGCATAAAGCGTCATTTCGGAGGTAACTTTATCCGTCCCGAAATTCCACGCACTCGTACATGCCTGGTCTTTATACCAGCCGCCGAACGTATATCCATTGCGAACGGGATTGTTCGGCGCGGTGAGCAGGGTATTGTATTGCGCGGAAGCGGTAAATGGCGTGGACCCCTGATAATTCAAATCATACGTAACCGTCATCGGTCCGACAGGTGAACCTCTTTTTACTGTGAAGCTGTATATGCGCGGTTCCCCGTTCTGCGCCGTCACGGTTACCGAGAAGCTGTTGTTTCCGACTGCGAGGGATTTGACACCATAGCCGCTGATCGATGCTTTCGCCGAAGCGGCATACGTAAGTACGTTCACCGAGGTCACGGCATTCGGCACTTCGAGAGTATAACCCGATGTGACGGAAGGGTTAAAGGCCGGAGTCAGCGAGAACCCGTCTATCACCAGATTCGAGAGAAGATTATTCGGGTTTCCGGTCTCGGCAGGCTTGGATACTGCAGTATCCGGCATCCCGGCATAGACGGGAATCTTAAAGGAGAGCGCCTCGCCGAGAAGCGATGCTTTGGAATACGATTGATACAGGTTTTCGGCTTCGCTGTAGGGAGCGCGGATATTCTGCATATACTGGTGTACAAACATTTCAGGTGTGCTGTTTTTGACCACATCGAATTTCTGATAGTAAAGAGTGTTCTGACCTTTATCGATGTACCCGTAGGCGATCAATTTGGCTCCGCCGACAATTGCGCGGTACTGTGTATTCCACGGCAGCAGATAGCGTTCGTTAAGCGTGGCGCCGCCGGTTCCCGAATAACCGGATTGCGCAAAAATAAGCGCATTGGCAACCGGATCGGAACCGGTTGCGTTAATATTATAGAAATTATAGAATCCCGCATGCCCCGGATATGTACCGCTGGCCGATCCGCTGGCAATTTTCGAATAGGATCCGTCCGGGTTCTGTACCGAGGTCTGTACCTCCTGAAGACATCTTGCGATCAGAAAGTACGGATTGATACCGGATGCCGAAGCAGCATCCATGAAACTTTTCGCGTACGTAACAGAATTGCCGCCGAGATCGACCGTGGATGCGCCGTTCATAAACGTACCCGTGAATGCTTCGGAAACCTTTGATCCGATTTGCTGGCTGGAATCGTAAGTCATATCAAGAAACTGGAATGCCTGTGATTCGGACAGGAAATTCCTTGGATCCATATAATATGCCGTTATACCGGATGACGCGTTGACCCATTCTCCGCTGTAATACGATGTATAGGTATCGGTAAGCCAGTTATACCTGCCGGAATCCGTGGATTTCCAGTTGTCATTAACGGTAGATTCGATAAGACTCATCTCGATTTTCGATTCCGCAGCAACCGCCGTGCTCCAGGCTACGGGCTGATCGCTCGAGTCTGTAACCGGAACCGCAGTAAACACCCATCCGGGGTGAGCGGCATGCAATGTCCGAAGCGATGGTTTATACGATTCGGGAAAGCTTGCGATCATAGATTCGAAGGCCGGATCGTCGGCCGCCGCATCTTTCTGAATGTAGGAACTGACGACGTATCCGTTATACTGAACGTCCCCCACCATAACCGATATGGCAATCCATGAATTGTAACCCTGCGGATCACCGGTTATGGTCGTAACCGAACCTGCCTGAACACGTTTTCCCTGATATATTTTGGTCAGGATAGTCGAGGTTGTCCCCGGCGCGCTTCTCACGTTTGCTGCCGAAGCGACCACCACAGCATTTTCGGTAATGGCGGCATGTACCCCCGAAACCGGAACCGCTGATATGGTCAGGATCAGCGCGACAAGAAAAGCGATTGCCGAAAGAACGCCTCTCGCCTGAAATTTACCGGACACTGCCCGAACCGGAAAAGGCTTGCGAACCTTTTGCCGATCTTCAGGGAATACTCCGTTCGATTCTTTGCGATTCTGTATATCCGTTTTTTTCATGATAAGCCTCCCGATTGTGTCGCCGCAGGTTTGTGTCAGCTATAATTGCAGCGTATGTTTCATACGTTCATATTTCTCAAAATAACAAAAAGCCCCGAAACACGTTTCGGGGCTTTGTTCCTGGTGGCTCACCGGAGGGTCGAACTCCGGACCCCCTGATTAAAAGTCAGGTGCTCTACCAACTGAGCTAGTGAACCGAATAATGGCTGGGGTGGCAGGATTTGAACCTACGAGTGCGGGAGTCAAAGTCCCGTGCCTTACCACTTGGCTACACCCCAACGTAAGCCTCGAGGACCGGAAATATGACAGGATCGGTTCCCGCATGATTGGGAAAATGGGGTGGAATATGGGAATCGAACCCACGACCTCTAGTGCCACAAACTAGCGCTCTAACCAACTGAGCTAATTCCACCATGAAATCCATCCGTCAAGCCGGAGGCACGAAGAAAATTATATGTGCGCCGCACGGAAAAGTCAACAGTAATCTTTCTGATGCAGCTTGATTCCTCTGCCGGGATACATATTCATATAAATTCTCTCCTGAACCATTTTACCACTCATACACCCGTTTTGTCTTTTTTGTTTGAGCGAACCGGCCCTTTTTCTTTCATGCCGCTATAAATTTCCAAATATTTTTCTATCATTTGGCTTTTATCCAGGTTCGGTAAACAACGGGTCTCTCCCGGTATCCTGTTCATCGTCTTCACACTTTTTATAGCTTTATAAACGCCGTCGATGTCACCGGCATCAACATAACAAGCGTTTTCTGCCTGAATGGTTTCAAAGCTTCCGCCGGAACGATACGTAATAACCGGAGTGCCGCATGCCTGAGCCTCCAGATTCGTTGTCGGATAATTGTCTTCATATGTCAGATTCAAAAAAGCATCGGCGGCGTTGTACAATCCGGCAAGTTCCCCGGTATTGTCGGTACGTCCGATGCAGAGGATCTCTTTGGGCATCTTCGCAATTTGCCATTTTGACAAACCGGCAATTACTATCTTGCAGCTGTCATCCAGTCTTTTTGAGAGCTTGATAAAATCCTTGAGACCTTTTCTCTCCTCCCAAACACTCGCCACGCCAAGAATTATTTTTTTGTTACCAAGAGAATGCCTTTCCCTGAAATCACTCGTTTCAGGCCTGAATATACCGGTATCAATTCCGTTGCAGATTACCTTAACGGGATATTTGCCAAGGAACGATTCACGGGCCAGATCTGAAAGCCAGCGGGATGGTGTAACAATCGTCATATTCTCAACGGCGGAAAAAAGCTCTCTTTTCCGGATCCAGTTGCTTCTTGAACGGTCGGCTAAATAGCTCATGGGGTATTTCGTTTTTTGCGGGCAGTCAAAGCACCCTGTTTTCCAGCGTTCGCAGCGGGCGGCCGTGAAATAAGGACAGTGTCCCGTAAAGGCCCAGCAGTCGTGTAAAGTCCACACAACCGGCCTATTCGTCCGCGCAAGATAATCGAACAGAATCTCAATGTTGATGTAGTAACCGTGAATGCTGTGAAGATGGATAATGTCGGGATTATAACCGTCGATCCAGTCGATAAATTTATACGTCGCGGATCTGCTCCCGAATCCTGCCGAATCGGAAAGAAGAGACGAAGCTGCGTGGCGGTAAACCTCGAAATTGCTTCCGATACGAACACTGTCTTCCCGAAATTCCGCGGGAACGGGTTCACGGCCATAGGCGATTATACTCTCATGTCCATTCCCGGTCAGTGCTTTCGTTATATCCGTACATATGCGTCCCGTACTACGAATTCCGCATATGGAGTTGATTTGAAGTACTCTCATGAATATCTATACGTCCATTCATTAATGTCTTTCTATTCTACATGTTATCCGGCGGCCTTTCAATTTGAAAATAACCGGCCTTTGCACCGTAATCCACGGAAAGCGCAGCCCGTTCGAATTCTTCTGCTGTCGGCGGAATATCCAGGGGCATAACTCCGCGCCACGTATTTCTTCCTTCGGTTTTTGCCATATACATGGCCTGATCTGCGAGATTCACGTACTGCGCAACACTGAATGCCGTCCGGTTATCCGTAAATACGGGAAAAGGAACAAACCCGATACTGCAGGTAACGGGACGTATTTCGTGCGTCAGAAGACTCGTGACATATACGGTCTCGTTAAAATCACATCTGATCTTCTCGGCAAGTCCGGAATAATCCAGCGGATAACCCAGGCACACGACAATCAGGAACTCTTCCCCGCCGTTTCGTATAACGATACCGTTTGAACGAATCGCATTCCTTAGGGTTTGACCAACCTGTCCCAATACCTGATCGCCATAATTATGGCCGAATTCATCGTTGATCATCTTAAAATGGTCAATGTCTACCAGATATAAAGCATATGAATAACTCGAAGTCGTAAGCGGTTTCTTCATTTCGCCGAGCGAACACATAAGCTGTGTATTCAGAATCTGTGAAATAGCCTGCGAAAAATATTTACGGTTGAAACAACCGGTAGTTTCATCAAAATAGCGTTCCTGCGTCGCATTCTCTATATAATCATGAATACGGTCCGCCCAGGATTCCTGAGGTTTGTAGAGATCGGATACTTTGTTGCCGACTCCCTGCAGATAAAGTACGGCGTTATCTGCAAGACCCTCGTAACCCGAAGATTTTTCGACACCTCTTAAAAGCTCCTTCATGGGAGAATAGATAAGCTTATCGTAAAGATAGGCCAGCATAACGGTAAGCAATAACGAAAATATGAATATACCGGAAAAGATCAGCACAATGATCGTACGCTGCGTCTCCTCCATGTTCGTCCAGAAAATAAACGGAGTTATCTCTAAATAGTAGCATCCGATGATATAAATGAAGACGCCAACCAGAAGCGAAAAGAAGAAAATGCAGATAAAAGAGAAGGCGGCCGCCCTCCATAAAGTATCCCATGAACCGGGTACACTCTGTCTTTGTTTCACGGATGAAACCTCTTTCCTCCCGATACGTACGAGGTTATCACAAAATTGTATTGATACGTTCATTTTATCACGTGAATTTAACATTCGAAACCAGTGTTTGACTCCTATTACCACAAATATTTACCTTTGAATCTGTGCAGTTAATCGAAAATGTGATATGATTTGCAGTGGTTTTTGCTCGGCCGGACATCCTCTCTTAAATGGATGGTCCGATTCGGGTTTGCTGGTGAATGTATGAACAACACATATTGGGAGGATGAAATTATGGCAATGTTAAAAGGTAATCTGATGTTTGGACAGTCCGGTGGTCCGACTTCCGTCATTAATGCTTCTGCCGCCGGTGTCTTTATCGAGGCACTCAAGCACGCCGACGTAATCGAGAAAGTTTACGGTGCCGCCAACGGTATCGTCGGAATACTGAACGAGAAGTTCTACGACATGGGACAGGAAGATCCTGCCGAGCTTGAGCTTCTTAAGTACACTCCTTCATCGAACCTCGGTTCCTGCCGCTATAAGCTTGCAAACGCCGATGTCGACGAGACCGACTACAAGCGCATTCTCGAAGTTTTCAAGAAGTATAATGTCCGCTATTTCTTCTACAACGGCGGAAACGACTCTATGGATACCTGCAACAAGATCTCCAAGTATATGCAGAAGGCCGGTTACGACTGCCGCGTCATGGGTGTTCCGAAGACAATTGACAACGATCTTTTCGGAACGGATCACTGCCCGGGCTTCTCTTCCGCCGCCAAGTATATCGCTACTACGACCATGGAAGTCTATCAGGACGCACGCGTATATGACACCGGAATGATCTGCGTTATCGAAGTCATGGGCCGTCATGCCGGCTGGCTTACAGCCGCAACCGCTCTTGCCGCCGCAAAGGGCTACGGACCGGATCTCATCTATCTTCCCGAAATTGATTTTGACCTGGACAAAATGCTTGCCGACGTTAAGGCGATCTACGCCAAAACCGGCAAAGTTATCATCGCCGTATCCGAAGGCGTTCAGACCAAGGAAGGCAAGTTCATTCCTGAGCTCGTCGCTACGGAAGATGTCGCTGTCGACTCTTTCGGTCACAAGCAGCTCGGCGGAACGGCAACCGTTCTCGCGGATTTCCTCAAGAAGGAAACAGGATCCAAGGTTCGCGGAATCGAGCTTTCCCTGATGCAGCGCTGTGCTTCTCACTGTGCTTCCAAGTCCGACTATGAAGAATCCTTCCTGGCCGGTCAGACAGCCGTTCTCAAGGCTCTCGAGGGCATGACCGATTACATGGTCGGCTTTGAGCGTGCCGAGGGCGACAAGTATGAGTGCAGGATCAAGATGATTCCTCTGAACGACGTAGCAAACACCGAGAAGAAAGTTCCTCTTGAATGGATCAACAAGGAAGGCAACTTCGTAACCGAAGAGTACATCAAGTACGCCCTTCCCCTGATTGCAGGCGAAACCGAGCAGCCCAAGGAAGACGGTCTTCCCCGCTTTGCCCGTCTCAAGAAAGTTCTTGCCGGCAAGAAGTAATACCTTATAAATCAGATGTGAAAAGGGACTGTCTCAAAACGTGAAGTTGAGAGACAGTCCCTATTTATTTGCCCAAAACGAAAAATCGGGTTCCGAGGAACCCGAATATTTTCCCTGTAAATTAGAAGACCATATGCGCAGCAGTCATCTGAAACCGACCTCTGGATGTCACGCATTCCCGGATTTTCGCCTGCCATCTTTTTTGCCGCGGGTTTTACCCGGTGCTTTGCTGTTCGGATCCCTGGAGCCCATCTTTCTTTCGTATGCCGAACTTCCCGGCAGTCCCGCGGGCGAGCGCCGGCCTATAGCGGCCGAAGAACGGGACGGACGACCGTCCTCTGAACGATTGGACTTGCCGGATGGTTTCCCGGACAGCTTCCCGGATGAAGATTCAGACGTTCTCAGAGAAGGCTTGCCGGATGATTTTCCGGACGCACGGGCAGCAGATCTTCCATCATTTCTTCGCTTCAGAGCTTCGGGCGAAGCAACGGAGAACCCGAAGAATCCCAAATACCGTCCAAGTGAATAGTATTCACCGTGTGAATAGCAGGTCAGGCCCGCATCTTCCATACAGAGCTTCCCTGCTTTGTTCATAAGATCCGAATTGGCGGTAATGCCGACGATCTGCGCCATGAACAGATCATGAGATCCGAGGCTGGTTACGGATACGACTTTACATGACAGCGATACGGGCGCTTCCTTGATGGCGGGAGCATGGGAAAGCCCTTCCGCAGGGACCGCCGTGAGGGACATCGCCAGGAATTTGTCTTCTTTGGCGCCTGAACGAACGCCGCAATAGTCACAGGCCTTGACGAGATTTTCCGATACGAGGTTGATAACAAATTCCTTCGTATCGCGGATCAGGTCATGGGAATGCCGTTCGGGGCGAATCGAAACCGATACCATCGGAGGTTCCGAATTAATCGTGCCTGCCCAGGCGATCGTGACAATATTCGGGCGTTCTTCCGGATTCTCCGGGTGAAGTCCCGCACAGGAAATCATAACCACCGGAACCGGATTCAGCATTGCCGAAACGGGAAGGATCGTCTTTTCGAAATTTTGTTCTTCGTGTGTCATAGTTGCTCCTTATTGTTATATAATTGACCGTTTACCGATTGCATACATGCTAAGCGCATGTTTGGCTGTACTTATTGAACATCCCTGAAAAATCCTAAGATCTCGTGATCCAGCAGGAACTCCTTGTTCTCTACACCGCCGGAAAAACCCACCAGACGCCCGTCTTTGCCGATGACTCTGTGGCATGGAATCAGGATCGGAATCGGATTGTCCGAGCAGGCCGAGCCCACAGCTCTTGAAAGATTGCGCGCAGCAACACGGTCGTTTCCCGTAAGCGCCAACGCAATATCCTCGTAGCTCACAGTCGTCCCGTAAGGAATTTTCTGCAGTTCCTGCCATACGTGTCTTTGAAAATCGCTGCCGTACGGCAGATTCACACGAACAGAAAATTTGGTGCGCGATTTCGAAAAATATTCTTTGAGCTCCCGTACCGCTTTCGCCAACTCCTCGGGAAGCTGCATATTGGTGCGAAGATATGCGTCGCTTTCCTGCGGCAAGAGAATGCCCGTTTCGTCGGAAACGCCCGTACGAATCGCTACTCTCATCTCATACAGGTCCTCTATTCTCTGACCGTAGCCGTAGAACCGAATCCCTTCAACCGCCGTCGAGCTTCCCCGTACGGCCAGAACACCGCGCGGGAATGCGATAAAGACGACCGCATAATCCGGGTATTCGGTCGCAAGCAAGGAAAACATACCGGCGTCGACGAATTTGTTCTCATCGAATAAGGCTTCCTCAAGGACCGCTTCCTGACGCATTCCGCAGGCAATTGCCACCTCGCCGGATTCCTTGTCCGTAACGGGTATCAGCCAGCTGACTCTGTGTAAATTGAGCGTGAAGAAAGCAATTCGCAGCACAGAGTCGAGAACCGTTTTTCGGGTATCGAACGAGATCTGCCCGGGATACGGTGCTATGGAAGTCGTTATGCAGCCGGGTGCCGGGTGATTCTGAATATCTTTTCTGACGCCCGTTTTCGAAAAGCGGCAGACAATCTGAGCATTCTGGTTGGTAGGGTGAATCGACGACAATCCCGCAAACGCAACCGGGACCGGTTCGGGGTCCGTGATCAGGCTTGCAATATACATCGATTGAGACGCATCGGATATAGTCTCTCGCAGAAGGGAGGAAATCTCATGGACCTTCAGATCAAAGAACCCCGCCGCTTTGAGCTTGGGCGCATCCAGAATGCGAACAGGTGCCAAGGAAATATCCGAATTCAATTTGTATCCCCCCCTCGAATCAATAAATCGCTAAGAATTCTGCAAGCCGGCCGTGGATAGAGCACGTACCAAAGTATCAAAATCTTGAGTCTCGTCCATCAACGAGGCCCTGTAGTCGCTGAGCATCTTAAGGATCTGTCGGTTGGCCAGATCGTTATTGGTAACGGGATCAAAATACGCGTCATTCATTTTGTCCTTGAGAAGCATCAGATTTCCTCCGAAAGTCTGTTTCTCAACCATAGCCTCCCAGACGCCGTCATTCGTGACGACCGGCAACATGCCGTCCGATCCTTCGAGTCTCACCGTCAGAAGGATCGCATCCGTATCCAGCGCAATAAAAGCCGCAAAGTCGGCCGCAAGCTGGGGATTCGTGCAGGAAGAGGTTATGGAAAGCGGGTAAACCGTCAAAGGCAGAGCGGCTTCCTTCTCTTTATTCTCGGAGGGAAGCTGAGATATAGAAACGGTAAAGGCCGTATTCGTCCAGAGAGATATGTCTTCCGTGCTTCCCACCCACATCGCAACATTCCCCGACAGACGCGGATCGAGTGTGGCATACGCCTCCGTGCGCTGCTCCGGTGTCAGGGATTCTACGGAATACCCGGCGCTTACGTAGCTTCTCAGGAACTGCACGGCTTTTCGAAAAGAACCGGCATTAAATTCAAAAGCGGAGCCGTTAAACATAAACCAGTCCGCACTCTCCGAATAGGAAGACGGAAGAAACGGCAGAAGCTCGCTCGGTTCGTAAAACGCAAAAAGCCTGTCCGGCAATAATGTTGTTTCGGAATTAAGGTTCGATACAGACTCCGAGAACGAGAGAAACGAAGTCAGATCCATTTCAAACGGAACCGTGTTTATACCGGCTTTCAAAAGTACATCCCGATTGGCAAAAAGGATCTTGGCCGACGCGGAATAGGGTATGCCGTAAAGTTCGCCGTCTATACTCAAGGCGTCAAGCATGGGCCTGTAAACATCCGTCGGTACGAGAAGCGGATTCGACGCGAGATAATCGGTCAGCGGAATGACGGAACCCGAAGCACAAAGACTGGAAAGAGAAGCGGAAAGGACGATATCCGGGTATATTCCGCTCTCTCCCCACCGCTTCAATGTATCGTCCATAACACCGGATGAAGGCGTCTGAAGAATCTCTACGGAAAAATCCGGTTTGACGGAATCAAGAACCTGAAGCGAAACATTTGAACCGTCCACGCCCTCGCCGAGAATACCTTTCTGTTTTGCCGTATAAAGCTTGAGGAGATATTGCGCCGTCTCGTTTGTGATCGGCGCTGCGACGCGAAGAACCGGCATCCCGGAAGACGTCGTTTCGGTTGGAAGCTCCGAACCTGTCGTCACGGCCGGAGACGATGATACCGAGGCAGACTCCGTCGGCTGCGTAACTTTCGGAAACGGGTCCGTGCCGGAAATCGAACAGCCGCCGATCAAGGATACACCTATGAGGAGCGACAGCATAGACGCCGCCTTGTGCCGCAGGCTCTTTCGGAGTTCACTTATCACAGTCTTTTCGGGGGGCTTCGAAAATGCGCCGGGAAAGAATTTTTTCATATTCCTCCACAAATCTCAGGTTATGTGTTTTTACAAGAATATTATAACATTATTCGAATCGGACTTTCCCGCAACTCCGTGTATTACAGATGAAATCTGCGCTTCAATTCGCTTCTCACCGTCTTTTCTCCAAAAATCGACGTTCCAATCAGGGACAAGGCCGAGACTACAGTCGCTACGATTGACATGAAAGGCTTATTGACAACGCCGAACACAAACAAAAGAAACGGAACAAATCCAAGAACACCGATAATGAATTGATAGATAATATACGTTTGGAAATGCACGCGGTTCACCAGAATAATAATCAGGACCGCAATGCCGGCGAGCGTCAATATACTCGGCACGACATAATTGATGGACCATTTGCTAAAGCCGAGCACATAATCCGCAAGAACCGAAAGAACAGACGCGCACACCGCCTGAACCAGTATTTTCGATGCGACGTTCACCTGGTGCCGGATCGAATGGATAATGGCGGACCAGTAGTAGAGTATGACCGCCGTAGTAAGAAGCGACCACATTACTTTGTCGTACGTCAGATAATTTACGACTATGGCGGCGATTCCTCCTACGATCGACAGAAAAAGCAGGATCCGCGTCAGCAGATTATACGTCTTTGTACGTCCGAACAAGTCCGGATACGTCCTTTCGGATCTGACCCCGTCATGTTCGGTCAGAACCGTATGGCATAAAGGACAGATGCCGGAATCATCCGACACTCTGACATTGCATCGCTTACAGATCTTCATAGTACACCCCGTTGCTTTCGATCACGACGTCAAGGCCGTCCGCCGCAAGCTTTCTGAAAAAAGCCCGCTGCAGATAGGGTTTCTTCAGGCGCGAAGTAAAGGTTATGATCAGTTTATCCTCATACGAACACACAGCGCATTTCTGCGGTTCCCTGTCTGCCACGCTGATCAGAATCTCAAAGCGCTCAATGCGATCCCTGTATTTCTCCGGCATTTCGATCCGTCCAAGATTGGAGACGGTTATGGTATTGGCATCGTATGTCATAAAATAGGCGATCCGCATGGCCAGGTTCTTCAGTGCAAGAGGAAGAATTCTTACGAATATATTCTTCCCGATCGCGACATTATTCGCAATCTTCTGCTCGAAAAGCTCCTTTTTCAGCTGTGCCTTGGTCTGGTTAACCACAGCATCGAGCATTTCTTCAAAGGTATACCCGCTCTTTTCGATAAGAATCCCGACGCTGATGGAAGAGAAGAAATTCAGAGTGGTCGTCGAGTCAAAAAACGGTCTCAGGTTCACAGGAATAAAAACCATGATAGGATTCTTGGAAGGCTGTTCATGCAAGTGTTCCTTATAAATGGACCAGATCAGAACCGTCGTAATATATTGATTGATCGATATATTCTTGCTCCTGCAAAAATCCAATACGGATTTGGTGTCGAGCTGACCGTGAAGAACGCCCATCGAAAATAAGGGAAGCTTCTCGCCTTTGATCTGATACGCTCTTGATGTGCTGAAGCCGGTCTTCTTGCCCTTCCTGTAATTCTTCTCATAACCGTCTTCGAAATTCGAAGTCACGTCGACACTGAAAATTTCTCTGTTGTCATCCGGCTTTTCTTCGTCAAGCAGGCGGAAATAATGGCATGTCAGTTCCTTGAGAAAATTGATGGCGCCGGTTCCGTCGGTAATCGCGTGAAATACTTCAAGACTTATACGATTCCTGAAGTAGCTGACTTTAAAAAGAAACTGATTGTTCAGTGTAGGGTCAATGTAGCCGCACGGGTCCGTCTTCTCTTCACAGATCAGAGGCCGTCTCTTATTCGTCTCGAAATAATACCAGAAAAAGCCCTTATGAAGACGTATTCGAAAGCTGTCAAAAAGCAAAATGGTATCGTCAAGCGCCTGCTGCAGCAGTTCGGGGTTCACATCGTCCTTAAGACGGACGGCTATCCGATATACGCTGCTGAAGCTCCTGTTCGCCAGAATCGGAAAAATAACGGCAGTATTGTCCAGCCTGTGCCACTTTGTTTCGCTGTTTTGGTTGCCTCTTATTGTGATCACCAGCCTTCTTAAAGGATAATGCCAATCTTATTATGCACCACATAAAATACAAATGAAATATCTCGAGTTGTTATACCTCTTCAAAAAAACAAAATCCGCGAAAGCTTGAAACAATCGCGGATTTATATGGAGCCGATGGTGAGAATCGAACTCACGACCTATTCATTACGAGTGAATTGCTCTACCCCTGAGCCACATCGGCATCATGCTATGTCCATTCACGGAACCCCGCTCGACAAGGCACGAATAAAACTATACAAATTTATGGGCGTTCTGTCAAGCAAATTGTGTTATGTAAGCTGCTCTTTTTGCCGTCTCTGCTTTGACTTTTTCGAGATCAATCGAAGTAAGCTCGCCTTTATACTTCACAAACCGGCCGGCAATCATAACAGATTCAACGGCATCCCTGCCGGCACTGTATACAAGAGCCGATGCGGGATTTCCGAGCGGCCACATGGAAGGCCTGTCATAATTGACGATCTGAAGGTCTGCCGACATACCTTCGGCGATTCTTCCGCAATTCGCGAAGCCCATGCCCTTATACCCGTTTACGGTAGCCATAACAAGCACTTCTTCGGCACTTAAGTTAATCGGACTATAGGTGCTTGCCTTCGCGATAAACGAAGCCAGGCGCATTTCCTGGTACATATCCGTATTGTTGTTGCTCGCACATCCGTCTGTACCGAGAGCAACCCGCACACCTGCAGCCTTCATCTTCTCAACATCGGCAAATCCCGATGCCAGCTTCATATTGCTTGAAGGATTATGAACTGCGGTAACGTTCGGATTCGAAAGGATTTCTCTGTCCTCGTCCGTAAGATGGACGCAATGTGCCGCTATGCAGGGCCTGTTGAACACGCCGAAGTTATGGAGTGCGACGGCGGGCGTAACCCCGTATTGGGCTATACAGTTGGCAACTTCCGTTCTTGTTTCCGCAATATGTACCTGTATGGACACATCCAGATCCATCGCTTCCCTGACAAGATCCGGGTAAAGAGTCTCCGGATACAGATAAATCGAATGAATCATCAGCGAGGTTCTCAAGAGTCCTCCGCCGGCTCCGTGAAAAGAGTTCTTGAATGCAAGAAGCGAAGTTCTGTCTTCACGCCAGCCCTTGTCATCGTGTATTTTGCCGTCCTGGCACAGATTCATACGGAATCCGGACTGCAGTGCAGCGCACGCGGTCTCGTCGGACATGAAATACATATCCGCAGCCGCCCCGGTGCCTCCGCTTATCATTTCGGCCATACCCAGAAGGCTTGCGAAATATACATCTTCTTTGCGAAGGTGTTCCTCACGAGGCAGGATTTTCTTGAAAAGCCAGTCCTCAAGACCCATATCGTCCGCCGAATTGCGCATCAGCGTCATCGGAATATGCGTGTGTGTATTGGCAAAAGTAGGAAGCAGTATCCGGTTCTTGCCGTCATATTCGTCAAATCCGATCTGCGTACCGCCGGCTTCCCTTTGCGCTTCCATAAGCGCCTTTACCGCAAGAGAACGTTCATCTCCCACATAAATAATACGGTCACCCTTTACGGCAACAAAGGTGTTTTCCATAACGGAAACAGAGCCGTCCTCTTCCGGAGTCACAACTGTAAAATTCTTAAACAGCACTGTCTTTGACATGACGGCCTCCTTAAATATCCCAGGAATTGACATATCTCTTCTGTTCTTCCGTTAGCGCATCGATTGACAGTCCTTTGGTTCTAAGCAGCACAGATGCGACTTTGTCGTCGATTTCAGCCGGTGTATTATAGACCTTCTTTTCCAGACGTCTTCCCTCACGGGCAAGATAACGGGCGCTCTGTGCCTGAAGTGCAAAGCTCATATCCATGATTTCCACGGGGTGACCGTCTCCGGCGGCCAGATTGACCAGGCGGCCCTCGCTGATAATATGAATCGTCCGCCCGTCCGTCATCGTATAGCCCTTAATATTGTTTCTCATTTCCTTTTGCGAAACAGATAAAGTACCGAGCTCCGGAATGTTGATCTCAACATCAAAATGTCCGGCATTACAGCAGATGGCTCCGTCCTTCATTCTCTCAAAATGTCTCCCGGTGATAATATCTTTACATCCGGTTACAGTAATGAAAACATCGCCGACTGCGGATGCCTCATCCATAGACATAACCTGATAACCCTCCATCAATGCTTCGCACGCCTTTACGGGGTCGATCTCCGTAACGACAATTCTTGCGCCCAGACCCGCTGCCCGCAGTGCGACGCCTTTTCCGCACATTCCGAACCCCGCCACAACGACGGTTTTGCCGGCTATGAGAAGATTGGTCGCAGACATTACGGCGGTTAAGACCGATTGTCCGGTCCCGAAGCGGTTGTCAAAAAGATGCTTGCATCTTGCGTCGTTGACGGCGATCACCGGGTATAAAAGCCGGTTCTCTTTTTCGAGAATAACGAGTCGGTGAACACCGGTAGTCGTCTCCTCGCATCCGCCGATCAAGCGGTCGGTCAAGTGTCTGTGAGACGTATGAAGCAGCTGAGCAAAATCGCCGCCGTCATCGATCACAATATCGGGGCCGAAAGCAAGCGCCTGGGTCAGATGTTCATGATACTGTTCGGTATTTGCTCCGTGTACACAATATACATGCATGCCTTCAGCCGCAAGAGCCGCAGCGACATCGTCCTGGGTAGAAAGCGGATTGCAGCCCGTCAGTGCGACATCGGCTCCGCCGGCTGCCAGCACCTTCGCCAAACATGCCGTTTTTGCTTCGACATGAACGCTGACCGCTATTTTCATTCCGGTAAACGGCTTCTCAGATATAAGCTCGTTCTCGATTGATCGAAGAACCGGCATATTCTTATATGCCCATTCGATTTTCTGTTTACCGGAAGGGGCCAGGAAAAGATCTTTGACGGCATAGGGGAGTATCGAAGTCATAAACGGCTCCTTCATTCGGATAGATTCTGCAAAAATGCCTCGACAAGCGCAATGTTCCTGTCGGAAGCCGCAGCTCCCGTCTCCATAACTTCGATGTGCGAAAGAGGCTTATCGGAGATGCCTGCCGCGAGGTTTGTAATGCAGGATATGGCAAGCACCCTGATGCCGCTGTGAGAAGCGACAATCGCTTCGGGAACCGTCGACATGCCCACGGCATCGGCTCCGAATGCGCGAAGTGTGCGAATTTCGGCAGGTGTTTCATACTGCGGTCCGCGCATATAGGCATATACGCCGGTATGTACGGGAATATCCATTTCCTCGGAGATCCGAAGCACCGACTCGATAAAATCAGGATTGTATACGTGTGTCTGGTCGGGGAATCGGGGTCCGAAATCATTTAAATTCGGGCCGCGGAGAGGCGATTCGCAAAACATCGAAAGATGGTCGCGGATGACCATTAGATCCCCGGGATTCATGCCCGGATTCATGCCGCCCGCGGCATTCGTCAGGATAAGATTCCGGATCCCGAGCGATGCCAGGACTCTGAACGGGAACGTGATTTCCTGTGTGGAATAGCCCTCGTAATAATGATAACGGCCGTTCATCATATACGTGAGAACGTTGCCGACCCGCGCGATTAGAAGCACGCCGCTGTGACCCGGCGTTGTCGGTGTCGGAAAATACGGGATATCCGTATAAGGGATCTGCGCTTCAATTGTGCAGCGATTCGCCATCGGAGAAAGACCCGAACCGAGAACGATACATGTCTTTGGCTTTTCGCTGTAAAGCGACCCGATAACGGATACGGCTTCCGCAATCTTCATTTCTGTCGATATTTCAACGGACATAATGGCACTCCTTTCCGGGGGAAAAACTTATTCTTCCTTGCCGTGGCAGTTCTTGTACTTTTTACCGCTGCCGCAGGGGCAGGGATCATTTCTGCCTACCTTCTTGGCATCTCTCTTTACCGGTTCGCTTGTCGCCTGTTCACCGCCTGCGCTTGCCTTCTGTATCTGATTCGAACGTGCCGGGACAGCCGGTGCCGCAGCGGGTGCTGCCTGTGCGGGAGCTCCCGCGCCTCCGTGGCCTTCCTGTACATTCCTGACCTGTGCTTTTCTCTCAACTTTTTCGCCGGTGGAAATATTAGCCTTCATGATCAGACGAATGGTATCATCCTGAATTGCGATATTCATCTCTTCGAACATGGCAGAACCCTCGATACGATATTCCACGACCGGATCCTGCTGACCGACGCTGCGCATTCCGATGGAGTACCGCATCTGATCCATCTGGTCGATGTGATCCATCCATTTCTGGTCGACATTCCAAAGAAGAATCTGGCGTTCCGCTTCACGGAATACCTGCGGCGTAATCGCCTCATCTCTTGCTGCAAGAAGGGAAAGTGCCTGATCAATCAGCGCCTCTTCCCATTCCGGTGCAGAGATTACTTCATCGCCCGTTGCCTTAATCTGTTCGACAACCGGAAGATTTCCAAACAGATCCTGAATCTTAAGAGTCAGCGCCATTTTTTCCGAAGCGACGATCTTCCCGTCGAGCGCAAAGCTGTCTATCAGTCTCTCGGCAACACTCTTGACCATTTTGAGGTACGAGTCGTGAATATCGACTCCGTCAAGAACCTGTCTCCTCTGTGCATACGTCAGATTTCTCTGGATATTCATGACATCGTCATATTCCAGAACGTGTTTACGCGAGCTGAAGTTCATGCCCTCAATCTTCTTCTGCGCATTCTCAATGGTACGCGACAGGAATCCGGTCTGAATCTCGATACTCTCATCGACGCCGAATCGATTGAATGCCGCATTGGCACGCTCTCCTCCGAACAAACGCATAAGATCGTCGTCCAGTGCAAGGAAAAACTTCGTACGTCCCGGGTCTCCCTGACGTCCCGCACGACCGCGCAGCTGGTTATCGATACGACGTGATTCATGTCTCTCGGTACCTACGATAAATAATCCGCCGGCGGCGACGACCTTCTCGCGTTCCGTGCCTGTCTGTTTTTTGAATTCGGCTTCAAGTTCTGCAAATTTGGCACGCGATTCGAGGATTACCTCATCCTGCGTCTCGTTGTGTGCGGTTGCCGAATCGATCAGCTCCTCAAGATATCCGAGCTTTCTCATCTCCTGCTTCGCCATGAACTCCGAGTTGCCGCCCAGAAGAATGTCGGTACCGCGTCCGGCCATGTTCGTTGCGATCGTTACGGCATTAAAGCGTCCGGCCTGTGCGACGATTTCGGCCTCCCGCATATGATTCTTTGCGTTTAACACGTTGTGTTTAATACCGGCCTTAGCGAATAACTTGGAAAGATATTCGGACCGGTCGACATTTACCGTACCGACAAGGACAGGCTGTCCCTTGGAATGGGCCTCGATAACGGTTTTAAGAACCGCGGAATATTTACCGGACTGATTCTTATAGATCGAATCATTTTCGTCCGTTCTCACGAGAGGACGATTGGTCGGGATTGTGATAACGTCGAGATTATAGATGGATCTGAATTCGGCTTCTTCCGTATAGGCAGTACCGGTCATACCGGAAAGCTTATTATACATACGGAAAAAGTTCTGGAACGTGATCGTCGCAAGCGTCTTGCTCTCTTTCTCGACTTTAACGCCTTCCTTCGCTTCGATTGCCTGATGAAGTCCGTCGCTGAAACGGCGGCCGTACATGAGACGACCCGTAAAGTCGTCAACAATAATGACCTCTCCGTCCGTAACGACATATTTCTGATCGAGCTCCATCGTACCGTTCGCCTTAAGCGCATTGTTAATGTAGTGCTGCAGATCAAAGTTACCCTGATCCGAAAGATTCTCCACGTGGAAATACTTCTCAGCGGCGGCAACTCCGTTCGCTGTCAGTACCGCTGTCTTGGCCTTCTCGTCAACTACATATTCGCAGTCGCCGACGATGTCGTCCATGTTGATCTTATCGTCCGTCTCGACGACTACATACTTCTTAAGCCCTTTTACAAATTTATCCGCAACTATGTACATTTCAGATGAGTCATCGCCCATTCCCGAAATGATAAGGGGAGTTCTTGCTTCATCGATCAAAATGCTGTCGACTTCGTCGACGATCGCGAAATTCAGTTCGCGCTGAACCATTTTGCTCTTCCGGTCGACCATGTTGTCTCTTAAGTAGTCGAAACCGTATTCATTGTTTGTTCCGTATGTAATATCGGAATGATAGGAAGCTCTGCGCTCTTCGTTCGAAAGATCATGAACAATCAAGCCAACCGTAAGACCGAGGTAACGGTAAACCTTTCCCATCCACTCGCTGTCACGTTTGGCGAGGTAATCGTTGACAGTAACGACATGAACGCCCTTGCCAGTCAAAGCGTTTAAATAAACCGGCAATGTAGCCACGAGCGTCTTGCCTTCACCTGTTTTCATTTCGGCAATACGGCCCTGATGGAGAATAATACCGCCGATGAGCTGAACGCGGTATGGCTTCATGCCCAGAACACGCCAGGCCGCTTCGCGAACCGTTGCAAAAGCATCGGGAAGAATATCATCGAGTGTCTCGCCGCCTTCCAGACGTGCTTTCAAAAGATCCGTCATTCCCTGGAGCTCATTTTCCGACATCGCCGCATACTTGTCCGATAATGCCTCCACCTGATTTACAATCGGTACAATACGTTTAATTTCATGATCGCTGTGGGTTCCAAACACTTTGGTTACTAAATTCATTTTTGCCTTTACCTTTCAAAATATAACTTAATGAGGTCAGTCTTATTCACGTGATTGAAGTATCTTCATTCATCCTTTGGAGGACGGTTCTATATCCGTCCGCACCGTATTCCAAGGAACGGTTTACTCTGCTTATTGTCGCCGTACTGACGCCCGTAACCTCAAATATTTCGGCATATGTACGTCCCTGATAGAGGAGCGACGCAATCTGAAGACGCTGAGCCAGCGATTTGATTTCTGTAATCGTACAAAGATCTTCAAACAGGCAATAGCATTCTTCCTTCGTCTTCAGCGTAAGTATTGCGTCAAACAGAGCATCCGTCTGCGGGTCTTTCAACTTGTCATTCATAAACCCACCCTCTTCTTCTACATAAGACGATCCGCTAAATACTGAATCAGTCTACCAAAATAACCGTTAACAGTAAAAGTCACCAGTGCAATAATCAAAACAAACACAGCGGCAATGCAGGCAACCTGCCTGATTAGAAGTCCTTGACGGGCTTTCCGCAACGCATCGCCGACGGAAACGCTGCGCTTTCTGGAGGAATCCGCCCGAACATCGCGGGTGCGCATTGGTTTTCGTGTCGTGTCATTCCCTTTCTTCAACGAATATACCTCCGGAAGTCAGTGTAATATCCAGCTCTTCAAGCGAACTGATTAACATTCCTATGATACAGCATGGTGACTTGCGTGACAACCTTCAAACCTGAGCATTTGAAGGACTGCGCGCAAATATTGTCACGTCTCCTGACTATCGCCTTCCTCTGCCTTGTCGGTATACCGGTATGAATTCCCATACTGTTCTATACGAATCGTCACATGATTCGCGGCGGCGTAATCCATACAGGCCTTAAGCTCCTCACAAGCTTCCGGCGAGCTGTTCTCAGGAATAATGATCAGAAGCTCACGGCTTACAATCTCATCTCCCTTTATCCAGATCCCGGCACTTCCCCAAGGCGCGTCCGTACCGTTAAACCCGGCCAGATCGTCGATATCTCCGTAGATTTTATCACAAACCTGCCCCGGAGTCTGATAATCCGGAGCCGTCAGATCCAGACTTTTGATCGAAACCGCCGTTCCGTTTTCGAATTTGGCGATTACCGGATAGCTTACCGGGAGATTCCCTCCAAATGTCGAACGCAATTCCAAACCGCGTTCAAAGTTCTCCCGCATCCACACTTCATCACTGCCATCCCGTGTTTCTCCCGTCTCCGGAAGCGTTAGACAAATGTCGCCGTAGATCGGAATCGCTTCGGTGATGGACTTCTCCGCTGTCCCGAAAAACGTGTTCCACTCATAATAGACCCGAAGCCAAATGATATGTTTGTCATAATCGCAATCCACATATACGGACAGATTCCTGATCCTGTCCTTCAGAAGCGCATTGGTACCGCAATAGGATTCGTAGGTCCCCGCAATCCTGTCACGGATGACGGTTCCGAATAGAAGAGTTCCGGCTAAGTCGGCCGACTCGATCCCGAACGCATCGAGAATTGCACCGATGCCGCCGATCGAGGCGGCGACTGTTTTTAGCGTACCCTGTGACGCCTGATTCCCGGGTGCGCTTAATTCGGCTCCCACCGCACTGTCGTTCAGTAGCGACAGCGCTTTCTCCGTCAGGCTGGTTCCCAGACCGACAACCGGAAGAACAGCGGCGATTTCCTGCGATACCTGATCGACGGACTGCGACAGCAGAATTTCGGCACGAACGCACGTAATACCCGTCAGGATAAAAGTACATATTAATAGAAAAACAGGCGCCGCTATAGCGATTTCAAGGACAATCGAGCCGCCCTTAGACCGCTTCATCCATAACGTATGCATCATAGGAATCCTCCATTTGATAGGACCGGTTCATGTATTCGACATGAATCCTGACACCCGTATAAATTGATCCGCCGCTGTCACGTTTCAGAATAGTCAGCATTCTCGACAGCTTCCATTCCGTGGGAACAATCAGAAGATAGATGCGAAGATAATCGCGATAATCCGTCATGATCAAGTCCTTAACGATTTCTTCATCGTCAAGCGCGCAGTGATTCAGGAGCGGAACACCTTTGCCGGCGGTTAAATCATTCATGTCCGCTACTGCCTGACCCTCGGCCCATACAAGAAGCACAACATACTGAAGCATCTCGGGACTGATTTCCACGGTGCCCAGCGAGACAGCAAGAATTACGCCGCTTAAGACCGTTCCGATTTCTTTCGCGCGATTCATTTTCTCGGAATCGATGAGGAATGCGGCCAAATTGATTACAGTCCGCGTATCCAGAAGGAGCTTTCTGGCGATCCCCTGAGATGCAATACCGTTGTCGATTCCCGTCAGAACGTATTCGAGATCCGTATTGCCGGCTCCGTGAATCGAGTTATACGAAACACCGAGAATATTGGATTCCGGTTCGGATCGATCGCCGTCAACATTCTCCTTTACACAGGAATCCATAAAGGATACGGCATACTCATTGATGAGAAGATTGTCTGCGATATCCGGAAGGTCGGTATCCATCAGGCTGTCAAGAGTGTTCATGACATCCGAGAGACTCCCGGTATCCAGAAGCATCGCCGGATTCGTGTCTCCCTGCAGTAAATACGTTGCTTTCTGCTTGGCCGTATCGATGTATGTCTGGCAAAATGCATCAAAACGGTTCAGCGTTCCCGTAAAGTCCAACATCTTGGCCGAAGTGATTGCCTGCGAGATGGCGCTGCTGCATTGATTGCTGTTGATCAAAATATCATTCATATATTGGATCCAGTCGGAGTTCTTGCCTTCAGCGGTCGCTTTGAAGAAATCACTGCTGTAAATCTCGTCCAAAACGCCTCGCAGCCGGCCTAACATATCAGCGCTCACGATGGACGGAGCCCTGACCTTCATATAATCGGAAATCGCCTCCCTGAGAGATGCGGTTGTCATCTCATTGCTTCCGGTCATATCGACCACTGCCCCGGAGCCGTCAAAACACTCGGTAAACACATCGGTATCGCTGAGAGAAGCACCTAAGCCATAGAGACCGTAATATTTAAGAAGCGGTTCGTTGTAACGGCAAAGGGCCGCTTCCGCCTGCATGCGCATACAGCGCATCAATTCCGCTTCCATCCTGCGTTCAAGAGCGGCGGCAAACAGTATGCTCTCCGTCAAAATAACAAGGGAGAGAATAATACAAAGAAACAGGCTCGCCCCCCCCACTCTGCTTCTGATCCCCTTCATCCTGCGCGTCACGGAGATACCGCCCCCTCGTAAAGAATCGTCCCGATATCTTCAACCGTCCGCATATAGAAATGCAGTCGCTCCGGAGACGTACATACGATTCTGATCTCATCCGGACCCGAACATATGCCTGTAACCGAATAGCTGTTGGTATTTGCGACGGACGCGTTAACTGCCTCTGCCTGAAAAACGGCCGAATCCATGACTTCGCGGTATAGGACGGGACCCGCCGAAATCAGCGTCACGATCCCCAGGAAAACAACGGGAAAAGCTATGGCTGTTTGAAGTGTACCGGACATAAAAATCACCTCCTGGTTAAAACTCTACCAGAAGGTGATCTTCATACTGATTCATGTTTTCGACAAAAACCGACAATCCCAGCCGGATAGTTGCTTACCTTAACTGAGCCCCGAGTTCTTTTTCGAGAGCCGCCAGAATACCGGTGAAGGCCTCCTGTATATCGGCATCCGTCAGAGTGCGTTCCGCTGAGCGGAATACAAGGCTGTAAGCGACCGATTTCCTGGAGTCGCCGACCTGTTTTCCCGTATAAACATCGAAAAGGACAAAAGACTCAAGGTACTTGCCGCCCTTTTTGCGGAATATTTTCTCGATGGATCCGGCGGGAATTGCCTGATCCAGGATAATGGCAAGGTCTCTCGCGATTCCCGGGAATTTTGGAAGCGGCTTATAGACACGTTTGGCGGTCGACGCCTTGATCAGATGCTCTACTTCCAGAAGAAGCAGAACGGTCGATTCCGGCGCCTCAAAATTGTCGGCGGCATCCGGATGAACATAACCGATCTGACCGCATGTTTTCCCGTTAACGATAACCGATGCGCTGCGTCCGGGATGCAGGTAAGTGATATCCGGGAGCGGCTCGAAGGACACATTACGGATGCCTAAGTTGGTGCAAAGCTCTGTTACGGCACCTTTCATCCGGTAAAATGCCAAAGTATCGTCTTTCGCATCCGTATCAAAAGAGAATGCCGAGAGAATTCTTCTTTCTTCGGGAAGCACATTCGTGTCGTCGCCGGGAAGATAGATATACGCAATTTCGAATACGGACGCCTTCTTCACCGAGCGGCTGCTGTTGGTAGCCGCAACGCGCAGCATGGACGGTACCATCGAGGTCCGCATCACGGAATAATCTTCGCCGAGAGGATTGGAAATTACGACTTCTTTTCTCAACCGGTCGTCTGCGGCCAGCATCAGTTTGTCAAGATCTTTAGGGCTCTCGAACGAATACGTGATCGCTTCGAAGAAGCCCTGCGCCACCATGACGTCTTTCATCTTCTCGACGGCAAGCTGCGCCTCGGTACGTCCGCCCAAGGTCGTTTCTTTTCCGGAAAGAAGGGTAGGTTCAATTCGGTTATAGCCGTAGAATCTGGCAATTTCTTCGGAAATATCCGCATCGCACATTAAATCGGGGCGGAAACTCGGCGGCGTGCAGACGGTAATCCCGTCAAGGTTATGTACCGTACAGCCAAGCTTATCCAGGATGGACAGCATGAAGAATTCGTCGATATCGGTACCAAGAAATGCGTTGATTTGATCCGGATTGAAAGGGATATGTACCGGCTGCCTGTGCGTCGGATACAAATCGATTACACCTTTCATTACTTTGCCGCAGCCCAGAAGCTCGACAAGCTCACAGGCACGATCCAAAGAGCGAAGGGCATTTTCGGGATCGAGGCCCTTCTCATAACGGGACGAAGCCTCCGTCCTTAAGCCATTCTTCACGGCCGTACGGCGGACGCTTACCGCATCGAAAGTCGCCGACTCGAAAAGAAGTGTTTTCGTCGACATCGTGATTTCGGAGTTCTCTCCGCCCATGACACCGGCAATCGCACAGACCTTGTCTTCATCCGCAATCACCAGCATATCGGAACTTAAGACCCTGTCCGTACCGTCGAGTGTCCGGACCGATTCGTTCTCGAGGGCTTTCCGAACGATAACATGTCTGCCGCTTAAGTATTCAAGGTCAAATGCATGCATCGGCTGACCGAGCTCAAGACAGACATAATTTGTGATGTCGACAATATTGTTGATCGGACGCATACCGGCGTCCTCCAGTCGTTTCTGCATCCATTTCGGTGAGGGTCCGACTACGACATCTTCTACGATCCGGGAACAATAACGGTAGCAGAGATCCGGAGCCGTTATGTCAATTTTCGCGAAGTCGCTCGAAAAATGTTCGGACTCTTCCTTTACGACGGGCATCTTCGGGGCAAACGGCATATCAAGCGTAATGGCCGCTTCCCTGCCTAAGCCTTCAATCGAAAAGCAGTCCGGGCGATTCGATGTGATCTCAAAATCAATCGTCGAAGTACCTAAGCCCAGATAATCCTTAATGTCCATTCCGAGCGGCGTATCTTCCGGCATATGCCAGATACCGTCCTCGACGGCTCCCGCGAGATCCGACGCGGCAAAACCGAGCTCCTGAACGGAGCAGCACATACCGCTGCTCTCGATACCGCGGATTTTGCCCTTCTTGATCGTCATACCTCCGGGCAACTTGGCGCCGATGACCGCAACGGGGCACACCATGCCGCTTACGACATTCGGAGCGCCGCAGACAATCCGAAGAATTCCGCCAAGCTCCTCTTTACCCATATCTACCTGACAAATATTCAGGTGATCGGAATCGGGATGGGGTTCGAACGATACGATCCTTCCGGTATACACGCCGGAAATATCTTCCCCGCTCGTAATTACGCCTTCGACTTTCGAGCCGGAGACCGTAATCATCTCGCAAAAATCATGTATCGGTACCCGTATATCGGTAAAATCTTTAAGCCACTCAACCGGTGCTTTCATCAGAAAATCCTCCTCAGGAGCATGAAGCCCTATCCAATATATTCATTCGATCCTGGTCGCAGAGCCTTATTACTTAAACTGGCCAAGGAAACGGACATCGTTCTCATATAGATTCCGGATATCATCAATTCCGAAACGTCCCATCGCAGTCCGCTCCACGCCGATACCGAACGCAAAGCCGCTGTATTCCTTCGGATCGATTCCGCAGTTGGAAAGGACCTCGGGATGAACCATACCGGCTCCAAGGACCTCAATCCAGCCCTCGCCCTTGCAGACCCGGCATCCCTTTCCGCCGCAGGCCCAGCAGGTCAGATCGACCTCACACGAAGGCTCCGTGAACGGGAAATGATGGGGACGAAGACGAATCTTCGTGTTCTCACCGAACAGTTTCTTCGCGAAAAGCTGCAGCGAACCGACCAGATCTCCCATCGTAACGCCTTTGTCGACAACGAGTCCTTCGATCTGATGAAAGATCGGGGAATGCGTGCTGTCAAGAGCATCCGAACGGTAAACCTTGCCGGGACAGATAATCTTGATCGGCGGTTTCTTGTGCTCCATGACACGGATCTGAACGGGCGAGGTCTGTGTCCGGAGGAGAATATTCTCCGAAATATAGAAGGTATCCTGCGTGTCTCTTGAAGGATGACCCTTGGGAATACGGAGCATTTCGAAATTATAGTGATCATATTCGACTTCGGGACCTTCAGCGATCGTATAGCCGAGACCTAAAAAGACGTCGCAGATCTCATCAATTGCCTTATAAAGCGGGTGGCGCGCACCCATCTCAACCGGTTTGGCCGGGAGTGTTACGTCAATCGTCTGGACCAGCAGCTGCTCCGCTTTTTCCTTGGTGCGAATGTCGATAAGCCGTCCGGACAGTTCCTCTTCCATCTCGAACCGAACATCGTTGGCAAGCTGGCCTATAAGCGGGCGTTCTTCGGGTGTCAGGGAACCCATGCCGCGCAGTACGGCAGTCAGTTCGCCTTTTTTTCCAAGATACCGGACTCTTAGAAGCTCCGCATCCGACGATGTGTTTACGGCACCGACTTCGTCCCGAAAAGCCTTCTGTATGGAATATATGGATGCTTTCAAGTCGCTCATCAATAATCCTCCCAACAACAATCCTGCAGTTTAATACAATTTTAACATGACAAAACCGAATGTACAGGTAAAATAAAAAACCTTCCGTCCCTGACAGAAGGAGTATTTCCGAGCCGTTTTATCCGAAAATAACGGAAAAAAGATTGGCAGGTATTCGCCCTTTTAGCATTCGACAGAACGGTTAAATGATATCATCGTAATTTCCGGCTGTAAAGTACGGGTTGTTCGCTTTCTCGGCACCTATGGTCGTGCTCGGTCCGTGACCCGGATAAACCGTCACGTCGTCCGGAAGCTGCTTTAAGCGATCAACCGAGCGCATCATATCCGCCATATTCCCGCCTAAATCGGTTCTTCCGACCGTCCCCGCAAATACCGTATCTCCGGAAAACAGATATTGCCCCCGGTTAATGCCGGTCTTTACCTGAAAAAGAAGACACATCGATCCTCTCGTGTGCCCCGGCGTGTGTATTACGCTGATTGTAAAGATCTCTTCTGATTCAAAGTCAAAATCAGCCGCTGTCAGTAAATCTCCGTCTTTAAGTTCACAAACCGGTGCGAAGACGGGCCTTTTCGGCAACCCGAACGACATTGCCGTATTTTTGGATGGGTCCATAAGAAATTCGCACTCCGATTCATGAACCAGAACGATCGCACCTGTTTGTTTTCTCATGTTTTCGGCTTCGGCGATATGGTCATAATGCGAATGCGTACAAAAGATCCCCCGGATTCGGTAGCCGGATAAATCCAGAATATCATAAGGAACACTCGGATCGATGACAAACGCATCGCTTCCAAATGCAATCAGATATAAATTCGATTGCAGCGGACCAAGCGGATAAGTTCGTAATTCCATGCAGATCCTCCCAACGTGTCAGGTCAAACCATTATCACATTTACGGGATAGAGAATTGCGTAAAAATTATGATAAATAATGAAAACTCTGCCACAAATCTGTAGCAGAGTCTAAAAATCATATGCAAAATCCGAATTCGGCTCAGGTACGGATAAGCTCTCTCCAATCAAGATCACCGCGGTCAATACCGAGAACGAGGATCTCGGCCGACGCCAGATTGGTCGCGTAAGGTATGCTGTTGTAGTCACAGGCCTTCAGCAAAGCGTTTGCCTCATCATAGAACGGGATCTGTGTGTCCCTAAGATAAATCACGGAATCGATCTCATTAAACATAGCTCTTGAAGCAAGCTGATCAAAACCGCCCGCATAATCCATGGACATTCCCAGAACGTCCAGCTCCGCCATAGATTCCAGCAAAGTGGCCGTATTGTGCATCGAATAAAGCTCGTGTTTGGAGAGCAATTGTCTATATGCTATGCAGAAGTTAACCAGAAGCTCATTTTTACGGCTGTCCGCCAATAGGATTATCTTCATATAATCAACCTCCACAAAACAAAAATATACTGCATTTATTGTACAAACACTTACGGGAAACCGCAAGTGAATATAAGCAATATGTAAAAATGAAATTTAACGATTTGCGCTATTCCCCGATAAAAGTATTCTTCTATGAATCTATATGTGCAGCTTAAGCAGCGGCACCGGTTTCGGCACCGGCAGGAGTCGGTGTTGCAATACCGGAATCCGTTACGTCTCCGATCACCGCATCCGCCGGGCTTATGCCGTCCTCGGCAGGCTCCGGCAAACCGAAATAAGCGCGCAGCATTTTTTCGGCGATAACAGTGGTTGAGGAGCCCCACTCTCCTTTTTCGATACAGATCGCGATTGCAATCTGAGGATCGTCGGCCGGAGCATAGAGAACGAACAGACCGTTCGAATATTCCTTAAACCTGTCTTCATTGCCGGTTTCTGCCGTTCCGGTCTTGCAGGCAATCGGCATCTGCTCATAAAGCACGCTTAAGTATTCATTTGTGGTTCCATCGCTGTCCGTCACAACCGCTTTCATCCCCAGCTTGATCGCATCAAGGGATGACTGTGAAATGTCCAGAGGTTCCACTTTCGTCGAACCCGTGTACAGAACCGTTCCGTCCGCCGCCGTCACCTCGTCGATCACGTGCGGGGTTACCAGTGTCTTCGTTGCAAGAGCCGCAGTATACCGGCAGAGCTGCAATGTCGTAAAAACATTGTCAAACTGCCCGATGGACGACTGTGCGGTATCCGCGGGAAACCATGTCTTGTCGTATTCTTCGGCGCGCAGCAGCCTCTTGGTCGCCTTGCTCGAACGCATACCGGCCGTTTCACCGGGCAAATCGATTCCCGTAAGTTCTCCGAGTCCAAGGATCTCGCCGTATTTATCGATCGCGTCAATACCGGTATCCACACCGAGAAGTTGGAAATAGATGTTGCAGGATGTGGCGAGAGCCCGCTCGAGAGTCAGCGGACCATGCCCTCCGTCGGGTCGTTCATGGCACTTGAAAAGCCAGTCGCCGATATAGATCGGGCTCTTGCAGACGTAAATGTTGTTGTCCGGTGATATGATACCGGTCTCTAGTGCCGCAAGCGCGGTAACCATCTTAAAGGTTGATCCAGGAGCATACGTCTCCTGGATGGCTCGGTTGGAAAGCGGTTTGTCGTCTTTGGTAATTGTCTTATAATCGCCCAGACCCAGATAATACTTAACCTGCTCTTGGGCCTGTTCGTCCCCTTCCATCGAAAGAACGAAATCCATCGGGTCAAAATTCGGATACGATACCATCGCGATAATCGCGCCGGTATGAACGTCCATCATGACAGCCGAGCCCGCCGATGCCGTCTTGTAGCCCTTGGATTCCTCCGCGGCGGCCGTTGCGATATAGTCCTTGATCGCATCCATCGTCACCTGCTGAATTCTCGTGTCGATGGTCAGTTTGACATTGGCGCCGGGCACCGGATCCGTTCCGATATTCTCCGGAAAAAACGACCATTTCTCCTCGTCTTCATTCAAAATGTTATATGCCTTGATACCGGATTGACCGTGCAGATATCTCTCGAGCTGAGCTTCGATTCCCTGCTGGCCTACAACATCCTCCGCCGTATATCCGAAATCGGCAAGAAGTGCCAGACGCTCCTGAGAAATTTTGCCGATGTATCCGACAACATGAGCCGAAGTCTCGGCCAGAGGCGAATATACGCGGCGGTATTCTTTTCCCGAAAGAATGCCGAGATATTTATAGTTTTGTTCCATGAGCAGCGTCACAAGGCTTTCCGGAACATCTGTGGCGATTTTAACAGGCGCTCCCGTCGAAAACGCCCATCTATCCTTGTAAATCTGGTATCTCATAATCGCGATCCGGTATGCTTCATCGGTCGAATACGACGGATCAATGTTAAAAATCTTTTCGGACCGCAAATACAGGAAAAAGACCTGCGGATCGCTCTTTACATACGTGTCGGAATATGTGACGACCGTACTCGTTGTATTCTCCTTCAGCGAAAAAAGATTCGTGCTCACCTGCCATGCTGTGATCTCATCCGCCTCTTTTTTCCATTCAAAAGGGTTAACCGAAAGATAATCGGAAAGATCATCAACGGGTGCTACATTATACTCGTCAAACAGATAGGAAAGATCGAGAAGCATGGCATTCAGCGTCTTATCCTCCATATCCGCGTCGGCGATCATCAACGTATTAATCTGCTCAGTGGTGGCCAGAACCACGCCGTTGCAATCGACAATATCGCCTCTGGGCGCGGCGACCGAATATTGTCTGGACACGCCCTTGCTGCTGTCGGACGAAAGATTGGTACGTCCCGAAAACTGCAATGAAGCTGTCATGACCAGAATGACCAGCCCGATCGAGCACATGATCGCACCGAGAATCGAGTAACGGCTTGTTACAACCGACAGAATTGTTTCGGTGGGTCCGTGCGACTCGATTTTTCCCTGATCGACGTGATCCTGATCAAAGACATATACGCCGTCATCTTTTATCTGATTTGCCATGTTTCCTCCTTGGGGCTCCGCCTGTCCTCAGATGCCCGTACATACCCTTTGCGGTATGGACCCGCAAAACGAAGGAGCAAAATTACGGGAACGGCGGCCAGCAGATTTACGGCGATCTGCGGCAGGATGCTGTCGAACACGATCGTCCCTAAAGAAAGATAGCTGCGGTCATGTTCCAATACCAGCGGTATTGCAAAAAACATTACGTGTCCGATGATCTTATAGGCCAGCGTGATAAGAAGCACCTGAAGGAATCCGAGTGCCACACGGCTGTGATATTTTCTGGAAAAAAGAATGGAGGACAGGATACCGATATAAAGCAGAAGCATCATACCGACCCCGAGAGTCGAACTTGCAAGCATGTCCCGCAAAAAACCGACAATCAGTCCGATTACGGCTCCGTCCGTCGACCCGAAAAGGTAACCGGTAAGGATCACAAAGACCATCATAAAATCGGCAGTCTGCCCGCGAAACGAAAAGGCACTTGGGAATGTGACCTGTAAAGTCGAAAAAAACAATATATAGACTGTATATACAAGAATTTGCCGGACTCTATCCTTTCGGTTCATACTGTGCCTCCTTTCGCTCTCATAGTGTTCAGGCCGCAGGTGTCGGCGAAAGCACAGGCGAGGCGTCGGCAGAAACGTCAGGTACAAGAATAAACACATCATTGATTGCGATCACATCCGAATACGGCTTCAGCGTCGCATAGCGCGACAGCATCGAGCTGTCGTCCACAGACACAATCACTCCGATCGGAATACCGGCGGGAAAAAGTCCGCCTTTCCCGCTGGTTACCAGTTCGTCGCCGACCTTCAGCTCAACGCCTTCGGGAATCTGGTCCACCATGCAAAGTCCGTCGTCCTTAAGCTCCACTTCACCGTGAACCTGAACAATCGCACCGTTAACCGTATTTACCTTTGCACTTACCGTAAATCCCTCATGTAAAACCGGAATGACCTTCGAAGAAGACACATCCGTAGACTGAACGCGCCCGACCAGATTCATTTCCGCATCCACGACGGCATAAGATGACATCGTCTCGGATATCTTAATACCGTCATTGGAACCAACATCAACGCGGATGACACTAAACCATTCATCCGCTTCGCGCGTCAGAATCGACGCTCCATATATCTCATAGTTCTCGAAAGTATCCTTAATGTGAAAAGCGTCCTTGAGTTCCTGCCAGCGTTTGGCGGCTTCTTCCCCCTGCTGCACCTGATACTCAAGCTCCGCAACTTCATTCTTTAACTTTTCATTCTCCTCACGGATCTCAATTCCTTCCGTTACCGCCGCAATAAAGTCGCCGATCTTGCTGCCCGTCCCCTGGACAAGCTTCTGAGCGGGATCCAGAATGACCGAAAAAGGAGTCGTAATATTATGAACGGGATTGCCTAAAATGGAATCAAAAATGATAACCGCGGCAATCAGAAGAGTCAGTAAAATGATGATGAAAACTTTATTGGCCAATAACTTACGCAAAACACTGCACCTCGGTAGTTTGTTCTTCCGTTATGAACGGCTGCCCGCAAGATCCGTCCAAACCGGATACAGTCACCGCTAGTCTCATATACTTTTGCAGTATACCACAGTTTTTTCTCCAGTTCTCTCTCAAACACACCCGAGTTCCTTGAGGCTTACGCTCGAACCGTGGCCGACAACAATATGGTCCACAAGTTCGATTCCGATCAGCTCCGCTGCCTTCTGGATCGATTTTGTCGTAGCGATATCATCGGGACTCGGCTTCGGATCCCCGCTCGGATGATTGTGGGCAAGGACAAAGGCTGCGGCGTTGGCTTTGATCGCCTCGCGCAGCAGTTCTCTCGGATAGATACCTGCGGAAGCAAGACCGCCTGAGGATACCGTGACGTGACGAATGATCCTGTGACGCGTATCCAGAAGAAGAGAGTGAACCTCTTCTTTTTGGAGATGCTTCATTTCATTCTCGAAAATCTCGACGGCATCGCGCGGTCCGCCGATCTGCTTATTCTTCCAGAAAGGATCGGTCCGCATCGATCTCTTCCCGATTTCCATCGCTGCCTTTATCGTAATAGCCTTGACGCGCCCTAACCCCTTGCACTGCATCATTTCCTCAATAGACAAATCGCGCAGGAAAGACAGTCCTTCCCCGCGCGAATCCATCATTAAAATCTGCTGTGCCAATTCAAGTGAAGAGCATCCCGCCGAGCCGCTTCTGAACAGTATAGCCAGAAGTTCGGCATCCGCAAGAGACTGTTCTCCGCATTCTTCGAGCCGCTCATAGGGGCGGCTTGACAGAGGTAAATTCTGCATTGTTTTTGTCATAATCGGATCCTCCGCTTTCATTGGCATAACGGATTCAATCAACAAAAAACAAAGTAAAATAACGTACGCCGGGCCTTTAGTTCTTATTCATACAGCACTGTTTATATTTCTTTCCGCTTCCGCAGGGGCACGGATCGTTTCTGCCGATTTTCTCGACGTGTACGATCTTGGATGTGCGAAATTCCTTGGTAATCTCGGACATTTTCTCTTTGGTAAGGACATTCTTCCAGGAGGCAAGATTATAAAGCCAGTCGGCCTTGGCATCATGCATATTCCAGTACAGCTTCTCATAGTCAATCGCCAGCAAAATCGCAGTATCGTTATCGATATCTTCGGGCTTCTGCTCTGCGGCAAGACTCGGATTGATTCCGTCAACGAAACCGGTAAAAATGTCCATATTGTCCGCACCGAATCCGAGAGCTGCGGCAAGTTCCGATGCGGTTCCTTCGGTCAGGGACTTGTTATCCGGATATGCGGAAAGAATACGGTTATAGGCTTCCTGCTCAAGCTCATAATAATGCTGAACATATGCCGTGTATTTCTCCTGATCAGAAGAATCCTCAATTTTCTTATTCCAAGTTTCAAAATAACTCATATAAATTATCCTTTCTGGTTTGAACTTCGTATTTTATACAGTAATTCTCGATGCAATGGCTTTCAGGAAATCCGTTGTGCTGACGACCGTTACAGGAACACCCGTCATCAGTGACGCAAGGTCACCCGTTACCGTACCCGCCTCGATCGTCGCTATGGATGCCTCCTCCAGGAGATCGGCGAACCGTACCAGATCCTCGAGATCATCCAGTTGTCCTCTCTTGCGAAGGGCGCCCGTCCATGCATAGATCGTTGCCATCGGGTTCGTTGATGTGGTCTCGCCCTTCAAGTACTTATAATAATGACGGGTTACCGTACCGTGGGCCGCTTCGTACTCGTATTTCCCGTCGGGAGAAACAAGAACCGATGTCATCATAGCCAGACTTCCGCAGGCAGATGCGACCATGTCGGACATTACGTCGCCGTCATAGTTCTTGCAGGCCCACAGAATACCGCCTTCTGACCGCATGATACGTGCGACCAGATCGTCGATCAGCGTATAGAAGTAAGAGATTCCGGCTTTCTCGAACTTCTCTTTGAATTCAAGAGTATAAATCTCATGAAAAATGTCCTTAAAGCGATGGTCATACGTCTTCGAAATCGTGTCCTTCGTCGCAAACCACAGGTCCTGATGAATATCCAGTGCGTAGGTAAAGCAGGAACGGGCAAAAGCCGTGATCGAACGGTCCGTATTGTGCATGCCGAGCACAACGCCCGGGCCTTCGAAATTATGTATTTTCTGCAGCTGAGTGGTTCCGTCCGGATAGGTTACAAGAAGCTCAACCGTTGCGGGACCGGTAACATACATTTCGGAATCTCTGTAAACATCGCCGTAAGCGTGACGGGCAATGGTCAGAGGCTTCTTCCAGCAGGATACAAAAGGCGTTATGCCTTTCACAAGAATCGGAGACCGGAAAACAGTACCGTCGAGAATTGCGCGGATCGTGCCGTTCGGGCTCTTCCACATCTTCTTCAACTTATATTCTTCCAATCTCTGAGCATTCGGTGTGATGGTTGCGCATTTTACCGCGACACCGAGTTCTTCGGTACGGTGCGCGGAGTCCACAGTAACCTGATCGTCCGTCGCATCCCGGTTCTCAAGAGAAAGATCATAGTATTCTGTCTTCAGGTCGATATAAGGGATCAAAAGAATATCCTTTATCTGTTTCCAGATAATACGGGTCATTTCGTCTCCGTCCATTTCGACAAGCGGGGTCTTCATCCGAATTTTATCCATTGGTTCATCCTCCCGTATTACTCACGTAAATCCAAATGATTTTATCCTAATTGCCTGACCGCGTCAATTCGAATCAGACGGTCGCTTATGTATCCTTGCCGGCGCTTACAAGAAGGGTTTCCATGGAAAGACGGTCGTCCATCCGTCCCGTTTTGACGGAGAAATCGGATACCGCGCAGGCTTCGTATATGGCGGTCAGTTCTTCCATCCGGAATGCTCTGGCCTGCGTCATCAGATTTCTGGCCACAAACGGAACGACCTTGAGCGTGGAAGCGATCAGATCCTGCCGTCCAAGTTCTTTCGCGCAGATCAGCTGACGGAAATGCCTTGCGAGCATGAAGCGAATCTTGAGAACCGGTTCTTTTAGAGAAATCAGAGTGTCCAGAACCGTAAGAGCCCTTCCGGTATTTCTGGCTCCGATGGCATCCGTCATTTGAAAGATGGAACCCCGGATATCGGGCATGCAGATCTCATTGATCTCGCCGATCGTAATCTCCGTCGTCTTGGTAGATGCGCAGTAAAGAAGGATCTTCTGCACTTCGCTGTCGAGCGTTCGCATCGAGCAGTCGGTACGGTCGACCAGACTTGCGAGCGCTTCGGTCGTTATCCGGATCTGCCGCTTTCCGAGCTGGGCGGCAAGCCATTTGCAAAGCGCATCGGAACTTTGTTTATCGATCTGTGCAAGAACGCCGTTTGCGCTTACGGCTTCGAGGAGAGCCTTCTTTCTCTTATCAATTTTCTCCTCAGCGAAAATAAGGCAGGAGAATTCGGGTATGTCGCCGAAAATCGAGATATACTTCGCAGCAATTTCCGGTGAATCGGGCGATTTGGCACCGAAAAGACCCGTGTTCTTAAGAACAACAAGCCTCTTGGATGAAAGAAACGGCGGTGTGCGAAGCATTTCCGTCAGAGCTTCCGTATTCCCGGCAAGTGAAGAATCACCTTTATACGCATCGGCATCTTCACACCCGGGTGCGATCACACTCCGTTCGATCGCGCGTACGGCACGATCGATCAGGTACTCCTCATCTCCGAACAGAAGATATAAACCGGCTACGGTGCCTTGCTTCAGGCCAGCCGCCAGCTCGGGATAGGATTTGATGATCAGACCCTTGCCGTCCGATTTAACTTTACCAGCTTCTTTTGCCATTTTCTCCTCTTTTCGCCTAAGCCGAAAACTCGTAGATTGCGACTCTGTCTTCGGTGATTTTTACGATTACGGCTCCCGAACGGTCGGTCCGAAAAACGTCCGTACCGGAATCCTGCAAACGGTCCAGTGTATCCTCTGCGGGATGACCGTAGCTGTTCTTCCCGACGCTTATGATCGCGGCCTCTGCATCTATGCCGGTCAAAAACAATTCGGAGGAAGAATATTTGCTTCCGTGGTGTCCGATCTTGATTACATCCGCACCGCCGGCAAGACAACTCATATCCGTATCATCGGAGAGCATATATTCCTCGGTCCTGAAGCCTGCGTCGCCCATCAACAGGATCTTATGTGTCCCGACTTGAAGAAGTACAACAAGCGAATCCTCGTTGCCTCCGTTCTCGGTTATAACTTCGGGAGAAAGAATCTTGAGTACGGCTGTATCGGACAGAACTATTCTATCATCTTTTCGGATCGAGTGAAGAATGACTCTGTTCTCATCGGATAAGGAAAAGAGTTCCGAAAGCTCTCCGCGCGCAGCTATGCAGGGTACGTATACATCCGATATGCGGTCTGATGCGATCAGTTCTGTTATTCCGCTGCCGTGATCCTTGTGCAGATGGGTAAGGATCGTGATATCCGGTTCGTCGATACCGTAATAATTCAGGAGAGGAATCAGTACATTCTCACCGGTTCCCGTGTCCCCGCCGTCGATCAGGACACTCTTGCCGTTATTAAGAAGAATAAGAGCGCTGTCTCCCTGTCCGACGTCGGCAAAAACAACCGTGCAATCGGGCTGATTCATCAGAACCTGAATCTGAAGAACGATTCCCGCGGCTGCAAGGAAAACAGACACTTTCTTCAGATTCCGTGTAAGAAAGCTTCTCGGAAACAGTGTAAGAAGGGCGATAACAGATACCGAGATCAGAAGAACCGGCTCGACATCATAGAGCCTTAATGCTCGAACCGATTGATCGGATCCGTTGATTGCAAGCTCCTTTAGTATGTAAAGCAGTCCGGCAAGAGGCGTAAACAGCGCTTTTACAACCGGAAGCATAAAGGATGCGGGCTGTGCAAAGGCCAGCAGCAAGGTAAGCGGCAGACACAAAAGGGAAATCCCTTCCGCAAGAAAGGTACCGGCCAGATTGATAAAAAACAGAAGAACCGATTGCTTGCCCGACAGTCCGATCAGCCAGGGCAGCATACCGAGTTGTGCACAGATCAGACACCCGGATGCTTCGGCCAGAAGCTTGGGAAGACGTTTGGCAAGAAGCCCCGCCATCGAGCCGGAAAAAAGGAGCAGTGACAGGGTTGCAGAAAAGGAAAGAAGGAACCCGAAATCCACGGTAATATAAGGATTATTGAGCATAAGGATTCCGGCAGTCAGAAAAAGCGACGAGATTCTGTCCGCTCTCTTCATGAGAAGAGACGACACGACGGTTCCCGCGGACATAAAAAGTGCCCGTGTCACGGAGGCAGTCCATCCGGTAAGAAAGCCAAAAAAGACAAGAAACAGAAAGATACACAAATACCGTACGCCCCTCTTCCCGCTCATTCTTTGTACGAAAGCGGTGACAGGAACCAGAAAATATGCGACATTCGCGCCCGACACAGCCGTCAAGTGCGAAAGATTGCACATCCGAAAGCACAGCTTCAAATCCGCATCCATATCCGAAGTATCCCCGAGAATCATTCCTGAGAGCAGCGCGGCCAGATCCGCGGGAAGCACCTGTTTCCATAAATGAAGAATATTTTCGCGCATGGCAATCCCGGCGACCTCCATGCGCACGAAGAGGTCCGGACTCCGGTAATCCGGATCGATAATCCGGATACAGTTATCATATGTACCGATTGACAGGTAGATGCCCTGCCTCTCGTAAAAACTCCTTGAATCAAAAGCTCCCGGATTCCGCGCGGACTGAACGCGTGAAAGATATCCGGATACGCTGATTCTTTGACCGTAAAGGAGATCCGTCCGCCTGCTCCCGAAAATGACCTTGACATGGTCGTCCGTTAAAAGCGTAAACATTCGGTATTTGTCTTCCGGCAGGGATACGGTAACAAGCGTCCCCTCGAAACTTCCGTAAACACGCGCGTCCGGCACTCCCGACGTATCCGAAAAACGTATCGCCTCTCCTGATCCCGCTTCCGACGCACCGTCTTCGTAGATCTCCGTCAGGCTTCGCTCAGCCTTGGACCTCTGCCACGAGATATAACCGAGGCAATACATGCCGACTGAAAACGAAAGCACAATCAAGATCACCGGGCGGCGCAGCGCTCCCAGAGCCCGAAAAAATCTCTGTACACAATAAAATAAAGAATATATAAGAATGAAGACAATAACGGCTTCGCCGAATGTCAGATGGTAAGAAAGGGTACCTCCGACAAGGCCGCCGGATCCGACCACAACAGCCGGTCTCGCAAAAAACTTCTTAAGCGCCGCAGATATGTGCTCCGAAAGAAGACTTCGAAATCTTCCGGAGAGCAAAGTGCTCCACAACACGTCAACCTTCCCCTGCCATGCGGATCTTCTCTTCATCATCGCCCCTGCCCGTGCTCTTCATATAGATTTGTACGGGGCGATTATAACAGTGAGGTTGAGCGGGAAACGGCTGATTCTTTCGACAATAGATTTGCGAAAACGACAATAAAAACGGGCTTTACGCCCGTTAGATGATTCTTCCAAAGAAACGGGCCTCACACCCGTTGCATTATTCTTCCGATTCCGGGAATAGATAAGCGGAAATCGCTTCCCGCAGATCGTCGAGCCCCTGTTTCTTCTCGGCCGACACCGCAAAGCAGATCGCCTTGTCATGGATATCATAAATGTCCATCTGTTCAGCCAGACGCTTTTCGAGCGCGGCACGCGAAAACTTGTCGCATTTGGCAAAAACCAGGAAATACGGAATCTTATTTGCATTCATATACGACAGCATCTGAACGTCTTCTTTCGAGGGATCGTGGCGGATATCGATCAGATGCAGAACCAGCGCGATCGGGCGGCCGCTCGCGAAGTACTGGTCCACGAGCTTCGAGAACTTCTCGTGTATGTCCTTGGGTGCCTTGGAGAAGCCGTATCCGGGAAGATCGGCAATATATGCCTTCTGATCGACGTCAAAATACACGACGAGACGTGTTTTCCCGGGCGCGGAGCTGACTCTGGCCAGCTTCTTGTTATCCGCAATCGCGTTCATCAGAGTGGATTTTCCGACATTGGATTTCCCGGACAGTACAATTTCCGGGCGGTCCGACGGCGGGCACGAAGAGACATCGGCCGCGACACCCCAGAAATTCGTTTTTCTGAAATTTATATTCATATTCACCTCCGAATACATCAAATATGCTAAAGTAATCATGTGCACTTTAACACACGCAGGGCATAAATCCAAAGCTTTTACCCGATTCAAACATACCCATTAAGAAACAGCAAATAATTTACACAAAAATAACCTGCAAAATTTTTCTTTTCAAGTCAGATTGCACGATTCAAAAACGAAATGAAAAGCGTTATACTAATCACGCATGACGGTATAAAGATGTACCTGCGTGACAAGAATCACCATCGGGGGAACACATGTCAACATCTCGCTACTCTGATGCAGGCGATAACCGCGGTGACTATGAGGGATATCTAATGGAACCTTTCGGTCCTATCGGCATTATCTGTCACACAGCCAACATCGGGTTTGTTCAACAGGTCAACCGCATTCTTCACGAAAAGCGCATGCGCCGCCAACGTGAAAACAGCAATCCGTACGTAAAAAGTGCAGGCTACCTGCGCGACGATTATCTGATACAATCCTCCATCGTGCGTTTTGAAACGGGCGAAGGCAAGGTCACCCTGAACCAGACGGTTCGGGGACACGATATTTTTATCATTTCGGATGTTCTGTCCCATCAGGCATCCTTTTCTATTTTCGGCGAAGAACATTTTGCGAGTCCGGACGATCATTTCAGAGATCTTCTGCGCATCATTATGGCCGTCAGCGGCAAAGCCCGCCGTATCAACGTCATCATGCCTTTCCTATATGAAGGACGTCAGGATCTGCGTGAGTCGCGTGAATCCCTGGACTGTGCATCGATGCTGCAGCAGCTCTACAAGCTCGGAGTCGAGAATATGATCACGTTCGACCCGCACGACCCGCGCGTCTCCAACGCCGTGCCGCTGATGGGACTCGAGACTCCGAAGTCCGCCTATAAGATTATCAGTTCTCTTATTTCCGTCAATCCGAGTCTCAAGATCAACAAGGATTCCATGATGGTGGTAAGTCCCGACGAGACCGGCGTTTCGCGTGCCGTATTCTACTCATCGGTCTTAAGCCTGCCGCTCGGAATTTTCTACAGGAGGCTCGATTATTCGGTTCTCGAAGACGGATCCCATCCGATCAAGGAAATGCGTTTTCTTGGCGAACCCTATACCGGAAAAGACGTCCTGATCGTTGACGATATGATCAACTCAGGCAAAACGATGATCGAAACCGCTCAGATCATGAAAAAGAACGGCGCACGGAATATTTTCTGCGCTTCTCCTTTCGGCCTTTTTACCGACGGCATCGGCCTCATGCAGGAAGCCGTCGACAAAGGTATTATCAAGCAGGTCCTCTGCACAAATCTGATTTACAGACGCGAGGAGCTTCTCAATGCGCCCTGGTATGTCGACGTAAACATGACACCGTTTGTGGCGAGGCTGATTGATGCGATCAACGTCGACGAGTCCTTAAGCCACCTGATGAATCCCGGCTACAAGATTTCCGATTTGCTCGGACAGATGCGCATCGGCGAACTGTTTGAATAAGTGTTTTATCCGATTAAGGGGGACTAAAGAATGACATCCATTCCATCTGCCGCTGACGAGAAAGCCTATTCCCGATACAACCAGTACGGAGACAATCCTATGGCTCCGGTCGGTCCGATCGGCATCATCCCGCTTAAGGGAAGCATGGACTTTTCCGAAAGAGTCAATTTCTACCTGAACAAAAGAAGATCGGAATACCAGGAACAGCTTCTGGTAAGCCGGTATCCGGGCTTCTTCCGAAGCGATTACCGGATCGCGGTCAATAACGCCCGCTTCTCTTCCGGAGAAGGCAAAGCCGTAATCTCCCATTCCGTCCGCGGTCATGATCTCTTTATCCTGAGCGATGTTATGAACTTTTCCTGCACATATAAGATGTTCGGCCGCGAAAACCACATGAGCCCGGATGATCATTATCAAGATCTGAAGCGTGTGATTCTGGCATGTTCCGGCAAGGCGCGCCGCGTGAACGTCATTATGCCGTTCCTCTATGAGAGCCGGCAGCACAAGAGAAACGCCCGCGAATCACTTGACTGTGCTTTCGCACTTGAAGAATTATACGGCCTCGGCGTCGAGAACATTATCACCTTCGACGCACATGACGAAAGAGTCGCAAACGCAATTCCGACCTCGGGCTTTGAGAGTCTGTCGGCCAACTATCAGATTATCAAGGCTATGTTCCGCACCATACCGGACCTGAATTTTTCGAACGGAAAATTCATGATCGTCAGCCCCGACGAAGGCGGCATCACCCGTGCCATGTACTTCGCATCCATCCTGGGAGTTCCTCTCGGAACTTTCTATAAGAGAAGAGACTACACTCAGGTCGTCAACGGCCGTAACCCGATAGTCGCGCATGAATTCCTCGGCGATTCCGTCGAAGGAATGGATATTCTCATAGTCGATGACATGATCTCTTCCGGTGATTCGATGCTTGACATCGGACGCGAGATGAAGGCGCGCGGTGCCAGAAACATCTACTGCGCCGTCACCTTCGGGCTTTTCACGGAAGGTGTGGATCATTTCAACAAGGCTTATGAGGACGGCATCATCACCAAGGTGTTTGCCACCAACCTGATTTACAGAAGACCGGAGCTCTTAGCGGCTCCATGGTTCTGTGATGTAAATATGGCCAAATTCGTTGCGCTTCTGATTGACGCCATCAACCACGACTCCTCTTTATCCAACCTGATTAACCCGACGGAAAAGATAAAGAGTCTTCTGGCCACCATGGAATAAGTCATGCATGGGCGCACGGCACAGGGAGGTACGTGCGATGAGTGAAGTCCTACAAGAAATTTTCAACGGTTTTGTCTACTTCGGTCAGGGAGATAACTGGAAAGCGCTGGTCATGTATGTAATCGGCGGTGTTCTTATTTATCTCGCCATCAAAAAAGAGTATGAACCTGCTCTTCTTCTCCCGATCGGTTTCGGTGCTATTCTGGTAAACCTTCCGTTAAGTATCGCCGGCGAGCCGACGACAGTTGCGGGTTTACTGGATTCTGACGCGGCGCCCGGTTTCCTGAAAGTTCTGTTCGACGCGGGTATCGCAACGGAACTTTTCCCGATACTGATCTTTGTCGCGATCGGAGCCATGATTGACTTTACTCCTCTCTTCAAGAATCCCTACATGATCTTTTTCGGTGCAGCAGCCCAGTTCGGTATCTTCGTCACATTCTTTGCGACACTGATGCTTCTCCCCATGGTCGTCCCCGGTATGGACAACTCCTACGCACTGAAGCTCGCTTCCGCAGTCGGCATTATCGGTGCCGCCGATGGACCAACCACTCTTTTTGTAGCGAACCACTTCAGTCTCATCGAATATCTCGGACCGATTTCGGTCGCGGCTTATTCGTACATGTCGCTCGTTCCGATTATCCAGCCCCCGGTTATTAAGCTCCTCACAAGCAAAAAAGAGCGTATGATCCGGATGGATTATCACGAAGAGCCTGTTTCGAAATCCATTAAGATCCTCTTCCCGATACTCGTTACGATTATTGCCGGTATCATCGTCCCGATGAGCGTACCGCTTGTCGGATCTCTGATGTTTGGCAACCTGATCCGCGAGTCCGGCGTTCTCGAGAGTCTTTCCCAGACGGCACAGCATGAGCTTGCCAATCTCATTACGCTTCTCCTCGGTATCACGATCGGCGCTACGATGGTTGCTGACAAGTTCATCAACCCGGTCACCGGTCTGATCCTTCTTCTCGGTCTCTTCGCCTTCGTTTTCGATACGGCCGGCGGAGTTCTTTTCGCGAAGTTCCTCAATATCTTCCTGAAGAGGAAGATCAATCCGATGATCGGCGCTGCGGGTATTTCGGCATTCCCGATGTCTGCCCGTGTCGTTCAGAAGATGGCCAAGAAAGAAGATCCCACCAATTTCATTCTCATGCAGGCAATCAGCGCAAACGTTGCAGGCCAACTCGGCTCCATTGTAGCCGGCGGTCTCGTGATCGCTCTGATCGACATGCTTGTCCGATAAGGAGGTACCGGAATGTTTAGAACAATCGCATTGTTATCCGGAAATTTTTCGATTGAAGGTATTAAGTCGATGGAACTATGGGGACAAGGACTGTTTGTCGTCATAGCAGGTCTCGTCGGTGTCTTTTTAGTCCTCACGCTCTTTTTCTTCACGATCGTTATCATGCAGAAGATCGCGGAAGCTGCAAAACGCGGCAAGAAGCAGGAAGAGAACGAGGAAGCGTAACTCTCCTTCGCCCTCGGGCGGAAACATAAAACCAAAAGAAGACGGGCAGTATTTTCTCCCCGTCTTTTTTTTTGGTATACTGTATGGAGTCTCATCGTAAGGAAGTAGGAAAATCATGGCAACAGCATCAAAAGGAACCGGAACTACGCCAAGAAAGAGCGGTACATCCTCCCCGGCACGAACCGGAAGCGGCAGCACCGTTAAAAGGACCCGTACGAAGCCGGCCGCTAAGAAGTCATCTATCATTCAGATGCTTCGTGGAAACGCAATCGGAAAATTTGTTCTGATCCTTCTTGCAACTGCTCTCGTGCTCGGTATTGATTTTCTTATTTCTTTTAATCTGATGGACCGTTTCTTTCTTATTTTAGGAATTGAGCTGATTCTCGTCGTTCTGATCGGCTGGATCCGTTTTGTCATCCGCCGCACCGACGATGAAATTTGAGGTAATACATGCCACTTGACGGAATAACCACCTATTTTCTGGCCCGCGAACTAAAAGAGCGGCTTGTCGGAGCGCGCATCGACAAAATCTATCAGCCGGACCGCTATGACATTTTTCTTCACGTCCGGCAGGACTCCCGGAATCTGAAGCTTCTTCTCACGGCAAACCCGTCCGGGCCGCGCATCCACCTTACGGAATCTTCACGCGAGAATCCGGCGCTGCCGCCGTCCTTTTGCATGCTTCTGCGCAAGCACCTGGCGGGTTCCCGGATATCGGATATATCCTCTCCGTCCTATGAACGAATCATCGAGATCTCGATTCAGACAGTCGACGAGTTGGGCGACCGCAAGGACAAGAAGCTCATCATCGAGATGATGGGGCGCTATAGCAACATTATCCTTGTGAATTCGGAGAACCGGATCTTCGATAGTCTCTTGCACGTGGATTCCCAGATGAGCCGCGTGCGTGAAGTCATGCCGGCCCGGCCGTACGAATATCCGCCGCTTCAGGGGAAAATAGTCCCTGCTGATGCGCTTGTGATGCTTTCCCAAGGAGAACTCCCCGTTCTGCCCGAAGCATCGAACCGTCCTCTGGAGAAGGCCCTTCAGGAATCTCTTATGGGATTCTCTCCGCTCCTTTCCAGAGAAATATGCTACCTTTCGGGCGTTGATGCGCGAAAAGGAATACGCCAGCTGCTTCCGGACGAGAAAGAACGCGTTGTATCCGCTGCTGCTTCCCTCCTCGAGCGTATAGCCGCGGGCGAGACCCGCCCTGCCTCCTATTCGATCGAAAAAGACGCGCCTCCGAAAGAATTTCACGCACTGCTTCTTAAGGATGCGGGATATGCCAGGCACTATGACTCGATCTCCGAAGCGATGGACGCCGTATTCTGTCAGAAGGATCTCTCCGTCGATTTTGAACAGAAAAAGCGCAGCCTTCTCTCCTACTGTCAGACGTCTCTACAGCACGCCGTTCATAAGCAGGCCATTCATCAAAGTGACATCCACGATTGCCGCGATATGGGGCTTTACCAGAAATACGGTCAGCTCCTGCTGGCGAATTCGTACCGTATACCGGCCGGATCCGCCTCCTTTTCGGCAATTGATTATGAGAGCGAAGACGGCGCAAGTATCGAGATTCCGATGGATACCACAAGAACCGTTTCGCAGAATGCCCAAGCGTACTTTAAGCGCTATTCGAAATGCAAGAGCAAGCTCGAATCGGCCTCGGCCTTTCTCGAAGAAGATAACCGCGCCGTAGACTACCTCTCATCGCTTGTTCAGGCGATTGAAAGCGCTTCCGAGAACGACGACATCGCCGCACTCCGGGAAGAAATGCAGATAAGCGGACTAACGGACCGGGATTTCCGGCGAAAAGATATGGACCGGAAAGCCTACGAGAACGGAACCTTAATAAACCCCGGCAAATCCAAGAGCGGAAATTCGGGCAGCCGCGCACTTCGCGCCGCGGGAAAAGCCGCCGCCATGCGTTCCGGAAAAGGCGCGGCCAAGGCTAAAAAAGATGCAGAAATCGCCTCCTCCGAAACCAATTTCCGTAAATTTACGTCTTCGGATGGCTCCGTCATCCTGTGCGGCCGCAACAACATCCAGAACGATATGCTGACGATGAAGACGGCTTCCCCTGACGACTTATGGTTTCATGTACAAAAGATGCCGGGGACACACGTCGTACTTCGTTCAGGTAAAACAACTCCGTCCGAAGAAGCGATACTCGAAGCCGCGGCGACGGCCGCTTTCTATTCGCGTACGGGAGTCCGAAACGAAAAGAACCGTGCCTCAGACCCGCGCCAGGCGTCGAGCCGCGGAACGGACTTGAGCGAACTCAAAATTGCTGTCGATTACTGTCCCGTGAAAAATGTCCGGAAGCCCGCGAAAGCCAAGCCCGGAATGGTCATCTACGACCATTACAACACGCTTCTTGTCTCTCCAAGGGATCCTTCGAAATCCTTATAAATCTTATCCCGGAACTTCGATTCGTCGAGTGACAGGATACATCCGCAGTACTTCTGACGGTATAGTCCGTCTTCTCTGGCCATGTTCTGCCCTTCTCTGTAACCGGGGCGAAAATCCCTGTAGAAAAAGTCGACGCCATACTCCGCGGCGGCTTTTTTCGCTGCCGTAAGTATGGCTTCATGATCTTGATACGGGCTTACAAGAAGCGTCGTCGAGAATGCGTGCATTCCAAGACGGGCGGCTTCTTCAGCTGTCTTCCTCATGCGAACGTCGTAGCACATGGCGCAGCGCGACGGATAATTCTCCGTCCACACCTCGCCGCGCCATTGATCTTCCATGTATGTGTCATCCTCTAGAAAAGGCACATTCCGCAGCTCCATCAGTTTTCGCGCATTGTCCCTGCGGCGGTCGTGTTCAAAGAGCGGATGTATATTCGGATTGTAAAAGAAAGCGGTGAGGTTATAACCTTCCTCCTGCAGCACGCGAACCGGCCACTCTGCACAGGGGCCGCAGCATACATGAAGCAGGATCGATTTGGGGTCTTGGTTTTCGGCGTTAACCGTCATAGAAGCCACCTTCACCTATTCGTTACTATTCTCCGTCAGATCACAGTCAAGCTCCATCTGTACGGGTAATCCCGATGCGGAATCTCCGGTTATGGCACTTCCCAATCCGCGTACTTTCTTCTCATAATCATCCGGGCAACTAAGTCCCAGATGCTGCCAGCCGAGGCGGGTCAATACGCGTCCTCGCGGTGTTTTGGCGACATATCCGATCTGCATCAGAAACGGCTCGTAAACATCCTCGATTGTCACCGGGTCCTCGCCGGTACACGCGGCAAGTGTCTCGAGACCGACCGGTCCTCCGCAGAACATCTCGACCATATTCGTAAGGATTCTGCGATCGGTGGAATCCAGTCCCCTGTCGTCTATTTCCAGTGCATTAAGGCCATAATCGGCAAGACTTGCATCGATGACGCCTTCGCCCTTAACCTGCGCAAAGTCCCGCATTCTTTTAAGAAGCCGGATCGCGATACGCGGGGTTCCGCGCGAACGGGCGGCGATCGTCTTTAAGCCCGCCTCGTCGATTCCGATATTCAGAATACCGGCGTCGCGTCGCAAGATCTCCATCAAGTCTTCCGTATTATACAGCTCAAGGCGGTTGATCATTCCGAAGCGGTCACGAAGTGGAGCCGAAAGGAGACCCGCTCGGGTCGTCGCGCCGATCAATGTGAACTTCGGGAGATCCAGCCGGATCGACCGGGCGGACGGGCCTTTTCCGATCATGATATCCAGACAGTAATCCTCCATTGCCGGGTACAAAATCTCTTCGACACTCCGGTTCAGGCGGTGAATTTCGTCGATAAATAAAACATCGCGTTCATTCAGATTCGTGAGAATCGCAGCGAGCTCTCCCGGCTTTTCGATGGCGGGTCCCGTAGTAATGCGAAGGTTGACGCCCATCTCCGCGGCAATAATGCCGGCCAGCGTCGTCTTCCCCAAGCCGGGAGGTCCGTAGAGAAGAACATGATCAAGCGCCTCGCCTCTTACGGACGCGGCCTCGATAAAGATCTTCAGATTCTCCTTCGCCTTCGTCTGACCGGAATAATCCGCCCACTTAAGAGGCCGAAGGCCCTTCTCGTCGCGGTCTTCCGTCAGTCTTTCGCGGCCGATGATCCGGTCTTCTTCACCCAAGTCATTAAAATCCATACATTCTCCTTATACCAGAGCCCGCAATGAAAGCCGGATCAATTCTTCGACCTGCATGCCTTCCTTATAAGAGGCGCTGACAGCCTGTCTGGCTTCCTGCGCCGAATATCCGAGAACAACCATGGCGCTCATCGCCTCCTGCATCAGAACCGAGTCCGAGGACAGGTCCGCATCCGCCGCATCAAATCCGCCGGAACCGCCTGCGCCTTCAAAAGCAAAGCCCTTAAGCTTGTCCTTCAGCTCGAGAATCAGTCTCTCGGCGCCCTTTTTCCCGACGCCCTTAACCTGCGTAAGACGCTTCACGTCGCCGGTAATTACAGCCAGAGCAAACTGACTCGGCTGAACCTGCGCCGCGATGGCCAGCGCCACCTTAGGACCGATGCCCGATACCTGCAGCAGCATCACAAACATATCATGTTCTTCCTGCGAAGGGAATCCATAGAGCGCAAACGTATCTTCCCTTACATATAAATACGTGTAGACACATACGGTGTCGCCGATCTTGCCGATTCTGTCCTGCATCGGAGGGATACAGAAAACCCGGTAGCCAATACCGCCGGTCTCGACCACGACAAATTCTTCCTTTTTCTGAACAAGCGTTCCCTTCACATATGCATACATACTTACATCTCCCCGGTTGTCTTAGACTTCTTTTTATCCGCCGTGAAAAAATCCGGCTTCCCTGTGGGTCCCAGCTGGTACCCGCCGACTGCCTTGTTGCTATTGATAACTCCGGTATGTGCCTGGCAGATCGCAATCGCCAGGGCGTCTGACGCGTCGTCGATGATCTTCGCCTTTGGCTCCATGTGAAGAAGAATCCTGACCATCTGCAGTACCTGATTCTTATCCGCACGGCCGTAACCGGTCACGGCCAGCTTCACCTGCATCGGCGTATACTCGTAAACCGGTATTCCGGCCTTCGCTCCGGCGAGAATAATGACGCCTCTAGCCTGCGCGGTTCCGATCGCCGTCGTGGTGTTTTTCGAGAAAAAGAGTTCCTCGACCGCCATAACATCCGGCTGATATCGGGTGATCAAGGATTCAAGCTCCTGATATATGGTCAGAAGGCGGAGCTCAAACGGCGTTCCTGCCTTGGTGGAAACGACTCCGTAATCCAGCATGCGAAAGCGATTGGACACATGCTCAATCACGCCGTATCCGGTAATGGCATATCCGGGGTCGATACCGATAATAATCATGGAGATTCCTTGCCGTCCGACACCAAGGTCAAACATTCGTTCTTGTTCAGAACATTATAGCAATCCCGACAAAAGGATGCAAGGATGCACCAACGCCCTTTTGTTTGGTGTTTCGTTCCATTCTTCGATTATTCCTGTCTGGACAAAACCCTATCCCCGTTCATACACCAACGTCTGTACCCTGTCTTGAATGAGTAGAGAAACCTCTTCTACGGATTTCTGACCCTGGAAATAGGCTTGCACCTCTTCTTCAATAATTGCATATACTTCAAAATCCGGGTAGTAGAATGTATTCGCATTGTTGATTGCAGTCAGACATGCGTCTGCCTGGATCTGTGTAAGGATAAGCGGTTCTGCGTCAGGATCTTCTCCAACCTTTTCAATGTCGGGAGGATTCATAGCAAGATTGATAACGGCCTGCAAAGATTCCGAGCGAACAGGAAATCCATACCCGCTGCCCACATCGTACGCAAATGTGTAGTCGCTGGAATTTCTGGTCTGGTAATCTTCTGACAGTAAAAACTTGACAAAAGACCAAGCCCCTTCCGGGCAATCACACCAGGACGAGATGGCAACCTGTTCAAGGGGATATATGTATGGACCGTTTTTCTCCGGAGACGGATATCCGATTATATCCGGAGCTGACCCGAATATCTTTGGAAAGCTATCCGAAAAGTATTCTGTGTCGTACAAAAAGTCACATACGCTGCAAGAGAGCTGCCCTCCATTAATTAAGCCCGGAACATCGGCATATGTTCTTTCCTCGAGAGACACCGCTTCTTCCTCTCCATACGTACATGCCCACAACAGTATTTTGCGGAAAGCATCCGAATCAAAGCTCACGTTTCCTGTCTCATCATTGATGAAATAGTTTAATGATCCTGCAAGCACTTCATTGAGCAATTCTAGTTTCGTCTTATTTACAATCATCATACCGGATGGCAGTGTTGATGCGATTTGATCGAAATCATCGGTCGTCCAGCCTGAGATGCCCTTTGTTACGGAAGATTTCGCGGCAATTCCTCTCAGTGAAAAATGTACGGGAATTTTGCACAATTTCCCATTGACCGTACAAGCATCTATAACATTTGGCAGAAGATCGCTGATATGAAATTCCGGATCGTTTTCCATGATCGTGTACATATCCATTAGAAGGCCATTTGACTCATAGTTAGCGAGTGAATCCAGCGAAATACCAGCCGGAGTATTGCTATAGAAAATATCCGGGCCCGTTCCTGCATACACATCCAGATACATTTGCTTCCGGCATTTCACTTCACTTTGATTGACTTGCTCGATCGATTGCGACCAGTCAATATCCGCATAGTAATCCTTGATTTCAATCCGGTATTGATCGTTGGATTGGTTAAATGCATTTACTGTAGCTAACACGTAATCGTCAAAGGAAATGTAAAATCCACCCAGAATTAGCGTTTGTTTTCCCATATTTGGGTTGCTCGCCTGCCTTGTCAGCATGACAACTTGTCCGACATCATATCCTAAGTCCCTGGATATCCCCAAAATGCAAACAACATCGTCGGAAAGAATGCAAATCGGTGAAATATATGAATAGACGGATCGGTCTATCTCCAGATTCGACCAGTTCAAGAGCGTCTTGTTCTTCTTCCCGTTCAGATCGATAGAATATAGACTGGTCGTGTCCTGGGCATACAGCTTGCCAGCGCTGCTCGATGTAACGCATGAACCTGTAATTTGGGATACATCTATCTTATCCGACAAAGTGCCATTGCTCATATTAACGCGATGAAAGAAGGTCCTTTGCACTCCACTTAGAGTTCCCTGCCCTTCGACATATACGGCACCGCCGGATTCCAGTATTTTTCCTGTCAGCTGATCACCGGACAGGATATAAAGAAGGCTCATGTCTGTGCCATACACATAAAATACATTTCCTTCGGAATTGATTCCGCTGAGAACCGTCTCTCCACTTTGCAGAATGGTCAGTCCCGTCGGAGAAAAATTCGCATCCGTAAAAGTCAGGGGAACCGATTCCCGGAGTTTACTCCCGGTCGTATCGAAGAAACAGAGTTCTTTTTCAGCCTTTTGAAGTGTTGCATCGAAGATCGTGACAAGAGCCGTTATCCCGTCTTTTGTACCGGCAATGCAGGACACATTGACATCATCTGTTTTTAAAATCTTTTCGAAGCTAAAATTATCGGTTTCCGTTCCCGTCTGATCAAAGAAACACATTTGCGTCTGAAAACGAGTGCCATCTATTACCGTACTTCTGGCAAGTACAGCGAGCTTATCTCCGCAAACTGTCATCGCAAGCGCATTCACAGTCTGTTCTTTGGAAAAAGATGAATAACGGAGTTCTGTGGGTGCAAGATATGACTTCTCTGTCGGATAAGTCTCCGACGCAAAGTCCGCCGCCAGAAGGGTTGTTGTATCGATAGATTCTTTTGTCTCGATGGAACCCTTCTTCGAATTACACGCTGCTAGAGGAAGCAGCAGAAGGCACAGCATCAAACAAAGACATTTATTCAGAAGCTTCAAGATTCTCTGTCCACCAAACACAGGCAGCATCGGATTGTCCTCCTGAAATATTGACGTTTTGTAATCATTTCACAATCGGAATCAAGCCATGGCAATGCGGGTAATTGGCGCACCCGTAAAACTCTTTGCCAGCGTTGGCGCCTTTTGTCGCTTTCCGCCGAATCATAGGTGCCCCGCACTTAGGACACAGAATTACGGAAGGAGCTGGATCCGCTGCGACCTGTTCCACCGGTGCAGGTTCTTCTTGATTGGCGGTATTTTCGGCGGACGGCATATTGATCGCTGCGGTCGGTTGGACGACGGAGGAAGCAACAAAGGCGTCCGCCGAAGTGATAGCAGCCGTAGGCGGAATTGCTGCAATATCTTTCACGCGTTCTTCCGCATTCTTCTCTCTTTCAGGTTCAATGCGGAATTTTGCCGTATAGTCGACAGGGACTTCTTTATGGATACCAAGGAAATATTGTGCCAGTGTTTCTGTGGCTTTTTCGCTCGCAGCGACAGAATCCGGATCGGCGTCTGTTTTGCGGATAATCTCGACAAGCTGATCGGCCCGAATGACTTTTTCCTTTACTTCTTTCTTGGCATATTTAATGTTAAGAACCGTCTTGGGATTTGCCAAAACCACAACCGAACGATAGTTATCATAGAACGCTTTTTCAAACAGAGCTTTCAACAGAATATTGCTTTTCTCTGCTCCACGGATTTGTTTAATGAGTTCGAGATGCCTTTTGTTTTGTGTAATCGGAGAGTAGATACCCTCTTTTTTAAAGATTTTTCCAAAATTCGTGGTACGAATGAAGTCGCCTGTGCTCGTTACTTCAATATCTCCGTAAAGATTCTTGCATTCCACAACGTAATTATGAAATCTTGTAATGGCCAGAAAATCAATCTGCGCTGAAAGACCATCGAACTCAAGATAAAGATCCCGTATGACAAACATGGGAATATGGCTGTTGCGAAGCTCGTATAAGATGTTCTTTTCACCGATGATTCCCGCTTCGACATTTCGGATTTCCTGCTCGATCTGGTCGGACAGTTTCCCGGATGCTTTGCCGGCCAGCTCCTGTAAAGCAAGCAGCTGTTTCTCGGCGCTGCTGTCTTCCTTTAGGAATACCGGTCCTTTGACTTTATCGAAAATTCCCATCTCAATGTCCTACCTAATTCCAAGAATATATATGCACTTATAGTTTATCATATAATAAGTATTTCCCGAATATAAAATCACGCATTGAGAACAGCCAGGAGTAGGGCCTGTTACGTCCTATTCAAGTAAAATGTTCGCTGTTGGTTACGCAGATTACCAGTTCATGCTTTTCTATTTTTCGCGCAACGAAAAAAGCGGAACTTCATTAGTTCCGCTCTTGTCACTGATCTAAAGCTTTACACGTTTCCTTCAGATATTCTTATCGTCCAGAATCGCCAGAATTTCCTTCGGCGCGGCCGGTGCCTCCGCTGCAATCTCTATGGCAGACTTCGCGAGTTCTGTCGCATTTTGTATACCCGCATCGCCGATCCCCGAACGTGTGCCCTTATAAAGACGCGCGATTACATCGCCGGTCTTAACCAGGTCTCCGACTTTCTTCTCCAGAAGGATTCCCGCACCCATATCGATGCTGTCGCCCTTTTTCCGGCGGCCGGCTCCGAGATGCATGCTCGACTCGCCGATCGAAAGTGCGTCCAGACGCGTGATATATCCGTCTTTCTCGGCAACAATCGTCCCGCATTCGACGGGCAAATCCATATAAAGCGGTTGTCCGTCATCCTTAAGAACCCCGCCCTGCGCCGTGATGAATTTCTTGAATGCATTTTTCGCGGATCCGTTGTCGAGTGATTCTTCCGCCATCGCAAATGCCTTCTCGAAGGTCAGATCCTCAGCAAGGTCGGAGCGCATCAGCATCGCGGCGGCTAAGGTGCAGCACACCTCGCGAACATCCGCGGGACCTTTCCCGGAAAGCGTATCGTATGCCTCCATGACTTCCATCGTATTGCCTACCGCCTTGCCCAGCGGCTGCTCCATCGATGTAATCACGCAGGTAACCGGGCGTCCGGCGATGCTGCCAATCTGAATCATCGCCTTGGATAGCTCGCGTGCCGATTCTTCGTCTTTCATGAAAGCACCGGATCCGCAGGTTACATCCAGGACAATCGCATCGGCACCGCCCGCGATCTTCTTGCTCATGATGCTCGATGCAATCAGCGGGATCGACTGGACCGTCCCAGTCACATCCCGAAGCGCGTAAAGGACTTTATCGGCAGGTGCCAGTTCCGGGGTCTGACCCGACAGAACCATTCCGATTCTGCCGATCTGACTTACAAAATCGGAAACCGGAATCGAGGTCTGAAATCCGGTTATTGATTCAAGCTTATCTATGGTGCCTCCGGTAAACCCGAGTCCGCGGCCGGACAATTTGGCGACGGGAATTCCCATCGACGCGACCATCGGGAGGACAATCAGCGTGCATTTATCTCCGACGCCGCCGGAGCTGTGCTTGTCGACTTTCTTTCCCGGAATACCGGACAGATCGCAGACATCTCCCGAATAGGCCATCCGCATGGTAAGCTCGGTCATCTCACGGTCTGTCATTCCGTTCAGTACAATCGCCATCAGCAGAGCGGAAATCTGGTAGTCCGGAATGCTCTTATCTGTAACGCCCGAAACAAACCACGTGATTTGGTCCTTGCTGAGCTCTTTTCCGAAACGCTTTGTCAGAATGATGTCCACCATGTCCATATGAGAAACCTCCGTTATATTATGTCTTTTTACTGTGTCGAATCGAAGTTCATATATTCATTGTACATCAAAGTCTCAACAAAACATGGCTGCTATGTTAGAATAATCCCTGATTGCAGGTCTGTTTAAGATGTGTAAATGAGGGAGTAAAAGCGATGCTGGATCTTGACCGATACACGAAAAGCCGGATTGAACAAACTTTGTCCGCTCTATCAGGTCTTACGATTTATTCCGGGATCAAGACGGATCCCGTTCTTACGGAACTGCGGGGCATATTGCTTGCGATCGTTTCTGCGCAAACCGATGACACCGGAATCCTGCACGCCGCGGACAAATCCACTCTCCCATATGAACTGACGGAAAAGTATTCCCTGATTTATAGCCTGCTTCTTCGAGACAAATTATCCGATGTTCCGGATTTGGGAGAGTATGTTTTTGCCCTCGTCCAGAATGACGACAACTTGTTTGCCCGCGCCGCATCCGGCCGCGGTACCGGCACGGAAACGATTGACCTTAAGATCAGCCCCGAAATGCGCCTTTGCGTGATCAATGATCTGATGCGAATCGAGACGATCGCGTCTTTTCCTTCACGCGTGCTAACTTCTATACTCGCGCCGGTCACTTCGATACCGCTGCCGGAATGGAGACACAATCCCGCGGACCAGTCTCCCGTTACGCTTTACGAATCTCTTCTTACCTATCATCGCGAAAAGAGCTTCGGCGTTTTCTCGAAATATCATGCCTTTATCTGGAAAAGCAATTCACTCGAACCGGTCGAACGACCCGATCCCATACGTCTGGATCAGCTTTTCGAGTACGAATACGAGATCAGCCAGGTACTCGAAAACACCCGCCGGCTGATCCGGCACAAACATGCGGACAATCTTCTTCTTTTCGGGGCGCGGGGAACGGGCAAGTCCTCCGCCGTCAAAGCGGTCGCAAATGCCTGTATGGACCAGGGCCTCCGCCTTATCGAAGTCGATAAGGACGAACTTCTTACAATCGCCGATCTCCTGGCTTACCTTTCCGAGCTCTCCGGCGTGGGCCTCTCTTTTGTTCTTTTCCTGGACGATCTAAGCTTTGCCGAAGAGGACACCCGGTATACGATTCTGAAAACCCTGCTCGAAGGCGGTGTCAAGATTCGCCCCGACCACGTGGCAATCTATGCGACTTCCAATCGAAGGCATCTGGTCGCCGAAAAAGAGTCAAAAGAGATGTACGCGAACGACGCGAGTGACGAGAAGCTCTCCCTGTCCGACCGTTTCGGAATCTCCATCCGCTTCCAATCGCCGAACCAGCAAACCTATCTTCAGATCGTCTATGGAATCTTAAAAGACCGCGGTGTAACGTTTGAGGAAGAAGTCGTCTCCGGGAAGGCCCTGAGCTGGGCCATGCGCGAGAACGGTCGCTCCCCGCGAAGTGCCCGCCAGTTTGCGGATTACTATGAAGCCACTTGTGAAAATACATCCGGTCCATCAACCGTTAAGGAGTAACAACCATGTCAAATAAATCGGAAACGCCCTCCCTTTCCTATGCCCTGATCGGATGCGGCCGCGTGTCGGTTAAGCACATTAAGGCCGTACTCAAAAAGAACAGCGGCTTCCGCCTGATCGCGATCGTCGACTCCAATCCGGAAGCGCCTCGAAATCTTTTACACGGCGCCGGGCTGTCCGATTTTGAGATCGACCGCCTTTTCATGAACGTAAAACTCTATACCGATTACGAAGAGATGCTGGCGGATGAAAAACCAGAAGTTACAGCGATAACGGTTCCCTCGGGTCTTCACTACACGATCGCCAAGGCGGCACTTCTTTCCGGCTCGAATATTCTTCTCGAGAAACCGATGACGATGCGTTCCTCCGAAGCCAGAGAACTCTTCGAACTCTCGGAGTCTACCGGTCTTAAGATCGCGATGGGACATATCTACCGCTACTTCCCGATCGTCGGCAATCTTCAGAAGGACATCGCCGCAGGCGTTTTCGGCGATATCAGTCACGGCAGCGTCATCGTCCGCTGGGGACACGACCAGGCGTACTACGACCAGGCCGCATGGCGCGGCACCTGGAAAAGCGACGGCGGTGCTCTGATGAACCAGACCGTCCACGCATTGGACCTTCTCTGCTGGCTCATGAACGGATCCGCCGTATCCGCCGAAGCGATGATTGCCCGGCGTTTCCACAAGATGGAGGCCGAGGACGTGGCTCTCGGTATGCTGACGCTCGAAAATGGCGCTCTCTGTCAGATTGAGGGCACGACAAACACATCTGAAAAAGATCACGAGGCGTCCTTCTTCATCAACGGCTCAAAGGGCACACTTCGTGTCGGTCTCCGCAAAGGAAAACCGTTCTTTGATATCCGCGACAGTGACGGACACAAGAAGAATTTCTATTATTTCCGCAAGGATCTCAAGGAGAAGGGCCTTAAAGGCATGCTCTCCCTCCTGAATCCGCACGCCGGTATCTATAAAGACTTAGGCGCTGCCATTCGCGAGAACCGGAATCCGATTGCCGACGCCAAATCCGGCTACACTTCGGTCGATATGGTCCTTGCTCTTTACCGCTCGGCCAAAGAATCCAGAAAGATTTCGTTACCGCTAACCGAAGACTTTACCTCGGAGGCGATGACGGATTATTTTTCTTCCGGAAAATAGTCTCTGAAGTCAATCTTCGTATCTTTCCTATCCTTTTTGCTCATGTGAATTCGGGGAGTCCTCTTTTGGACTCCCCTTACTATTTTCCCGACGGAAATGACCATTGCGGATAAAGTCATCGCCGAGACCAGAAAGAGTACCGCGCCGTCATAATCCCCTGACCCTTCCGTTAACCTTGCCGGGGAATTCGTCCCAATGTCTTCCTCTTGACCGGCAGTATTCGATGCCGTTCCTGCCGTTCTGCCGTCCTCTCCTGTGCCGGCCATTATTCCCGATGCGGGAAAAGAGTCTCCCGTCGAATTCGAGACTGCGGCGTACGTCAAAGGAGTCGGACTTAAACCTCCGGCAGACATCATTCCCGAGACTGTTTCGTCCCCGTATGTTTCCTCATCGGACGTTTGCTCACCATTGGCCGCTTCGCCGGAAGCTTCGCCCGCTGCGATCTCTCGTATCTGCGTCACAACCGCTCCTGTCGTTCCGGTGCTGCCCTTTGCCTCCGTAACCGGAACCGGCGTTCCGGAAGTGCTGTTGGCCTGTTCCGAAACAGGTGACGCCGTCGTGCTTTCCGCAACTGAAGACGAAGATGTCGCCGTAACGGCCGTTTCAGGAGGGGCGGTTTCCGGGGCTTCGGTGGACTTTGAGCCTGCGTACTCTCCGTAATCCGAATCCGATATGACAAGAAGCCGGAATCCGTCGTCCGGCGTTCCCGTAATGATGATTTGCCATGAACCGGGATCGGCATACAGCACGCCGATCCGGATTTTTCCGCTTTCTTTCCGGTATGCAGTACCGCAGGTTGAAGTGTCGTACGAAACACCGCCGGGAGATATGATCGTAAGACCATCGACATCCCCCGTGTAGGACAATGTAAACACGGCATTCTCGACGCCTGAACTTAGATTAATCCTGTAATTCGCATCCGCGAAAACCTGCTCCTTACAAAGAAATACCATAAGAAGGATACAAATTCCGAGCAAAACCATCCTCCGAAAAGCGACTGAATAGCGTATCTTATCCATCTACTAATCCTCCGGCGAATCCGACGGCATGTGTGAAGAGCGTTTTCTCAGCTTTCGCAGAATGATCAGAGTGACGGATGCTGTCAGGCAGCCAAGCCCCGATGCCACAATAGCCCATGTGTCACCGTCCGTCTCACCGGTCTTCACCGTCACGAGCGAATCAACCAGTGTGACGACGGCAGCTTCTTTTCCGGAAGATGCTTCCGTGATGACAGCCGTCTTCGGAGATGCGTCCATTCGGTAACCATCCGGAGCCTTCGTTTCCGTAATCACATAGGACCCCTCGGGGAGACCCTGTATCAGGACCTCTCCGTTGTCGCCGGTGACCGGAACGGCCTCCGCTTTACCCTTCGTCTGTTCATATTTTCCGGCCGCGATATATGCATGGCTTGCTTCGTCATATACGACCGGAACCGGCTTCCCGTCCAACGTCGAAATCGCAAATTCCATTCCCGCTAACGGCGTACCGGATATCGACTCCTTGCAGACTTTGAGCTCCGAAAATGAATTTGTCAGACGGAAAGTATAGACTTGTGCATATTTTGCATCTTCGATCATGATTTTGTCCGTCAGAATCGTGTAACCGTCCCAGGTAGAGATTTCTTTCAGATAATAGCTGCCGGGAACCACATAGACGGATGCATATCCGTTCTGATCCGTGCTCATCCTGGCAAGCTCGGTATCTGTTTTCGCGTCGTACACGCCGAATACGACTCCGTTCATCGGCGTAGACGTACCGTCTGCCGTCACCTTGTACACCTCGATCTCGCCCATCTTCTGATTGGAGAGCGTCATTTCCGTCGTGGAAAAGGTCTCCCCGGCTTTAGGCGTCAGATAAATCGAAAACGTAGACTTGTCGGATAGCTTGTAGCCGGTCAGCGTTTTGGTTTCGACCAACGTGTAAACGCCGAAGGGCAGAATTTTTGTTTTCGCTTTTCCCTCCGCATCCGTCGTCATCGTATCCACGAGGTTCCCGTTCTTATCATAAACTTCAAAGACGACACCCGTCATCGGAAGCTGGGTATCGGCGGCGAGCTTGTAGATCTCGAGAACGCCCGTAATCTTCCTGTTCTTGATAGAAACGGTTCTGATATCCCTGCCCGCTTCCACCGTGACAAAGCTTGTGCCGTGATCCGATTTGGCGACGGTGAAGTACAGGATCTCCGGGGAAGGCGCATACCCAATCGGGGCAGCCGTCTCGCGAATACCGTAAGTTCCGACCAGGAGCGGCAGAGCCGAGAGATCGACCGTGCCCGTATCGTCCGTGTAGAACACGCTGTTTCCGGACCGGTCTGTAAGAACGTTCCCGGAAGCGTCGAGTATCTCGAAAGCGGCACCGGCGATCGGTATCGCTTCTCCTGTATCCGCATCCGTCTTGATGATCCGCAGGAACTGCTCGTACAGCGGATTCTCACGAACGTAAGAGTAGACGCCGTTCTGTATCGGCCCAATTGCGACTTGCCAGGGGTCAACCTTATTGGTGTTGGCCGTCGCGGCATTGTCGATCTGCTCCACCGTGTAAGTGCCATACGGAAGCTGGTGTGTCGTCTGTCCAAGTCCGTCAGCGCCAGTCGTGAAGATATCGCAGGTATCGACAGCTTTCGGATCGTTTGCGAGTGCATTCGCATAAGAGTCGTATGAAGTCGGGAAAACACGGAACGTCGCGCCCGCTTCCGGCGTCTGTACATGTGCGGGATCGGACGGAGAAACGACGTATTTCTGTACACGGATATTTCCCCAATACGTCTGATTCACGAGATCTACATGCTCCACCGCCTGATCGACGACGCCGATCCACACGAAGAAACCGAAGCCCGGGATCGTCCCGGCAGGGGCTTTCGACTGGATAATGACATAGCGGTCAAAAGGCAGGTACGGACTGATCGCGTATCCGTTCGCGTCGGTCGTCATGACCGCTGTCGCCGCTCCGGCAGCTGCCGCATCTGCATACGAAGCATAAGCAATCGGGAACACCTGGAACTCCGCATTTGCTTCCGGTACGTCTACGGTGTAGTCCGTTACCTTGTGGAGCTCAATGCGGCCCATTGCCAAGTCGTTCATAATGCTCTCATAGATCGTCTGATCGATCAGGGGATTTCCCGACGCGTCCATACCGATCCGGTACTCTCTTATGGTCGTGTCGACCTTCATGCCGGGAGCTGCTGAGATCTGGGTCATGCAATATTCGCCATACGGGAGATTCTTTGATGTCGCGTGTCCATTGGCGTCCGTCGTGATCTGGTCACGCTGATCCACAGGAGAAGCATCGTAAGAACCGGCAGATTTCAGATAGATATGGAACGTTGCGCCCGGCTCATAAGGTGTGCCCGACTGGTTCATGCGCTTGGTAAGGTCGATATGGCCGAATCCTAAAGTGTTGAGATACGTTACCGGGTTACTGATTGAGGACGCACCGACCGTTACCATTTGTCGCGGGATCAGAGTCACGCCAATTGGTGCGCTGATCTGGTCGAGGTAGTACGTTCCGTAGGGTAATCCCGAGAGACTGGCGTTGCCGTCCGCATCAGTCGTAATCGTGCCCTTCTCCGCGTCCGGTGTGTCCGCGTAAGACGCATACCTAGTACTGAAGATCTGGAATACCGCGTTTGCTTCAGGGATGTCACCCGAGAGTGTCTGTGTGATCTTATGGAGAGCAAAACCGCCGGTGGCGTCCTGCAAGGAAATATCCGAAGGGTCAGCTTTGGCGTTCATTGACTGGCTTACTGCAGCCATGGTCTGATAACCGCCCGATGTTGTAAATATGCGGATGTTTTCTGTGTTTGTATTGACATATCCCTGTACACGTACCGTCTTATCAGAAGCGGCATACGCGACGGGATCGTTCAGTTGAAAGTCCAGTCTCACGTCTCCCGTAAATGTGCGTTCAGGGTTTGCCCCCGGTATGGATAGTCCTACAGGGAGTTGTGTCACCTGCCAATAAGCGGTATCCGTTTCGTTGGCATCGACGTAGCAATGTCCGTTTGACCAACCGGTAGCTTCAGAGAGATAAACAATCGGCTGGAGCATTGATCGGTTCACGCCAATGTTATAAAGAGCTCTCGCCCACGCAAAGGCGGCATCGTGACCGTTCGGGTTCACGGTATCGATCAGGGTACAGTTCCATCCGTTTGTGCCGCCTAGGTAGTAATTTTCGAGCCAGTGAATCGCGGCCTGCGTTGCATAGCGCGCATCGTCTACTGAGAGGCCGTTGGTTTGGTATGGATACCCATGCTGAATGACTGCCTGAATGGCACTCAGGTATCGGGCATCGGTAATGCCACTCTCATTCGGAACATAGGTATTCCCACCGGGACCGAGAGCATCCGCATCAACGCAGTAGGCGATCTCGCCGGTACCTTGAATACTGTAAAATCCAACCTCAAGGTCCGATCCGTCAGCGCGTTTGAAATAGGCCGCTTTATTGTCTTTTATAACAACTACACTCGCCGGCGGGTCCCATGCCACAAGGTTACTAAAGGGCAGGAAGCAAAGAACGAGGATTAAAGAGACAATCGTTAAGAGTTTTCGGGTTCTGGTTCGATTCATGGGTTAAGCCCTCCTATTTTTCTTTCTAAATATTCTTTTTTGTTGCAACAAAAAAGCGGTTCCAATTAAGGAATCCGCTTTCGGGATTATTGGATATATTTATGATCAGGACGATGGCATTGTACATTTTGTGCTCGATATTACCACGTAATCACAACTACTGCTCCATTCGTTTGGTGCCTTGGCAATCGTGACGTTAACGGACACGCCGGCATTATTGTATTCGGGATTAAACTTACCAGTAAGATAGTCGTTAGCAAATTCCTGATCGCTTAGGTAATAATCCACTGGTGTGCTGATTGAATCTCCTCCGAACGCACTCGCATCCGGGAACCATCTGCCCTGCGCCTGAAGCGAACCGACAATCAGGTTCCTAATATTTTCCGCGTTCGGGTAGTACGCAGGAGAAGTGGCCGGCGGGGGAGCCGGCGGTTCCGTCGATGTCGGTGCCGTGGTCCCTGCCGGAGCCGCGGTCGTGGCGGCCGGTGTCTTCGTCGGAGCTTTGGTCGGCTTCGGTGTGGCGGTCGGAGTCGCTGTCGCAACCGAAGCCGCCTCGAGGCTTGCAAGCAAGACGTACTCGCCGGTGTCCAGAAGCGCATACGGACGGGACTCGTTTCCGACAATGGCAACCACCGTAACGATATCTCCTGCGATCAGGTACCGGGATGCGGTCTCGCGGTATACGTCCTTCCAAACAGCCGTCTTCCCTGTCGCCGTCTGACCGGTTACGGTGTAGAGCGTCGGTGCAAAATCTGTCCGGACCGATGTATCGATCGGATTGATTCCGTTCGCATTTGTGGTTAATACAACAGGTGTCGGTGTCATCGTCGGTACCGCCGTCGGCGTGGCCGTGATCTCCGTCACCACTGTCGTCTCCACCGCCGTTTCGGGAACGGTTGTCTCGGGAGAAGCCGCACGATAGCTCTCGCAGGATGCGGTGAGCATCAAGCTCGTGCTTAGTGCGATCATGAGCACAGTTCTGCATAGGACCTTCTTCTTCATTCATTCCCTCCTTCTTCGCACGGGTGCGTTAAGCGAATCAATAAAAAAGGAGCATTCACCGATTGTTGAATACTCCTGTCAACTTTATGTCTTATTTTGCTAGGTTAAATTTAGCACACTGCAATACTACTTACAACTCTTGTTTTCGCATATAAGCATAACTTACGAAAATTATTTATTCGATTCCTTCGAACATCATGTCGACGATGCGAAGCGCCGTCTCATCGACTACGCGGTAGCAGATTTCCTTGCCGTTTCTCTCGCCTTTGATGATGCCGGCGGCCTTCAGCTTCGAGATGTGCTGCGACAGACCGCTTTGGGTGAGACCCAACGTCTCCTGAATCTTTCCGACATTGCAGTGATACATGTTGATTCCGCGCAGAATACATAAGCGCTGAGGATGCGACAGTACTTTGAGGACTTCGGCACGTCTGTTCAATTCGTCATGGTTCATATGGTTCTCCTTGTCTGAGCGTTTGCGTTTTCGAGTTCTTGAAAAGCACTGAGTGCCTGCCTACAGATACCGGTTTGCATTGACACATTCAAATATCATGATATAATAATTTTAAGGGTTCTGATCAAGCGATCTAAATAGCATGATATCAACATATATAGATATGTTAACACTATACTAACCGGTTTTCAATCGGATACGGAGGAAATAATCATGAAGTACAAGAAGTTAATCATCATTCTGGCTGTGGCACTCGTTCTTTTCATCGGAGGAGGCCTTCTATACAGCGCGTTGTCGGAGAATATGAAGAACGACACTGTACTGACCGGTACCGATGCTTCCGATATCACCTCCACCACAATCGGCATAACCGCCGTAGCTGAAACGTCTGACGCTTCGTCCTCATCCGCCTCGACGACAGATTCGGGGAATACTTCTGCAACCTCTTCAACCGCTCCGGCAGAAGGAGTCAACATTGGCGATCTCGCGTACGACTTCACTCTTAAGAGCTATGAGGGCGAAGAGGTAACACTCTCGGATTATCGCGGCAAAATTGTACTCATCAATTTCTGGGCTTCCTGGTGCAGACCCTGCAGAGATGAGATGCCCTATTTCCAGACGATTCAGGATGAAATAACGGCAGCCGGCGCTGATGCGGACACGGTAATTTTGTCCATTAATATGACCGACGGCGTATATGAGACGAAGGACACGGCGCACGGATACGTAACGGCGAACAATTTCACTTTTCCCCTGGTCTTTGACGACGGAAACGTGTCGTCTCTCTATGAGGCCTACTACATACCGGAAACCTATATTCTTGACAAGGATGGCATTATAATAGAGGTAATTGAAGGATCTACGAATCTCGAAACGCTGAACGCAGCCGTGGAAGAGGCAAGGGAATGAATATAACCGCTTTCTTTCTGGTGTTTCTCGAAGGTTTGCTGGCATTCGTATCGCCATGCATCCTCCCGATGCTGCCTGTCTACCTCCTGTATCTTTCGGGCAAAAGTCCGGAGACAGCAAAAGAAGATGCAGCCGCGCCTCAATCGGACGAAATGAACCTGGCTCCCGGCGCCGCTAAGGCGAAGCGCGATAAGGCGCCGATTGTCAACACACTTTTCTTCTCGCTCGGGTTCACTCTTGTATTTGTCATTCTGGGCGCGACATCAACCGCACTCGGCCAGCTCCTGCAGGGACACCGGGATCTCCTGGAAAGAATCTCCGGTGTCATTATCATCCTTCTTGGCATACATATGACCGGGCTTATCCGGATACCGTTTCTGAACGGCGAACGCCGTCTTCCCTTCCCCGAACGGCTGGGCGGCAAGATATCCGCCTTTCTCCTGGGAATCGCAATTAGTCTTGGATGGTCGCCTTGCCTGGGTCCTTTCCTTGGATCGGCGCTTCTCCTCTCCAGCCAGGCCGAAACACTTCTTCAGGGAACGCTGCTGCTGCTTGTTTTCTCGCTCGGGCTTACCATTCCTTTCGTCCTTACCAGCCTTCTCTTCCGTGAACTGACCGGCGTTTTCGCATGGTTCAAGCGGCACATGAAGGCGGTTAAGATCGTAAGCGGCTGCCTGCTCGTGGTGATGGGGCTCTTGATGCTTCTCGGATGGTTCGGTTATTACGCACGTATATTCACTTTTTGATTCGATGGAAAGGAGATCAATTCTATGAAAGTTATTCTGGTCGGAGGTGTGGCGGGAGGTGCCGGTACGGCAGCCCGTCTGAGACGCAACGATGAGCAGGCCGAGATTATCATGCTCGAAAAGGGCCCCTTCATTTCCTACGCAAACTGCGGACTTCCTTACTATATCGGTGAAGTCATCAAAGACAAGAGGGATCTCGTTGTACAGAGCAAGGAAGGATTCGCGAAAAGATTCAACGTGGACGTCAGAGTGAAAAGCGAAGTCCTCTCGGTTGACACCGAACGTAAAAATATCGTCATTCGAAACGGCGAGACGGGTGAAACCTATACGGAGAGCTATGACAAGCTGGTCTTGTCACCCGGCGCATCGCCGATCCGTCCGAAGTTCCCCGGCACCGACAAGCCGCATGTATTTACCTTAAGAACGATTCCCGATACGATGGCCATCTATGATTTTATTGCGGATCGCAAACCGCTGACCGCCGCGATTATAGGCGGAGGTTTCATCGGTGTCGAAATGGCCGAGAATCTTCATGCAAGAGGACTTAAGGTCTCGATCATTGAAGCAACGGATCATCTGATCGGCGCGATCGACTCCGACATGAGTTATGACCTTCACAACCATGTGCGTTCGAAAGGTGTTCTCCTCTATGTAAATGAGACCGCCAAAGAAATCGCCGACAAATATGTTGAGCTGGCATCCGGTACAAGAGTCGACGCCGACCTTGTTATCCTGAGCATCGGCGTCGTTCCGGAAACCGCGTTCCTTAAAGACTCGGGCATTGCACTCGGACCGCGCGGACAGATTCTCGTGAACGATCGTTTCGAGACAAGCGGCCCCGACGTCTATGCCGTCGGCGACGCAATCGGCGTCCTGACCTTTACGGGCCGCGAAAATGCGGTCATCCCGCTGGCCTCTCCCGCCAACAAACAGGCTCGCCTTGTCGCAGACCTGATCGCGGGAATCCCGCGCCGGTACAACGGCACACAGGGAACGGCCATCGCGAAGATTTTCGATATGGCAGTCGCGGTGACAGGCGAATCCGAGAAGTCTTTGAACCGTCTCGGAATCCCTTACAAGAAGACGCTAACCTTCTCGAATTCGCACGCCGGCTACTATCCGGGCGGCAAATCGATGTTCATCAAGATGCTTTTCGCGCCCGATGACGGTAAAATCCTCGGTGCGCAGATCACCGGTTACGAGATGGTCGACAAGAGAATTGACGTCCTCGCGACGGCAATCCGCGGCGGCATGACCGTCTATGACTTAGAGGAGCTCGAACTCGCCTATGCACCGCCCTTCTCATCCGCCAAGGATCCCGTGAACATGGCCGCCTATGCCGCGGAGAATATCCTGACCGGCAAGACGGACCCGTTCTACATCGAGGATCTTGCCGTTCTTCCCGAAAACGCATATCTTCTCGATACCCGTACGGTCGGGGAATTTGAGCGCGGAACAATCCCAGGCGCCGTCAACATCCCGCTTGACAGCCTGCGCGACCGGCTTTCCGAGCTCCCGTCCGACAAGGACATCTACGTCACCTGCCAGATCGGCCTCCGCGGCTATCTGTCGGAGCAGATCCTTCGCGGGCACGGCTTCAAGGCAAGAAATCTGGCGGGCGGTTACCGGCATTATCAGGCCAGGGAAATGGACCGCGAGGGCCGCGAGAAGACTTACCGCGACTGTACAGCGTGCGGCATGGAGAAGTAAGCCCGGAGCCGCTCGAAAACGAATCTATTACAATCCGAAACCCAAAACACTTTAGGAGGAAACACACATGAACGAGAATGAAAAAGTACTGACAGACGAGACCTTCGGAGCCGCCATCGAAAAGGGGATCACACTTGTTGATTTCTACGCAGACTGGTGCCAGCCGTGCCGCATGCTCTCCCCGACCATTGCCGCCATCGCCGAAGACTATTCCGGCAAGATTCAGGTGGGCAAGCTGAACATTGATACCGCGCAGAATATCGCCGCAAAATACGGCGTCATGAGCATCCCGACCGTCATCCTTTTCAAGGACGGCGTCGCGGTGGAAAAGAAAGTCGGTCTCTCTCCCAAAAATGTCTACGAGAAAATGATCGATTCCGCACTCGGAGAATAAGGAGAAAATCTTCTTTTCGGGCATAATCCGGATTTATATATTGTCATCCGGATATTAAAAAAGGGTTGGAGCATTCATTTGCTCCAACCCTTTGCTTTTCGCGAAAAATACTCTTACACGTTCGCCAGTGCCTGATCCAGATCCGCGATAATGTCTTCGACATTCTCGATGCCGACAGATAACCGGATCAAGTCGGGGCTGACGCCGGCCTTCGCAAGCTCGGCATCGCTCATCTGACGGTGCGTATGGCTTGCCGGATGAAGAACACAGGTTCGGATGTCGGCGACATGTGTCACGATCGCGGCCATCTTCAGGCTGTCCATGAAAGTTACGGCCGCTGCTCTTCCGCCCTTAACGCCAAACGACATGACGCCGCAGGAGCCCTTGGGCAGATACTTCTGCGCCAGCTCATACTCTGAATCCGAAGGGAGTCCCGGGTAACGTACCCAGCCGACTTTCGGATGATTGAGAAGGTGCTCGGCAACCGTCTGGGCATTGCTGCAGTGACGCTGTACGCGAAGATGCAGTGTCTCGAGGCCCAGATTCAGATAGAAGGAGTTCTGCGGGCTCGGTACGGATCCCAGGTCGCGCTGAAGCTGAACGGTCGCCTTAACCAGATAGGCGGCCTTGCCGAATCGCTCGGTGTAGGTTACGCCGTGGTAGGAGTCGTCCGGCGTCGTAAGACCCGGGAACTTGTCGGAATATGCGTTCCAGTCAAAGTTGCCGCTGTCGACGATGCAGCCGCCGACGCTGGTCGCGTGACCGTCCATGTATTTCGTTGTGGAGTGAATGACAATGTCGGCGCCCCATTCGATCGGCCGGCAATTGATCGGTGTGGCAAACGTATTGTCGACGATCAGCGGTACGCCGTGTGCATGGGCAGCCTTGGCGAACTTCTCGATATCCAGTACGGTCATCGCGGGATTCGCAATCGTCTCACCGAAGACGGCCTTGGTAGCCGGAGTGAATGCGGCGTTCAATTTGTCCTCGCCGGCGTCCGGAGAAACGAAGGTAAAGTCGATACCGAGGCGTTTCAGCGTAACCGCAAACAGATTATAGGTTCCGCCGTATATGGTGGACGAGCATACGACGTGATCACCCGTAGAGCAGATATTGAAGACGGAATAGAACGAAGCGGCCTGACCGGAAGATGTCAGCATCGCGGCGACACCGCCCTCAAGGTCGCAGATCTTCGCGGCGACGTTATCATTTGTGGGGTTCTGAAGACGTGTATAGAAATATCCGGATTCCTCCAGATCAAAAAGGCGTCCCATCTGCTCGGTCGACGAATACTTGAAGGTCGTGCTCTGCACAATCGGCATGACACGGGACTCCCCGTTTTTCGGCGTATATCCGGACTGAACACATTTGGTTTCCAACTGATAAGAACTCATGCAATATCCTCCTTAAGTAATCTTGCTCAGGACGTATGGCGACGCCTGAACGGACGATTTATTATAGCACCATTTGTCAAAATATCCTATGAATGGAAACGATCCGGTCCTCGTAAAAACGATGGGCGGCACGATTCTTTTCGTCTCGTAAAAGCGATGGGCGGCACGATTCTTTTCGCGCCGCCCACCGGTATTCCGTAAAACTCGAAGCGTTCCGGATCAGGGGAGTTTGTTCCCGGCCGAAACATAGATATCGTACCACTCTTTTCGCGTAAGGCGGATGCCCGAAGCCTGGCAGATTTCGTTCAGATGTGTCACATTCATCGTCCCGACAACCGGTTGAATTCCGGCCGGATGACGAAGGAGCCAGGCAATTGCGATCGCGGTGACGGAAACGCCCCGGGTGTCGGCGACTTCCTGCAGCATCGCATTGAGAGGCTTGTACTCAGTGCTGCCCAGGAACGGGCCCGCAAAGAACCCGTGCTGGAAGGGCGACCACGCCTGTATCGTAATATCGTAGAGGCGGCAGTAGTCGAGAACACTTCCATCCCGGTCCACCGCTCCCTCCGTCTCCATATTGACCTCAAAGCCGTGACGGATCATCTGGGAATGCGCAATGCTGAGCTGCAGCTGATTCGCGATGATCGGCCATTCCAGATACTTCCGAAGAAGGGCGATCTGCATGGGCTTCTGATTGCTAACACCAAAATGACGGACCTTACCTGCCGCATGCAGGAGCGAGAATGCCTCCGCGACCTCTTCGGGTTCCATAAGAGCATCGGGACGATGGAGAAGAAGTACGTCGAGGTAATCCGTCCCGAGGCGCTTGAGACTCGCGTTTACAGCTTCGATAATATGGTCTTTGGAAAAGTCAAAATAACCGTCGCATATTCCGCATTTTGTCTGGATATAAATCTTATCGCGAGGAACCGCCGCCGCTTTTATGATATTCCCGAAGATTTCTTCCGATTCTCCCGCCGCATATATGTCGGCGTTATCGAAAAAGTTGATGCCGTTGTCAAGTGCGGTTAATACGAGCTCCGCAGCCTTTTCCGAAGAAATACTTTGAATTCGCATACAGCCGAGCGCAATTTCCGAAGCCAGAATTCCGCTTCCGCCAATATTGATCGCTTTCATACCGTTCACCTCCGCATTCGCGCGGGCCGTCCATACCGCCCGCCATTCCATCACAGATCAGTCCACAATATTCGTGCCTTATACTTATATTAAATTCTAACACGTATCGGTTAAAAAGAAAAAGCATCTCATAAGCGAATGCCGCTCATAAAGGGGTGGTTTCAAAACGAAATGTACCAAAAGAATGATCGGACGTGGAACATTTTGGCGCCAATATAATGTTCATACGAGACGGCATTTTTGATGCTTGCAGAGGATATTTACCAATGATTACAGACTGAAATCGTCCAGTAACCAATCCAGGCTGCATTCAATAAATAGAAGTTCAACCTACTCAAATGCACTGAGATGCGGATTGAGTAGGCTTATCAATGACAAGAAACATGCTTAGGGAGGCCGGCGTACCTACTCAAATGCACTGAGATGCGGATTGAGTAGGCTTATCAATGACAAGAAACACGCTTAGGGAGACCGGCGTACCTACTCAAATACACTCAGATGCGGATTGAGTAGGCTCGCAATGATAAAAAACAACGCATCGGGGCACCAGCGTACCTACTCAAATACACTCAGATGCGGATTGAGTAGGCTCGCAATGATAAAAAACAACGCATCGGGGCACCAGCGTACCTACTCAAATGCACTCAGATGCGGATTGAATAGGCTCGCAATGATAAAAAACAACGCATCAGGGCACCGGCGTACCTACCACTCCGGTGTACAGAAGAATACCACCTAAAAATGCCGGAGCCATTTCAAGCGGTAGTCTCGCCTCAGCGCGGGAAAGAATCAGAAAGATATATCAAAAAAAGGCTGTCTCATCCGACTTCTGTACAAGTCATTTTAGACAGCCCCTTGCTGCGATCGTATATGTAGAAAAACACAGGCGTCTTACTTGCCCGCTTCCTCGATTTTCTCGGCGAGTTCGCTTAAATAAACCCAGCGCCCTGTCTTCTCCTCGAGCTGCTTCTCGAGTTCATCCTTCTTGGACATCCATTCCTGGAGTGCAACATAATTGCTGGCCTCGTCCTGGATTTTGCGCTCGGCTTCTCGAATCCGCTCTTCGAGTTCGGCAATGTCCGCATCGATCCGGTCATATTCGCGCTGCTCGTTGAATGTGAATTTAAGCTTTCTCTCGCGGGACGGCGCCCGTTCGGCGGAGGACTTACTCTTGTTCTCCGGAACGCGTACGGCTTCTTCCTGCCCGCGCTCTTCGCAGTATTCCGAATAGTTGCCGACAAAGGCACGGATTTTCCCGTCACTGTCAAAGCTGTAGATCGTGTCGGCGACTTTATCGAGAAAATACCGGTCATGTGAAACCGCGATAACCGCCCCTTTAAATGTCGACAGATAGTCTTCGAGAATCGTAAGTGTCGTTATATCGAGATCGTTTGTCGGTTCATCGAGAAGAAGAATATTCGGCGCTTCCATGAGAATGCCGAGGAGATAAAGGCGTCTTCTCTCGCCGCCTGACAGTCGCCGGATTTCTGTCCGCTGCTGTTCGGGTGTAAAAAGAAATTTCTCGAGCATCTGCGATGCGGAAACCGTTCCGTCCGCTGTCTCGATCGTCTCACGGATACTCCGGATATATTCGATGACGCGAAGGGACATATCCATATCGGCGTTGTCCTGCGAAAAATAGCCGACTCTCACCGTCTCTCCGAAATCGACTTCGCCTTCGTCCGGGAAAAGCCGTCCGCTCAGGATGTTGAGAAATGTCGATTTGCCGCATCCGTTCGGCCCGATAATGCCTATTCTGGCATCTCTCGGGAGAACTCCTTCAAAATGGTCGATCAGAAGTCGCCCTCCGAAGGTTTTGGATATGTTCTTGATATCGATCGTCTTTCTTCCCAGGCGCTTCGATATGGAAGACATTTCTAGGTTCTTGTTTTCCGACGTCGTAATCTTGCCGTTTAAGTCATGGTAACGTGCGATTCTCTCGCGGCTCTTCGTTCCGCGGGCTTTGGGCCCCTGCATAAGCCACTCGTATTCCCGCCTCAAAATGCTTCTGTTTTTCCGGCCGGTCGCAGCGGCCATATCTTCGCGTTCGGTTTTGAGCTCGAGATACTTCGAATAATTGGCCTGATAGGAATAAAGATTCCCTTTGTCAATTTCTACAATCCGGTTTACGACCCGGTCCAAAAAATACCGGTCATGCGTGACCATGACCAGAGCACCCGTGAATTTTTCGAGATACGCCTCGAGCCACTCCGTCATTTTGTTGTCGAGATGATTGGTCGGTTCATCCAGGATCAGGATCTCGCACGGATGTATGAGGGCCGCTGCGATGGAAGCACGTCGTCTCTGCCCGCCGGAAAGCTCGGAAACCGGCTTGTCAAACTCGGTCAGGCCCAGCTTCGTCAGAATTGTCTTTGCTTCATATTCCTTCGTCTCGCGCACATTCGAGGATGTACCCTTAAAGACATGCTCCAAGAGCGTAAGGTTCTCGTCCCATTCCGGATTCTGTCGCAAATACTCGACGCGAACCGCTGCGCTTCGCGTGATCGTGCCTTCGTCGGGTTCTTCCTGCTGTGCAAGGATATTTAAGAATGTCGATTTGCCGATGCCGTTGACACCGATGACACCGATTTTGTCGCCTTCGTTCAGATAAAGAGATATCCCGTTAAGAATCGGCCTGCCGCCGTGGCTCTTGAATATTTTCTCTGCGGTCAGCAGCATAAATATCTATACCTTTCTGTTAGCGGCCGTTCCGTCTATTATTCGAGCCGCTGTTTCGTGCCATCTTGCAAGCCGCTACGGCATCTTCCAAGGTATCAGTCGAAATGATGAATCGTCCCTTATGACAAAAATGAATTGTCTTCAATCCCGTAATAAGCTGAAGTTCATCCTCGGATCTTCCTGCCCATTCCGCCGGGAAACCGCACTTCATCTCCGTGCCGTCCGTCTCATAGGGAACGGCTTGTGCGCTGTAGCCGCCACGCGGTGACGGGTATACAACAAATTCGGCACGCGATCTGACCAGAGTCATTTTCCACGGCGCGAAAACCGGCAGCACCACAATGCGGTCCTGCGATTTCTCAAGCGCTTGACCGACCATCGTCATCGCACGGCTGACGCTCATAATACTGTCGAATTTGTTCCGAAGAATCTGTTCCGCGAAAAAGACCGCCTTCTCAAAGCACGTATCCGAAGAATCCTTCGAATCCCAGCTCGGGTTAAAAGCGGAGATCGCCCCCGACAAGAGGTTGCCGCAGCCTGTGTTGTCGTCTTCGTCGAGTGGCTGAACAAACTTCTCGTCAAAGCGAAGCGCTTCCCGCTCGGCATGTTCCGGACGGCAGCCGGCCGCAAGAATACCCTCGCCGAATTCGCGCCACAACAAGCCGAATGCCGCGTACGGAATACCGTTACTCCGCACCTCGGCATTTGCCTGATGATGATCATACTTACCGAATCCGATGTCAAATACAATTCCCGTGAAATCGGCGGGTACCTGAAACCCGCGGACAATTTCAATATCCGGGTATACAATTTTTAGAAGTGCCGAGGCAAAAACATCGTCCGCATGGAAGTTTCCTCCATGCGTCATAGCTATTTTTCGATTATCCGTCATCAATCTCTCATTTCGCTTTATTCGTCCTTAGTGACCTTCTTAGGTTTCTTAATGATCTCAGGCTGCGCTACGACGCTCTTCAGAACGGAAGAGGAAGGCGCTCCGATATCGTTCTTTTTCTTCTTCTTGGTTTCCTTATTGTTGATATTCCGATTTCCCATATGATTCACCTCTTTACGAAATAGATGATAAACGTGTCCATTTACTTGTCTATTGTACCGCAAACGGGCAATACTTTCCATAGAATCCTTAGCCGGGAAGCGACATAAAAACCGGCATTGGCAAAAACCTTGCCAATGCCGGTATTATTCTAAACTTCCGGTCAAAAGATGGAATCAGGCCTGGACAAACGGTCTGTCCGTGGCACCCGGCGCTGCGCCGCCCTTGGGAACGAGAACGATCTGGATTGCTTCAAGACGGTAGGAGAATCCCGCCGTACCGGAAGCTGTTCCGTTCTTGGCCCAGTCAAGCCAGCCGAAGTTCTGTGCGTGTACGCGATAGTACACGTCGTATGTATTGGCGGCATTGCCGGTAAGCTGGATCTCGATGGCTTCGAGGCGCTTGGACTCTCCGCTCGTACCGCTTGCTGCACCGTTTGACACCCAATTCATCCATCCGTAATCCTGCACGTGAGTCCTGTACTCGATGCCGCCGTCGATGTTTTCGAGCTTGATACACATAGCCTCGAGTCGCTTGGACTGACCGCTGGTGCCTGACATCTCTCCGTTCGAAACAAATCCCTGCCATCCTATATCCTGCACATGGGACTGATATGACACGCGAGCCTGCGCCGCATAATCCACAAACGCCTGATCCGTTGATCCCGGGGCTGCTCCGCCCTTACTTACGAGAACGATTTGAATGGCCTCAAGGCGGTATGCGTAGCCTGCCGTACCGGACGGTTCGCCGTTCTTGGCCCATCCCATCCAACCGATATTCTGCGCGTGTACGCGATAATACACATCATATAAGGAGGCGGCATTGCCCGTGAGCTGAATCTCGATCGCTTCGAGTCTCTTTGACTCTCCGCTGGTTCCGCTCATCGCTCCGTTTGAGACCCAGTCCATCCAGCCGTAATCCTGCACGTGCGTTCTGTACGAGATTCCTGTATTTCCGTTATCCAACTGAATTTGAATGGCTTCAAGACGCTTGGACTGCGCGCTTGTTCCGCTTATAGCTCCGTCGGATACGAAGCCCTGCCATCCGATATCCTGAACATGGCTCTGATACGAAATATGCATCTCGGTTGCCATTTGCTCGAGCAGTGCCTGGGCATTGATGAGTCCGTATCCATAATATTGGTCGTATCCTGCAGCGCCCAGATCCGAACTTGTTGTCTGTACCAATGATTCAAATGAATCCGGAGTCACATCCGGATATACACTTCTTACAAGCGCGGCTACGCCTGCGACGCAAGGCGACGAGAAGGAAGTACCGCTGCAATAGGAATAATACGTACCGTCTGCACCATAGGATGTGGTCGTATAGACCTGTTCTCCGGGTGCGACGACATCTACATAGTTGTTATAGGTAGAAAAATAGGAGATCACATTGTCACTGTCAATCGATCCGACACTGATAACGTGATCATAGGATGCCGGATAGTTGACGATATTCGTTCCCGTATTTCCCGAGGATGCGACCACAATGCAGCCTTTGTCGTATGCATACTGAATTGCAGTGTCAAACTGGCTTAAGTAGGTCGAGGACCCAAGACTCATATTGATTACGTCACAGGATGCGTCGGCTGCGGCCCGGATAGCCGTAATAACATAAGAAGAATACATATCTCCGCCATTGTCCATGCAGCTGATCGGTATAATTCCTACATTCGGAGCGATACCGGCAATGCCGATGCTGTTATTCATAACGGCAGCTATGAGGCCGGTTGTACTCGTTCCGTGCCCCTCGTAATCCTTGGTACAGGCGCCGGAATAGACGGCATCGAGCCCGTCTCGTATGTTCGTGTTCTGCAGATCCGGATGTGTCTTGTCAAGACCCGTATCGATAACCGCAACCAGAACGTCTGCGGTGCCTCGTGTCGTATCCCAGACATCGTCGACATTCATATCTGCTATATGCCATTCACGTGAATAATACGTATCCGTCGGCGTGTATTGCAGGGACAGGGACGGATCCGCAGAGGGTACTTCTTCGTCGGACAGCGATATCAGCGTGTCTTTATCCACCGAAGTGCAATATGGACCAAATGCTGCCCGGATACTGTCGATGTCATCGACAGAACGAATCGTAAAGAGGCGATCCTCGCTTTTACCGATCACTTTATAGTCCAGATCCTTAATCAAACCATAAATCGTATCAAGAGAACAATCCGCTGAGAATTGCAGCATATACGGATTCTTCGTCGAATCCGGTATTGATTGAGCTCCGATCGCGCTGTCACTGGCCGCACTCCCCGTACCGGCCATTGCGGCAACCGATTCCTCATAAAGTTCATCCGAATCCGCAAATGGATTCTCCCCGCCGCTTTGCACTGCAGCGGACAGTATGTCCGCCGTTGTGTCCAATGCATCTGCCAGAACGTTCTCACTAAAAGACGCTGAAATACCGGTCACGAGTACTACACTCATAAATACGGATAAAAAACGCAGTCTATTGTGTTTCATATAACATCCTCCCGTTACTTCCGCGCGCGTATATATACGAGGAAATAAACCCAACGTTTCTCATAAGCAAGCTTATAAAAATATTATAGTCCTAATTGATCGGAGTTTTCCTTTTTTCGAATAAATTGGCAAAGAATAATAACAATAAGTTGTTTATGAAAATCCGGACCATTTGCTTTTTATTATATTATAGCGAAAATAGTCTTCCCCCCTATTTTATTACTATCCCGGAATGAATATAATTAATAATAATTTATGCGATCTTATTATGGATGCTATTTATATTTATAAGGAGCTCTTCTATGAATTTTATGTATCCGATATTTTTCTTTATACCGAAAAAGGGCAAGACAAAAAACACCGTTTACAACTATTTCGTAGATACATGGCAGGAAAAAGAACTTCTCCGCATGGCTTTTTCGAGGTATTGGAAACCTAAAGAGTTGAGTCTTCCGACGACTCAGGAATCAGCCGATACGCAAAATGGCGACTTGTTAAGTCTCGTTAGAGCTGCCGTTTCCAAATCCGACGACAAGCAGATCGAGACACTTCTTCACAAGGCGATCAGTGACGAACTGACTGATTTCTATTTTTTCGAGACGGTTGTCGAATATTATCGGGCACAGACGGATGATCTGAAATACGGCGCTTTCAGCTCCCCGTATATTCTCGTCCTGAACAAAATGATCGAGCGGCATTACAACGACGGAAAGTATTTGTTGGGGCGGGCCGATTACTATAAAAAATATGAGGACTATGATGCGGCCAGAGACGATTATAAAGCGCTCTTGGATATCTATCCCGATGATCTCTGGTTTCCATTCGTAATTTCTTCAACCTACAGAAAACAGGAAATGAAAGACGAAGCCAAAGTATATATGCGTTATATCAAGAAGCACGCTCCCGAAATCAAGACGAAATTATCAAACCGCGTCGGTTCCGGAGAAGATCCCGAAGTAATCAAAAGCGTAATGGAGTCAAACGATATAATCAACACATTGGTTACGGATATGCTGAAGATCAAGTTCCCCATAAAAATCGATAAATAGTCCGATCTTAACTATGTACGCCGAAGGAATATTCCCAGCATCAATAAAAAACCCCGGCAGTCCAAAAACTGTCGGGGTCTTCGTTGTTGGTGCGCCTTCAGGGACTCGAACCCGGGGCCCACTGATTAAGAGTCAGTTGCTCTACCATCTGAGCTAAAGGCGCGCATCACGTGCTGATCGGGTACCTCTTATGTGCCGTAGCTGTAAGCGGCAATCCGTTCAGCGAACAGTGATTATTATATCGAGCGGTTTTCATCCTGTCAATAGAAAATTTTCTGATAGCCCGTCAAGCGGTTCTAAGATTCTCCATCCGGCCCGGATCAGAACTTGAAAAGCGCCGTAATACGGTCCCAGAAGGACGGTTCCGCTGCGACGGCTGCGGTTTCTTTTACCTCCGGAACGCGGATCGCTTCCGTCTTCATCAGAAACTGCACGGCAAGCACATCGGTGTTTTTCGCGGATACAAAGGATCCCGGTGCCGTTTCCTGTCCAAGAATTGAGCCGAGAATTTCATCGATCTGTTCATCGATCTTTGTGTCCATATCCGATGTCTCATCGGAGAGCTGAGCCGTCCCGTCTTTGTAATCCTTCATGCCGTCGCGCACCTTGGTCACGGCGTCGTTCAGCTTATCCGCAGACTCGTAGAGGGCCTGTGCGCCGTTCGAAAGCGAGGTCACACCTTCGGCGAGGCTGCCGGCGCCTTCGGAAATTTGTCCCGCGCCGTTCGAAAGCTGGCTTACCGACTGCGTGTACTGCTGAACTCCGTCGGTAAATGTGATCGTCTGATCCAGCTGAGTTTTTATGGAGGCGAGGTCGGGCAGGTTCATCAGTACTTCGGCATAATTTTCGCGCGTCAGAACCGGAAGACCTAATCCCATTCCGGCAAGCTGTGCATTGATCTGGTCAAAGGTACTCTTTTCGATAGCCGCGGCGCCGGTGTTCAGAGAGGCTCCCCCGGCGGCGAGCTGATCGACTCCGCTTTTCAGGGTATCTGCTCCGCCTTTTAGCGATGCTGCTCCGCCCGCAAGCTTGTCGACGCCGTCCTTGTATGTTTTCACGCCGGCTTCATAGTCGGTCATACCGGACGCGAGCTGATCGAGCCCCTCCAGAAGGTCGCCCGCGCCGGAATCGAGCTCGGACAGTGCGTCACTTAAGTCTTTGATCTGCGCGGTATAAGACGAAGTATCGACGGAGAAATCCAGATTCATTCGGATTCCGTTGATCGTGACCGGGTCCATCTCGAAGTCGTGTACGTCTGCCGTAATCGTTATATCGGCGCCTTTCCCGGGAAGAATCGTATAGACGAGCTGCTTCTTGCCGCCCGCATCTACCGCCGAAGATCCTTCGGATGTCACGTTCGAGCACAGGTCGTTATCCAGTGCAACGGTCATCTGCAGGGCATAACTATTGTAAAAGTCTTCCTTTGCCGCGTCTCCTTGTATTACCGAAAGATGAACGGAGAGGCGGCCGGTTTTACCCGCAAGGTTCGCAGGAAGAATCTGCTGATCATCAAGTGTATATGTGATCGCTATCTTCCACGGCAGGGAAAGATCGGTAAGAGTTCCCTGATACCGTACGGCATCGGGCCCGCCGGATATAGTGATTCTGTCCCCTTCCTGTATGATCTTCTCGACTCCCGTTAAGTTGATCAGATCTTTGTAGGATCCGTAATCCGAGACCGTCCCTCCGTCCGGGAAACTGTTGACGGCATAGAGGTTCTGAACGGTCCCGTCCGCTCCCAGGATCCCGTAAACGGACTCTTCCTTTGAAGACGGCTCGCCGGTTCCCGTTGCGGCCGCGACGCCGTCTGCGGCGTACCGGATGACACCGGAAGTCGTATCTGTTCCTGCCGGAGGTCCTGCAACGACAGAGGATCCGGTCATAATTGCGGCCAATGCAACGGACGATAGCATAATAAGGATGTTTTTCTTTTTCATATCGTTTTCCTCTTCTTTTTTATGTCGCCTGCTTCCCATCAAAGCGAGGCACTGTTTTTATCGTTTAATAGAAATCCGTTTTTCAGCGTTGTTTTCCGGATCAGCTTATCTGTGACCAGAAGAAGGGAAGGCAGTGCGCATGTTACCATCACAAAGGACAATAGAGTTCCCCGCCCAAGAAGCGTTCCGAGTTCCGCAACCACAGTGTTTGACGACGTCATGGCCAGTGTGAAGCCTGCCAGTGACAAAATCGCCGCCGAGGTCAGTATGGCGGGAAGATTCATAGCGAGTGTATTCAGGATCGCTTCTTTCTTCTTCATAATCTTCCTGTTGCTCATATAGTGGTCGGTCAGAAGGATCGCGTAGTCTACCGTAGCGCCGAGCTGTACGGTACTTACAACGAGGAAGCCGATGAAGTTATAGGAAAGACCGGCAAAATAGCCCATGGAGAGGTTGATCCAGATCGCCGTCTCGATTGTAAAAATCAGAATTACGGGGATGGACAGGGACTTAAAGGTGATTAAGAGAACCACAAGTATGCCGACAATGGCCGCGATATTGATAATAAGATTATCCGTCGACACGACATTTCGCATATCCGTCAGGGTCGCACCCGAACCGCCGAGATAGGAAGCCGGATAGAAGGTTTTCGCTGTATCCCGTACGGCGGCAACAGCGGAGAAAGTTTCCTCGCCTTCCGTGCCCAGATCGGTGTAGATCAGGACTCTCGAATAATGCTCCGAATAAAAATTGGAGACGATTCCGTCGTCCAGATAATCGGGCGGGATGTCACTTCCCACCATCGTCACGTAAGAGACGACGCTCGTAACGTGCGGCATATCGGCAAGAGCATCACACAGCTCCTTCTCCCTTCCCGCCGATTCCCGGGGAACCAGCAAGACCAGAAGTTTATCTTTTCCGAAAACAGAAGTAGTCTTGCCTTCGTCGATACCGGCTCTTGTCGCAGATGCCGACGTGTCCATTCCGTAAAGGTATGTCGTCTTGCTTTGCGCCAGAAAGGCGGGCACCACGATGATCACCGCAGCGATCAGGAGTGGAAGACTTATGCGAAGAAGAACTTTCCCGGCCTTTTCAAAAGACGGAAGAAACGGCCGGTGACTTGTTTTGTCTATGATCCGGTAAAGAAGGAGTGTCATCGCGGGAAGGAATATCATGACCGAGAGGAAGCTTAGGATAACACCTTTCATAAGGACGAGACCCAGATCTTTTCCCACGGAAAAACGCATAAAAATGAGCGCCAGAAAGCCGACGACCGTTGTGGCGGCACTTGCGGCTACGGCAGAAAACGACCTCTTCATAGCGGCGGCCATAGCCTCTTCCGGATTCATGACTTTCCTGAAATCCCGGAAGCTATGCAAGAGAAAGATCGCGTAATCCAGGGATACCGCCATCTGAAGAATCGGGCTTACGGACTTGGTCACGAATGAAATCTTTCCGAAAAAGAGATTGGTTCCCATGTTGACAATGACGGCAATCGCGATCGCCAGCAGGAAAAGTACCGGTTCTATCCACGAGGTTGTGGTAAGAAACAGGATAATGAGGATGACCGGTATCAGGATCAGCATCGCGTTCGTAACTTCGGAACCGGACATCTCCTGCATGGCCGCCGTATTGACCGCGTCTCCCGAGGCGGCATTCTCCGTATTTCCGCCGGCGTCGATCAGCGCGCGAATCGAGGCAACTGCCGAGGATTCGCTTCCGTTATCGATCGTAACGGTAAAGAGGGCCTTGCGGTCCGTATAGTACGCTTTAACCGTGTCACGATCGAGGAAATCAATCGGAGTGTCCTTTAATGTGTCACGGCCTATGGCGTCATCGAGCCAGGTTACATCCCCCACTCCGTCGATTGCCTTAAGCTTATCCTTCATCTCAAGCGCCTCGGCAACGGAGACATTTGTCACCATAACCCGCGCATTCGGAAGGGCTCCGCCGAATTCGTCATTCAGGATCTCGATTGTCTTTGTCGATTCCGAGTCCTTCGGCAGATAATCAACCAGTTTGTAATTGACGCCTACGCCCATCGACATAATCGCGGACACCGCGGCGAGTATCAGAAAGAGGACGACCACGGTCTTTTTGTATTTTAGTATTCCTTGTGATATCCGGTTCATACGATCATCCTTCTGCCGTTTCTTTATCAGGCTCTGTTGTATTTCACGACGTCTTTTATCCAACACCATGTTGACAATCAAACACACTATTAGTATTCTGATTTTGTCAAACGATGTCAATAATCAGACCAGCTGCGAAATGTCATTTGGACAACACTCATTCGTAGCTTTGCAAGATAACCGGCATTTTCCCGAAAAGTGTTGTCATTTGGAGAGCGTACCTATGAAAAACGAAAAAGGCGACCGCAGAGTCCGCTACACAAAAATGGTTATACGCGAAAGTTTTCTCGACCTTCTTCAGACGAAGGATATCGCGCAGATTTCGATTAAGGAGATCTGTGAGAAGGCCGATATCAACCGGGCGACATTCTACTCCCATTATCAGGATCCGTATGACCTGATGGAGAAGATCGAAGCACAGCTTTTCCTGAATATCGAGGAATGCATCAATGATTACCGCGAAAAATCGGCAGATCAGACACCGGTTCATCTCGTCGAGCAGATTTTCGATTATATAAGAGAGAACGCAAAGCTCTGCCGTCTTCTCTTAAGCGAACGCGGGAACCTCAATTTCCAGAAGCGGATCATGAATCTGGTATACGACAAGAATCTGATGGAGATGACACACAGTGCCGGCCTTCCGAAAGATGAGGCCGATTATATAGACTCGTTCATCCTTACGGGGTGTATCGGCGTCATCCAGAAATGGCTCGACGATAACATGAAGAAATCCGCCCGCTATATGGCGGAATTTCTGATCGAGACCAATGTCCGTCTGGCAGGCTTCAACAAGGCACGGTAATAAGGATGAAGCAGCGTCGGGCAGGGAATTCCGCATGCTTATACGACGTGATCAGCATGCCCGAATTCTTCCGTCTGTGCCTAATTCCAGGTTAACTCGCATAAGCGCGAGAAAATACCGGCAATCGACTTATTTTCGGATCTTATGGGTATTACCCAATTGCCTGACAGAAAGACCGTAGATATATACCTTCTTACTCAAAGGATAGAAACACAAAAGGCTGTCTCAATCGTTCGTTGAGACAGCCCCTCTACTCATTTATAATCAGACGATTGTTTAGTAGACGAATTCCTGTCCTTCATACCGGATAACGACCTCATTCCGGGAACCTTCGGGCAGCGCTTCCGTATGGCCCACAATGCGGGCGTCAATATGGAAACCGGCCGCAATGTCGATAATACCCTGCGCCGCTTCCGGCTCGCAGTAGAACTCCATGCGATGACCGGCGTTAAAGACCTGGAACATCTCTTTGAGCGGGATCTCGCCCGACTCGTAGATCGCCTGGAAAATCGGAGGAAACGGGAAAAGATTATCCTTTACATAGCGGATATTCCTGCCGAAATCACGGCACTTGGCCTGACCGCCTCCCGTACAGTGAATGATACCGGAAATGGAAGACCGATAGGACTCGAGTACCTTGACGACAACGGGAAGATACGTGCGAGTCGGCGAAAGAATTGCCTCTCCGACCGTCATGCCGCTTCCGGGAAGATTGTCCCCGAGACGGAACTTGCCGCAATATGCCTTGTCGGCCGGGATGGTTTCAGAAACGGATTCCGGATACTTTTCGAGATAATATTTGGAGAGGAGCATATGCCTTGCGGCGGTCAGACCGTTCGACGACATACCGGAATTCTCACGGTCTTCATACGTCGCCTGACCCGATGATGATAATCCGACGATAACCGAACCCGGTTTGATTTCTGCCGCATTCACGACATTCTCTCTCTTGATCCGGGCGACAAGCGTTGAGTCCACAATCAGCGTACGGACAAGGTCGCCGACGTCGGCGGTCTCTCCTCCCGTCATGGATATATCGATTCCGAGACCGCGAAGCTTAGCGATGACCGCGTCGTATCCGTTGATGACGGCCGCTATGCAGGCACCGTCGACCCGATGCGCATTTCTTCCGATTGTGTTCGAAAGGCTAAGACCCGATGTCGCTCCGATACAGGCTAAATCATCCGTGTTCATAACCAGGGAATCCTGTGCGAGGGATGAGAACCAGGATACATCGCCGGTTTCCCGGTACTCCAGATATGCGGCAGATGATTTGGTTCCGGCACCGTCGGCATGGACCGCAAGGCAGTATTCGGGATCTCCCGCAATATCCTCGACAACCTTGCAGAATGCACCGGGAAATACTCCGCCGGACTGTGTGGAAACGGCCTTCTTTACGTCATCTTTTGTCGGTGAAACGCCTCTCACGAGGTAGGACTCTGCTGACATGCTGATCTCCTTTTTCCGTTTGTTACTAAAAATATTTCTGAGTAAACCTGTAAGCCGGGTTCTGTATTTGACGGTCATCTATCCAGGCCGGCCATTTCTGACCGGCTCAAGCCGCCTCCCCGAGACCTGCGGACCACAGTAATGTCTCTCCACGGCGTTGCTCCGGGTGGGGTTTACATAGCCGGAATGTCTCCAAACCGCTGGTGGGCTCTTACCCCGCCTTTTCAGCCTTACCGCCGCTCCGAAGAGCGGAGGCGGTATATCTCTGTTGCACTTTCCTTAAAGTCGCCTTCACCGGGAGTTACCCGGCACCCTTGTCCTATGGAGCCCGGACTTTCCTCACGTGCGGCCTTTCGGCACTGCACCCGCGATCGTCTGGTTTACTCAGAAAACGTTCTTATTATAGTCTAAACCTTCGGCTATCGCTACCCCAAGTGCCGGAAATTGCAGATTGAGTCTCTTTTCGAGCGTCGGGAGAATGATGCGCTCGCTGACATCGTGGCCGATCGAAAACGCCGCGATTCCGGCCGCCCTCAAATCCATAAGATCGTGATAATGGATCTCGCCGGCGATGACAAGATCAATACGGGCCTTTATGAGTTCCGGTATCGAATCTTCATCAAAGGACCCTCCCTGCACGAAAATACGCGCAACCTCCCGGTCGCTGTCCGTATTGAGTGTTATAGCGCCGGCGCCGAGAAGTTTCTTCAAGTGCTTGACCATGTAAAAAAGGCTTGTGACTTCATTCAGTTCGCCGCAGAGTCCGACGCTCACTCCGGTAATCGACATCGGTGACGTAAGGCCGGCCAGTTCCGCGAAAACATGATTCACACCCCCGGTGGTTTTATCAAGATTCGTGTGGGCGCTGTAGACGGTAATATTCTTCCGGATAAAGTCACGGACAAGAGCCCCTTTCGAGGTCTGATAGTCAATCTCTGTGAGCGGCCGGAATATGAGAGGGTGGTGTGTGATCAAAAGACCTGCACCCTCTTCTTCGCACAGATTCAATGCGTCCCGGTCGGCATCCAGGGAGAGGACGACGTTTTTGACCGTTCCGGAACGGTCGCCGACCATGAGGCCGACATGATCCCAGCTCTCCGCCAGACAGACCGGTGCAAAATTTTCTATATCCGTTAATATTTCATCGATTTTGAATTCGCGTACGCTCATGGCTGATACCTCTTTTTCAAATTTGCAGGAGAAGATCGATCTCATGAATGACTTCGGAAAGCTCGGGGCGAGCCCGCATATGTTTCTTGAGAACATTTTTTTGATGTGTAAGATAGCGCGTAAAACCATCCGGCTTGTCCCGCAATATGCAGGGACCCAGGACCCGTTCTCCGAGTGAGTACTCCGCGGGAGTGCTCCCGTTCCAGACAAGAGCCAGTATACAATAGTACTTGTCGCGGTCGATGCTGATCTTCTCTTTTTCGAAAACGAAACCGGAGCGATTGAGAAAAATGCGCAGTTCTTCCGCGGACCGCTGAGGCTGCAGGATGAAGCGTATTTTCGCCGGGAAAGCGCCTCCGTGACCGTCCAGGGCTTCCGAAAGTATGCGGATCATCTCAAGTCCGCCCAATCCGGAAAGAATCACGACGTCGCCTTCCGCAAGCGTTATTCCGTGAAGACCGTCGGTATGAATCACGGTCGCGCGGTCGATCGTACCCTGACGCCGCAGGTAGCGGCGTGTTATTTCCGCGGGGTCCGCGTGGATGTCCGTCGCAACCGCTGTTTGGGCGACACCGTTCTCGAGAAGCCAGGACGTCACATGTCCGTGGTCCGATCCGATATCGAGTACGCGCGGACACGGCGGTACCAGTGCGACGATATCCATAAGACGCCTCGAGAGCTGCGTTGGTCCCGAAGGAGACATCGATTCAGGCAATTGTCCCGTCACTTGTGAAGCTCCTCCTGGCGATCCCGAAGATACCGTATATAGTCCGAAATCTGCAGGAGATTCCGGCTCGTTGCATCCCGGTCCGGACCGTCCGGCATTCCGTCGCGGATCGCCGCCAATTCGTTTTTTGTAGCCGTATATACGGTTATTCTTAATTTGTAGAGATACTCCAGCGTATATATGATTCTTGTCTGTTCGTCCGGAACATTCTGTGCGCGCATCAGATATTCCGAGATCACCTCATGCGCGGGCCGGCGATTTAAGAGCCGGTCTTCTCCCAAAGCGATGAGCTTCAAGGAATCGAGCCTGCCCTGATCCAGAAGAGAGATCGCTTCCGAGGCGATGTCTCTCATAACTCCCATCGAAAAATCCTGCGGCAACGGCTTCTCCTCAAGCTTCTCATATCCGGATCCGAGACCTGCCAGAAGGCATAACAGAACAACTTCCTCGACGGTCGCGCTCTCGCCCTCATTGCGCTGCGAGAGAACCGTGGTCTGACGCTCGACCGTCCGGATGGGTTCTCTGTCCTCCTGTTCAGCTTTATCCGTCGACATGCGCTCCGCCTCGGCGAGTACGCTTTTAACGGATACGCCGAGAATGCGCGCCGCTTCGGCGGCAGATCTCTCGCGCAGAACGGCATTGGCTTCCCAGGAAAGATACGTGCAGGCAAGATTCTGATACGTTCTCGCATCAAAGCGTCCGTCGGCGCTGCTCTGTCTTTTCGCCGTGAAAAGAAGATAATCCATGACAGAATATGCATCGGCCACGATTTTGCGAAAAGCCTCGGCCCCGTGTTCGCGGATGTATTCATCCGGATCCTTGCCGTCCGGCACCATGGCGACGGAAATCTTCGTTGCCGTCGCGGAGTGCTTTTTCCCGCGTTCGAGCAGCATCTTAAGTCCGCGAAGAGCAGCGGTCTGCCCGGCTGCATCCGAATCGTAGAAAAGGACCACTTCTTCCGCATATCTGGATACAAGGTCCAGCTGGCGTTCGGTAAGCGCCGTTCCCAGCGAGGCTACGGCATTTGTAACGCCGGCCTGATGCATCGAAATAACGTCCATGTAGCCTTCGACGATGATCATCTTCTTCTCTTTGCTCGCTTTGGCAAAATTGAGCGCGTACAGATTTCTCTGCTTGGAGTAAATGACCGTCTCCGGCGAATTGATATATTTGGGGCCGTCTCCGCTCATAATCCGCCCGCCGAATGCGATGACTTTTCCCAATACGTCAAAAATGGGAAACATCAGGCGGCCGCGGAAGAGATCAAGAAGTTCGCCCTTCTTGCTTTTGGTGAAAAGACCGCACTGCGACAGAATATCGTCGGTAAAGCCTTTGGATCTCAAGTGCTTCAGAAGTCCCGACCAGTCGTCCGGCGCAAACCCCAGCCCGAACGACTTTGCGGTCGAGGGCGATATTTTCCGGCCTTCCAGATACGACCTTGCGCTTTTTCCGCGGTCGGACATCAGGTTCTTATAGAAATACCGCGCGGCTTCCACCAGAGATTCCCGCACCCGGTCGCGAAGCTGCGCCTCTTTCCGGTACGACTCGTCCTGCGGTTCCGGAATCTTGATCTGCGCGCGCTCCGCCAGTATTTTAATGGCATCCAGATACCCGCACTTCTCCGTTTCCATGATAAAGTGAACAACGTTGCCGCCCTTATGGCAGCCGAAGCAATAATAAATCTGTTTGGTTGTGGACACAGAAAAGGAAGGTGTATCTTCGGAATGAAACGGACACAGCCCGAAAAGATTCTGTCCGGAGGTCTTGGTAAAGCGCACGTACTGCCCGACCACCGATACGATATCGTTTCTGGAAATGATTTCTTCTATGATATTGTCAGGTATTCCGCCTGAATGCCCGGCCACCTTTGTCCCCCTCAAATCCTATTTCGCCTTAAAGAAGCTGTGTCTGATTGATAAACAATTCGAAAGTCAGTCCCAAAAAGGATGCCGCATTCCGGCACATCTTCATACGGCCGAGAAAAATCTCAAAATAGTCCATTACCGGGCAAATAGACGTATCGATTTCAATTTCAAGCTTCGCCTTCTTGTCCTCGATCATCAGTGTGGATGATGTAGCCGAGTAGTTCACGCGGTCATGAATGTCGAATGTCGCGGGATTCTTGTTGGTAACACGGCTTCTGTGAACATCGGCCTTATCCGAAAGAATCAGTGCGGCTGCAATCGCATTTACGGGCGAGCCGACACCTTCGTCGTGATTGGCGATCGCCATCATGATCTGTGCCGCGTCGCTATAGGACATGCCCTTTCGCAAGAGCATGTCATAGGCAAGAAGGGCTCCGGACATGGCGTGATTGTTCCGGTTCACCGCGTTCCCGATATCATGAATATATCCGGCGATTCTGGCGAGTTCGATCGTATGCTCGTCGGCACCTGTCTTCTCCAGAATCTCGCCGCATTTATTCGATACCAGCCGGCAATGCCGGAAAGAATGTTCGGTGTAACCCAGGGAAGTCATCTGAAGCGATGACGCCATAAGAAGCACCTTGACCTCTTCACTTTTTTGAATATCCTTACCTGTGATCGGCATTTCGCTCATAATCTTGCCTCCGATTCCCTGTATTCGGTCCCGAGACGGACATATTCCATAGAGTTATCCATGGTTGCCTGTCTTCTGGACGGATCAAGCTGCTTCTTAAGAACAGCCGGAATCCCGGCAAAAAGCGTATAGGGCGGAATCTCCTGCCCTTCTTTCACGACGGCTCCCGCCGCGACGACCGCGCCTTCTCCGATCACGGCGCCGTTCAACACGACGGCGCCCATACCGATCATCACTCCATCGCCGACCGTGCAGCTGTGAAGGATCACATTATGACCTACCGTAACATATTCGCCGATCGTGACGGGAATTCCGCGGTCACAGTGAACGACCGAATTGTCTTGAATATTGGAGTTCTTTCCAAGGCTGATATGTGCCTCGTCTCCCCTTAATACGGCTCCGAACCAGACGCTGCTGCCTGCGGCCAGAGAAACATCGCCGATGACGGCGGCTGTCGGAGCTATATATACGCCGTCATCAACCGACGGCCAGATTCCGCTATAAGAATATTGCATAAAACCTCCTGTACATATTGAAAATTACAGGATTATTGTATCATACCTTACGCGTCCTGCTCCGCGACTGCGAGCCAAAGCGAACATTCGAGACGTTTTTTTGCTAGGCGGCATCCGACTTCATACTGTCCGTCGAGATCCCCCGTCGAATGCAGACTGTTTGCCGGGCACCCGCCGCCGCATGTATAACGCGCGAAGCAGGTTTTGCAGAATTCGCGGTTCGGCATCAGGCGGTCAAAGAAGATTTTCCGGACTCCCGGATCCAGTATCTCTTCCGTCGTTTTACCCGGAAGGAGAGCTCCTTGGCCGTCGGTTATCCGGGACATATCGTGCACATTCCCCATCTTCAAATCGGTTTCTCCGACGAACTGATGGCAGGGGTAAATGTCTCCATCAGGTGTTACGGCACAGTATTCTACGCCGACTCCGCAGCCCTTAAGGCGCTTGTACACGCAGGGACCGCCTTTCATATCCATAATGAAGTGAAAGAAATGCACCGTATCCCCGGACGTTCTGGTCTCGTGGATGTACTCGGCAAGATCTTCATATTCTCTTTCGATCTGCGGCAAATCCTCGGGGCGGATCTCATAACCGCTGCCGTCCGGCGATACGACGGGTTCGACCGAGATCTGGCGGGCGCCCAGCGCCTCCGCAAGATGAATGACATCCCGGGAAAAATCAAGATTGTTTCTCGTGTAGGTGCCCCGTACATAATGCTCGGTATATTTCGAATTCTCCGATGTGCGTTCGCTCAGGAACGCCTTGATGCGGCCGGAAACGGCCTCATATGAGCCCTTTCCGTTGATGCCGGGACGCATCCGGTCATGTACCTCGGGACGTCCGTCGATCGAAAGCACACAGTTCTTCATGTGTTCGTTGATAAAGGCCGTCTTCTCTTCATCGAGAAGAAGTGCGTTGGTCGTAATGGTAAGGCGAAGCTCCTTGCCGGTCTCAAGTGCCTTGGCCTCGCAATATTCCGTAAGAGCGACTACTACCGGCCAGTTCATCAACGGTTCTCCGCCGAAAAAATCAATGTCAAGATGATGTCTTTTGCCGGAAGCCGCAATTAAGAAGTCAATTGCCTTCTTACCGGTTTCGAGATCCAGCATCGAGCGCTTTCCCGTACCAAAATCGCCCGTTCCGGCAAAACAGTACTTGCATCTTAAGTTGCAGTCGTGGCAGATATGAAGGCACATAGCCTTGATGGCAGGCGTTTCGGGATACAGCGAAGAAAATCCGACCTCGTTTGCCGGCGCAAAGAGTCCGCCGTCGCGGATCAGCATATCGATATCCGCCGCGCAGTCTGCTATGTCTGCAGCCGAATAGCCCTTGGCGGCCTGAAGCCCGGCAAAAGACGCGGAGTCGGGCTTCTGCCCGCCTGCGTCTATATAGAGATTAAGCACGTCGTATGCCGTCTGATCAAGCTCGTGAAGAGCGGCCGATTCCGAATCGTAAGCGATGAAGCGCCCTTTCATCATAAATGCATGAACCAAAAAACCACCTCCGAATTGGTACGGTCATCGTCCGGGATGCCGTAATGTCTGTTATAGGCAAACACAAAAATAGTGAAGACAGCTCTTAACCGCCTCCACCATTCGATTAAAACATGAACTTACGAAGCTAAGGGGATCGATATCAGCGATCGGACTCGCACTTCTGATTGGCAACCGTGCAGCTTGTCTTGCAGGCGGACTGGCAGGATGTCTGGCATTCTCCGCAGGCTTTACCGGAAGCAGGAACTTTAACGCAGGCTTTCTGAACTGTTTTGATGTGTGTCATAATCATTCACCTCATTCTTTTATAAGCATATTCTACGAAAATTATACGCGCGGAACAATGTTGTTGATGGAGGACTTCTTAAACGTAATCATCGTATGCGCTACGCTCGTTGTGATCGTAACTTCGTCGTCCTTGATATTGGCAACTACGCCTACGACTCCGCCGATGGTAACGACGGTATCACCGACAGCCATCTTGCCGATCTGGCTCTTGAGTTCCTTATCACGCTTGCGCTGCGGTCTGATCGTGATAAAGTACATGGCTACAAAAACCAGGATCAGGAAACCGATCATCAGATAGCTGGAAAACATATCTGTACCGGCAGGTGTTGTTGCGGCTGTTGTCGCGGTTAAGGTCAGAGTGGATAAAAGCATGAGAGACCTCCGTCAGCTGATTATCAGCGAAATATTTTAATCATTTTTTAACATTATAATTCTATCATTCCGGCGATGCAAATTGCAAGGAATTTTCACCCCGGGAGCCTCAGACCTTCTTTTTATATCCGAAAGTCTCGAAAAACTCGTTGCGGTAATCCTGGAGGCGGTCATTTCGTATCGCTTCCCTGACTTCCTCCATCAGGTGAATGAGGAAGTGCAGATTGTGCCACGAGCAAAGCCTTAAGCCAAACATCTCATCCGCCTTCAGAAGATGCCGGATATACGCTCTCGTATAATTCCTGCAGACATAGCAGTCGCAGTCTTCTTCGATCGGGGTAAAGTCGCGCGCGCATTTGGCGTCGCGGACAATGAGTCTGCCCTTCTTCGTAAGAACCGTGCCGTTCCTTCCGATTCTGGTCGGCAGAACACAGTCAAACATATCGATGCCGCGTATGGCTCCCTCGATCAGATAATCCGGCGTTCCGACACCCATCAGGTATCGGGGCTTATCCCAGGGCATCAGAGGCACTGTCTCCTCGAGCATCTGGTACATCAGGTCTCCCGGCTCGCCGACCGAAAGTCCGCCGATCGCAAATCCCGGAAGATCAAAGGAGGTGATCTCCCTTGCGCTCTGGCGTCTCAGCTCGGGAAACGTGCTGCCCTGAATAATCCCGAAAAGCGCCTGCGTATCCCCTGTGTCGTGCGACGAGATACAGCGGTCAAGCCATCTTGTCGTACGCTCGAGGGATCTTTTCGCGTAGTGAAAGTCACAGGGCCACGGCGTGCACTCGTCAAAAGCCATGATAATGTCCGAGCCGAGATCATGCTGGATCTGCATGGACTTTTCGGGCGTCAGAAAGTGCTTCGAACCGTCGATGTGGGATTTAAAATGGACGCCTTCCTCCGTGATATCCTTCGGCTTCGCGAGCGAAAACACCTGGAATCCGCCGCTGTCCGTCAGGACCGCGCCCTTCCAGTTCATGAACTTATGAAGTCCGCCGGCTTCCCTTACAATATCGCTTCCCGGACGCATCCAGAGGTGATACGTGTTGGAAAGAATGATTCCGGCACCCATACCGGCAATCTCATCCGGCGACATGCCCTTAACGGTCGCCTGCGTTCCGACCGGCATAAAAGCCGGCGTATCAAAAGTCCCGTGCGGTGTGTGCACGCGGCCGAGCCTCGCGCCCGTCTGTTTGCACGTATGTATATGTTCGTACCATACGGGCGGTAATTTCTTTTTCGTGCTGTCCTGTTCCGTCATAATTTACCTTCGTCTCTCTTGTCTTTTCGCGTAAGGAACATGGCATCCCCGAAGCTGAAAAAGCGATACTGATTCTCGATTGCCTCCCGGTAAGCCGCAAAAACATGATCTTTTCCGGCAAAAGCCGATACGAGCATGATCAGCGTCGATTCCGGAAGGTGGAAATTCGTGATCATGGCGTCGATGCATCCAAACTCGTAACCGGGGTAGATAAAGATATCCGTCCATCCCGACGAGGGCCGCATTTCAGGATCCTTTGCGGCGACAGTCTCGAGTGTCCGGCAGCTGGTCGTACCGACCGCGATCACGCGCCCGCCCGCAGCTTTCGTTCTTCTCACCGTATCGGAGGCCTCTTTGTCGAAGGAATACCATTCCGAATGCATAATGTGTTCGGTTATTTCATCGCATTTTACGGGGCGAAAAGTACCGAGGCCCACATGGAGCGTAAGTTCGGCTACCGATACACCCATCGCCTTGATCCTCTCGAGAAGATCATCGGTAAAATGAAGTCCTGCCGTAGGTGCGGCAGCCGATCCCGGCGTCTTTGCGTATACGGTCTGATAGCGTTCCTTGTCTTCGAGCTGTTCGTGGATATACGGCGGCAACGGCATGGTCCCCGCTTCATCCAGGATTTCTTCCCAGATTCCGTCAAAAGAAAACCGGACAATCCGGTTCCCCGTGTCGAGAACCTCCTCAATGACGCAGGACAATTTGCCGGGAATAAATTCGACCTCGTGACCGACGCGGCATTTCTTGCCGGGCCTTACGATCGTTTCCCACCGTTCTTTGTCGAGCCGCTTAAGAAGCAGGATCTCGACGGCGGCGCCGGTCGCTTTTCGAGCACCGAGAAGACGCGCCGGGATAACCTTCGTATTATTGATTACGAGGCAGTCGCCGGGGCTAAGAAGTGTCGGCAGATCCGGGAAACTCAAGTGCCGGATATCTCCGGTGTTGCCGTCGAGTGAAAGTAATCGGGATGTGCCCCGCACCGCAGGCGGGTGCTGAGCAATCAGTTCTTCGGGTAAATCATAGTTAAAATCGCTTGTTCTCATAAGAAGCAATTATATTATAGAATTGACGCCTGTGTACAGTAGATGTTATGATTTGTTATCGTTTCTTTTTCAAAAAAGACGAAACGTCCCAATATTGAATGGAGGTAAAAACATGAAGAAGCCGGTTTTTGAAGGATCCGCAGTCGCGATCGTAACACCTTTTTCAAAGGAGGGTGTTGATTTCAAAAAACTTGCCGAGCTTATCGACTTCCATATCTCGAATGGAACGGATGCGATCGTTGCCTGCGGCACGACCGGAGAAGCATCCACTATGCCCGACCAGGAACACCTTGCGGTGATAAAGTTTGTAGTTGACCGGGTAGCCAAAAGAATCCCGGTAATCGCCGGAACCAGCAGCAACGACACCGCACACGGTGTGGAGCTGTGCAGGAAAGCGACCGAGCTCGGAGCAGACGCTCTGCTCTCCGTTACTCCCTACTACAACAAGACCTCTCAGGAGGGGCTCTATCGCCACTTTAAGGCGATGGCCGAATCGACCGATCTCCCGATCATTCTTTACAACGTACCGTCCAGAACAAACTTAAATATACAGCCTCAGACGATCAAGCGTCTTTCCGCGATCCCGAACATCGTCGCGGTCAAGGAGTGCAACCTTTTGCAGGTTCCCGAAGTCGCGAGACTTTGCGGAGACGATATCGTTCTTTACTCCGGCGAAGACGGTCTGGTTGTTCCGATGCTGGCTTTAGGCGCCAAAGGAGTTATCTCCGTGGCGGCGCATATCATCCCGAAGGAAATGAGCGATCTGGTTCACACCTTCCTCAACGGTGATATTGCCGAATCGAGACGTATTCAGCTTGATTACCTTCCCCTGATCAATGCGCTCTTCTCGGATGTCAATCCGATACCGGTAAAAGAAGCACTGAATATTCTCGGCTGGGAAGTCGGCGAGTGCCGCATGCCGCTTTGCGAGATGTCACGCGAATGTAAGGAAAAGCTTCGGAATGTCATGGCCGGATATGACCTCGAAAGATATTCCTTCCGCTAAGCTGCCCCTTCCTTCCCGAAAACTTGTGAAACAGAAACCGGTATATCCCGCGGACATGTGTCGGCTGCATCTGCCGGTTTTTCCTGTTATATGATTGCCGATTTGCAAAGGAGAAGAACCATGAATGTTACCAGAGTTTTCTTGAACGGCTGCAACGGCCGCATGGGATCCGTCATCACCGACATCTGCTCAAAATCCGAAGACATCCTCATCACGGCCGGCTGTGACATAAACGGCGTCACACACACGTATCCCGTCTATACGAATCCCGCGGACTGCAAGGAAGACTTCGACGTAATCATCGATTTTTCGAACGTCAAAGCCCTGCCATCTGTAATCGCGCTTTCCGAAAAGAGCGGGAAACCTCTCGTCATGTGCACGACCGGTCTCGGCGAAGACGAGAAAAAGAGTCTGTACGCCCTTTCTGAAAAGACAGCCGTCTTCTATTCCGGCAACATGTCACTCGGAATCAACATACTGATCAGTCTTGTCAGGAAAGCCGCCGAAGTGCTCTACCCGAACTTCGACATCGAAATCGTCGAAGCCCACCACAACCAGAAGCTCGACGCGCCGTCCGGTACCGCGCTGATGATTGCCGATGCCTTGAACGATACACTCGATCACAAGCTCGACTACGTTTACGATCGTCACAGTGACATGAAAAAACGCGGGAAGAAAGAACTCGGCATACATTCGATCCGCGGCGGCACCATTGTCGGCGAACACAGCGTGATCTTTGCGGGACCCGAAGAAGTCATTACCGTATCGCACAGTGCGGAATCCAGGAATGTTTTTGCGCAGGGCGCCGTGGCTGCGGCGAGATTTCTTAACGGGAAACCGGCGGGGCTCTACAACATGCAGGACTTGATCGGTTAATAATCCGGGCACCAATCATCCGGCAGATCATAATCCGTCAACAAAAAATCACGTCTGCATAAACGCGGACGTGATTTTTATTTGTACTGTTCAATAATGGATCCACGGATCCGGATTGTCTTTAATCCTCTTTCGAATCTCCGGAATTGTCCGGTTCTTCCGCGTCGTCCTTCGAATCCTCATCCGGCTCGTCCGTGTTCTCTTCTTCACCTTCCGGCTTTGCCACAAAACGTTCGATCTGTCTCCAGACATAAAACGTGTTCAGGAAGTGCAGGAACGAGAAAGCAAAGAACAAATAGTAGAGGATCGCAATGCCGAACCCGAAGTTCGTAAGCGTGAACAAAAGGAGAACCGGAACAACGACAAGCACGATGACATTGACCAGAAAAATCCCGAGTGTCGGCAAAAGGCGTCCGAGGAAAAGCAAAACCGCATCCCGGTATACATCCTTAAGCTTCAGGTCCACCGACGCGATCAAGGGGTAAACGTACATCTGAATACAAATGAGAAATACAAAAAGGACGACAAATATCGTCGAAAACACCTGTGAATACTGCCCCTTGTAAACCGTGTTGTAAAATCCGATATTGAAGATGGTTATACCCGAGACCAGTAAGCCCAGAAGAGAGGCAACGAGGGACTGTTTCCAGTTCTTCTTGAAGGACGTCATGAAATCCGACCACAGAAACACGGGAGTTCCGCGCGAAAAATTCCGGTAAACATACGATAATCCTGTCTGTGCCGGACCGTTTACAATCAGAAGCATGCCGACGGTAAACATAACCGTAAAAAGCAAGAGGAGAAAATAGAGCTGCATAGACGCGCTGTTTCCGGCTGCGGCACCGTCCGCGGCGGCTATCCCCAGTTTCTCCATATAGGCTTCGAAATTCACGGGAGCCAATGTCGTATTGATCAACGGCAAGAAGAATACCGCCGCAAAATAGGCAATGACCAGGCCCGGTAGATTAAAAAGCAAAAAAATCAGATTCGTCGTGCAGAGCTTAAAAAACTTCGATCCATATATCTGGAAAAAAGACACGAACGGACCGTGCTTCAAATCATCCTCATATACACCGGGACCTTCTTTATTGTAGTTCGCAAACAGACCCATATTCTACCCCCATCGTTCTATTCATATCATCGATATCGTATATTTTAAGCCTGATCCCGGAAAAAATCTTCCGCAGCAATGCGGTAATTTTCAATTTCTTCCAGAGATCTTTTCGCGTACTCCAGATATTTCTCTTTTTTGTTGCGGATTTTATATCCGAGTGGCGCAATCAATCCGAAGTTTGCGTTCATGGGCTGAAAATTGCGAACCGTCGTATCCGAAATATACATAGCCATCGCGCCGATCATCGTGTGATCCGACATGGTATACGGAAGTTCGCGGTCCAGAACAGCTGCGGCCGCACTTAGGCCGGCGACAAAACCGGATGCCGTCGATTCGATATATCCCTCCACGCCCGTCATCTGGCCGGCGAAGAAGATACGCGGATCCGATTTCAGTGAATATGTATTGTCAAGAAGCCGCGGCGAATCGAGATATGTGTTCCTGTGCATTACGCCCATCCGGCAGAATTCCGCGTTTTCGAGCCCGGGAATCATGCGAAATACTCGCTGCTGTTCCGGGAAGCGGAGCCTTGTCTGAAAACCGACAAGGTTGTACATGCTGGCCGCCCTGTCGTCCTGTCTTAACTGAATGCACGCGTAAGGTTCCTTGCCCGTGCGGGGATCGATAAGTCCTACGGGCTTGAGCGGGCCGAAACGCATGGTTTCGATTCCCCTCTTAGCCATGGTTTCGATCGGCATGCACCCCTCAAAAACCGTCTCTTTGTCAAAATTCTTGACATCGGCAAGCTCCGCATGTACCAGCGCTTCCTGGAAGGCCTCATACTCTTCGCGGTTCATCGGGCAGTTCAAATAGTCGTCCCCGCCCTTGCCGTAGCGCGACATCGCGAAAACGACCGAACGGTCGATGGAATCCGCCATAACGATCGGAGCCGCCGCATCAAAAAAGTGCAGGGTCTTATCGCCGAGCAACTTTGCGATATCCTCGTAAAGGGCGCCGTCCGTAAGAGGTCCGGTCGCAATAATTACGGTTCCCGTCTCCGGAACTTCTGTTGCTTCACCCGATTCAATTCGAATCAGAGGATTCGTACGGATCTTTTCGGTTACAAGCGAGGAGAACTCCTCCCGGTCTACGGCAAGCGCTCCGCCGGCGGGAACCTGGCATTTGTCCGCGCATTCCATAATCAGGGAGCCTAATTGTCTGAGCTCCTCTTTAAGCAGGCCGACTCCGTTCTCAAGCTGATTGGAGCGCAGCGAATTGCTGCAAACCAGTTCCGCATAATTCGGACTGTGATGGGCATCGGAATAACGCGCCGGCTTCATTTCTTTTAGGACGACATTTACACCGGCCCGCGCCAGCTGCCAGGCCGCCTCGCATCCCGCAAGACCGGCTCCGACAACGGTTACTTCATGATTTAACATAAATAAATACACCTCGTGATTCGCCCCGGGAGAGTTTACTCCCCGGCCGTCTGCTCTTCTTCCGGATTCGCTTTCTTCGCTGTCTTTCTTGCATTCGTCGAACATTCCTTGTTAGAACACTTCGGATATGTCCTTCCCTTAAAGCGTTTCCAAACCATGTAGCTTCCGCAAGTCTCACACGTCTTGCCTTCGACGGGAAGATCCCAGCTGATGAACTTGCACTCGGGATCCTGCCCCTTTTTATCACAGGTAAAGAACGTGCGGCCCTTGAATTTCTTCGAGGTATGAGATACGAGACCGGATCCGCAGATCGGGCAGTGCCCGTTGACGGTGATCTCCAGATTCTTGGTATACTTGCACTCCGGGAAATGGGAGCACGCCACAAATTTGCCGAAACGGCCTTCCTTGATGAGAAGTTCACCGGTCCCGCAAAGCGGGCAGATCTCGCCGGTCTTCTCCTCTTTCATCTCGACCTTCTCGATGTCGGTCATTGCTTTCAGTATCTGATCGTGAAAAGGCGGGTAAAACTCCGACAGGACTGCCACCCAATCTTTCTTTCCGACTTCAATCTCATCGAGCTTCTCTTCCATCTGTGCCGTAAACTGCACATCGACAATATCTTTGAAATGATCGGCTAATAGTTTTGTTACGACCATACCGAGTTCGGTGGGAAAAAGAAATTTTGTCTTCTTCTCAACGTAGTTGCGCTCAACAATCGTCGAAATCGTAGGGGCGTACGTAGACGGACGTCCGATTCCTTTCTCTTCAAGGGCCTTGATCAGCGTCGCTTCCGTATAACGGGCCGGCGGCAGAGTGAACTTCTGTTCCGGATTCAGGCGAATCAGATCCAGAGACTGGCCCTCCGAGAGCTCCGGAAGCTTCTCTTTGCCCTGGTTCTTCTCGTCTTCTTCGGCCGCATCTTCCGATACGTCTTCATAAGCGGCTAAGTATCCTTTAAAACGGATGGTCTCTCCCTGCGATCTGAAAATGTGTTTGCCGCAGGCGATGTCCATGGATACCGTATCCACTTCCGCCGAAGTCATCTGCGACGCAAGAAAGCGGTCCCAGATTAACTTGTAAAGGCGAATCTGATCAAACGAAAGGGAATTGCTTAAGGATTCGGGAGAAAGCTCAAAATGAGCCGGTCTGATCGCTTCATGTGCGTCCTGGGATGAATTCTTGTTGGCATATTTACGGGGACTATGCGGAACATATGCCTTCCCGTATCTCTCTTCAATCAGGTTTCTGGCCATCGTGAGGGCCTCTTCGGAGATACGGACCGAGTCCGTACGGATATAGGATACCAGAGCAACCTGGCCCTGTCCGGCAATCTCCACGCCCTCATAAAGCTGCTGGGCGATGCTCATGGTCTTTTTCGAGGAGAATCCGAGCCGTCTCGATGCTTCCTGCTGCAGCGTGCTTGTGGTAAAAGGAGCAAACGGGTTTCGCTGCTTGCTGCCCTTCTTAATCTTATCGACAACATATGAACCGTTCTCAATATCCGAAAGAACCAGGTCCGTCTCTTCTTTGCTGCTTAATTTGACCTTCTCGAATTTCCCGCCCTTCTTGATACCGCTGTAACGGGCTCTGAAAGGGAAAGACTCGCTCTCAGGCGAAAGTTCCGCCGTAAGATTCCAATACTCTTCTTTCTGAAAAGCGTTGATCTCATTCTCGCGATCGACGATCATGCGCGTCGCCACAGACTGAACACGGCCTGCGGAAAGACCCTTCCTGATCTTCTTCCAAAGAAGCGGGCTCAGTTCATAACCGACAAGTCTGTCGAGAATTCTTCTGGCCTGCTGTGCGTTAACCAGGTCCACATCGATGGCACGAGGCTCGGAAACAGCCGCCTGCACGGCCTTTTGAGTAATCTCATTAAAACTGATTCTGCACGATGTCGTGACATCAATACCAAGAATCCCGGCAATATGCCATGCGATCGCTTCTCCTTCGCGGTCAGGGTCAGTTGCGATGTAAACCTGATCGCAATCCTTGGCAAGATCCTTGATCTCGCGGATTACTTTCTCTTTACCACGCATATTGATATAGGTCGGTTTAAAATTCCTCTTAACGTCAACGCCGATCGTTGAAGCGGGCAGATCGCGAATATGTCCGACGGATGCGGTGATCCTGTATTCCTTCCCAAGATACCGCCCGATGGTCTTGGCTTTCGCGGGTGACTCGACAATAACCAGTTTTCTATTCATTTTCTCTCATTTCTCTCTAGCATCGCTGGAAATAAATTAATGCAACCGATCCGAATTCCGACTGTTTCGCTGATGATCCGCGGAAAATGCTATTCCCGAAGGCAGTCTTTTACCATTATATACTTCATGAGCATTGAAAAGTCAAAGCATATCTTTGTCTCCTGTCTATTACCTTCCCGGAAAGTTCCAGTTCGGAAAGGATAGGCGCTACGACAGAGTACTTGAGTCCCGTCGCATGAATCAGTTCATCCATGGTCTGTTCGCAAAGCGAAAGCCGGCCGGTAATAAGCTCGGTATTCTCTTCGTGTGTGAGAGTTTCGGGGCATTCGGCCAGTCTCGAACGGATGCTCTTCTCTCTCTCCGTCTTCTTGATTTCGTCGATTTCTCTAAAGAAGGCCTGCCCGGCGAGTCTGCACAGAATATCCTCGGCCGACAAAAGAATGTCAGCCCCGTCCTGAATCAACCGGAGATTCCCTCTGGATTTCTCCGAATAAATCGTGCCGGGAAGTACAAAAACGTCTCTTCCCTGTGCCGCCGCAAAACTTGCCGTATGAAGGGTTCCGCTCTGTTCACCCGCCTCCATGATAGCGACCAGATCGGAGAGTCCGGAAAGAATCCTGTTCCTTGCGGGAAAATATTGCCGAAAAGCCGGCTGTCCGGGCGGCATCTCCGAGAGTACGAGGCCCGATTCCGCAATCTGATCAAAGAGCCGCCGGTTCTCCGGAGGATACACCATATCGAGACCTCCGGCCATGACCGCGATCGTTTTCCCCTTCCATTTAAGAGCCGCCTCGTGCGCTGTCGTGTCGATTCCGCGCGCAAGACCGCTTATAATTGTCACGCCGTGCCGTGCAAGCTCTCCCGTAATATCTTCGGTCGCGGTAACGCCGTAAAGGGTGGGCTGCCGGCTCCCCACGACGGCGACGGAGGATGATTTCGCACTGCCGGTAAGACTTATGTCACCCTTCCCGAACAGGACCAGCGGCATACCGGGAAGATCTTTCATCATGGACGGATATCCGGCGTCATTCTGATTGACCGTGAACAGGTGCTCCGCTATGGACTGCTTTGTCAACTCGTCGGCTCTCTTTCTCAAGACCGCGTCCTCCAGACAATCCCCGATGCCGATGATCTCCTCATCGCCGAAATTCTCGCCGAACCCGCCGGCTATATCCGGCAAAGAAACCGCGGCAAGGTCCCGGATCGACCGGATCACACCGTCTCTCAGCAAATGCCGGATCCGGCTGCCGCCCATGCGCCTGTCAAGTATCAAAAGGGAAACGAATACATCCGCGGCAAGATTCTCTATGTTATCGGATTCCATAATTCTTCTCCTCGCATTCATATCTGTTATGACATCTTGTGCCTGAACTGCAGCGCTTCCGAAACATGTGCAGCCGACACATCTCTTGCACCTTCCAGGTCCGCAATCGTTCTGGCAACCTTAAGCATACGGTTCAGACCACGCGCTGACAGTGTGAGCTTATCCGCAAACTGCACCGCGGAATCCGCCGCTTCGGAGGTGATTCGGAAAGACTCCGTCGGGCAGGACGTCCTGTTCATCCCGTTCAGGCTTCTCGGCTGTCCCGTCTCGTCACATCTCTCATATTGCCGCTGCCAGCACATCTCCACCTGTTCTCTCATCCTGTCCGACATATGCAGATTCGTGCCGTTTACCGATTCCCGCAGAGCATCGGTATCGATTCTTCCGAGCTCGGTAAACAGATCGATTCTATCCAGAAGAGGGCCGCTTATGCGGTTCATATACTGGCGCCGCTGCCGGTCGCTGCAGGTACAGGCTTTGGGATTCTCGAGAAGCTTGCCGCATCTGCACGGGTTCATTGCGGCAACCAGAATAAACTGTGTCGGAAACCTAACCTTGCTGCCCGCCCTTGAAATCAGAATACCGTCCTCTTCAAGCGGCTGACGCAGAAGGTCTATTACCCTCCCGGGAAACTCCGCAATCTCGTCGAGAAACAGTACGCCGTGAAGCGAAAGCGACAATTCTCCGGGAGTCGGATTCGCGCCGCCGCCCGCCATTGCGGCTGCCGTACAGGTATGATGAACATACCGGAAAGGCCTTCTGTCGGAAAGAAGATCGTCTTCCTCCAGAATTCGTATCACACTCTTGAGTCTTAAGATATCGAGTTTCTCCTTCGCATCGAGGGGCGGAAGAATATCCTGAAGAATGCGTGCCGCAGTCGTCTTCCCGGTTCCCGGACTTCCCGTCATGAGAAGACTGTGAAAGCCTGCAGCCGATAGAAGGATCGCACGGCCGGTCTTCTCCTGACCTTTAAGAAGCGAGAAATCGAGCGGTTCCTCCGCCGGCGTCAAGGGAAGATTCGCATCCGGCAGATCCACTTCCATTAAAATCTCTCCGGCCATGATGTCACGCTCCGCCGTTCTTCTTTCCAGATATTGGATCGCGCTCTTTAAGTCAGAGACGCCGATCACACAAAGGTTCAGGAGCCGGGCTTCCCGGACCGCACTCATAGGGACGAGTATCTCGTCAATATTCGAGTCCCGGGCACAGCAAAGGCGCGGGATACTGCCCGGTACATTTCTCACCTTTCCCGTCAGAGTCAACTCACCGAAAGCCAGAATCGGCCCCTTAACAGAGGTATGAATCTGCCCCGAAGCAAGAAGAACGCAGAGTGCGAGCGGAAGGTCAAAGGAAGATCCCGATTTATGTATATAGGCAGGCGAAAAGCCTGCGGTTATTCTGCCGGTCGGAAAATCGTATCCGGCATGCCGGATTACCGAGCGGATGCGTTCCTTCGATTCCCGTATGGATAAATCGCACAGTCCGACGATCTCAAAGGCCGGAAGTCCCGCCGAAATACTGACCTCTATATCCGCCGGTATCCCTTCAATTCCAAAAAGGAAGCATGTGGATATCTTTGCGTAACGTGTTTTCCTGACGCTCATAGAATTCCTCCTTGTTCTTTCGTAATCGTAATCCGGAGGAAACAAAATCGGAAAACGATTTTTCGACAATTCCATACAGCCAGTTACAATACATGCCCCCAAATAAGGCACGCTCCTCAAAGGTACGCGAGATTTGTTCCGTTTCCGCATTGTCGGCAGGTCCGATCATGTTATAATGACATCGTTAAAAAAGCGGAAATGAGAGAGGTTTTTCATGAAACTCGGAATCGTCGGTCTTCCCAATGTCGGAAAAAGTACACTTTTCAACGCCATCACAAGAGCAGGTGCGGAATCTGCCAATTATCCGTTCTGTACGATCGAACCGAATGTCGGAATCGTCGCGGTTCCGGACCATCGTCTCGATCGTCTTTCCGAAATGTATAATCCGGTAAAGACCACCCCTGCAGTCGTCGAATTCGTCGACATCGCCGGTCTCGTCAAAGGAGCCAGCAAGGGAGAAGGTCTCGGCAATAAATTCCTGGCCAATATTCGCGAGGTAGATGCGATCGTACATGTCGTCAGATGCTTCGACGATCCCAATGTCATCCATGTGGACGGTGCCACCGATCCCGCGCGCGACATCGAGACGATCGACCTCGAACTGATTCTTTCCGATATGGAGTATATGGAGAGAAGAATTGACAAGGTTCGGAAAATGATGAAAGGCGGCGACAAGAAGTTTGAACCTGCCCTTCGTCTTTACGAGAGAATCTATGAAACGCTCGAAAAGGGACAGTCCGCAAGAACGCTCTCTTTTGACGCGGAAGATGAGGAGCTTCTTAAAGATCTCCCTTTACTTTCCATGAAGCCGATTCTGTATGCGGCCAATATCTCGGAGGATGCGATCGGCGGACCGGAACCGGAATACGTAAATGCCGTCCGCGGTTATGCCGTACTTGAAGGCGCGGAGGTCGTTGTTATTTCCGCAAGAATCGAAGAGGAAATCGCGATGCTCGACGAAGACGAGCGCAAGGTGTTTCTCGAAGACTTAGGTCTTGACCAGTCCGGTCTCGACAAGATGATACAGGCCTGCTACAAACTCCTCGGGCAAATCTCTTTTCTGACATCCGGACCGGACGAATGCCGTGCCTGGACGATTAAGAAAGGGACAAAGGCGCCGCAGGCCGCAGGCAAGATTCATTCGGATTTTGAGCGCGGGTTTATCCGTGCCGAAGTGGTCGCTTTTGACGATCTGATGGCATGCAAAACATATGCCGCCGCGCGCGAAAAAGGCCTTGTGCGGTCGGAAGGCAAGGACTATGTAATGAAGGACGGAGATATCGTACTTTTCCGGTTTAACGTATAACCGGATCTGTTGACCGGATTTGTTGACCGGCTGTATGAACGGAGTTTATGAACCGGATTTAGATCTTTTATGGATTATCTTTATGATTTGCGGGAGGAGGATTTCCTTCCGCAAATTTTTTTGCGATGAAAACGATCATTCCGGAAGAAATGGCGAAGATGCCGAATGTGAAGATTTCGCAAAGCCATATCAACAGGTCCGGAACCGTCGTTTTGACAAATGCAATCAGGGTTATCAGCAAAGTGCCGCTGATATATAGCGCGCAGCTGATCAGCAGGTATTTCCGCAAATGCGGAACTCTCTTAGGAAGAAAAATGATTCCCGCCAGAAGGAGAAGAACGGAAAAGATCAGGAAACATAAAGCGATGATCTGCGGAATACTCATATCCGTATCCCCCTCTTCCCGAGTTCCTGGTTGATCAGGGAAATCACCTTTTCCCCTAATTCGTCACTGCCGTCATTGTTGTCAATCACAATATCCGCGAGATCTTCATACTCTTCGCGCGTCATCTGCATGGCCATACGGCGCCTCGCATCGTCCTCGGCCACCCCGCGGTCTATAAGCCTCATCAGGCGGACTTCCTCGTCGGCACTCACGACCCATATCTGGTTGCAGACGTCGAGGAAGCCCTTTTTCACGGGAATCGGCACGTCCAGGACAAGAACCTTAGTCCCCTTCTGACGCTCTTTTTCCAGTTCATCGGAAATCTCCTGAAGAACCTGGCGATGGATGATCTCCGACATTTTATCGAGCTTGGTCCGGTTCGAGAAAACGATGCCCGCGACTTGCTTCCTATTCAGATTCCCGGAAGAATCGACAACTTTATTTCCGAGAAGCTCGCGGATCGCTCCGACGGAGCTCCCGTCCGGTCCGGTCACTTTTCGCGAGATCTCGTCGGCGTCAAGGACACGGACTCCCCTGTCGGCGAAAATTTTCGCGACCGAGCTCTTGCCGGCACCGATACAACCCGTTATTCCGATTACAAACATATTGTTCTTTCCCCTCCGGTCATCTTTTGCATTCGTACCAGCTCTTGCCGGCATTTACCTCGGCGATTAAAGGTACGGTAAGCTTCGCCGCACCTTCCATGGCCTCCTTGAGAACACGGGCCGCCGGTTCTTCCTGATCCTCCCTGCATTCGATGATCAGTTCGTCATGAACCTGAAGGATCAGCGATGCGTCAAGATTCGCTTTCCTGAGCTCCGTGCTCACACGGTTCATCGCTATTTTGATGATATCGGCAGCTGTGCCCTGTACCGGCGTATTCATCGCTGCGCGTTCTCCGAAGGCGCGGATATTCCGGTTCGGCGAGGTAAGCTCCCTTACAACGCGGCGGCGTCCGAACATCGTTTCCACAAAACCCCGCTCGTAGGCCTGCTTCTTCAGGGAGTCGAGGTACTCTCTGATTTTCGGGTACTGCGCATAATAATGCTCAATATAATGGTGTGCTTCCTGAAAAGAGACGCCGAGATCCTGCGAAAGTCCGAAATCACTGATGCCGTAAACGATGCTGAAGTTCACGGTCTTTGCCGCGGATCGCATGAAAGGCTCGACCATATCTTTGGGCACATTAAATATATTGGCCGCCGTATTGGTATGGATATCCTCATGATTCAGAAAGGCCCGGATCATGTTCCCGTCCTGCGACAGGTGCGCCAGGAGACGAAGCTCAATCTGCGAATAGTCGGCATCGAGAAGCACAAAGCCTTCCCGGGCTACAAACGCCTTCCGGATCTGGCTTCCCAAGTCGCTTCGGATCGGAATATTCTGCAGGTTCGGTTCCGAGGAAGACAGTCTTCCCGTATTGGTCATTGCCTGCGAAAAATTCGAGTGCACGCGTCCGTCCGACGGATCGATGACCTTTTTGAGACCGAGGACAAACGTCGAGTCGAGCTTGGATACCTGCCGGTAATTCAAGATATCGCGAACCACCGGGTGCTCATCCGCAAGGCGCGTCAGCTCATCGGAATCCGTTGAATAGGCACCGCCGGCGTTCTTTCGGCCGGAAGGAAGCCCAAGCTTCTCGAAAAGGACCGTCCCGATCTGTTTAGGAGACAGAATGTTGAATTTCTGACCGCTCTTTTCGTAAATGCTCTCCGTAAGACGCGCGATCTCCAGATAGAATGCGTTGTGAATTTCATCGAGAATGCGCGAGTCTACATAAACCCCTTCTCTTTCCATCCGGTCCAGATGGAGGACAAGGGGCATTTCGATCTCATAGATCAGAGTCTCCAGAGAGAGTTCGGCAATGTCTTTTTTCTGACATGCATAGATTCTTCGTATCATCAGACTCTTCCATCCGGAATCCGTAAGAGCCTTCTGACCGGCCTGCTCCGCTTCCACAGATCCGGATGCATCGTTTGGCTCTTCCGCGAAAAGATCCATCTGCAGTGAGGCAGCTCTTGTATTTGATTTCTTGTCCGTTTGAGACGGAAGACCGCGCGGATACGCTTCCCTTGCGGCATGCTCATACAGCATCTCAAAACTCGGAGACATTCCTTCAATCTGATTCAGAATGTATCCGGCTATTTCCACATCAAAGCAGGATTCAAAGGGCAAGCCCTCGGGAAGGCACTTAAAACGGTTCTTAATGGCATGTCCTGCGGGTAAAATTCCGGTGCTCTTGCTTCCGACGCCCTGTTCGGCCAGGTATGCGATTATTTCCGGTATACGGGAGCGCGAAAACGCGTATATAAGCTCCCCGGAAAGGGTTAGAACAAGCTTCTCGTCAGCGGTCGAATCCGTCAGAGACGTCATGTCTATCGTAAGACAGAAATCATCCTGTCCCGCCATGGATTCAAAGGTTTCGCGAAAATCCTTTAACGGCACGTCGATAAGAATGCCGGGCAATTCATCCGGAAGGGCCTCCGGCCGATTCGCTTGTTCCTCATCTCCTGCGGGAGCCGTCGGGGATATCACAACATCTTCCAGATCCCATCTCTTCATCTGACTCCTGAATCCCAGACGCATGAACAGGGACAGCAAGACCTGCTTGTCCGGCTCTTTGACCAGAAGGTCCTCAGTCGACACCGCAACCGGCGCATCACAGTCTATTTTCGAGAGAGTCAGTGAAAGATACGCCATATCGCGGTTCTCCAGAACTTTCTTCTCTAGTCCCGGACTCAACTCATGCGCATGTTCGTAAAGCGCATCGAGCGTCTTGTATTTTTTTACGAGCTCAATCGCGCCCTTTTCGCCGATGCCACGGATGCCGGGGATATTGTCACTCGTATCTCCCATAATCGCTTTCAGTACGACAAAGTCCTCCGGGCCGATCTGATACCGCTCAATAAGCGCATCGCCGTCATAGATCTCCGTGCTCGTCTTTCCGGCCTTGTTAACCGGCATCATGACGACGGTATTCCGGTCGATCAGCTGAAAATCGTCTTTATCGCCGCTCAAGATGAATACGGCGTAGCCTTCCCGCTCACCGCGGCGTGCCATTGTACCGATCAGATCGTCGGCCTCATAGCCGGGAAGTTCGTAACGCGGAAGATTCATCGCGTCCAGGAGTTCCTTTAAAAGGGGCATCTGCACGGCCAGTTCGTCGGGCATGGCCTTTCTCTTGGCTTTATAGCCGTCGTACATCTTATGACGGAATGTAGGTTCACGCACGTCAAAAAGTGTGCAGACATGCGTCGGCTTAACGTCATCTAAGAACTTCTTCAGGGTATTGAGATACGTATTGAGCGCGCCCGTCGGTGTCCCGTCGGGTGCCGTCAGATTACCCCGGCCCGCCAGTGCAAAAAAGGAGCGGTTTATGATGCTGTTCCCGTCAACCAGAAGAAGTCTCTTTGAGCTTTGAGGTAAAGCCGCCATATCCGTCTCTCCTTTTTTTAAGGAAATTGCCTAGGTCCGCTTTCGGCGTGCCGGGCTTGTCATCGTCAGCTGTTTTTCGCCGCGTTCTTTTCCGTGACATGGTCGTGCTGCATATGCGCCGTACTGACCATGAGCTTGATGCGGTTTAACTGGTTCGCTTCGCTCGCACCGGGATCGTAATCAATCGGTACGATATTGGATTCGGGATACTGCCTTCTTAACTCCTTGATCATCCCTTTTCCGGTAACATGATTGGGAAGACAGGCAAAGGGCTGCGCGCAGATGATATTGGGTACTCCGCTCTCGATCAGCTCGATCATTTCGGCCGTCAGAAACCAGCCTTCTCCGCAGCTGTTTCCGCAGGACAACACCGATTCCGCCTGGTTCGCCATCGAGCGGATATGGACAGGCAGCTGGAATTTACCGGTCGCCTTCATCTTCTTAACGATGTGTTTTCTGTACCCCTCAATAATATCGATACCGCGGTTCGAGAGCCACGCCGTAAGACCGCTCAACCCTAAGTTCTCATGCTTCCACGAAGGGTTGTACAGACAGTAAAGGAAGAAATCCAGAAGACCCGGCACAACGGCCTCGCAGTTCTCCTTTTCGATAATGTCAACCGCGTGATTGTTGGCATCCGGCTGAAACTTAACGAGAATTTCGCCGACCATGCCGACCCTCGGTTTGCGCGGGATATCCAGGAGCGGTAATTTGTCGAAGGAATCAATGGTCTGATCGACAAGATGACGGAAAGTTCTTATGGAACGGTTGATCCCGGTGTTTTCCCGGATCCACGAAGTATTGCTCTTCGACTCGACACTATCCTTGTCTTCTGTCCGTCCGTTCTTCGATGAAGATTCCATATCATAGACCCGGGCAAGATCGGAGAACTTCGCCTCACGGTTGAAATAGGTAATCGCACGTCCGTTCCAGTACTGATAAAGAGCGTTCGCCGCACCCGGAACCGTCTCGTAAGGACGTACCCGGAGAAGCAGGGTCGATAGCATATCGCCGTAGACGATCGCCTGCAATGCATGGTGAATCATAGGCACCGTAATGTTCATGCCCGGATTTCCTTCAAGACCCTGCACCGAAAGAGCGATAACCGGAACCTGCGGGAAGCCCGCCTCCATTAAAGCCTTTCTGAGAAAAGCGACATAGTTTGTCGCGCGGCATCCTCCGCCGGTCTGCGTAATCAGAACCGAGGTATTGTCCGGATCCGCCCCGCCCTCGAGAAATGCGTTCACAAGCTGTCCGACAACGAGAATCGTCGGGTAGCAGGCATCGTTATTGACAAATCTGAGCCCGCATTCGATGTCGGCCGGAGTCGCCTGTTTCAGGACGCGAAGCCGGAAATCATAGTTCCGGAAAACCGCCTCCACAAATTCGAACTGGATCGGAGCCATCTGCGGAGCGAGCAGAGTATGTTTCGCTTTGTGTTCCTTTGTAAAAGGAATTCTTTTAATTGTATAGGTTTTCTTCTCGGGCCTAAGATTCGTATCCGACTTGACTCCGTCCCTCTCGTCCATAGCGACTTTAAGAGAGCGGATGCGAATTCTGGCCGCACCGAGATTGCTGACTTCGTCGATCTTTAAGAGCGTGTAGAGTTTGCCCTTGGACTCCAGAATCTCCTGAACCTGATCCGAAGTGACTGCATCAAGACCGCAGCCGAAAGAATTCAGCTGAACGAGCTCGAGATTGTCCTGTTCGGCTACAAAAGCCGCAGCTTCGTAGAGTCTCGTATGATACATCCATTGATCGACAACGCGTATGGGCCGTTCGAGCAATCCGGGAACGGCGACGGAATCCTCAGTCAGGACCGCAAGCCCTAAGCCGTTGATCATTTCCGGAATGCCGTGGTTGATTTCGGGGTCCGTGTGATACGGACGTCCCGCGAGAACCACGCCTTTTTTGCCGGACTTCTTAAGCTCGTCCAATACTTCCCGGCCCTTTTCCCTGACATCGGCTTTGAAAATATCGTATTCGGCATTGCCGGCGGCAATCGCCTCGAGGGCTTCTGCTTTCGTGACTTTCTCTTCCGCAAAAGTCTCACATAGCTTGTCGGCGAGCTTGTCCGTATTATCGAGCGGAAGGAAAGGATTCAGGAATCTCACCTTGTTGATCGCAATCGTCTCGACATTGTTTTTGATGACTTCCGGATAGGATGCGACAATCGGGCAGTTGAAATGATTGTTCGCGTTCTCATTCTCCGAACGTTCGAATGGGATATCCGGATAAAATATCGTATGGATCCCTTTCGAAATCAGATCTTCGATGTGCCCGTGCACAAGCTTGGCCGGATAACAGACACTCTCCGAAGGGATCGAGTCCATTCCCTTCTCGAAAATCTTGTGCGTGGACCTGGGCGAAAGCACGACCTGGAACTTAAGTTTGGTGAGAACCGTGAACCAGAACGGATAATTCTCATAGAGGTTTAAGACTCTGGGAATTCCGATCCGGCCCCTTTTCGCCAAGTCCGCGGCCAGCGGAACATAACGGAATGTGCGTTCATATTTATACTTGAAAAGATTCGGAAGTTCTTCTTTCTTCTCTGTTAAGCCTTCGCCCTTCTCACAGCGGTTGCCAGAAACAAAACGGCTTCCGTTGGAGAACGTCGAAATGGTCAGCTTGCAGTGATTGCCGCAGTGAGGGCACTTTGACATCTCGGTCGACATGTCGAACACCGACAGCTCTTCGGGTCCTAAGACAGTGGAATGCGCACGGTAATCCGGGCAGCGCTTCCTGGCGATCAGGGCGGCTCCGAAAGCGCCCATCAGGCCAGCCACATTCGGACGTATCACTTCTCTTCCCGACACCAGTTCAAAGCAGCGGAGGATAGCATCGTTCAGGAATGTTCCGCCCTGTACGACAATCTTTTTCCCGAGCATGGACGTATCGCGAATCTTAATGACTTTATACAAGGCGTTTCTGACTACGGAATAGGAAAGTCCGGCGGAAATATCTCCGACCGTCGCACCCTCCTTCTGCGCCTGCTTTACTTTCGAATTCATAAAGACCGTGCATCTCGTTCCGAGATCGACAGGATTCTCCGCAGACAGTGCCTCCAGAGAGAACGAGTGCGTATTCATTTTGAGATTCTCGGCGAATGTCTGAATGAAGGAACCGCAGCCCGACGAGCATGCTTCGTTCAGCATGATCGAATCAATGACTCCGTTACGGATTCTCATGCACTTCATGTCCTGCCCGCCGATATCGATGATAAAATCGACATCCGGACAAAAATACTGGGCGGACTGAAAATGCGCCATCGTCTCGATTTCGCCCTCGTCTACGCGAAGAGCGGCGCGAATAATGTTTTCGCCGTATCCGGTGACACAGGTTCGCGCGATATATGCGGCGGAAGGAAGCTGGCTGTAGAGCTCCGTAAGAATCTGCACGGCACTCTTGACAGGATTTCCCTTGTTGCCGCCGTAATACGTATAAATCAGCTGATCTTTGTCATTGATAAGCACAGCCTTGGTCGTCGTACTTCCGGCGTCGATTCCGAGAAAGCACGGCCCCTTCTGCCTCGCGAGATCATAGAGCTCAAGAGTTGCTTTGTCATGCCGTGCGTCAAACGCCCTTTTCTCCTCTTCGTCCTTGAAAAGCGGCGGTATTCTTGTAATATCGGCCGCGAATTCGTGTTCGCCGTGAAAAATATCCATAACAGCCGAAAGCCTGACTGCCTCGCGGCAGGCGGCCAGAGCCGCTCCGATCGCGACGTAGAGCTGTGCCGTATCGGGCATCCAGAAAGATGAGACCTGGTCCTTAAGAGTCCTTTCAAAAGCCTTGCGCAGCTCTGTATTAAAGAACAGCGGTCCGCCAAGGAAGGCGACGTTGCCTCTTATTGGTCTCCCGCAGGCAAGACCCGCGATCGTTTGATTTACGACAGCCTGCAGAATCGAGGCAGCCAGATCCGATTTGGCGGCGCCTTCATTGATCAGCGGCTGGATGTCACTTTTCGCGAAAACGCCGCAGCGCGACGCGATTGTATAAAGGGTCTGATAGTCCTTGGCCAGCTCGTTAAGCCCGTCGGCATCTGTCTGTAAGAGCGTCGCCATCTGATCGATAAACGCGCCTGTACCGCCGGCACATGTACCGTTCATACGCTGCTCCGGAACCGGATGAAGATACGTGATTTTGGCATCCTCGCCGCCAAGCTCAATGATGATATCGGTTTTGGGGTTGTACTTCTTGATTGCAACCGTCTCTGCGATTACTTCCTGAACAAATTCAACGCCAAGCCATTCGGCGACGGAAAGTCCGCCCGAACCCGTAATTGCGATCTGAGCCGTTAAATCCGGGTATGCTGCGGAAACGTCTTCGAATGCTCTTGCCAATTCACCCCTTATGTCGGAGTGATGACGCCGGTACTGGCTGTATACGATTTGGTCTTCATCAAGAATTACGACTTTTATGGTTGTCGAGCCTATATCAAGGCCCATTTTCATCGGAACAGGATTCGTCAGCATTTATTTCACCTTTTCTAAAAATCTTAAGGTCAATCGGTTAAACTCCCGGCTTCTCGGGTTTGGCGGCTGTCTTCGGCATCGCCTTGGGTTTGGCGGCCGTCTTCGGGATCGCCGCGGGATCTGCAGCCGTCTTCGACGTTCTAACGGCTTTCGCAGACGGCTTTGAAGGCTTTACAGCAGCTTTCTCCGGCTTCGAGGCCGCAGCAGAGGGCTTTGTGCCGGGGCTTACGCCTCCGGGCTTCTTAACGGCTAAGTTACGCGGCTTTGCTCCGGTCAAATCCGGAGATGTGTCCTTCTCCGTATCCGCCGCAGTCGTCCCGCCCGATACGGAAACAGGTGCGATCCCGGAAAGTCCGGGATGCGGTTCTGTATGGAATACCGTTACAGACACACCCGCAGAAGGGAATTTGGACGGATTCAGTTCGACAATCTTTCTGTCTTTTCTTCGGTCCGTTGCCTCAAATACCGCTCTTGCATCCTCTTCAAGTCTGGATTTCTCTCTCAGGATGCGCATTTTCTCCTGATAGTCATTATTTCTCTTAACACGGTATCCGCCGGCTCCGAACAATTTCTTCCGGAAATCTTCTTTAAGACTCAGACACAGAAAGGTGTTCGGTATACCGAGCGACAGGTTGAAATCGTTTCCGCGGTCATCCTTGGCCGACAGGCTAAGCATCTCGGCGGCTACGGCGACGTTCTTCTCATAGGCGTCAAAATCGCCTTCAATCCCAAGAACAAGCGGAAGTCCGACAAAATTGATGCGTATATAGGGCAGATTCTCTGCCAGAATCAAATGCAGCGACAAAAGCTTCATATAGGATTCGAGCGCCAGAAATTCCTGCTCGCAAAAAAGAGCAACGCTTCCGTCTCCGGCGATAAAATTCACATCGGAAAACTCATTCTCAAAACCGCGAGCCCATAAATGATACATTTCGCGAAAAACAGCATTGGCAAAGGTTTCGAAATCCTTCGCAAGAGGCCTGGCAAGTATCTGCTCGCGCATCTGAAACAAAAGGTCCAGATACGTTCTTTCCATCTCCGACGTTATTCCGCTCCACTTAAAGTAAGCCGCGGCATCGAGTGCATTGTAGCGGTAAAATGTCATAGTCGTCCTTTCCATTTCCCTATAAAGCAGAACTCAATTATATCATATCCGAGGATTAATTATGCAGGAGATCCTTTGATGATAAAACAAAAAACCCGTCTCAGATTGATATCCGAAACGGATTTTACCGAAGTTTAACTTGAACGGCACGAAAATTACTTCGTGGCCTCTTCGCTTGCAGCTCCGAATAGATTCATTCTGAACAGCATGGATTCATCTTCAGGATTCGAGCAGTAGATCTTGGCGTTTACCAGAATTCCGCCCTCGATCAGATTCACAAGTCCTGCGATCTGACTGAGCTTGCTCTTAAGATTGAAGCGGTCATCCTCATCGGTAATGAGCATGACATCACCCTTGCATGCATCCAGAGCTTTCATAAAGGCCTGTACATCGATGTTGTTTAAATTAAAAGCTTTCATGAGTCATACCTCCTTGTAAGTATTCGTCCGTGTCACACCTGTGACAGGACCGTTTATCGTATGAAAATGTCGTTTTCTGACTATTCTGTACTTCCTGCTGTCATGATGAGTATAGCACATAACGTTTCACTGATCAATTACGAAGTTGTACATTGTCAACAAACACTCGTTCAATTATTTGTGCAATATGCACCATTGTCGCGTTCAGATCCTTTGAACATTGCTGTTGCTATACCGGCATACTGAGAAATCATAGCCCTTTTCGGAATGAATGACTTCGGACTCCATAAGCAGCGTCCATTCCGGCCGTATGTCAAGATTCGGGAAAAAAGCGTCGGATTCAAATGCAAAGTCAATTTTTGATATTATGGCTTCCGAGCAAAATGGCAGGAACTTCCGGTAGACTTCTTCACCTCCGATAATATAAATTTCTTCCGTCTCATGTTCTCGTATATAGGAACATAATTCTTCATCGGAATGAAGAATGATGGCGCCCTCTTTCGAAAATGCGCGATTGCGGCTCATAATAACATTCTTACGACCCGGCAAAAGGCGCTGACCGGGGAATGTTTCAAGTGTTTTTCTGCCGAATACCACGGTTGAATCCAGCGTGTATTTCCGGAATGTCCCTTTCTGGTCTTCGGGCAGACTGACAAGAAGATTTCCCTTGTAGCCGATCGCCCAGTTCTTATCTACAGCTGCTATTATTTTCATTATACCGCATACCTCACCGTCAATCAGAAAATGTTTACACCGCGACCGGAATATCGGTAATCTTAGGTCCGTACCGGTAATTTTCCAGATGAATATTCCCGGGCTCGAACTGATAGAAATCCGTAATTCCGGGATCCAGAACAAGTGTTGGCGCTTCAAACAAGGGTCTTTGGATCAGCTCCTCAACAATCGGCACATGCCGGTCATAGATGTGCGCATCGGCTATAACATGAACGAGTTCTCCTGCTTCAAGTCCCGCTGCACGCGCGATCAGATGCACAAGAACGGCGTACTGGCAGACATTCCATCCGTTCGCCACAAGCATATCCTGTGACCTTTGATTTAAGATGGCATTCAGGGAATTACCGGTAACATTGAATGTCACCGAGTAGGCGCACGGGTAAAGATTCATCTCATGAAGGTCTTGATGCACATAAAGGTTGGTCATAATCCGGCGGCTGTACGGATTGTTTTTCAGATCGAAAAGCACCCGGTCAACCTGATCGAATTCGCCTTCCCTGTAGATATGCTTAACACCGAGCTGATAACCGTAGGCCTTGCCGATCGACCCGTTCTCATCCGCCCAGGAATCCCAGATATGGCTCTTCATATCATGAACATTATTCGATTTCTTCTGCCAGATCCAGAGAAGTTCGTCGACAGCCGCGCCGAAATTGATATAGCGCTGTGTCAGCATCGGGAATTCTTCCTTCAGATCATAGCGATTGACAATACAGAAGCTTTTATACGTATACGCGAATTGGCCATCCTTCCATCTCGGACGAACCTTCTCGTTCTCGGTCGAAAACCCGTGTTCCAGAATCTGTTTACAGTTGGCGATGAATAACTCGTCGGCCCGGCTCATCTGGTATCCTCCTCAGTCGCGCGTCTTGTCTGATCTCCGGTTTTCGCTGTTCTTTTCCCAGCCCGTATTCTTTATTTTTTTCTTCCACTTGATCTTATTGGAGATTCTCATAAAGAAGTGCTTGATGCCGTCCAGAATATCGCGCCAGAAGAAGAGAAAAATGTTAAGAAGTGCGGCGGTAATCGCAAGCTTTCCCTGCCAGGTCGCAAACGCAAATGCCAGTATCAGAAAAGCGCAGTCCACATAAGCGAGATACTTGACTTTAATCGGAATGAAGAAAAACAGCGTAATCCGGTGATTCGGGAAAAGCAGTGCAAATGCCAGAAACATACACAGATTCAGATACGAGTTTGTCGCATAACCGGTGATGAGTCCCGAAAGGATTGTTCCGATGATGCCTGTTATGTAGAAGACGTTAAATTTGAACGCGCCCCACTCCGCTTCAAGGGACGAACCCATCAGCCAGAAGAAATAGAGAGCGAATATGATAAAAAGGATACTTGATCCGGGCGGAATAATCACAAAAGAAATCAGTCTCCAGAACTGACCCGCATAGATCGCGTTCGTGTCAAACACCAGATAAGACGATAAATTGATGCCTTTCGAATAAAGGAGCGCCATATCGGCCAGGAACACAAAAGTCATACCGAATACGATGATATTCATCAGGTTCGGTATAGCGAATCGCCCGTATTTATTGCCCAGCCTGTCCAGCCAGTAGCGGTTGTATTTCACGGTGATCTCCCCGTTCTATTTATTGATCAGGCATTGGCCCGACATACGTATTATACATGAAAAACTCCCCGTTTGTTTAAGCGACACGCGGAGAAAGGTCCATTTCTTCCGGTAATGTGGCTCACGATTCCGGTGATACTTGTTCAGCTTCCTTCTTCATATCCATAGAAGATTTAGCCAAAACCGATGGAATTCTGCTTTTTAAGCTGAAAATCTGAATAGCGGGAAGAAATATGACAAAAAATCAAGGCCGCAGGATTGAAGCAATCCTGCGGCCTTGACTAAATACTATGGTCGGAGTGAGAAGACTTGAACTTCCGGCCTCTTGGTCCCGAACCAAGCGCTCTACCACCTGAGCCACACCCCGATATGTTCGCCCCGTAAGGCGAACAGTAGAATTTTACATATAATTACCCGAACTGTCAACCTATTTATGAACGGGAAGGCCGATATATTTGCCCGGTGTTCTCCGGCCATCCTGCCCCATGGTTACCATCTATAAGGCGTCAGTCCTTGTACTTCACTCTTCTCTTCACTTCATCGAGAAGACGCACCGCCGTATCTTCAACTGTCATGGAACCGAGCTCGCCGTCATGGCGGGAACGGACTGCCAGAGTGCCTTCGTCCATTTCCTTATCACCGAGCACAAACATATAGTGAATCTTGTCCATCTGTGCCTGACGAATCTTCTTGCCGATCTTCTCCGCACGGTCGTCCACTTCGACGCGAAGTCCCATCTCACGGAGCTGTTTCTTAATCTCATACGCACGGTCTACGTGCTTGTCCGAGATCGGAAGAATTCTGGCCTGTTCGGCCGCAACCCAGAGAGGCAGCGCACCGGCATACTTTTCGATCATAAGAGCAAGAGTGCGCTCGTAGCAGCCGATCGAGGTGCGGTGAATGACGTACGGATATTTCTTCTGACCGTCGCGGTCCGTATACTCCATGCCGAACAGCTTACCCTGCTGGAAGTCGATCTGAATGGTGATCAGCGTATCTTCCTTGCCCCACACGTTCTTTATCTGAATGTCGAGCTTAGGTCCGTAGAAAGCGGCTTCGCCGTCGGCTTCCTTGTAATCGAGTCCGATACTGTCGAGAATACCGCGCATGGTATCCTGAACCGTCTCCCATTCCTCGGCGGAACCGACATATTTATCCTTGTTGTTCGGATCCCACTTGGAGAAACGGTAGCTGACATCGTCATCAAGGCCGACAGCATCGAGCATGAAGTGCGCGAGGTCAAGGCAGGCCTTGAATTCGTCGGTGAGCTGTTCCGGAGTAACCATCAGATGACCTTCCGAAATAGTAAACTGTCTTACGCGGATAAGACCGTGCATTTCACCAGAAGATTCATTCCGGAAAAGCGTCGAGGTCTCGCCGTAGCGAAGGGGAAGATCGCGGTAGCTTCTGCTCTCCGCGAGGAACGCCTGATACTGGAAAGGGCAGGTCATCGGACGCAGAGCAAAGATCTCCGACTCGTTAACCGGCTCGTCGCTCTTGGGAGCCGTAGGATCGCCGAGAATAAACATGCCTTCCCTATAGTGATACCAGTGACCAGAGATCTTATAGAGATCAGACTTCGCCATGTAAGGAGTCTTGGTAAGAAGGTATCCTCTTCTCTCCTCCTCATCCTCGACGAAGCGGATCAGATTCTGCATGACCTTTGCGCCCTTCGGGAGCATAATCGGCAGACCCTGTCCGATATAATCGACGGTTGTAAAATACCCGAGTTCTCTGCCGAGCTTGTTGTGGTCGCGCTTTTTCGCCTCCTCGATTCTGTCGAGATACGCTTTAAGCTGATCCTTTTCCGGGAAGCTTGTACCGTAGATGCGCTGCAGCATCTTATTCTTCTCGTTGCCTCTCCAGTAAGCGCCGGCAACCTGAGTCAGCTTATAGGCTCTGATTTCGCCGGTATTCTCCATATGGGGACCCGCGCAAAGATCGGTAAACTCACCCTGCCGGTAAAGCGAAATGACGGCATCTTCAGGGAGGTCGTCGATCAGCTCGACCTTATACGGCTCACCGAGGCTAACCATAAGGGCACGCGCTTCGTCGCGCGGCATCTCGCTGCGTTCGATCGGGAAATGCTCCTTAACGATCTTCTTCATCTCGGCTTCGATTTTCTCTAAGTCCTCTTTGGTAAAAGTCCCTTCATGATCAAAGTCATAATAAAATCCGTCCTCAATCGCCGGCCCGATAGCCAGTTTTGTTTCCGGCCACAGACGCTTTACGGCCTGAGCCAGAATATGAGATGTGCTGTGTCTGTACATCAGCCGTTGTTTTTCATCTGTAAAATCAACCATAAAATACCTCTTTCCCCTTTTAACGGATACTCGCATGAAAACAAAAAATCCCATGCAGTCAACAACTACATGGGATGCATTACGCACGGTTCCACCCAAATTGTCTTCCGGACGGAAGACCTCTCGACAGACGATAACGCGGTCGGCGGCACAAGTTACTGGTTTCCGCAAGAATCACGAAAACGTTCCCTCTGCGACTCGGGGGTGGTATGCTCTAAACCCTTATCTGAAGAAGACTCCCAGCTAAAATCTTCTCTCTCTGTCAGATACTTGCGGTAAGGCACGTGTCCCCGTCAAAGTCTTTTGTAAAAATAAGTCTACCGCAGGAAAACATGAAATGCAAGTACTCAAACGACAATCAAATCGCGGATTGCTTCAAAACGGCCTTCCTTGATTCCCGCCACATTCATGATATCTTCAATGCTGTTAAAGCCGCCCGTCTTCTCGCGATATGCGATGATTGCCTTCGCGGTGGCCGCTCCGATACCGGGAAGCGTCTCGAGTGCCGCCTGATCCGCCGTATTGATATTGACCTGCGCAGCCGCTTGACCCGAATCTCCCGCGTCCGTCGTCCCGGTCTGATCGGTTCCCCAGATACCGGTAAGAAGACCGTTGCGCAGGTATTCCGAGTTGGCAGTCTGTTGTCCGTCCAGATAAGACTGCATCTCCTCAACGGTCGGGATATAAATAGAAACGGCGTCATTCAGCTCGAAAACGAGATTGATGTATTCGGCCGCTGCCTCGGGCAGCAATCCGCCGGCCATGTCAATGACCTCGTAAAGATATACGCCGCGGCTGGTCCGGTAAATACCGGGCGAACGGACCGCTCCGCAAAGATACACCGGTATTTCGTCGGAAGCAGACGGCACGGTCCCGTCCGGCAAAGCCGAAGACGCCTCTGTCGAATTCATACTTTCTTCCGATGAAAGAGAAACGGATACGGAACGTCCAAGTCCTGTATCCGCTGCTGCCGTGTCTTCGTTGTCCCTATAGATTACCGACGGCCTATCGGCAGCATCAAGCCATAGCTTGATGCCGCAGGCGACAAGACCTATTCCGATTACCGCAATAATCTTAAGCAGTTTACTTCGAGAAGAATCCATATTTATTCCTGCCCCGCATATGCAATTGCATTTTATCAGAGGGGCTTGGGGCTCATACGGTCACTTTTCGACAATGCCTGTCAATTAGCGGCAAAAAGTCAGGACTCCGGCTCTTCGATGGTTTCCGCTCCCTCGGGACGCTTTGTCAGCCAAAGCTTGTCGAGACTATAATGGGCGCGCTCTTCCGGATGGAAAATATGCACGACAATGTCTTTGTAATCGATCAGAATCCAGCGTCCGGTCGATTGCCCTTCGATATGATCGGGCATGAGATTCCGGTTCTGCTTCATAAGAATTTCGACTTCGTCGGATAAAGCCTTGATGTGCGTTGTGGACGTACCTGTCGCGATAATAAAATAATCGGCGAGAGCCGTTTTCTCCGCGATCGGAATGAGCTCGACATCCTCTGCCTTTTTGTTTTGCAGAATTTCAATAATTTCATTGGAAAGAGTTAAAGTATCCATTTTTTCCTCCGTTTGTTGTGTGGCCTTCGCTATTGTATCATTTTTGGTCTGCTTGCGTCGAATAAGCGAATCCAGTGCCCGTGACGAGTCAGCGTGGAACGCGGTTTTCTTCAGTTCGAATTTATTGCGCACGGCCCTAAGGCATGCGATGACGGCTTCATCCAGGTCTTTTTCAGCCAGTGCCCGTATCGCGGTCAAGTCGTCATAATCCCGCGCGGGTTCGAGCTTATCGGCTAGATACACAATTTTTTCGAGCGTCGTCATGCTTTCACGGCCGGTCGTGTGATACCGGATCGCCGAAAGGATCGACTCGTTGTCGATTCCGTACCGCTCTGCCGCGTAGATCTGTCCCGCAGGTGCATGCAGTAGCGAATTGTCGGGAAGCGGTTCCCCCATGACCTTCTTTGCCATGGACGCCTGTATTGCAATCGGCAGCTGCTTGGCGCAATCGTGAAGAAGCCCCGCAACCGCAGCCTCGTCCGGAGATACGCCATAGCGCACCGCATAGCGGACGCAGAGTACCGCTGTGTTGAGGCTGTGAAGAAGCCTCTCACGGGATAGATCCTTCATGAGCTTCGTCTCGTACCCGAAAAGAAGCACGTGTGTGTCATCCTTCAGAAACGCAAGCGGATTCTCTTTCGGATACAGGTCATGCCTTGCGATGAACTGCCTTACCGGAGCGGAAAGCTTTGAGTAATCCCCCGTCCGTCTTATCTCGCGCGAGGAAATATTGACTCCCTCAATCGGGAAATACGATATTTCGATCCCGTATTTCTCTTCAAGTTCGGTCGCTTTTCGAAGAGTCGACTCCTGCAGAACGCCCGGACGCCTGGCCAGAAGAAGTTCGGCCTGCGTGACAATTCTTTCCGGATGGTACCACGTTTCCAGCTCGAAAAGAATGTCGGTGCCGTAAATGAGGACCAGTTTGTCGTCAGGTCCGGCCACGCCTTCGTCGCGAATGTAGGAAAGTGTATCGGTCGTATAGGATTTTTCCGGCCGTAAAAGCTCAATCGGAAGGACTTCGCAACCGGTGATGTTCTTCAGGGCAGCTTCTGTCATGTAGTAACGGTACGGCGCGGGAGTCAGAGCCGCGGCGTCTTTTTTGGGAGGATAACCGGACGGAATGACCCAGACCTTATCGACCCGGCCGCTTTTTAAAGCTCCGGTGATCATGGACAGGTGACCCGGATGAAACGGATCGAAGGTTCCTCCAAAGATGCCGTATCTCAATTCTTACCCCCGGATAATGTTCTTCCGATATCCTTGCGGTAATGCATGTTCCTGAAACGGATTTTCGAGACTCCGGCGTACGCCTTGTCTATGGCCTCGTCCAGTGTATCGGCGTCGGCGTAAACCGCGAGAACGCGTCCGCCCGAGGTCTTCGTAATGCCGTCCTGAAGCTTCGTTCCGGCCTCGAAAACAATTTCTCCGGCATCCTTGATGCCCGTAATTTCAAATCCGGTTTCGTAGGAATCCGGATATCCGCCCGAAGCCATAACGACGGCGCAGGAGGCGCCCGGTTTCCATTCGAGTGTAATCCGGTCCAGAGTTCCGTCGATGCAGGCATCAACTATATCCATGAGATCGTTTTCGAGACGCGGCAGCACGGCCTGTGCTTCGGGATCGCCGAATCTCGCGTTATACTCGATGACCTTCGGGCCGCTCTTCGTCAGCATCAGTCCGAAATAGATGACGCCCTTAAACACGCGTCCCTCTTCTTCAAGAGCCCTGATGGTCGGAAGAAAAATCGTATCGTACATTCTCTTCTCGTCTTCCGGCGTAAGATCCGCGCCGGGGGTTATGGCGCCCATTCCGCCGGTGTTTTTTCCGTTGTCGCCGTCAAAGGCACGCTTATGATCGCGCGAGGAAATCATCGGCAAGACGGTCTTACCGTCCGCAAAAGCGAGCACGGTCAATTCGGGGCCTTCCATGCATTCTTCGATTACGACGGTACGGCCGGCGCTTCCGAACGCACCGTTCTCCATCATCGAACGGACGGCATCCTTTGCCTCATCTCTGGTCGCGGCAATAATGACGCCTTTCCCGAGCGCGAGTCCGTCGGCTTTGACGACAATCGGAACATCGCATTTGTCGATGTAGGAAAACGCCTCCGCCATATCGGTAAAGATCTCATAGAAGGCCGTCGGAATTCCGTATTTCTTCATCAGGTTTTTCGAAAACGCTTTGGACGCCTCGATGATCGCGGCGTCGGCACGCGGACCAAATGCACGTACTCCGGCCTCTTCGAGACGGTCGACCAGGCCTAAGGCCAGCGGATCGTCGGGCGCGACAAATACGAGATCGAATTTCTCCTTCACGGCATACTCCGTGATCTCGTCGATCGCCGTCGCCTTGATCGGCACGAGAGTCGCGATTCCCGCTATCCCGCCGTTGCCCGGCGCACAGTAAAGCTCCGTAACTCTGGGGCTTTGTTTCAGCTTCCAGCAGATGGCGTGCTCACGGCCGCCTCCGCCCACTACAAGTACCTTCATGTTTACTCCTCCGATAGGGCCAATTAATGACGGAAATGACGTGTGCCGGTAAAGACCATCGCGATGCCGTACTTGTCACACGCATCGATGGATTCCTGGTCGCGGATGGATCCGCCCGGCTGAACGATTGCCGCGATGCCGGCTTCGTGAGCCGCGTCAACGCAATCGCTGAATGGAAAAAATGCGTCGGAGCCGAGAACGGCGCCCTTCGTCTTTTCACCGGCAAAATTGAAAGCAATCTGAGCGGAGCCGACACGGTTCGTCTGTCCGGGGCCAACGCCTACGGTCTGCTTATTCTTAACGACGACGATCGCATTGGACTTGATGTACTTAACGACCTTCATCGCGAATTCCATATCTTCGCGGAGTGAAGGATCGGGCTCAACTTTCGTCACGGTGCGAAGATCTTTCTCGTCGTATACGTTCCGGTCGTGATCCTGAACAAGAAGGCCGCCGAGAACACGCTTATAGTTCAGTTCATTCTCGGGAATCGGGTTGGAAACCGTGGGAAGTTCAAGAACGCGCAGGTTCTTTTTGCGGCAGAGAATCTCGAGAGCTTCGGGCGTGTACGAAGGAGCAATCAGGACTTCGAGGAAGACCTTGCTCATATCTTCGGCCGTTTCCGCGTCAATTTCGCGGTTTGCGGCGACAATGCCGCCGTAGATCGATACGGAGTCGGCCTCATAGGCCTTCTGCCAGGCCTCGAAAAGAGTTGCCCCCGAGGCAACGCCGCAGGGATTTGCATGCTTAACCGCGACAACTGTGGGCTCCGTGAATTCCTTGAGACAGCAGATCGTCGCATCCGCATCGGCAATGTTGTTATAGGACAGCTCCTTGCCGTTTTTCTGAACGGCTTCGGAAAGACTTCCCGGAACCGATATTGCATTCTTAAAGAAGGTCGCACTCTGGTGCGGATTCTCGCCGTAACGAAGTTCGCTTACTTTCTCGAAGGTCAGCGTGTACTGATCGGGAAGCGCCTTGTCCGGCGTTCTCGAAAGGAAATACTGCGCGATCAGGGCATCATAGGCCGCCGTATGCTCGAAAACTTTTTTCGCGAGGAAAAATCTTGTCTGATAGCTCGTGTCTCCGGTAGAAGAAATCTGACGCAGAACAAGATCGTAATCGGACGGGTCGGTAACAACCGTAACATCCTGATGGTTCTTGGCCGCGGCGCGAAGCATCGTGGGGCCTCCGATATCGATGTTTTCGACGCACTCCTCAAATTCGGCTTTCGGCTTCTGAACGGTCGCCTTGAAAGGATAGAGATTGACGACAATAAGGTCGATCAGGCCGATTCCCAGCTCGTCTATTCTCTTCATATGCTCGGGATTGGAACGGATAGCGAGGATACCTCCGTGTATGAGCGGGTGCAGCGTCTTGACACGCCCGTCAAGGCACTCCGGGAATCCGGTATACTCCGAGACTTCTTTGCAGGGTATGTTCTCCTGCTTGAGAAGCTTGGCCGTACCGCCGGTACTTAGAATCTCAACGCCCATCTCAACAAGCTTTCTTGAAAAATCGGCAATCCCCGTCTTGTCCGAAACACTGATTAAAGCTCTCTTGATCATTTCTTTGTTCCTCACTTACTTCTTACTGTTCTATCTTAGTTCTTCGTGATATACGTCCTGTTATCTTCGATACAGACTTGTCCGTCTGCGATCAGCTGAATTGCCTGGGGAAGAATGACCTGTTCGCACTCGTTCATAATACGAAGCTGCAGGCTTTCCGGAGTGTCATCCTGTCGGACATCTATACTTTTCTGCAGAAGAATCGGGCCTTCGTCGTAGTGCTCGTTGACAAAATGCACCGTCGCGCCCGATATTTTGACACCTTTTTTTATGGCTGCTTCATGCGGCCGGATGCCGTACATCCCGTGACCGCAGAAGGACGGAATAAGCGCGGGATGAATGTTGATGATCCGGTTGGAGAAATGTTTCACGACTTTGGGGCCCAGAAGCGAAAGAAAACCGGCCAGTACGACGAGTTCGGCGCCGCTATCGGTCAGTGCTTCAAGCATCGCGCCGTCATAAGCGTCCAAGTCCGGATATTCTTTTTTCGAAATAACCCTTGAGGGAATATTGTATTTCCTGGCACGTTCCAGAGCATACGCCGTATGCGAAGAAGATATGACGCTGACAATGCGAACGCCATGAAGTGTCTGATCATGAATGCGATCTATAATCGCCTGAAGATTCGTCCCGCCGCCGGATACCAGCACAGCTATGTTCATGTATTTCTATCTATCTCCTCACCTTTGAATGCGATGAATCAGGTCCTTTTGCTTTTCGGGAACACCCGCAGGGAATTCACCGTCGAAACACGAAGAACAATGTCCGCAATGAATGCCTGTTGTGGAGGATTTGAGGCCGTTAAGCGAAATGAACGCAAGGGAATCCGCGTCGATGTTTCTCCTCACTTCTTCAACCGAAGAGAACACGGCGGAAAGCTCCTTCTGTTCCGGTGTGTTGATTCCGTAAAAGCATGGGTACAGAACCGGCGGCGATGCCACACGGATATGTACCTCAGCAGCTCCCGCGTCCCTTAAGAGAGCGATGGTATGCTTGGTCGTCGTGCCCCGGACAATCGAGTCGTCCACAATCAGTATTCGCTTGCCCTTAACGGCCGACTTGAGAACGGAATACTTAAGCTGCACGGACATCTCGCGCTGGAGCTGAGTCGGCTGTATGAACGTCCGTCCGACATAGCGGTTCTTTAAGATCGCGGAGCCGTAAGGTATCCCGCTTTCGAGAGCGTATCCCATAGCAGCGGCCAGTCCGGAATCCGGTGCTCCGACAACAAGATCACAGTCACAGGGAGCCTCCCTGGCCAGAACCCGCCCTGCGTTGATTCTTGAATCATAGACGCTGGCGCCGTCAAGAATGCTGTCCGGCCGCGAAAAATAGACGAACTCGAAAATGCAAAGCCGGCCATTCTGCTGTGCCGTGCTTTCCGGCACGAAGTATCTGGAAGAAATTCCCTCTGTCGAAATCGTAATGACTTCTCCGGGCAGAATATCGCGGATCATTTCCGCCCCTACCGCGTCGAGCGCACAGCTCTCCGAAGCAAGAACATAAATGTTTCCTTTTCTCCCAAGAACAAGCGGCCGGATTCCCAGAGGATCCCGGACACCGATCAATTTGCTGTTGGACATAATGACAATTGAGTATGCGCCCTTGATTTCCGCCATCATCTGTAAAATGGCATCTTCAATACAATCCGTCGCGATACGGTTTCTGGCCAGAACAGAAAGAAGCACTTCGAAATCGGCGGATGTCTGAAAAATCGCACCGGCCTGCTTCAGCCGGTCCCGAATCTCCTCCGCGTTTGTAATCGCTCCGTTATGGGAGATCGCCATATGACCGGATCTGGACTTGATCAGGACAGGCTGAACCGCATCGTTTCCGGATTCACCGGCTGAGGGATAGCGAACGTGCGCCACGGCGGCATGCCCTTTAAGCGTCTGAAGAGACATCGAATCAAAAACCTCAACGACAAGTCCCTGATCCTTTTGACACAAGATTCTTCCGTTCTGGTTAACCGCTATTCCGGCCGATTCTTGTCCTCTGTGCTGCAATGCAAAAAGGCCAAAATAGGCCATCCTCGCAGCATCTTCCAATTTACCGTCGGTATCAAGTACTCCGAAGACGCCGCATTCCTCTTCCCAGTCACGTTTGCTCATTGTATCCGCTTCACTCCCCGATTGATGATAATTTCTCGGCAAGTCTCTCGTTTCGTTTGGAAACGGAGGCCTCCAGTTCTTTCTTGTAAAGGATCAGTTTCGATTCAAGTTCAGTATCGGAAAGCGCCAGAATCTGGGCCGCGAGAATCGCAGCATTCGCGGCGCCGTCGATCGCGACAGTCGCAACCGGTATGCCGGTCGGCATCTGTACGATCGCATAAAGTGCGTCCACACCCTGAAGTGCGCCGCCTTTGCAGGGGACGCCGATCACCGGAAGAATTGTATAAGCAGCCAGCACGCCGGGCAAATGCGCCGCAAGGCCGGCAGCGGCAATAATCACGCCGTAACCCTGTTCCTTAGCGGAAGAGGCAAGCTCCGACGCAAGATACGGCGAACGGTGTGCCGAGCAGATTTTCGCTTCGTATGGGATTTCGAACTTCGAAAGCAGCTTGAAGCAGCTCTCCATAACCGGAAAATCGGAGTCACTTCCCATGACGACAAGGACCTTTAACTGAGCCATACATCACACCGCTTTCCGGAAGCCCCAAAAAACTTCCTGTTCACTAAAGAATAGTAACAAGGTATGTCCCGTTCGTCAATGTTGCGAACGCACACACCCTGCAGGGTATGCGATCAGGGAGAAGGCGTAACGGTTCCGGCTGGAGTCGCTGTTGCAGCAGGATCTGCTGTTCCGGCTGGATTTTCCATCTCGTCTGACCAGTTCAGCTTCTCCATGACATTCTTATAACCATCCGAGTCCTTATCATAAGGAATCGGACAATAATCGTTTCCGGGGAATGTCGTCGTCATAGAAAACGGTATGACGTGGAGCTTATAGCCGGTGACCTGGTCGGTCTCAAGTGATATGGTAAACGTACACTGTACGATCGCCGTATCTTTGTCGGTAAGATTCGGCTGCCCTCCGAATGTAAAGTTCGAAAGACTGTAAAGGATGTATTTGCCGTTGTATTCTTCAATCGGCTGCAGTCTGTGAGGGTGATGCCCTACATAAATATCAGCGCCGTAATCCAGAATCGCATGCGCCATATTGACCTGCGCTGCCTCAGGCTCATACATTTTCTCGACACCCGCGTGAACGGAAATGATGACGATTTCACATCCCTCGGATCTCAAATAGTCGATCGCGTCATAAATCGGCTGCAATTCCCATGGAAAACAGAATCCTGCCATACCGATTTTCACGCCGTTCGTCTCATAGATCGCGTAATTGGCGTCGAGGCTCCATTTGATTCCGGCCGAATCCAGCGTGTTTTCGGTGTCGGTAAGGCCGGTCTGCCAGTAATCGAAGGAGTGGTTGTTTGCCAGATTGACGGCCTCTACGCTGCCTTCGGTCAGAATGTTCACATAGTCCAAAGGACCCTTGAATGTGAATTCCTTTTCGCGCGGCGAATTCGAATCCGTAAGCGTTCCTTCAAAATTGACAAGCGTCATATCGTCCTGACCGAGGATGTCGAGGGTATTCTTGAAAGGGTATTTATAATCGGTTCCGACGACTTGGGCAAAACTGTTGCTGTTGCCTTCGAGGCCGGTGTCCTGGCCGAGTGTACAGTCGCCGGTAAAGCTGATGACGATGTTCTTCTCCGTCGGCACGGGAGTCGGAGTCGGTGTGGGGGTCGATGTCGGTGCAGGGGTAGCCGTCGGAGCAGGTGTCGGCAGCGCCGTGGTTTCAGCCGTTGCTGCGGCGGTACCGTTCTCTGCGAATATACCGGCATCCGGCCTGACCGGTGCACTGTCCTGCGTCCGGGATGCCGCAGAAAGCGAACAGCCGGATAACGCGATCAAAAGTACGATGACAGGGATTAGTCGGAACGGTTTTGGCATTTCTTGTCGGTTCCTCAGCTTTCGGTGTAAGGGATGTTCAGAAGTTTGCTTCTGATGTACAGTCCCGATTTCGTAATAAAGTTGTCCGGCCAGTGCGCTGCCGCTTTTTGCTCGGGAGTAAGAATATCCGAGCTCATTTTAAGCGCATTGGATTTCTCAGCTATTGAGCTTCCGATAGACCAGTTACACCAGCTTATCATGTTTTCATCCAAATAGGAAAGCCATTCATCCGCCTCGTCCAGATAAAGTGCACCGTTTCCCGTGCTTCCGGTCGTTCCCCACTCTGTTACGAAAATGGCTGCTCCGAGCTCGATCGCTTTGTCCACCTTGTCCCGAAGCTCCTGACCGTTGGATCCGACATAGAAATGCAGCGTGTACATAAGGTTCGTTCCTTCGACCGGATCAGCCGCCGCTATATCCATATCTTCGCTCCAGGTCGGAGATCCGATAATGATGATATTGTCGGGGTCGTTCGCTCGAATCGTCGCGACAACTTGTTCCGCGTAGGGCTTGACATCGCCGGCCCAGGTGATCTGCTGCTCGGCTCTTCCGAGCTTGCCGCTGTTGGGCTCGTTGCATATCTCATAAATAACATTCGGATTATCGCCGTATTTCTCGGAAATGCGATCAAAGAAATCAATCGCTTCATCTATATGAGTCATCGGGTTGCCGTCGCCTAAAATGTGCCAGTCAATGATTACATATACGCCCTGTGCAATGCAAAGATCAACGCCGTTGCATAGAGCTTCATAATATTTCTCGGGGTAAGTCAGGTATCCGCTCTCTTCCGTATAAAGTGCCAGTCGGATAACGGAGCATCCCCAGTCTTCGGCCAGCGTCTGAACGCTGTCTTTTGTTAAAAAGTCACCGATGGCGTGAATGCCGTGTGTGCTCATTCCTTTAAGCTGAATCGGATTGCCTGCCGAATCGCAAAGATTCGTGCCGATTACCTGCAGAGCGCCGTACTGATCGGCAATTCTGGTCGTAACAACCGCGGTACTGGTTACATAGGTTTCTTCTTTGGTCGTTTCTGCGGCGGTTGTCTCCGCGGAAGTCACAACAGTCTGCTCAGTGCCGGCGGATAAATCCGTCACGGAGGTGCCTGAGGGAGAACCGGCGCATCCCGAAATCACGGTCGATAATAAAACGAATACCAGAACCATTATGCCACATTTCCTACACATTGTTTGTTCTCTCCAATGCTTATGAATTGATTTTTCCACTGCAAATCCGAAATAAGATACTCACGCTTTTTTGATCAATTTTAATCAAATTATACCATATTATCGTTAAAAAACCAGTAAAGAGCATAACGTTACGCGCTAATATTGAAAAAATGAGGTTTTGACTGATATGTTTGTCGGGGTTCTGTCATTCACAAAATCGACACACTTTCTTTACAAATTTTCTAAACCAACAACTAGTATTTTACTGTTGAACAGCGCATAATTCATTTAAGAAAGATCCTTGAGGGGGCGAAAATTATGGCAAGAATTGAGAGAGTGATCGAGAAGATTGAAAAGCTCGGTAAGAAGCACAATCTTGGGGCGCTTGATAAGATGATAGACGATCCGGATGACGAAGTAAGAGCCGCGGTTGCCAAAGCACTTGGACAGATTCCTTCATACGAGGCAGGAATGCAGTTGATTCCTCTTCTTAGAGATTCCGTTCCGGGCGTCAGAGCAGCTGCTGCAGAGTCCGTAGCACTGATTAACGCTAAGCATTGTGAAGAATATTTGAAGAAGCTCGCTTTTTCGGATCCCGATCCGGATGTCCGGGTCGTCGCGCACAAAGCTTATGAGAAGATCCGCAAACCTGTTATCTGACATCACATTTCATATAGATTCAAGAATTATGACCCTTCCGCAGCACTGCGGAAGGGTTTTTCTATGCTTTGCGAGCCCGATGCCGTAAATTCACGGCTAACTCTTAATCGTTCTTCTTAACTACACTTCCGGCCTTCTTGAAAATGCTGTCGGCCGGAACATAGCCGCGGACAAAAGCGAGCGGGTACACATTTGTATTTCTGCCGATTACCGTCGCCGGATTCAGGACGGCATTGCATCCGATTTCGGCATAATCACCGAGAATCGCGCCGAACTTCTTAAGTCCGGTCTCGATCGCCCCGTCTTCTCCGAGCGCGACAACCGTAGGTTTACGGTCCGCCTTGACGTTCGAAGTGATTGCCCCGGCTCCCATATGTGCTTTGTAACCGAGCACAGAGTCCCCTACATAATTGTAGTGAGGAACCTGAACGTTGTCGAATAAAATGACGTTCTTCAGTTCCGTAGAATTGCCGACGACAGCATTCTTGCCGACAATGGCACTCCCCCGGATAAAGGCACAATGCCGGATCTCGGCGTCGTGGTCTATGATGCACGGTCCGGTTATAGATGCCGAAGGAAATATTTTGGCGGTTCTTGAGATCCAGATGTCATCGCCGGTCTTCTCGTAAAGCGCCGGGTCCAGAGATGGGCCAATGCGTTTTATGAATTCCCTGATATCACAAAGCACTTCCCACGGATACTCTTTGCCTTCAAACAAATCGACGGCGATGGTCTTGCTCAGGTCAAGAAGATCTTCAATTCTGATATATTTTTTCATACAATCTTCCTTTACAAAAAAATGCCGTGCTCCCAAAAACCGGAGCACAGCACTTATTGTATCAGTTTCGGAAAGCTCCGTCGCTATACGCCGCGAAAATCCTCAAAATAGTCCGGCAAAAAGCAGCGTTGAAAAAACATACACAGACAGAGTCAAAAGTATGATCAAAGCGGCGACGACAATTCCCGCCGGTCTCGCATAATTGAGACCGCCGCTATTTCCGAAGCGATCCTCTACCAGAAAGCTCGGATCCTCTTTGTTGTAATAGAAAAGGCCGAGCTTCCAGAATGCGTCATCGGTCCGGTCGATCCGAACCGGAATGACGGAACCGGACACGGTTTTTGCTTCTTCCATCTCTCTTGCTGTCAGAACCGGCTTCAATTTGCTGCCGCCCTGCCCGGCTTTTACCGCAACGAGAATCGCGGGAGCGATCATCAGAACCGTAAGAACCAGAATGGCCGTCATCATCTGTGGAAAAGTGGGAATATAGAGGTTCAAAGTCATTGGCATAATCAGCAGGAAAGTAATGGTGATAAGCAGAGTGATAAATCCGAGCATATGTCCGGTCAGCCTTCTGTACTGCCTGTGCTGCGCGAAGGAAAGCACAGGATTCTCAGACGACACCTGCAGTTTGGTAAAGTAAATAAGAATATTGCTGCCGAGCATAAGAAGAATCATCCCGAACGCGACCAGGGGGAGCGCAAGGACCGATGCGATGGATTTGGGCGCCCAGGCATCCGGTGTCATATTTATATCCCAGTGTTTAATGAGGATATCCGGAATGGTCGGATAGATGTATAACCCAAAGGCAACCGCCAGAACACAAAGCATAAACGAGACAATATACCAGGTCCAGGGCAAATTCTGAAGACGTCCCCGTTCGCGGGATACCCTCGTCTCCGAAACCCCCGTATACCGCACTTTCCAATCCTTCTCTGCCTTAAGTGCGAGGGTTCTTTTTCGAAGGGGAAGATAAAAAAGAATCTGCGCTGCGAGAAGAAGCGTCGGCTGATAAAGGCTTAAGAGAAGCGCTGAGGCAGGTTTGGCAAAATAAAGGGCGGCTCCGGCTGTCAGATCCAATACGGTAAATAGCGACATGCCCGCATAATAAAGGCGTTTCATCTGAACGGCGCTCACGTCGTTCTGCGCGGCTTCGGGAACTCTGACGCCAAAAAGAAGTCCTTTCCTGTTGATTGACGGAATAACCGTTAGAAGGGCTCCCGTCAATAACGTAATCACCTCGCTTAGTATAAAGATATAAAAGGAGCTGTCTTCCAATCCGTTCATCATAATATGTTCCCGCTCTTCCCTTTCGTGGATTCGGCATACGCATCCGCGGCCATTTTGAGAAACTCGTCTTCCGTAATTCCGTGGATCGAAGCCTGAGCCGAAAGCTGTCTCAATTTATCGTTCATCGCCGGATAAATATTCTCCTTATCCGGCATTTTGGTGGCTACAGCCGCCCCGGTTCTGAGAAACATCTTCAGATAGCCTTCGTCACGAAGAATGGCATACGTCTTGTTTACGGTGTGTATATTAACACCGATATCTTCGGACAGCCGTCTTACGGAAGGAAGACTTTCTCCCGGAGCGAGATCCCCGGAAGCTATTGCCATTACAATCTGCTCGTAAATTTGCATATAAATTGGTGTCTCGCTGCCGAAGTCAACCGATATAAGCATGGTTGTCCCTCCTTCCCGGTGTCGAATTACATACGGTTCCTGTTATATATACAATATAACAATCACGATTCGATTGTCAACGCTTTACAACAGATCCGGAAAAAGGCTACAATATGTATAAATGAAAATACTCGACTGAACATTCCTTATTCTTTTTGAAAGGAGAATGTACCGGTCCTGATTTTTCCCTTTCGATCTTAAGCCGGTACGATATCATCAATGAAAACAAAATCTTTTTGTATTAGGGACGGTAAGAACTTCGAACTCTCCTCGATAAAATGTGACGATACCCTTCACTACTCCGAAAGTGATGAGCCTGCAATTGAGGGCGAAATGCACGAGAATATCCTGGAGATCGCCGAACTTCAGGACAAGCTCTACGCGCAGAACACGCATGCCGTGCTCCTGATCATTCAGGCGATGGATGCCGCGGGAAAAGACGGCACAATTAAGCACGTAACCAGCGGACTTAATCCGCAGGGGTGCCAGGTCTCCTGTTTTAAGGCACCGTCGTCAACCGAAATGGATCATGATTACCTCTGGCGTATCGCAAAGGAAGTCCCCATGCGCGGGAACATCGGCATTTTCAACCGTTCCCATTATGAAGATGTTCTTGTCGCTAAAGTACACAATCTTCCGGAGAAGCAGCCCCTTCCCAAGGAATGCGTGACTTCGGATATCTGGGAAAAAAGATACCGCCAAATCAACGATTTTGAACGGTATCTTTTTGAGAACGGAATTATTCCCGTGAAAATCTTTCTTCATGTCTCGAAGAAAGAGCAGAAATCCAGAATTCTTTCCCGCATCGACGACCCCTCCAAGAACTGGAAATTCAGTGCGGCCGATCTTGAGGAGCGCAAGCTCTGGCACGAGTACCAGAACGCTTTCGAAGATATGATCAAAAGCACCGCGACCGAATATGCGCCATGGTACGTCGTACCGGCTGACAACAAATGGTTCGCCCGTGCGCTCGTCAGCGAAATCCTTCTTGGCACCTTGAAGGAGATCAATCCTAAGTATCCCGAGCTTCCCGAGGATCAGAAGAACCGGCTCGCCGAATACAGAGCCGTTCTGAAGAACGACTGACCCGGTCTCTTATTCGACAGTGACGCTCTTGGCGAGGTTTCTCGGCTTATCGACATCGCAGCCTTTGTTGACGGCCATGTAATACGCAAAGAGCTGGCAGGGTGTTACCGCGACGGCCGGAGCCAGGAGCGGATCGACGGAAGGTATATAGAATACTTCGTCGCAGACCTCTGCGGCACGTGTCTGTTTTTCGGTAGCGATACCGAGAACGACAGCACCTCTGGCCTTCACTTCCTGTATATTCGAGATCATCTTATCCATCAGACTATCCTGCGTAAGAGGGCACACGACAAGTGTGCCTTTTTCGATCAGCGCGATCGTTCCGTGCTTCAGCTCTCCGCCCGGATAGGCCTCGGAATGAATATAGGAAATTTCCTTGAGTTTTAGAGACGCTTCCATCGACAGTGCATAATCAAGCCCGCGTCCGATAAAGAAAATGCTGTCCGCATTATAGTGCTGTGACGCAAAACGCTGTATCTCCGACTGTCCCTTAAGGACCTCTGCGATCATATCCGGCAGCAGAAGCAGCTGCTCCTGATAGTATAAATACTCTTCCTCTGTAAGACGGCCGATCAGATACGCCATCTGAAAAGCCAAAAGATAGATACAGGAGAGCTGCGTGTTATAGGCCTTGGTCGATGCCACCGAAATCTCGGGTCCGGCCGCCGTGTAAAGGACATAGTCGGCTTCTCTTGCGATCGAACTGCCGATGACGTTGACGATCGAGAGAACGGTTGCCCCGAGAGACTTCGCCTCGCGCATCGCCGCTAAAGTGTCGAGAGTCTCGCCGGACTGGCTGATGATGATTACGATCGAGCGATCGTCGACAAGCGGGTCGCGATAACGGAATTCCGAGGCAACATCCACGATTACCGGGATACGGCAGAGCTTCTCGATGACGTATTTTCCCACATAGCCGGCGTGGTAAGCCGTACCGCAGGCGACGATATGAATGTTGCTGGCGTTCTTTATTCTTTCAGCCGTCAGCGGAAACTGCTCGAGAGAGATTTTGCCGTTCCGGATTCTGGGAGCGATGGCCGCTCTTACGACTTTGGGTTCCTCGTTCATCTCTTTCATCATGAAATGCTCATAGCCGCCCTTTTCGGCCGCTTCTGCATCCCAGTCGATATGAATGGCTTTACGGTCAACCGGCTCGCCGTGAATTCCGAAAAGTTTCACCGAGTCTTTTTTGATCTCGACGATCTCGCTGTCCTCCAGAATAAGAACTTCTCTCGTATGGCTAAGGAGCGCCGGAATATCCGATGCAACATAATTGGCACCATTCCCGATTCCGACGACAAGCGGACTGTCTTTTCGCGCGGCAATCAGTGTATCCGGATAATCCGTGCAAAGAACACCCAGAGCATAGGAACCTTCGAGCTCAAGAAGTGTCATCTGTACGGCGTCGAAGATGTTGCCGCTGCAGTGGTTCAGGTAATTGTATTCGATCAGATGTGCAATGACCTCGGTATCGGTTTCGGAAAGAAACTCGTAGCCCTTTGCAATCAAGTGTTTTCGCAAATCGATATAGTTCTCAATGATGCCGTTGTGCACGACGCAGATCCGGCCGTTGTTCGAAAGATGCGGGTGCGAATTCTCGTCATTGGGCGCGCCGTGTGTCGCCCAGCGTGTATGACCGATTCCCAGGTGAATGCCTCTTATACAATCGGAACAGCCGTCGGACGGAAGATACTTCTGCTCTCTTAACAGATCTTCAAGTACACTTAGACGGCCTTTCTTCTTAATGACCTTCATCTCGCCTTCTTCGATGAAGGCGACGCCGGATGAATCATACCCTCTGTATTCCAGTCCTCTTAAGCCTTTCATCAAAATCGGAAGAGCGTCACACTCTCCTATATATCCTACAATTCCGCACATACGTTATTCCTCCCATATAAAACGCGCCTGGAAATCTCATGCTCCATAGCGCGCGACAATAAGCTCTACCAGATGATCGGCCATTTCGGTGATAACAGGCAGATCCTCTCCCTCAATCATAACACGAATGATCGGCTCTGTACCGGATGCGCGCACAAGAATTCTTCCGCGCCCTTCCAAAACCGTCTCATATTTCTTGATGGCCGCCTTCAGATCCTTGTCGTCCATCGCCTTATGCTTCTTGTCCTCGGGGATCCGCGCCGGCTTCAATACCTGCGGAAGCACGTGAATAACCTTGGAGACGAGAGAGACAGGTTCGCGTCTCCTTACGATAACCCGAAGCAGGGCCAGTGCTGTCAGTATACCGTCTCCGGTCGTAGCATGATCGAGAAGAATGACATGGCCGGACTGCTCGCCGCCGAGATTGTATCCGCCGGCCAGCATGTTTTCGAGAACGTACCGGTCGCCAACCTTTGTCTTTTCGAGATTCAGATTCTTTTCCCGGGCCATGATATCCATTCCCAGATTGCTCATAACCGTAACGACGATTGTATCCGAATGAAGCTCGCCGCACTCTTTCATGTGAAGGCCGATCATCGCAAGGATCATGTCTCCGTCGATCATGTTTCCGAATTCATCCGTTACGAGCAGCCGGTCCGCATCGCCGTCAAAGGCAAGGCCGATATCGCAGCCCTCGCGACGTACCAGGTCACGAAGCTGGTTCATATGCGTCGATCCGCAGTTCCTGTTGATATTCGTCCCGTCAGGTTCATTGCCCGTCACGAAAACCGTCGCGCCGAGATCCGTAAAAAGATCCGGTGCGATTCCGCTCGCCGAACCGTTCGCGCAGTCCATCGCGATCTTGAGGCTGGACAGATCAATACCGAGCCTTCTTTTGACATGCTCGGCATATTCGTGTCCCGCATCCTCCATAATGACTCTTTTCCCGACGTTTTCTCCGATCGGGCGCGCGAGTACACTCTCGTCATAAGAGCGGACAATCGCTTCGATTTCATCCTCCGTATCGTCGGGAAGCTTGAATCCGCTGCCGGAGAAGAACTTAATACCGTTGTACTCGTATGAATTGTGGGATGCGGATATCATAACACCGGCATCGCAGCTGTATTTTTGCGTAAGATACGCGACGGCCGGCGTCGTAATCACGCCGCATACGAGAACATCAGCACCGGCGGAACAGATACCGGCTGTCAGCGCCGCCTCGAGCATACCGCAGGATATCCTCGTATCGCATCCGATCAGGAGCGTAGGTCTGTGATTCGTGTCACCTGCAAGTACCATGGCGCCCGCATAGCCGAGCTTAAAAGCCAGATCCGGTGTCAGTTCCTTATTGGCGATTCCCCTGACTCCGTCCGTGCCAAACATTCTCTTCATATTGACCTCCGTAATATTCATAATTAAGGATCAGCTCACCCGTTCTCTTGTTCGGACTTGTTGATCACGACTTTAACGCTTTCCGGATTCTGACCCTCTATTCGAAAATACTCCGACTTCGTCGATGTCGCATGGATTGTCATCTCGACAACACCTGCATCCTTGACCGACGAGTAATCGATATATGCGTTGATATCGGACTCCGTAAACGAATCGATCGTGCTCTTTCTTCCGACGACGGTTACCGACACTGACGTGATCGGATAATAAGCGTCGAGTCCCTCGTCAGCGAGCATCTCATAATTCTTGTCGTTGACCGATACCTGAAAGGTCTTCTGCTCTATGGGATTGTTGGTAATCTGGATATACATCCACAGGCAGATCGACACAAGAAAGGAAAAGAGGAACATCATCGTCCTCTGGAAACGGACGTTCTTTGCGACGCGTGTCAGAGCAACCCGCACGGAAACGGGAGATACAGTCGAAACGGGAGAAGCGGGAGTTACGGCCGAATCGGACGGTGCACTGCCGGCACGATCAGACGGAACGGAGCAAGTTCTGGGAACTCCCGAGAGCAGCGGCTCGGAAACGGGTGATTTATCGGAGTTCTTCCTGCCGGATTTGACGGGTTTTGCCGCGCTTCTCGCCTTGCCTTTCAGGTAACGAAGCCGTAGACGCTGACCCAGAGACGCGGGTACTTCGGCAAGTCCCAGCAGGTAACGAAGGTTGCTGCGAAGGTCTTCACCGCTCTCCATCGTGTACAGGCATCCGTCAAGCGCGATCGAAATCGTACCGCGTTCCTCGGAAACGACTATTGCAATCGCGTCGCCCAATTCACTCGCTCCGATAGCGGCGCGGTGTCTTGTTCCCAAATCTTCCCGGACATGATAGTTGTCGGCCAGCGGTATATGGCAGCGCGCTGCGGCAATTCTGCCGTTCCGGATCAGAATGGCTCCGTCATGCAAAGGCGAGCCCTTATAGAAAATGGACATAAGCATCGCATCTGTAACGGACGAATCCAGCTTGACCGCATTTTCCTGAAGAATCAATTCGCTTAATTTGGATGTACGCTCGAAAATAACCAGAGCACCGGTAAAGGACTTGCTCATTTTGACGCATGCCGAAACCGTCTCGTCAATCATACGGGTGAGAATGTGCTGCGGATCCTGATCTTCCGAAGAGAAAGCGACGCTGATCGAAGAGAAAGACTTAAGGCCCACCGTCTCGAGTGCGCGCCTAAGTTCCGGCTGAAAAATAACCACAAAAGCCAGCGCCACAATATAAAGAACATTGTTGATGATGAAGCTGACCATCTCAAGTCCGAGAAGGCTGCAGATGATCGTCAGAAGAAAAATCAGTAAAAGACCCTTAAGAAGCTGCCAGGCACGCGTTTCCCGAAGGATACGCAGCAGGCCGTACAGAATGAATGTAATCAACAAAATGTCGACAATATAACGAATGATATCAACGGGTCCCCCGAAAAAAAGAACGCCGCTGTTGAATCCTTTAAAGATTTCATTAATGAAATCGACTATTTGCGCTAAAAAACTGTCGTCCAAAAGTCATCCTCCGCAGAAACCGACTGTTCTTTATTATAGCATAAATATAGGATTCTTATCTCTCCTCCCGAAAATAGGCACTTCCGATCGCGCTCGGCCCGCGCCACGCCTTTTTTCTGGCGTATGTGATGATCAGCACGATGACGGTCAGTATGTACGGATACATAACCATGATGTATTGGTTAAAGAAAATACTCGAAGACAGGCTCGGAAACTGCTGGATCGTAAGCCCAATGATCGATAGAGCGCCGAAGATAAAGGCGCCGCCGATTGCTTTGATCGGGTGCCAGCGAACGAAAATGACCAGTGCGACAACAATCCAGCCCTTGCCGGACGTAATATCCGCCTGCCATTTGCTCTGGCTGACCAGCGGAATATAGAGACCGCCGAGTCCGCAGAGCATGCCGCCCAGAATAATGTAAAGGTATTTGATCCTCGTTATGGAAAGGCCCGCCGCATCGGCCGCAGCCGGATTCTCGCCGGTCATGCGAAGTGCCAGACCCTCTCTGGTCTTCATCAGAAAAACCAGCATGACGATTGCCAATAAAATCGTAAGGTAAACAAATACGTCATGCGACAGGAAAGCAACATTGATAAAGCTGAGCACCGGATTTGTGACACTCTTAAGCTCGAACGGATGCCATGCGAAAAAGGCCGAAATATTCTCCGGCGTATTGGTGTTGGCAACCGTGCTGCCCAAAGTATTGGCAAAACCCGCTCCGAATGTCGTAAGTGCCAGACCGGATACGTTCTGATTGGCCCGGAGCGACACGGTAAGAATCGCATAAAGAAGTGCGCCAAGCCCGGATCCGAGTACCGCGGCAAGAAGCGTGAGCGCAAGACTTTGGGTGCGAACGGCCGTAACATAGCCGCAGGCGCCGCCCATCAGCATCATACCTTCGACGCCGAGATTCAGATGTCCTGCTCTCTCCGTCAGGAGTTCGCCGAGGGTACCCAGAAGAAGAGCCACGCTAAATGCGATCGCCGAAGCGGTAAAAGAAGCAATGACAAAACTTATATCCATTATAACGATCCCTCCTGTCCTGCAGCCGAAGCACCGTCCGAACTGCCGGAATCATCCGGCTCCGCAAGGTTCGAAACGCTTTTCCGGGGTCTTCGTGTCCATAGGACCTGATATTTCAGGAAGAACTCGCCTCCCAAAGCGGACATCAGAATCAGGCCCTGAATGATGGATGCGACAGCCGCGGGTATCTGAAGCTTGATCTGAATGGCCTGCGAGCCCTGTTCCAATGCAGCGATCAATACGGAAACAACGGCGATGACGGGTGCCGACAGATTCGAAAGCCAGGCGATAATGATCGCGGTGAATCCCGCGTTTCCGGTGATTTCGGGAGAGAGCGTAAAGACATTTCCGCAGAGCTTTATCATGCCGGCAAGTCCGACGATTCCACCGGAAAGCGCGACGCCGGTCAGCATAACTCTTTTCACGTTGATGCCGGCATAGTTCGCCGTCGGAGCACTCTCGCCGACCACGCGGATCTCGTAACCGAGCTTTGTCTTGCGGATCAGTATAAAGATCAGAATGGCCAGCACAATCGCGATAATCCACCCTATATGCACGCCAAAAAGGGTCGGTAAATGGGCACCTGCCTGTATGGCTTTGATTTTGGGGAAGCCTTTAGCGGCCGGATCACGCCACAGAACATAATGTAGATACTGGACAATACACAGGGCTATGTAGTTCAGCATCAGTGTAAACAGAGTCTCATTCGTTCTCGAAAACACGCGGAAAAAGCCGGGAATCAGCGCCCATATCGCGCCGCCTAAGAATCCGGCAACACCCATCAACAGAATGAGAACAATGCCGGGCGTCGACTCGGGCATATTGTGCGAGACGAAGGTCGCGAAAACGCAGCCCATGATGATTTGTCCTTCTCCTCCGATATTCCAGAACTTCATCCGGAAAGCAATCGCAAGTCCGAGCGCGGTTATCATGAGAGGAACAGCGATAAGAACCGTGTTGATCAGTGCAACTTTGGAGCCGAAAGCTCCGGAAATCAGCGCCCCAAAAGTGGAAATCGGGTTGTAGCCGAGTGCGGTAATCAGCAGGCCGGAAAGGAGAATACCCGCCATGACGGAGGCAATCCGGATCAGGAACGATTTCCATTTCGGCATATCATCTTTTTTGGCAATTCGGATCATATCACAATCCCCCTTCCGTATTCTCAAGGCCGGCACCGGACATCAGCCGGCCTATCTCTTCTTTGGTTGTATTTCTGGCATCGACAATTCCCGTAACCTCGCCGGCACACATAACCATAATGCGGTCGCACAGCTCGAGAAGAACGTCCAGATCTTCTCCGATATAGAGAATTCCGACACCTTTTTTCTTCTGCTCATTCAGAAGACCGTAAATCGTATAGGAAGAATTGATATCCAGACCGCGAACGGCATAGGCGGTTATCAGAAGTTTCGGATTCATATTAATTTCTCTTCCGAGTATGACTTTCTGGATATTACCGCCGGAGAGCTTGCGCACGGGATGGAAAATGCCCGGGGTCTGTATCTCAAGTTCGTCGACGATTTTTTGCGCCTTGATTCTGGCTTTGTCGGTTTTGAGGAGAAATCCCGGTTCAAAAGCATAATCCTTGAGAAGAACATTGTCGGCAATATCCATGGATGCTACGAGTCCCATACCGAGCCGGTCTTCCGGAATAAAGCCCAGAGATACACCCATTTGAATAATCGCACGCGGAGTTTTTCCGGAGATACTCGTACCGTCAACCAGAACATCGCCCTTCTCGAACGGAATGATTCCGGCGATTGTTTCGCAGAGCTCTTTTTGTCCGCTTCCGGCAAGTCCGGCGATACCCAGTATTTCACCGTGATTCAATGTGAAGGACATATCCTTAAGTTTCAGATAGCCCTGATCGTTTTTAAGGAAAAGATTTCTTACTTCAAGACAGACTTTCTTTTCGGGATCCGGATATGGTCTATCGATCGAGAGATCGATTTTATGGCCGACCATCTTCTCCACGAGATCATAGGAAGTGACATCAGAGATATTGCAGGTTTCAATCAGGCGTCCCTTGCGGAGCACCGTGACACGGTCGCATAAATCCATAACCTCATTCAGCTTGTGACTGATAAAGACGATGGAACACCCGTCGTCGCGCATTTTTCGAAGAACACGGAAAAGCTTAAGGATTTCCTGGGGCGTCAGCACAGCCGTCGGTTCGTCCAAAACGAGGATACCGGCGCCTCTCTTCAACACCTTCAGGATTTCGACCGTCTGCTTTTCGCTGACGGACAACTGATGAGTCAGTTTCTCCGGATCAATATCCATTCCGTATTTTTCGGAAAAGGCACGTATTTCCGTGTTGTCCTTTTTCCTGTTCAAAAAAAATCCTTTAGAACCGGCCGTTATATTTTCGCCGGCTGAAAGGGGTTCGGCCAGCATAAAATGCTGATACACCATGCCGATGCCGACAGAGATCGAATCCTTGGGCGAATGAAAAACACGGCCTTTGCCGTCGACCGTAATGCTGCCGCTGTCCGGCTGGTAAATACCGGACAGGATATTCATGAGAGTGCTTTTACCCGAACCGTTTTCGCCAAGAAGTGCGTGTATTTCACCCTTCCGGACTTCAAAATCGATCTGATCGTTTGCCGTCACAGAACCGAAAGTTTTACATATCCCCTTCATTGAGAAAGCAAGCGGTGATTCTGTCGATACGATTTCTCTCATAAATATTCACTCCATTAACAGAACACATCGCGGCATCCCGATATCTTACCGGGATGCCGCGAAGCATTGTTTTCTTGACAAGAGATTTATCAGGCGGCCGGAATTTCTCCGATAACACCCTCGACAAACCAGCTCATACCCATCTGGTCGTCATAGCTGATGCTTGTGCCTTCGGCAACCTTAACGGCACCGGACTGATCCTTGATCGGGCCCTTGAATACGAAGGCGTTGCCCTCGGCAGTGACCTGATCCTGAACCTTGGCGACAGCGGCCTTGGCTTCGTCGGAAACGAGAGAAGAAAGTGCGTCAAGCGTAACGACGCCTTCTTTCATGCCGCCCCAGTAGTTTTCTACCTTCCAGCCGCCGTCCAGAACCTGCTGAATCTTGTATGTGTAGTATGTGCCCCAATTCCAAAGGGGAGCTGTAAGGTAAGCCTTCGGAGCGCCTGCATAGGACAGGTCATAACCGACGGCATACGCACCGGCAGCTTCGGCAGCGGTGATCGCTGCGGGAGAATCCTGATGCTGTGCCATAACGTCTACGCCTGCGGCAAGAAGCGTCTCGGCTGCAGCCTTCTCAACATCCATGTCAAACCAGGTGTTCGTCCAGACAACCTGAACAGTAGCATCCGGGTTAACCGATCTTGCGCCGAGCGTGTAGGCGTTGATTCCGCGGATAACTTCGGGAATCGGGAAAGCGGCTACATAGCCGAGCTTATCGGTCTTGGTGGTAAGACCTGCGACGATACCGGCAAGGTAACGTCCGGTCTCGATCTGACCGAAATATGTATCGAGATTCGTATCATTTCTTGTGTAACCGGAGCAGTGGCAGAACTTAACATCCGGATACTTCGCCGCTGCGGCAGCCGTGGGCTCCATGTAACCGTAGCTCGTTGTGAAAATGAGTTTGCATCCTTCGGATACGAGATTTTCAATCGCGGCTGTTGTGGCCTGCGCATCCGAGTCGCTGACATTTTCGAGCTCGAAAATCTGAATCTTGTCTCCGAGTGAGGCGACCGCCTGGGCAATACCCTCGGCATGTGCCTGAGAATACCCACCGTCATCTTTCGGCGAAATGTACAGAACGCCGACCTTAAGAGCTTCTTTCGAAGCCGCCGATGTCTCTGTTGTGGTCTTTGCGGTTCCGCATCCGGCAAGCGCAAGAGAACCCGCAAGCATGACACAGGTCATAACCATAGCCAGAATCTTCTTCATTTGTTTCTCCTCCTTAATTCATGTGCCCGTTCTTTTTGTCGGCAAAAGTAATCTTCGATCCTTCCTCCGACATTGACTCTATTATGGCAAGGGATTCAACCCTAACACCCATACTGCGAATCAGATCTCCGCCGTCCTGAAAACCCTTCTCAATGACCACACCCGCACCGACAACCTTGGCTCCGGCTTGTTCCGCAATCTCAAGAAGACCCAGCAAAGCGCGTCCGCGCGCCAGAAAGTCGTCGATCAGCAGTACCTTGTCGCCGGCGTCCAGGTATCGCCTGCTGACACGAATAATGTACTCCCCGCCTCTGGTAAAGGAATGGACTGCGGCGTGATATGTGTCCGGGTCTAAATTTCTGGATGCCGTTTTTTTGGCAAAAATAACGGGTACCCCAAGCTGTAAACCGGTAAAGAGCGCCGGTGCGATACCGGATGCTTCTATCGTGAGTACTTTCGTGATACCCTCATTGGCAAAAACGGATGCGAATTCTTCGCCGATTGATTTCATCAAAGACGGATCTACCTGATGATTCAAAAAGCTGTCAACTTTCAAAATCTCCGTCCCGATGACACGACCTTCAGTGAGGATCTTCTTTTTCAGTAAATCCATGGCAACCTCGTCACGTTATTTCGTTTATCCATCATAAAATCAGGAAAAAGATAACGTTATTATAAGCTAACTTGTAAAAAGAAAAAACACGAAAAGCAGTCAAATGTCGAAATATCCCGACAAATTTCTTTTACATACGATTATTGACACAGTATATTGATTCAAATTGTGACGAATAATTATGCGTTTTCCTTATCGGCCGATCTGAAAACCTTCCACTACATCGTTTTCGAGCGTGGCCACATCGAGGAGTCGGACATCTCTGCCCCTGACTTCGATCAACCCGTCGCTCTCCATCGCGATCAGCTCCCGTGAAAAGGACGGACGCGGCATTGCCAAAAGCTTCGCCACGACTTCCTTGGACACCGGAAGTTCGACGACAACGCTGCCCGTTGATCCGGGATGCTGTTCGGTTCTTAATTCCAGAAGATAAAAAGCAATTTTGTGACGGATGCTCTTCTGCGAAAGAAGCGCAATCCGGCTGTTCTGAGCCGCCACGCGATCGGACAGCATTCTCAGGAAATTATTCATGATCACCGGGCTTCTGTCGAGAAGAGAACGAAGTGTCTCCCGGCTCACAAAGAGAACTTCCGTCTGAACCATCGCTTCCAAAGTAAACGTAAAAGCATTGGAACTGCCGAAAATCCGGTCCTCACCGAAAAAGTCGCCCGGTCCGAGAAGGCCGATTGTCGCGAAGTCGCCGCTCGACGTGTATTTCTGCATAGCGATCTGTCCCTGTTCGATCACGCCGATGCTCGAGCAGATATCCCCTTCGGCTGCGATGATCTCGCCGCGCATATACGACTTCACCTTGGTAACCGCGCAATAATGCTGAAAGGTCACTCTGTCGAGACCGGAGAAGAGCGAGGTACGGGCCAGTGCATCACATGGTTTTATCATTTCAAATCTCCTATCTTTCCAAGTGGTCTTAAAAATGAAGGCTCTCTGACATCGGATCCCATCACATGGACGAGAACACTTCACGGCCGCGAACAAACACCTTTTTGACATTCATATCATTGTCAACGACGGTGAAGTCCGCCTGTTTATTCTCTTCGATACTCCCAATCACGGTATCGAGCCCGATCTGCACGGCCGGATTGATCGTTGCCGAACGTATGACCTGACTCCAGGGGATTTTATAGGAAAGGAGATTCCTGATCTCTTTGACGATCGACGTTGTGGATCCTGCCATTCTGCCGTCGCCGAAACAGGTTCGTCCGTTCACGACACGCACCGTCTGATCTCCGAGCAGATATTCTCCGTCAGGACGGCCCGCCGCCCTCATAGCATCGCTTATGATGACCGTACGGTTCTCTCCGAGTATCGAAAACGCCATTCGAAGCACCGCGGGATGAACGTGAAGGCCGTCGCAGATGATCTCGGCTTTAACCTGACTGTCGTCAAACACCGCGACCGCGGCGCCCGGTACGCGGTGATTTATGCCGGTCATCGCGTTGAAGAGATGCGTCACCTGCGTGATTCCTTCGGAAAACGACTCCCTGGCCCGTTCGTAATTCGCGACCGAATGGGAAAACGAAACCGTACAGAGCTTTGATGCTTTCCGGATAAAGTCCGCGGCGCCTTCCGTTTCGGGCGCTGCGTCGACTATTTTTATAAGTCCTGGAAAACGGTCGGCAAGCGACCTGAATTCTTCGAAATCGGGCTTCCGGATATAGTCCGGATTCTGAACGCCGCTTCGCCCGGCCGACAGGTACGGACCTTCGAGATGAATACCGGCCAGAGATGCGCCTATATAATCCGACTTCTGAAAGAGACTTGCATATCCGAGTATTTTTTCGAGCAGTGAAAAAGAGACCGTCATGGTGGTCGCGCAAAAGGAGGTTACTCCCTGAGATGCCAGATAAGAGGACATGGTTTCTAAAGCGGCCGGATCGTCGTCGCAGGTATCGGCGCCGTCACATCCGTGGACATGCTGGTCGATAAAGCCGGGCAGGACAATAAGACCGGAAAGATCATGACCTTCGCGCTTAACGCCGCGCGGCAATATCTCCTTAATCCTGCCGTTCTCAATCTCGATGTCCGCATCCGAAAGTTCGAACGCGCTGTTGCAGATTCTGGCATTCGACAGAAGCATTTATCTCCTCCAATGTTTAGGCGGCGGGGTTTCTCCGAGCAATCCGTAATCCGTTCCGCCCTTCACGCCCGCGATCAGTTCTTCGATTGTCTCGAATCTCGTTTCGGAGACAATGCCGCCGCCGAGCATCGGCCTAACCGAATGCGCGTCCGAACCCGACATCTCAATCAGCCCGTTCTCTTCCGCATATCGCTTTGCCTTACGGTTGAAAGACGGATCCGTATGGCTTGCGTTAACAACTTCTACGGCGTCGACCAGATTCGGGAAAAGACGGATCGCGTCTATGTAAAAAGCTTCTCTGAAAGGGTGTGCGTGCGTAATAAACCCGCCGTGACGGTGCACCACATCTGAATACTCGTCGAGGCTCCATTTAAGCACATCCGGATTCTTAAGGAGAAATTCCCGGTCCAGACCATATGTCAGAAAGTCGGTTTGGTAATATCCGTACTCCCACCCGAAGAAGACCTTAAGTCCGAGCTTTTCGCCCTCTTCTCTTGCATTTTCGAACCCCTTGCAAAAGAGATCCACGCGCGTTTCCCACGGAAGATGCGGCGGAACACAGGTATTCCCGTTAAAGAAATGATCGGTTACGACAATACCGCTATAACCCGCGTCAGCATAAGCTCTAACCATTTCTTTGCCGCTGCTTACAGCACATGCGCTCGTTTCGCTTGTATGCAAATGTGTTTCGTATTTATAACCATTTTCGTATGTCATTCTTACATTATTCTCCCGATTCATCATTACTGTTCACTATATCCCGGGGTTATTGACTAGTCAAATACCGGGACAAATTCCCGGTCGCACGCCGCCTTAATACACAGTTCGATCTGCTCGCCGGTCGTTCGTCCGAGCGACAATTCCGGAAGCTCTTCCGGCAAAAAGAAAGCGCACTCCGCCGTTTCGATGTTCGGCACAAAGGCACCGCCCGTCCTTCTGCAGGACATGATAATTTTGTAGATTCCGTAGGGAAATTGAACCGGGTTCTTCTTTCTCGCATCGAGAACGGCAATGATGTTTTCCGCTTCGACCGTGTATCCCGCTTCTTCCTTGACCTCTTTTACAACATTTTCGGAAAGAGACAGATTGACCTCGGCCCAGCCGCCGGGAAGCGACCACTTGCCGTCGATCTGTTCCTTTACAAGAAGGATTCTTCCGTTCTCCACCACCGCAGCCCTGACATCAATCTTGGGCGTCTGGTAGCCGTTCTCATTGCAGAACAGTTCAAAGATCCGTTCTTCGGGGATCCCGGTATAGTCGCTCATGATCTCGGCCGACAATTCACGAAGCTCCTGAAAACGTTCAAGATCGTATTTGTCCTTTGAATATGTTAATCCGCTCTGTGCAACGGATTGAATACGGATCGCCCAGTCAAGCCATTTCTCTCTCACGAAAAACCTCCTGCAATACAAAGCTGACATGTACAAAGACGCCCTTTGTATCAAACTACAGATAACGATAGTACGAGATGCAAAAATCGTCAACATGAGGATATTGCCGTGCCCCGGTACGCACGGACCGGGTCAGTCAATAACCTTATGCATATACCACTTCTTCCCTTTGAGACGCGTCATAAACAGTATACTTCTAACGCCCCATTCCAGATCCATCGCAAGCCAGACGCCCAGTATGCCGAGCCCCAAAGTAATCCCCAATACATAACCCAGAATTACCCTAAAAAGCCACATGGACAACATCGACATGACGGATGTATATTTCGAGTCTCCGCCTGCCCGTAAAGCGGCCGGCGCCATAAAGCTCGTCGACCAGATCGGTATCTGTGCGATCGCAGTAATCATAAGTACCTTAAAGATCTCCGGAACGATTTCCTTCGGAGGCGCGAAAAGCGATACAATCGGATTAAACAGCGGCATTACAATCAGTGTCATCACGGCAAAACATGCCGAGGACAGAATAATGAAAGATCGGATAACCTTCTTGGCCTGCTTGATATCGCCTTTTCCCATACACTGGCCGACCACCGTCACGATCGCAAGGCACAGCGCTCCTCCCGGAATCTGAAGAAGCGAATCCATTGACGAGCAGATCGCATTGGTCGCGAGCGCATACGTTCCGAGCGACACGATAAATGTCTGCGTGAGAATCTTGCCGCCGTTGAAAAACATCTGCTCTGCCGCAAAGGGCAGTCCAATCGAGAGGATTCTTTTTCGCATTACAAATTCCGGCGAGAAGAGGTTTCTGAACCGGATACCGAGCGACGTATTCCTTTTCGCGAGGTAAAGAAGCGCGAGAATCGCGGCCGTATAGCGTGCCACATTGATCGCAATGGCCATTCCCAGAACACCCATATGAAAGCCGTTGATGAAAATCGTATTGAGCACGACGTAAAGAAGATTCATCGTGATTGTAAGAGCAAGCGAGGATCTCGTCTCGCCGATACCGCGAAGGGCTCCGCAGACAGCCTCCATAATCGCAATCCCGCAATAGGACAAGCAGCTTCCTATCAGATAAATCCTTGCGTTCGAAAAGACAGCCGGATCCGATCCGCCGAAAAGGATCCTGAGAAGCGGATCGTGGAAAACCACCAACAGGGCCGAGATCGCCGCGGCGAGAAGAAATACGGTCGATATCGAGGCGGACGCCGCCTTGGGCACCATCTTGTCATCCTGCCGCCCCTTATATTGGGCGACGACTATCGTTCCTCCGGTTGCTACAGCGATGAAGCAGTTAACGAGGAAAATATTCAGTGAGTCGACCATATTAACGGCACTTACCGCCGCAACGCCGGACGAGCTGATCATCGATGTGTTTAAGAGATTCATGCAGACGAGAAAAGCCTGGTCCAGAAGCAGGGGCAGGATTATAGCAATAATCTGGCGATAATCCATTGTATCGCCGGAGAAGTGCCTGGTAAGGAAGCCGTCCGTTTTTCGCTTCCAGGATATCTTGTTTTCGATTTCTTTTATTTCTTGCATCCTGCTATTTTATCATGAAATGAACGCCGGACGCTTTTGACATTGTTAATAAATAAAAAACGAGCCGACTGATCGAGACATCGGCGGGAATACAACAATCCGTCTCAACTCGTTAAGTGGAGATAAATGCCAGCCCCGGGTTTTTTATCGGGAAATAAATAGGGACTGTATCACAACTTTCGCTATGAGACAGTCCCTTGTCATTCCTTATCCGGATTGTTCCGGATCTTCTGTTCTACCCTGGCTTACGCAACGGTGATGACCCCGACGGGGCAGCCTTCCGCTGCTTCGACCGCCGCGTCCTGCGACGCTTCCGGAATCTCCTCGAGAATTACTTTCGCCAGACCGTCCGCATCCATCTCAAAGACCTCCGGGCAGGTACCCGCGCAAAGACCGCATCCGATACACCCGCTTCTGTCAATTTCTGCTTTCATGTTAATCTCCTTTCCTAAATGCCTGTTCCTATATAAAAATGCTGTAAGTGTCTGTTATACAGGGAAAACAACGGTCAGGTACATCTTGAACGGGCCGTCCGCGCGAACCGCATGCGGTATTCCTGCCGGCATGACGATGGTCTGTCCGGCAGTCAGGGAGTGACGCAAGGTGCCGATCGTAATAAGGGCTTTTCCTTCCAGAATCGTGACCATCGCATCTCCGTCCGAAGAATGCGAACTGATCTCCTCATCCTCGTCAAACGAAAACACGGTAATGCTCACAGCTCCGTTCTGGACCAGTGTGCGGCTTACCACCTGCCCCGGAGCGTAATCAACCAGATCGGCCAGGGAAAGGACTTCTTCTGCCTCTATGTTCTTCAAAAATTTTGTACTCATGTTTATTTTCTCCTTTCGGTTCTTCGTCTTTATGCTTCGAGTCTATCAGGGCTCCCCGATAAAGAATGTGATTTCAATCACAAAACTGCGAAATAATACTAATATCCGGAAAGATTTTCGAGCGCATTTGTATCGAGAAGGACGATCGTCTTGTTCCCGTCCGAGCGGATCAGTCCGTCGTCCTCGAACTGCCGGAGTTTCCTGCTCAAGGTCTCTCTGGCTACTCCGAGATAATTTGCCATACCCTCTCTGCTCAACGGCAGAGAGATGCGGCGTGCACTGGGATCCCCGCTGCCGTACGTTTTCGCGAATTGCAGGAGAAGTCCCGCGAGCCTGGAATCGATGCTGCGAACGCCCATGCTTTGAAATGATTTCTCGAAAACGGCCAGCCGGTCGTCCAGAGCTTCTATGATCTTCACGGCGATTTCGGGAGAATCCAGCAGGATCTTCCGGAAATCGTTCTTGTACAGAAGACATGCTTTAAGCGGTTCCAAAGCTTCTACATGATAGGTCGCTTTGTTGGTTCCGAGAAGAAATTGCTCTCCGAAGAAATCACCTTCGGAGAAGATATAGACGATCTGCTCGCGGCCGTCCGGTGTATAGCCGTATGCCTTGGCACTTCCGCTGTTGATAATGAACAGGGAATCCGGCGCATCCCCTTCAGCCAGAAGAAGATCGCCCTTCTTGTAGGCCTTGTGCCGTATGAGCGCGGATATCCTTTCCTGATCTTCCCGCTTCAGCAAAGCGAAAATCGGAACCTTGGCAACGCAGGGTTCCGAACATTGGCAGGTATCACAGGAAGCACATCTCATACTAAGCTACCTCCGGAAAAGAAGTTCATTCATCTACAGTTTAGCATAATAAGAACAACACAGAACCAGGCTTCCGGGTCTGCTCGGAAAAGCCGTTTTACAGAGCGTTCCGGGATGCCGGCTCGCTGGAATTCCGGCCGTTTGAAAAATCAGACAGAATATATTATATTTAGCATAATATTTTCATTCGGGAGGCGTTATGATCAAGGCGATTCTCAGAACCCTTGCGGCTGTCCTTCTCATGCTCACGGCTATTCCGCCTATGAGCGTCGGGGTCGCCAATCTGTTCGTATTCCTGCCGGCAATCTTAGGCGTCCTTCTCCTCTTCTGGCCTCTTATGCGAAAAGGATTGAGCCGCATAAGCGAGAAGAAGCAAAAACGTGTGAAGAGGTCTTTTCTCGTCTTATTCCTGATCGCGGCCGTCTGCATCGCGGTTGAACTGACCGTGATATTCATCAACCAGATCCCGGTCGAAGCACCGGCCGGTTCGGTTGTCATCGTACTCGGCGCACAGGTCAGGAACAGCCGCCCGACTCTGATTCTCGCGGGCCGGATCAAAGCAGCTGCCGAATATCTCATCGCTCATCCGGACGCTGTCTGTATTGCTTCGGGCGGCCGCGGAGCGGACGAAGACATCAGCGAAGCGAAGTGCATCCGCGACACACTGGTCAAAACATACGGAATCGATGAGGACAGAATTTATATGGAGGACCGCTCGACAAGCACGGACGAGAATTTAGGATACAGCGCCGAAATCATCCGGACGAACGGCCTGTCAACGAACGTCGTGATTGCCACCGACGGGTTTCATATGTTCCGCGCCAGACTGATCGCAGGACGAAAAGGCCTTGCGGCGTTTCCGTGCTGTGCCGACACCGACGCAAGGCTTATGCTGTATCTCTATATCAGGGAATGTCTTGCGATACCTAAAACCATTCTTCTCAACCGGTAAGCGGCTTTCGAAGGTTTTTGGCGCTGTTAAAAGACTTGAGAAGCCGTTTTTTTACGGCTCACAATGATATAATAGATACAGATTAAGTTGGTATTGTTCCTTTTCTTATCACCATTTGCAGGTTATGCATAGTCGCTGGAAAAGGGGTGAGCATATGCCTATACAGGCCGCTTTTATCGTACCTCATCCGCCGCTCATTATTCCCGAAGTCGGACGCGGCGAAGAAAAGCAGATTCAGAACACCGTAGATGCTTATAACAAAGTCGGGAAACGGATCGCGGAACTAAAGCCGGAAACCATCGTCGTCATTTCACCGCACAGCGTTATGTATTCCGATTATATTCACATTTCTCCGGGGCAAGGCGCCCGCGGCGACATGGGACGTTTTCGCGCGCCCGATGTTGAGATTAAGAAGAAATATGACTCCCCGTTCATCCTGGCCTTATGTGAAGAAGCCAAGAAGGCTAAGATCTCGGCCGGTCAAAACGGCGAGAAGGACGCTTCAATCGATCACGGTGTAATGATACCTCTCTATTTTGTCGAAAAATACTACTCCGATTATGAATTGGTCCGGATTTCAATATCAGGACTCCCCTATCTCGATCATTACCGCTTCGGTCAATGCATCGACAAAGCGGCGGAGCTTCTGAACCGGCGAATCGTCGTTCTGGCCAGCGGAGACCTGTCTCACAAATTGGGCAAGGGCGGCCCGTACGGCTTTGCCGACGAGGGACCGGTTTTTGACCGTCAGATTACCAATGCGATGGCCGACGGCAATTTCATGGATTTTCTTTCTTTCGACGAATCTTTTGCCGAAGCGGCCGCGGAATGCGGTCTTCGGTCCTTCGTTGAAATGGCGGGTGCGTTTGACGGCAAATCCGTAAAATCCGAGCTCCTGTCATACGAAGGTCCGTTCGGTGTCGGATATGCCGTATGCGCCTATACACCGAAGGGACCGGATGAAGAGCGCCATTTTGGCGCGAAACTTGACGCAAGGAAGCATAAGCACCTCGCGGGAATCCGAAACGACGAAGACCCGTATGTCCATCTGGCAAGACAGTCGCTCGAGTCCTTCATCAAGACGGGACAGCGCCTCGAACGTCCGGAGAATCTTCCGGATGATCTGATCGGTAGAAAGGCCGGTATCTTTGTCTCTCTCAAGAAAGACGGCCGATTAAGGGGCTGCATCGGTACGATATCCGGAATCCGGGAATCTGTTGCCGATGAGATCATCCATAACGCGATCAGCGCCGGAACAGAAGACCCGCGTTTCGACGAAGTTCAGAAGAGCGAACTTGATTCGCTCGTATACAGCGTAGACGTACTCGGCGTTCCCGAAAAGATCCGCTCCAAGGACTCTCTTGACGCCAGGAAGTACGGAGTCATCGTAAAAAACGGCATGCGGCATGGTCTTCTTCTTCCGAATCTCGACGGTGTCGATACGCCGGAGCAGCAGATCAACATCGCGCTCCAGAAGGCGGGAATCTCGCCGCATGAGGAATACACACTCGAACGATTTGAAGTGGTGCGTCACAAATGAGCAAGGCTGTCTGCGAGATCTGCCCGCACCGGTGCAGGCTCGAAGAAGGACAGACCGGCTTGTGCAAAGCCAGAAGCAACCGCGACGGCAAGGTCCAGAGTGACAACTACGGACTTATAACATCCATGGCACTTGACCCGATCGAAAAGAAGCCGCTTATGCACTTCTTCCCGGGCAGTACCATATTGTCCGTCGGGAGCTTCGGCTGCAACATGCATTGCCCGTTCTGCCAGAACTATGAGATCTCCCAGAAGAACAAAGCGGAGTCTTTCTATACCGAAGTATCTCCCGAAGAACTCGTTGCCAAGGCCCTGTCTCTTCTTCCCGAAGGAAACATCGGCATTGCTTTTACCTATAATGAGCCTTTTGTCGGGTATGAGTACGTACACGACACATCCGTTCTCGCGCACAAAAAAGGGCTTAAGACGGTGCTTGTCACGAATGGTTTCGTAAACGAGGAGCCCCTTAAAGCGCTTCTCCCGCATATTGATGCGATGAATATCGATCTCAAAACTTTTTCGGAAGAATACTACTTGAGTCTGGGCGCAAATCTCGAAGACATCAAGAGAACGATCACGCTCTCCGCAGCCGCCTGCCATGTAGAACTTACAACACTCATCATACCTGGAGAAAATGATTCCGAAGACGAAATGCGCCAGATCTCCGAATGGATCGCCGGAATACGTCCGGATATCCCTCTTCATATCTCGCGATTTTTCCCGCGCTACAAAATGCTTGACCGTGCCCCGACCAATGTGTCACTCGTATACCGGCTGGCCCAAGTCGCGCGCGAAAAATTGAAATATGTCTTCGAAGGGAATTGCTGAAACGACATCCGGACCGTCCAGATCTCTTTTTTCAAAAGGCATTATTTTAAGATAATGTTTATAATAGAATCAAATACTCAATAATTTCTATCTCATATTTATTTTAGTTTGTCTATATAATCAAGATTTAGTTCCCAAAGCTCTTTTACAGGTACAATTTTTCGGCTACTTGCTTCAACAGAGCCTTGTTCCGACCAGAGGGGAGGGTAAAAATTGAATCCTTTATCGTGAGGAAGTGCTGACATATCACTTATCCAGCCATCCCATCTTAAACCATCATAAAAAGTGTTTAAATTCCCGTCTAAAATCCATATAAGAAAATCAGTATATCCAACGGTCATATCTTCCCATTCCAATGTATCGGGAGGTAAATAAAAGATATTACCTGTTTTACCCTCAAATGCTCCACCATTAATGGCAAAGAACCCGCCTATGACATCATAGGCTATAATCATTAAATTGTTAATTTTCTTTATACTGCTTATATTATTAACACAATTCCAGTATGATAAGTCCCCAAATATCTTTTCATTCCCTGACCCAAGTAGTTTAAGCCAACCATGGTCAACTAAAATACCACCTGTTTTATATGCTATAGTTCCTAAAGTCGATTTTGTTGTTATCTGTAAGTCATGCAAAGTACACTCTGCCTTTTCTTTAGATGTATTTAGGACTTCATAGTTAATAGAACTATTACTTAACCATGATTGTATAAGTTCCCAAGTATTTTCATTAACACAGACTAATTCTTCTATGCTTTTCTTAATCATATCTGTATCTCCTAACCATTTATCTATAGGCTTCCTTGAATGTGAAACAGAAGAATAAGTAAAATCGCTGAAAATCTTTTTGCATGACTTACAGATTAAAACAAAGCCTTTCAAAAAGCTTCGAGCAGATACTTCACCAGAAGATGAATGATCCTGCCAATCGCATCGGCCGCATTATCCTTTAAGGCCGGCACATTCGATACACCGGGAAGAATTTTAGGCTCCGACATGGTCACGGGCGAAAAGGCCGCGATCGTAAATCCGTGCGCCACTTCGGCATAGTGATCGTGCTCGACCGGTACCCCTGCCTCACACAGTCTCGTGGCATAATCGCTGTCCTCATGTTTCAGAGAGTCGATACCCGCTGATATTACGATTGCCGGCGGCAGCCCCGCAAGCTCCTCGTCCGAGGCAAGAAGCGGCGACACATAGACGTCTGCCCTTTCCTCCGGCTCACAGTAGCATTCTTCAAACATCTCCATGAGCGGCGGCGGAATACCTCCGACGGGCGTCTTCTTAAGGCCCGCATCGGTTTTGAAGTCGACTGCGGGATAATCGAGAATCTGGCACTTGAAGGAGAACTCACCGGACTTTTTCGCCATCATGCAGAGCACCGTCGAAATATTGGCGCCGGCACTGTGTCCTCCGACGGCCATCCTGTCGGGATCGATACTGAATTCGGCGGGATGTGCGTGCACATACGATACGGAATCATATACATCCTCCAATGCCGCCGGATAGGGGAATTCCGGAGCCAGCCGGTAGTCGACACTGATCACGATGATTTCCAGCGTGTCAGATATTTTCCGGCAGAAACGGTCGTCCGCCTCCGGAAGCCCGAAAACAAATCCGCCTCCGTGAAAGTCAAAAAGCACCGGATACGATCTGTCCGCGGACCCGCAAACATCTGTCAGGACGGGTCTGTAAAGAAGTGCCCGCACCTCTCCCCATCTTGTCGGTATGAAGATCTCCTCGCCGCTGATCGCGATCTGCTTATATTTTTGATCATGCTTTCGAATCTGATTCAGAAGAAGCCTGTAGCTGTATTTGATTTCCTTCATCGATCTCCCCCGTATTCCGTCCGGATCTTTCACAGTTATTAATTAACATTATAGCATTGATATCACAATTCAAAGACCGGGGATCCGCAATGATATCACTTGAATTTTCGCGCACAGCGAAGTACCATTTCAAATAGAACAGCCGGAAAAGGAAGGACTTTAGATTGCAGCGCAAGAGTTTTGTGACCCGTATGCCCGATAAAGCCGGAGCCTTTCTCCTGGCATCCAAAATCGTCGCCAAAAACGGCGGAAACATCGTACGCGCAAGTTACAACAAAGCCGTCGATTTGAACATGCTGTTCCTCGACGTCGAGGCGCCGGCCGGCAAGCTGCGCGATATTGAAGAAGAGCTTCTTCACATCGGCTATTTGAGCGAAAAGATTACGGAGATTCGCGTCATCGAGATATCGGTCCGCATCCCGGACCGGCCCGGTGCCATACTCCCCGTACTCGAGATTCTTCAGAAACACAGCATCAATATTTCCTACCTGAATTCGAGCTCCGGCAGTGAGCCGTATCAGGATTTCAAATTCGGCCTTCTCATCGAGAATCCCGATATCATCAAGACCCTCCTCGATGAAATCAGTGAGGTCTACCGGATCGACATCATCGGGTGCGACAGCAAGGAAGAGAACCTGGACAACACCGTCTTCTATATCCGTCTTGCCGACGAGATGCAGAAGCTTCTTGATTTGGACAGCGAAACGACAATGCAGTTCATCGCTGAGTCGAACCGCATCCTTCAGGCTCTGCAATCCGGCGGCGAAGACGCATCGAAGGTCTTCGACTACATCCGACGCTTCGCCTACTTTGTCAGCAAATATCGCAGCGACCGTTTTCACGCGGACATCGAGACCTTCCCCGTTACCGAACAGGTAACCATGTACGCGATCAAGCCACCCTGCGGCAGCAATACCTATCTTTTCGACGCCGGCGATGCGATCGTTCTCATTGACACCGGATACGCGATCTATGCGGAAGAAATGCAGAAAGTATTCCGCTTCCTGATACCGGATTACGAAGCGCGCGAAAAGACGATCTATATCACGCATGCCGACGTCGACCATTGCGGACTTCTCTCGAAAATCGAAGACGCCGAAATCCGCTTAAACAGGATCAGCGCCGACAGCCTGATCCGTCAGATCAAAGGTCTTACGGACTTTCGCGAAAATACGGAACTCGGGTTCGGCTACAGCAAGATCAGCCGGATCATATCCGGTTACCGGCCGCCCGACCCCGCGCGTTTTCACGTGATCAACAGCGATACGCCGGCGACGCACGAAGATCTCCTTCCGATCGGAAGCATGTCCGTCGGTGATCTTTTTTTCGAGATTCTGGAAGGAAGCGGCGGCCATCTCGACGGAGAAATGATCTTTCTCTCGCGCAAACACGGTATTATTTTAACGGGGGATCTCCTTGTCAACATCAGCGGCTTCTCAAAAGAAACGGCCGAATTCAATTCCCTCGCGCCGTTCCTCCTCCGAAGCGTCAACATCGATTCGTCAAAGGCCTCCGATATGAGAAAGAAACTCATCGCGCTGATCGAAAAACAATCCCGCCTCAGCAGCAAGCCCGTAATGATCTGCTGCGGACACGGTCCCGTTTCCATGCTAAAGGACAGGAAGCTCCTACCATACGGGCTGGCTTAGCCCTTCGCGTACTTCTGTGTGTACGGACAAACGGCAATACACTTGCCGCAGAGAGTGATCTCCTCATGAATCGCCTCCGCCGCAATCTCACGCGCCTTTTTCCGGCAGGCCAGCGGGTCAAAGAAAGAATCTCTGTCCAGATCCGGCTGCCAGTTCGTGCCGCTGATCGCCTGGCCGGGGCAGCTGCTTGTACAGACCATGCAATCCCCGCATCTCGAAACCGTTATCGGATCTCCGGGTATGATCGGTGCATCGGTAAGGATTGAAGAAAGCCGGATTGCGGAACCGTATTCTTGAGTCACGAACAACGCGCTTTTACCGATCCATCCTAAACCTGCGCGTACGGCTACCGTTTTGTGAGGCATCCTGGTCATATACGTCCCATATTCGACAATCGAATCCGTCGTCTGTGCGATTGCACTATACCCGCAGTTTCGAATATACTCCGCGCCTTTGGTGACCACACGATCGAGAACGCCGTTTATTTCATGGTATTGATCGAAATATGTGCGGTTTGGACCATCCTTAATCGAAGCGACTACATCCCTGGGCAGTTTTACCGCCAAGGATATGCCATACTTCTCCTCCGGCTCCAGCATCGCGGACAAATCCGCAAATCCGATAAGATCGGCGCCGTGATCGACGAGAATCGTTCTTAATTCGTCCTGGTCAAAATGCATAAGGGTCTCCTTCTACGCAATTCGGCATGTCTGGCAACTCAACCCAATTACGTGCCTCATTCTTTTTCGAGAAAATACTTCGACAAATTTACCAAAAAGCATTATGCCAATATCATACCAGAAGAACAGGATCTGGACTTAGCAATCTTGTCAATTAATTATTACTATTGCTTCATTGTGATGTATAATGTTTGCAAGGTTATCGGAGCCGCTGCGGCAATGGGAGAATAGTATGGAAAAGGCCAAAAGTTCCAAATCGGGAAACCGTGTATCCCAAAAGTACAATGAAATCCTGAGCACATTGAAAGTTTCCGATATAAGTCCCGCAATTGACGAAGAGGCAAGACGGCGACCGTTGGAAGAAAAAGGGCAGGAAGGAAAGAAACTTTCCGTTCTTGAAACAATGCTCTTCAACATGGCTCTCATTCAAGTTTATCACGATATCAGCATCGAGCAGGCGAGGTTCTCCTTTGCTCTGGCCGTTACTACGTGTACACTCGGAATCGGCTTTTTCCTTTATGCTTCGATCAGTGTCCTGGTCTTGAATGTCGAGCTCTCTTCCGCGCTGATACCGGCCATAGGCGGTGCTTTGACAGAACTTATAGCCGGAACCGTTTTCATCCTGTACAAGAAATCCGTGGAACAGATGAACATCTACTTCAGTTCCCTGCAAAGCAATGAGAAATTCCTGTCCGCTGTAAACCTGGTGCAAAGAATAAGTCCCGACAAGCAGGATGAGATCCTTTGCGAGATCATAAAAAGCCGTCTCGACAACGCCGTCCCTAAAAAGCCGGATGAAGTAAATCCGGATGACGCAAAGACGTAATCGAGCAGCGTCGCTTAAAGCAGGGCTTCATTCTTCTACTTTATGATGAGTTCCATCGGTGTAAAACGAATGCCGTTCGTTACCTGCTCTGTGTTTGTGTGCACGAAACCGAAATGACGGTAGATCTCGACCGCATATGGAGAAGAATTCACGGTCATTTTCCCGCTCGTATTATTCTTTAGAGCCAGCTCAAACAGCGTTCTTCCGATACCTTGCCCCTGCATTTTCCCGGTTACGAAAAACAAGGCAATGTGATCGCCGTTGCTGCGTGTTGCCAGGACGCCAACCAGATCCTCGCCATCGAAAGCTCCGTAAAATGTAAGTTTCCGGACAAATTCCGGATCGTGAATGCTCTTAAAGAATTCATCCACGCCCTCATGGCTGTAATCCGCTGCCTCATATTCCAGGAATACATTCCAGGCTAACTCGAGTGCCGCCTCTGTTTCCACTTGGATTAACGATCGAAAAGTCATTTGAAATCCTCTTGCTTAAGCTAACAATCATTGGTGATAAAGCAATAAACCAGAATTGTGTTCAAATAAAGCATACTACAAAAACGAGTAATTATGAATTATTTGCGCAGAATGAGGGCAAGCCTTCTCGTACATTGCATCACGTGCGCCAAAGAGATAAAATAATCTTGATAGATGAAGACTGGATAAACGGTGCTATCGTCTGCCACCTTCGGCAGCAGTAATGAATCTATCGGGAGGTGATTTTATGAAAATTACCATTCTTCCCAAAACAAAACCGGGACTATGGTCGATTTTGCTTTCGATTGCTGCATTTATCTTATTTGTCGTCGGCTCGGTTCTTCCCTCCAGGGCAGCTTACTCGGGATTGGAAAATATTTATCATAATCCTGTCCATACAATTATCACCGTCCTGATCCTGGCGCTCGGAATCGCCGCTCCGATTTTGGCACTAATTGCCGTTATCAAAAAGAAAGAGCGCGCGATCCTCGTATTTCTTGTCATTCCAACTTTATTGACCAATCTGTTCACAACGGTTGGAGTTATTCTGAATGTCTTTTTTAACGCGCACTTTTAACCCGTGACAAAAATACATGCCGACGGAATTGGTGCTCTCAGCAGATTACCTTTAGTAGACATCGATGGAGGCTGGTATGCTTGAGCTCTACTTCTTCATTCTTGGACTTGTAAACTATCTTATGCTGATCACCGTATTTCTGATTCGAAGAAAGCGATTGGCATTTCTGCAGCGTTATGGCTGGACATATTTACTTTTATCCGTTCCCGCCGCATTCGGGATACTATTATCCTTAGTGGAACATAAGCCGATTCAATACAGCATTTTTCTTGTGCTCTTCCTCGTTTACTTATTTCTTGAATGGCTCCTTGACCATGTTTTGAAAATCAATTTCCGCGAAGACTGGAAGGAAAACTGGAAGTGGATGATTCCTTACCTGGCACTTTATTATTCAACAAATTATGGATTCATCGTAATGCCATGGAAAACGTCTCTGATATGGGGTGTGATCATGCTGATTCTCTTTGTGATCCAGATCATCGCAAATTTAAGCAGTCACCCCAAGATGAGGTGATTCAGCCAAGTTTCAAGGAGAAAATCCTGGTTACTTCTTCGCGATTTCCCTTCCGAATTCGACAAGCGCCTTTTCGGCTTCCGTATCCGGATTCCACTGATTCCGATAACCTTCCGAAACAACTTCAAAGCCCGCGCCGGTCATCATTTCATTGATGACCTTTACCGACTCGCCGCTCCATCCATAGCAACCGAAGGCGGCCGCCTTCTTGCCCTTGAACTTAAGCTCCTTTACGAGGTGAAGGAACCCGGCCATGGAGTGCAGAATGCTGTTGGAAACCGTCGGTGAACCGATCACGACCATTTTCGAGCGGAAGATCTCGGTAATCAAGTCGTTCTCGTCACTTTTCGCGAGATTATGAATCCTGACGACAACCTCCGGATCAGCCGCCTTGATTCCTTCGGCAATTTTCTCGGCCATGAACTTCGTACCGTTCCACATCGTGTCGTAGATAATGGTTATCTGGTCTTCCTGATAGTCGTTGGCCCACTGGATGTATTTTTCAACGATCTGCAGCGGATTCTCGCGCCAGATGACGCCGTGACTCGTTGCGATCATTTCAATCGGAAGATTGAGAGCAATCACCTGGTCGAGTTTTTTCCGCAAAAAGGAATTAAACGGAGTCAGGATATTTGCGAAATACTTCATGGACTCGCCGTAAAGATCGCACGGATTAACCTTATCATTGAACAGCTCTTCGGTCGCAAGATGCTGTCCAAACGCGTCGTTGCTGAAAAGAATGTTGTCCCCGGTGAGATATGTCGCCATACTGTCCGGCCAGTGAAGCATGGTCATTTCCACAAAAATAAGCTCCTTGCCGTTCCCGATATCGATTTTGTCACCGGTCTTGACGACACGGAAATCCCAATCCTGATGGTATTGACCCTTCAAAGATTTCACGGCATTGGCGGTACAATAGATCGGCTTATCCGGAATGCGCTTCATCAGGACCGGAAGCGCCCCGCTGTGATCTACTTCGCCATGGTTCGCGACGATGAAGTCGATCTTATCGAGATCAATTTCTTTGGCGAGATTGTCGACAAACTCTTCCGCAAAGGGCGCCCAGACCGTATCGATCAGGACCGTCTTTTCTTCCTTGATCAGGTACGAATTATACGAAGATCCTTTATGCGTCGAGTATTCGTCGCCATGGAATTGCTGAAGCTCCCAATCAACCTTACCAACCCAATACACGTTGTTCTTAACCGATTTTTTCATGCCGTTCACCTCGCTTTACTCAACACCGAATTCCTTTGCCCACTGATGTATTGGGGGTTGTTCACAGCCGGCTTCTATTTCGAACCGGAACAAATCAGTTTCCGGTTTAAAGAAGATATTCTCGCAGTGTTTTCTCTATTCTGCTGATCGCATCGCTGGCATCCTCCTGCATGGCAGGAATGTCCACCGTGCCCGGCAGAATATGAATCTCGGAAAGTTGAACGGGCGAGAAGGCAGATATTGTAAAGCCGTGTGCGGCATCCGTATAGTTAAAATATTCAACCGGTACTTTGGCCTCATGAAGTCTTGCGGCATATGTGCCGTCTTCCTTTTCCAGAGAGTCTATACCGGCTGAGATAATGATAGCCGGCGGCAGGCCTTCCAACTCATCCAGGGACGCAGTAAGCGGAGACACATATACATCCGAACGTTCTTCCGGTTCACAGTAACAGTCTTCGAACATTTCCATCAATGGCGGCGGAATGCCGCCAAAAGGTGTCTCTTTAAGGTCGGCATCGGTTTCAAAATCAAGAGCAGGATAGTCAAGAATCTGACATCGCAGCTCTAATTCCTTGCTCTTCTTAAGCATCATGGCAATAACGGCAGAGATATTCGCCCCTGCACTATGCCCGCCCACAGCTATGCGATCCGGATCAATCCCATATTTGGCGGGATTGCTGTGAACGTATAGCATCACATCATACGCATCTTCCAAAGCCGCCGGATATGGAAACTCCGGTGCCAGTCTGTAATCGACACTGATTACAACAATACCCAGGTCTTCGGATATCGTGTGGCAAAAGGAATCATCCATTTCGGGCAAACCAAATACGAATCCTCCGCCATGAAAATCGAAAAGAACCGGAAGTGCAGTGCTCTCCGGTTGTGGTTTGTAAATTAGGGCACGGCGTTCACCGCTTCTGGTAGGAATATGAATCTCTTCCCCATTCATCGGAATTTGCTTATACTTTTCATCATGTTTGCGCATTTGAGTCAGCAACATTTTGTAAATGACGTTTATTTCCTTCATCTCGCGATGCCTCAGAGATCGTTCCTTTGGCCTTGAATTTTACCGGATAATTGACAATCAAAAATTATGAATTACTATTAATATTATAACACCTTAAAGCGAGGTAGAATATGGGCAGGAAAATCCGTTTCTTCACGAACCAGCGGTTTGTCTATTTTTCTGTATTGATGAGTTTTTCGCTTCTGATCGGTGCGGTCGGATGCAAAAATACGGATGACACAAGTGATTCGATAAATACCGATATGACGGCTATACAAACGACTAATGATGATGAGGAAACTACAAGCTCTTCGGAGGATGCCGCAACCGATGCAAAGATTACAGCTGCGCCGGAAACTACAGCAACTGTAGCAGCGAGCGTAGCAGAGACGACTGTGGTCCCCACAACTGCTTCGCTTTCCGAAACGACTCACCCGCCGGTTGTCAACAAGGCAGCTATGTATTCGAGCTATGCGTTTCTGAGTTCCTTCGATCCGGCAACGGGACTGGCTGAATTTGACTATTTCGATATGTTGTTGGGACAGGATGCTATCGACTGGCTCGTGTCTCATGAAGGATACACGCAGGCGGAGGCGGAAGACACAGTCAACAACTTCGTTGATGGTGAATTTGTCATGAAAAATGTGAATCCGCAGTTACGCACCGTGGATTTGAGAGTTACTCCACTCAAGGCCATTTACTATGCCGACGGATCCCAAACGGCGACATGGCCTGAATCCGAACCCATTTCCTTCGCTGATTTTGCAGCTCTCTATGCGTATGAGAAAGCCGGTACGGACGGTATCGATTACGTATCCGGCAGCATGTTCTACTATATTACAGTCGTTAATGACAAAGTAACTGAGGTCAAGCAGGTTTTTTGGGTCTGATCTTGAATTGACCGGCTACTCCCGAGCGCCCATCAGAGAGAAATTGATCTAATATGCGCCCATTGAATTATGATTTCAATGGGCGCATGGTTTTTAGATCCCTACTCTCTTTATGACAAAGTCGCTTCGTTTTCGCCGGACGGCAATGATTGCATAAGGGCAAAGAAATGTTTGGGATCGTCGGTATGAAAATAGTCATACCAGACCATAATTTAGTCTTGAATTGCGCACTTATCAGATCAGTCTCATTATATAGTTGCCGTGAAATAAAGTGACTATGCATACGCATAAAGATCAGTTGAGATTATTCAATCACATAGTTTATAAAAGTACGTTATTTATAGATCTTATCAAATACATCCGGGTTTTTATGATTTTTAATTTCATATAGTTTCTTAAGATAATCATAATCTTGCTCGCTAATATGTTTAATATACTTAATTTTTCCTATTGTCTCCTGACTGCAATTTCGTATAGATTCTGATGTCTGCTGCGAAAATAACAAACACGTATCTTTAATATAGCGTTTGCCGACGGAGATATTATTCTTTCCCTTTTGTCTTATTATGTTTAAGCCTAGAAACTTAATATGGTCTCCGTTTTCCGAAAGATGCAAATTCTGTGTCTTCCTTTCATTTATCGTAAGATTCAGAATCTTCAATTCCCTCTTAATAGCTTCTAATATTTCATTATAATTGAACATCTCTTCTGAGGAAATTAGCATATCATCTGAATAGCGAGTATAAACAAGGTTGGGGTATTTTCTCGTAATCCAATTGTCAAAAAAATACATATAAATATTTGACAAACATGGAGAACTTGTCAACCCTAAAGGTAAGTGCCCGTTTACAAAGCAAAGGCCGAGGACTGAGGTTAACCCCTCCCATTTATCGATAAGAACACTCTGATTCACCTTTCGGCTAATTTGATATCTTCGACGAATCGCATTTCGGCGACTATCTTGCCATCTGAAGAAGCTCAATTCCGGATCCTTGCTTAGCTGTATCCTCAACATTTGTTTCATTATTCTTTTAGATATTGACCCAAAGAAATCATGTATATCAATTTTTAAAAAGTAGGAACTATTTATATGTTGCTGAACGCATTGAACTGTTGAGTGGTTTTTACGGTAAGCAAATGCTCTCGGATGAATTACAACCAAACTCTCAAGTGTACTTATAATCTTCGTATTTAGCTGACGTAACTGGAAGCCCTCATAATTTCCTGCATACATTGTAATTTTGCGACTCTTTCCATTTATTGTGATATGTTTTCTCCTTGTCGCCCGACTAATCTTAATTACCAAATTTTTTGCTTCTCGGCTCTCAGACTCAGAAAACCCAAATAAATCCAAGAATGATAAATCATTGCCGTGTGATGTATAGTTCTTATATTCATATTCTAGTTTCTTATACTTTTGAGGACTGCTTTTTGAAATTTTCTCGATCAAATAACTAAAGTGTTTTATTACAATGAGAGATTTTTCATTGAACGGTGTATCAATTTTTATTTTAAGTATTCCTCTGCGATACATAATTAAGAGGGTCTTGTCCTTCTCGAAACTCTTAGAGTAATAGAAAAAAAAGTATGACATTAAAATTTCTTGTATATCTTTAATCTCTCTATACTTAAAAACCAAGTAAAGTAAAATAGTAGGAGGAACAACAAAATTCAAATTATCACCGTTTATTTGATAAATAATTTTGCTATTATCCGTCAATTGATCACTAAAACTCATTTTAATAGTGTAATTTTTCAAGTCGGATGGAAAATCCTGTGTGATTTGGTTTTGAATTGCCTTCGGAAGGGATTTACCCTTGAATCCTATTAAGTTTTCATATACTTTAATCGGATTACCATTTGTATCATTTACATACTTATTATTTCTTTTTCCTATGTAAACGCATTCAGATATATTTCTAGATTCTTCTATTGTCTTTTTGAAGAAATCTCCAATCGACGGATTAAATAGTTTATAATCGGATGGTATAAATGCCGTGGTATAGTTCTGTGAATAACTTGAAGAAAACAATCCGAGCTCAAGCGCTGTCGACATGCTATCAACGAAAACATAGTTTTTATAAGCGCATGCAGCAATTATCTCTTCCAAAAGCCCCAGCTTTATATCGGCCGGAAGTGGGTCTTGAGTTGTGGAAAGCAAGTTGTCTATAATCAGAGCAAAGGGAACAACATGTATCTTGTCAATCTCGATATCAACATTGCCCAAATATATTCGAAGAATTCTACGCCGATCTCTGGTATCGTGCTCATCAAAATAAGGGCCACAAAGAAAAACTAGCGGTCGTGTGTTAAGTATTTCTTCTGGCAAATACTGATTCATTTGTTTTTCTCCAAAGTAAAAGAGCCACTTGTAAAAACAACTTTAGGGGAGCGAGAAGGGTTCGTGAGAGTTGCTCATAGAGCGACTCGAGGGAAGACTTCTTGCTTTCCTAAATCGTTTTGAAACTGAAAACAGTTTCAAAAAGTCCAACTTAGTTGAACATTACTGGCTCTTTGATTTTATTATATTCTTCAACGTCTTTATGTCAACGATTACTTTATATTTCAGGTCATATTGCGAAATGCTTTCTACAAGATAGTCCTCCATAGAAATGCATATGTTGCAACAATTTTTTCGTTTACTCTTTAAGATTTCAACGGTTCACCTAATTCTATATGTGTTTAGTAAATGGATGTCTCGTGGGTATTAAAAATCCCCTTATATTCCCAGGTTTTCCCGAATCTCCCGATACCGTATCGTCGCCAATTCGCTCGTCTCGCCTTTTTTACAGAAGGATAGATTGGAGAGCTTGGGAACAACTCGTTCCACGACAATCTGTCCGTTGACTGTTTTCGATTCCAGTGCTCGAAAAGCCGCGAGAAACCGCGGGTCGTTTTTCGCCCTATCGTAAAAAGACAGAACGTATACGTACATGAAAAGATTGTAATTCCGAAACGGGTACTCTACCTGCATAAATAGTGTGCCGATCCCGTAATGACACGGGCCGATCGGCTTCCTGATGGTCCAGTGCTCCAGCAGAAAATCCACAGCCCTGTCGAGCGCCGGTTCTTTATTCAAGTAATCCGTGAATCGGAACGCATCGAGAGCTGTAAGGGTCGGAAGAGGATTCGAATACTCGGTCTCCGGTCCCCGGCCAAAAAAGAACTTGTTGCAGCGCCAGCCGCCATCCGTATATT